>Ga0209512_1000020_pt1 | contig 441368 bp, 338 predicted proteins | sample frozenSSSSmetaG_FD_184142 | JGI IMG/M metagenome (GOLD analysis project Ga0209512, IMG submission 184142) | Glacier valley bacterial and archeal communities from Borup Fiord, Nunavut, Canada, to study Microbial Dark Matter (Phase II) -... | ecosystem: Environmental > Aquatic > Freshwater > Ice...
GTGGGAGAGTAGGTTGCCGCCAACTTATTATCAAAGCCTGATATCGAAAGATGTCAGGCTTTTTTTGTTTATTATAGGTATCAGTGATCAGGTGTCAGGGATCACTGAAACGACAATTATTGCCTATATAAAGCAGGATTGGATAATGCTTATTACTTATCCAATCCTGCTTTTATTTTACTGACCACTGATAACTGACCACTGATCCCTAAAGAAAAAGAGCTACCTCACGATCGCAAGGCAGCTCTTTTAGAAATATATAGCTAGTTGAAAAAATATATCTTTAATTATTTCTATTGTTCATAAGGTATTTTATCTCCTTTTTATAGGATTCAGAAGTATTTCGCTCCTTTTATTGTGATTATTAATATAAAGGTAGACTAGATTTAAGCGATACAACTATCATCACCTTTAAAATTTCATTGAACAAGCCGTAAAACCACTGTTTTTTATTCATTTTTCTTATATTAGTACCGATCTATTTACTGCTTTTAGTGTATAAATAATCGATTTTGTATATTGTTATCTTACTTGAGTACCGATGATTAGTTTTAAGCATAATTCATCACGAGAATACCTAATAAAAGCTATTTTTCTTTTATGTGGTATCTTTTTGTTATTAGCTCCTCGTCTTGGTTTTACGTCTCCTGTGCTGACATCGTATTGGGATCTTAGACGCGTAGAAAAAGAAATTAATTCTACCCTGGTCGATTATTTAGTGTTAAAAGATACCTCTGGGATATTAGCATTCAAAGATATTCTCAGTGCTGCTCAAGCTGCTCGATTTAAATCGATAAGCTTACAACCTTCTATTAAATCACATGATGCTGTTTATTGGATCAAATTACCTTTTAAAAATGCTCAACCAGGTGAACGCTGGGTGTTAGAAATTCAGTCCTTACATACACCCTTGGTTGAGTTTTACCTGAAAAATGAAGCAGGAGATTATGTGAAAAGAATAGCAGGGCACGCCTTACCATTTCATCAGAAAAATGATTACAAAGTAAAGAACATCGTTTTTGAACTGCCCTTCTTCCATCCAAATGAGACAGTGTGTTACTTACGCATTAAAAGCAATCAAGTAAGCCATTTCTATTTCAAAATTCATTCGACCAAGAACTTGATCGAATATACTGTAACAGAATATCTTTTGTTAGGAATGTACTATGGTATTTTGCTCATCATTGCAGTATACAATTTGGCCTTGTACATCACAACGAAAGAATCCATTCACCTCTTATACGTTCCTTATATCTTATCCTGTATCTTATCTTCTTTAACAGAAGATGGATTAGGTTTTGCTTATCTATGGCCCGATCATCCTGCCTTGAATATCAGTATAAATTATACGATAGCTCCGCTCTTTTTCATGATGAGTTTTTTGATTTATTCCAGAAAATTTTTGGACATCAATAAATACAGACCTCGAGCGGAGACTATTCTTTGGAGTGTTACGGGGTTATATTTGGTATACTGGGTGTTCTCTTTATTTTATGACCCAGGCATATACATATCGCAAACAGCTTACAGTATACCGTTTGTTTGTATTTACATCATTAGTATTTATTCATATGTGAAAGGCTTTAAGCCAGCGCGTTATTTTATCATGGCTTATTCCCTCATCGTAGTAGCTATTTTGATTGGGGTGTTAAGAATTTACGGCATTTTTATTCCTTCTATATGGATTGTATACAGTTTTAACATCGGATTAATCGCTGAAGCCTGTGTTATGTCTTATGCCATTGGCGATAAGGTGAGAATTATTTCGGATCAGCAAAAAATGACACAAAATAAATTTATTATAGAATTAGAACGTAACAACGAGTTGCAAAATAAAGTCAATAAAGAACTCGAAGTAAAAGTAAGCGAAAGGACACAGGAATTGAATAAAGCAAATTCTACACTTGAAGCATTGTCTTCCGAATTACAAATCATGAATTCGAAGTTAGATTATGATAACTGGCATCTCAAACAAAAAATAGTCGAAGAAAAGAGGGAAAGTGTATTGTCTAAAGTGGTATCCTTTCAAGATTTCCAATTGCGCTTCCCCAATGAATATACCTGTCAAAGTTATATTGAATCGATTAAATGGACTGATGAGCAATTTAAATGTAGGAAGTGTGGAAATGACAAATACAATAATCCCAAAGGCTCCTTATCCCGCAAATGTACGCGCTGTGATGATGTAGAATCGGTAACAGCGAACTCCTTGTTTCACGGGACTCGTTTTCCTTTGGTGAAAGCCTTTTACATCATACACGTGGTGGTGAATGACATCAGGGAAATGAATATTGAAGAACTTGCTATTACCTTGGGGGTTGCCAAAAATACATGCTGGAAATTTAGAAAAAAGGTAGAAGATCGGCTTAAAACGTTAAAAAAACATAATGTTCAAGTCTCTTCATGGGAAGTTTTGATTAAGAATGATGGAGCTCTGTAATCTGTTTTTTTTCCTTTGTTGAAAAGCAATAAAATCAAATAAAAATACCAGTAACAATAAACTGTTACTGGTATTTTTATTTGATGAATTAAATTTTATCGGTTGTATTTAAATCACCTGATATTATTTGTTTTTACCAGCTGTTTTACCTTCGTCAATGGTAATGACCATCGATTGACCATCAAGTTTGTTTAGTTTACAATCTTTAAACGTATCTCTCCATACAATTTCCATATTGGCAAATTGCATATCCACTACTTTTCCAGGTATGGTAAAAGATGCTGAAAAGGTATCAGATTCTCCTTTAGCTAATAAAAAAGCATCTTGATTGTTTTTTGCATTCGCGTATTCAGTGTCGGCAGTTTTGTCTGTTTTTACAGCGATGTTGTTAGGGTTGACTAATCCATAATCATTACCCATATACGTTACTTTAAATTTAACTTTCGTTTCATCGGTTTGCTTGTCCACTTTCAGCATTTGTACTTTAAAATTACCAGCTGTAAATTCATTTACACTTACGGGTAACTTATAGTTTGGAGCAGCTACTGCAAGAGCATTAGCATTTATTTTACCCAGTCCATTGATGTTAAACATAAATTTATCAACATGTACATTGGTGCCATTTCCTTTTACATCCAACACTCTACTGCCTTTGCTTAAAGGGGAGATGAGTAGCATTCTGTCAGAGATAGGAAAGTCTTTTTGAGCAACAGTGAAAGAACTTTCTTTGGGTTTATAAATGATGTAATCGTTTGTATTATTCGTGAACTTCACTTTTATTTTAATGAATTCTGTTTTTGAAACCCCATCAACGATATCAATTTTTAATTCTGGGGTATCCTTGCTTACATCCTTATAACAGTTTGTATGATCTGGAGAATCTTTTTTCTGAGCACTCACTGTATAGCTTAACAACAAAGAGGGTAAGCAAAGAAGTGTTATGTAATGGATCGCTTTTTTCATTTTTTGTAAAAGGTTAGGTTGTAAAAATGGGTTTGATAATATTAAGATAGTTTTTTTATTTAAGCAACCAATAGACTCCATCACTTGGACAGGGTTTAATTTGACCTGTCATTGCGATTAAGACTCGTTTGCAGTATTAAATTGCTGTTTATTCCTTAATTTGCAATCGTAGTTTCTAAATATAAGGTATTGAGCTCAAGTCCTAAATTGTATCGTAATCTCGTTGAAGCAGTCATTCTCGCATTAGAAGAGATTAATACGCATGGTAAGTATGCAGACAAAGTGTTAGAAAAAATTCTAAAATCAAATCCTAAATGGGGATCTCGCGATCGGGGATTTATTGCTGAAACAGTATACGATGTTGTCCGCTACCAAAGGCTTTTAGCCTATTTGTCTTTAAAAGTGGTAAAAACGGATACGGCAACGGTTCAAGATTGGGTTGCTGTGTACTTAACGCAACAAGGATATGAATTACCCAATTGGTCAATCTTTCAAAATATATTGCCTCTTTCTTCCGATGAAATTAATGCATGCATTACAGAAATCTCTTCCCCTGCAATATTGCAAGCATACCCCGATTGGTTGTTCGAAAGATTAGAAACTGAATTGGGCAAAGAGCGCTGGGATAAAGAATCTGTATTTTTGAATCAGCCCGCAGATGTTTTTTTAAGGGTCAATACCTTAAAAATAGCACCTCGAAAACTCGCTTCTTTTTTAGAAGAAGAAGGCATTCATACAGCGCTTTTAGATACAGGATTTACGCTTCGTTTATTGCGTCGTCAAAATGTCTTTAAATCGAAATATTTCAAATTAGGATACTTCGAAGTACAGGACTGGTCTTCTCAACAAGTTGCATTGACATTGGATGTGCAGCCAGGTATGAGGGTGATCGACGCTTGCGCAGGTGCAGGTGGTAAGACTTTGCATTTGGCGGCCTTGATGAAAAATAAAGGAAAGATTATTGCCATGGATACGGAAGAGTGGAAGTTGAAGAAGCTCATGGAAAGAGCCAATAGGGCTGGCATATCGATCATTGAACCTCGCGTGATCGATTCAGCTAAAGTCATCAAACGCTTACAAGATTCAGCAGATCGTTTACTTACCGATGTACCCTGTTCTGGCTTGGGTGTTTTAAGGAGAAATCCTGATACCAAATGGAAGTTAACGCCAGAGTCAATTGAAAGAACTAGAGCAATACAGCAAGACATTTTACAAAATTACAGTGCCATGCTGCGAAAAGGAGGGAGTATGGTTTATGCCACTTGCAGTATTCTTCCTTCTGAAAATGAAGAACAGGTAAAGGCGTTTGTAAATCAGAACAATGACTTTGCAATTGCAGAAATGAGAACGATATATGCTTCAGAATCAAAGGCCGATGGTTTTTTTATATCTTTACTCAAGAATTAAAATTACGGATGCTAAGCCTTAGTCTGTTTTAATATATCAAAAAAAGTCCGTATTATTGAACGTATTAAAATTTTTAACGATGAAAAAACTATTGTTTTTAACCTTTTTCTGTTGCTTGAGCATAGTGTCTATGGCTCAGAAAAAAGAAATTAAAGATGCGATGAAACAAGCAGAGTTTCACTATGTATCTGAAGAGCTTGGTTTGGCTTTGCCATTTTATATACAAGCAGATGATTTAATGAATCCTAAAGATCCAAAGGTTGCCTACAAAATAGGCCTTTGCTACGTTGACATCAATCAAGTAGGGAAGTCTTTAGCGTATTTTAAACGAGCTAAAGAAGGTGGTATTCAAGATCCTAAAATGGATCAATACATTGGTATGGCTTACCATTCAAACCATAAATTTGACGAAGCAACACAAAGCTTCGAGGCTTATAAAGCATCTCTTAAAAAGAGCGATGAAGAAGGTTTGTACAATGTAAACATGTACTTACAGTATTGTAAAGTCGGTAAAGAATTGGTTAAAAATCCCGTGAAAGTTAAAATTACAAACTTGGGTCCGAAAATCAATTCTCCTTATCCTGATTATGTACCAGCCATTTCTGCCGATGAAACAGTATTGATCTTTACTTCTCGTAGAGACAACAGTACTGGAGGTTTGAAAGATAAACAAGACGATCACTTTTTCGAAGACATCTACATTTCTGTAAAATCTCACGATACCGCTTGGACAAGTGCTGTACATTTAGGAAGTGAAATCAATACGCCGTCTCACGATGCTTGTGTTGGTTTATCTCCAGATGGACAAGAAATGTTTATTTACAAAGTAACAGGTAAAGACGGAGGTGATTTATATGTCAGTAATTTGGTCGGTTCTGTATGGTCTACTCCTAAAAACTTAGGGCCAAACATCAATAGTTCTTATTGGGAACCAAGTGCAACGACTAACTCTGAAGAGAATGTCATCATCTTTTCTTCTACACGTAAAGGTGGTTATGGTGGTAGAGATTTGTACATGTCTAAAAAATTACCCAACGGTGAATTTGGACCTGCTAAAAACATGGGCCCCAAAATCAATACAGACAATGACGAAGACGGACCCTTTATTCATGCCGATGGTAAAACATTATACTTTAGTTCAAAAGGACATAAGTCGATGGGAGGATTTGATATCTTCCATTGTGATGTTGACCTAGAAAAAGGTGAAGTAAAAACAGATCCAACCAACGTTGGTTATCCTATTAATACTGCTGATGATGATATTTTCTTCGTGTGGTCTGCGGATAACAAACGTGCTTACTTCTCTTCTTCAAGAGAAGGTGGTATGGGTGAAAAAGATTTGTACATGCTAGAAAGAGATGAAGCAAGAGCTGCTCTTGTTGTCTTTAAAGGTGCTATATTCAACTGTGATACTGACAAGCCTGTAACGGCAATCATTAGAGTAACGGATTTGGCCACTCAAAAATTAGTAGGGGTGTACAACACCAACTCCAGTTCAGGTAAGTATACCGTAATTCTTCCTCCAGGTAAAAACTATGGTTTATCGGTGGAGTCTCAAGGTTATTTATTCTACTCTAAAAACATCGATGTTCCTAATTTGGATCACTATGTAGAGATCAAAGATTCTATTTGTTTAGAGAAAATTAAAGTCGGAACAAAAATCGTGCTTCGTAACGTATTCTTCGATGTCGATAAAGCAACGCTTCGTCAAGAATCAGTGACAGAACTCGATCGTTTGGTTGCCATCATGAACGAAAATCCAGGATTGAAAATTGAAATTTCAGGACATACAGACAGTGACGGTAACGATGATCATAACTTGAAACTTTCTCAAACAAGAGCAAAATCGGTGTTGGATTACGTCGTGAAGAAAGGGATTAAAGCAGATCGTTTGACTTCTAAAGGATATGGTGAAACTCAACCAATGGCTGCAAACGATTCTCCTACGAATAAGCAAATGAATAGAAGAACAGAGATTAAAGTATTGGAAGATTAGACAGTAGAAAGTGATCAGTAGTCAGGTATCAGGGGCGAATAGCATTCGCCAATTTATATAAACAAAGAGGGCTCGTTATTAATAACGAGCCCTCTTTGTTTATATAACATCAAGTTTGAGAAGCTATGCTACAGGAAGAGTCAATGCTTGAAAACCTTCGCAAGTATTTTCTGCATCAATGGTTTTAAGTTTAAAGTCCACAAATTCATTGACCAATAAAGGGTCATAAGCATACTTGACCTTGATGTAATTATCTGTGAAGCCATGCATTGTTCCTTGGTCTTCCTCTGTTTCAAAAAGTACTACTCTGGTATCGTTCAAGTATTGTTCGTTGAATGCTCTGCGTTTTTTTTCAGAGAGGTTTCTAAGCGCGTGTGTTCTTTCAAGCTTTATAGTTTCTGATACTTTATCGCTTAATAAAATGGCTTCCGTATTGGCTCTTTCTGAATAGGTAAAAACGTGTAAGTATGAAATGTCTAAGGCTGTTAGAAATTCATACGTTTCTTTAAATTCTTTATCCGTTTCACCTGGAAATCCTGTAATCACATCTACTCCGATACAAGCGTGAGGCATGACCTTTTTAATGGCTTCGACGCGTTCGATATAAAGTTCTCGCTGGTAGCGACGTTTCATTTTTTTCAATACCGTGTTACTGCCCGATTGCAAAGGAACATGAAAGTGTGGCGCAAAGTGATTAGACTGAGCAACGAATGCTATAATTTCGTTTGAAAGTAGGTTAGGCTCAATCGAAGAAATCCGATATCGGTATTGCCCTTCTATCTGATCGAGTTCTTTTATCAAATCGAAAAAAGTATGTTCTCTTTTCGTATTGATCAATCCAAAGTCACCAATGTTAACTCCCGTTAGCACAATTTCTTTTACCTCTTTGGCGATGATTTCTTGAGCTGTTTTTACAATGTTAGCGATACTGTCGCTTCTGCTTTTTCCTCTTGCCAAAGGAATGGTGCAAAAGGTGCAAGAGTAATCACAACCGTCTTGTACTTTTAAAAAAGTTCTGGTACGATCGTTCATCGAATAAGAACAATAATAATCTGTTGCTTCTGCAATAGGAGAATGGTATACCGTTGATTGATTACTAGGTGTGAAATCTTTGACCAAGTCGAAGATTTTAAATTTTTCTGAAGCGCCCAACACAGCAGCTACACCGGGTATAGCTGCGATCTCTTGCGGTTTAAGCTGGGCATAACAACCGATTACAACGATAAATGCATCGGGTGAATACTTAAGCGCTTCTTTCACTACTTTGCGGCATTTTTTGTCCGCATTGTCTGTTACAGAGCATGTATTGATCACATATACATTGGCTGCTTCTTGAAAATCAACCTTTTTGTATTGGTTGTCTTCGAAAAGACGAACAATAGTCGATGTTTCAGAGAAATTGAGCTTACAGCCCAAGGTATAGAATGCTACTTTTTTCATGGAAAGACAAAAATAGCTAAACTTTATGAAAAGCTCATGGCTTTAAAAAGGTATTAAAACTAAAAAAAGCGAACGAAAATCATTTTTTATGCCTGGTCAAGTGCTTTTTTTGTCATTTATGGGTTATAATCTTGTCTTTTTTGTGAAATGTGGATTAATTTTCGACATCTTTTTTAGGTAGTGTTCTTTTTTTTGTAGTTTTGAATGCGTTTTAACATTTAACCTCATATCATACCTTAAATTTATGGCACAATTACGTTTTAAGGCATTAGAAGCTTTACAGAGCAGAACTCCTGTTAAAGTAACTGCCCCTTCGACAAAAGTATCAGATTACTACGGATGTAATGTCTTTGGTGATGATGCAATGAAGACTCATATTTCTTCTACTGCTTACAAGAGATTGAAACAGTTTATTGAAAAAGGTGAGAAAATCGACACTGCAACAGCAGATGCTGTAGCATCAGGTATGAAAGCTTGGGCTATTGAGAAAGGTGCTACTCACTATACGCACTGGTTCCAACCATTAACAGATGCAACTGCTGAAAAGCACGATGCGTTTTTTGATATTGAATCAGATGGTAAAGCATTAGAAAAATTCAAAGGAAGTGCATTAGTTCAACAAGAGCCAGATGCTTCTTCTTTCCCTAACGGAGGTATCCGTAATACATTTGAAGCCAGAGGTTATACTGCTTGGGATCCAACGTCTCCTGCATTCTTAATGGGTTCTACATTTTGTATTCCTACTATTTTTGTTTCTTATACAGGAGAAGCATTGGATTACAAAACGCCATTATTGAAATCTCTTTCTGCTATCGATAAAGCAGCGGTTGCTGTAGCAGATTATTTCGATAAAGACATTACTAAAATTATACCTACACTAGGAGCTGAACAAGAATATTTCTTGGTTGATGAAGCATTATTCAATGCGCGTCCTGACTTAGTAATGGCTGGAAGATCAGTATTTGGTCACTCTCCAGCAAGAGGTCAACAATTGGAAGATCACTATTTCGGTTCTATTCCTACTAGAGTTCACGATTACATGGTGGACTTTGAAATTGAATCATTGAAATTAGGTATGCCAGTTAGAACTCGTCACAACGAGGTTGCTCCAAGTCAATTTGAAGTAGCGCCTACGTTTGAAGAATGTAACTTGGCAGTAGATCATAACTTGTTGTTGATGGACTTGATGCGTAAAGTAGCTGAGAGACATAAACTACGTGTTATCTTCCATGAAAAACCATTCGCTGGTATCAACGGTAGCGGTAAGCACAACAACTGGGCTTTAGGCACTAACACGGGTAAAAACTTATTACAACCTACTAGCAAACCAAAAGAGAACTTGATGTTCTTAACGTTCTTCGTAAACGTAATTAAAGCCGTTCATGATCATGCAGATTTGTTGAGAGCAAGTATTGCAACAGCAAGTAACGATCACCGTTTGGGTGCTAACGAAGCTCCTCCAGCGATCATGTCTGTATTCATTGGTTCTGAGTTAACAGAAATGTTAAACGAATTAGAGAAAAACGGAAACGTTAAAATCGAAAAAGGTGATAACGTATACATGAAATTGGGAATCAACAAAATTCCTGAAATCATCTTGGATACAACGGATCGTAACAGAACATCTCCATTCGCTTTCACGGGTAATAAATTTGAATTCCGTGCAGTAGGAAGTAGTGCAAACAGTGCATTGCCGATGACAGTATTGAATACCATTGTTGCAGAAACATTGAATCAATTCAAAACAGCAGTAGATAAACAAATCGACAAAGGAGAGAAAAAAGAAGTTGCTATCATTAACGTATTGAGAGAATACGTGGTAGCTTCTAAAAAAATTCGTTTCGAAGGAAATGGATACTCTGATGAGTGGAAAGAGGAAGCAGCGAAAAGAGGCTTGTCTAACGTGAATACTACAGCACATGCTCTTGATTTCTGGATTACTCCAGCTGCTGAGAAATTGTTTGAGAAATATTCAATCTACAGCAAAAAAGAACTTCATGCTCGTTACGAGATCATGAATGAAAACTACATCAAGAAAATTCAAATTGAAGGTCGTGTAATTGGTGACCTAGCTACCAATCACATCATTCCTACTGCGATTGCTTACCAAAACAAATTGATCAGCAACGTAAAAGGTTTGAAAGATCTTGGATTGGATTCTGAAGCTAAGCCAGTAATTGAGCTTATTAAAGAAATGTCTAAACACATCAGCACAATTCAAAAAGGTGTGAATGACATGACAGAAGAACGTAAAAAAGCAAATACAATCACAGATACTTCTAAAGGATCTAAAGCGTATTGCGATATGGTTAAACCATACTTTGAAACAATTCGTTATGCAGTCGATAAATTAGAATTGATTGTAGGAGATGAAGATTGGCCATTGCCAAAATACAGAGAGATGTTGTTCTTAAGATAGTCACTCATCTGTAAAACACTTTTTAAAGGTCCCAATTATAATCGGGACCTTTTTTTATATCCACTTGTTTCGCTATTTTTAGCCTTCTTAATTAGTACCTAGTTTATGAAAGTTTTATTCGTATTTGGAGGCTTAGCTCACTATCTAATCCCTGTACTCAACCGTTTAAATAATGTAGAGGGCTTGGAAGTTAATGTTGCAATTCCTCAGGAAAAGAGTACAACCGTAGGGAGTGGAGTATATGAAAGTAGAAAAGATATTACGTTTAAAATTTTTCGACTTAAAGAAAAAAAATCTTATTATGGGAAACCTGCTTTCATAGGATTAAACGATCTTATTCGCGATCAAAAACCGAATGCTTTAATTATGGGTTGGCCTTATGTATTGGCTGTTCTATTTTACCCTTCTTTATTATTGACCTGTAAAAAATATAAGGTCAAGCTCATCAACAGGGATATCCCATTTAACGTACCCAAGTATCAGGATGCTTTTAGCTTCTATAAGTACAATAGTATGGAGCAGGAGTTTGACGACGATAATAAAAAAAACAACAGTTTACTGACTCAATTGAAATATGCATTGGTAACGCTATCTAGGAAATTATATTTCAACATGGTAGACGCTCATGTGTTTTATAGTACTAATGGAATTGACATCTATGAAAGCTATGGCGTAAAAAGAGAACATATGTTTGTCTCTTATAACTCTATCGATACGGATGCTTTATTGAAGGTGAGAAACCAAATTGTTCAAGAACCATTAGTATTGAATGAAAACAAATACCGTATCATTCATGTAGGGCGACTGGTGAAATGGAAAAAAGTAGACATGTTGATTCAGGTTTTTGCAGATCTTACCTTGAAATATTCTTCTGCGGAGTTGGTGATTGTGGGTGATGGTCCTGAATTAAATACTTTAAAAGCTCTGGTGCATAAACTGGGAATAGATAAACAAGTAATATTTACAGGCGCAATTTACGATTCAGCAATTTTAGGTAAGTACCTGCATTGTTCAAGTGTGTATGTTTTGGCCGGTATGGGTGGATTGTCAATTAATGAAGCCATGTGTTTTGCAAAGCCTATTGTTTGTTCTATCGCTGACGGAACAGAACGAGAGCTGGTTTTAGAGGGGCAGAATGGCTCATATTTTGAAAAAGGGAACGCTGGTGACTTATATGAAAAGCTCGATGTGTTGCTGACCAATCCAGAACAGGTAAAACGTTATGGTGAGTCCTCATTGGCGATCATTGAGCATAAAATCAATATCCATACCGTAATTCAAGGTTTTCTTCATGTATTTAATCATGTAGGGAAATTAAAAACACCCTTATATTATGATGCGAGATCGAAATAGTCGCATGGCCTATAGATTAAAAGCATCCTTTTTAAACAAGTAAAGCTCAAGAATGCTAGGCGGAAGAATAAATGCGCTAAATTGTAGATGATTATAGTGTTTTAATAGATTAAGATCGGATGAAAAAGCTTTTTAGTATTGTGTTGGTATGCGCCTCTTTTATTAGTTTTGCGCTATATGCCCAGCAAGATTACAGGGGCGAAAATAAAGTTTTTATTCGCTTAGAAACATTCAATGGCGATACCTTGATTTATGAATCAAGTAAACTTTCAATAGACATCAATAAAGAGGAATTATGGTTTGATATGGATGTCGATATTCAAAGCTTTAAACCTTTTAAAGGGGTATCGAATATGAACATTTGGGATAGCCTTTTCTACGAAGAAGCGCATTCCGATTTATATTTTAAAGGGGTTTTTCCAATGTTGCAAATAGATGCTCAATCTGATCGGAAGCAAATCATTGAAGTGAATGGCACTGCTCATATAGGAGAACATTTTTTCGAATCGCCTTTGTTATTAGATTGGACTCAGATGGATCGATTTGTTTTTGTAGATTTCAAATACAAACTTTCTTTACAGGATTTTAAAATAGACATTCCCGATCGTTATAAACAAAAGCTTACCGGAGTTATGTATATTGTATTACTCAATGGTAAATTAACCCCTGGTTTCAAGTAATGATCTTCAACACAATACCTCTTATTTTTTTACGTATATAAAGAGGTGTATCAAGTGCTGTTTTGTTTTATCTGAATAAGATAAATAAATATGCAGAATCTCAAGAAGTAAGTTTGCCAGATATCCTTGATGTAGTGATTACCGTATTACCATGTATAGTTTTAGAATAAGCTGTTTGAAACCCTAAAAACTCATATGCGATCGCTTGTCTGTATGTTGTTTTTAACTGTCCTTTCGTTTGGGGCATATGCTCAATCCGATTCGGTGTACCGGCATACAGATACCACAGCATTGGTCATCATACCATTTGTTCCATTTTCAGATTCACTTTACCATATTGTTCCAGAAAACCCATTGGATGTTTGTCCTAAAGTAGTGCATGTATCAGATTTACCGATTGTTGTTTCAACAGGAGATTCACTGCATTTACAACGAGGTAATCTGATCGTTTTTAAAGACACGGCGCATTGTGTTTACAAGGATACCATTGTGTTTTTACCCTATGGAACAGAATATAGGTTAAGCGAAAGCTCAGAATTAAAAGCGCAAGAATTGTATGGCTCTATAAAAAATAAAACGGATAAACATTGGTGGAGCAGTTTGGCCTTTAGTTCGGTCATTGATTTTAAAGAAGATCATCCCTTAGCAAAAGAAACAACGCAAGAGTTTAAGCAAGCAGAAGCTGCTTATAGACCTTACGATGGTAAGTATATTCGCTCCATCAACATTCGCAACGTCGATGTCTTGGAAGGCTCTGTTGATGATACGACGCAAACGGCCACTACACTGCTGGCTAGGCTAGCCAACAAATTACATGTAAACACAAGAGAGCGTATTATACGCAACCACGTTATGTTTCATGAAGGTGATCGGATTTATGATTACTTGGTTGCAGATAACGAACGTTTAATACGTCAATTAAGCTATATACAAGATTGTCGTATTTGGGTAGTCCCTAATGTAGAAGATTCTTCTTTGGTGGATGTGTGGGTCATTACAGAAGATAAGTTCTCTTTCGGGTTTGATGGAACGGTAGGAGGTCTAGGAGACTATTATGGAGAAGTAACTCAAACAAACCTAATGGGTATAGGACATGAAGTAGGTTTAGGCATTAAGTATTTAGAAGAAAAAGACCCTTCGAACGATTATCGTACATGGTATAAAGCGAGAAATATTTACGGTACATTCATCGATATCAATGCAAAGTATAGAAATTCATATAGTGGCACAGAGTTGGAAAGCACCATTGGCAGGGGGTTTGTCAACCAGTTTTCAAAATATGCCTTCAGTACTACAGTAGGGTTTGTTACAGATAATAAGCAAGGCAAGCAAGCTGACTCTTCCATAATAGCGGTGAAGTACAGCAATAATTTTCAAGATACATGGTTTGGAAGGCAAATCATGATTGGAGGAAAAGAGGAAAGAAAAAGTTTATTTCTTGTCACGAGATTTAGACGATTCGATGCTGTAGACCGGCCTTATGTAGAAGCGGATAGTAACATGTCATATCATAATTATAGACTCATTATTGGAGGTATAACTTACCGAAAGCAGAATTTTTATAAAAACAATTTTATTCAACGTTTTGGTGTAACAGAAGATATTCCATACGGATATTTTATACAGTACAATGTCGGTTATGAAGACAAGGAATTTAGGCCGAGAGCCTATAACAGCATTGTCTCGGGACTAGGTTTCAGGATTGATAAAATCGGATATTTGTCTTTGGTCAATCAAATTGGCTCCTACATAAAACAAGATAATTTTGACCAAGGGATGTATAAGTTTAAGCTTAATTTTATTGCCAATATCATTAAAGTGGGTCGGTATAAATTTCGTAATTTGTTTAACTATTCATACGTTGTTGGAATCAGTCGTTTAAAAGGAGAAAGTGTTAGCATCGAAAATCAAATTCCTGGCTTAAAAGGAACAGGACTGGATGGAGGGGAAGTTTCTTTGTTTCATTATGAGCTGGTTAATTTCACACCTTGGAATGCCTATGGCTTCCGCATAGCCATAGCTACCTATGCCGACATGGCCTTTTTGCATGCGGATAAAAATAACTTGGCTCAATCAAATGTCTATTCGGCTTTTGGTATGGCTTTGAGAATAAGAAATGAAAGTTTGGCGATCAAGTCCATTGAAATTTCATTTGCCTATTTTCCCAATCCTACGGATGCCATTGGTAATTGGGTAACCAATTTTTCAACGAGTACGCCCGATTCTCCGTCCTTAACATTAGATGTAGTACCGGGTATTGTATCCTACGACTTAAGGTAAATTCACTCAGATTTACTATATTAATGGCTTGAATTACTTTTAATACGATATTCAGTTGATGAAAGAGTTTTTTTATACAGAACCGGGCAAGCTTATCATTGCGTTAATTGTAGGCGCTATCATAGGAGCAGAACGAGAGTACAGAAGTAAAGCCGCAGGGTTTAGAACGGTAATCTTGGTTACATTAGGTTCTTGTTTGTTTACGCTGTTATCGATAAAACTAGGAAGTTTAGACGATAAATCGAGAATAGCGGCCAACATTGTAACGGGTATTGGTTTTTTGGGTGCTGGTGCGATCTACCGAGACAAAATCAGTATTCGAGGCATTACGACAGCAACGACGATATGGATCTCTGCTGCCATAGGCATGGCGATAGGATGTGCTCAGTATGAATTGACGGTTTGGGTTACTTCTATCGTAATGATAATACTACTCAGCTTTACGTGGTTCCAACGTGTGATCGATACGGTGAACCAAGAAAAAACATACAAAGTAACATTCGACGACAATGTGGAGTCCATCTTAGTGCTCGAGAAACATTTCAGAGCAAAAGATTTAGATTTTGAACGGGTGAAACAAATAAAAATCAAAGATGAAATCATCATTGTTTATACAGCCAACGGTAAAGAGAAAGACCACGATCTTTTTGTCATGGAGTTGTTTAAAGAAAAGGGAATTAAATCGTTTGATGTTTAAAAGACCATTAGAGATACCTTGAAATCTTATCTGTTATTATTAATCCCACTATGAATCTCTCTGTTGTTATTCCCATTTATAATGAACAAGAAAATATTCAATTACTGTACAACCGTGTGGTAGAAGTATTGAGTGACTTAAACGTTTCTTATGAATTGCTTTTTGTAAACGACGGGAGTAAAGACAATTCGCTGGCTATTATAGAAGCTTTGGCAGAAAAAGACAGCCGAGTGAAGTATATAGACTTCAGTCGTAATTTTGGACATCAAATAGCTGTTACAGCGGGCTTAGATCATGCTGCGGGGAATCGAATAGCCATTATCGATGCTGACTTACAAGATCCGCCAGAATTGCTTGTAGAGATGTATAAGAAGATGGATGAAAATTTCCAAGTGGTATATGCTCGCCGTAAAAATAGAAAAGGAGAGAGCTTCCTTAAGAAATTTACCGCTAAACTGTTTTATAGAATATTATCGAGCATTACATCCATCGATATTCCTTTGGATGCCGGTGATTTTAGAATCATAGATCGTAAAGTAGTCGATGTGCTAAAACAAATGCCCGAACAGCAAAAGTTTTTAAGAGGACAAATTTCTTGGATAGGCTTTAATCAAACGTTTGTAGAATATGATAGAGAAGGACGTAATGGAGGAGAAACGGGGTATACGTATAAAAAAATGATTCGCTTTGCATTAGACGGCATTACATCCTTTTCTAATTTGCCTCTGAAGTTGGCCTCTTTATCTGGTTTCTTTGTTTCAGGCGTAGCGTTTATTATCATGATCTATACTTTATACATTCGTTTCTTTCACAACGATTATGTGCAAGGTTGGACATCCTTGATGTTGAGTGTGATGTTTATCGGCGGTATACAACTCATCTGTGTTGGAATCATCGGAGAGTACATCAGCAGGATCAGCACGAATATCAGGAATAGGCCTTTGTATATAAAGAATAAGACGAATATATAGGGGTACGGCAAGCTGCTTTTGTGCGATGGTTGCTCTTCTATATCGCTATCCTAAGTTTTGGCCCTTTTTCCTCAAATCCGTTTTTTTTGTAAAAATCAATCGTTCTAGGCCATTCATCTTTATTCGGTGCTCCGACTTCGACTTTCTTCCAGTTCTTAGTTCTTGCAAATTCTAATGCACTTTCTATTAACAGTTTTCCAATTCCGTCACCTCTTATGCTTCTGTCAACATACAATTCTGTTATTACTCCGAAATCTCCTCCATTGTATATAGCTGTCGCTTGCGCAATTGTTATTATTCCTACAGCTTTATTCATTCGATTGTCTAGAGCGATAAATCCTGCAAAATTCTCTCTTGGTAATAACTCTTTACACGTGGTTTCAATTTTAGAGACATCAATGATAAAATTACTTCCACTTCTTTCATTGAAGTCCTTTAGTAATTCGCTCTCTAGTTTAGAGACTATTGAAAAATCTTCAATTGTCGCTTTATTTACTGTGTAATTATTCATTTTTTTAAAACATCGTACAACATTGTTATATACGAAGTCTCCTAAAGCTAACATCAAAAATTTGTGATGTACGTAAGTTTACTCTTTTCTTCCAAGTCAAAATGATTTTCTAATACTTGATTGTCTTTTTTGAAGAGCACTCTAAATTCATACTCTGGTATCTCGCGTTCCACGGGAGAATGCCAACAGTCCCAAATGATAAGATCCTTCGTGTTTAAATTTTCCGCATCTAAAATATCGGCTTCGGTGCTGTCGTAAATGTCTACATCAAGGACTAAGCCGAGGTAAGGCTCCGAAAAAAGAATTCTCGCCTTGCGGTTTTTGATGGTATCTTTTTTTTCTTCCACCATCGCAAGGGCTGTTTTTTGTGTCGAATCCAATTGGAAGTCTTTTGACAGGTTCCAAGAACTCGGGCTGTGAAGGAAAGGGAAAAGGATCACTAGCACAAGAATGATAGACTGAGCGGTGTAAAGGATGGTCTTATGATCAATCGTTTTGTGCAGTGTAATCAAACCAAAAGAAATGATGACAGACGATAAAGGTATAATGGACATCAGAATGCGTTGTATGCCGAAAGCGCCGCAACAGCCGATTTGCCAAAACACAACATGTGTAAAGAAATACGCTCCAGTAGGTGCTAAGACTGTCCAAAACAAAGTATTGGCTTGGCTTGAGATGATAGTATGCTTGCTGATTATAAGGTATACAAAGGCTATGATTCCGATGCTAAACAGTATAGAAAAGGGTAAGCCCGAGAAGTAGAAAAATTGGTTGAAATAATGAAAGATGTCATCGCTAGACCCGTAGTTTGGCTCGACGACAGGGTAAGGGTTTTTGGTGAAGAACCACAGCAGGTCATACGAAAAGAATAGTTTTCCTAATATTGAAAAAACAACCAGGCCAATGAATAAGAGTGGAATTTTCTTGTAGTGTTTTCTGCTTACTAAAAACAACAAATAGATGCCCATGATAATAAGTCCTTCGCTTCTTATAAAAGGAGTAAAGGAGATGAGCACAGCAGCCAGTGATTCTCTTTGATGCAATACTGCATGCGCGCTGAGTATTAAAAACAAGCCAAAGAGTGGTTCGGTTAATCCTGAATGCACAAACAACAACACTTTCGTACAAAACAAGTATGAGACTGCACTCACGATGCTGATCGAATAATTTTGATACAAGGTGAAAGTGGTCTCGAATACCAGTATCGCCGAGAGGTATATCACAAGGGCATTGAACAAAGCCATGCCTGTAAATCCAAAATGAGAAAAAGGAGAGGAGAGAATGGTAAACAGAGGCTTTCCCCAATGATCGAAAAATAAGTAGGGATGATGAAACGAATACCTGGAGATGAGGTAATGCATGATGCTATCGCCGTTGTCAAAGGTAGAAGTGCTGTAGAGGAATACCGACAATACCGGCACAAAAAGTAAAGCCCAAATGAAGTAGGATTTAGCTTGACGATGAGGCAACATCGTATTGAAAAAGTAGAATGAGCTGTTGTTCGATTTCATGGGTTGGGTATCGCTGAATAACTAAGGCATTATATGCCTTGTAATGTTTATGCCATAAAAAATCCTCCTTGGAATACCGAGGAGGATTTTTTTATAAAATCAAAAACAGTATTAAAAAGGGGTACTGTCTGGTTTCATTTGAAGTTTGATGATACCGACTGTGTCGAGCACTTTAATGACAGGCCATGTTGGATCAAACTCATACCATTTCGCGGCAAAGTTAGGTCTAGCTGCAAATTTATGGTGATTGTTTTGGTATAACTCTCCACACAACAATACATCCATCACTAAGGTGTTTTTTGAATTGTCACCGTTATCGAAATTTGAATAGCCTAATTTGTGACCAAACCAGTTTACGATAGCACCATGCACAGGACCCATTAAGAAATGAACAGGCAGCAATAAGTACAACCACCAGTATTCAGCAAATTGAATGTAGAACAAGGTGTATGCCGTACCCCATGCTAGACGTGAGTACCAGTGATCACCGATGTTGTCAATAAATTTCCATTGAGGTAAGTTTTTCAAGAACTTATCCTCTACCACCAACGTGTTTTTAGCAACACCAGAGTAGATCGATTTGGTCTTCCACATCATCGTAAAGGCATTGTTAGAAAACAATGGGGAGTGTGGATCCTTTTCTGTATCGCTGTACATGTGATGCATGCGGTGTAGTACAGCATATGCACGCGGTTGTAGGTAAGAAGAACCTTGAGTTATATATAAGAAGGAGTAGAAGAACTTCTCCCAGAACTTATTCATTTTGAACATTCCGTGTGCAGAATATCGATGCAAAAAGAACGTTTGGCTGAATAAAGACAAATACCAATGAAGAGCGAAGAATACAAGAATTACAGTCACAGTAGTTGGGTTAATTTAGTTATACAAATATAACACTAAATTCGCAGAGAATGTTTCCTGATGTACTATTTTTAATTGCTTGTACTGGCAAAAAAAACAATGTTAGCACCCATTTGCAGTGCTTTTAAGCGGATTTCTTCTGAATCATTATAGATTTGTTGATCCTCCCAACCGTTGCCTAAATCACATTCGTAGCTGTAAAAACAAATGAGTTTGCCTTGAAAAAACAAGCCATATCCTCTTGGAGGCTTGCCGTCGTGCTCGTGTATTTTAGGCAAACCGTTGTTGAAGTTGTATTTTTGATGGTATATCGGATGATTGAATGGAATTTCAATAAATTCTAATTCAGGAAATACTTTTTTCATTTCCAGTCTTACAAATTTATCCATGCCGTAGTTGTCGTCGATGTGTAAAAAACCTCCACTGTTTAAATAAATCCTCAGGTTTTGTGCCTCTGCATCGGAGAATACGACATTTCCGTGACCCGTCATGTAAACGAAAGGGTATTGAAAGATTTCAGCACTGCCGACCTCTACAATTTCTTCTTCCGCAGCAATATTGGTATGTATGTTTTTGTTACAAAATGAGATTAAATTGACTAAGGCTGTTTTATTGGCATACCAATCGCCTCCACCATTGTATTTGAGTTTGGCAATGCGGTAAGCAGGTGTTTGAGCGACAATAGCTGTGCTCAAGAGGAATAAGAATGCTATGAAAAATCTTAGTATCATGTGTTAAAAATATTCATCAGGTGGCAAGCCGTAATCGCTGCCGTTTCTGTTCGCAAGCGTTGTTTGCCCAATGCAATGGGTTGAATCTTGTTTTGTAATGCTAATATAATTTCTTCTTCGGAAAAACCACCTTCTGGTCCAATCATAATGCAATTATTTATGCTGAGTGGTAATTGTTTCGTCCAATCGGTGGGTTCCAACGATTGATATTGACAAGCAATGAAGTATTGGGTGGTATCGTCTTTCGTTTTTACAAAATCTAAGAAAGGCATCATGTTTATAAGCATAGGCAGGTAGCTTCGCTGCGATTGCTTCATGGCGCTTACGGCAATGGCCTCAAGTTTTAGGAGGTTAATTTCTTTGCGCTCTGAATAGCGGCTTTTTAAAAAAGTAATGCTTTCGATACCGAGTTCGGTACATTTTTCAACCATCCATTCCATACGATCGATGGATTTGGTAGGAGAGACTGTTAAATGAAAGCCTTTGGCCGAATTTTCGACCAAAGGCTTTTCATCTTGTATTGTTATGCTACATCCTTTTTTATTCACCTCTTCAAGGTTGCCGATGAAGATTTTGCCTTTGCCGTTACTTACAGAAACAGTGTCGTTTTTTTGTAAGCGCAATACGTTGATGGCATGGTGACTTTCTTTTTCATCCAAAAGGGGATTAGTACGAGAGAAATCCTTGGAATAAAAGAGATGCATGAGTATGTATTATGCTTCTTGCACTTCTAGTACCACACTTTTTCCTTTGATGGTATTGTTTCTCATGCCATCCAATACTCTGTTTACATCACTTTTAGGAATGTCAACATAAGAGTGTTTGTCGAAAATGTCGATATGACCGATGTCACTTCCTTTGATACCTGTTTCACCTGCTAATGCACCAACGATGTCTCTTGGTTTAACATAGTCACGGTGTCCTAGGTTAATGAATACACGAGACATGTTTTCAGAAGGTGTACGTTTTTCAGAACGCTCAGAATTTTCAGATCTTTCGAAACGAGGAGCTCTTTCTCTGTCGCCACCTTTGCTGTCTCTATCGCTGCTTCTGCTGTCTCTATCTCTAGAGCTGCTTCCTCTGCTGTCTCTGTCTCTAGAACTGTTACGGTCACCAAATCGGCTAGCACCATCTCTAGAGCTGCTTCTGTCGCCTCTGTCGTTACGATCACGGTTTCTATCGCCGAAACGATCACCACCACGGTCGTTACCACTTGGTTCTCTGCGAGCAGCTCTGCGTTCAGGCTCAACAGTAGAAATGTCTTTCAATAATAATTGCAACAATCCAGCACCAAGTACTTTTGGATCGATTCCTTTTTCAAGGTATGAATCGTAAAGTGTAGCAAATGGTTTCAATACATCTGATTCAGCAGCTGCAGTGATTTTATCCATTAATTTAGTGGTTTTAAATTCCACTAATTGTTTCTTAGAAGGAGCTTCACCTTTGTTCAAAGGAGATTTTGTGTAGCGTTCCAATTCTCTCAAACGGTAACGTTCGCCAGGAAGGAAGAACGTAAAGCTTTTACCTTTTTTACCTGCTCTACCAGTTCTCCCAATACGGTGAACATAGTTTTCTAGGTCTTGAGGTAAGTCGAAGTTAAATACTCCGTCTACATCGTTTACATCTAATCCACGAGCAGCAACGTCTGTAGCTACAAGCATTTGTAAACCACCGTTACGGAATCTTGTCATGACTTCATTACGCGAACTTTGTTTCAAGTCACCATGAAGCGCTTCTGCTTTATATCCGTATGCTCTTAATTCTTCGCATACTTCGTCTACTTTTTTCTTTGTGTTACAGAACACAAGACAAAGTTTCAATTCGTTTAAGTCAAACAATTGGGTCATCGCTTCTAATTTGTTAGAAGAAGAGATATCGTAGTACCATTGTTCGATGGTGTCTACTGTAACTTCTTTGTTTGCTACTTTCACATGCACCGGATTGTTTAAGAAACGTTTGGTGATGTTTAAGATAGGAGCAGACATTGTTGCAGAGAACAAGATGGTTTGTCTTTCCTTAGGAGCTTGTGTTAAGACACGTTCGATGTCTTCTCTGAAACCCATGTTTAACATTTCATCGGCTTCATCCAAGATGAACATTTTGATGCCATCCAATTGTAATGTTTTTCTTTCCAAGTGATCGATTACACGACCAGGAGTTCCCACTACGATATGTACACCTCTTTTAAGGTCTTTGATTTGATTCATGATCGATTCTCCGCCGTAAACAGCAGCAATCGATAAGCCTCTTTTACCGTAAGAAAGTTTTTTAAGTTCGTTACAAACTTGCAAAGCTAGTTCACGTGTAGGACACAAGATTAACGCTTGTGTGCTTCTGTCTGTAACATCGATGGCTTCAAGCGCAGGAAGTCCGAACGCAGCTGTTTTACCAGTACCCGTTTGAGCTTGACCAATAATGTCGCGACCGTTTAAAATTTCAGGAATTGCCTGTTCTTGAATAGGCGAAGGGATTGTGTAGCCAGCTTTTTCAATAGCTTGCAGGGTTGATTCAGATAGACCTAGTCCACCGAAACCATTTGTTGAGTTTAACTCTTCCATTTTATTTTCACACCGGATATTGAATGACCCGGCGTTGAACTAGAAGCTAAAAAGATAAGCTCAACAACTTTAATTTAATAAGACGTGCCGGGTAAGGCTAATCCAATTTTATTTCTGCAAAGGTATGAATAATTTACAAAAATCCCTATACTTATATAAATATAATTATAATAAGACAAATGGCTGAAGAAGTGAGATCCGATAAAATGCCACCTGGCATTCCATATATTATTGGTAATGAGATGGCTGAAAGATTTAGCTATTATGGAATGAAAGCGATTCTGACGGTTTTTATGACGGATTATTTATTGGATACCGCTGGAAATAAATCTCCAATGGGCAATGAAGAAAGCAAAATATGGTTCCATTTATTTGGGATGGGCGTTTACTTTTTCCCTATTCTAGGGGCTATTCTTTCTGACATTTTTCTGGGTAAATACAAGACTATTATTTCATTATCGGTGGTGTATTGCTTAGGTCATTTGGCATTATCTTTAGACGATACGCGTATAGGATTAGCCATTGGTCTTACGCTTATTGCTATCGGTTCGGGAGGGATAAAGCCTTGTGTATCTGCTAATGTAGGAGATCAGTTTACCTCAAAGAATAATCATTTGATAGAAAAGGTCTTTAATTATTTTTATTTGTCCATTAACGTGGGGTCTTTAATATCCATCATTGCTATTCCTCTTATACTAGAACATTACGGACCTTCTTTTGCTTTTGGACTACCGGGGATATTGATGTTTATCGCCACCGTAATTTTCTGGCTTGGAAGGCAGAATTACAAGGTATTGCCTGCAACGGGATGGGAGAGATATAAGAAAGAAGTTTTTACCAAGGAAAGCATGAAGGCTTTGGGTGGTTTGTTAAGCATCTATTTATGTATCGCTTTTTTTTGGGGACTTTACGAACAGTATGGTTCTTCATGGGTATTACAGGCTAAAAATCCATTGATGGATAAGCATCTTGATTTTTCGTTTGGAATAGAGGCATTATCTTTTCTAAAGTTTGAATTACTTCCTTCACATATTCAGGTGGCTAATCCATTATCGGTCTTGATTCTCGTACCATTTTTTGTATTCATTGGTTATCCTTTTATCAATCGATTTTTCCCTCTTACTTATTTACGCAAAATGGCGATAGGCATGTTTGTGACTGTATTTTCCTTTCTCATTATTACGTGGATAGAGTGGAGCATGTCTCAAGGAAATGTAGTGAGTGTCGGTTGGCAGTTGTTTGCCTTTTTTGTCTTGATCATTGCGGAAGTCATGGTTTATGGGACAGGGCTTGAGTTTACCTATACACAGGCCCCGAATGCCATGAAATCTCTGGTGATGGGCTTTTTCCTATTGTCTATCTCGATGGGAAATTTTATAGCAGCGCTTGTTAATTACTTGATCACAGACGAGTATGGAAACAATAAAATTACAGGAGTAGAATACTTCTTGTTTTTCTCAGCTCTCATGTTTGTCGTCGCCGTGATCTTTATTTTTGTAGCGAAGTCATATAAAGAAAAAAGGTATATACAGGAGTAAAAGAGAAACAGAGAGGAGAGGAAATACTGTTTCTTCATGTTTAATCTAGCGTTATTGAATATTTATTCCTCATATTTGAACGCTTCATTTTTTTTAAATCTTTACCAGTATAAATAAGCAAACTAGGAATGCCATGATTGCAGATGAGCATGGTAAAAGCATTTTTACGGGCGTGCAATATTATTTATTCTTTGCCGCTCTCATGTTTGTCGTCGCTGTGATTTTTATTTTTGTAGCATTATCATACAAGGAGAAACGATACATTCAGGAGTGATTTTAATTTTAATGAGTTGATTATTGTAATGCAATAAATTAATAAATATTTTTTTTATTGTATTGATTTACAATATTTTATTTGTTTGTTATGTGTTATATTTGGACCTATTGCGTCGTGTGATTTAACCTGTATTTTTATTGAATTTAGCCTAATTTCTTATTTCACATTCTGAATAGTTCGTACTTGCTTCTACAGGTTTTTTAGATGAGGCAATTTAAACAAGTACAGCTATGAATATTGTAAAAAAAGCTTTTTTGAGGGATTACAGTTTTTGGATCTTCAGTATATCGATTCCGTTTTTTGTAAGTCATGTTACTTTTGCTCAATGTACTTCTGGTTGTAGTGTAACTTATAATACTTGCGCGAACATTGCCAGTATTTCGGCTACGAATGGAACATCAGGTGCAAACCATGTAATATGTATTTCACCGCCTGCAGGATGTGGAAATATTACGGTGGGTAATACTGCATTGGGCCAATATGAAAGAATTGTCATTTGTACCAATAGTCCTACCGATACAGTAAAATTCATTGGTAACTTCGCCGCTTCTGGAGGAGGATCGTCAGCCGCAAATGACAATACCCGATTTGTAGATATTTATGGGAATGCTCAATTTACATACGGTGGTACCATTACTTGGGGATCAAGAATTGTAATTAATGTGGCCTCAACAGGTTCTTTGAATTTGAAAAATCCTACCCAAATCAGTTTTCTCAATTCTTCTTCTATGACTAATGCGGGGAAGATTACATCGAGTTCTGATCTTATTTTTACATCGGGTACAACTGGCCCAATGATTAATACAGGAACTGTTAATGCGAGTAATATTTCTTTTAACGGAGGAGGATTGACCAATTCGGGAACAATTCAAAGTAATTCAAGTCTTGTTTTTGCAACAGGTGCTGGTACAGTTTTAAACAATGGAAATTTATTAGCAGGTTGTGAGTTGACCATTACATCTGGACTTTTTACGAACAGTAATTATGTGTATTCGCAATGCAATACAACCGTGAGTACTGCCATTACGAATAATTCAAATTTTAAAACAGAAGGCACGTTAACACTTAATGCTTCAGGAACATTTAATTTCCAAAATGGATTGTTTGAATCGGACTCCTTGATTTTAAATGGTGGCAATATCAATGCAGGTATAGGTTGTGCGGCATTTATAGTGCACAAATTTTCAAGTATTCAAAATGGATCAGGATTTACATCAGTACCTGCAAATTCTGTAGGCATTTATGATACGGGAAATCCTGGCTTTATCGATAATGTTTCGGTTGGTTGTGGAGGAGCTAATCCAGCTGTACCCTATAATGGAGGACCCTATTGTGGAGTGTTGCCATTATTAGGTGTTGGTAGTATGGGAACGGGTTCTGGTTGTTTTGCATCGTTACCTGTGACTTGGTTAAGCAATTCGGCTACGCTGATTAATGATCAACAAATAGAAATTTATTGGTCGACGGCCAATGAATTTAATAATAATTATTTTACGGTACAACGATCTATAGATGGCGTAAATTTCATTTCAGTAAGTCATGAAATAGAGGCCATGGGTAAAGGTAGTTTGGCACATGATTACTCCTTTATCGATAATTATCATTGTAATGGTATCGTGTATTATAAACTAATGCAAACCGATATCGATGGAAGAAGTTCCTATTCAAGCATCATAGAAGTTAAACGATTGGGTTTTGCAGAGACCATAAATTTTGATGTTTTTCCTAATCCTTTGACTTCCAGTAGTGACATAACGCTTAACTTGAATGGCTTGGAGAGCGCCTCAGAAATATTGGTAGTGTTACTAGATCACTTGGGTAATACGATCTATACAAAAGCTATGATTACAGAAAAAGAAAATTTGCTTTTTACAATCGGAAGTGATGTTGATTTGCAAAAAGGAATTTACTTTATTTCAGCCAGTAACAATCAATCCTTAGTGACGAAAAAGTTGGTGGTAAATTAGTCGCTTATACTGACTTTCTCCTCGATGGTTTAAGCTTATAGCTTGGACCTATAATTCATAGAGCTTGTAGCTCGGGCTTTGAATAAGAGAAACAGAAACAGAGCGAAGAAACAATATTCTTTCAGTTTTAATAACCGACTTTCGGTGTAAAAGGCCTTACATCAATGAATGGCATACCCCCAGCAATGGCTGCATCAATGCCGGGTTGTCCGTCTTCGAAAACCAAGCAAAATTAAGGTGCAATGTTTAAAAAACTCAGCACCTTTTAAAAAGGTTTCACGGCTCATTACTGGCGTGCGTAAAAAATGAGCAGCATTGCTGCTCCCTCAGGAAAGTGTTGTACTTCCGTGTTTTTTCTAATCATTTTTCTGCATTAAAAAAGCCTAGATTTTCATGATCTAGGCTTTTTTAATGCAGAAATGAGACCGATTTGTAAACTGTTTACGCTATAGTTTTACAATTTTAAGTACCTGTACATCGCCGTTATTACTTGTCAAGTGAAGTTGATAGACACCTTTGATCAATTGTCCGCCATAGATCATGCCGTTATTACTGTTTAATGTACCATTGCCAACCCTTGTCCCGTTCATCGATATTATTTCATATTGATACATCATCCCTTCTGTTTCTATTTTTACATTGATGGTTTCAGAGAATGGATTGGGAAATAATTGTAACGTTGAAAACTCGGTTTCTTCAAATTCTCCAATTCTATCATATTGAAAACAAAATGAGCCGTTTCTCGCTGGATCTTGAATATCTGCACTTATGAGTGAACCTAGATAACCGTTGTTAAGATTTGCACTGGCGTCAATTACTGTTTGCGAATTTAATTCTTTGAAGTTCCAACAGCCGATCAGGTTTGTGGTAGGTGCGGTATAAGAGTAGTTTTTAGCGGAAGAAATTTGAGATGCTGATTTAGCAACATTCCAGAAACGTATTTCGTTGATGTTTCCTTTTGCGTAATTACCACTCACTGCATCGGCTCCAAAATTGAGTGCTGATGTACTACTATTAATGCTTGCCGAAATACTAGCCGTTCCTTTTAGTGTTCCGTCGATATAAAAACTCAGTGTACTCGCTGACCGGGTTACTGCAAAATGATGACAGTTGTTGTCAAAAATAGTAGTAAATGTGCTGCTAAGACTTGTGCTCCCGTTGGCGCTGAATTCAAGCTTGGTACCAGAACTTGTAGCCCTTAACATAAAACCATTGGATGCAGTCGAACGTTTTGCCACGATTACAGGATTAACGTTTGGTTGTGTGCTGCTCAATTTGATCCAGCCTTCCAACGTAAAGTCTCCGGTTCCTAAATTATAACCTGCATGATGAGGTACTGTAACTTGATCATTTGTTCCATCTAGTGCAAGTCCTATGCAATTATTGTCGATCACAATATCTGTTCCGTTGTCCGTTCCATATATAACATTACCCATTCGGGCTCTTATTCTATATCCTGAGCCCGCTACAGCGTTTACAGGAATCTGAGTAACAACAGTTTTGTTAAGCCCTAATACTGATGTGCTGGACATAAAGGTGGCAGGAGAAAATACACCGTTCGCATCAGAGAGCTCTAAGGTGTATTGCGTATTCTCGTCGCTAAAACCAGGTGTGACATTAAAACTTACTGTGACAGGAGATCCAGCACAAAAGGAGAGTGGTGAAATAGGAAGCGTAGTAATGCCACATTGGGTGACTGCGATATCGAATCCATTATCAGCACCGGTGATCATCGGATCGGAAGAAGTAAGTCTTAGTCTGTATCCATTTCCTAGTGGAATATTAGCAGGGATTGTGATGGGCATTGAATTAATCGCTGTATAGGCTTGTGCGCCCACTGTAAGAGGACTCCCGAAATTCCCATTGGCATCAGATAATTGTGCAGTGAAAACATTGTTTGTATTAAATGGACCTTTCAGAGCAACGGGAATATTTACAGATATGCCAGCACAAATAACAGATTGCGCGGGAAAATTTAGGAGTGCTTTTTGATCGCACTCTCCAAGTTGCCAGAGTTCGTTGGTGTTCGCATCCCCAATTGGCAGTGCTGGACCTAATCCTCCTAGAATGAATATTTTGTTCGATAAGGAGAAGGCTGATGCACGCCATCTAACATGAGAAGGCAAGTCTAATTGTTTTGTCCAGCTATTAATAAGCGGATCATATTCATAGCCATAAGAGCTTGTAGGCAGAGGTCCTGAGTCAGCTATACCCATATGAACATAGCCTTTGTTATTTCTAACAGCAGCAACGCCCCAATGATTTTTTTCTGGGTAATCAGCAACAGCAATCCAACTGTTATTGGAAGGTTCATAAGCATAAAAGTCTTTGTAATCTGCTACGGCATATCGATAGCCAACTCCAACGTAAGCTTTGTTATTAACGACAAAACCTGCTCCGCAAGCTCTTCCAATACCTGGGTAGTTAGCCATTTTATCCCAAACATTTAAGGTTGGATTATAGCGCCACAAGCTTTGAGGGTAAACCGCTATATTTCCTGGAGCAGGATTTGTTGCACCAGTCACTACATATCCAAATCCATTGATAGAAAAGCCTACCGCGTGTACTAATGTCTCAGGAATTGGGGCAATACCGTTCCACGTATTGTTTGCTTGATTCCACACATAAAAGTCGTTTTTAACACCATCGGGATAGTTTTGACCTCCTCCGACATACATTTTACTCCCAATGACAAAAGAAGTAGCGCCTACTCGGCCAGCTCCGGGGAAGGGGGAATTTTTATTAGTCCATGTATTCGCAGTATGATCATACTCCCAAAGCTCTTTAAAATAAGAGAGCGTATTCCCCGATGTCCCTGTTGTAGCATAGGCCTTGGTACCAACTGTGGCAGAGATATGCTCTCGTATAAGAACAGAGAAATTCGTTTTTTGTGTCCACGGACCAGAACTACTACAATCCAACACCACGATTTTTGTTTGAACGGTAGGACTGCACGAATTAAACGTATAAGTAAGCGTATGTGTACCTATGCCTGCAGCAGCAGGAGAGAAGGTTTTGCCACCATTAATCATCCCAGGCCCAGTGAATGTTCCTCCGATCGGAAATACATTGGTAATCGAGAAGGCTGGATCAGTTATATATGAGATGGTTGGACTTCCACTTGTAACTGTTGGTGCTATTCTGATAATAATATCTGTACCATTATTAGTACTTGTTCTCATCGGATTTGTAGAGACCACTCTCATTCTGTATAAATTCCCATTTTGGAATGGAGCAGGAATAGTAGCAGCAATTGATGCTTGAGTCGCGGTACTCGTTAAGGTTCCGATAATAGTAGGTGAAGCAAAACTACCTGAAGAATTAGAAAGCTCTACCTTGAATACATTGCCTGGGTTGAATAAACCACCGCACATGGTGAAAGGAACGTTAAGCGCATCTCCAGGGCAAAAAGGAGCTCCTGCAATGGTACTGGTTTTGAACTCACTAAATGGCGTATATTGTAGCATCTTACCGGTAGCAGTTGGCATTGGTATAAAGTACGCTTTTTCGGCAATTGTAAAATTGGAACTGTATTGAAGCTGATAAAATTGTCCTGTAGAGGCATTCTGTATATTGGGGGAATGCTTGGTCCATCCATTCGTCGAAGGATCATATTTCCAGACGCTATAATCAAGCGATCCGCCAACGATATATCCTTTATTACAGAATTCAAATCCTGCCGCACCCTGCTTTGCTCCTCCTGAAAAATCAGCTTTCCTCGTCCATGTATTTGTAGAAGGTGCAAATTCCCAAAAATCTACGTAATCATTGCCTAATACATCATTTCCTAATCCAGCATATATTTTTTGTCCAATTTTCATGATGGTAGCATTTTGTCTCAACGTACTAAAGGTTCCCATAATGGCTTTGGATGTCCAGCTGTCAACAGTTGGGTTATATTCCCAGAGATTAATTTGGGTACCACTGATACACTGTCCGGCTGAATTATAATAGGAGTTACTTGTTCCTACGTAACCTTTATTATTAAGAGAAAGCCCTGAATTTGGATTATCAGTTGAAAATGGAAATGCCACGGCACAAGATTCCATGGGGTAGTTACTTAATGCATGCCAATTATTGTTTGCCGGATCGTAGTAGTAGAAGGATCGGTTTTTAAAGCCTACGTATGCCTTTGTGCCTATTCCAAAAGCGAAAATAGGATCATCTGCTGGCAAATTAGGACCCTGCGACCAAACCTGCGTGGTTGGATTAAATTTAAAGAATCGCATTGGAAAAGGATTACTAACATCCGTTAGTTCACAATAATAGGCAGCATCATCGGTTGAGAGGCTAGGCCCCCCAAATTCATTATTTTTTGCAGGAAACGGGAGCTCGGTCCAGCTATTTTCTTGGGCTTTTAATGTCAATGTGTGGCACAATAGTGAGCATGCAATTGAGAAAGCAAGAACGATTTTCATAGAAGGTAGAAAATTTAAATAAAGAAATGATGCATAAAAGTCAGAAAGGTATTTTAAAAAAAAGGTCAATGAAATACCTATTTATAGGTATATTTTATGCCGGCAGCGAGGGGATATATAAATGATATCTGTGCATTTTCTACTAAGCTTACGCTAATTCATCATCTGGGCTTTTTTATTTACATTACATCTGCTATTGAGTACTTTATAAATAGTATATTCCTAGCTAAAGGCTCTGTGAATAGAAGACAAAAGAGATACTCTTGTCAGATTGCAACAGTGGTTACTCTATTTTTAATAGCTAACTTTCGGCGTAAAAGGTCTTACATCCACATAAGGCATACCGCCAGCGATCGCTGCATCGATACCGGGTTGTCCGTCTTCAAAGACCAAGCAAAATTCTGGTGCTATGCTTAAAAACGATGCACCTTTTAAAAATGTTTCAGGGTGCGGTTTAGGATGCGTGACGTCGTCGGCAGAAATCATAATGTCAAACAAGTCTTCCATGTCGATGGCTTGCATAATTTTTGTTGCCACTTCTTTACCACCACCTGTTCCCAATGCCATAGGAAGTTTGCCGTAGTAGGCCTTTGCAAGATCGGCAACAATAGGCATAGGCTTTACTTTGTGAATTAAAGTCAAGAAGATCTCTTCTTTTTCATGGCCTAATGCTATTCCATCGTAAGGCAACTTCAACTCTTTCATAAGCATTTGAAAGACCACTAAAGTAGGTATGCCGGCTTTGGCTAAGAAGAAAGATAGAGGGAAGTCAAAACCGCGCTTCTGACAAACGATTTGGCACGCTTCGTAATGCACCGACATGGTATCGGCCAATGTGCCATCGATGTCAAATATTAAGGCCTTGGTAGACGCGGGGATAGAAATCAAAAGTTATTACTTGAGGTTGTTGATTACTTTTCTAATGTATCTAAACATTACATATTCCTCACAATCAGTATCGTTTTCAGGAACCATTTTTTCAAGGTGTTGTAGCACTTTTACCCTGACTACTGGAGTGCGTAAAAAATGAGCAGCATTGCTGCTGATGAACTCCGTTTTTTCATTTTCCGTGTGAGAAATAAACTCACTGTGTACGGCTTTGTATAATTCGCCAATACGCTCAGAAGGCCAGTGTTTAAAGGCCTCTTGTTTTATTTCTTGAATCTCTTCATCAGAAATAAAACAGTCGCAATCGGCAATACACAAAAACAAATAAAGCAGGTAATGTTCGTACACCCATTCGGATGTAACTTTAGCATGAATCATAATGTGTGGCTCATTTCTGATACTACAAGTTATAACTTGTAGTATCAATATCAAAAAAAACTCCCGGTTTTGCCGGGAGTTTTTTTGCATTAAAATGGGATAATATTACATCATGCCACCCATGCCACCACCCATTGGAGGCATAGCAGAGGCACTTTCAGGTTCGTCAGCAATTACACACTCCGTAGTAAGCAGTAAAGCGGCAACAGAAGCTGCATTTTCAAGCGCTAAACGCGTTACTTTCGTAGGATCGATGATACCTGCTGCAAAGAAGTTTTCGTATTTGTTTTCTCTCGCATTGTAACCGTAGTCGTCTTTGCCTTCTTTTACTTTTTGAACAATTACAGAACCTTCTAAACCAGAATTTTCTACGATGGTTCTCAAAGGAGCTTCGATGGCGATACGGATGATGTTCACACCTGTTTTTTCGTCTTCGTTTAACGTTACTACGTTATCGAGTACACTAGAAGCACGGATCAAAGCAATACCTCCACCTGGAACAATGCCTTCTTCAACAGCAGCACGTGTTGCATGCAATGCATCATCAACACGGTCTTTTTTCTCTTTCATTTCTGTTTCAGTAGCAGCACCGATGTACATGATAGCAACACCACCAGAGAGTTTTGCTAATCTTTCTTGTAGTTTTTCTTTGTCGTAGTCAGATGTCGTATTTTCCATCTGCGCTTTGATTTGACCGATACGACTCGTGATGCCTTCTTTTTTACCTTTACCGTTTACCACGATAGAGTTATCTTTATCAATGATGATTTTTTCAGCAGAACCTAAATGCTCCAATGTAGCATTTTCCAATTTGTAACCACCTTCTTCGCTGATTACTGTACCACCTGTAAGCACAGCGATGTCTTCCAACATGGCTTTTCTTCTGTCTCCGAAACCTGGAGCTTTCACCGCAGCAATTTTCAGAGAGCCTCTGATTTTATTGACTACTAGAGTTGCTAATGCTTCTCCGTCTACGTCTTCAGCAATGATCAATAATGGTTTTCCTGTTTGTACTACTTGCTCCAATACGGGAAGTAATTCTTTCATAGAAGATACTTTCTTATCGTAGATCAATACGTAAGGAGCATCCAGTTCTACTTCCATTTTCTCTGTGTTGGTCACAAAGTATGGAGAAAGGTAGCCTCTGTCGAATTGCATACCTTCTACAGTTTTTACTTCTGTTTCAGTACCTTTTGCTTCTTCTACAGTGATGACACCGTCTTTGCCTACTTTTTCCATGGCATCGGCAATCATTTTACCAATTTCAAAGTCGTTGTTTGCAGAGATCGTTGCTACTTGAGCAATTTCTTTGTTGTCGTTGATTTTTTTAGATTGTTTTCTAAGGTTTTCAACAATAGCTGTTACTGCTTTGTCGATTCCTCTTTTCAAATCCATTGGATTAGCGCCGGCTGCAACGTTTTTCAAACCAGCATTAAAAATAGCTTGAGTCAATACGGTAGCAGTGGTTGTACCATCACCCGCTTGATCAGCTGTTTTGCTAGCTACTTCTTTCACCAATTGAGCACCCATGTTTTCAACAGGATCTTTCAATTCGATTTCTTTTGCTACAGATACACCATCTTTTGTAATAGAAGGAGATCCGAATTTTTTATCTAAAATGACATTTCTTCCTTTAGGTCCTAATGTAACTTTTACTGCGTCAGCCAAAGCGTCAACGCCTCTTTTTAATTTCTCACGTGCTTGCGTGTCGAAAAGAATATTTTTTGCCATAATAAATAATTTGTAATAGAATGTTTTAGTGGATGTAAAACGAAAGGACTAAAGAACTGCAAAAATGTCTGCTTCTCTCATGATCAGGTATTCTTTACCTTCTACTGTAATTTCTGTACCGGCATATTTGCCATAAAGAACGGTATCGCCAACTTTAACAGTCAACGGTTCATCTTTTTTGCCATTACCAACAGCTATAACATTACCTTTTTGAGGTTTTTCTTTCGCTGTATCAGGGATGATAATTCCCGATGCAGTTTTTTCTTCTGCAGCAGCAGGTTCAACCAGAACTCTGTCCGCCAATGGCTTAATGCTTACTTTTGACATAACGTATTGGTTTTTTATTTAGATTTTTAACAATGCTGTCCTTTCTCCTTGCACTTTTTATGCCACTTCACTAAGAAGGAAGAAATGGCAGAGTTGCAGTAAAAAAGGCAATATGAAGGACAAAGATACGATGTTTATTGGTAACATTTTGTCACGAACGCCGTTTTTACCATTATACTATTGCAAAGAACGTGTATTCATTCTGTATTGATTTATCGGTCATTTTTTAGCTTAAAAAAATAGACGAGCATGAAAAATTTGGATCCCAATTGGCTGCACCATGGATTATTAGATTTTGAATACAAGAAATATACCTTGTTGGCTTATTTGCAGTCTGTAGAGGAGTGTTTTGCCTCTCAACGCTTATTTCCCAGTTTATCCGATTTGATTAGCCATTACGATCAATTGTGCTTATATAAGCAAGGCAAGGAAGGTTTGAGTGATTTGTTTCCCAAAGAAATTGCTGGAGTAGATCTAGAAAAACAGCAGTACCGTTTCCGTAAAATGATTGAAGACGATGAGGTCATGAAAATTTTGAGTGAAGTCGTTTCGTATGCGATTCCATTACTCGAACATGAAATTGGAATGGGAAAGGATTTATACAAAGAAGTAGAAGCGTTGATGAGCATTCAAGCGGTCGGTATTACGCCATTACATAAGCATGAAGGCTATTTGTTTGTATTGACGGAAGAGAATGCTCAGCTAGCTATTTATCGCTACGACATGAAGTTGTTTGAATCTTCAGGAGCACAATACAGAGGCTTACATACGGTATTGATTGAGAAAAAAATACTAGCTCCTTGGCATACGATGCACAACATTAAGTTGGACTTGGTAAAGCAATTTCCTGACTTGCCCAATCCTGCAACATATGCGGTAGGGGTACAAAAAAAACTACCGGAAGATGAGACAACACTTCCGGTAGCAAAGAGATTATTAATACGGTGTTTGAGCGAAGCGGCCTAGTTGTTTTTATAAACCAGCATCAGTAGTATCAGTTGTTGCAGTGCTGTCTACTGTCGTTGCATTTTGAGATGCAGGGTTTTGAGCTTTAGCTGCTTTTTTAGCACGGTCAAGGTTTACGTCACCTGTTGTTTCTGCATTAGCTTCTGGTTTGTCGATGAATAAGTTGATGCTTAAGCAGAATACCAACAATGCAATAGCAAAAAACCAAGTCAGTTTTTCTACGATATCTGTTGAACGTTTTGTTCCCATTAATTGACTAGCACCACCTAATCCTGTGCTTAGTCCGTTACCTTTTGAATTTTGAGCCAATACTGCTAATACTAGTAATACAGAGCAGAGGATGATTAAAATAGAGAATAAAAGTGTCATTTTATAAGTAGAGTTTGTTTTTTAGTTCTTCAATTTGAGTAACAAAGTAAGGCTTTTTTTCTGGATATTTCAATACTAATTCTCCAAACACATCAATCGCTTTGGCAAATTTCCCCTGAAGGACTAATAATTCGGCGAAATTTTCGGAGGCAGGAATGGATTGAAGGCGACTGCTTTTCTGAGAAAGGTCTTCATCTGAAAGGTTTTCTGTGTCTTTTGAGGCTGGTCGCACACTCGGTTCGTCTTGAATAAACCGTGTTAAGATGGAGTTTACTTTTTCTTTGCTCAGGACAGGATTTCGCTTCTTTTTCTTGGCATGTTCGAGGTAATTTAAGAGCATGTCGGCATCGCTTTGTTCGGATATGCTTTCTCCCATCGTTGAACTTTCGATCGCAGAAGAAGGTAAGGCCGAAGAATAAGGGAAGTTTTTAGCAATGGCGTCGATCTTCTCTTGGTCTTTATTGTTACTGTTGTGAGCTGTCTTTTGGTGTTCTTTGTATTCCTTGTAATCAAAGAACTCTGTGTTTTCCATTGCCGGTTTGAATGGATTGCTCAGGAAATCTCTGGATGTATGCTCTGTATTCACAAAGTCGTTGATTAATCCTTGAGGTAATTCTTTGCTGAGGCGCTTTATGTTGGGTGTTTTTTCCTCGTTATTTTTGCGAGGAGGTATTTGTTCGAAAGGAAGAATTTTTTCGAAGATATTCACTTGCGGAACCGAAATGATATCGGCTTCGGTGTCAAGACCTGCTGCTTTATTGCGTGTTTGGCGAAGCGTCGATAAGTTTTCTTCTACGCTTTTAAAGAGGTCATCGATGGGTGGTGCTTTATCGGGACCTCTATAGCTGCGAATAGGATCTGGAACAAGTAAAGGAGATTGAAAAGCAGTACCTGTGAAGGTTTCCGTTAAGGCAAGCTCGGGTTTATCGGTAGCGGTGATCCAATACTTGAGTAGTTGACGTTCGCCCATGCCTGCAGAGGTTTGGTTCAGCGTCTTTTCATAGTTTAAGTTCCCTGCAAGCTGCATGGCTTTGGTCAATAGTATGCGTGCAGGTTGGCAATAGGGATAAAGCTCCACTACTTTTTGTAGGGATTTAACATGTTCCGATTTTACCAGGAACGGATTTTCTACGAGCTTATTAAAGTTAAATTTATCCACTTACCAGTTGGATGTAGTTTTAGTGAAAATATCGAAAACTATTTGATTTAAGATCTCAGGAACCAATTTACTTTCCACTTGTGATAAGGATTCTGTTTGACTAAAGTCGCCGTAGAAAGAAAATACTTGAGCGAAATTTTGAAGTTCATCTTTGCTGTTGACAAACTCTACTTTCACAGAAATGGTTAGCCGCGACATGGCAGTAGTTTCATTTTCTTTGGGTGCAAGTGGAGTAACGACATAGCCAGCTATGTATCCCGACAATTGCCAATCACCATTTTCAGTGACAATACTGAGTTTAGAATTACTTTGGTAGTAATCTTTCAGTTTTTCCGTAAACTCTTGACTCATCGATGGCGGGCCACTGCCAGATTCATTGTAGAATACTGGAATGCTGATGCTCTTAACGTCATCAGAAATAGAACCTCCAGTAAAATTATACACGCCACAACCTGTCAATACGATCAGTAACAAAGCGATCAAGGTAAAGGCTATTGTTTTTGAGTATCCCATATTATTCTTCGTCAATTTGGTATTGTTTAATTTTTCGGTATAGCGTTCGCTCAGAGATGCCGAGGTCTTTGGCGGCATACTTACGTTTGTTGCGGTTACGTTTGAGTGCTTTAAGGATCATTTCTTTTTCGTTGTCTTCTAAAGAAAGTGATTCTTTATCTTCTTCATGAATAATGTCTTGTATGGTGTCGATGTTGATCGGTTGAGGCGAATTCGTCTCCGGTAAAATGTAGGATGGCGTATTATTGCTCGTGATCACTTCCTCTTCACTGCTCTGGTCGTAGTCTAAATCACTCAGTATTTCTTTGTGTTGTTTGATGAATTGAGGACTGTAATTGCCTTCTTGAATTAAGGTATTGACTAATTTTTTAAGATCAGAAACATCTTTCTTCATGTCGAATAATATTTTGTATAAAATATCGCGTTCTGAAAAATCTTCTTGGTTGCCTTTCGCCATGTTTTGTAAAATAGCAGGCAGGTGTTTTTCATTGGGCAAGTATTTTAACAAGGTATCCCTTGAGATGTCACGATTAGTCTCTAGTACAGAGATTTGTTCTGCTAAGTTTTTAAGTTGACGAATGTTTCCTGGGAACCTGTATTTTAAGAGTTCTTGTTTGGCTTCTTCGCTCAGCTTGATAGGAGATATACGGTACTTGTCGGCAAAGTCGGAACAGAATTTTCTGAAAATTAATTCTACATCATCGCCTCGTTCTCGTAAGGGTGGAACATAGATGGGGACGGTATTTAAACGATAGTATAAATCTTCTCTAAACTTTCCTTTTTCCAAAGCATGCAACAAATTTTGGTGTGTTGCTGCGATGACACGCACATCTGTTTTTTGAATTTTAGAAGAACCCACACGGATAAATTCTTTGTTCTCCAATACACGCAATAAGCGAGCTTGAGTGCCCAAAGGCATTTCACCAATTTCATCTAAAAAAATAGTACCCTTGTCGGTGACTTCAAAATAACCTTTGCGTGCATCTTGTGCGCCCGTAAACGATCCTTTTTCATGTCCAAATAATTCTGAGTCGATCGTGCCTTCTGGTATGGCGCCACAGTTGATGGCGATGAAAGGACCGTGTTTTCGAGAACTTAAAGAATGAATAATTTTCGAAAATGATTCTTTACCGCTACCGCTTTCTCCTGTAATCATCACGGTCATATCGGTTGGCGCAACTTGCATCGCAACTTTTATGGCATGGTTGAGTAAAGGAGAATGTCCAATGATGCTAAACCGTTGTTTTATACTTTGTATGTCTTCTTCTTTAATCATGGTCGAGTATTATGCTACGACTTCACCAAACAGCGATGAACTGCTACAGTCGTTAATGTATACCATCACGTATTCACCTTTTTTATGGTGTGTTTTAGGGAAGAGTACGAGCGCATTATTGCTGCATCTACCTCTTAAGTAATCTTCGCTACGCTTAGAAACACCATCGATGAGGATTTTTTGTGTAGTGCCAATCGCTCTTTTATTTCTAAGGAGAGCTGCTTCTCTATGCAGTGCAATGATTTCTGATAAGCGACGGCTTTTCACGTCTTCAGGAACATCATCGGCATAGCTTTTGGCAGCAGGCGTGCCTGGTCTTTCAGAGTAAGCAAACATGTAAGCATAATCGTATACGACTTGATCCATGAGTGCCATCGTATCTTGGTGTTCTTCTTCCGTTTCCCCACAAAACCCTGTAATGATATCGGTAGAAATACCACAGTCATCGCCGACGATGCGTTTGATGGCATCGATGCGTTCTAAATAATATTCACGCGTGTAATTTCTATTCATGCGCTCCAGTATACGGTTGTTGCCGCTTTGCGCTGGTAGGTGAATGTAATTACAGATGTTTTCATATTTCGCTATCGTATGCAAAACCTCATCGGTAATGTCTTTTGGATGAGAAGTACTGAAACGAATGCGTAAGTCAGAATTGACCAAGGCTACTTTTTCGAGGAGTTGAGCAAAGTTAACGTGTTCTGTTTTGTCTGTCGATTCCCATTTGTATGAATCTACGTTTTGACCGAGTAAGGTAATTTCACGGTAGCCGTTATTGAATAACTCATGTGCTTCTTGAACAATTGTATGTGTGTCCCTGCTGCGTTCTCTTCCTCTGGTGAAAGGGACTACACAGAAAGAGCACATGTTGTCGCAACCGCGCATGATGGAGACGTAAGCAGATAAGCCATCGCCCGTAAGTCTCACTGGACTGATGTCGGCATACGTTTCTTCTCTTGATAGGTATACATTTACAGCTTTATGTCCTTCGTCTACTTCAGTGATGAGACTAGGAAGACTACGGTAGGCATCGGGTCCGACCACCATGTCTACAATTTTTTCTTCTTCGAGGAGTTTGGTTTTTAAGCGTTCGGCCATACAGCCCAGAATTCCCACCATTAAAGCGGGGCGTCTTCTTTTGATGCCGTTGAAGTGCTTTAAACGGAAGCGTACTTTTTGTTCTGCATTGTCTCGAATGGAGCAGGTATTGAGGAAAATAACGTCCGCATTTTCAGGTGTTGAAGTGGTATCGAAACCATTTTCAAGCATGATCGACATGACGATTTCACTGTCCGAAAAATTCATTTGACAGCCGTAGGATTCGATGTATAATTTTCTGCTTTTACCTGTGTTTTTGTCTTCTGTGACACGAGGTAAGTCACAGGCTTCTTTATCTTCCGCACTTAATATCTCAACGTCTTGTATTCTTTGTTTCATGGGTGATTAGGTATCAGTGGTCAGGCATCAGGATGCTGTTACTAACAGCTACTGAAAAGTCCAGAATCTTTCAATATTCTATGCAAAGGTAAGGAATACCTTTGATATGACAGAATGTCAGTTCGAAAAGTTCAACGAAAAGGAAAATTATTCTTTCCTCAGTCGACTGTGTCGATATCCATAAAGGAAATAGACCAATAATCCAATCCCTAACCAGATTCCAAAGCGGTCCCAATTGGTCCATCCTAATTGAGCCATCAGGTAAAAGTTTATCAACAAACCCAAGCTTGGAATCAGTGACCATTGCTTCCAAAAGGCCGTTATGGTGATGCCGATGCAAATTATAATAAACAGCAAATGAGGGATTTGTTCAAATGAGTTTAATGTGAAGCTTTGTGTAGAGAAATACCACAGCAGAAAGGCTATACTGAGGGGTGTCAATACCCAACGGGCATTGATATAATAGACTTTGTACTTCGGGACTTGAGGATAATTGGGTTTGTATAAGACTCCGGCGCATACAATTACGAAGGCAAATAAGGTTCCTATGCTGCATAGGTCAGTAACCTCTGTCAAGTTTAAAAACATGGCAGGAATGGCAACCACAAGTCCTGTTAATAGTGTTGAAAAGGAAGGCGTTTTGAACTTAGGATGTACGCGTGAAAAGATGGGAGGTAATAATCCATCGCGACTCATGGCATACCAAATACGGGGTTGGCCCAATTGGAAAACCAATAAAACACCAGTCATTGCAATGATGGCGCTGAAGGATACCATTCCCGAAATCAAGTTTAAGTTAATGCTCGAAAAGACATGTGCGAGCGGATCTCCAACATTCAGCGTATGATAGGGTACAATGCCTGTTAATACAATCGCAATGAGTACATAGAAGAAAGTACATATGCCTAAGGCATAAAACATACCCAAGGGTAAATCACGTTGCGGTTCATGGCATTCTTCGGCGGTGGTAGAAATGGCATCGAATCCGATGTAGGCAAAAAAGACCGCCGATACACCATTCAAGATACCTTCTAAGCCATTGGGTGCGAAGGGCGACCAGTTTGCAGGTTCGACATATTGAAATCCGATGACCACTATAAAAACAAGGACGAGTAATTTGAAAATCACTAAGGCATTACTAGTACGCTTACTTTCTTGAATTCCTATATAAGTGATGAAGGTGATGAGCGCAGTGATGAGGAAAGCAGGCAAGTCGAAAATAAGCTTCATGTTGCCTAGCGTAGGAGCGTTGAGCCAAGCTTCTTGTATTGCACTGTTTTTAGTTTGCGATGAAAATCCCTTGTACGCGGAATAATAATCCATGGTCAACCAGGTTGGAATATGGATGTTTAAGCCTGCTAGAAAGCCTGTAAAATAATCGCTCCAAGAAATGGCTACGGCAACATTTCCAATGGCGTATTCCATCACTAAATCCCAACCGATAATCCATGCGATGATTTCACCCATGCTTGCGTAGGCATAGGTATAAGCGCTGCCTGCATTGGGAATGGCAGAAGCAAATTCAGCATAGCACAAGGCCGAGAGCAAACAAGCAATGGCTGTAAAAATGAATAAGAAAGCAACGGCTGGTCCGCCTTGAGAGGCCGCTTGTCCAATGGTAGAGAATATTCCCGCACCAATGATAGCAGCGATACCCAGCGACGTAATATCCCATTTATTTAATGTTGTATGTAACTTATTGTACCGAACAACAGAGATGGGTTGCTTACTGATCAGCGATTTTAAAAATAGAGTCCAGGCGTTCATTGTATTGCTAAGGTACTATAGAATTTTGTGGAATAATAATGCTTTGAATCTTATGCGCTTCGTTAAATTATTGCTTAAATTAGGGTTTAAACTGCAATTAAATAAAATTATGAGAAGACTATTACCCTTGTTGATGTTGGGAATAATTTTGGTTCAATCGTGTACAAAATCAGAAACTCAAGTAGTTGATAGTGATTTAGACCAAGCCACGGAGAAAAAAATAGACGATTTGTTAGCGCAAATGACGGTAGAGGAGAAAGTAGGTCAAATGACACAATTGACCTTGAGCGCATTGGCAAAAGACAGCACCAATCCTGCTGATCCCACCATTGATCCTAAGAAAGTTGAAATAGCCATTCAAAAATATAAACTGGGCTCCATATTAAATGTTGTTGCAACTACATTTACAAGAGACAAGTGGTACGAAGTCATTGGTCAGCTTCAAACGGAAGCGGCTAAGACACGGTTGAAAATTCCAGTATTATATGGAATTGATGCGATACACGGTGCTACTTATACCAAAGGATCTACTTTGTTTCCGCAAGAGTTAGCCATGGCTGCTTCATGGAATCCTGCCTTAGCAGAACAAGCGGGTTCGATTACAGCATATGAGGTAAGAGCATCGGCAACGCCATGGAATTTTTCTCCCGTATTAGATTTAGGCCGCCAGCCTTTATGGTCTCGTTTTTTCGAAACGTACGGTGAGGATCCATACTTAGTAACGCAATTGAGTTCATCAATGATTAAAGGTTACGAAGGCGATGACATCTCAAACCCTGAAAAAGTAGCTTCTTGTTTGAAACACTATGTTGGTTACAGCTTTGCCTTCAACGGAAAAGACAGAACGCCCATCTTAATGCCTGAACGTTTGTTGAGAGAATATTATTTAGTGCCGTTTGAACAAGCCATTAAGCAAGGTGCCCTCACAGTGATGATTAACTCTTCTGAAATCAATGGTACTCCTGTGCATGCCGATCATCATATACTTACCGATATTTTAAAAGATGAATTGAATTTCAAAGGCTTTGCAGTGAGCGATTGGGAAGACATCGTCATGTTGCATACGGTACACAAAGTAGCAGCAACGCCGAAAGAAGCAGTGAAAATAGCTGTGAATGCAGGTGTTGACATGAGTATGGTTCCTTTTAACTATGAATTTGCAGATTACTTAGTTCAATTGGTGAACGAAAAAGAAGTGCCAATGACAAGAATCGACGATGCGGTGAGAAGAATATTACGCGTGAAATTTAAACTCGGTTTATTTGAACATCCATTCTATCCTAAAGAAAGGTATCCGAAATTTGGATCAGCAGAATTCGCTCAAGCCAATTATAATGCAGCAGCCGAATGTGTGACCTTATTAAAAAACACAGCGAATGTATTGCCATTAGCAAAAGATAAGAAAATATTGGTGGTTGGTCCAGGAGCCAATACTATGAATACCTTGAACGGTTCATGGACGCATTCATGGCAAGGAACGGATACCACCTATTCTAATCCTGGAAAGAAAACAATCTTACAAGCCTTGCAAGATAAAGTGGGGGCAGCCAATGTAACGTTTATCGAAGGTACGAGTTTCAAAGAAGACATCAATACAGCCAAAGCGGTTGCTGCTGCTAAGTCTGCCGATTACCTACTGGTATGTTTATCGGAATTGCCATCGGTTGAAAAACCAGGCGATATCGAGTCTTTAGACTTGCCCTTGGCTCAAAAAGAATTGGTACGCGCTTTATCAAAATCAGGCAAACCGTTAATTTTTGTGTTGTCGTTTAATCGTCCTTTAGTGTTCAATGAAATCGAACCATTATCTGCTGGAGTAGTCATGGCTGGATACTTGGGAGACGAAGGTGGTAGAGCAGTTGCCGATGTATTGTATGGGGATGTAAATCCAAGCGGAAGAATGCCATTTACCTATCCTCGTTATACTGGTTCTTTGTATACTTACGATCATAAATTTTCTGAAGAAAAAGACATCAACAATACCTTTGAAGCTGTCAATCCTCAGTATGCTTTTGGTGAAGGCTTAAGTTATACTACGTTTGCGTATTCAGATTTGAAAATCAGCGGTACGCAATTGAAAGCAAACGATACCCTTAAGATTGAAGTAACAGTAACGAACACCGGTGCAATAGCGGGTAAAGAAGTGGTACAAGTGTATTCGAAAGATCTATTTGCGACCATTACACCTTCTGTGAAACGATTGAAACGTTTTCAAAAAATAGACTTACAAGCGGGCGAGAAAAAAGTAGTATCGTTTTCGATCACAGCTTCGGATCTAGGCTTTGTGGGCAATGATTTGAAATGGATTACTGAAGATGGTGATTTTGAAATTATCGTGAAGGATATGAAAGCGCCGTTTGCATATACAAGTAAGTAGTAGGCCGTATTCAGGTATCATTAGTCAGGAAGCAGTCGACAGAGGTCTTTAAATGTATGAGAAAGTTTATTTCGATTTGTATTGTTGTTTGTATAAGTACTGTATTGATTACGAGTACTTATGCTTCAACGGTGAAAGACAGCACTTCGAAATGGGTTGCCTTACATCTATTGGAGTACACGTCTGATGAAGCTTTGCTTGATTTGTCTTTACGTATACCTGCTTTAGCACAACAAGGGGTGAACTTAATCTTCTTAGAAGTAGATTATAACTTCGATTTTAAGTCACACCCCGAATTGAAACAAAGTGAGAATGTGATTACGAAAGAAGGTGCTGCGCAATTGGCTTCTGTTTGTAAAGCCAACGGTGTTCGTTTGGTACCGCAGTTTCAATCCTTAGGTCACCAGTCTTGGTCGAAGCATACCTGGGCGCTACTCAGTGTCTATCCAGAATTAGATTTGACACCAGGCGCCTTTCCAAACAATGAAGGCATTTATTGTAGAGAATGGGATCCCCTGAATCCCAAGGTGAATGAAATTGTATTCCCCATGATCGATGAGATCATCGATGCCTTTGGTGCTGATGGCATTCACATTGGATTAGACGAGGTATTTTTAATTCGATCGGAATATGCAACGTCTACAAAAAATCTAGATCCTGCTTTTGTCTTTGCCAAAGTAGTCAATGACTTTCACGATTATTTTGTGAAGAAAAGGGGTAAGGAATTATTCATGTGGGCCGATCGTTTGATCGACGGCACGAAATTCAAATACGGAGAATGGGAGTCTTCGCTGAATGGCACAGCCGCAGCGCTGGATAGTATTCCCAAAGATGTGGTGTTATGCGATTGGCATTATGAACCGATGGAGTCTTATGCTTCTGTGGCCATGTTTTTAGAAAAAGGGTTTAGTGTGCTTCCTTGTAGTTATAATAATGTAGAAGGTGTAAAGGCTTTAATCAAGTACTCTTACCCATTAGAAGAGCCGGGTATGTTGGGACACATGTTTACTACGTGGAGTGGCGTAAAGCCAGATTCCTTGCTTTCTTACCCGCCTTTAGTGGAAGGAATAAAGCTGATTCAAAGCGGTAATTTTTATGGAGTAGCGATACATTCTAAGTTGGTGCCAGGAGAAGAGAGTTTGCTGTTGATTTTGTCTACATCTAAGGCGAAGTTTCAAATTCGCTATACCCTAGATGGAACAAGTCCGACATTACAATCGCCACTTTACCTAAGTCCTGTTAAGCTACATGCAAGGGTCACGGTAAAGGCGATGGTCTTTGATGGCGATGAAACGGCAGGAGAGGTGACGCAGAAAACATTTGTTGTGCACAAGGCTATAGGAAAAGAGGTTTCTTTAATGCATACACCTAGCAGTAAATATGCAACTCAAGACGGTGTAAGGACATTGGCAAATGGTATTTTAGGTTCTGCTTCTTATGCCGATGGACAGTGGGTAGGGTATGAAGGGAAGAATTTAGAATTTATCATTGACTTAGGAAAAGTAACGCATGTCTCGAAGGTAAGTTTTAATAGTTTGAACGATACCCGAAGTTGGGTCCATGCTGCCGATAAAGTGGAACTTGCACAATCTGGCGATGGTCGCATTTATAATGTGAGTCTAGAAAAAAACATAGCGGCTTCTAAAGATGCAATGGTGTCGACCAGTATTCTATTGGACATGACGACACGCTTTTTAAAGGTGACGATTTTTTGTAGAACAATCCCCGCAGGTTTTGAAGGTGCAGGAACGAAGAGTTGGTTGTTTGTGGATGAAGTGGTGGTCGAGTAGATACTTAGTAGGCAGGGATCAGTAGTTAGGGATTAGGAATAATAAGCAGTAGACAATAGACAGAATTAGTTTTTTCTAAGACTTGGTCTGAAGTTTTTATTTATCATTTAGAATGTCAGATTAAAGCATTCAATTTTTTACTATTTTTTTCAACGATGATCAGGACAACAAAAGATCCTTACAAGGTATTTCTATCCGCTATAAAAGAGAGCATACATTAAGCTTAAGCTCAATACTAAGCCTTAAAACAAGTTAATAAATGCATTAACCTTGGTATTGGGAAAATAGGAGAAAGTAATGTCGAGAAGCGAAAGGAATACTGTTTTGGGAAGTCTATATTTTAGAAGTATACATCCTCACATCTATTAAAAGACTTCATAAATGAATCACTGCTTTTTAGCTCCATTTTGAAAGGTGTTCAATTTATACGTTTAAACGTATTTGAGCGTCGCTTTTTCTTTTTTACCGCAAGGTTTAATCCGCTTTAGATATATAAAGTTATATTTTATGTGATAATATAGAGCGGTTGTATTAATACTTATTGTTATCTAAAATGTATTTAAAATAAGTTTATAGGTTAGAATTTAAACAATATTTGTTTAAAATAGTATATTTTATTACAAAGTGAATTTAAATAACAACTACTTATTTATAAAATCGTATATTTGTACAGTTAGTTGTTTATTAATTAAATACAAATTAAAGCTATGAGTAAAAAAGGTTTTTTGATCGACATGGATGGGGTAATTTACCGAGGTAAAGAGCCGATTCCAGGTGCTATTGATTTTATCAATAAATTGAAAAAAGAGGGTCATCCCTTCCTGTTTTTAACCAATAATAGCCAGAAGACAAGCCGGGATGTATGTTATAAGCTTAAGCAATTAGGTTTTAACGTCGGCGTAGAAGATATATTTACTTGTGCCATGGCAACGGCAAAATATTTAGCGATGAGCAAACCAGAAGGTACTGCTTATGTAATCGGTGAAGGGGGCTTGTTAACCGAATTACATAAACATGGTTATGCTGTTATTGACGATAAACCAGATTATGTGGTTATAGGAGAAGGTAGAACCATTATGTTGGAGTCTGTCGATAAAGCAGTGAATTTGGTCATGAACGGTTCGAAGTTAATTGCGACCAATCTAGATCCGAATTGCCCGACAGATGGAGGTAAATACCGCGCAGGATGTGGTGCCTTTGTTGCCATGATCGAATTTGCAACGGGAAAGAAAGCCTTCAGTGTGGGTAAACCAAGTCCTGTCATGATGCGCATGGCAAGGAAAAAGCTAAAATTAACAACCGACGAAACCATCATGATTGGGGACACGATGGAAACAGATATCTTAGGTGCAGGTGCGATGGGCTTTACTACGGTATTGACTTTATCAGGAGTAGCAAAAATAGAGATGTTAAACGATTACGGTTATGCGCCTGATTTTATAGTGAATTCAATTCAAGATTTAATGAAGGATGATTTGTTTAACCGTGTAATCACTAAAGGAGCATTAACAACTCCTGAATTAGTGCATGCGCATTAATTCAACCGAATGAAGAAGGTGTGTGTTTAAGAAAAAGGCTCCCGTTATTTAACGGGAGCCTTTTCTTTTATTTCATCAGTAGGGCTTTCTTTTCGTAAAACCACATGGCGTCTACATCTTTCGCAATGCCTTCGCTAGGTTCTATTCCTTCGCTAGGCTCTACATAGTTTTCTAAAGTAAGCATGTAAGGATCTACTTTTAGGTCGTAAGGTGTTTCATTAACTTGTGCGCTCACCAGTCGGAAAATAGCTACTGCCAATTGTTCCAAACGGTTCATGTTTTCTTGTACTTTAGTTACGAGATCGTTTCTTTCATGCATGACATCCAATCCTTTTTGGAAATCTTGTAACACTTTTAGGTCAAATGGATCGACGTATCGGTTTTCAAACATTCCCGTGTCGTACTTGCCCCATGAGATGAATAGGTCTTGCATCGACTTATTCAGTGCACCAAATTTACGACCCAAACTATCAGGTTTAGAGAAGAATGTTTTTAATAATTGAAGATCGGTTAAGGCATTGTTTGTAAAGAGTAGGCAAGGCACAGACCAATAAGTAGCCCAATCCCATAAGATCTTCACGACCATGATTTGAGTATTACCCATCAATAAGTATTTGTCTTTGTATACGGGTACCCAGTTTTCAAACAAGGTCAAATGCGTTTTTTCATAAATTTCTGCTCTCAAGCCAATGTCTTCTCCTTTTAGGTCTCGTACGATCAGGTCGGTTAGCCAAGTATTGTTCATGGATATGAAATCGGTACCAGGAGAATAGAAGGGATCCAAGAAAACACCTGCTTCGCCTGTTACTGCCCAACGATCGGAAGAGTAGATCCTATCAGAACCGTGTGTGAAATGTTTGAGTACTTTAAAATCGAGTACGTCCCAATTTCCGTTCCCTAAATGTTTAGCGCAGAAGGGTTCGTTTTTCTCCATCCATGCCGATGCTTTTTCATAGGTATTCAGTTCATCGAAGGCATGCACGCGAGGATCAGAAACGATACCGATGCTTGTATTACCCGAACCCAAAGGAATGATCCATAACCAATAGCCTTTGTCCATGAAGTGAATGGTGCTTAACCAGCGTAAGTCTGGTTTTAAGGCATTGAGCCATTTGGGATCGGTCGACCAATCATCGACATCTACTTTCCCTTTTAACCGGAACCACACCGCATTGATATCATGGTCTACCGGTTTTGCAAAGCCGAGTTTACGTTTCAATAAACTACCTCTGCCTGTAGCATCTGCGATCCATTTGGCTTGTACTTTATATTCCACTTCATCGAGTATAAACGATAAAGTATGTTCGTCTTTGTTGATCTCAACGTCTTTCGCACGACCACCGAGTATAAATTCTACACCGAGTTCTTGTGCACGTTTGGCAAGGTAATTTTCTAAGGTACCTCTGTCCAACTGATGGCTAGGCACGGGTAGTCTTTCTCTTGGTCCTAATTCTACACGTGATTCAATGTCTTCTTTGTTCTCTGTACGGAAGAAAAATCGCAAGCCGTGTTTGGGTAATTCAAATTCTTCCAGGTAGCCTTTTAAGTCAAGCACTTCACGAATGTAATGTGTGCCGAGCTCCACAGTCGATTCACCAACTTTGTGTGCTGCCGTGGCAGCACTATCGTCTCTTCTTTCCAAGACCAAAATACTGATGTCAGGGTTGGCTCTTTTTAACTGAATAGAAAGGGTAAGTCCAGCAAGTCCTCCGCCAGGAATTACAACATCGTAATGGGTGTGTTTGGGTGCTTGTTGAGAAGCCATCGTTTATATTTTAAAGCGTAAAAGTCAAATCAATAGTAGTGTAAAAATAACAAATCAAGTGCATTAACAAACCGATACGAAAAGTATATTTTTGATTATTGGGCTGATTCTTATCAGTTTCATAATGCCGAATACAATTATAAATTAGTCCAATCAATGATTCGTTTCGGTATTACCAATTCATAGGTATAAATGAAATTATTGAACTGTTTTATAAGTGGAATTGATATAACAATACTGAAGGCAAAAGGTTTGATCTTTTAGGATTCTTCGTTGTAATATATTTTATAATATTTTCGGCCGTCATGATCGGTTCCTTGTTCTATTAAATCTCTGTTTCCGTGGATGTAAACATGAAAGTTTTTGTCCAGTTTAAGTACACTTTTAAAGATTCTGGCTTGTTTTTTTACGGCTTGCACCGAAATTTCAAAATCGGTTGCCGATTCTAATTCATTTTTCTCGCGGTATTCCTCATCAAATCCACGAAATGATTTTATCATGTTTTTGTCTTGGAATACTTCTTCTTCAAACTCTTCTTTATTAAAGTTTTCGTGTTTTTTAAAGTAATCTACCGAGCGGTTGAGTAAATCGATTTGGTCCGTTTTAGACACTTCAAATTCTTCGGACAATTGTTGAGAAACATAGTTTTTGGCAATCGTTAAAAACTCTTTGGTACGGTGGTAATCGTCGCTGCAATTTTTTACGTGTAGAAAATTGTCTTTCCAATACATGGCTTCAGCACTTTTATTGGACTTGTCGATGATGCAGAGCTTGAATCCTGTATCGCGTTCTACATTAAAAATTAAACATCCTTTATCGAGTTTGTCAATATTGATGCCGTCTTCGTAGTGCAATGCAAAACCACTACCGTTCGCATTTACTTTTAAAAAGTCTTGTTTGTTTTCCGATTTGAAAATACCAATGGCATCGGTAAAGTCGCCTTCGATGTTGATGCCTGAAAAGTATACGACAAACAAATCGCCCGATTTAATTTGAGGGTGAACGGAACAATCGAAGAGGAGTTTGGCCATGTTTACACTTTGCGCATGAAATTCTACAGGCCTATCGAAGGCTTGTGCTGCAAAGTGAAAGAGCGGATTGAGTTTGAAATCGTTGTTGCTAAAGGTAAAGGAATAATATTCTGGATGAGAAAAAGGAGCTAAGAAAAAACGCATCAGCAATTCTTCTAGTCTTTTATCGGAGTTGTCTAAGAGTTCTTGCGACAAGACTAATTCTTCTTGCAGGGTAGGGTTCCCAACGCGGTGTACCGCTACCTTATCGATGCTGCAGTGTGAGTATTCAAACATTTTTTTAGTGATGAAATGAAGATCTAAGAAGGTCTTAATTTTATTTCCAACGCTCCTGAGCCCAAGCTTCTTGCTGAGCAGGTGTTAAGAATGTCCAAGCTACAATGCGACTGATCTTTTGTCCTTGAGCCATGTTAATGGTTTTAACCTGTAGTGCTTTTACTTTATCAAGCATTTTGTATATGTAAGGTAAATTGGTGCCTTTCGATACCAAGGTAGAAAACCAAAAGCATTGCGAAGGAATGAGAGCACTTTCTTCTATAGTATTTTTAACGAATGTTTCTTCTCCACCTTTGCACCAGAGTTCATTGTTTTGTCCGCTAAAATTCAACAATGGTTTTTTACTTTTATTCAAGCCTAAGTTCTTTAATTTCTTTTGAGCGCTTGCCATCGATTCCGCTAGTGATGCATGAAATGGAGGGTTGCTCATGGTGAAATCAAAACGCTCATGTGATTCTACCAGGCCATGGTAGACTTCGGCAGGGTTTATTTGCAAACGACAACTTATCGCTTTGTCTAGTTTATTAGCCCTTGCGATCGCTTGTGCAGACTTAATGGCGGTATGGTCAATGTCTGAGCCGATGAAATTCCAATCGTACACCTGATGTCCAATTAGAGGGTAAATGCAATTAGCACCTACACCGATATCGAGTACGTTTATTTTTTTACCAGTGGGAATTATACCATCGTTGCATGAACCTAATAAGTCTGCCATGTAGTGTATGTAATCTGCTCTGCCGGGTATAGGTGGACAAAGGTAGTCGGTAGGGATGTCCCAGTTTTCAATCTTGTAATGAAATTTCAATAAGGCTTTGTTCAGTGCTTTTACAGCAGCAGGATTTGAAAAATCGATGGACAGGTTGTTGTATTTATTGTTGGATACAAACGGAGCAAGTTCTGAACTGCTTGCGATAAGTTGTTCAAAATCGTAGCCTCTACGGTGTGCATTTCGAGGATGTAATTCTGTTTTTTCTTCTGGAGTAGTGTTTGTATTCATGTAGGTACAAGATAATAAAAAAAGCCCCAATTTTTTTGGGGCTTTTTTTAAAGGATTAGGAATACTTATTTTTTCAAAGCCACTTTCAAGTTGTCGTCGATAGCTGCTAAGAACTCTTCCGTATATAAGTAGTGCTCACCATGATTTACTTTGTTTCCAAAGGCGCAGATGGCAAGGTCTTTTGTCATTTTACCACTTTCTACAGTAGCAACACATACTTTTTCCAAGGTCTGACAGAAATTAATCAATTCTTGGTTGTTGTCTAATTTACCACGGAATTCCAAACCTCTTGTCCAAGCAAAGATCGACGCAATTGGATTAGTAGAAGTAGGTTTACCGTTTTGGTGATCTCTGTAGTGACGAGTAACCGTACCGTGAGCCGCTTCCGCTTCCATGGTTTTACCATCAGGCGTAATCAATACAGAAGTCATTAAACCTAATGATCCAAAACCTTGAGCAACTGAATCAGACTGAACATCTCCGTCGTAGTTTTTACAAGCCCAGACGAAGTTACCGTTCCATTTCAAGGCAGAAGCTACCATGTCATCGATGAGACGGTGTTCGTATACGATACCGATTGCTGCAAATTTAGCTTTGTAATCTGCTTGGTATATTTCTTCGAAAATATCTTTGAAACGACCATCGTATTTTTTCAAGATGGTGTTTTTCGTAGATAAGTATAGAGGCCATTTTTTATTCAAGGCTTGGTTGAAGCAAGAGTGTGCAAAACCACGGATTGATTCGTCAAGGTTATACATACCCATTGCAATACCAGCGCTAGGGAATTTGAAAACATCGTACTCTTGTACGGTGCCATCTTCACCTTCAAATTTCATAGTCAATTTACCTTTTCCTGGTACCAAGAAATCTGTAGCACGGTACTGATCACCGTATGCATGTCGACCGACACAAATAGGAGCAGTCCAGTTTGGTACTAAACGAGGAACGTTAGCACACAAGATAGGCTCACGAAACACTGTACCATCAAGGATATTACGGATGGTGCCGTTTGGAGACTTCCACATTTGTTTCAATTTGAATTCAGTAACGCGTTGCTCATCGGGAGTGATGGTCGCACATTTGATACCGACATTATATTTTTTTATCGCTTCAGCAGCATCAATGGTCACTTGATCGTTGGTTTGATCGCGGTACTCCATTCCTAAGTCGAAGTATTTGATATCGACATCCAAGTATGGAACGATAAGTTTGTCTTTGATAAATTTCCAAATGATGCGAGTCATTTCGTCACCATCCAATTCCACTACGGGATTTGCAACTTTGATCTTGTTCATTGTGTGTTGATCAGTTTTAGGTAATGTTAAGAATTTTGAGTCTTCAAATATAGGCTTTTCTCCTTATTTTCCATGAAAATAAAGAGAATGAAAGGTTAAAAATATAAGAACCTTTATCCACAAGCTTTATGAGCTATTGAAGTAAGCAATTGTTGTGATTTCAACCCAGATAAGGAGAGCGAAGAGCGAAGAAAGAGAGCGAAGAATGGTTACACGCTCTTCGCTCTCTTTCTTCGCTCTGTTTTACTGATCCCTGACCACTGATCCCTGACTACTGATTCCTAACATTCGTATCGGAAGCGTTTTAAGGCTACATTCTTGGTATTCTAGTTCTGCATCAGAAGCCATGGTAATCGCGCTGCCCGCATGGTATTGGTATATTCGGAGTTTTTCATTGAGCAGTAAACTCCGAATGATGACATTGAAATCGAAGTCTCCATTCGGCGCTATATAACCGAGTGTCCCAGAAAATAGCCCGCGACCCACTTGCTCTAACTCATCGATCAGTTGCATGGCTTTGTATTTGGGAGCACCTGTCATGCTACCCATGGGGAACATGGCTTTTATGACTTCCGAAAAGGAGAGGTTGGCCTGTTCTAAATCACCACTGATGGTAGAAATCAGTTGGTGTACTTTTTCGAAGGTATAGGCTTTGCAAAGCTCTTCTACTTTTACCGTTCCTCCCACACAAAGCTTAGACAAGTCATTGCGCACCAAGTCCACAATCATGATGTTTTCGGTACGTTCTTTCAAGGAGTTTTCTAAGGCTTGTCGTTGAGCAAGGTCTTCAAGTGGATCAGCTTTTCTACTGGCCGTTCCTTTAATGGGTTGAGAGGTAATTTTATTGCCTTTTTTTTGCAGAAAGCGTTCAGGTGAAGCGGAGATGACAATGTGTTCTTCGTGTTTGTGCAGTGCAGAAAAAGGCATGGGAGATATGGCATTCAACAGTCCGTAGACGTTGACATAGTCAAGATTTTTATAACTGCCTGTATAGCTGTTACAAAAATTTATTTCGTAGATGTTTCCTTGTGCAAGTTCTTGTTTAATGCGGTTTACAATGCCAATGTACTCATCATGAGAAAAGTGTTCTTTTGCTGTTGAGGCTTCACCCTGTTCATTTAATGTTGTTTTTTTGAACGCAAGTATATGAGGTAAAAGCGCTTCACTGTCCTTGTCATAAGGCTTCCAGTTGTTGTTGGTTTTTATAAAAAGGTATTGTGGAACATACAGTTGAACCAAGGCAAAATTAAGCGGATCGTTTAAAGTGAGTGGGAAGTGTTCGATCTTGTTTTTTAATTGGTAGTTTAAATACCCGATCATGTAGTGTCCTTGATGTGTTGCAATGAAGCAGTCTAGGCTTTCCCACGCAAAATCATTGTGTGGTGCTATTTCAAAAGTCGCCTTAACACCCATGCCTATCATTTCGGGGAATGCACCGTGTGGATAGGCGATTACATTTCCATTGAGGTAACTGAACGTATCGAAGTGATGATCGGCATAGCTTAATAGCTGTTGCGTATCGATGTTGGACTGATCTGTCATTTTTCTAAACTAGACAAGCCTGCTTTCGCTTTACTTTCTATGGTTTGCTTGTATTCGTAGTTGTGGTATTCAAATACTTTTTTGAAATAAAACGTTGCTTTAGCTTCTTGTTTTAAGTCACGGTAAATATAGCCCAATTGTAAACAAGAATTAGGAATAAAGTACTCTTTACTGTTGGGGTTTTCTTTGATGGTTTGCACGTAATACAAAATGGCTTGTTCTACATCGCCAGATTTATGAAAGAGTCTGGCCTTTCTGTATTGAAACTCGATGCGATCTGAAGCGTTGTTAAATTGTTGTTGGTTTAATTTGTTGACTAAGGCTATGGCTTCTGTTAAATATCCACCGTCGGTCATTAGTCTTATTTTATAGATGTCTTTTGCGGGAAAATGTGCAGCCTTTACCATTTTCAATGCTTGCTTATCGCTGTCGTTTCTTGCAACTCCTTTTGTGAGTACAAGCGATTTGTGTTTTTTTGCTTGCGGTTCATTTCCTAAGAGCCAGTAGGCGATGAAGATTTTATAATAGGTGTCTTTGATGTAGGCTTGGCCTTTATACGCTTGAATGTAGAGGTTAAAGGCTGCTATAGATTCTTGGTACAAACCTTTGTGCAAGTTTACTTCTCCTAACATATAATAAAATGAAGGAATAAGTTGGTAGGCTTCTGAATTGACTGTTTTGTTTTGGTAATAGATCAAGGCTTCTTCGCTATGCGCATCGTGTACTTTCAAGGAAACATCGATGAAAAGATAGAGGATGTTATGAGGATCTTGTTTACGAAGTTCTGCGATCAAATTACTGTGAACATTGTTGCCTAGTAAATAATGTTCACATAATAAAAGCCAAAGCTTGGCTTCTCTATTGTAAATGGTGTTTCCGTGTGCAATACTGGAAAGTTGTTGAATCCCTTTGTTTAAGTCCCCGTATAGCCCAGCGACACTGGTAATCCAAGTATAACTTTCGGGTATGGAGCCGATCACAATTTTTAATACCGCCATGGTTTTCAGCATGGGTACAAAATCGGGATACTTTTTCAAGCCTGTTTCTAAGAGTTTATAGCATGCGCGAACATTCAATGCCGCAGAGGCATTGTCGCCGAATTTCAATTTTAATAAAGCCCAGTGGAGTTTGACTTCCGCTTGTGTAAAATAGAAATAGGGGGATGTCGGGGGCAGTTTTTCCAACGCACGGAGTACCTCATCTTCATGACTCGCTATGCGCTGGTAAGATTGCTTATCTTCTAAAATGAAGACAGGAAGGATTTCGTTGAAGTTTTTTAAGTAAAGGGCTATGGCATGCTTAGGGGTTACTTTAAGCTGTGCATTGATGAACGCTTGGGATTTATCGTAGTGAAGGCATAGGATGTTGCCGTAGGCCTTCTGTAGGGTTTCGTTAAACTCGAAGTATTGAGCAGCGACACCCTGGCATTGAAAAAATAGGAACATAAAAAACAAAGGGTGTATACATAATGCATACACCCTTTGTTTTTTATGTTTGAAACCCTGATTGAGAGCGATAGCTTCCAATTTATTTTTTAGCAGGTTCTAAGATGTTCATCTCTACGTTCGCCAATACACGACCGCAATGTTCACACACTATGATTTTTTTTCTGTCACGGATTTCAGCTTGTCTTTGGTGAGGTACTCTATTGAAGCAACCTCCGCAAGCATCTCTCTTAACAGCAACGACCGCTAATCCGTTAGCAACGTTACTTCTTAGTTTTGTATAAGCAAGCAATAAACGATCTTCTATTTGTTTGCACGCTTTATCTCTTTCTTTCACAAGTTTAGACTCGTCGTCTTGACTTTCGTCAATGATTACTTGAAGTTCACCTTGTTTATTTTTTAAGTCTTTTTGTCTGTCTGTCAAGCTCGCTTGAGTTTTATCGATGTCTGCTTTTTTGAAATCGATTTGTACTAAAGCTTCTTTGATTTTCTTTTCTAAAACTTGAATTTCTAATTGTTGAAGTTCAACTTCCTTGGTGATGGCATCGTACTCACGGTTGTTACGTACGTTTTTTTGTTGTTCTTCGTATTTTTTGATCAGCTTCTCAGCATCTTTGATTGCTAGTTTGTAGCCTTTAGCTGTTTCGTCTTGTGCTGCAATATCTCCTTCGTATTTGGCGATACGCGTCTCGTAACCTGCTAATTCATCTTCTAAATCTCTTACTTCTTCAGGTAAATCACCTCTTATTGTTTTGATTTCATCTATTTGAGAATCTATCGATTGAAGTTTTATAAGGGCTTCGAGTTTTTGAGCAATTGTCAGGTTTTCCATTTATTGTCTAAAGTAACGTACTGGATTTGTATTAGTTTGAGAAATTAGAATTGCAATATTAGTAAATTTTTCAATCAAAAAATCATAAATCAACTCTTTTGTATACACTTCACTTTCATAATGTCCTATATCCGCTACCAAAATGTCCTTTTCAGCATCGAAAAATTCATGGTATTTGAAATCAGAACTAACAAATGCCTGAGCGCCTGCTTGTAAGGCATTTTTAAGGAGGAAACTACCTGCTCCTCCACAAACAGCTACTTTTTTAATTTGACCTTGAAAGGCATGTGTATATTTGAAGGTGTTGATTCCCATGCCTTGGGCTACATGTTTTAAAAAGGCTTCCGCAGGCATCGTTTGGGGAAGTTCTCCCACCATGCCTGATCCTACCGATTCCCAAGTGTTTTCTAATTCAAAAAGGTCGTAGGCTACTTCTTCGTATGGGTGTGCTTGTTTTAAGGCAGCAACAATTTGATTTTTTAGGTGCGTAGGGAAAACGGTTTCAATTTTCACTTCTTCCACGTACTCCATTTGCAATGCTTTTCCAACATGAGGCTTCGCTTGTTCGTTGGGTAAAAAAGAACCTATGCCTTCACTGCGAAAAGCACAAGAGGAATAGTTTCCAATGTCTCCAGCCCCCGCATGGAAGAGTGCTGTTAGAATTTGTTCTTTATCTTTTTTGGGAACATAGGCCTGCAATTTGGTGAGCAATCCAGTTTTCCCTACAAGTGTTTTTATATTGACAAGTCCCAAGCGATCGCAAATTCGAAGGTTCACACCATTCGCCACATGATCGAGGTTGGTATGGATGGCGTAGATCGTAATGTCATGCTTTATTGCTTTTACCAAAGCCCGTTCGATGTCATTTTTTCCTGTAATACTTTTCAATCCTTTGAAAAGTAAAGGGTGATGAGCAATGACAAGGTTGCAATTCTTAGCAATGGCTTCGTCGATGATTTCTTCTATGGTATCGAGCGTTATTAAAATTCCTTTTACATCTTGGTTCGCATTGCCTGCCTGAATACCGCAATTGTCGTAGGATTCTTGGTAAGCTAAGGGAGCCCATTGTTCCAGGGATTGCAGTATTTCTTTTATTTTCATAAGCGTAGTATGAAAGCAAAATAGAATAATTGTGGAAGAGCTACAAGTTTGGTGCTTTTTTATATTAATAAAAAGAGTGATTAAATTGGTTACAGCAGGCATACTTAGTCAAAAAAATCCCAGTCAAAAGACTGGGATTTTAAGTGTATACAAAATTTATTATACATGGAGAGCATGCCATTATTGGTAGTGTTTTTCTGAAAAGTGATTGAGGATAAAGAGTATGATTTTTCGATTCGCTTAAGTTGTATTATATCGCTTTGTGGGTCTTTATTGATTGGGTGTGTTTTTATTGCTTCGCTAAAAAGCTGAGAGGTCTATATTTACTACCCCTAACAGGATTTTTAAGTAGGCAGAATTACTTTCGGGCTACTAAATCTCTCATTCTAATTGTTCCATTCTTGTGTTATTTCCCTTACAAATGCTTATTTTTGACAGCCATGAGCTTATTCCTTCGATTGTTGAAAATACTCTTGTTCATATTTTTGTACCCTTTTTCAGCCATTTATGGCTGTATTGTTGGGCTTATTCAGCTCGGATATGCTCGGAAAATTTTTGCCTCTAAGAAAAGTCCTGTGTTTTCAATCGGAATTGGTAACATTACTGTTGGCGGAACTGGTAAGACGCCTCACATTGAGTTTTTGATTGATCAGTTTTTGGGAAAACATGCCATCGCTACCTTAAGTCGAGGTTATGGACGTAAAACAAAAGGTTTTATGGCCGTCACCGATCAATTAGGTTCAGCAGAAGTGGGAGATGAACCTTGGCAGTTTTTTCTGAAGTTCGGGAATCGGGTCAAGGTCAATGTGGGAGAAAAAAGGGTAGAGGCTGCAGAAATGATTCATACATTATACCCATCGGTTGACTTATTATTAATGGACGATGTATTTCAACACCATGCTATACAAGCAGATTACAGTATTTTACTTTGTGATTATACCAATCCTTTTTTCAAAGATTATCCTTTTCCTGCGGGCCGCTTAAGAGAATTTAGAAGGGGAGCAAAACGAGCAAATGCCATCGTGGTGAGTAAGTGTCCAGTGCTCTTATCGGAATTGGAAAAAGATTATTTCAGGCATTCACTTCAGGTTTATGCTCCTGATGTAAAGGTGTTTTTTAGTACTTTTGTTTATGGGGAGGTAGTACCTGTGTTTTCGTCGAAATACATTCCTACACGTTGGTTGTTAGTTACCGGCATTGCGAATCCTAAACCCTTGTGTGTGTATTTAGAAGATCAACAGGCTTTGTTGAAACACCTTGAATATGCCGATCACCATGATTTTTCAAACCAAGAACTAGAAGAGATCATTCGCACATACAAAGGTTTAGCGGTATCGGATGCCGGTGTTCTGATGACAGAAAAAGATTATGCTCGGCTAAACAATGCTGCGAAAGTAATATTGAAAGACATTCCTTTGTTTTATATTCCAATAACTGTAAAACTTTTAGAAAACGAAGCTCTTTTTTGGCAAAATATTGAAGCGAGTTGGAAGGATCGGTATGCGTTTCAGAATAAATGATTAATTTTGAATGCTGTGAACGTACTTAAATATCATTTCAAGGTAATCTCATTCTCTTTTTTCTGCGTACTTTCTCTTTTGAAAGTACAAGCGCAAGAAATAAAAGACACGACCTATAAGTCTATACTAGACGATTCTACTAAAATGCAGTACAGTACTGCATCGGTCTTGTTTCATACGGATCAGGAGGTGTATTACAACCGCAATTTGGAAAGAAGACCTAATTTATCGTTAACAGGTGTTCATTCTTATCAGTCTTTATTTCACAATAATGTCTATTCTCAAGACTTAGGCAATTATCTTACACCGAGAGGTAGAGTAGTTCCTAGTTCTCCCGTTACCATTGGTGCACGCTATGGATTTTCTGTTTATGACGATTTTGCCATAACGCCAGATTCTGCACGTTACTTCGATACACGATCTCCATACACACAGCTCGATTACGTGCAAGGCAGTAAAGGTCAACAACGCATTTATGCCACGCATTCACGTAACATTACCAACCGTTGGAATGTTGCTGTGATGGTAAGACGAATGGCTTCTAAGAAGTTATTGGGGCGTAGGCTTAAAACAGACCGTCAAGCAGAAAATTGGACATTTGGTTTAACGACCCGGTATTATTCTAAAAATGCACGTTATCAAGTATTGGGTATGGTATCGAGTATGAGTCATCGATATTTCGATAACGGAGGTATTTTGCCAGATTCTTCCGATCAAAGCAATGCAGATTTATACCAATACCAATTAGAGCCTGTGCGCTTGTATAATGTACTCTCAAAAGATCAACGCGTATATGCTAGGGTGTACCAACAGCTATCGATCAGGAAAGACAGTTTGATACAGGTTTTTAATCAACTCGATTTTAATTCGCGGTATAATACTTATGATGATACGTCTTCAGCAACCGCAACCCTTTTCTTTCCAGTCACTGGCGATTCTTCTGCCAGTTACATGAAGGCCGAGTTGTTTCAAGGAGAATTTAAAGCAGGTGTTAAAGGATCGACGCATCGTTTTTTTTATGCTTTATATTATAAAGGTCGTTATTACCATTATAAATTACAGGAGAGTAATTTCTTAGATAAAGAAGGCTTAAATAATATTTTCGGTGGAGAATTGAATCTTAGACTTGTGAAATCTTTGTGTGTGGGTGTGAAAACAGAACAGGCTCCGCAAAGCTCTGAACAAAATAGTGAAGTAAGTTTAGTGCACAAACTATTCGATGTAGGTTATCAGCAAACACAATATACTCCGACCTTTCAAGAGCAGCAACTGTATACTTTTCAGTATTCGTATAATAATGCTTTCAATAACATCAGGCTAGGACAGTTAAGTGCAGATGTGCACTTGAAGACGGGAGCCTTGAGTGTATCGCCGTCGGCTAAGTGGTTGCAATGGAACAATTATGTGTACTTCGATGAAAATGCAAAACCCATTCAACATGCTCCTGAACTGTCTGTTTTTACAGGTACATTGGCTGTTGACATGACGAAAAAAAGATGGATCGCTCAAAATGCGATACAGTTTAATAACAGTTCTAATGAAGCCATTGTAAGGATACCGACTTGGTTTAATCAAACACGCTTATTGGTGCAAGGGAATTTATTCAAGAAGGCGACCTTCATGCAATTCGGTGTAGACGTATTTTTCCGTACAGAATGGTTGGGCAATAATTATATGCCTGTATCGCAAACCTTTCATTTAGGAGCTTCGAATGTGGGGTATAATCAATTAAACTCTTATGTATTAGCCGATGTGTTTTTAAACATGCAGATAAAAACAGCCCGTTTCTTTGTTAAAATGGCCTATGTAAACCAAGGCTTGCAGGGCAATGGTTACATGGTTACACCTTACTATTCGGGGATGTCTCGTACCTTTGAATTTGGAATCAATTGGCAGTTTTTTGATTAGTGCCGCTTATTCAGTATCAGCAGTATTTTTCATATCTTTAATCTATCGTTTGCATTGACACCCTTTGAGAAAGTTTAAAAAATACGTGTTTTATTCATTCCTTATCTTTATACTTTTAGTAGGGATAGGCGCACTGTGGTTTCGATACCGAGTGAAGTTTGATCCCCCTCAGGTTGAAAACGAACAGCAGTATTTAAAATTGGAACGTAAGCGCATCGATGCCAATCGTTTTGAATTAGGAAACAACTGGCTTCAAAAGGACACCGCAACAGGCATGTGGATGCTGTACATTGAAGGCAATCCATTTGAAAGAGGTGTTGTATACGGAAAATTATGCCAAGAACTCATGTACCAACAAGAGGTTTATTTTGTCAATGAAATCAAAAGACAAGTCCCTTCTGAATTTTATTTGCACTTTTTAAAATATGGAATTGCCTGGTTCAATAGAGACATGTATAAGCATGTGCCTTTGGAATACCAACAAGAAATATACGGAGAGTCTTTTGTAACGTCCGACGAGTTTGCATTCATTGGACCGGGTTATCATCGCATGCTCAATTACCATGCGGCACACGACATTGGTCATGCTTTACAGAATATGAATTTAGTAGGCTGTACGGCTTATGCGGTATGGGGTAAACAAGCCAATGGTAAATTATTGATCGGCCGTAATTTTGATTTTTATGCGGGTGAAGATTTTGCCAAACAAAAATTGATCTCGATGGTGAATCCTGATCAAGGGTATAGCTATGTGAGTGTATCTTGGGCAGGCTTAATGGGCGTGGTTTCAGGGATGAATGAAAAAGGTTTATCTGTAACTTTAAATGCTGCGAAGTCAGGCGTTCCGACCAGCGCTGCGACACCTGTATCCATTATCGCGAGAGAAGTTGTGCAATATGCATCGACGATAAACGAAGCTTTTCAAATTGTAAAAAAAAGAAAATCGTTTGTGTCTGAATCGTTTCTTATCAGTTCAGCCATTGATTCGAATGTAGTCGTGATTGAAAAAACTCCCGATACGACACTCATTTATCAAGTCGACAAAAAAGAAGGGCGCTTGATTTTAACCAATCATTTTCAATGTGCGACATTGTATAAACAAGAACTCAATACAGAATACTTGAAGCAGGGAACGTCTACCTATAGGTACAAGCGTGTTGCGGAATTGCTGGATTCAATTCCTTTCATCGATGTCAATCAAATGGCTTATATCGCCAGAGATATGAAGGGTAAAGGGGGAGCGACGATTGGTTATGGAAATGAAAAAGCCATCAATCAATTGTTGGCGCATCATTCTGTTTTATTTTCACCCTACGAACATAAATTATGGATCTCTTCTCCTCCTTACCAATTGGGGAAATACCTTTGTTTTCAATTGGATAGTTTATTTAAAAAAGCGCCTCATGCGAAGGATTTTAACACGCTGCTCGATACTGCCAGTATTGCAGAAGATCCGTTTATGCGCACCGATTCGTTTAAGAATTTTAGAAAGCAAAAGCAATTGAGTTTAAAGATCGATGAACTCATCAAAGGAAAAAGAACAGACTTGCTTTCAGCAGAAGAGCTTGCTTTTTTTATACAATCTAATCCTAATTATTTCTATACCTACAAGCAAGCAGGAGACTATCAATACAAAGTACTAGGGAATAAGAAACGTGCAGAAGCCTATTATAACAAGGCATTGGGCAAAGAAATCTCTTCTTTAGCAGAACAGAAATCCATCGAAGAGCGTCTTCAAAAACTGCATGCCGATGATTAAAGGTTTAGGTACAGATATCATTGAAATAGCACGGGTGAAAGAGAAGGTGGATAAGCCTTCAGGTTTTCTCGAGAAGGTTTATTCGGTAGAAGAAATTGTGATTTGTGAAAAGAAGGGCGGCTTGAAATACCAAAGTTATGCTGGTCGTTTTGCTGCTAAAGAAGCCTTTATCAAAGCGGTTGGTGTTTCTTGGATCGACGAATTTAATTTACATGAAATAGAAATATTAAACGCAGAGTCTGGTAAGCCTTTCATTGCCTTGAGTGGAAGCATTGCTGCTTGGGCTCACGAGCAAAAGGTTACTGGGATACACGTTTCCATTTCACACAGTAACGATTATGCAACAGCAACAGTCATTATAGAACATGAACAATAATAGTGTAGAGCAAACAACTTCAACGACCTATGCCAATGTGCTGAAGGCGCTATCATACGCTGAAGCACATTCACCTTTTTATCAAAAAAAATGGGCTGAGATTGGATTCAATTGTGCAGACTTCAAATCCTTGGAAGACCTTGCTAAACTTCCGTTGACGAGTAAAGATGACCTGCAAAAAAATAACGATGCGTTTTTATGTGTCGAAGCTCTGAAGATTATTGATTATAGCAGTACTTCTGGTACTTTAGGTAAACCAGTTTCCTTTCCCATCAGTCAAAACGATTTAGAGCGCTTGGCTTTGAATGAATACATGTCGTTAAAAAGTACAGGTGTGACACCTGAAACAAAAATATTATTAACGACAACGTTGGATAAGCAGTTCATGGCAGGCTTAGCCTATTTTTTAGGGGCACAAAAACTAGGGGCTGCGGTGATACGCTCTGGACCTGGTTTGCCAGCGATGAAGTGGGACACGATTTTTCAATTACAACCTGACTACATGATTGCTGTGCCATCGTTTGTCATCAAGATGATTAGTTATGCAAAAGTAAACGGTATTGATTTTCAGAAATCTTCCATTAAAAAAATCTTGTGTATAGGCGAGCCCATTCGTAATTCCGATTTTAGCTTCAATGTATTGGGACAGCGTATTACGGAGCAATGGGATGTGCAATTATTTTCAACGTATGCTTCAACTGAAAAGGGAACAGCGTTTACAGAATGCAGTGCAGGTAAAGGAGGCCATGTATTTGAAGAGTTGATTTACGTTGAAATTGTCGATGAGGAGGGTAAGGTGCTTCCGTTCGGACAAGAGGGTGAAGTGGTCGTGACTACCTTGGGTGTTGAAGCCATGCCTATTGTGCGCTATAAAACAGGTGACATTGCAGTATTGCATAATGAAGCTTGTACTTGTGGCTACAATACCCCAAGACTAAGCCCTATTTTGGGTAGAAAACAACAAATGATTAAGTACAAGGGCACCACTATTTTTCCACAAGCGGTATTCGAGGTGCTCAATAATGCGCTATTTATTGCCGATTACTACTTGAAAGTGGATAAAGATGAATTGGAGATGGATAATCTGACTGTTTACGTTTGTACCCATATTGATCTAGAATTGGCTAAAAAACAACTGGTTGAACTGTTTAAGTCTTCCATTAGAGTGACTCCTCAAATCATTTTTCAATCAGAAGAGGAGATTGCGAAGGTCAAATATAAAAGTGAAAACAGAAAGCCTCTAATATTTTTAGATAATCGAACTAAATCGTAAATTTGTTACCCTGCCTTATTTTAGGATGAAGGGAAATAGGAGGTTTGTGTGCCTTTTTTAGAAAGGTGTTTAGTCCTCAAAAATGAACGTTTTATAATAACCACTAGGTAAGTTGATCACGACAGAAGAAAAAAAGGTAGTTTTTGGGCTAGAAGAATTTTCATTTGATGATTTTGTAAGTGTTTGGAAAAACAAGAGCAGTCTTGAATTATCTCCAGAGGCTTCCGATCGCATCGATGCGAGTTTTGCCTTTTTGAAAGAGTTTGCGGGAGATAAAGTCATCTACGGAATCAATACCGGTTTTGGGCCTATGGCTCCTTATGTGATTGAAGATAGCAAGATCAAAGAATTACAATATAACTTAATCAGAAGTCACGCTGCAGGTACAGGTAAAATCATGTCTGCCGACGATGTGCGTGCTTCTTTAATTGCACGTTTCAGTTCTTTGGCACAAGGTAACTCAGGTGTTCATCGTCAAGTGGTAGAAAATTTATTGTTCTTCATCAACAATGAAATTTATCCTGTAATCAGAGAACACGGTGGTGTTGGAGCCAGTGGAGACTTGGTACAATTGGGACAGATTGCCTTGGCTTTGATCGGAGAAGGTAAAGTGATGTGGCAAGGAAAGACACTCCGTGCATCGGAAGTGTATGCGCATTACAAGGTTGCACCTTTAGAAGTTAAATTGAGAGAAGGTATTGCATTGATCAACGGTACGTCTACCATGACGGGTATTGGTTTGTCCAATGTGAGCAAAGCATACCAGTTAGTGGAATGGTCGATTTTCTTGTCTTCCATCATCAATGAATTAGCGAAAGCATACACCGATTATTTCTCGGTATCACTCAATAAAGTAAAACCACACCCTGGTCAACAAGATGTTGCTGCCATTATTCGAGGCCTTCAGTCTACAACAACCTTGATGCGTAACAGAGAAGACCATTTGTATACGAAAGAAGGCTATCAACCGGGATTGATAGAAGATAAAGTACAAGAATATTATTCGGTAAGGTGTATTCCGCAAATCGTAGGACCTATTTTGGATACCGTACGTTATGCGCAAAACGTAGTTGTACATGAATTAAATTCAGTCAACGATAATCCGGTAGTAGATCAAGAAGTTGGCAGTGTATTTCACGGTGGAAATTTCCACGGCGATTACGTGTCGTTTGAAATGGATAAAGTAAAAATTGCCATTACAAAATTGACCATGCTTGCCGAACGTCAATTAAATTATTTGTTCAATAGAAAATTAAACGGATTCTTACCGCCCTTTATTAATGGAGGAGAGCTTGGTTTTAATTTTGGTTTACAAGCCATACAATTTACAGCAACTTCTACGACAGCAGAAAATCAGACCTTGAGTTTTCCAATGTACGTACACAGTATTTCTACCAACAACGATAACCAAGACATTGTAAGCATGGGCACCAACTCTGCCTTGATGACGAAGAAAGTTATTGACAATGCGTTTGAAGTCATTGGTATTGAATTGATGGCCGTGATGCAAGCCATTAAAGTATTGGATGCAAGAACACAAGTATCTGAGCCTGCAAGGGCGATGTACGACAAGTGTATAGCGATATTACCCGATTTTTCTAAAGATGCAGAATTGTCGGATCACATCGATGCCTTTGTGGCGTTTGTAAAAAAAGAAGACTTGTCTTTAATTAAAAAATAAAGAATATGAAGAATGTTTACGCTTTAGTAACAGGAGGATCAAGAGGTATAGGAAGAGCGATCAGTTTGGAGTTGGCGGATATGGGTTATGATATCTTAGTCAATTACCAAGGCAATAAAACAGAAGCCGATAAAACGGTAGCCATGATTCAAGAGAAAGGAAGAGCAGCGGAAGCGATTCAATTCAATGTAGCTGATGGTGCCGATGTGGTTACAAAACTAACCGATTGGAAAGCGGCGAACGAAAATGCTTCCATTGAGGTTTTAATCAATAATGCGGGCATAAGAAAAGACAACTTATTTTTCTGGATGTCAGACCAAGAGTGGAACGATGTAATGGACGTGAGTTTGACTGGTTTTTACAACGTCACCAAATTGATAGTAAAAGATTTGTTGACCATTAAAAGAGGTTGTATTGTCAATGTGGTTTCTTTATCAGGCATTAAAGGAATGCCGGGTCAAGTCAATTACTCTGCAGCAAAAGGTGCTGTCATTGCAGCTACGAAATCCTTGGCACAAGAAGTAGGGCGAAGAGGAATTCGTGTGAATGCTGTAGCGCCGGGTTTTATCAATACAGACATGACCGAAACAATCAGCGAAGGCGAATTTAAAAAAATGATTCCTTTGAATCGTTTTGGAGAAGCAGAAGAAGTGGCATCGGTCGTAGGCTTTTTGGTTTCTAAAAAAGCTTCTTACATCACAGGAGAAGTGATATCAATTAATGGAGGTTTATATACATAGTATAAAAAGCATATGAACAACAGAGTTGTAATTACAGGCATGGGTATTTACTCTTGTTTAGGTAAAAACCTCGACGAAGTAAGGGAATCCCTAAGGACAGGAAAGTCTGGTATAGGCTATTTGCAGTCTAGAAAAGACATGGGCTACCGCTCTGCTTTGTCTGGGATTATTGAAATTCCCAATTTGAAAGGAATTCTCGATAGAAGAGCACGTATCTCTATGGCTGAACCAGCTTTGTATGCTTATGTTGCTACTTTGGAGGCCTTGAAAAATGCCAACCTCGACATTGACTTTTTAGATCAAAACGAAACAGGTATTCTATACGGCAACGATAGTTCTGCTCAAGCCGTGATTGATGCCGTTGATATCATAAGGGCTAAAAAAGACACCACCTTATTGGGTTCTGGTTCAGTGTTTCAGTCAATGAATTCTACGGTAACCATGAACTTGGCAACCTTGTTTAAATTGAAAGGCATCAACATGACTATTAGTGCGGCTTGTGCCAGTGGTTCTCATGCAATTGGATTAGGCGCTATGTTTATCCGTAATGGCATGCAAGAGCGTGTAATTTGCGGTGGAGCACAAGAAGTAAACGATATCGTGTATGGTAGTTTTGATGGGATTGGAGCCTTCTCTACATTAGAGTCTGATCCAACCAAAGCTTCTCGTCCTTTTGATAAAAATAGAGATGGTTTGGTACCGAGTGGTGGGGCAGCTACGATCATTTTAGAAAGCTACGAGTCTGCCATTAAAAGAGGTGCTCCAATACTAGCAGAAGTATTAGGCTATGGTTTTTCTTCCAATGGCGATCATATTATTGTTCCAACTACGGAAGGACCTACACGTTCTTTGGCCTTGGCTTTGAAAAATGCCAATATACAAGCCAAAGATGTAGATTATATCAATGCGCATGCTACCTCGACACCTGTTGGAGATCAAGCTGAGGCAGCGGCCATAAATAATGTATTTGGAGGCTGTAATACGCCTGTAAGTTCGACAAAAGCCATGACTGGCCATGAATGTTGGATGGCAGGTGCGAGTGAAGTGGTTTATTCATTATTGATGATGCAAAGCGATTTTATAGCGCCAAACATCAATTTTGAGAATCCGGACGAAGAATCGGCAAAATTGAATATCATTAGTAAACCGACTGAGAAAAAAATCGATATATTTGCATCTAATTCCTTTGGTTTTGGTGGGACAAACTCAACCCTAGTTGTTAAAAAGGTATAAATTAAAGAGTAATTACACATTCTTGTCATGACAAAAGCAGAAATTGTAGAAAAGACGAACGAGTTCTTGGTTGAAGAATTTGAAGTTGATCCTATAAAAATATTACCTGAAGCGATCTTAAAAGATACTTTAGAGTTAGATAGTCTCGATTATGTAGACTTAGTAGTTGTTATAGAAACAACCTTTGGCTTTAAAGTAGTTGCGGAAGATTTCGTCGGAGTGAGTACGTTCCAAGACTTTTACGATTTAATCGAGAGAAAAGTAGCTCAAACCGTTGCTTAAATGTCATCTCGATGGGAAGGCAAATCTAAGGGAACAGTATTAGGGTATAAAATATTCGTATTTACCCTCAAGGTGCTGGGCATTGGATTTGCCTATTTTTTATTGCGTTTTGTTTCGCTTTATTATTTGCTCTTTTCTTGGAAGAGTAATAAACCACTTCTTTTTTATTACAAGAAAATATTGTCCACCAGTTCTCTTTATACATGGTGGTACCTGTATAAAAACTATTACAATTTCGGACAAACACTATTGGATAAAACGGTGGTGATGTCAGGCATTAAAACAAAATTCTCTTTTGATTTTGAGAACGAGTATTACCTGAAAGAGATGGCCGCCAAAGGGAAAGGAGGCATTCTTATTTCTGCACACATCGGCAACTGGGAAATAGCAGGACACTTATTAGAACGCATAGAACAAAAAATCAACATCGTGATGTACGATGCTGAACATGAAAAAATAAAAGACTACTTGTCGGATGTCGTAACAGAAAGAAGCTTCAATATCATTGTAGTCAACGAACAGAATTTTTCTCATATCTATGAAATCTCAGATGCCTTAGCGCGGAATGAAATCATTTGTATACACGGAGATCGATTTGTAGAAGGTAGTAAAAGTGTGGTAAAAAACTTTTTTGGTCGAGCCGCTGAATTCCCAATTGGGCCATACATCTTAGCGGTGCAATACAATGTTCCCGTTTACTTTGTATATGCGATGAAAGACACGTCTTCGCATTATCATTTGTATGCTTTCGAGCCAGAAGGTAAGTTAGGAGAAATTAAAAACAAGAAGCAAAGAGCGGAAGCGCTGTTGGAACAGTACATTGCTAACCTTGAAAAAATGTTATTGAAATACCCGACGCAGTGGTATAATTTTTATCGTTTTTGGTTGTAGATACGCGATGAATCGCGTATCTACAACCAAAAAATGATCTACAATCAAAGTAAAACAATAGTGTAGTTTTTAACTCGTCTGTAACTTTATCACTTCAGACAGCGTCTTTAACAAGCTGTCGTGTCTTTTTACAAAAGGGTTTGTCGTGTCGTGTACATAACCTGCTAAAACAGAACAGATCTGATTTTTAAAGACAGGATTGATGGTAGGACTGAAGAAAATATCTTGTAAAGAACCGTCGTACCAACCCATCACATAAGAACGAAATACATTCACCCCGTGTAGTGTAGGTTTCATAAAGTCTTCTTCCCAATCGTAAGGAAGACCTTTTAATTTACTGATGACCACATTGGCTGCATTTTCTCCAGATACTACAGCCAGCGTGACTCCTGAAGAGAAAATTGGATCGAGGAATTCGGTTACATTACCCGTTAATACAAATCCTTCACCATAGAATTTATTCGTCGTTACCGACCAACCTTCAATGGTTTTAGGACTGAATACAAAGGATTGATTTTTAAAACGTTTTTTTAAATAGGGATCTGAATTGATCATGTTCCACAATTTTTCTTCGGGAGTAGAACCGTCAAATTGATCGAAGTAACTGGGATCTCCTACGAATCCGAGAGATGTATTTCCATTAGAGAAGGGAATTAACCATACCCAAATATCTTGTTTGATAACCACGGCAATAATTCTGTTGGGCTCAGCATAAGCAAGACGTTCACTGTCTGTGATGTGAGTGAACAGTGTTTTTCGCATCGGTAAGTTAGACGGCTTATCGAGGTTAAATAACCTCGGAATCACTCTTCCGTATCCACTGGAGTCTACAATAAATTTGGCCTTCACTTCAACTGTATTTCCGTCTTTGTCAACAATGGTTGTGGTAGAGTCTGAACCTTGAAATTCAATGCCCGTAACAGTATGTTCAAATAAGATTTCTACCCCTTTTTTTTGTAATTCTTGTGATATAGCAAGGTCAAAATCGGCTCTTGGAACCTGCCATGTCCAATTCCATCCTTTGGTATATTGGTCAGAAAAATTGAAATCACAGACGACTTCTCCTCGCACGAATTTTGCTCCAAATTTTTCTTGAAATCCTTTTTCTTTCAAGGCATCAATAAAACCTGCTCTCTCTAATGATTCCATGGAGCGCGGTAAGAGGCTTTCTCCAATGACAAAACGAGGAAATTTTTCTTTTTCAACCACCAGCACGTTTATACCGCTTTGGTGCAACAAGGAAGCTGAAACACATCCTGAAGGACCTGCTCCAATGACTAAAACATCAACATTAATTGATCTCATGTTACCGATTATGAAATATGACTGCAAAGATACAGGAAAATAGTGGTTCTTAAAATGAGCTCTTCTATGTTTTTTATCACTTTTTACTGTGCTACTTAAGCCCTTTTTGGGTATTTTTGTCCTTTACCAAAAAAGTATTAAACCTTATGGTTCATCTTGAACTACGTAAACCTTTAGTAGAGGGGAAAGAAGCGATTCAGCAGTTTATTCCCCAGCGCGAACCCTTTGTGATGGTGGAGTCTCTTTGGTTAAACGACGAAGAGAAAACAGTTACGAGTCTCAAGGTTTTAGAAGCCAATGTTCTTACAGAAGATGGCGTGTTTACTGAGTCTGGTATGTTGGAAAACATGGCTCAAACCGCTGCTGTGAGGGTAGGTTACCATTGCAAACAAAACAACTTGGAAGTGCCTGTTGGTTTCATTACTGCGATTAAAGCTTTTACCATACATGCTTTTCCAGCAATAGGACAAACCATTTATACCGAAGCGCAACAAGTTAATGAAGTCATGAATTTTACCATCGTCATAGGAAGAATCTATGTTGATGAGCAATTGATGGCAGAAGCAGAAGTGAGAGTATTTATCAATAAATAAATAGTGGTGTTAACATCGGAAAAAGAAGTCACAGTAAGGTTTAGTGAAGTAGACAGTTTGGCCATTGTATGGCACGGACATTATGTTCAATACTTTGAAGAAGGAAGAGAAGACTTTGGTTTGAAGTACGATTTAGATTACTTGAAGATCTATGCAGAAGGTTTTCTTGTGCCCATCGTGGGATTAAAAATCGATTACAAAAGACCTTTGGTATACGGCGATACGATGATCATTGAAACGATATTTCGGGATACGCCTGCTGCTAAAATTATTTTTGATTTTAACATTTATAAAAAAGGGGAGCAACGAGAACTCATTGCAACAGGCCAATCGGTTCAAGTTTTTTTAGATGAGCAACGCACCTTGCAATTGTATAATCCTGCATTCTACGAGGCTTGGAAACAAAAAATGAACTTGGGATCTTAATGAGTAGACCTGTTTACATAACGAACGATCATGTCTTGTCTCCATTAGGTTTAGATACGGATGCAAATTGGAATGATATTCTAGCTGGAAAGACTGGACTTTCTCTGATAGAACCATTATTTCCCTCTGATAACCCTATATACGGAGCTCAGCTAAAAAACATCCCATTAGTAGATGCTGAGGCAACTGCATTGGAAAACATGATGATGTTCTCGATACAACATGTCATGGCAAAGTCTGGAATACTTGCTACGGATAAACGGTGTATGTTATTTATATCCACCGTAAAAGGCAACATCGATTTATTAGGAGAAGACAATGCTTTTGCGCAAGAACGTGTTCATATGCATGCACTGGCGAATTATATTAAAAAAAGATTAGGTTTCATTCATACACCTGTAGTTGTTTCGAATGCCTGTATATCAGGTGTGTTGGCAATACAAACCGCTGCACTTTATATCAAACAAGGATTGATTGATCATGCCATCGTATGTGGAAGTGATTTATATTCTAGATTTACGTTATCTGGTTTTTATGCTTTTAAAGCTTTAAGTGCTGGGGTTTGTAAACCCTTTGATAAATCGCGCGATGGTATTAATTTAGGTGAAGCGGCAGGAACGGTTATGCTTACTGCATTACCTCAATCTGTTAAAACGGAGTACACGATAGAAATAGCTGGTCTAGGTTCTTCTAACGATGCCAATCATATCTCTGGTCCTTCTCGAGATGGAAGCGGCTTGTTGTTATCGATAGAAAAAGCCATGCGAAACACACGCGTCGATCAAATTGATTTAATTAATGCACACGGTACAGGTACTTTGTACAACGACAACATGGAATCTTTGGCTTTCCAAACTAAAGGCTTAAGCCACGTTCCTTTAAATAGTTTAAAAGCATACTATGGCCATACAGTTGGAGCAGCAGGGGTTATAGAATCCATCATGACCATAAAGTCGATGTTGAACAATACGCTTATCAAGTCTTTGGGCTTTGAACAAGCAGGTACAGAGGGCACGGTTAATGTAGTACAAGAAAATCAACCGCAAGAAATTCGCGTGGCTTTAAAAACAGCATCTGGATTTGGGGGCTGTAATGCGGCCATTGTATTGAAAAAAGTATGAGCTATTTAGTCGTTTCAAATGCTGTACGTATTACAAACCATGGACTATCGCTCAATGGGAAGCGACTCATGTGTTTTGATGAAGCAACTATACGCGATAAAAAATTGGAACAAGCTTATCGTGCTTTAGACGTAAACTATCCGAAGTTTTTTAAAATGGATGCACAATCCAAATTGGGTTGGCTTGCAGCTGAATACTTGTTGCGCGAAACGTTATCGTTTCAAGCGATAGTCAAACAAGACATCGCATTGGTATTGTCCAATCAAAAAGCTTCTTTAGATACCGATCTTAATTATTTGAATGCATTGCAGGCACAGCAAGAAGATTTTTTACCTAGTCCAGCAGTGTTTGTATATACACTTCCCAATATTGTGGCGGGAGAAATATGCATCCGTCACGGATTGAAAGGTGAAAATAATTTCTTTATTGCTGAACAATTTGATGCACAACTTTTAGTGTCTTATACGCAAGCTTTGTTTGCAGAAGACTTATGTCAAGCTGCCTTGGTGGGCTGGGTCGATGTTTACCAAGAATCATTCAGTGGCTTATTTGTATCGGTAGAATCATCATCCGACAATCATATACCTTCTTTTTCCATAGAATACCTTAATCAAATCTTTCAAACACCAATTTTATGAACGAATTAATCTCAACATTAAAAAAACAAATAGTAGAACAATTAAACCTTGTAGACATTGATCCTGCATCGATTGACGAGAATGCTCCTTTGTTTGGAGAAGGATTAGGTTTAGATTCTATCGATGCCTTAGAGTTGATTTTGTTGATGCAAAAAGGATACAACATTAAAATCGCTACAGCGGAAGACGGTCAAAAAGTTTTTTCTTCTGTAAAAGCCATGGCAGAATTTATTCAATCTCATAAAGCATAAGTTTCATGACTTGGATTACAGGAATCGGTATCGTGTCTTCTATTGGGTTGGACGTAAAATCCAATTTTCAATCTTTATTGGAAGGTAAAGATGGTATAGCATATACGCAATACATCGACACGTACCATAAGACGATACTGCCTGTAGGAGAGGTGAAGCTAAGCAACGAACAATTGATTGCTTTGTTGGCTTTAGATCAACAAGGCATTTATTCTCGTACAGAATTGCTTGCCATGAAAGCAGCGAAAGAAGCATACGAAGATGCAGGGCTCGCTGACTTCTCCGATCGTCCTCGTATAGCTATTGTATCGGGCTCTAGCGTAGGAGGCATGGATCTTTCAGAGCGCTATTACAAACAATATGAATTAGAAGAGAAGCGAGAATTTGTTTCGAAGTTTCAAAAACACGGTTGCTATAAACATACCGAATCGGTTGCAAAGTATTTAGGAATCAAAGGCTATTCAACGACCATTTCTACCGCCTGTTCATCGGGTGCCAATGCCATCATGTACGGCGCTAGATTGATCAATGCAGGATTAGCAGATGTTGTGATTGCTGGTGGTGTAGATGCTTTAGCGAAGTTTACGATCAATGGATTCAACAGTTTAAAAATATTAGATACCGAACCGTGCAGGCCTTTCGATGATTCTCGTGTCGGCTTAAACTTAGGTGAAGGTGCAGGTTATGTGGTATTAGAGTCGGAAGCTTCTGTTGCTAAACGAGGACGTAAAACGTATGGTCGCGTATTGGGTTATGCCAATACCTGTGATGCATACCATCAAACGGCTTCTTCCCCCGATGGGAAAGGTGCGGTATTGGCAATGAGTAAAGCCATCGTTATGGCTGGAATACAAACTCAGGATGTGGATTATGTCAACGTACACGGTACAGGAACCATGAACAATGATGTGTCGGAAGGGGCTGCGTTGAAGCAAGTGTTTGACGGTAAAATACCAGCCTTCAGTTCTACCAAATCTTATACAGGACATACACTCGGAGCTTCTGGTGGTATTGAAGCAGGCTTCTCGCTCTTGGCGATTAACCACGGTGTTGTTTTTCCTAATTTACGTTTTAAGACGGCGATACAAGATTTTGGCATTGCTCCTCAAACAACAGTAGAACATAAGCCAGTCAACATCGTCTTGTCCAATTCTTTTGGATTCGGAGGAAATAATTCATCCTTAGTTTTTGCTCGTTAGTATGAAGGTAAATAATATATACATAGGCGCTGCTAGTTGTGTATCGGTTCAAGATACTTTCGACAGTACAACATGGTATAACAATATACTGCCTTTGCCGAGCGAACAGGCGAGGGTGAAGGCGCCAGATTATAAACAATACCTCGACCCTATGGCTACCCGTAGGATGAGTAAGGTCTTGAAGAATGCATTGCTTACAGCCAAACAAGCCATGGAGCGTTTGTCTGTTTCAGAAATCGACGGTGTCGTTACGGCTACAGCTTGGGGCTGTCAAGAAGATACCGCCAAGTTTTTAGATTCGTTCGAAACTTTGGGTGAAGAATTATTATCACCGACTTCATTCATTCAATCTACGCACAATACCATTGGTGGTTTAATTGCCATGTCGGTAAAATGCAACGGCTACAACAATACCATATCGCACGATTTGATGTCCTTTGAAACAGCGCTGCTCGATACGGTCTTAATGATGGATGAACAGCAAGCTCAACCGATGACATGCTATGTTGGTGGAGTCGATGAGTTGACGGATTTGTCAGCGGGTATTTTTAACAGAACGAAATGTTATACCTCGCCTTATACCATTTCAGAAGGAACGACATGTTTTCTTTTACATAATAAAACTACTCAGCACAGGGGAGGGTCTATTACAGACATCACGCTAAGCGATCACGAACATTTTAACCTAGCCGATAAGTTGGCAGAACGTAAACCTGACTTGATCTTATCGTCTGGTAAAGCCATCGGTACAGCAATACCGGTCATCGATCACAAGGCTTTGTGTGGAGAGTTTGCTACGGCTTCTGCCTTTGCACTTTTCATGGCCTTTGAACTCCTGCAGAAATCAGACATGAGGGTCGCACTTGGATTGTCGGAATCTTTACCCTTACATAAAATTGCCATCGTAAACCAATACCAAGAAGATCGTTGTTCTTATATCGAAATACAAGCATGCTAAAGTACCGTTACATAAGAGTCATTTATTGGATACTGAGTGCGTGTAGCTTGCTTATGGCATTGCTATTCGGCACGCCGGGCTATGTGATGCTGTTATGTTGTGCTTTGGTATACCTCAGTCTTATTGCTTATGGTTCATTTAATGTAAAGGCTAATTTTTTTATGGACCTCTACAATCAAGGAAGTGGAGCTACGAAATTGCTTGCTTTAACCTTTGATGATGGTCCTTCTGAAACAACCCTATTGGTGCTGGATATTTTAAAGAAGCACGGCGTAAAAGCTACGTTTTTTGTCATAGGAAATAGAGTAGAAGCTTATCCAGAGCTTGTAAAACGTATGGTAGACGAAGGGCATGTGATCGGAAATCATACCTTCAACCATACTAAATTTACGAGTTTTTACAGCCCTCAAAAACTAGAACAAGAGTTTACCAATACGATTTCAGTAGTCTTTCGTACCGTAGGTTTGAACATGAAATTGTTTAGGCCGCCGTTTGGTGTTACATTTCCTGTTATGGCAAAGGTTGTACAGCGCTTAAACTTAAGTGTGATAGGCTGGTCTTTGCGTTCTTTTGACACAACCATTAAGCCTGCGCAACGCATTTTGAAATATTTGTTAAATACGGTAAAGCCTGGTGATGTTATTTTATTGCATGACGATAGGACAAAAGTGCCACAGATTTTAGAAGAATTAATTCCTCAACTGATGTTACAAAACTACGCTTTTGTAACCGTTGATAGAATGTTTGAAATAGAAGCATATGCACATGAATAATAAGAGTTTTAAATGCCTGTATTTGATTGTAAGTGTATTGACGGTGTTTGTAGCGCAGGCTCAAACAACAGAGAAATACATTAAAGTTACCAATATACAGGAGGTGCGTCAGGTATTTGAAAATATTAAAAAAGCATCAGCAACCATTGATGCTGATTTTGTACAAGAGAAAAAAATAGACATACTAGAAAACAACTTGATCTCAAAAGGTAAGTTTTTATTCAAACAGAAAAACAGTCTACGCTTAGAGTATACTAGTCCTTCCTATTATTTAGTGGTCATGTCGGGAGGTAAAATGTTGATTAAAGATGCCAACAAAAAAACCAAAATTGATGGAAAGGGTAGCAAGCTCTTTACTCAAATACAAAACATCATGACGGGCATTTTGGCGGGACAGGTGGTCGATAGTAAAGATTTTAAATACGAATTGTATAAGAGTGAGACGAATTATAAAATCAAACTTTATCCTCAAATTGGTGCCATTAAAGACTTGTTGAATGAAGTGGAGTTCATTACGCAAATCAGTACGTTGAAAGCGCAATCCATGACCTTGTTTGAAAAGTCAGGAGATGTGACGATCATGAAATTTAAAAATGTAAAAATGAACATACCGCTCGATGATAAAGTATTTCTTGTTCATTAGTCTTTTAGTAAGCCTTGGCTCTTGCCACCGCAAGCTTATTATTCCTTCCGATTATGTGAAGGATCTAGCACCTGTTGAGCAAGGCTTGGTCAACTTGATTGCTGTAGAGCGAGATTCTTTAAAGTCTTACAATACGATGGTAGACGTGTATGGTAAATATTTTTCGGGGGTGACGTATTTTAAAAATATTCAAGATTCGTCCTTGCGTGTTTTGTTTACCACGCATACGGGCATGAAATTGTTGGACATGGAACTGGCCAATAATACCTGTAATACCAAGTATGTGGTAGAGCAAATGGATAATGTAATGGTGCTGAAATTACTATGTCATGATTTTAAATTATTAACAGGGGGAATTGATAGTGTTATTCATGCCGATGAAATACGTTTAAGAGTTCAAGGTGATCGCATGGCTATGGTGAAAGCTGATAAAGATGTGTATTACTACCTCTCGAATACCAATGCCGTGTCTAAAATCGTAGAAACGGTACCTGGAAAAATGATTGTACAAACGGAGTTTGTGAAAGATAAAATAGATTCCTCATTATTGATCGTACAGCATTATAATTTCAAGTTCAAACTGACCTTTAAAAAACTAATACTAGAATAATGTTAGAAGGATTATTTGACATTCAGCTCCTAGAAGACTTAGGTACGAAACATATTTACAAGATAACAGTAAATCCATCGCATGTAGTGTTTGAAGGCCATTTTCCGGGACAGCCTGTACTTCCTGGTGTAGCGATGGTGTACTTATCTCGTTGTTTAACACAGAAGCAAGTTCCTGCAAGGAAACTAAAAATGAACGATGCTGCACAGATCAAGTTTTTGTCTTTGGTAGATCCTCGCATCAATGCGGAGTTTACTTACGTCAACGAGATCGTGAAAGAAGTAGACGGGGTAGTGCATGTAAAAGGAGACTTGAAACATGAAGACCTTACGTTTTTTAAAATTAATGCTTCGTACAATTAATACCTCATGCAGTTACAGCCTTTGTTTGATAAGCACCAATGTTTTGTTCTTATACCAACGTATAACAATGCTACCGCTATAGCGGGAGTCATAGATGCGGTACTTCAGTATACCGATCGTGTGTTGATTGTAAACGACGGCTCTACCGATAATACGCAACAGATCTTGGCTATGTATCCTCAGCTTCATCAGGTGTCGTATGCAGAGAATAAAGGCAAGGGCTATGCCTTAAGACAAGGCTTTAAGTATTTGAATTCGATCGATTGCAAGTATGTCATTACCTTAGATTCAGATGGACAGCACAAGGCTTCGGATTTACAACACTTCCTCGATAAAATAGAAACACATCCTGCAGCCATCATGATGGGAGCACGTGACATGACGCAATCTACCGTACCGGGTAAAAGCAGCTTTGGGAATAAATTTTCAAATTTTTGGTTCAAACTTCAAACGGGTATTGATATGCCCGATACACAAACAGGATACCGTTTGTATCCCCTCTATTTGATGAAAGGGATTTCATTATTGACCAATAAATACGAATTAGAAATAGAGGTCATTGTAAAAGCAGCATGGCGAAACATAGACGTAGTTGCTGTGCCTATTGATGTTTATTACCCTCCTCAAGAAGAACGCATTTCACACTTTAGACCGTTTAAAGATTTTTCAAGAATAAGTGTATTGAATACATGGCTTACGACATTGGCCATCGTGTATTATATACCCAAGCGTTTGTTGTTGGGACTTAGAAAAAAGTCACTTAAGAAAATGCTATACAATGCCATTGCGGATCCGACGGAGTCGCTTTACATCAAGGCTTTGTCTGTTTCATGGGGACTGTTTATCGGTATTGCTCCGATATGGGGTTACCAGTTGTTGCTGGGCATGCCTTTGGCTCATTATTTCAAGTTGAATAAAACAATTACATTCATTGCCGCTAATATTTCTTTACCACCGATGATTCCGTTTATCATTTATGCGAGTTTAAAAGTAGGAGAGTTGGTAACAGGACATCCTCTGAATATTTTATCACGCTCGATGAGCAGTTTCACCTTGGCCGATATTTCAACGTCCTTATGGGTTTACGTGATGGGCAGTATTGTATTAGCTATTTCAATGGCTGTATTGGGAGGATTGGTGAGTTATATCGTATTTAAGTACAGTGCTAAATTGATCAAGAAGAATTAAAGCATGATGTCAAAAATTAAAGACTATTGGATACTCGGTCTTGTACTGCTGGTAAGTGCCTTGTTTGTTTTCAATCTCAAGAACTTCAGCATCGACACCGATATTACCAATGTATTTCCCTTGTCAGAAAAAGAGAAAGGCATTGCCTCTTACCTCAATGACATGGAAATTTTTGATCGCTATACGATTATCGTATCGGTCAACGATTCTTCACAGTTAAGCGCTGCTAAGTTGGTGGTAGAGAAGGTTTGTGATTCTTTGAATGCAACTTCCAATGATACCTTGTTTGATTATGTGCAGTATGGCATAGAAGACGATAAGATAGATCGTTTCTATACTTTAGCCTACGATTATTTACCCTTTTTCTTAGAAGAACAGGATTATGCAACGATGGATTCTCTCATTCAAAAAGAGAGCATGCAAACGGTCATGCAAACGCAGTACAATACCTTGATGTCTCCTGCAGGTATGTTCTTTAAAAAATATTTTGTAAAAGATCCCTTGGGTTTTTCATTCATTCCGATGAAGAAATTTGCCAAGGGATTTGCTCAAGACATTTCTTTAGACGAAGGTTTCTTTGTATCGGAAGGCAAGAAGGATGTGATGTTTTTTGTAAAAACAAAAGCAAAGAAAAACGACTACGAAAGTAATAAAAAAACATACGAATACATTCATTCTGTTTTAGATCATCAAATTGCTCAGGAGTCGAAGGTCAAGACTGAAGGCTACATCTATGGTGGAGCGCTGATTGCATTTCAAAATAGTGAACAAGTAAAAGAGGACATGAACCTCACGATGGGTATTACCTTGACCTTAATGATTTTGATTGTTTTGATTGCATTCAGAAACATATGGTCTCCATTTGTACTCATTACACCTGTTTTCTTTAGTGCGATTTCTGCAGTACTCAGTATTTATTATTTGCAAGGGGGCTTGTCAGGTATAGCCATTGGCGCAGGTTCAGTGGTAATGGGCATAGCCATCGATTTCTGTATTCACTTTTACAGTCATTATTTAGAGTCGGGTTCGATAGAAGAAACAAAAAAGGATATTCTATTGCCTTTGTTTATGGGGAGTATTACTACCTCTGGGGCATTCTTCTCTTTGTTGTTTACCGAATCAAAGTTGTTGCAAGACTTAGGTTTGTTTGCTGGTATAGCCATCTTGTTTGCATTTCTATACACCGTTACCTTAGTCCCATTATTAATTAAGGTCTTTAAACCGAAACCTTCTGTTGCATTTTTGAATTCGTCAACAAAGTTTCTTTCGAAAAATGTCACCTTCTCCAAACTAGGAGTTGTGGGCTTTCTCTTATTGACCTTTGGTATGTTGTACTTCGCCAACAAGGTCAGTTTTGATAGTGATATTTCAAACTTAGCATACAAGTCAGAAGAAGTCATAAAAGCCGAACAAAAAGTAAACGAAGTCAGCAAAGGGATATCCAAGTATGTGTATTTTTTAGTGAAAGACGATAGCCTCAGTTCTTCTTTTAAAAAGGCTTCTACTATTTCAGCCGTCATTGATAGTATATACGGTAAGGCTCATGCAGGATCAAAAGGAATACTCGATTTCTATGTCGATCCACAAGAACGAGCACTTAAAATTGCACGATGGAATCAATTTTGGAATACATCAAACAGGAAAGAATTGTTTGCAAATAATTTGAAAGAAGTCTCTAGCTCTATGGGTTTCAAAGCAGATGCATTCAATGTTGTCAATACTAAAATTGCGACAGTTACATTTCCAGTAGAGGATTCTATTAACAGTGCCATTACGCAAACATTTTTATCGGATTATAATAAGTCTAGCAGTGGACATGCCAGCAAAGGATTAATCATACCTTTTAAAGTCGATGAAGCCCTTAAAGCAAAACTAGTGGCTGGATTTGAGCATAACAACGACGTATGGGTCATCGATCGACAATCATTAGTCAATAAGTTCGCGACGGTCATCAACAGCGATTTTCAATATGTACTTACCGTAAGTTCATTGTTGGTCTTTATTATTTTGTTTCACTTGTTTGGGCGTATCGAATTGGCGGTCATTACCTTCTTGCCTATGGTCATCAGTTGGGTTTGGATACTGGGATTGATGGGCATGAATGACATTCATTTTAACATTGTGAATATTATACTGTGTACCTTCATTTTTGGATTGGGAGACGATTACAGCATCTTCATTACCGAAGCCAAACTCAGCGCATACAAAGAAGGGAAAACCAATTTGGGCGTGTATCGTTTTTCAGTCTTACTCTCTTGTATTACCACTGTAGCGGGTATGGCAGCCTTGTTCTGGGCGAAGCACCCTGCCATTCATTCTATTGCTTTTGTATCAGTAGTTGGGATCTTATGCGTAACGGTTGTTTCGTTTTTAATTATTCCATCTTTATTTGATTGGTTCATAACAAGCAGGGTAAAGCAAGGTAAATATCCGCTTACGTTTATGGATATCCTTCGATCTGTTTACTTATACCTATGCTATGGATTAGGAGCTTTGTTTATCAATGCCGTAGTCTTGGTGTTTTGGATACTCAGAATACACCGATGGGAGAAGGTTCGTTTCTTGATGAATTATACCATCATGCGTACCATCAGAACCTTAAGGTATACGGTATTTTTTATGAAGAAAGATTTTCAGTATCCCAATCAAGAACTGCTCGATAAACCTTCCATTATCATTGCTAATCACCGTTCGTTTGTTGACATCATTCTTGCTGTCATGATAAAACCTAAAATTGTTTTGGTCGCAGCCGATTGGGTTTGGCGAGTTCCTGTATTCAGTTTAATCTTAGAGTGTGCTGGATACATTAGAGCTTCCATGAATCCGGAAGAACAATTGGTGTTAATCAAGCAACGCCTACAAGAAGGGTATAGCATCCTTATCTTTCCTGAGGGGACGCGAAATACAGAAGAAGGTATCAGACGTTTTCATAAAGGAGCATTTTATTTGGCGCAAGAATGTGAAGCGACCATTATTCCTTTAATCATACATGGTTCTGGCGATTGCATTACGAAAGGGGATGATTATGTAGTGAAATCTGGTAGGCTTTCGGTGAGAACCTTACCCGCAATTTTATCGAGCGATACTTCTTATGGAGCAACTTATCAAGAGCGTGCTAAAAGCATTCGTAAATACATGGAAGTGCAGTACGAGTTGTTAAAAAAAGAAAAAGAACAACCGATTTATTTTCGATCACGCTTATTGAAAAATTACCTGTACAAAGGTCCTTGGATAGAATGGTATCTGTGGGTGAAGATCAGGATTGAAAAAGACTATGGCATCTTCCATCAACACTTACCGCTTAGCGGTACAATTTTAGACTTGGGTTGTGGTTATGGTTTTCTACCCTACATGTTGAGGTTACTCTCTCCTGCGCGTAAACTGGTAGGGGTAGATTACGATGAGCAAAAAATTCGCGTCGCTAACCATTGTGTACTTCGTACCGAAGACATACATTTTGTGCATGCCGATGTCTCTCAATATCCTTTGGATAAGTACGATGCCATTGTAATTAGTGATGTATTGCACTATCTTCCAGTAGGTAAGCAAAAGGATTTAATTTTTAAAGGCATTGAAAGTTTGAATGCAGGAGGAGTGATGCTGATTCGTGATGCTGACACCTCCATTAAAAAAGACCATTTTATAACGCGATTGAGTGAGCTATTTTCCACTAAAATCATGGGTTTCAATAAAACTGATGCGAATCAATTGGAATTTGTTCCTTTAGAAGAAATCCTTTCCGATATTAGTAAATTATCTGGTGTGCAAGTGCAACAAATAAGTTTGCAGAAGCATACTTCTAATGTTTTGTTTAAAATTTCGCATAAGAATTAGCGATGAATACGAAAGAATACGATTGTGTAATTATTGGGAGTGGATTGGGAGGTTTGTACTCAGCGGCTTTGTTGGCTAAAGAAGGCTACAGTGTATGTGTACTAGAAAAAAACAGACAATTAGGAGGCTGCTTGCAGATTTTCTCGCGCGAGAAATTAATTTTTGATACAGGAGTACATTACTTAGGAGGTTTAGATAAAGGGCAAAACCTTTACCGTTACTTCGACTACCTCGGTTTGATGGACAAGATTGAATTTAAGAAATTGGACATGGACGGTTACGATCGTATTTCATTTGAAGACGATCCGATCGTATACAAGGTGCCTCAAGGCTACGATAATTACATCAACTATTATTCAGAACTGTTTCCTGAAGAAAGAGAAGGCATTATTAAGTTTTGTGATAAAATAAAAGAAGTATGTGCCAAGCTTCCTCTTTATAATGTGGAAGAAACGAAGGACCTCGATTTTATGGACTTTGTATTGCACGATAGACCAGTAGACACTGTCATTAACGAGTGTGTACAAAACGAATCCTTACGTCGCATCTTAGCGGGCAACAACGCTTTGTATGCAGGTATAAGGGGTGTTACCCCTTTTTATGTACATGCCTTAGTCATCAACTCTTACATTGAAAGTTCTTATAAATGCACCAAAGGAGGCGCTCAGATTAGTTTAGCCTTGAGTAAAATTATACGGACGCAGGGTGGTGTCATTAAGAACCATGCTGAAGTGACAAAGATTGCAACCGACGATACCAAAGTCACGCATATTGAACTCAAGGACGGCACTAAAATATACGGTAAGAAATTTATATCCTCTATACATCCAGCCCTTACCATCGAAATGTTGGGAGAAGAGTGTAAGATGATTAGAAAGGCATATAAATCAAGAATAAGTGGTTTGCAAAATACAGTCTCTGCTTTCATCGTTTATATAGTATTGAAAGACAAACAAGTGCCTTATTTCAACCATAACAAGTACCATATTCAATGCAACGATGTATGGGATAATGAAAACTATACCGAAGCAGAGTGGCCTAAATCTGTGGCAATGTTTACCACACCTTCAAAAGACCCAGCGTATTGCGATGGATTAATCATCATGTCCTACATGCAGTACAGTGAAATGAAGCCGTGGGAAAATACCTTCAACACGGTTTCAGCAGAAGACATCAGGGATGAGGCTTACCATGAATTTAAAGAGAAGAAAGCCGAGAAAATATTGGATGTTGCAGCTACTTTAATACCAGGCTTGAGAGATCACATGAAGAGCTATTATACGTCGACTCCACTTACGATGCGCGACTATATTGGCGTTCGCGATGGATCTTTGTATGGCATCATGAAGGATCATCGCGATCCTTTAAAAAGTTTAATACCTCCACAAACGCGTATTCCTAATCTCTTTATGACAGGGCAAAACACCGTAATGCACGGCGTACTGGGTGTTGTAGTGGGAGCAGTGAAAACCTGTAACGAAATCCTAGGTAATGATAATTACCTCATTAAGAAAATTAAAAATGCTACCTTATAAGTCGTAAAAAGATCATGAATTTTTTCCAAGAAAACACCAAATTAAGAGCAATACAAGCTCAACACGAAGCGCAGAAAATCGCTTTCGGTCCTGTTATCTTTCAAGCAGTAAAATGTTTGCGCGATTTCGGGATTTTAGAATTAGTATCCGAAAGTGGTAATGAAGGTATTAGCTTAGAAGCTGTTGTGGCTAAGCTCTCTATTTCAGAATACGGTGCTCGTGTATTGCTCGAAGCAGGCTTAGGTATTGGCGTAGTGCATACAGTAGGAGACAACTACGCACTCACCAAGGTGGGGCATTTTATCTTGTACGATGAATTGACTCAAGTAAATTTCGATTTTACACACGACATCTGTTATTTGGGGATGTTTGAACTGAAAGAAAGTATAGAAAATGGTAAGCCAGAAGGCCTGAAAGCATTAGGCCCATGGGCAACGGTATACGAGGGCTTGTCTAAGTTACCCGAACATCAACGTAAAAGTTGGTTCGAATTTGACCATTATTATTCTGACAATGCTTTTCCAGAAGTCTTGCCACTCATCTTCAAACATAAGCACAAGGCCATGTTGGACATTGGAGGGAATACGGGTAAGTTCTCTCTATTGTGTGTGAATTACGATAAAGACGTAAGAATGACCATCGTTGATTTGCCGGGACAGTGGGCTATGGCGAAGGTTAATATCGATGAGCAGGGCTTTTCAGACCGAGTATTTGGACATCCTCAAAACATGTTGGATCCCAATCAAGCCTTGCCAAAAGGAGTAGATGGTGTTTGGATGAGCCAGTTCTTAGATTGTTTTTCAGAGGAAGAAATCATATCCATTTTAAAAAGAGCAGCAGATGCTATCGACGCAAACGGTGCAATATATATCTTAGAAACTTATTGGGACAGGCAGAAATACGAAGCGGCAGCTTTTAGCTTACAAATGACATCTTTGTATTTTACAGCCATTGCCAATGGAAACAGCCAAATGTACCATTCTAAAAACATGATCAAATGTGTACACGCTGCAGGTTTGTATGTAGAGGAAGATACCGATGGCTTGGGTGTGGTGCATACCTTGTTCAGGTGCAGGAAAAAAGTATAAGCGTAATTACGGTTTAATAAAATGTTTCGGGACTCTTAGGAGTCCCTTTTTTGTGCTTATCAATTTGAGTAGGCGTGCGTTCCTTATGTTCCAACTTATCCAGCTCTTTTCTTTTCTTCGCTTGAAGTTTGATTTGTTGTTTTAGTGCTTTTCTGTCAGCAGCCTCTTTTTTCTTGGCCTCTTTAGAAGGGAATATCTCTGAGGATGCTTTGTACTGGCTTTTGCAAAAAGTGAGCAGGGTCGAAACCAATAGGACTGCTATGAAAAGTTGAACGCGGTATCTCAAAGCCCAATAATCTAGTAATGTGAAACTAAGGTACTAAAAAAACTATTCAGGATGGTATACTGCAAAGGTTTTATCGCTGTAAAAGACCATCATTTTTTCGATCGTCTTCCCCTGACTTTGTGCTAATCCCAAGAATGCTGCTGGAGCTTGTACTGGATTTGCTGGAGCTGTACGCTCAGGCTCGACAATTTTATGGGCTACAGGCGATTCTACAGGTTGATCATTGAGGATAGGAAGTTCTTCCGTTTTGCTTGAATGAGGTACTGCAATCGGAGCATTCGAAGCATGCTTGTGAACAGTAGGTTTTAGAGAGACCGATTCTAATTCCTCTTCTGAAAATAAACTAAGTTGTTTCATGTTACCTTTTCCTGATAAAAGCCACCAAGGGTTTAACTCTGGGAAGCGCATTAAGATTTTTTGAATGACATCGAGGCTGGGTTTGTTTCGGCCCGATAAAATATGGGAAATAATTGGTCGCGGCACATCGATCGTATCCGCAAAACCAGAAGGAGAGTAGTCCTGGTCTTCCATTATCTCCTTTACCCGCTCAGCTAGTAAGTGTTCCATGGTACAAATGTAAATATAATATAGTTAACAAATGTAACTAGATATGTAAATAGTTAAATTGCTGATTATTAACTAATTATGCATTTAGTTTACATATGTAATTACATGTGTAAATAGTGTTCATGCGTACATTGTGGAGAAAATGCTTTACCTGAACTTAGAGATATATGTTAAATGCATTAGATTAGCGCATTATTATGTCATTTCTAAACGAATAATTTTTATGAAATTGAAAGCATTAACGTGTATTTTTATATTTTTCATGTCTTTTAATGTATTGTCTCAGAGTAAGATACAGGACAAAAAGGCTGTCCATTTAGCAAGGGAATACTTCCGTATTGAAGACTATGCACAGGCTAAGACCTACTACGAACAGCTGGTTCAAGAGCATCCAGAAAACGACCATTTTAACTACTATTTAGGGGTCTGTTATTTCAAATTAGGTGACACGGATAAGGCTTTAAATTACTTTAAGAAAGCTTCTTCAGGAGATTCTAAGACAGGTGATTATGAATTTGAATATTACTTAGCACGCTCTTTTCACATGGGATTACATTTTGAGGAGGCCATTACTCATTACATGTTATACCGCCAAAAAGTGGAAGCGAATAAAGACGTCAAAAAATACCCTCATTCTCTTTCTGATATTGATGCAGAAGTTATGCGTTGTCGAGTTGGTATTGAGCTCATGAAAAAGCCGATCGAAGTTCAAATAGAAAACCTTGGTCCTGTCGTGAACACCGAATTTAACGAATACATGCCTGTCATTTCTTTGGATGAGTCTGAAATGCTCTTTACTTCAAGAAGACCGACGACTTTAGGTGGTGGAAAAGACAAAGAAGACGATTTATGGTACGAAGATGTGTACATTACGGGTCGATCTGGCGAAGGTTGGTATACACCTAAAAATTTGGGTGCTCCTGTGAATACAGCTAACCACGATGCTACGGTATGTGTTTCTTCAGATGGGAAAAGGCTATTCATCTATAAGTCTGAAGTTAATCGAATCGTCGATGTAAAGGATGGTAACATCTATTACAGCGATTTAAAAGATACGGTTTGGTCTGTACCTGCACAAGTTGATTTTCACAGTGGTGTCAATACGCCTTATTGGGAGCCTAGTGCCTCTATTTCTGCCGATAATAAAGTGTTTGTCTTTTCATCGAACCGATTTACGTCAGCAACAGACAAGGTACACGATCGTAATTTATTCATCACGCGCAAAGATACTGCGGGTGTATGGTCTGCACCAGAATTGCTTAATATGCCCATCAATACCGAATTTGAGGAAGATGGTCCTTATTTACATCCAGATGGTAAAACCTTGTATTTTAGTTCGAATGCGCTAAAGTCAATAGGAGGTTTTGACATTTTCAAGACGGTGTACAATGACATGACAAAGTCATGGTCTTCTCCTGAAAATATTGGTTTCCCATACAATACTGCTGACGATGACATTTACATTGTCTTTTCGGCCGATGGAACCCGTGCTTATTTTTCATCAGTAAGGGAAAATAGTTATGGAGGAAAAGACATTTACATGGCTACCAACGTGAATGAAAAACACTCATTGGCTTTGATGATTGGTCATGTGTTTGACGCAGACACGAAAAAGCCTTTGGCAGCAGAGGTTATTGTTACGGACAATGAAACAGACCAAGTGGTGGCCGTTTACAAATCAGAAAACTATGCAGGTAAATTTTCGATTGCTTTGCCTTCGGGTAAAAATTATGGGATTGAAATTGACCTCGCGGGTTATTTGTTCCATTCTGAGAACACCGACATTCCTAACTTGGCTAAGTTTTCAGAATACCGTAAGGATGTATATTTGAGACCTTTCCGTGCAGGAGAGAAGGAGATTTTAAAGAATGTATTTTTTGATACTGACAAATCTGACTTGAGAAAACAGTCGAAAGCAGAACTCGATCGCCTTTACAAGAAGATTTCGAAGAAAAAGAATACCATGGTGCAAATATCGGGACATACGGATAACCGTGCCGACCATGAGTACAATCAAATATTATCGGAAGCACGTTCCGTTTCAGTGGTTCAATACCTCATCGATAAAGGCTTTGATGCTAAACGTATTTTTGCCAGAGGGTATGGTGAAACAGTACCCATTGACACGTCCAACACAGAGGAAAGCTTACAGCTGAACAGAAGAACGGAATACATGATTTTAGAGTTGGGGGATTCGACTCAACAAGATTATTCGGAATTGAAGGATACTTTTTTAATACGTCCAGGTACAGAACGTTACAATGTATTGTTGGATGACTTTAAATCGGTGTATTTGAAAGAACAAGCAGACAAAGCACCAGTACAAGGAGCATACTTATTCTATAAAGTTCATTTTTCTTTTGGACAGTCTAAGTCTATTACGGACTATTCTCAAACTCGTTTGGATGAATTGGTTGGTTATTTAAACCATTTCCCGAGTTGCGTCATTCAATTGGAAGCACATGCCGATTACATCGGAGCACAAGATGAAAATGTCAAGATCGCTGCTGAGCGTGAACAAATCGTTGCTCAGTACCTTTTATCAAAAGGAATTGCTAGCAATCGTGTGAAGCTTTTGACGAAAGATGAGCAATTGAACCTGTTGGCTCAAGATGAAAAAGATGGAGGAGGAAAATCGCGAAGGGTAGAATTTAAAGTGGCTTCGGTGAAATAGGTTTATCGAGGCTACGGAAATACCATAAAAAAATGCCACTGTTTTTAACAGGGGCATTTTTTTATGGTATAAAGATTAAATAAGGATGCTAGGTAGTCGGTACGATCTCCTTAAATCCTCGTATTTTATCTTCTCGTTTTTGATGGATCCATTGTGGCCATTCTGATTCATTCTCGGCATCGTAAATGCGAATGTTCTGTTCTTCTTGTGATACCAAGAGCTCTTCGGGTCTACACCCCAGTATAGCGGCGGCGGTGGCAACACCGGAACTGCTTGCTCCTGCAACACCATGCGATAAAATACTGGCTCCGCAGAGGTATAAGTTTTCAAGCTCCGCTTTTTTACCGTACGAAAACGGCCCTGTTTGCATAAATGATTTTTCGGTGCCGTATACATTTCCTCGGGTGGAGTTGACATAAAATTCGTTGGTCATGGGAGTGCCCAAGTCCATTTGAACAATGTACTCTCTAACCCCTGGTAATGCTTTTTCTAAGCTATTGAGCAGTTTTTGAGAGAGTCTTTCTTTGTGTTCAAGGTAAAGATCTGTTCGCGAAGCTCCTTTTTCATGTTGTTCAAAAAAGGTATAATCGAGAAAGGTCACCACTTCAAAATTATGGTAACGGCCATTGAAACTCACAGGGTCTTTTAACGTGGTACAGCTGATGAACACGCCTGGAAACTCATTCTCCGTCAAGATGTCTAGGGATGACATGTCTACAAAAAGTTGGTCCATGTCTTGATCGCGTAACATCCATATATTTCCAGAGTCAAAACCTGCGGCTTGCACATCCATCTCAACTGTTACAAATAAGATCAAGGATGTAACAGAATAACGGGTCTTTGCGAGTCTGTTTCGTAATTTTTTACTGATATTTTCGGCTCCTACAAGGTCGAGGTAAGTCTTTGCTGGATCGGCATTGGAAACGATGTTTTTAGCCGTAAACCGTTCTCCAGTGTTTAATTCAATACCGACAGCTTTTTTATACTTTCCATCTCCTTCTATTAAGATTCGTTTTACACCTTGGCCTGTTCTCATTTCTCCTCCGTGCTTTTTCAAGGCGGTTGTCATGGCTTTTACTATGGCTCCACCGCCACCCATGGGATAAAAGCCTCCTTCGAAATAATGGTCCATGACAGCACAGTGCAAAGGAAAACTTGCTTTACCTGGAGGCAAGCCATGGTCGCCGCATTGTACATTCAGGACTTGCTTTAACAAGGGATCTTTGATGTGCCAATCGATCACTGTTTTTAAGCTGAATAGTCCATATTTGCCCAATTGAGCGGTACGAAAGGGTATGGTGATGTTGTCCCAAAAGCCGTTCATGGAAGGGATAAGTTGTAGCTGACGACTTACAGCCCTGACGGTTTTTAAGTATTTTAGGAGTCCTTTTTTTTCTGAAGGAAATCGATCCGACAAACTTTTACTCAGCTGATCGATACCGGCTGGCATGTCAATTTTTTCTTCGCCAATCCAACAATGTTCGTAGGCGCGGGTATTCATTCGAAAAAATACGAGGTCATTGGCAATGCCTAATCCTTCATATAAACTGCTCGTGGATTGTCCTTTGTCGACCAAGCCGATGTAATGCACTCCAGGGCTGAATCGATGTCCGTTCAGATAAAAGCTATGACACCATCCTCCAGGGACGTAGTGTTGCTCAAATACGGCTACTTTTTGTCCTGCTTTTGCTAGGCATAATGCCGCAGACAATCCACCAGCTCCAGAGCCGATGATAATCGTGTCAAAATCTTCCATGCGTCTTAATCAAATAACAAGGTAAGGATATAACATGGATTTAAACGCTTAGTTTGAAGGATTAAGAGAAGATTATTTAAACTTAACATGAACATGATGACTTACTTAATGAGGGAGTTTGTCTATAAAGCGACCATAGGCATAAGTTCCTATTAGCGCACCCAGTAAAGTCAATATACTCACCAAGTATCCAGCTCCAATTTGGGCGTAGATAGGACCTGGGCAGGCGCCTGTAATGGCCCAGCCGATGCCGAACATCAAGCCGCCAATGACAACCCCCTTGCTATAGACTTTCGATGTTACGATCACTTGTTCTCCATCGAGGGTTTTGATGTTGAACTTCTTGATCAATTGCATCGAGATGAGTCCGACTACGACAGCAGAGCCAATGACGCCGTACATATGAAAGGACTGGAAATGAAACATTTCATAGATCCTGTACCAGCTTACGATTTCGGCTTTCACAAAGACAATACCGAATAATAGGCCGATTACGCCGTATTTTACCAATGAAAAGGGTGTTTCGATTACATCCGATTCATTTTTGCATTCAACAGGTTTACTTGTATTCAAATTTTCCATGGTTGCGTTTTCGTTTAAAGGGATAAAAGAAAAGGAACAATGACCCAAGATGAAAAGATACCTCCGATCATAAAACAGATGGTTGCAATCAAAGAAGTCATTTGTAGGGTGGCTAATCCTGTAATGGAATGTCCCGAAGTACAGCCCCCTGCATAGCGTGTTCCGAAACCCACAAACAAACCTCCAATCAAACTAAACAACCATGTTCTGAGTTCTCCGATGTGTTGTATGCCGAAAATTTCGCTTGGTAATAAATTTGAAAAGCTATTGATTTGATAGGCATTAGATAGTTTTTCTATAAGTAAAGGATTAATATCTAGTGGGGTCGTCGAAGACCTTAACCAGGTACTTGCAATAAACCCTCCAAGGGTAATACCGAGCACGAAGACTAAGTTCCAACTCTCTTTTTTCCAATCGTATTGAAAGAAAAGAATCTTGTTTGGAATGCATGCCGCACAGATATGTCTTAAGGTAGAGGAGATGCCAAACGATTTATTGCCGACAAGGTATAAGGCAGGTACGGTTAAGCCGATCAAAGGACCAGCAATGTACCAAGGCCAAGGGGTGTAGATCCAATTCATGGGTATATGGTTAAAGTATACTAACTTTATAGAATATAAAGGTAATAAGATTTTTAAACAGATTGTTAGGTGAGTGGTAGAAAAGCGGGATTGAAAAACTCGATTTTTCACAAGTTCTTACCGTTTGTTTTTTGAGAAGTTTAGATTAATATTGCCAGCATATTTTAAGATTCAACTTTTTTCATCATCATTCATTTGACCTATGTCGAGACTCTTTTTTTGTATATGCATATTGGGTTTGTTATCATTTGTACAAGCTCAAACTCGTTTTGGTATTACATTAGGGTATAATTTGTATCAAAATCACGACAAGGAGCTTGGTACATTAGGTGCAGCCTATGGACAGTATGGTAAGTGGAAATATACAAGGGCAAACACAAGTTCCGAGCTGAGAAGTGGATTTCAAGCAGGGATCGCACTCAATTTTCGCTCATCAAAAGTCATTCAAGTTCACACAGGGCTACTTTTCGAGCTTATTTCTGGAGCGAATAAGTATGTATATTCAAGGTACAATTATCCTTTTAACCCTTTTAATAAATACCAAGAATACGATGAAACCAATCGCTTGGGATATTTGACCATACCTCTGCTGTTGAGTTTTACGAAGCAAGCTGGACCTGGTAAGTTGAGTGTATTGCTCGGTCCGCAATTTTCGTTTGCAACAGGAGGCAGTTATGATGCTGTTGTCAGCACGTATTACGACGATGGTGGATTCCCCCCAAGATATACTACCACGGTTACAACAGAGGAACATGGTAAATATAAAGTAAGCGATAAGTTCGATCTGGAAAGTGGTTTAGATAAGAATGTGCGTAATTATCGATTGTTCTACATGGCACTTCAAGCAGGCCTGGGTTATGAATACAAAAATATTATGCTTAAGGCATATTATACCATGGGAATTACAAACACAGAGCCAACTTATAGCAATACCAGTTATAAGTACAGTGTATTATACAATGGTTTTAATGTGAGCGCTACATGGTTGTTTCAGCTTAAAAACAAAATATAGAATTAAGCTTGTTCGAGGGAAAGAATAATAGAACTGGGCTCGGATATATTTTAATCATCTCAATTTAAAAGGGGAAAACTAAAAAGCCTTAGACTTTTATCTAAGGCTTCTTGCGGAATGGACGCTTCCCGTTTTACAAACGGGACAATCTAAGCAATTGAACTATCCTGTATATTTTTGAAATGGTATAAAAACAAAAAAGCCTTAAACTTTACGTCTAAGGCTTCTGCGGAATGGACGTCCCGATGCTTCGGGAGAACCCGCGTCCTTCCCGTTTTACAAACGGGTCATTCTAGCTAATAGAACTATCCATTATTATTTCTTAAAATACTATAAAACAAAAAAGCCTGTCAGTCTTTCGACTAACAGGCTTCTTGCGGAATGGACGGGACTCGAACCCGCGACCTCCTGCGTGACAGGCAGGCATTCTAACCAACTGAACTACCACTCCTTTTTTACCAATCCTTTCGATTTGGTATGCAAAAGTAAGACCTTTCTTTATATGATGCAAGCACAAAAACTTAATTTAATTGAGTTTTTTCCACAATTTCATGAAAAGATGAAAATACATTCAATAATTACTAAATTGCAGGCCTAATAAAATAGACGAGAGATATGTATTTAGACTTCGAAAAACCCATTCAAGACATGGAAGGCAAGTTAGCCGAAATGAAACAGATAGCCGAAGACTCAGATGTGAACGTTGAACAAGAGGTGAAATCTTTGGAAGAAAAAATAAAACTACTTAAGAAAGACATATACTCCAATCTTACGCGTTGGCAAAAAGTACAGCTCTCAAGACATCCTGATCGCCCTTATACCTTAGATTATATTGAAAACATCTGTGATCAATTCATCGAATTGCACGGAGATCGCTTTGTTAAAGACGACATGGCCATTGTAGGTGGCTTTGCCGAAATCGGCAGTCAGTCATTCATGGTGATCGGACATCAAAAAGGGAAAAATACCAAAATGAGGCAATTGCGTAATTTCGGTATGGCTAATCCTGATGGATACCGTAAAGCATTGCGTTTAATGAAGTTGGCAGAAAAATTCAATAAGCCAATCATTACTTTAATTGATACACCGGGTGCATTTCCAGGTTTAGAAGCAGAAGAGAGAGGTCAAGCCGAAGCTATTGCTCGTAACATCAGAGAAATGTTCATGTTAAAAGTACCTGTCATCTGCATCATCATCGGTGAAGGTGCTTCTGGAGGAGCTTTGGGCATTGCCATTGGAGATAAAGTATTGATGTTAGAAAATACTTGGTACTCTGTTATTTCTCCTGAATCGTGTTCTTCTATTTTATGGAGAACATGGGAGCATAAAGAAAGGGCAGCAGAAGCCTTGAAGTTGACTCCCGAGGACATGCTGAAATTCAAATTGATCGACGGCATTGTAAAAGAACCTTTGGGTGGAGCGCACGCTGATCCTGAAGCGATGTATAAGAAGTTGAAAAAAGTCATTGTAGACGAGACTGCTGCTTTGTTAAAGAAAGATGCAGAGCAACGCATTTCTGAACGTATCGATAAATTTTCTGCAATGGGTGTTGTGGTAGAAGGAGTTTAAGCATGACCTGTTATCCTATTGATACGGGATATTTTAAGTTAGACGGTGGAGCCATGTTTGGCGTGGTTCCACAGTCTATTTGGAAAAAACTTAACGCTCCTGATAACAACAATTTATGCCAATGGGCCATGAGGTGTTTGTTGATCGAAGAGGGAGATAAACTCATTCTCATCGATACCGGTATTGGTGCGAAACAAGATCCCACTTTTTTAAAGCATTACCATTTAAACGGAGATGCTACACTCGTAGATTCCATTCACAAAGCTGGTTTTAGTGTCGATGAGGTGACGGATGTCATCCTTACGCATTTGCATTTAGACCATGTTGGTGGAGCAACGCAATTCAAAACAGGAAGTACTGGTATTGTACCGACCTTTCCCCAAGCCAACTATTGGGTACACCAAGGCCAATGGGATTGGGCTACAGTCGCACCCAATCCGAGAGAGAAGGCGAGCTTTTTGACTGAAAACTTAGCGCCTTTACAGGCCTCTGGTCAACTACATTTTATTCAAGAGACGAAGAGTCCTTTTTCCTTTATCAATTTTTTCTTGGCCGATGGCCATACCGAGAAGCAATTGATTCCACTCATCAAAGAGAAAGACAGAACATTGGCGTATGCTGCGGATCTTATTCCATCGGTAGCACATATTCCTTTAGCGTATCTTGCATCGTATGATGTACGTCCTTTGTTAGCGATGGAAGAAAAGGAACGCTTTTTAAAGCAAGCGTTACAAGAAAACTGGACTTTGTTTTTTGAACACGATCCTGTGTATCAAACGAGTGGATTGATAATGACAGAAAAGGGGATTCGATGTAATCAGGGTAGTTTGGTGCAGTAAAAATTAGTGTTTGCGAAAAAATAGCATTTAATATTGTGTAAATTAAAATGCACGCATATCTTTGTTTTGTTGTTTATTTTTAAATTATATTCTCTATGAAAAAAGTTTTTCTCTTTTTGTTCTTGGTAGCTTCATCTGCATCTTTTGCTCAAGTATCGTTCGGTCCTAAATTAGGACTTGGTATTTCTACTTGGAAGAATACGAAAGTTTCATCTGGTACATCTTATACCTACACTTCCATTATAACTCCACAAGTAGGAGCTGTATTGAATGTGCAGTTTGGTGATTATTTCGCTTTTAGACCTGAAATGTTATTTATTCAAAGAGGTGCTAAATCACAAACGTATGGCTATACTACTAAGTTAAGGACTTCATACTTAGAATTACCTATAAATGCAGTCGTTGGTATAGAAGCAGGACCTGGTAGATTAGAGTTTTTTGCTGGTCCAGCTATCGGAATTTGTCTTGGGGGAAAATATTCAACGGAAGGCAGTCCTTATGATAAAACATATACCTTCAAAACAAAAAAGGTACCTTATCCTGCAGTGAATAATAATTATGCTTACATTAATCCATTGAATATATCCTTAAATTTTGGGGTAGATTATAAGTTTAACAATGGTTTACTGATTCAAATGGGGTATAATCTTGGATTGTCCAATATGACTCCTCATTACGAAGATCCTGCTAAAGAATCTAAACGAAATGATAATGTTACCAAATCATCGGCTGTTACTTTTGGAGTAGCCTACTTATTTGGAGGTAAAAACTAACGTGATCAATTTTTTATCTTTTGACAATGTAGTACAAAAAATGTAGCTTTATTTTAACCTTTTAAACGAATAGAAACCTTTTAACTTTAACTCACATACCATGAAAAAACTATTCATTATTGCTTTATGTGCTGCTTCTACTACTTCCTTTGCACAAGGAATCATTGGACCTAAAGTAGGTTTGTCTATTTCTAACTTTAGAGATACAAAATCTACAGGTGGTACAACGGATTATAATGCAGTTATCGCACCTCAAGTAGGCGTCATGTTTAATGCGAGATTGGGCGATGTCATTTCCTTGAGACCTGAAATATTGTACGTACAAAGAGGTGCCAAAGTATCTGGTTTCGGAGGAACATCTACGATACTTCTTTCTTATGCCGAGTTACCCTTTAACGTGGTGGGCGCTATTCCTGTTGGTCCTGGTAAAATAGAAATCTTTGCGGGTCCTTCTGTTGGTTATTTATTTGGAGGTAAAGTAAAAACTCCTTTCGGAGACTTTAAAGTTAAAGGTGAAGACGAGCCGACTAACGGCGGAGCTCCTGACGAAGCATATTTTAACTACCTTAACGTATCCATGAATATGGGTGTGGGTTACAATTGGAAAGGTTTAATTTTCCAAGTAGGATATAACCTTGGATTTTCTAACCTTGCCCCACATGCAGAAGACAGAGACTCTCCTGCAGAAGAAGCTAGAAAAGACAATGTAACGAAAGCTTCTGCTGTTACTTTCGGTGTAGCTTATTTATTTGGTGGAAAAGAAGACTAGTTATTAATATTAATCATAAAAAATCCCTGTTTGGAGTTTCAAACAGGGATTTTTTATGATTGATTACGTAAATCAATACCGCTACATCAACACCGCTACATCAATATATAATCGCTTTTATAGTGAGTTTTTTTAACTAAGGCATGAATAATTATGATATTATTTTAGCAGGTTCGATTTTTATTTTAAACATTACATTTTAACAACAATGAAAAAAATAGTTATAATAGCAATGCTACTAGCATCGTCTACGGTCTTTTCACAAGGACTTATTGGTCCTAAAGTAGGGTTGAATATTAACAGTATCAATTACGTTAAATATCAATCTCAAGCAGCTGATGTGTTTTATAACCCTAACTTTGTTATTGAATCTCAATCTCAAGTAGCTGATTTGTCTAGCTCTAAAACGTTGAATCCCTCTGTGGGCATTGTTTTGAATGTTCAAATAGGAGAATATTTTGCCATTCGACCAGAGTTATTATGGGTTCAAAGAGGGGGGTACAGAGAAGATCTTACTTATTCAGGTTTTTTTGGTACTCCTATTGTTACTGGACATGAGACCGCAAAAATAACCATGAATTATGTTGAAATACCATTAAATTTAGTGGGTCGTTACCCTGTTGGTCCCGGTAAAATAGAGCTTTTTGCAGGTTTTGCAGCGGGCCATAATTTGGGCGGGACATACAAAACGCCTTCAAAAAATCAAAAGATTTTAACAGGCTATGAACCTTCCCCAACAACCTCGTGGATTTATACTGATGAGCAAGATAGGTTTTATTTCAATTCCTTTAATATGTCCTTAAATTTTGGTTTGGGCTACAATTTAAAAGGTTTAATTTTTCAGGCAGGATATAATATGGGATTGTCGAATATGACAGCTCGTCCTGCAGATAAAAAATACAATACACTTAGAAACAATAATGTATTAAGATCTTCTGCTATTACTTTCGGTGTAGCTTATTTATTTGGTGGAAAAGAAGACTAATCACTAGTTTCATACTTCATAAGCAAGAGCGGCCCTTCGAACATCGAAGGGCCGCTCTTGCTTTATGTGCTGACAAGGTGATTTATTGATTCAATATGTACACCAATTCAGCTCTGCCCAAGGCATCGATGTCGATGCGTATACTTTTAGAAGTGTCGGAAGGAAGTTTACTTGCGCAATTTTTGGAAGGCGTAAAATAGTAAATCAAGGTTTTCTTGCCACGCGCGAAAAAAATGGTATTGTCGGGTTTTCCCAAATAGTCCATGATTTTTTCGTCCTTATAAGAAATGAGGGCTTGTTTGTTATTCACTAGTTTGTCTACCAGTTCAATACGCTTATTCTGACATGCACTCGTGTCTGCTTTCCATTCAGCTTGATCAAAACCATCCACCTTTACAGACGAAGAACAGGAGATAATACCCGTTCCTAAAGCACAGAATAGAAGACTCATTGTAACATTGAAACTTCTAATTTTTCCACAATCCCTCATTGTAAGTCCTTTTTTCTTAATTTCGGAGAATCCAAAGGTAAGCATTTGAGTAATTAAAGAAAATGGATCTATGAGTTCTTCTGACAAAACAGAAAACACCAACGATAATATTCACGACATTGTCCCCGTTTCGGGACTTTATGAAAACTGGTTTCTAGATTATGCTTCTTATGTAATCCTGGAAAGGGCAGTTCCCAATATTGACGACGGATTAAAACCTGTACAGCGTCGAATTCTCCATGCGATGGAGGTTATGGACGATGGTCGTTTCAACAAAGTGGCAAACGTCATTGGTTCTACCATGCAGTACCATCCTCACGGTGATGCTTCTATTGGTGATGCCATTGTCAATGTTGGCCAAAAAGAATTATTGTTTGACATGCAAGGTAACTGGGGCGATGTGCGCACCGGTGATGGAGCTGCTGCTCCTCGATACATTGAGGTTCGTTTATCCAAGTTTGCTTCAGAAGTCGTTTTCAATGCGGAAACAACCGAATGGCAAGCATCTTACGACGGTCGTAAAAAAGAGCCGGTAACGTTACCCGTTAAATTTCCTTTATTGCTTGCACAAGGAGTAGAAGGTATAGCGGTGGGTTTATCGACCAAAGTCCTTCCACACAATTTCTGCGAACTCATTGAGGCGTCTATCGCTCACCTGAAAAATAAGAAGTTTGACCTTTATCCTGACTTTCTAACAGGAGGATTTATGGATGCTTTCAACTACAATGAAGGTCAAAAAGGAGGGAAAATAAGGATTCGAGCAAGGATTGAAGAGGTAGATAGCAAGACTCTAGCTATTAGAGAAATACCTTTCTCTACAACGACGAATAGCATCATCGATTCCATCATCAAAGCCAACGATAATGGGAAAATAAAAATCAAGAAAGTAGTAGACAATACGGCAAAGGATTTAGAGATCCAAATTCAATTGGCTCCGGGTACAGATCCCGATATTACCATTGACGCACTCTATGCTTTCACCGATTGTGAGGTGAGTGTTTCTCCCAATGCCTGTGTGATTGTCAATAATCGCCCAGAGTTTTTGAGTGTCAATGAGATGCTTCGCATTTCGACCGATAAAACGAAGGAGTTGCTACGCCAAGAATTGGAGATCAAAAAGAATCAACTACTAGAAAAGGCTTTGTTTGCCTCTTTAGAGAAGATTTTCATTGAAAACCGCATATACCGAAAAATTGAGGAATGTGAAACGTGGGAAGCGGTGATCAAAACCATCGATAAGGGCTTAACGCCCTTCAAAAAACAGTTTTACAGAGAAATTACAGAAGAAGACATCGTCAAACTCACAGAGATCAGGATCAAACGTATTTCGAAATTTGACTCTTTCAAAGCCGATGAGTTGATGCGTGCTATAGAGGAAGAGTTGAAGCAGACGTTAAAGTTTTTAGCGAACTTAAATGATTTCGCAATCGACTACTTCAATTCATTATTGAAAAAATACGGCAAAGGCAGAGAGCGTAAAACGGAGATTAAAGCCTTTGATACCATCAATGCTTCTGTGGTAGCGGCAAATAACCAAAAACTATACGTCAACAGAGTTGATGGGTTCATTGGCTATGGCTTGAAAAAGGACGAGTATGTAGAAGACTGTTCTGACATCGATGATGTGATCGTGTTTAGAAAAGACGGTGTTTTTGTGGTGAAAAAAATAGGCGAGAAGGTCTTTGTAGGGAAAGATATCTTGTACGTTGGGATATTTCGCAAAGGCAATGAGCGCATGGTCTACAACATGATATACTTAGACGGTAGTTCGGGTGCTTCCATGGTAAAACGTTTCCAAGTATTGGGCATTACCCGCGATAAAGAGTACGATTTAACGAAAGGGGAGAAAGGCTCTAAAGTCATGTACTTTACGGTAAATCCAAATGGAGAAGCCGAGCGCGTCTCCATCATGTTAACGCCTGCGAGCAAGGCTAAGATTAAAGTATTTGATTTCGATTTTGCAGAAATTGAAATCAAAGGCCGTACTTCTCAAGGTAATATTTTAACCAAATATCCTGTTAAGAAAATCACCTTAACGTCTGCCGGAGTGTCGACATTATCGGGTGTAGAGATTTGGTTTGATCCAGAAACAGCACGATTAAACAATCAATCTAAAGGTTTAAGTCTAGGTGAGTTTGCGCCAGATGATCAGGTTATTGTCTTTTATAAGGATGGGAATTATGAGATTACAGGTTGCGAGTTGACTAACCGATACGAAGGTTCTGAGGTCATGTTCATCAGTAATTTTGATCCAGAAAAAGTATATTCTGCCTTGTATTTTGAAGGAAAAAATAAAGCCTATTTCATCAAACGATTTGCCATCGAAACGTCTTCATTGGGTAAGAAATTTAACTTCGTAGGGGAGCATGAAAAATCGGAATTGGTTTACATCAGTGTCAACCAGAAAACGAAAGTAAAAGTTGACTTCGCTAAAGGCAAGTATGTGACATCGCCGACCCTTAATGTCGACATGGATCAGTTTGTTGAAATTAAAGGTTGGAAAGCGATCGGGAATAAGTTCTCAACGAACAAGATTATAGGTGTTAATCCATTGGACAGCAGCAAGAAAGCTAGTTCAAAAGGAGGGCAAGATGGCCCTACATTATTTGATACAGGAAGATAGCTAAAAGTGTAACCCGAAAGGGGCCTTCATACGTATACCTAGTCAAAGGTAAACGGGGGAAATTATGAGGCTAAACTTTACAGATCGTCTAAATCAGTTGGGATATTCACCCCAACATGCTGCTGTAGCGTACGATAATTTCATCCGTAGCCTGAATCCGGATGAAACCATCCTTTACCTGATGGAAGGGTCGATTAAAAACACCTTGGGTGTGATCGTAGCCACCGACAAAAGAATCTATTACATTGGAGTAGATAAACATAAAAGCCCTTTACTGGAGCATATCGATTACAACGACATCATTTTTATAACAGGAAAAGAGACTCCGTGGACCTCGATGGAGATTAAAGTGAAAACGGAAACGAAATACGATGAACTGGTCATTAGGGGATGCGATAAAAATACAGGGACTGAGTTTATTGAACTTGTTCGTTTGTTGACCATAAAACCTGTAGAATAGACTTATTCACAACCCCATTTTTTGCATTATTTTTTGTATTTTTGAAGCTTAGCATAAACTATAAGGCTTTGGATAAAGCATTAATCAAGTACCTGAAGTCATTTTTTACAACCTCAAAATTGGACATCATTGAGGAGGTATTGTCTAAGCGCACAAATTATTTAACCGTAGTCATAGAGGACATCTATCAATCTCAAAATGCAAGTGCAGTCGTGCGTTCATGCGATTGTTTTGGCATTCAAAACGTCTACTTTGTTGAAAATAAAAACAAGTACCATGTTAATCCTCGTGTTACCATGGGAGCTACTAAATGGGTAAGTGTGAGACGTTTTACTTCCTCTCCACAGCATAACGCTTCGTCTACCTGCATCGAAGAACTCAAAGGTAAAGGCTATCGCATTGTAGCCACTTCTCCTCACGATAAACAATGCACTCCTCATACCATTCCTATAGATAAACCCTTGGCGGTTTTTTTTGGAAATGAAAAAGAAGGCTTATCCGATTATGTGATGAAGCAAGCCGATGCGCATTTGTACATTCCAATGTACGGTTTTACGGAAAGCCTTAATATATCTGTATCAGCGGCAATGGTCATGAAAGACCTTTATGAGCGCGTCGTGAATGAATCGATAGAATGGCAACTCTCCGAAGAGGAAAAAAATGAACTCAGGTTGGAATGGCTCAGTAAAAGTTTGAGAAAATCGGACTATATTATTGACGATTACTATAAAGCAAAACAACAAGGTTAAAAAAGTAATTTCGGTTATCATTTCATGACGATTAGAGTAAACATACATTGGATTTTGATACTGCTTTTGTTGCCATTATTAGGCCTTGCTCAAACGATCAAAATTAAAGGTAAAATAACAGATGCTGAAACAGGAGAAGCCATGCCTTTTGTTAGCGTCTATATTCTTAATACAGACCTCGGTGCCAGTACAGACTTCGACGGTTTTTATACGTTGACGCTACAAGGTAAATACGATTCGCTTACAGTATTTAACATGGGCTATGGTATCAGAACCAAAGCCATTCCCAAAGGAGTAGAAGAAGCTGTCATGAACTTTCAATTACAACCTGAAGTGGCTACGTTGGAAGAAATAGTTGTTCGACCTACTGAAAATCCTGCTTTTGCGATCATGAGAAACGTTATGATTCACAAGGAACGTAACGATATTAGAAGAATAAATGCGTATGAATATGAGACGTATAATAGACTAGAAGTCAGTATTGATAATATATCGGACGAACTGAAGAAAAGAAAAATTTACAAGCAAATAGCAGAAGTATACGACAGTGCGAAGGCTATTGCAGGGGAAGATGGTAAACCGATTATTCCGATGTTTATTTCTGAGTCGATGTCTAATTATTACCATCGTCGATCGCCAGACAAATCAAAAGAAGTAATACAAGGTGTTAAGGTTACAGGTGTAGGTGTTGAAGATGGAAGTTTAGTTTCTCAACTGGTAGGTACTTCTTTTCAGAACTTTAATTTTTATAACAATTGGATTTCTCTGATACAAAAAGATGTCTTGTCGCCGATTGCGGACAGTTGGCAAACGTTTTACGAATACGAGCTAGAAGACAGCATGTACTTGGGCTCAAAATGGTGTTATAAAATTTCTTTCAAACCGAAACATTCCAAAGACTTGGCTTTTACAGGAGTCATGTGGATTCACGATTCTACGTTTGCCATTAAACAAATCGATGTTAAAGTAGGAAGAGAAGCAAACATCAACTTTATCGAGAAAATTAAGATTCAGCAAGAGTCAGAAATGATAGGCGATAGTGTTTGGATGCCTATTAAAACCCGATCCTTATTAGACATCGACGAATTATCTAAAAATACACCAGGCTTGTTGGCAAAGTTTTATTCATCGAGTAAAGGCTTTGTACTAGATCAACCTAAAGAAGAGAAGTTTTACGATCAGCTCATTGAAGTCAAGGAAGATGCCATGGTGCAATCTCCCGATTATTGGGTCAATAAACGCCACGATTCCATTACAGAAGCGGAGAAGAACATGTATGGCATGATCGATTCCATTAAAAATGTACCCTTGGTAAAATCGTACATAGAGCTTGCTAACATTGCCATCAATGGATATAAGAAGGTGGGTAAGGTAGATCTTGGTCCGTACCTACTTATGTATTCCTACAATAACATTGAAGGGCACAGGATTCGTTTAGGCTTTAAAACGAACATTGACTTTTCTAGAAAATGGGTGGTTTCAGCGTATGGAGCTTATGGTACATTAGATACAAAATTTAAGTACAACGGAACGTTGTCGTATATTTTTTCTAAGAAGCGCTGGACGCAGGCTGGAATAGAGTACCGAAGAGATTTAGAACTCGTTTCTGTGAATGAAGAACGCTTAGGAAAGAATCCGCTTTTTTTAATGTATATCCATTGGGGGACATTGGTTGGTCCTTATTATAAAGACTTTGCACAGGTCTACTACCAAAAAGAAGTCATTAAAGACTTGTCTTTGAAAGCCAAATTAAGAACCTGGGATTTCAAGGCGGTTTATCCTTTTTCATATTATCCGAATATTGAACAAGGAGATACAACAGTAACTTCTAATTATTTTCAAACCACAGAAGTCATGATGGATGTTCGTTATGCGAAAGACGAAGTCTTGCTGCAAAACGACAATGATCGTATCAGTTTAGGGACGAAAAGCTGGCCTATTTTCTTGGTACAATATACTTACGGTATAAAAAACTTGTTGGGTGGTGATTTTGAATACCATAAAGTTAATTTGTTCATTGATCAATCGATTCGCCTTGGCGCATTGGGAAGGTCTAACTATTCCTTTACAGCAGGCAAAGTTTTTACTCCTCTTCCATATCCTTTATTGGAGGTGCACATTGGTAATAAGTCTCCTTTCTACACTACCATTGCCTATAACTTGATGAATTACTTTGAGTTTGTCAGTGATCAATATGTTGGACTTAACTATAGACACCATTTCGAGGGATTATTCTTTAACCGTGTTCCTCTCATTAAAAAACTCAATTGGAGGTTCTTGGTTACCGCCAATGTATTATACGGTTCTTTAAGTCAAGCCAACATAGACATAATACCTTACTCTTCTCGTCAAAACTCGACTGTTAAAAGCTTTGGAGAGCTTCCATATGCTGAGGTGGGTTATGGTATAGAAAATATATTTAAAGTCTTTAGGGTCGATTTTGTTCATCGATTGACCTATACCGATGCACCCAATGTGAGGACATTTGGGGTTAAGTTTTCTGCACAGTTTAAATTTTAAGTACATGAAATACATCTTTTTATTGTTTACGCTTCTGGGTTTTGTTTTAACTTCTTGTGGCTCCAAGAACAATGAGACCACAATTCCCGATGCTTCTTCTGTTGAAAATTTAAGCGAAGCCAGTTTAAATGTGTTAAACGAATCGATTGAAGATGATCCTTCAAACGATTTTTTATACTATAAAAGGGCATTGTTTTATTACCGTCATCAAAATTTCCCTAAAGCACTTATAGACATTAATAAAGCCATAGAACTAGAAGATGACAAAGGGGATTATTACCTGTTACAAGGAGAGGTGAACTATGCCAATGGCAGTTTACTCGTTGCTAAAGAAGCCGCTTTAAAGGCCGAGTCCTTGCTGGATAATATACCCGCTCTGATGGTCTTGCAGTCTAATATATACCTCGACTTAAGAGATACTTTGAAATATAATGCATACATCAATAAAACCGTACAGTTGATTCCATTCAAAGCCGATGCCGATTTTGTGATGGCGAGGAAGTATTTGATCGATAAGGATTCTGTTCGTTCTTTAAATTATTTTCAATCGGCGGTAAGAAAAGATCCTGATTACTTACCAGCTTACAAGGAAATTATTAGAATATACATGCATAAAGCCATGTATGATTCTTCCATGTCTTATGTGTTAAACGGTATTCGTATTTCTCATCAAGCACCTTTGTTTTACGAGGCAGAGGGTAGATTTTTTGAAAAAGTAAAATTATATGGTGCTGCAGAATCGGCTTATTTGATCGCATTAAAATACAGCAACAAGAATCCAGAGTATTATATGCTATTGGGGGATTTGAAGTATAAAATTCATGATTATAATAAAGCCTTATCGTGGTACAGTCTTTTATTGGCTAATAAACCAAGTGACAAGGAATTATTAAAACTTTGTGCAGTTTCTGCATACAATGGGAAAGAGTGGTCCAAAGCATCTTCTTACTATGCGAAATTAATGGACTCTGATTCATTAAATGCTTCCTATAAGCAATACTATCAATTATCCGTTAAGCATAGCTATAGTACAGATACACTCGATTTACACGATGCCATTTCTGTTGATTTTGTAGAGCAAAAGAAAAAAGAACCATCCCGTAGGGTAACAGAACAATCCCATACCGATTCTACCGTTAAAAACAGAGAAGAATAGATCGTTTACCATGAAAGGAGCTGCTGTATGAACAATTTAAGACTGTGTTGGGTTATCATTTTGTTATTAGTAACGATTCAGTTGGATGCTCATCGTTCTATTTCTACAATTCAATATAAAAGCAAGCAAATGAAAGATACAGCAACGTTTGGAGGAGGATGTTTTTGGTGTACAGAAGCTATTTTTAAAGCATTAAAGGGTGTTTACAGTGTAGAGTCGGGTTATGCAGGTGGACATGTAAATAAACCCACATACAAGGAAGTATGTAGTGGTAAAACAGGGCATGCAGAAGTGATTCAAGTGGTATATGATCCTAAGGTCATTTCCTTCCTAGAACTGATGGAAGTCTTTTTCTACACACACGATCCCACGACCTTAAACCGACAAGGTAATGATGTGGGGACACAATACAGATCAGTTGTCTTTTACCACAATCAGGAGCAGAAGGAGCAGGCAGAGAAGTATATTAAACTACTGAACAGTGAAAATGCTTACTCCAAGCCTGTTGTTACACAAGTGAGTGCGTATGCTAATTACTCCGCAGCAGAAAACTACCACCAAGACTATTATACGCTGAATGCATCACAACCTTATTGCCAAGTGATGATCAAACCCAAGTTAGAAAAGTTAAGGTCTCATTTCCCTAATCAATTAAAATGACATCAACGGTAGACTTTGATGTTGAAAATAGCTTGTACACTTATACAGGCTTGAACATCAGTCATGCTATAACAACACGTCGTAGTTTTGACCATGCTGATTTTAACCTCAGTTTTCATACAGGAGATTTCGATCGCGTGGCTTCGAATAGGGCTGTCGTAAAAGATCATTTTTTAGGAGCACATGCCATCACCATTCCCAAACAATGTCACGACGTAAAGATTCATGCTGTTTTATCAGGAGACAAGAGCTCCATTCCAGAAGACGTGGATGCGCTAATCACGAATGTGAAAGGCCAGCTCATCGGTGTGCTTTCTGCTGATTGTGTACCACTTTTGTTTCATGATCCGATGAAGCATGTCATAGGTTTAGCGCATGCAGGCTGGAAAGGTACAGTAGCCAACATTGGTCCATTAACGGTGGAGGCCATGGTTAAGGCATACGGCTGTGATCGCTCAAACATACACGCTTATATTGGTCCTTCCATTAGTCAAGCTTCCTTTGAAGTAGGAGATGATGTGGTGACCCATTTTACTCGATTAGAATTAACAAGTGCTTTGATGGATGTTTCTGGGAAAGTACACGCCGATTTATGGATGGCCAACAGCACGTTATTAACAAGGGCTGGTATTCTACGGAAACACATTCAGCAAGCTGGTTTATGTACTTTTAACAGCGTCAATGAATTCTATTCTGCTCGTAAAGAGGGTTTTAGCACAGGCAGGTTTGGCGTTTTTGCTATGCTCTAAAGAAGCCATAAACACGACAGTGTATGGCAAAAAAAAGTGTGTTTCGAGCGAGAGTATTGAACACAATACATTCACATTAAAACACACTCACTAATCGTAGCGAGGACGGGAGTTGAACCCGTGACCTCAGGGTTATGAATCCTGCGCTCTAACCAACTGAGCTACCTCGCCAAATTTCCTTTCAATAGAAGATTCTATCGAATTGGGAGTGCGAAATTAATACCTATTTTAGAAATAAAAAACAGATTCATCTTTTCTTTACAGAGAAAAGATGAATCTGATACGAATTGGTGCCTTATAGTCTCATTTACAATTATTAAGCATTTATAAAAGAATAAATAGGGAGGCTGTCTTAGCTTGGCTTTTACTAGACTATGAGACTACGTATTGGTGATGTTGTTGGAACATGATTGCGGGATTTTGTTTTTTCTCATTTAAAAAGATGCCATTAAACATTAAGAGAAAAAAAAGGTCTGAAGAATCGATTCCTACATTCGTGTTATGTAGTTTTGTAAGAGGATGTAACAATAATAATGAAATGAGCTGTAAGGAGTATTTCATTATTAAAAAAACTAACTTAGTATTCTGGTTAGCCCCAATGGTTTTTTAAGTGTAATAATAGATAATAGAGGAAATTATACAAAAATCTTGTTGCACTAGAATTTTAGTGCAATGCAATGAATACATTCTATGAACGAAGAGGTTTTAATTATAGAAAGGATCGATAATGAAAAATCAAAACGCTTAGTTTTGAAATCTTTTCTTATTAAAACGTACGTATGGTTATTCATTTTATCATCCAATGGAAAAAGTAAATACCGGGTAATCAATTTTTTTAATTTTTATTTCTTTTCAAAACAGGGTATTCAACTTTTTACAAAGGGCTTTGGTGTTATCATAACCACAATCATAGGTTTTACCATTAAAAGTTCTTCAAAGTTATCTCATCATGATTATATATTAAGAGAGGATAAAAAAAACGAGTTGATTCCATCTCGTTATTTAGCAATCACGCCGATCTTTCATGTTTTCATTTCAATCGATAAAATACAGTTTGATTTATTGACAAAGACCCTTGATTCTATGCGATTGGACCCGAGCATGAAGATTAATGCTTATATCATTGCCTTAGAAAACCCTCAAGTGTGGCAGAAGGATATCTCCTTACTTCATAAAAACTATTCATTTTTATCGATTGACATTACGGATAAAGATAAATTTAACGATACGCTCCTTAAGAAATTGACGGTATCCGAATCGGCTAGTTATTATACTTTTATTGAGCAAGGCGATTTGTTTTCTCCACGGTGTTTTTCTGAAGTCACGAGCTTATTAAATGAAAAATACTTTTCGTTGTTTTATTCTAATGAAGACTCCGTTACACTTTCAGATATTTACAGAAAGCCTTATAGAAAACCTTTGTTAACGTGTAAGAACATTATTCATAATATTAATTTTGCTGGAGGTGCTTTATTCATCGATGCTAAGGTTGCTATCGATCTTCCCGTGTTCCATTCTTTTTTTGATGTTTTATTGCGCATTACAGAGGTGCCACTTACTATACAGCATTCTCATAAAATTCTCTTTCACAAAAGAGTCAACGCCTCAAAAAACATTGATAATTTAAATAACCAATTAGAAATATTAAAAGATACTATTCAACGAAGGAAAATAGAAGCAGAATTAAAAGTGCATTTCAATAAAGGTAATGCGATTGAGTTTATTTATCCAATGGTTGAGTTTCCCTTAGTAAGCATTATTATTCCAACGAAGAATCAATATTTTTTACTGAAACAATGTATTGATTCTATTTTAACAAAATCGACTTATCCTTCCTTTGAAATTATAGTAGTAGACAATGGAAGTACAGAGCAATCTTTTTTTGATTTAATAGAGGAGTATAAAAAGGAGTCGATCAAACCGATGAAAATCATAAGACACGACTTCGAGTTTAATTTTTCGGAATTGATTAATGTTGGAGCATTGCATGCAGAAGGGGAACATTTGATTTTATTAAATAACGATACCAAAGTTGTTACACCTGATTGGATAGAAAAATTATTATCCTATTCAAGCATGTCACATGTTGGTGCAGTAGGAGCAAAACTGTTGTATCCAGACAATACCATACAGCATGCTGGAATTGACTTTGACTTGAACAATGAATGTACTCCTTACCATTGTTATGCAAAAGAAGACTCCAATAGTCTTGTCAATGGTAACAGTGTGAATACTTTACAATTTAAATTAGCTTTGACTGGTGCTTGTATCATGGTTAAAAAAGCGCTTTTTGAAGAACTAAAAGGTTTCGATCCTCTTTTCCCCGTTGATTTTAACGACATCGATTTCTGCCTAAAGTCTGTTTCTGTAGGCTATGAAAATATCTATAATCCATTCGTAGAACTATATCATTATGAATCCTTTTCACGAGGAAGGACTTTTAATACGGTAGGTTCTTATAAAACCTATATTACTTCTAAAGGAGCGTATAACTTGAGATGGAGTGAGTTTATACAACAACAACTCAATTAAGTTACATTCAGTAAGAAGGGTTTAGGTTTTTCGAAACAATAAATAGATTAAATAGTTTAACTATTTAATCATTACACTCGATAGCTTTTATGGAAATCCATAACAAATGTTTGATCATCGTAGGAATGCATCGTTCAGGTACTTCTTATACTGCTTCTTTATTAGAAAAAGCAGGTTTGAATATCGGACAAAAGCTAATGGAGGCAAGTACGGGAAATGATTTAGGACATTTTGAAAACAAAGAATTTGTTGATTTTCAAATGGACGTTTTGGGCCAAAGAAACATGCATGTTGACGGTTGGTCCTTGAAAACAATAGCATCGTTTAAGGAAGACGAAGCTTTAGTAGCTGCTCGTATTATAAACGATAATGCAAGCACAGAATGGGGCTGGAAAGACCCAAGAACCACCTTGTTTTTAAGTGCTTGGGAGAAATTATTACCACAGGCCAATTATTTATTTGTTTACCGTAAGCCATGGGAGGTCGTCGATTCTTTATTTCGAAGAAATACGGATACTGAGCTTATCGAAAATCCGTTTTCAACGGTACGAAATTGGGAGTTTTATAATGAACAAATACTTTTGCATTTTAACAAACATCTCGAAAATTCAATTTTAGTCGATATTGAAAACGTAATGCAGAATCCTTCGGAAGTCATACGTTTAGTGAATGAAAAGTTTGGGTTTCATTTAACGACGTCGACTTCGAATGTTTATGATGAAACGAAGTTTAAAAACATCGGCAATAAAGCGCAAGAATCATTCTGTGCGTTACACATTCCTTCTTGCCTTGAAATGTATGATAAGCTCCAGAGGGCTTCATCGATAGCACCAATCGAAGGGATTTATGCGGTGAAAAAGCAGCCTACATCTATGATATATTGGTGGTATGAATCAGCACAAGTGACTAATTTAAGGATACAAAATCAATGCGAACAGGATGTTCTATATCGCGAAATAGAAAATAGAAATACGGAAATTCAAAGACTTAATGTTGAACTAGATAACAGAGATCATGAACTAGTCAATATGAAGAATGCACTCGAAGACTTGACTCAAGATCGATCTAATTATATGAAGGAATTGCATTGGATAAAGAACTCTAAGTGGTGGAAAATAAGAGGATTTATAAGGCGTTTTATATAAATGAGTTATACTCGATTACATTTTTATTTTTTTCAAGGGCTTATCAACGAGCTTAATTAATGCATAGCAAAAGAGTTGAATCAAGAAAAAAGAAGCAATCATAAAGCCTAGAGAGCGCTGTGTTGGAAATAAAAAGATAAGCCAAGCTCCGATTGTTGTATGCAGTAAATAGATGGGGTAAGACAAATCACCTAAAAGCGAGTCCAGTGCAGTCGCTTCTATTTTATAGCAAGAAATGATGACCCATGCGGTAAAAGATAAGGAAACGTATGTACCGATTGACCAGGGATAGGAAGAAACAAAAAACCAGACCATACCATGTAGAAGCCATGCTATAAAGCTTATTCGAGGGCTACTCATGAAGGACAGAAGGTCACGGTAATGAAATAGTAATGCACCCAAGCTAAAGCTTACAAGACAAGGCCAAAACGTTGCATAGCGTATGAAAAAAGAATTGACAATGCCGATGTTGGCTAAAAACATCCAATAAAAACAAATTGAAATACCCAAAACAACTCCAATCCATGCAAAAAATTTTCTATTGGCAAAAAAAGGCATGAGCAAATAATACCCGACTTCTATGCGCAAAGCATTAGCAACAGGCACAGGATTAGGAGAGCAGTATGAGGGCAATAAAAAAAAATTACTGACCCAGTTTTCAAAGGACGTAGGTAATCCAAATTCTCCATTTAAGACCATAAAGTCAATCGAAAAGTAGCTGAGCGTATAAATGCTCAGGATTCCCAAGCCAAACGATATCCAATACATCGGATATATTCTTAATGCTCTATTGTATAAATACTTAGAAAGCCCTTTCACGGTAAATCCATATTTAGTGTTTAACACATACGTCATTAAAAAACCAGAAAGGAGAAAGAATCCCCAAACGGCGTATGCTGCAAAGCCCTGAGGCATTCCGATCCACAAGTGTGAAGCTAAAACAAGAAATGCTAAGAAATACCTAAATGAACCTAGTCCCATTACAATGAATTGATAGTCGTGTTATCCTTAAACAAGGTTCTCAAAAATACAAACAATGTACTAGAAAACACGAAAGAATATCTTTCTAAATAGTTGCAAACATACGAATGTTTATACCCTGAACGTGTTGAAAATTGGGTACTCCGTTGAAAAAAAACAGTTAAATTTAAGAAGTATAGAATAAAATCTATTTTTTAAGTATAAATTGTAGTTGCTTATTTATTATATCCAACTCAAATATATATTATATGATTGTTTCGTCTTTATCTATTATCATTCCTGCCTATAATGAAGGTAATACCATACATTTTATCTTAGATAAAATAAAAGCAGTACAACTTATTAATGATATTCAAAAGGAGATTATTATCGTCAATGATTTTTCTAAAGATCATACAGAAGAAGCGATACTTTCATACATGAATAATAACCCGAGTTTAAATATTAAATATTTTAAGCACGAATATAATCAAGGAAAGGGAGCTGCTTTACACACAGGAATTAAAAAGGCCAGCGGTGATTATTTAATCATTCAAGACGCCGATTTAGAGTACGATCCTCAAGAGTATAATGACCTCTTAAAACCGGTAGTTACGGGTTTTGCCGATGTGGTTTTTGGATCTCGATTTATGGGAAGTAAACCGCATCGCATCTTGTTTTTCTGGCATACCATCGGTAATAAATTTTTAACCACCTTATCGAATATCGCTACCAATTTGAATTTGACAGACATGGAAACATGTTATAAATTGTTTAATACAAAGCTTATACAATCGATTCCACTGCAAGAAAAACGTTTCGGGTTTGAACCAGAGATTACAGCAAAGATTTCACGCATACCGAAGATAAGAATATATGAAGTAGGTATTTCTTATTATGGACGTACGTACGAAGAAGGTAAGAAAATAGGATGGAAAGACGGCTTCAGAGCAATTTATTGCATTATAAAGTTTAGATTTTTTGCATAGTTTTAAAGATATAATGAATGAATATTCAATGGTATTTTAAAGGTGTTGTTTTAGTATTCATTTTTTTATTTTTTGTAGGATTAGCCTTGTTTAATGTAAACGATTTAGGTTTACAATATGACGAGCTATTATTCGGAAATGCGGCCTTAGGTTGTATTGATGAAACTTCCTTTATTAATGGGAAACTAGGTCAGGTGCCGATTTTATTGATGCCTTATATTGGCGCTTTAAAAGCCTATTTATATTTTCCAATTCTCAAATTAGTTCCAGCATCAACACTACTCATAAGAATAATACCCATTTTAATAACTTGCGGCACTATTTTTTTATTTTACCGCAGTATAGAATTAATCTCAAATAATTCATTTTTCGCTTTATGGACTACATTTTTTCTTGCGATAGATCCTAATGTAGTGTATTGGAACACCTTTGATGTAGGGCCCAATGCGATTGAGTTTTTCATAAAGATGCTTGCAGTGTTATACATGATTAAGTTTTATAAAGAGGAGAGGTTACGATACATTTTATACTTAATTATTATACTAAGTTTAGGCTTATTTAATAAACTCAATTTTATATGGTTTATTAATGTCTCTGTTTTATTAGGATTTATTTGGCTTTTAGTCAACCATTGGAATAGTAATAATGATTCGTTAAGAAGAACACACATCATTAAAGTGTTCTTCTTGATGAGTATTTACTTCATTGCTGCCTTTTCTTATATATTATTTTTTGTGAAATCAGAAAATGATTTAGGAGCTTTTGCATTTGATTATTCAAGTATGAAGCTATTGAACAAAGTGAGAAATCTTAATTATTTACTTAATGGGCAAAGTTTTTACAGTTATATTTTTAAAGCCACGACAACTAATTTATTTAGTTTATTATACTATTGCTTTACGCTAATAATACTATTGATAGGAGGAGTATTGTCTTTGTATAATTTGAAATACAAAAAGGATACAGTTTTTACTTACCTGTTTCTATATTCTTTTTTGATAATTGTATGTACGTTAATACAAGTTGTCATTACGAAAGAGGCCACAGCACCATGGCATGTTTTTACGATATATCCTTTTTACACGGTATTAATTTCGAGTTCAATCTATTTGATGTATTCGTTTTTTAGTAATCACATTATTCGTAAAGGTGTTATATTATCTGTTTTGATGATTTTGTGTTGTAGAGCTGTTATTTTTAGCAATTATATGATTGGATTCAATGATATAACTGAAAAAAATAAGAAAATTAACATTCACTGGGATCCTGCAATTATACCACTAGCAGAATATTGTAAAACTCAAGATAAGAAGGTTGGAATTTTAGATTGGGGAATTTTTACTCAATTATTAGTATTAGATCCTAAAAAAGGGAAGTACAGCGAACTGTTTTGGAGTTTAAATGATGAGATGGATAGTGTACAATTAAAATCATATTATGATGATCATATCAAAGGAAAAAAAATAGTGTTTGTAGATTACAATTTTGAAAGAACAAAATCAGATGGATTTAATCGAGTGTTGAAAAATTTCAGAAGGATCAGTGAATACAATAATCATCCTTTAAAAATAGAAAAAGAGATCAATAGAGGATCTAAAAAGGTTTTTATCGTGTATTCCTTACAGTGATTTGGATACCCTTTTAGGTAGCTTATACCAGCTTTTTAAAACAAGCTATTGTACCTTAGTTCAACAGTATGTTTTCCAGAGGGAATGGCAATGCCCATCAATAAAGGAAGATTATTGTTTATGTTGGGTTTGAGTAGGGGTACTTTTTTTGAATCTAAATATGCACTCCATCCATAGTAGTAATTTTCAGAAAAAATTAAGGTGTCACTTACGGATGAAGTGATTTCGTATTGCTGGTATAGATCAGAATACTGGTTTTTTTTGAAGGTAAAGGCGTGTTGTTTCTGCTTATGGTTAGACTTTATATTAGATACTAAGAAAAGGCGAGCATAGGCTGTAGGACGCTCGTATAGTTTTAACCCAAGCGAATCATCACGCATGATTAAGGGTAGTGTTAAGGTGTCTTGGGTCACTACATACTTAATATTTAAGAGGTCATTCACCTCAGAATTCAAGTCCCATTGTTGGCACAAAAAATCAAAATAGTACTTATTGATGGTTGCTCCATGCCCCATTTTGGTTTGTACATTGTATACATCACCTATGTTTTTTGGTATTTTATCGGTATCAAAGATCACTCTATAATCTCCATAACCAGTTTCTAAGAAATCGATGAGCTTATTTTTTTTAAAATACACAAGGGGGTATGTTGAACGATTGGTTGTAACGTAGCTGTAATTATTACAAGATAATATAGCCAATACTACGCTGGAAAAACTAATGACAGTTAATACTTTTATGTTCTTAACATAAAGCATAGTCAAGGTGATGATCATGAGGAAAAACAGATGCAAGAGTATTTCTCTGTATGGTGTAAAGTAGGTGTTTTCTAGATACAAGTAAGTAATAAAAGAGAGCGTAGAAAAGGCTGTTCCTGCTATAATTATTTTTGTATACGGAGCAATTACCTTTCGTTGATTCATGATATAATCAAATCCGAAAGCGATAAGTAGAGATAGTGCAGTATGAAAAAGAATAGAATACCTTCCCAGTTGACGAACAGTCGTAAGCATGGGTATTCGGTATAGTATACGTGCAAAAAAAGTATTTCCACCAAGCATTACAAGAATAACAACGATCAGTAATGCATAAAAAAACTTTTTGTTTCGATCAAAGTTTGGCGCAATTTGATTGGAGTAAGATTTATAAATCAACACCATAACGATGATTAAAGGAATTAATCCAATAAATAAGTCATTGGCATCATCAATAGAGAAATGGTGTCGGTCTATGAGGTTTAAAAAATCTAAAGGATTAACAATGAATTTTTCTGAAAAGGTTTCGAATGGAATCTTATCTCCTGGGCCTATAGGGTTTTCAGCATTGACCCATCGGTAAGCTTGCTTCATATACCTCAAGCCTAAGTACAACTGCGGTAATGCTGTGACTACAGCAGCAGAGATTAACAGGGTATAGGTTTTCAATAATCTTTTTGCCTTTTCAAGAAAAAGGATGGAATCTCCATTGAACAATACGGTATAAGCAATGAATGTAGTGGACAGTATTGCTGCATGAAAGAAGGGTTGAATATGTCCTGCTAAAATTTGTAAACCTAATACAATACCAGCTAGTACTATGTAATAGTTTTTTTTACTGCTTAAATATTTAAGCGTAAAGAGATAGACAAGAGGTGTCAGGGTTAGTCCGAAAAAAATTGCCGATTGAGCATGAGATTTTGTGGCTAAACAGCCCGCTAGAGCAAATATGAGACCTCCAATAATACTTGCTAATGTAGAAATCTTAAAGTGTTTGCATACCCAATACATGCCCATGGCAGCAATGATATAATGCAGAATGACTAAGAGTTCGAGGTATTTTAAGGCAATGATCTCTTGGGTTCCAAATAAAAAAATCCATAGAATGTTTAAAGGGTAAAAGATCCCTGTTTGAAATTCACCTGCAAAACATTTTCCCCCAAATACGTTGGCATCCCATAATGGCAAATAGCCTTTATGCAACGAAGAGTTTAGCTTTTGATACCAAGGATAGAATTGCTCACTGTTATCGAAAAATGTAAAAAAGGTTTTTTCTCCTATTAAAACAGGTTGAAATAAGATCAGTATAAATGCAGTAATGAACAGGAACGCAAAAAAGTTTTTGGTATAATTGTCTTTAATCCAATTCATAGTGGTCATTTAAAAAGATACCTAAGTTTTTATAATAGTTTAGACTTGAGATTCCATGAGATCATGGATGGTTATTTCAATGGCTTCAATAGAAAAAGGTTTTAAGGCATTATTCGATTCACCCTGAATGGATAACCAAAGTTGTTCATCGGTATACAATTCAATAATTTTAGAAGCAAAATCTTCCGTGTTATCCGCGACGGAAATATTCTTTCCGTCGGTCAAATGCATACCTTCCACACCAATAGAGGTAGAGACGATAGGGAGGCAATACTCTAAGCTTTGACCAATTTTACCTTTCATGCCAGCACCATATCTTAAAGGAGCTACAAAGACCTTGTGCGTATTAAAATACTCCGATACATCATCGATAAATCCGGTGACTATCACTTTCTCATTGGCTAATTTTAATACTTTGGAAGAAGGACTACTACCCAGTAAGGTTACTTTCATGTTTGGAATTTTTCTCCAAACGATAGGCATGATGTCTTTAACCAACCATTCTACGGCATCTACATTGGGGATATGGTTATAACCTCCTATAAACAATAAGTCGTTTCTGTCTGAAAATGAACGACTGTTGTTTGAATATTTTGAATTATGAATGTTAGGAATTACTACCGCATTGTTAATGGAAAGTTCGTGCAGCACTTGTTTGTCGTACTCTGTAATGGCTATTGTTTTATGAGCGAGTTGGGCCGATTTTAATTCCATTTTTTTAACCCTTTCCCAATCTGTTTTTTTAGAAGGGAATAATTCTTCTTCACGTTTTAACCTTAAAAAGTGTAAATCAATGGTATCGTATAAGAATTTGACATTGGGGGTGTTTTTAAACGAGGGATAGTAACGGTCAAACAGATCAGGACGACAAATCCACGCGATATCAATGGAGTTTAACCTTGTATATAGTTGTTGATTTATAGACTCATAATAGTTTATATTTCTATACAGTACATCTATTCCCATGTTTTGTAGTTCTTCTGTATAAGGAGTTTCAGCGATACCGTTGTCGGGTAAAAAAATGATGTTGTAATCTAATTTATTGAGAATTTTTAGAATTTGAAACAACCTGTTTGATCCAGATTCTTTATTATAACAGGGTACGTAAGAATCAATAACGAGTATAGTCTTCGTCTTTTTTCTATTGGATGCTTTTAGAACATCACGATAGGAATTTTTATAGTAATGAAGTTCTAATTCTTTTTTCCATTTATCAAAAAACTTCTGTTTGTTAACGACCTGGTGTTTTTTTACACCTTTGCTTAAATCTGTACCCGATGTAATGCCTTCAAAATGGACAACCTGAGATGTAGGACAATAGATTACTTTTTTATTTAACTGATGTCGCATCGCAAAACACAAATCAGTGTCTTCATAATATGCGGGAACATAAAGTTCGTCAAGTCCTTTTAATGCATCGAAATCCTTTTTTCTAAGCAATAAGCTAGCGCCAGAAACATAGTCTACTTCTCTAATGAAATTATAGCTTGGGTTAAAGCGGTTTTGATGTCGACCATAGTTCCAACCACTCGCATCGTTCCATACAATGTTTCCAGCTTCTTGCAACATACCGTTAGGGTAGATCAGCATAGAACCAACGATACCGATTGTTTCGTCGCTAGAGATTACTCGAACTAATTCTTCCAACCAATTCTGTTGTACAATAGTATCATTGTTTAACAAACAAACATATTCTCCTTGTGCTTGTTGAGCACCCTTATTACAAGACCTCACAAAACCTAAGTTGGTTTCATTGGTAATGACATGTATACCTGAAATTTGAGACAAGGCTTCCGTTGTATGATCTGTTGACTTATCGTTAACGACAATCACTTCAAACGCAACCTGATTTGAAACGTGTTCTCTTAAACTTTTTAAGCAGGTTAAAGTATATGAAATCTGATTGTAGACGGGAATGATAATTGAGACCGTAATTTTATCAGCATGATAAAAAGAGAATGGTCTTTTATTTCCATCCAATGAAGTAACGATACCTTTAAAATTATTAACAGAAGAAGACGCGTTATTAGCAAAAAATAATTTCAGGTAGAGAGCAGTACTTATTTTTACACCCAATTTTCCAATTTTTCGAGCTATGGCCCATATTGTTTTGGGAGAAAAAATAAACAGAAAAAATTTGACAATGCTAAAATGGCCTTCGTTAGTGTAGGTCTTTTGTTTGATTTTATCGATTATTTTTTGGTGGTATTCACGGTTAAAGTAATAAAACTGATGATTAAGGGATTTTTTTTTAATTTTATTATTGATGTCGTTTAACATTTTATAATGTGTTTGATGAACTTCTAAAGAATGAGATCAGCGAAAAAATTAGCGATTTATTTCGATGTATTGTTGTTCTATTTCGTCAATGTTACCCACAAACCTAATTTGTCCTTGGTGAAGTACCATGCCTCTTTTACAAATTCTACTCAACTCTTCTGGAGATTGAGATACAAATACGATGGTTGCCCCAGAATTTCTTATTTCATCGATACGTTTGTAGCATTTTTCACGAAAAAATAAATCGCCTACCGCAAGTGCTTCATCGATGATGAAAATCTCAGGATCATAGGCTACAGCAATCGCAAAACCCAAACGGCTCAACATGCCTGAAGAGTATCGTTTCACTTGCATTTTTAACTGATCGTCTGTAAGCTCGCTAAATTCACGAATGTATTGAATGGATCTTTTAATTTTTTCAGCTGGAATTCTCATCAAAGAACTACAGAGCTCTATGTTTTCATAACCACTCAATTCATGTTCTAAGCCTACACCTAGAGCAAGTAGAGGAGCGACGGTTCCATCTACTTTTAAATACCCATTGTCGGGCTTAATGATGCCAGAAAGCACGCGTAACAAGGTACTCTTACCCGATCCATTTCTCCCCAGTATACCAAAGCATTCTCCACGTTTAATTTCTATATTCAAATCAAACAGTACTTGTTTGCGTACAAATGGTTTTTTGGTTCCTGCTGATAGAATAAATTCTTTGAACGAGCCCATTCCATGTCCTTGGATGTAAAAGGACACGTTTAAGTTTTTTGCTTCTATGATAAAATCTTCTTGTTGCATACTAGAGGTTTGAAACAAATCCCTTTTCTAATTTCGAATAAATTTTTTGCCCAATGAATAGCGCTAATAAAGCAATGCCTGTCATGAAGGCTAATTCTTTTAGCGTAATCCATTGTCCATTGTATATCACGTGGTGAATGGATTCCAAATAATGAGCCATTGGATTTAACATGTAAACCGGTAGCCATTTTGGAGGAATGATATCGATAGTATATGCAACAGGAGTTGCGTAAAATAAAGCGGGACTTAAAGACAACCAAAGCATTGATACATCACGGTAGTAAACGTTCAAGGTACTCATGATTAAAGAAAAGCCGTAAGTAAAGGTTGCAAATAAAATAATGATAGGAATTAAGCAGAGCAGATGGAAATCTATTTTAGCACCCAGTATAACCATGATGATGATAAAGGGCACAAGAGATAGTAGTAAATTGATGAGTCCGCTAAACAATAATGACAAAGGAAAGAAATACCCCGGTATACGAACTGATTTCAAAATGGATGCACTACCCACAATGGCGCCGGTCATTTGACTGGTGGCTGTAGCAAAGAATGTCCAAAACAAAATACCTGATATCACATAAAGCGCATAGTTATCGACCATGGGGAAGGCTTTACTAAAAACCACATAAAAAATGGCAATGTAAATGATAGGATGCAGTAATGACCAGAAGTAACCCAGTATAGAGTTTTTGTATTTCAGTTTTATGTCTTTGATGACCAAAGATTTTAAAACGATAAAATTTTCAGAAAAATCAGATTGCATTTTTTTATCCATTATAGGCTGTAATTTACTAAAAATAATGATTAAACTATGTTTTTGGATAAATCTAAGCCTTTTAAGAAGGAGTATGAAATCGAAATAAATTAATGAAAGAGAATTAACCGCATTGCATAGAGCTCTCAATTGAAATAATAATGAGCATCTTTTTTTTTATTGAGAATTTTATCCCCTATTTAGGGGAGTTATTTTTTAGTTTTTTTTATGGTATTCATTTTTTTTACTACAAGACTGATGCAGTCTCTTTCTATAGGTACTCTGTTTTCATTTGCTGTGTGCGCTCAAGTGATAAGTCCTGGAGACCTTGTCATTGTTGGGTACAATTTTAAAGACCCCGATGAGTTTTCAATGTTGACTTTGATCAACTTACAGGCTGGTACGCAAGTGTACATTACCGATGCAGGTTGGGATGCCAATATTCAGGCTTTTCGGAAAAGCGAGGGCATTATAACTTATACCGTTCCTGCAGGAGGGATTTTGGCAGGGAGTCAAATTGTATATCCCCATGATCTAGGATTTTCAACACAAGGTGTCAATGGTTTTTTTGGCTTAGCATTGGCTGGAGATCAGCTGTTTATTTATCAAGGGAGTAGTGCCAATCCTTCCTTTATTTTCGGAATCAGTGATTACAATGGTTTTTGGCAAGTTCCCTCTATTGTGATTGACAATCAAACGTCTCATTTACCTAACGGTTTAAGCATCGGATCAACAGCTTTGGTATTAAACCAGTATTTACAAGCTCATTTTAGGTGTACCGATTCTTTTGCCAATAAATTAGTATTTCTAGCTGAACTTTCAAATCCTGCTTATTGGCTGAAAGATCCTGTGAGGGCTATTTTACCCAATAGCGATTGTGATTTTACATCATTGCCTGCTCAAGACCAAAGCTGGACATACCGATGGTTAGATTATAAAACGATAGCCTTTCAAGTTTTACATCCACAAACCGATTCGATACGCTGGATGCTTTATAACGGTAAGAATACGCAGTACTTAAGCTGTAGCATTGATGACGATTCTTATGTATGTTCTTTGAAGGCAGAAAAGCAGGATCAAGTTTTAGTAAGACCATGTTTTTACCAAAAAGAACAGCATGAGTATGGCGAATACCAGTCCATCGCCTTGGAACATGCGATAGAAAATGACAATTATTATACATCAGTAGGGTCTGGAAGTATTGAGCTGCATTGGCGCCAGACGAACGGTACTGTAGCGTTTGTATTGTATACGTGTTCGGGGCAGTACATACAAGAACAGGCGTATTTAAAAGGAGATCATATTGCAATGGAAGGTTTAAAAATCGGTTGTTATGTATTGAAACTGATTAAAGACAATAGGGTGTATCCTTTGAAAATCATGGTCTTGGATTGATGGTCTGCTTGAGGATTAAGTATCATAAATTGGCAGAGGCAGTCGAAGCGTTTTTCGATTTTAATGCTTAGTTTAGCAAAACAAAAATGTATACCACAGGTGATCAAAAAACTGGATCTTCTTATATTCAAATCCTTCATAGCCAATTTCGTAATGACTGTGGCGGTGATTACGTTTATTTTTTTAACGCAAATGATTTTAAGTTACCTAGGAGAGTTGGTCGGTAAAGGCCTAACGATTCTAGATTTTGCAGAATTGATCTCCTATTTCTGTATCAATATTTTTCCCATTACATTTCCATTGGGTATGCTCTTAGCGAGTATCATTACTTACGGGGGACTGGGTGAGTTTAATGAGTTGACCGTGATCAAGAGTTCTGGTATATCGCTCATTAGAATATTATTACCGGTCTTTTTCTTTGCCGTCTTTTTGAGTGTCTTCATGATTTGGTTCAACGATAAGGTGATTCCATTTGCTAACTTAAAAGCGTATAGTCTTTTATACGATTTGCGTCAGAAGAAACCTTCACTCGATTTGAAGGATGGTGTTTTTTACGAAGGTCTCCCGGGTTATAGCATTCGCATCTCTGGAAAATCGGAAGATGGGGAAATTTTAAAGAACATCATGATCTATGATCATTCCAAGGGTAAAGGGAATACCGATGTGATACTGGCCGACTCTGCAAAAATGTACATGGCGATGAACAACCGTTATTTAATGCTAGAGTTGTTTAATGGAGCCAGCTATAATGAACATCAATCGGAAACAAGTAATCCTTTAAATCCGCGTGAGTTTATTCGTAATAAATTCATTAAGAGTAAAATGGTGTTTAGTTTGGCTTCTTTTGACCTCAACCGTACGAAAGAGGAATTGTTTGCAGGTAATCGTTTGATGAAAAACAGTAATCAATTGTCTATAGGTATAGATTCATTGGCTAAAGATCAAGTTCTCGTGAAGGAGCAAGTCATGAAGTCGTCCCAATCGTATTACTATTATTTGTTCAATGAAGATACACTGGCGAAAAAACAGCCTGTCTATAAGAAAGGAGAAGTGACCATTGCGACCCTCAGTAAAAAAGAACAGAAAGACATGGTTTGGTTGAAAGCTTCTCAATCTGCACGCTCTATAAAAGCCTATTCAGAAGGTCAAGAAGACCGTATAAAAGAAGTCAAAAAGGAAGAAAACCTCTATAAAGTGACCTTGTATCAAAAATATACGCAAGCCATCGCCTGCCTTATTTTGTTTTTAATAGGGGCTCCTTTGGGTGCAATCATTAAAAAAGGAGGATTGGGCGTTCCTGTTTTAGTCAGCATCTGTTTCTTCATTTTATACTATGTTTTCTCGATGGTAGGTGAAAAATGGACCAGAGAAGGGGTAGTAGAAGGCGTTTGGGGGATGTGGTTGGGTAATATTTGTATGCTTCCGGTCGGTTTGTTCTTTCTACGACAAGCTAAAAATGACTCTAAGATCTTTGATGCGGACATTTACTTTGTTTTTTGGTATAAAATAAAGGCCACATTTTCTCAATTATTTTTGAAAGCTAAATAATTGTTCTTATATTTGCTCTCTGAAAGTGAAAAAAAATAGCTGATTAACATGTATTTGACATCGGAAACAAAAAAAGAGATTTTCAAAAAAAGTGGAATTCAAAAATCGGACAAAGATACTGGTTCTCCTGAATCTCAAATCGCATTATTCTCTCATAGAATCGCGCATTTAACAGGTCATCTTAAGGCAAATCCTAAAGATTATTCTACTCAATTAGGCTTAATGAAATTAGTAGGTAAACGCAGAAGTTTACTTGACTACCTCATTAAAGTGGACATTGTAAGGTACAGAAATATAGTAGGTGAATTGAACCTAAGAAGGTAATCATTTACAAGCATACTACTGAGAGGGGATTCATTCATGAATTCCCTCTTTGATTTTTTCCCCTGTACGATAGGGGATTTTTGTTGTTTAATAAGGTTGCGATACACAAGATAAAAAGATATGTCTCTTAAAGTAATTACAAAAAAAATCATATTGGAAGATGGTCGTGAAATCACCATCGAAACTGGCAAGTTGGCGAAACAGGCGGATGGATCTGCTGTCGTAAGAATGGGGAATACCATGTTATTGGCTACTGTTGTTTCAAGCAAAACTGCCAAAGAAGGAATTGACTTCTTACCCCTTTCTGTAGATTACCAAGAAAAATTTGCTTCTGCAGGTAAAGTGCCTGGTGGTTTTTTGAAAAGGGAAGGAAGATTATCTGATTATGAAATATTAGTTTCTCGTTTAGTAGACAGAGCTCTTAGACCATTATTTCCTGAAGATTACCATGCCGATACACAAGTAGCAATCACCATGATTTCTGCTGATAAAGATGTATTGCCAGATGCACTTGCTGCGCTTGCTGCTTCTGCTGCTTTGGCAGTGTCTGATATTCCTTTCAATGGCCCAATCTCAGAAGCAAGAGTAATTGTTCTTGAAGGTAAATTTATCGTGAATCCTACGCCAGATCAAATGGCGAAAGCGGATTTGGATTTGATGGTAGCCGCTAGTTATGACAACATCGTAATGGTGGAAGGTGAAGGTAACGAAGTAAGCGAAACATTGATGTTGGAAGCAATGAAAGTTGCTCACGATGCCATCAGAAAGCAAATTACAGTTTTAAGGGAGTTGGAAGTTGAAGCAGGTAAAACTGAAAAAAGAACGTATTCACACGAAGTGAATGACGAAGACTTGAAAAAGAAAATTTTCGAATTATTCTACGATAAAGTTTATGCGGTAGCTTGCAAAGGTAATCCTAACAAAAACGAACGTAAAGTAGATTTCGGTAAATTGGTAGATGATTACATCGCTGCTTTACCTAAAGATACAACAGAGGATATTTCATTAATTAAAAAATACTACCACGACGTAGAAAAAGCGGCGGTTCGCAACATGGTGTTGGATACGCGCAGTAGATTAGACGGTAGAGCATTGGATCAAATCAGACCTATTTGGTCAGAAGTAGATTATTTACCTTCTGCCCATGGTTCTGCAATTTTCACACGTGGTGAAACACAATCATTAACGACTACCACTTTAGGAACTAAGCTCGACGAACAATTGATCGATAGCGCCATGTTCCATGGTACAAACAAATTCATTTTACACTATAACTTCCCTGGTTTTTCTACGGGTGAAGTAAAACCAAATCGTGGTCCAGGAAGAAGAGAAGTTGGACACGGTAACTTGGCTTATAGAGCATTGAAAAAAGTATTGCCTTCTGACGAAGAAAATCCATACACCATTAGAGTTGTTTCTGATATTTTAGAATCTAACGGTTCTTCTTCAATGGCAACAGTTTGTGCGGGTACATTGTCTTTAATGGATGCAGGGGTGCCTATTTCAGGTCCGGTATCTGGTATTGCAATGGGTTTAATTACCGACACGAAGACTGGTAAATTTGCGGTATTGTCTGATATCTTAGGTGATGAAGATCACTTGGGAGACATGGACTTTAAAGTAACAGGTACTAAAAAAGGTATTACAGCTTGTCAAATGGACATCAAAGTAGACGGTTTGTCTTTTGAAGTACTTTCTCAAGCATTGATGCAAGCGAATCAAGGTCGTGCTCACATTTTAGCTGAGATGAATAAGACCTTAGCAGCTCCTCGTTCTGAGCTTAAAGAACACGCTCCACGTGTTGAAATGATTCGTATACCGAAAGAAATGATTGGTGCGGTAATCGGACCAGGCGGTAAAATTATTCAAGAGATGCAAAAAACTTCTGGTGCTACCATCGTCATCGAAGAAAAAGATGAAATGGGAGTAATTAGAATATTCTCTAAAAATCAAGAAAGCCTTGACATTGCTAAAAGACAAATTTCTAGCATTGTTTCTATTCCAGAAATCGGTGAAGTATTTGACGGTAAGGTAAAAGCGGTAACTGCTTATGGTGCTTTCGTTGAAATATTACCGGGTAAAGATGGTCTTTTGCACATTTCTGAAGTGAAATGGGAGAGATTAGACTCTATGGAAGGTGTACTTGAGGTTGGAGAAGAAATCAAAGTAAAATTGATTGATATCGATAAGAAGACCGGTAAATATAAACTTTCAAGAAAGGTATTATTGCCTAAACCTGAGAAAAGCGAAGTGTCTGAGGGGAATAGCAACTAATTGAGACAATTATTCGTTATAACAACACTGAGTTAAAAAATATACATTAGGTTTACTCCATTCATGAGACAATTAAAAATCAGCAAACAGATCACCAATCGTGAGAGTCAGTCACTTGACAAGTACTTACAGGAAATAGGAAAGGTCGATTTGTTAACTCCAGATGAGGAGGTAGATTTAGCCAAGAGAATTAGAGAAGGAGATCAATTGGCCTTGGAAAAATTGACCAAAGCCAATCTTAGATTCGTCGTTTCAGTAGCAAAGCAATACCAAAACCAAGGTTTATCTTTGGGTGATTTGATCAATGAAGGTAATTTAGGTTTGATTAAAGCAGCACAACGTTTTGATGAGACTAGAGGTTTTAAATTCATTTCATATGCTGTTTGGTGGATTCGTCAATCGATTCTACAAGCTTTAGCGGAACAATCACGTATTGTAAGATTACCTTTGAACAGGGTTGGTTCTCTTAACAAGATCTCTAAAACATTTTCTGCTTTAGAACAAAAATTTGAACGTGAGCCTTCACCGGATGAATTGGCTGAAGTATTAGAAGTAACAACAGCTGAAGTTGTTGATACCCTTAAAATTTCTGGCCGTCACGTATCGATGGATGCTCCATTTGTACAAGGTGAAGAAAACAGTTTGTTGGATGTATTGGAAAACCAAAATGAAGGTTCTCCTGATACAGGCCTTATGAACGACTCTCTTCGCAAAGAAGTACAAAGAGCGCTTTCTACCCTAACTCAACGTGAGGCAGACGTTATATCGCTTTATTTCGGGTTAAATGGAGAGCATTCTATGACCTTAGAAGAGATCGGTGAAAAATTCAATTTGACACGTGAACGCGTTCGTCAAATTAAAGAAAAAGCAATTCGTAGACTACGTCATACATCTCGCAGCAAGGCTTTAAAACCTTACTTGGGATAATCTTAATAGTTGTTGGTTTAACAAGGGCTACCTCAAAAGGGTAGCTTTTTGTTTTTGTAATGGAATCATCAAAAAATTAAGCATACAAATAAAAACAAAAAAATAAAGCTTAGGGATTCGTAATCGAATCTTGAGATCATCACTTGTTTTTAATGATCAAAAATTCAGTTCGCCTGTTAATGCTTTTTCCGATAAGGTTAGGGCTGCCATCTGCATTGAGGTTAGGTGCTATCGGTTTTGTTTCACCAAGACCTTCAGCTGTCATACGATGATGTGCAATGCCTTTTGAAATCAAATGCTTCATTACATTGTGAGCACGTTGTTTCGATAAATGCATGTTGTATTCGTGTGTACCTACATCATCGGTGTGGGAGCTGATTTGTATTTTATCTACAGGATGTAAGTTCAAGAAAGGAACAAGGACAGAGTCGAGTACAGCAATAGCCTCATCGTTTAATTCCGTTTTATTGCTTTCGTATTGGATGTCTTTCAATACAAAGGGTTTTCCTTCGTTTGGTTTTTCATTGACTAATACAAGCTCTTTTTTGATTTCTAGAGGTTTCATGATCAATTTCTTGCTGATCATATCCGTAGAAGACATGTCCCTAGTTTCAAGTATAAGACTGTCTTTCTCATAGCCAGGAATGTCTAACGCAAACTCATAGCGTTTGTTTTTTTCTAAAGGTAATTCTATGATGCAGTCCTTTAATTTTATGGTATCAAACGATTCCATTTTCGTTTTCAAATCGTAGGCATGTACTCTCAGCCATTTGCCCTCACACGTTGTCGTGTCTTGTTTTACAACGGTTAAGTCAAGTTTGCATTTGAAAGGTTTTGGCGGTAGCATTTCAAATGAAAAAATATCATCGCAACAGGTTTCATGAAAATAGGGCGTTCCTCCTGGTCGGTTAGAAACAAGGAAACCTTTCTTTCCATCGGCATTTAATGTAAATCCTAATTCGTCTTGAGGCGAGTTAATGGGAAAGGAAAGGTTTTGAGCTTTTCGAAATTTACGTCCATCTTTTTGCATTTTAAAGACGTCTAAACCTCCCGCATTTACTTGACCATTAGAGCTAAAATAGAGTACTTGAGTGGGTATATGAAAGTATGGAGTACATTCTGATTCAGACGTATTGGCAATGGCAAAATTGACAGGCTTAACCCATGTTTTCTTAGTGCTGTTATAGTAGCTGTACCATATATCCAGTTGTCCTTTGCCATTTGGTCTGTCTGAAACAAAATAGAGGTATTCTGTTTTACTAGGCGTTGCGTTATTACCTTTTTTTATAGGCTGTTTTCTTGTTTGTGTTCTAGGATTCTTGGCTTTTGAAGCATTTGAATCAATCGGAATGCTTGTTACCGCATTGGCTGTGTCCAGCATTATGGCTGGCTGCGTAGAGGTGAATCCTTCGATGTTAATGGGATCTGGCAACAGTTCAGGTTTAGACCATTCTCCTTTTATTTTTTCGGTAAAATAAATCTTACAAGACACCTGTTCTTTACTGGTTCTAGAGCATTTAGAAAAGTAATACCTGTTGGTATAAGGCGAGTATGTGAAATTTCCCATGTCCATCGTAGGATCATTAAAGACATCATATTCTCCTTGTTCTTGCCACTGATCATTTATTTTTTCAGCTTGATAAACTTGGCGTACTGGTTTCTTTTCATAATGTTCTTGATGCGCATCAAAATATTCAATGCTGTCCATTCTAAGAGAGCCGAATAGCATATTTTCTTCGTCTAAATGAAGAGGTGAAAATTCAGTGTGAGGATTGTTGATCGAGTTACCTGCATTTTTGATACCGATGTTTTCAGGGAAGTCCCTGTAAACAATGCCGCTATCACAACCGGCTATTTCTTTGGGCAATTGATTTTTTAGGTTTTTATCGGTAAGGTTGAACGATTCTTTTTTGAATAAGGTGAAATTTTCTTTGGCTTCTTCATACTTCCCCATCATCTTTTGCATGAGGGCCTTGTAGTACAAAGAGAAAGGGTATTTAGCAGGATCCTTATCTCTGATGTAGCCGTACACTTTTTCGGCTTCTTTATAGTTTCTGGTAATGCGATACAAATCGGCAAGTTGCATTCTATTGTCTAAGTCTTGCGAGTCTTTTTTAACAACTTCTTCATAATAAAATAACGCAGTATAAGAGTCACCTGTTTCTTGTGCATGTTTTGCACGTGCCTTCATTTTAGAAATGCTGAGGTTATTGTCAATTACTGCATCTTCTTGAGCTTGTACTTCATTTGTTTTTACAATACAACATGTAAAAAATATAGAAAAAAGCAAGCTAAGGAGTTTGTTAATTGGAGTACGTAGAATGAAAATTCTCATGCGTTTTTAGTATTGAAATAACTGTTGATCAATATCGATCGCAAGGGATTGTGGCTTTTTTAAATGTTCTGCCAGGTGTGATATAGCATAGCGATATTTCCCAAGCAGATTTGTTTTTTGCATTTTGATTGAGAGAAGAGATGTTAAAATCCCAACTGAAGCCAACATTAAATCGTTTGAATGATCCGCCAATTAAGGCAATGAATGAATCGCTGTTTGTTGTACTTCCTCTATATCCTAATCCTGCTAGCAAGACGAGTTGACTATTTATTTTTTTATTGACATTAACACCGCCTAAGAAATCAGTAGCATTTCGAGTTCGCATGTACAGCAAGTGAGGAGTAATCCATACGGTCTTTGATAAGTCGTAGGCTGCAGCTGCATTAAAAACATGTCTGAATGGGAGCCTGTCTGTACTAGACGTATACGAGTCGTTTGGTTTGTTTACATTGAATAAACCATAACCAGCACTTACTTTTGTTTTACCAAAGCGATGCATCCAGCTAACACCCGAGTTGATGACAGGATAGGTCCATGAATTTTGAGTTTGACTTTCACCGTTTGAAATTGATTGGTCAAAATTACCGCTAGCATAATTCCATTGTCCTGGAAATGTTTGGGCACTTAAATCGATTCTTCTTAAAACCATACCGCCTTGCAAGCCTATGCGAAAGTAGTGTTGATGAATATTTTTCTGATAACTCACCGACAGCATCGCTTTATTGGTATTCAAAAAACTCGCACTGACTTGATCATTGATAAAAATAAAACCGACGCCAAATTCATTGGGGAAACGGAGTATCTTTTTCTCAATGGAAAACATATTCGTTTTGATGGATGGCGATATTTGAGACCATTGACTACGTGAGTTCAGCGTAACCTTGATATCTCCTTCATAACTTCCAGTATAAGCAGGATTAAGGGATAAGTTAGACGCATAGTATTGAGTCAAGTGCACGTCTTGACCGTAAATCAGAAATGAAGAACAGAGTAGCGTAAAAAAGAAAAATACCTTCATGTAATATCGATTGCTGCTCTTTACCATGCGACAGGATGGCTTAAATAGTACTGTGCCATTTTTTCGTACTGGTCGTGAGAGAATTTCAAACATGCACAATTCAAATAGTAACCCATGATATTGGTAACATCAGGACTGTAATAGTCTCCATTTGCATCTTTTGCAAGGTTATAGAATATACAGTCTTTAACAAAGTTATTTACTCCCGATTCGTCATATGGATCGGCAGGGGTGTCACAAACTCCATCGCCAGCAGTAAGGCAATTGCTACCATTAACAAGCTCTGGAACTGAATTTTCAAAGGTGTGGCTGAGGTTGAAAAAATGTCCTATTTCATGTAAATAGGTTAAGGAGCTAGCACATGTGCCTTTTCCGATAACTATTGTAGAATTAATATCAAGAGTGTTTATGCCTCCTAAAGATGCGTAACCACATGCTGTTTTATAATCTTTTGTAGGACTGTTGACAAAATACATATTGATTCTACTTTCAACATTGTACTTGGTAGATAGTTCGATATCATAATGATAAAACAATGTTGAAGAACTATTCAAAGAATCGTATTTGTAATTGTCAATGTAGCGAAATTCACAGATCGTAAACTTCATACCAATGGGTTTGAATACAGTATTAACTATTGCTATTTGATTAGTGATATCAAGTTCTGAAATACCAGCGGCACCAGTTTCTCCTCTTATGATGTGTGCTACAATCAAAAACTCCTTATTCACTTTCGTCAATGGCCTAATAGAATCGCTTTCAATTCCTGCGAATGTAGAAAAACTCATTGCAGATAAAAAAACAAATAGAATAGATCTTAGGTACAAGGAATTAGATTTCACAAGAAACAATTTTGTAATGGATTAAATAAAACGAAACGTAGTATTCGAATCTTTTTTTTTGTTAATTTTGTTAGGATTAATCAATACAAATGTACGGTTTTTTCATACAAATGAATTCTACCTCCAAGCTTTTATTTTGGGTGCTGTTGCTTGCTTTTTCAAATGCTGTGCAGGTGTTTGGGCAGACTGCTAATATTACGACTGGCTGTTCACCATTGGAGGTTAATTTTACAGCTCCAGTTGGAAGTACTACCTTCTATTGGGATTTTAAAGATGGAGTTACTTCAAACCTTCAAAATCCTACGTCAGTTTTTACTCAAGCGGGAACTTACAATGTAGAGTTTAGGGAAACCATAGGAGGTCCTGTATTAGGTACAATTCCCATTAAAATATATCCTGATCCACGAATAAATATAGCAGTACCCGCAGGCTGTGCCCCTTTGAATGCTCAATTTCAAAACACATCGGTAGTTGATCCAGGTATTACCATTTTAAATTATGTATGGGTATTTGGAGATGGAACAAGTAGTCAGGGAGTGCAAAATGTATCGCATGTATATTCTAATGTTGGTTTTTATGATGTGTCTTTCAGTATTCAGACAAATTATCCAACCTGTAACAGAACAGTAATTTTCAGTGATGTCGTGGAAGTCATTACGCCACCAGTTGCTTCTTATACTACAAATCCTGCTTCGCTTTCCTTGTGTTCGAATTCTTTGCCTGTTTCATTTACGAATACTTCCACAGGTGTGAAGCCTTTGACCTATTTATGGAATTTGGGAAATGGAGTAACCAGTACCTTGTCGAAACCTCCCAATCAAACCTATCCTGCAGGTCAATACACGGCATCTTTGACTACTTCTTACGCTGGGATAGTGGGATGTGCATCCAGTACATCAAAACCTATAAGTGTAGGGAGTCCAATAGCAAGTATTCGATTCGTTAACGATACAGTTTGTGTTTTTGAAGCTACACCATTTTATACTAAGACCTTAGGCACTTATGCCTGGAATTTCGGTCCCAATGTTTTATTGTTTGGTTCTACAAGTTCGGATAGTTTAAAAGTAATGTTTACAACAGCTGGGTTTCATACCGTGACGCTGAAAGTCACTTCACTTGATGGATTGTGTTCTAGTACCAAAACGGTAAAAATATTTGTCGATGAGGTAACGGCTAAAATTGTTTCAACCCCTTCTTTTTCTTGTAGCAGTCCAGTTACGGTTCAGTTTAAAGCTTTTTCCAATAAAACAAATGTTAAATATGATTGGATACTTTCGAATACAGTTCGTTCAACTTTAGGAACGGTAAGCTCGACGTTTACTAGTGCAACGGCTTCTTCTTATTATGGAATTAATGAGGTTGAGTACATTTGGGCTAATCTGAAAATTACGTCCAAAATAACAGGGTGTTATGGAGTCGCTAACAAAATTGATTCGTTATGGTTGCCCAACGCTCGGTTTATGCCTGATGTGACAAAAGGTTGTTTTCCGTTGACGGTGAAAATGAGTGATTCGAGTACAACAGCACCAAATAATCCCATCATCAGTAGGGAATGGCTTTTTGGTGATGGAACAAAGTTATTAGTCAATAATAATTTACCAGTAACGCATGTGTACACAGCGCCAGGTAGTTATTTAGCACGTCTCTTGGTGAAAACACAAAAGGGTTGTGTAGATACTTCTTATGCGGTATTGATTGAAGTAGGAAAAGATTTGACCTCACAACTGAATTTTAGCGCAGATAAAACAGACGTATGTCCAGGAGAGGAAGTTAATTTTACAGCGCTCGTTAATTCTGCTACTGCTGCTCTCATCGATGCGTATCATTTTGGATCGGAAGGTAATCGTTTGTTTCATTGTTCTTCTGAAACCGTTGTGCCTTGGTCATATACCAATTTGATCGGTCCTCAAGACGTGAAGTTGACTGTCGATTATAATGGTTGTTTTTCTACCATTACTAAAACAGCATTTGTGAATGTAAAAGGAGCAATCGCTAAGTTGAACTATGCAGGTTCTTGTGACACACCTTTAGAATATGTGTTTAAAAATAACAGTTTAGGGGCCACAAATGTATTGTGGTCTTTGGGTGATACACAATCGTCTACTTCAATGACTAATATTATTCATACTTATGCTGGATCTGGACGATATTCAATCCTGTTGACAGCTTCTGATCCTTCGAGTGGTTGTGCTGCTACGCAAGACACTACTACGATAGAGGTTCGCCAAATCAAGGCGAAAATTCAAATGGATACTTTGTGGTGTGCTCGAATTAAAACGAATATTAGTGGCGCCTTATCTACTGATGTGAGAACGGATTGTAGTACCGCTTATACCTGGCAAATTCTGGGACATGATGCTAGACCATTCACTTCTACTAATGCAAATCCTCAGCATCAAATCAATGCAGGTGGAAATTATACAGTTAAGTTGGTAGTTCAAGACATTAATGGTTGTAAAGATACAACGTATAAAAACTTTAAGGTATTTGATATTCACTCCAATTGGACAGCCGATAAGTTACAAGTATGTGCTCCGAACAGTGTTCAGTTTACCGATGCTTCTCTTTCTGATACAACACTTGTCGCATGGAATTGGACTTTTGGAGATGTGGCTTTAAATACTTCAAGCATTCAAAATCCATCAGTGTTTTTTTCTACCTTACCCCTTACAGGTGCTATTTATAATGTTCGATTAACTATAAAAGATAAAATTGGATGCGCAGATACGGTTGATTTACCCTTACAGTATTATAGTCCAGTAAGTAGTATCGGTGTTTCTGACAATACTTTATGCCTAGGTGAGTCAGTCACTTTCACGGCAAGTGATTTTACAAGTGGCGGTTCTAATTTGAATTTTACATGGGATTTTGGCAATAGTCAAACCAGTACAACTACCTCTAATACTATACTGTACACCAATGCTCAAGTATATACGATTAAATTGAAGTATACGGAAAGTGGTTCTGGCTGTAAAGACAGTACATCCATCAATTTGGAAGTACAAAATTATCCTCAAGCGGCATTCTTTACAAACGTAGATTCCTTGACTGTGCTTTGTGCACCTCAAAATGTTTTTTTTACAGATTCAACGGTGAGTACATCACCTGTTACGTATAATTGGGATTTTGGAAACGGTCAAAATTCAACGGCTCAACAGTTTGCTTTATTTTATGCAAAGGGGACTTACAAAGCGAAACTTATCGTACAAACCAGTAACGGTTGCGCCGATACGACAGAACAAAGCTTTAAGGTATTTAGTCCAGAAGGTGATTTTTTAATCGATAAAAATACGATCTGTAAAGGTGAAGAGGTGACATTTTCGTTAATCGACACCACAGATGTATCGACTTATACATGGGCATTTGGTGATGGTACTACGATTGATAATATAGCACCTGTTACTCATAATTATAATTTTCATCCTATTTCAGGACAGGCTCCATCTCGATTAATCATTAGAGGAGTAGATGGTATATGCCCTGTAGAATTGCAGAAAATAATTACGATCAGACAAGTGATTGCTAATTTCGATAGGGGCATAGCAGGGGATACAAGTTTGTGTTTCAACGATGGGCCTTATCCTTTCATAAACACTTCGATTTCTGCGGATACCTACCATTGGGATTTTGGCGATATGACGACTTCTACTGTTCTTAATCCGATACACCAATATCCATCATCAGGAGTTTACGACGTAGAACTTCGTATTTCAAATACTGCCACCGGTTGTGTTGATACGATTACCAAACAAGCTGTCATTTATGATAACCCTATTGCTAATGCAACAGGAGATACCGTCTGTGTAGGTTCTCCTGTTGCATTGCATGTGATCAATCCGATCAGTACTAGTCAGTACTTATGGACACCTGGAACGGGTTTATCCAGTAATACGAGTATTAATCCAATTGCAACCTTAAACCATACACTTGTTTATAATTTGCTTGTAACGGATGTAAATAGTTGTACAGATAATATTTCAGTACCAGCAGTCATTATCGAACACATTGATTTGGCGAACCTCGACACCAGCATTGTGATTGGCGATAAAGTTACGTTGAATGTTTTTGGACCCCCAGTGTATATTTATACTTGGTCGCCAACAGAAGGCTTAAGTTGTTTAGATTGTAATTACCCGGTTATACAACCTTTGAAAGACATCACCTACAATTTAAATGTGAAAGATGTGAGGGGATGTTTCTCCGATGATTATTTCTTTAAAATTCAGATCAGACCAGAAACTTTTGTTAAACTCCCAACATCTTTTACGCCCAATGGAGACGGCAGTAATGATGTACTTTATGTTCAAGGTTGGGGGATAAAGGATTTACTTGAGTTTTCGGTATACAATCGTTGGGGACAGCAAATATATGTATCCAATAATATTAAAGAAGGTTGGGATGGAAGTTTCAATGGTATTTTGCAAAACAGTGATGTATATGTCTACAAAGTGAAAGCCTTGACTTGGCGTAACGATGAAGTGTTGGCAGAAGGATATGTGAATTTGTTGCATTAAAAAATACGTGCAACATACTTTACAAAAAGTATGTTGCACGTATTTACTTTTTTAATACTTAATCCCTTACGATGATTTTTCCAGAATACACCATGTCATTCGAAATGACATTCAAGACATAAACACCTGTGCTGAGTCCCGACAAGGAGAATGTTTTTTCAGTGATGCCTTTCTCTGCGTGAAAGATTCCTTGTTCTATCGCTTGTCCAGTAGCGGTGCTCAGCGTATAATAAAAATCTTGAGGAGTTATCAGTTCAGTCACTAAGGTGTTTCCGTGCAGCGTGATTGATTGTTTACTTTTTGATAATTCTTGGATGTTTGAATAGGAATATTTCCCATCGGTATCGACTTGTTTTAATCGGTAATAATTGATCTCATCGTTGCAATCTGTATCTATGAAAGAATATTTTCTATTACTCGCAGCGAGGCTGTTTGAAGCTACTGAACCGATAGCGACAAAGTGAATGCCATCGCTACTTTTTTCTACGATGAATTCCTTATTATTATCTTCTGATGCCGTTTCCCAAGCAAGCAGTGCCGATGAAGGTGTTAAGGCAGAAGCTTTAAAGTCGATGTACTCAACAGGCAAAGAGCCACAACTTGCACTGCAATTGATGCGCAGCCAATTCAACTTTAAAGGTGTTCCGTTACTGGCGGTCAAGTATATTTTTTGTAATCCTGCTGTAAGGTTTACACCGCTGAGTGTAATGGTTGACCAAGCTCCTCCAGTATTTAACGATGAAGTAGTACCCAACAAAACATTGCCAGGAGATGTTCTCACGGAGATGGTACTCGCCACGGTGGAGTTGACACGAAAATCAATGGTATAGGTTTGTGTAGTGGGTATGTTCACATTATAATAAATGGTATCGTTTGCATTAGCAACAGGAGAAGCAAAATGATAGGCATCTAATCGCCCATTGATATCGGTTGTGGGTTCTAGTAATATGGAATAGGGCCATGTACAGACAGAGCCGTTCCAATTGCAATAAGTTACGCTTTTACTGATGTAGTATTCTGCTTCTATGCGCTTGTTGACGGGATGAAAATAACTGTTGTCATACGATGACATGTGTTCGTAAATTTTTCCCAAATCGGCGAAAACGCCAGTGGTTTGAGAGAAAATATCGGTACTGCCTGCAGTGGGAGAAGAGCGCACCAAGAACCAAGCATAGCGAAAAAATGAAGGATCTTTTTCCATGAAGTCAATCACATCAACCATTAAGGAAGCGTGTTGTGTCGCAGTGGTTGCTCCACTGTAATCAAATTCGGTGACCCAAATTGGGCGGTTGTATTTTTTATAAAGGTTGGCAACGCCCACAAATCCATAGTACCAAGTATCGTATATGTGCACTGCAATATGATCTACACGACAACCAGGGCAAGCCGCAAAGAAATCATCGAGCCAAACGGTGCCGTGCAAATTATTATAACCAGGTATACAGGTGCCCGAACAATAACTCATGGCTGGACTTACAATTTTAAGGTTATAAGCATTGGCGATGGCTTCCACTTGTGGCCATAAGGCAGCAGCTTGTGCCGGTGTCATATTGGCCTGTACGTTGAAGTTGGGTTCGTTGAATGCCAGCAAGTATTTCACTTCAGGGTGTACGTTTAAGTAATTGGTCAGTGCCGTAGGATTCCAAGAACCGTTCCACAACATGGGACAAAATTCTAGGTAGTTTTGATGTGTACCAATTACAGTGGCATTGGGCGTATTGGCCCAATTGTAATACCAGCTGAGGGTGTCGGCTGTGATGCAATCGGCATTGTTCAATAAGTCACCAGATATACCACGCTTAGGACTGATCGTTTGTGCCTGTAAAAAGATAACGTTTGTAAAAATAAAGAATACGATAAGAATACATCCCTTATAAAGGCAGTATAAATCTGCGATATGTTGGCGTAAAGATTTCAAGAGAATGTGAAGTGTATAGCTGGTACGTATTGAATGTACACATAAAAAAACATTTTTTTTAGTCATTTGATAGAAGATGTTTTTATTTATACACAAGTGACGATGCGCTAAGAAGAAAAATAATGAACATTACAGCACCAGCGTTTTTACACTTACACTCGTTGTATAAAACTTGTTTTATCTCTAAAGAAGCTAAAGAGCCTGATTTTAGGTCAGGAGTAAGCACTTAGAAAGCAAAGAATAGTGCCTTTATTGAGCGTGTATGCCTTTTTTTAAAGGGGTAATTGTGCTGAAGGGCAAATATATCGTTTCGATTTACGGTATATTTTTCTTTACTTCCGTATAGATTTCCAAAGGAATATAACGCTAATATATATGACTAAAATTAGGCTGGCTGCTCTGTGTTGTTTGATGCTAATGTCCACTATCGCTTTCGCGAAAACCATCGTCAAAAAGGAAAATGGTACTTGGCAATTGTTTGTTGATGGTAAACCTTTTGCAGTGAAAGGCGTGACTTTTGGAGGAGAACCCGATAAAGCGACCATCGGTAAAAAATTAAAAGACTTGAAATTTTTAGGTGTCAATACGATACGCATTTGGGGATCGAATGAGAACACTAAAATTTTGCTTGATAGTGCCAATGCATACGGTATAAAAGTCATGGTAGGTATTTGGTTACGTCATGGTAGACCTGGTATGGAAGCCGATGATAGCTTTGATTATCTTACCGATAAAAAAGGTATGGATGATATGTATCGTGATGCTATTGCTGCTGTAAATCGTTACAAAGACCATCCTGGTGTTTTATTTTTTGGAATTGGAAATGAAGTCTTTCTTAACATTGCAACGGATGAAGAGAAGAAGGTATACGCAGCGTTTTTGGAGAAAATATGCAGCGACATTAAAAAAATCGATGCCGATCACCCGATCTGTTCTGTTGAGGCATGGACTTTTGGTTTTAAATGGTGGAAAGAGTATTGTCCTTCCGTCGACATATACGGTTTAAACGTGTATGGAGGTGGTGTCAATCAAATACCAGACGAGATGTTGAAGGAAGGCATTGACAAGCCTTATGTCATCACGGAGTACGGTGTAAATGGAGAATGGGAAGCCAAGGAAGATAAAAACGGTTTGAAAATAGAACCGGGTGATCAACAAAAATACGATGTCATTGCAAAAGGCTATAAAGACTGGATTTTATTGAAACCCAATTGTTTGGGTATGTATGTATTCCATTACGAACAGAATAAAAATTTCGGAGCGGTTTGGTTACTGATGTATTATGGAGACAGTTATCGACCAGCGTATTGGGCCACCAGAGAAGCCTATACAGGAAAGAAGCCTGTTAATGAAGTTCCGGCTATACGTACCTTTGAGATCTTAGACTCTGCAAAAGCAAGTGGAACATGGGTAAAGGTAAGACTCGATGTCAGTGATGTTGAAAACGATGCCTTAGAGGTGACGTTCCATTATAATCAACGTTCAGGTAGTCGAGCCAGAAGAGACCAGATCAATGCTTTAGAGTCACGCGGTAATGTGAAAGATGGGTTTGAATTTTTATTACCCAGAGAAAATGGTTTGTTAAAAGTCTATGCTTTTGTAAAAGACAGTTATAATAATTTGGGCATTGCTCAAACATCTTTCGTGGTGAAGAATACGGGGAAAGCAGACAAGTCAATTCCAGGAGCAAAAACAACCTTGCCATTTTATATTTATAAAGATGGCAAAGATTTACCTTACATACCAAGTGCCTACATGGGTGATTTTGCTTTCATGCGTGTGGATGCGGAAAATAAAAGTTTTGTAAAAGAAGGGACCTCTGCACTACGCATCAGTTATGCCAATGGAGCAGGTTGGTTTGGAGTAGGTTTTGTAGATCCTGTCAACGATTGGGGTGATCGCGCTGGTGGTTTTGATTTGACAGGCGCTACCAAGTACAGCTTCTGGGCTAAAGCAACGTCAGACGAAGCCATTGCAACCATCGGTTATGGCTTGATCGATGGTGATAAAGAATTTCACGATACTCATAAACAATCGAGTAAAATATCGTTGACGACAGAGTGGAAGAAATACGAGATCAGCATTCCAAAATCGGCTGACTTACGCTGTATTAAAAGTGGCTTAGTGGTGTATTCAAATGCAGTAGGAGGGCCTTTCTCGATTTACATCGATGAGGTGAAGTTTGAGTAGTAAAGTATTATGTGAGATGGGTAGATCAGTAATGCTCAATCCTAAAAATAAAAAAGCAAGTTTACCGATTCACTGCCGGCACGCTCATAATCGTTTCTGGAAAAAATGTTATGTGAATGGTTAAATTCAGATAATGCATTTTTTTATATAATCCATGAGCATCGATGGCCTATTGGCAATGGAGGCAAACTTGCATGACAAAGATACAAGAAAGAAGATCGAGATACAATGGAGGAAAGCTTACTTTTTGTTATGAATTAGCCTTCCGAAGGCTTTTATTACTTGAATTCAAGTTTCAATGAGATAGTTTTGAAGTTAATTTGATGGTATCACAATCTGTGATACCATCAAATTAAAGAGAAAGAGAAAGAGTGTCTACTCTTGCTGTTAAACGGTCTTTGAAAAATACTCCGGTACTAGACGCTTGATTTTTGCTAAGGTTTCAGGCATCGACAAATCACTCATGCCGCCCGATGCATTCGCATGACCGCCGCCGTTAAAATGTTCAGCAGCCAATACGTTTACAGGATTTTCTTTTCCCTTAGAACGGAAAGAAATTTTAATGATGCCGTCTCGTTCAGAAAAAACAAAAGCTGCTTTCATACCTTTTATCGATAAGGCTAAGTTTGCCAAGCTGTCTGTATCGCCTTTCTGGTATCTGTATTTGTTGAGTTCTTCGCTTGTAAGAGAAATGATAGCCACTTGGTACTCGTCCATGATGTCCAATTTTTCACTCATGGCAAAGCCTTGCAAACGCAAGCGACTTGCGGTATTGTTGTCGTTTAACACTTCATGAATCAAGTGATGTTGTACCCCTGCTGCCAATACTTTACCCAACAACTCATGCGTGCGTGCTTGTACCGAAGAAAAGCGGAAACTTCCTGTATCAGTCAATATACCGAGGTAAAGCGGTGTGCCTATTTTTTCATCGAGTAAATCGCTATGACCAGATTGTTCGATCAACTCAATAATCAATTGCGATGTAGAACAGACCGATGTTTCAGATATGGTAAGAGTAGGAAAATCTTGTGGATTTAAATGGTGATCGATCATGATCTTTTTACACGTTGCAGCTTCTAGTAAAGTCTGCATCTCAGGTCCAATACGGTCGGTGGCATTGTAGTCTAAGCAAAAGATCAAATCGGATTGTTGAAAAGCTGCTTTCACGGCCTCCGGCTGATCGCTCATCAGTAGGATGGAGGAGGTGTTTAACCAATGCAGAAATTCGGGTGCTACATCGGGATGACAGATAACCGCTTTTTTACCGAGCTTTTCTATAAAATATAATAGTCCAAGCGAACTACCGATCGAATCTCCATCGGGTGATTTATGAGAAGTAATGACAATGTGAGAAGCTGCTAAGATTTCAGTTTCAATCTGTTTGTACGTATTCATGTAGAGCGGCTTTCTCGTTTATTGGAAAGCGGTACAAGGTACGAAATTATTTGGGATAAGGATGAGTTGAACAAAAAGGGGCAGCAGCTGTATTTCGAACAAACAGCTATTAATGAATGTTAACCGATTATATTACTAGCGCTAAAGATAAATCCATATGACGCAACCTAAAAACGATGTAAGAGTTACATTAGAAGTGAATGTGACGGCGCCGAGCTTTGAATTGAAAGACATTTATGATAGAACAATCAATTTACAAGACTATAAGGGAAAGAAAGTATTCCTTGCATTTTTTAGGCATGCAGGTTGTCCATTTTGTAACTTAAGGGTTCATTTCCTTTCTAAAAAAATGGAAGAATTGAAAGCAAAAAATATGGAAATGATTTTCTTTTTTCAATCACCTAAGCATGTCTTGTTAGCGAGTAGTTTTCATCAGGGAGTTTCTCCTGTACCACTTATTGCTGACCCAGAGGCTATTTGGTACCAAACCTATGGCATTGAAAATTCTGCGGTTAAATCTGCCGTTAGCCATTTGACTACATTTATTCAAACCACTATCAAAGCCAAAATAAAAGGATTGCCAGTACACACGATGGCGGCGAATGAATCAATCACTACAATGCCTGCGGAATTTTTAATCGATGAAAAATCGATCATCAGAAGGATTCATTATTCGAATGGCTTAAACGATAGAATGTCGATGGTACACATAGATGCTTTTCTAAATCAATAGAAGACTTACTTTTTTTTCAGGTAGAGTCAGTTGGTTAACTTTTAGCAATAACTACTCACTCAAGACAGAGATAAGGGACATCTTTGTGCAAATAGAATAAACATGTGTGAATTATGTAATGTTTTCATAAAATAGTGTAAACAGTTATGTATTCAAAGGTTCACTTTTGCTTTCCTTGAAGCAGATGGTGAAATCACTTTGTGTCTTACTTTATTAAACTTAAAAGATTATGGAAATGTATCACGACAATCAAATTTTTGGTATGCACTTACTTTGGTGGTTGGCTTGGACAGCTTTGGTATTTTGGATTTTTGCAGTCCCTTATAATATTCCTGGGCAACGCATGGAGAAAGATGGCCCTTTAGATGTTTTAAAGAAAAGATTAGCTTCTGGTGAAATTTCAGACGAGGAATATAAAACTAAAAAAGAATTATTGAGTACGACTATTTCATAGCAATAGTAAGCCTTGCTTATGATGTTGTTATGTTATTAGAGTGGAGAGGATCAGATAATCGGATGATAATAGTCATCGTTATGTCATTTAAATTTGACAATATTCAAAACAGAAGCATCGACTGACGCTAGAGTAATTGATCAATAGAAATAAGAAAACATGGACTTTGTTGATTACTATAACACACTTGGATTAAAGAAAGATGCCAGCGAAGGTGAGATCAAAATGGCCTATAGAAAGTTGGCGAGAAAATACCATCCAGACCTTAATCCCAATGATGCCAGTGCTAAAACCAAGTTTCAGCAAATCAATGAAGCCAACGAGGTTTTAAGTGATCCTGAAAAAAGGAAAAAGTACGATCAATACGGAAAAGACTGGAAGCATGCCGAAGAGTTTGAAAAGTCTGGACAGCAAAGGGCTCAGCAGAGACCTTCTGGGGCTGGTGGATCAAGGCAAGCAGGAAGTGCATCTGAACAAGATTTCTCCGATTTTTTTGGTTCGATGTTTGGCGGTGCTGCAGGTGGTAGAGCTGGAGGACAAGTAAAATTCAGAGGTCAAGATGTTACTGCAGAATTGCATTTGAATCTGGAAGACGTTTATAGGACTCAACAACAAACCCTCAACATCAACGGTAAAAACATACGCCTCACCATTCCTGCAGGTGTGGAGCATGGACAAACGATTAAGATCACAGGTCATGGAGGTGCGGGTGTCAATGGTGGACCGAATGGTGATTTATACATCACCTTTTCGATTACGAATACGACCAAGTTTAAGCGCGATGGCAATAACCTTTATTTAGACTTAGACCTCGATTTATACAAGGCAGTGCTAGGAGGTGAACTCATTGTCGATACGATGGATGGACAAGTGAAGTTGAATGTGAAACCTGAAACGCAGAACCAAACCAAAGTTAAACTGAAGGGAAAAGGATTTCCTGTTTATAAGAAAGAAGGAGAGTTTGGCGATTTATACATTACCTATCAAGTAAAAATACCGACGGCACTTACAGAAAAAGAGAAAACCCTTTTTGTGGAACTATCAAACATCAGAAGCCATGGAAATTGAAAATTTCGTCAAAGTAGAAGAGTTTTGTTTGTGTCATGAGATTGATGCCTCTGTTGTACACGCCTTAAATGGCTTGGGATTGATTGAAGTGTGCACCATAGAAAGTACACATTACCTGTACCGAGAACATACGGGTGAACTCGAACGTATGCTGCGTTTGCATTATGAGTTGGGTATTAACATGGAAGGCATCGATGCCATAGCGCACCTCTTGAACAAAGTAACGAGCTTACAAGAAGAATTGAGGTTGGTAAAAAATCGATTACGTGTATTTGAAGATGAGTGATCTACCGAAAGCACCGAAGTTAATCTGCGTATTTAATTCTCAAATTGTCCATCATGACCTGTGGCTCTGGTAAGCTTTTTCCCTTCTCGAAATACCAATTGCAGGCCATGTTGTTTTTCCCAAGCACAAGTGCAAGAAACGGTGATATAGTAGATGCCCGTAATGTGTCTTTCAATAAAGACATCGGTAGGTGTGACAAAGTCCCATACTTCTTTTTTTGCTTCGATGTTTTGTTTTCTTGAAGGATCTTCTTTCACGCACACTTCATAATATGGGAATACTTTTTTAGCATCACTTAGACGATCTTCTGATGTTAATTGCAAAAATACCTTTATGATGTCTTCTGCTTTTTGCATAAATAAGGAATCATCTCCTTTCGTCACCGTCACTTTTATTTTTTACTTCGTTGAAGTAAGGAATAGCAATGGGTTCACTTTCATAGAACCCAGCATAGTCCTTGTTTTTTTTGAGCGGGCCAAGAATTTTTGCTAAGGTGCTATCATCTTTGACGGATTTCTTAAAGAGCTTTTGAAAAAAGTTCATATCGTTTTGATTAGAGTTTTGATCTTGCGCAACTCCTTTGAATACAATGCAGCAGAACAATAGTAAGAAAATTAATTTCATCGAGCCTTAACCTTTGTAATGTGTCTTCGGATGATTTTCAATGTAGTGCTTGAGTTTTTCTTTTAAGGTATTCAAATAGCTTTCCAACTCTTTGGTTGTAACGCCTTGCGAAGAAGATTCACCCAAGAACAATGGCGTTTCGTTTAAGGTAGTGTACAACTCAGGGTAATTCATTTCTATTTGAGTGGTGAGTTGCACCAATTCTTGCATGAGGGTATGTATGTTTTTCATCGTGCGAGCTTAGGTTATGAATATACAAAAAATAAGGGAATCGTTTTCAATACTAAAATAGAAGATGGAACTATATTCATCAAAAAAGCATTAGAACCTAAAATACAGCTTCTCTCATTTCTTTTCTTATTCCATGTCCATAACATTAAGCGTCTTAGACCAATCTCCAATACGTCGGGGAGGTACTGCGGTGCAAGCCCTAAAAGAAACAGTGCAATTGGCTCGCTTGGCCGATCGCTTGGGCTATAAACGGTATTGGGTTTCAGAACATCATAATACCACGAGTTTGGCGGGTTCTGCTCCCGAAGTGTTGATTGCTCATTTGGCAGGCATGACGCAATACATTCGTGTCGGTTCGGGTGGTGTTATGTTACCCAATCACAGTGCTTTGAAAGTAGCAGAAAACTTTCGCATGTTGGAAGCCTTGTTTCCAGGCCGCATTGATTTAGGTATTGGTCGTGCACCAGGTGGAGATCGGTTGACCTCTTCCATCTTAAATCCTTCCAATACCTTCAGGGAAGATGACCTGTTGCAACAACTGATTGATTTACAAGATTACTTATACGATACCATTTCACCAGGGGCTACACGTCCCAACGTGCGTGCTATTCCTGTTACAGATACCGCACCGGATTTGTGGATGCTTACATCCAGTGGAGAGAGTGGCGTCATTGCAGCTCATTTTGGCATGGGGGTTTCTTTTGCACATTTCATCAATCCTATAGGTGGAGCTCAGATGATTAAGGCTTACAAGGCACGTTTCCAACCTTCGCATCATTTGTCTTCTCCTCAGTCCAGTGTAGGGATTTTTGTATTCTGTTCTGAAGACGAAGAAAAAATAAGACAAACACAAGCGGTTATGGATTGGCAATTGCTCAACATTGGTAAAGGCATTGGCAATGGATTCCCTTCTTATGCTGACATTGCCTACACAGTGTATGATGAGGTCGAGCAAAACATGATTTCATACAACCGTCAACGGATGGTTGTGGGTACGCCAGCAGCAGTAAAAAAGCAATTGACAACTTTAGCAGAAGCCTACGAGGTCGATGAATTGGTCGTGGCAACCATCACTTATGATTTTGCTGATCGTTTGCGTTCTTACGAATTGTTAGCCGAGGCTTTTGGTTTGGTAAGTAGATAGTTTTATTTCTTCAAGGGAATAACGTTAATCTTCATGAAAAAAAAACTTGAATTTTTTTTGATCCATTATGGTCTTGGTATCAATAGCATGTAGTGTCTACGTGCGAATTTCAGTATAAATAAAAAAAGAAAGCATTAACGATTCAACACGGTATTCTCTTCGAAAGGCATGTTTGTTTGGTTGGCTTGATGGGAGAGTTGTCTGAAAATGGCCCACCAATTCATGTTTCTATTTGGTTCGTAAAACTTCAAGAAACAAACCATCACGGTACGTTCTTTAGGGTTGATGTAGATTTGTTGGCGGTACATGCCTCTAATCATGTAATCACCTACTTGTGATTCTCCGATAAACCAATTGTTGTTGTAGCCCAATTCATCGCCTAATGCATTCACGGGTTGTGTTGAGGCTTTTACCCAATTGCTGTCGACCACTTGCTCTTCGCCCCATTGACCTTTGTTTAAGTAAAGCAATCCAAACTTGGCGTAATCGCGAGCAGAAGCGCCAAAACTACTCATGGCTCGGGTATGGTTTGAACGGCGATCGTAGCCCCACACAGTAGAATCGCAGGTGCCAATTTTTGTCCAAATGTGATCTGCAAAATACTGGTGTAAATCTTGGCCTGTTGCTCGTTCAAGGATGATACCCATCAGGGTACTGTTGATGTTTATGTATTCTAAATGTTCACCCGGTTTGGCATCGAAGTGCAACATCGGAAGTATCTTTTCTATTTTACCGTAGTTAGCGTGCGTTATCACATCCACTTCCATGCGCAGTCCCGATTTCTGATTCAGCAAATGATTTATGGTGAGTGTATTGAAATACTCGTGGTAATTTAATTCAGGGATGTAGCTTTTTACGAGGTCGTTGATGGATCTGATCTTGCCTTGTTGAATGGCGACACCTAGCGTAGCGGATACTAAACTCTTAGCCAGGGAAAAAGAAGGAATTAGGGCATCGTCCTTGAACGTAGGATTTTTGTATTCATATACAATGGTATCGTTTCTCAGTACGATGAAATGAATGGCATGATGTTGTTTTAAAAAATCATTTAAGGGTAAAGCACACAGGGCTTCTTCATTAGACCAGTTGCTGACCTGAAAAGAAAGATGAGCGGTATCTTCTTTAAATTCAAAACAGTTTGAAGCATGAGCTACTTCCGCATTGGTAAAGCGATGAACGTCTTTCTGATCAGGTGTAATGTGTCTGTAGGATTGTATAGGTAAGCAGCTTGAAAAAAGAAGCAACAAGCTGAACAGGCAAAGCACAGTGTACCAAGAGTAGGCTCTGAATAATAACGAAGCATTTGCTCGATGATGAAACCTATGGAACGTGAAACGATGCATTACTTCACTAGATGTGTCGCGTTTGAAAGATCTTATTGATTTTAGGCTTACAAACACAGGATATTTTCATGTTTTTCGCAGAACCTCTTTGTCGATTTTTGAGAAATCAGTGTAGTGTATTGTTTTCTTTAAGTTTTTGATTTTTAATAGGATGTCTATTAAAAGTACAAACCCAAGAGCTTTATTTTTTAAAAACAAACAAGCTTAGATTTTGTTCATGAGCCGTATCGAAGGTATAAGGTAAGTACCAGATTCCTCTTTTTTTGAGGTTCCATTTTGGAACCTCAAAATTTCCCACTTTTATTTTGCCAAGTGGATTGGTTTAACGCACTGATTAGTAGTTTAAATCAATATACTAAATATATTAGTATGTTAGTTGCTAATATATTTAGTATATTGATTTAAATTAAAGCCATGAGCATACTCAGTCGTTCTATCCTTCATTTAGATCTTGATTCTTTCTTTGTGTCAGTTGAAAGATTAAAAAACTCTTCACTGGAGGGTAAGCCCCTCATCGTAGGAGGTTCCAGCAATCGTGGCGTAGTGGCAAGTTGTTCGTATGAAGCTAGAAAGTACGGTATACACTCGGCGATGCCTATTCGTATGGCTAAGCAACTTTGTCCAGAAGCGATCATCATCAGTGGAGACATGGAAAGCTATTCCAATTATTCTGCCATGGTAACAGAAATCATCGAGAAGGATTCCCCTTTATATGAAAAGAGAAGTATCGATGAATTTTATGTGGACTTAACAGGAATGGATAAGTTTTTTGGTTCTTATAAATGGTCTACAGAACTGCGTGAAAAAATTAGAAAGGAAACGGGACTCCCCATTTCTTTTGGACTAGCAGTAAATAAGCTCATATCAAAGATGAGTGTGGCAGAAGCAAAACCTAATGGACAAATACAAATACAGGGTGGTACAGAACGCGAATACATTGCACCGATGAATGTTTCTAAGCTACCGATGGTAGGAGAGAAAACAACGTCTTTACTTTATAGCATGGGTGTCAGAACCATCAAGACCTTGCGTGAAATTCCAATCCGACAATTACAAAGGGAATTTGGTGAAAATGGAAAAATGATTTGGGAAAGAGCCAACGCTATTGATCACAGTGTCATTGAGCCGTACGAAGAGCAGAAGTCTTTATCCAGCGAGCGTACATTCATGGAAGATACGACCGATGTGCATGCCGTTAAAGCCAAGCTGGTTGACATGACTGAAGATCTTGCTTTTGAATTGAGAAAGTTGGGGAAGCTTACCGGCTGTGTCACAATAAAGATTCGCTATACCGATTTCAATACGTTTACCAAACAAAACAAAATTGTACTGACTGCAAATGATGGTTATTTGATTCAAAAAGTAAAAGACTTATTTGATCAACTCTACGAACGCAGACAACTGATACGCATGGTTGGTATTCGATTCAGCAGTTTAGTAAATGGGAGTCCACAGATCAATTTGTTTGAAGACACCATCGATTTAGTAAGCCTATATCAGGCTGTCGATAAAATAAAAGGTAAATACGGATCCGATCTGATCAAACGTGCAATAGGTTTATAGAAAGAGAATACCATGTATTTAAATACCCATAGCTATTACAGTTTACTCTACGGTACTTTATCTCCGGAAGAGCTTGTTGTTAACGCTAAAAGCAACGGTATAGATTGTGTGGTGCTAACAGACATTAATAACACATCCGCTTGGTTTGATTTTTACAGGGCCTGCAAAGAAAAAAATGTAAAACCCTTATTAGGAATAGAGTTCAGAGACGATAACCATAAGTTACTCTTTACGGGTATCGCTAAAAATAATAAAGGATTGTATGAACTTAATAAATTTCTAAGTGATCATTCTTTAGACAAAATCCCTTTACCCTGTCAAGCTCCACGCTTTGAGGATGCTTTCATCTTTTACCCGCTAGGTGCTATAAATCCTGAAGCATTAAACGAAAACGAATGTATTGGAATAAACTATGCGGACTTGTCTCGCTTATACAATCATGTCGTACTAAAGAAGTTTAGGCATAAATTGGTTGCCTTAAATACGATAACATTCATAGATAAGAAAGGATATCAAACACATTGCTTGTTGCGTTGCATTGATCAGAATACAACCGTTCATATGCTTGACAAGACAAATATTGCACAGGCAAGTGAGTTGTTTTATACCCAAGAAGTACTCGAAAAAAAGTTTGAACTATTTCCTGATGTATTGAATAATACACAAAAAATAATGGCTGCATGCGCCATTACATTAGACACAACGAGCAATAAGAACCGTAAGTTTTTTACAGGAAGTAAAACAGATGACTATAAGCTATTCGAAAAGTTAGCTTGGCAAGGATACTGTTGTCGTTATCAAGAAAATAACGAACAAGCTTTAACACGCTTTCGGCATGAATTAAAAGTGATTGATGAGTTGGGGTATGTATCTTATTTTTTAATCACAAACGATTTGATAGACTATGCACGATCCAAAGGATATAGTCATGTAGGAAGAGGTTCAGGCGCAAATTCAATTGTGGCGTATTGTTTACAAATTACCAATGTAGACCCACTAGCATTAGATTTATACTTTGAACGGTTTATAAATTCAGAAAGAAGTTCTCCTCCTGACTTCGACATTGACTTCAGTTGGGATGAACGAGACGATGTCATAGATTATATCTTTCGAACGTATGGAAGAGAGCACGTGGCACAACTCGCTACGTATACTACATTTCAGGAATCAAACGCGATAAGGGAATTGGGTAAAGTATTTGGATTGCCGAAAGGAGAGATCGATAAAATAGTGGGAGATCCATTGGGTAATACGAATCAACATAGTTTCGCTGCTAAAATTCATAAATACAAAAAATACATCGAGGGCTTTCCTAAAAATTTATCAATCCATGCTGGAGGAATAATCATTACAGAGGAACCGATTTTTAACTTCACCAGCTTACAAATGATGCCCAAAGGATTTCCGATTAATCACTTTGACATGCATGTAGCGGAGGATAATGGTTTTTATAAATTCGATATATTGAGTCAGCGGGGGCTTGGCCACATCAAAGATGCCGTAGAACTGGTTCGTCGTAATCAACACATTGCTATAGACATTCATCGCATAGAAGACTTTAAAGAAGATCCCAACATTCGAAAATGCTTGATAGAAGCAAAAACAATAGGTGCTTTTTATATTGAGTCACCGGCCATGCGTGGCTTATTGTCAAAACTTAAATGCGACAACTACATCAGTTTAGTAGCAGCGAGTTCCATTATCCGTCCAGGCGTGGCGGAGAGTGGTATGATGAGGGAATACATTAAACGTTCACACGATCCTAAGCATGTTCACTATTTACATCCTACCTTTGAAAAACACTTAAAAGAAACATTCGGTGTGATGGTATACCAGGAAGATGTCATCAAGATAGCGCATCATTTTGGGGGCTTGAAGTTGAGTGAAGCAGACGTGTTAAGGCGTATGATGTCAGGAAAATCGAGGGGTAAAAAAGTAGCGGAGCAAATTCGAAATAAATATTTTGCCAATTGCCAAGCGAAAGGATATACTGAAGAAGTGGCATTGGAAGTATGGCGTCAAATTGAAAGTTTCTCTGGTTATTCTTTTTGCAAGGCGCATTCTGCTAGTTATGCCGTAGAAAGCTATCAAAGTTTATTTTTGAAAACCTACTACCCTTTAGAGTTTATGGTAGGTGTGATCAACAACTTTGGAGGGTTTTATAATACGGAATTGTATGTACACGAAGCAAGAATGTCGGGAGGAATAATTGAAGCTCCTTGTGTCAATAACAGTGAATACCTTACAACATTATATGGTAAAAATATATACTTAGGATTTATTCACTTAAAGGGCATTGAAACAGACCTGGCGAAAGCAATTGTAAAAGAAAGAAATAAAAATGGACGCTACCGGAGTTTAGAAAACTTTATAAGAAGAACTGCCATTAGAAGAGAGCAGTTGACTATTCTTATTCGTATAGGGGCTTTACGTTTTACAAAAAAGAGTACGCATGAATTGTTATGGAACAAAAATAATTACCTCAAAACCGCAAAGGAAACATCCTCAACGTTGTTGTTTGAAGACGAGCATCTAGTAGAGTCATTGCCTGAATTAGACGCTTATCCTCATGAAGAAATACATGAGCAGTTGGATCTATTAGGCTTTCCTTTAGTTTCTCCATTTGAACTACTAAAATCAAAAGACAGAGGAACGGTCAAATCGCTTGACTTAGCGAAGTGTATTGGTAAACACGTTCGCATAGCAGGTTATTACGTGGCTAAGAAAGTCGTACCGACAAAAAATCATTCTTTTCTCAATTTTGGAAGCTGGCTGGATGAAGAAGGGCGTTGGTTTGATTCGGTACATTTTGATAAGTCTCTTGCTAAATATCCGTTCAGGGGAAAAGGTGTTTATATGATGGAGGGTAAAGTGGTAACCGATTTCGATTTCCCATCCATAGAAGTAACCCGTATGGAAAAAATGGATTGGGTATTGATGCAATAATGGAGATTGTCGTGATTTAGTTTTTACTCAGGCAGAGTCTTTTCGTCGATCAATAATAGAAATATCAGCGAGGACATTTCGACGAAGGACTCTGACGTCGTTGAATTCTTTAAGGTCACAAAATGTGATCTTAAAGAGTCGGGGAGGATATGTTATCGCATGTTGCGATAACTTTCAGGTTGGGTTTAGTTATTTCTTCACCTTAAAACCAATCTCTTTTCTTTCTACAGGTTTCTCGTCCTTTTCCAATAGATAATGGATGGCTTCGTACACGTCTTTGAATTTTTTATCGTATTTGCTCTCGAGGGCTTTCAATTGTTCCGTGAGGTCTTGGTGAGTAAGCGCATATTGACGGAGGAAGACAAAAGCACGCATGATCGCAATGTTAACGTCGATCGCTTTTTCTGAATTTAGAATACCACTTAGCATGGCAAGTCCTTGTTCGGAGAAGGCATAAGGAAGGCTATTTTTAGGCCTTTTGTACGATGTCATCACAATTTGTGATGACATCGCGCGCCATTCTTGTTCAGAAAGTTGAAACATAAAATCATCGGGGAAACGTTTGATGTTACGTTTCACAGACTGATTTAATACTCTTGTTTCTACTTCATAAAGTATTGCCAGATCAAAATCAAGCATCACTTTCATGCCACGGATTTCATAAATTTTTTGTTGGATGTGTTGGAGTAGCATAGGGTAACAGTTTAAAAAGTAATGGCAGTAGCACCGCTAAAAAATATATTCTTAAACTTAAGAAAGGAGATTTGAAAGTGCAAACAGTTTGTATAGCACCGCCCTCTTTCTCTAACTAAGTCCTGATTTTCTGAAAAAAACATATCTTTGTATCATTATCTGTTTATGTTATGCTAAAAACACAAAGCTCAAAGGCTGCGTTTACCGATACCAAACCGCATTACACCATTCTCGATGGATTGCGCGGAGTGGCGGCTATTACCGTGGTCTGTTTCCATATCTTTGAAGCGTTTGCGACCAGTCATTTAGATCAAATCATCAATCATGGTTATTTAGCGGTCGATTTTTTCTTCATGTTATCAGGATTTGTGATCGCTTACGCGTATGACGATCGTTGGGCTACAACGACAACATTAGACTTTCTCAAACGCAGAATCATACGCCTGCATCCGATGGTGGTGATGGGTGCTGTGATAGGAGGGATCATGTTCTATTTTCAAGGATGCTCCGTATGGGATGTATCGACAGTGACGGTCATGGCTTTGTTGATCGCTACATTGTTCAATGCACTCTTGATTCCGGCTCTTCCAGGATACGAAGTTCGTGGCTTGGGAGAAATGTTCCCTTTGAATGGACCGACTTGGTCTTTGTTCTTTGAGTACATCGGTAATGTGCTGTACGCTATATTCATTCGTAAATTTTCAACCAAGGCTCTTGGCTTGTTTGTTTTTGTTGCCGGATGCGGCTTGGCGGCATTTGCAATTTGGGGACCGTACGGAGATATCTGTGCTGGATTTTCGCTGACCGGAATAGAGTTTGCTGGAGGATTCTTTCGTTTGCTCTTTTCTTTTTCTGCAGGATTGTTCCTCTCCCGTATTTTCAAACCTGCGAACATAAAGGGCGCTTTTTGGATATGTACACTAGCGATCATTGCGCTCTTGGCGGTACCACGCATCGGTGGAGCGGAACATCTATGGATGAACGGACTATACGATACACTGTGCTGTGTGCTGATTTTTCCTTTGCTTGTTTGCCTTGGTGCTTCAGCAAATAGTACCGATCAATATACGGTTAGGATAAGCAAGTTCTTAGGAGACATTTCTTATCCTTTGTATACAGTACATTATCCTTTTATTTACTTGTATTATGCTTGGGTAAAGAATAGTCACCTCACTTTTCAGGAATCATTGCCCGGTGCAGCAGCTGTGCTGATAGGAAGCATGACGTTAGCCTATCTCTGTTTAAAGCTTTATGATATGCCGTTGAGGAGGTATTTGACGGAGCGATTTTTGAAAGCGAAAAGGGTGTAGAGGATTAGTTTTTTGGTTTCTTACTGGCGGCGACGTGTAATAGTTTAAAATTACTCGCGACTGCCGCTTTGTACGGCTATTTCGCATTCAAGTCGTAGAGTCTCTTTTTCTTATCTTCAGGCAGCGAAGAGGAAGAAGTTTAATTTCCTTTTGTTTTACTAAGAAAGTGCAATTTCTCAACTTACTCATTTTCGTTCGGAAATTAGGTAAAGACAAGCTTGATGAAAAAGATCCAGTATAGTGGGTTAAACGCAATTATTTCTTTTTTTAATTATAGTTAAAGTATTGTAAATCATATTTTATAGCTGGCTATTGAATGGATTTATCCGCAATAATAACAACATAAATAATTGATTTATAGATTGTTTTAGTGAATTTTTTAGAAAGAATGGAAATCTATTCTGTATTCCTATTTTATCTTAGTATTAATCCTTCAAAAAATTGAACAATACGACGATTTAGGCTGTCGATTGAAATTTTGAAAAAGGAGAATACGAATCAAGCAATTCTTAACCATCATTAAAAAGTACAATTAGTTTTTCACCTAAAACTCATCAACTTATGAAGCTAACAATCAAAATGGCGATGCTATTTCTTCTTCTGGGAACATCCTGGATAGCACAAGCCCAACGTGTGGTCGGTTACATGCCTTATTGGGCAGGTGATGCCAATTTAATTCAGTACAGTAAGCTGACGCATATTAATTATGCCTTTGCTTTACCCAATGCAGATGGAAGTATTAAGCCGATCTCTGAGGTGGCCAAATTACAAACCATTGTATCCAAGGCTCATGCTGCCGGTGTGAAAGTATTGATTGCCATTGGCGGTTATACCGATAACGGAGAAATGTTAGATTATCGCTTTGAACAATTGGCAAGTAATTCCACATCTAGAGCACGGTTTGTCTCCGCTGCCATGGGACTTGTTGCTACTTACAACTTAGACGGTATAGACATGGATTGGGAATACCCGGATCCGGGACAAAGTTCAGACAGTTACGATTTGTTGATGACAGAATTATCCAATCAATTGAAACCGCAAGGCAAACTGCTATCGGCAGCTGTTACCGGATATTATAACGGTGGAGGTATTTCCGCACTCGCTTTATCGAAAATGGATTATGTAAACATCATGGCTTATGATGAAAATGATTATCAACATTCAACCTTTGAATATGCTGTAACTACCCTTAATTACTGGGCTGGAAGAGGAGTCGCTAAAAGTAAATTGAACTTGGGTGTTCCTTTCTACGGAAGACAAAACGGAGAAGTGTCTTACGCTACACTTTTGTCAAGAGGTGCAGATCCGAATGCGGATGTTTTTGGAAGCATCGGTTACAATGGTTTGGTGACGATGAGAAGAAAAGCACAGTATGTAAAAGACCAAGGTTATGGTGGTATTATGATTTGGGAATTATCTGAAGATGTAACCAATGCCAATTCTTTAGTCTCCGCTATTTACGGGGTACTAGGAGGAACGACTCCTCCTGTAAATCAAGCACCTGCTGTATCCCTTACTTCTCCCGCCGATGGTGCTTCTGCAATAGCTCCTGCCACATTCACCTTGACTGCTACAGCAACAGATGCAGACGGCAGTGTAGCAAAAGTGGAGTTTTATAATGGAGCTACCTTGTTGTTTACGGACAATGCCGCTCCTTATACTTATACCTGGACTGGTGTAGTCGCTGGTTCTTATAGCTTATCGGCAAAAGCAACAGACAACCTTGGCTCAAGCACAAGCTCTACGTCGAGAACTGTTACGGTAACGACAACAACTCCTATTAATCAAGCGCCTGTTGTAAATCTTACTTCACCACTGAACGGAGCATCAGCTGTTGCGCCTGCTTCTTTTACATTGACAGCTTCGGCTTCCGATGTAGATGGCAGCATTGTGAAAGTTGAATTTTATAATGGAAGCACTCTGCTATTCACTGACAACGCAGCACCCTTTTCTTATACTTGGGTAAACGTTGCAGCGGGCTCTTATACATTGACCGCAAAGGCAACAGATAATACGGGTGCAACGACTACTTCTTCTGCCATAGGAGTTTCAGTAACTAACTCATCAGGCAATCAAGCACCAACCGTTAGAATTACAGCACCGGTAAATAATGGGACGTATAACTCACCGGCAGCTATTACCATTATGGTGGATGCCAGTGATGCGGATGGAAGCATCACTAAGGTTGATTTCTATAATGGATCTGCATTCATTGGCACCGACAATTCTTCTCCTTATTATATCGTATGGTCTAATGTCGGTGGAGGTACTTACCCTGTTACTGCTGTAGCTACGGATAACGGTGGTTTAACCAAAACATCAACGGTGGTAAATGTAGTGGTGTACGGTACAGTAATTACACCGCCATCTAATCAAGCACCGCTTGTTAGTTTGACTGCTCCAACAAACGGAACATCGGTTAGTGCTCCGGGTACGTTTAATCTCACAGCGACAGCAAGTGATGCAGACGGAAGCATTGCATCGGTCGCATTTTATAATGGAGCAACGCTATTGTTTACAGATAACGCGGCGCCTTATGCCTACTCATGGACAAACGTATCAGTAGGTTCTTATGCATTGACTGCAAAAGCAACGGATAACCTGGGTTTAAGCACGACCACTGCTGCTGCAACCGTTACGGTAACAACAACAACGCCGGTTAACCAAGCACCGATCGTGAGTTTGACTGCTCCAACCAATGGAACCTCAGTGACTGCTCCGGGTACTTTTAACCTCACCGCTACTGCAAGTGATGCAGATGGTAATATTGCGAAAGTAGAATTTTATAACGGAACTACTTTATTGTTTACTGATAACACAGCACCTTATGCATTCTCTTGGACAAATGCTGCCATAGGTTCTTATACCTTGACGGCAAAAGCAACAGACAACTTGGGATTGACAACGACATCCACAGCGGTATCTGTTTCAGTCATTGGTCAAGGTGGTGCTTGTACTGCAGCTGCTTGGGATGGATCTATAGCCTATGTAGGTGGAAATATTGTGCAGTATGGTGGCATCAAGTACAAAGCCAATTGGTGGACACGCGGTGACCGACCAGACATGAACAACGGTGTATTTGGTACGGGTATGGTTTGGACAAGCCAAGGTGCTTGCAATGCAAGAGAAGGGTATAACAATAGTACAGAAGCAGAAATGTCTGCACAAACCCTTACACTCGCACCTAATCCTGTGGAATCTGCCGGTATGGTGACCTTAAATCTGTTAGAAGATGATCAGGTAGAATTATCTGTGATGGATGTGAATGGTAGAATCATCAATACCTTATTTGCAGGCAATATTTCTTACGGCAGTCATGCCTTTACGTTAAATTCTACAGCACTTGCTCCGGGTATTTATCATATCCTGATGAAAGGAGAAAAAGGAAACATTAGTATCAATTTCATTAAGAACTAAGCGGCCTTAATGATTTTGATCTGATAAGGGAAGTCTTTATAGACTTCCCTTTTTTTATGGACATTATTCGTCGAGACAAATAATTAATGTACTGACGCATTTAACACTTTATTGAATGATGGATAATCTCTCCGTAATCATTTGTCGGTATTGGTGTTTAAAATCTTCACTAAGAAAACTAGAGTCTATCATCTGCAACCAAGCAGATTCGGCTTTAATCATTTTATTGAAAATATTCGACTGTTGTTTTTCGTCTAATTTAAGTGTTTTGAAGGCCTCCATGAAATCCGATTTTTTGATTTTCTTTTTCTTACCGTTTAAGGTTAAGGCGAGTTCTTCTTCATCTGCTGGGTTGACCAACTTCGTAGCCACTAAGTCATAAGCTGGAGACAATACCATACCCATATTTGCTTGTCTGATTAAAGAGAAATTCTTTAAATGCATATCCGCATTCCCGGTTAAGAAAGAAAATAAAACCAACTCAAAAAAGTTGACTACATCTAAGCCCGGATTAACAGAATACTTCTGTATGGCTTTTGCTATTTGTTCGTAGCTGCCATGGTATTTATCTTCTGTCAATCGATCGGTGAGTTGACACATATCCTCCATGTGTATTTTCTGCTTCTTTATTCTATCGATGCGTTTAGTAATGTAAGCTAGATTCCCTGACTGCAATCGAATTAAACTGTGTGGAACGACTTTGATTTTGGCTATAGTTGCCAAATGCATGGTGAGATCTTCTACTTCTGGTAATTGAGGATAATGAGAAGTAGACGGTTTTAAAATGTAACCACCCCAAAGTCCGACAATGGTAAAGCGCTTGATCGCTTTGTTGTCTTCACTCGTTACAATATGAAGCGAAAGCTTAGGCTGTACGCCTGTTACCGTGGTGTTGTTTTTTATAATTTCTTCTGCCAATTCATTCAATTGGTTTTCTTCATAAGGCAGAATAGGAGGTACTGCTGTGCCAAACAGCTGCTTGCTACAGGCTGCATGAAAATCATGCTCAGCTATAGAGAGGGCTTGATAACAATATAGACATTTATTGCTCATCTTCAGCTTCGTTTACAGAATGAACACTCACTGCACCAATACAATCTTTGCAGCACACTAATAACAGCCCCATGCGGTCGCGGGGATTGAGCTTCCAGTTATGCTCTGCAATATCCAATAACCATCCTTCAGGAATTAATCCGTCAAAAAATGAAAACAAAACCTTATCTGTAAATGCATGAGATTGTAGAGGAAGCGTTACACTCACAGGCTCTGCAAATTCTGAACGAATGTATTGATCATCGTATACAAAGTGATAGCCATGCTCATCCTGAGTCAACCAGCCCGCTGTACGCTCATGCATCTTTATTTCTGCTTTTCTAATAGCCATTTTCAACGTGTTTTAATTCTACTGGCCCCATTTCATAACCAAACAATTGGAGTACTTGATTTACTTTATCTAAGCGTAAAGTCTCTTTCCCTTGTTCTAAGTCACGAACAAAACGTACTCCAACTCCAGCCTTCACAGCCAATTCTGGTTGTGTGAGTTTGACCGCATTTCTCTTTGCTCTTACAAATTCACTGAGTGTCATATAATATATACCTTATCGGGTATAAATATAGCTAATATTTTAATATGTATACCTGATCGGGTATATATTTAATGTAAATTGTTATTTATGTACCCGAACGGGTATAAATTTACTATGTGTTTATTTTTTTATACCTTTTCGGGTATAATTAATGCTAAAAAATGAGTTATGATACCTTTCAGATTGCTTGGCTTGAGATGCGGTCACAATTTGTGACCGCATCTCAAGCCATTCTTGTGTAGACAGCCGAAACATAAATGGTGGAGGAAAACGGTCGCTGTTTCTTTTTACTGCTTGATTCAATGCTTTAGTTTCTGTTTCATAGAGCTCAGCCAGATCAAAATCAAGCATGACCTTCATGCCACGGATTTCATAGATTTTTTGTTGGATGTGTTGCAATTGCAAAGGGCATTAGTTTAAAAAGTAGGGCAGTAGAACTGCTAAAAATAAATCTTTTCAAAGATAAGGAAGAGGATTTGAAAGCGCAAAGAATATTTTATGACACCGCTCTTCGCTCTCTTTCTCTTTCTCTTTCTCTTTTAGCCCCGAGCTAGAAGCTCTATAAATAATGGGCACAAGAGAGACTGTTGAGCCAGTGGGGTCCTCCGAAGAGAGACTATGAGTGAGGGGGGAATAGTTTTTTATTCAGGACTATTATTTAGATCCCTTATCAAATCAGCAAAGGATGTGTCGAAATGTTCGTCTTTGCTCATGTCAAGATGAATATATTGTTGCATAAAATCGGGTATGCATTCTTGTTTAGATCCATTTCTGATTATTGGAATTAGTCTTTCATCCATTTGATTATTATACATTATGTTGGTTATAATAGAATATTCAAAACCAACACCCCCTTCTCTTTTCTCGGCTCTAGCTTTATAATTGGGTGTGAATATGACTATCACACGATCCGCTTTTCGGATTGAATTTTCAGCGAAATATGTGAGGTGGCTACCAAATTTAAGGGCATATCTATCAAAGATAACCTCAATATTTTTAGCCTTTAATTTTTCGGCGAGATTAAAGACCCATTTTTGGTGTTCTTCATCATCCCAAGAATATGAAATAAAAACTTTTTGGGTATTATCTCCTCTAGTGGTAATTGGGTTTATTAGTTTTCCTCCATCAAGAAGAGTTTTCACTGCATTTGCACGTATTGGGTCAAATGGTTGAATGATTGATAGTATTCTATTGACAAACTTTATTTTAATAGCATCGGTTTGTTCCAGAAGAATGTCGTAATAGAAAATTTTTCTGCTTGTACTTTTTCCTTGCTGATATCTTAGTTCTAAGTACTGATTGTAATCAGGGTGATACGGACTAAATTCTTTTAGTATATTAATGAATCTAGGTCCTGATATATATGTGCTTTGATTCCCTTGATTATTTATTGCTTCAAATAGTCTATTGTATATTTCAATCCAACAAGCCTTATTAATTGGACTTTTAGTGTTTAGGTGACTTGTTTTAAATTCTTCATTTGTGTTTTCTATTATCTTTTTGCAAATGGGATCTTCTGGAAATAAGTTTGCATAATTATAAGCCTGTTCCCCCTTATTTTTCTTTGCTAATTCCCTAACTAAATCCAAGTAAATTTGCTCTTTCAAGATAAAAAAGTCACCTCGGTGAAGTTGGTACAGGTCTTCTAAATGTTTAAGTAATATTGTTGGATTATCGCCTTTTAGTTTTAGGAAAAATTCAGATTCAAAAATGGTAGTTGCAAATTGAAGCAAAGTATCTGTCTTAATATCTTCTTTTCTCTTATGAAGAAATGATAAGACAGGTTCCCATTTTTGTTTTTGTATGTATTGTAAAATATCTTCTTGATTCATATGCTAAAGCTCGTAGCGGTGTTCAATAGGGAGTCTAGTTTAATCTTAACCTTAATACTTACTTCCCAATACAAAACTTACCAAAAATATTTCCCAACAGCTCATCAGCTGAGACTTCACCAGTGATCGAACCCAAGTGATACAAAGCTTCGCGGATGTCTTGTGCGAGTAGGTCACCCGGTATTTGTTCGTCCATGCCTTTGGAAGTAGCAATGAGTGCGTTTCGGGTATTGATCAAGCATTCGTGGTGGCGTACGTTGGTGACGAGGGTTTGGTTTACGTTGAGCTTGTCGTAATGCACCATGTCGAGCAAACGTTGTTTGAGTTCTTCTATGCCGATGTTACTCTTGGCTGCGATGTATTGTATGCCGTTAAAATTATTGAACTTATCACTCGGTTTAAAAGTCCCCGAATCAATTTTATTGCCCACGACCACGTAAGGACTTTGTATGTTTTTTAATTCTTCTAAATCGGCAATGAGTTCTTTTTCCTTTGTCGTGTTTACGTCGAACAAGTAAATGATCAAAGCCGCTTGTTTCATTTTTGCACGGGTACGTTCTACACCCATCGATTCTATTTTATCGACCGTTTCACGCAAGCCTGCCGTATCAATAAAGCGGAAGGAGATGCCATCGAGTATGAGTTCGTCTTCGATGAAGTCGCGCGTGGTACCCGGTATTTCAGAGACAATGGCTTTCTCTTCGTTCAAGAGGTTATTCAGCAGGGTAGATTTACCTGCATTCGGTTTGCCGACAATGACCGTCGGTACGCCGTTTTTAATCACATGGCCTAAGTCAAAGGATTGTATGAGTTTTTCAATGGAGAGGCGAATGGTATTGATGAGTGCACGCAATTGATCGCGGTTGGCAAATTCTACATCTTCTTCACTGAAGTCGAGTTCTAATTCAATCAGAGAAGCGAAATTAATGAGCTGTACACGCAGTTCTTTTATTTCATTGGAAAAGCCTCCACGCATTTGATGCATGGCGGCACGGTGCGCCGCTTCGCTTTCTGAGGCAATGAGATCGGCTACGGCTTCGGCTTGTGCCAAATCCATACGGCCGGCTAAGAAAGCGCGTTGGGTAAACTCACCCGCTTTGGCGAGGCGAGCGCCGTGTTCTAAAATAAGTTGTACGACTTGTTGTAAAATATAGGGCGAACCGTGGCAAGAAATTTCAGCGACATCTTCTCCCGTATAAGACTTGGGATTTTTAAACAGAGCCACTAAAACTTCATCGAGTATGACCGTGCCTTTTCTGATGTTGCACAAATGCAGGGTATGCGAAGCCAAAGTATCCCAAGCTTTGCTGGGCGCAATGGCCGAAAGTATCGCAAAGGTTTTAGCACCCGATATACGAATGACGCCAATGGCGCCTAGTCCTTGAGGGGTAGCAATGGCAACAATGGTATCTTGTGAAGAGTACTGATTACTCATGGTAGTTTTTGTCAAAGTCTTGCCAGCTGGTCGTTTTGTAATGGTCTTCGGCAAAAAACACCAATACTTTTTTAAATACTTTCGCTTCTAAATAACCCGGTACATTGCTCAAGATTTCTTGTTTGTCGTTGAGGTATACGGTGGTAGGGTAAGAAGATACGGCGAGTATTTTTTGTGCAAACTCGCGTTCGGTCAAGGGAATGTTTTTGTAGTGTATGGTTTTAGCGCCTTCGGCATCTAATTTTACGGCTACGTATTTTTTGCTCGAGTACTTGATGACGGCAGGATCAGTAAAGGTTGACTTGTCCATGACCTTGCACCAGCCGCACCAAGAGGTATAGACATCGATGAAAATGAGCTTGTGTTTTTTCTGCGCTTCTTTTACGGCTTCATCATAGCTCATAAATTTGATTGCCTCTTCTTGTGTTCTCAAGCTTGCGCTCATACAGAAGAAGGAGAGGACGATGATGAAGATTGAAGTGTATTTCATGTTGTTCACTGTTGTTATGCGTGTTGTCCGCGGTAATATTGGGTATGCATTTTTTTTGCAAGGAATACCACCGCGAATATAAATCCAGAAGCGGTAGCCATGGCACCTGCAATGGAACCGTTGCTGAGTTCAGCCAAATAATATCCGCTTACGCTGGCTAATACTCCGAATAAGATACTCAATAAAAGCATGCGTTTTAAATTTTCGGTCAATAAATACGCCGTAGCAGGCGGTACCGTCAAAAAAGCCACCACCAAAATAGCGCCTACCGATTCAAAGGAAGCCACGGTGGTTAAGGAAACCAAGGACATGAGGATATAATGCCACAGCGTAGCGGAGATGCCAATCGATGCGGCATAACTCGGATCGAATGTTGTAACTTTTAAACTGCGGAAGCCGATGTACACGACAAAAATAACAATCAGGAATACCGTAGCCAATAACCAAACGGCACGAGGGCCATATTCCACACCGCCGATCAACATGGGATCGAGGGTGATGTAGGCAATTTCTCCGTACAAGACACAGTCTTGGTCGAGGTCTACATTGCCAGCAAAATAGGAGATGAGGATGACGCCCAGCGCAAAGAAAGAAGTGAAGGTAATGCCGATGGAAGCATCTTCTTGTACTTGTCCTTTTTTGTGTAAAAACTCAATCAAAAAGGTCGTGAGCAAACCGATTAAGCCTGCACCGATGATCATGAAAAAGGAATTACGTTCTCCCGATAAAAGGTACGTAATCACAATCCCTGGCAATACCGCATGGGATATGGCATCACCCACCATGGTCATTTTTCGGAGTACCAAAAAACATCCCAGTGTGCCTGTGCTGGCTACTACGAGTATGCCGGTTAATATAATCCAGAAGTCGTTCATTTTATAGGAGTCAGTGGTCAGGTATCAGTGGTCAGTAAGGGTATTGTTAAATAGTATTTTGTTTTTTTTGTCAGTGATAAGATGTCTGTTGTGATCAAGTACTGATACCTGGCTACTGATACCTGACCACTGACTACTGACTCCTAATTTCAATCCCCACCTCAGGATTCCCCAAGATCGTTTCTAAGCGCTCCTGTAATTCTGGTGTGAGAATGTGTTCAATGGTATCTGCATCGTCGTGCACGTGATCGGGTGCAATGCGAAGGTATTCTGTCAGGTAAAGTTCCCATAGGCGATGTAAGCGGGCTACACGTTCGCCTTGTTGTAGACCTTCCTTGGTAAGTTTATAATGTTGTTCGCTCGTTTTTTCTAAATACCCTTCTTCAATGAGGGCTACCATGCCTTTGTACAATTGTGCACTGGGCATGTTGCGTTGGTGCAAAATGTCGGTGGTTTTAAAAGACGCTGTGCTGGCATCGCCACTTTGTTGGGTGAGGTAGTAAAACGTTTTTAAAATGTTTTCTTCCAACATGAGTTGACGAATGCGTTGTTGCTTGATCCATTTTACCCAAATACCTTTTTTAGGAGCGAAGACAAAAGTCATAACCGCGGCAAAAGACAAGACCATTACAATCCAAGGTCCTGTAGGCATGTGTGGAGCGGTGTATGAAATTGCAGCACCAACCAAGCCTGCAATAGAACTGATGAGAATAGCAATGCCGATCATGGTCGGTAAACGATCGGTCCAGAAGCGTGCGGTAGCAGCAGGAGCGATCAAGAGCGATGCCATAAGTACTACGCCGACGGCTTGTATGCCCGTAACAATGGCTAATACCGTTAATCCACTCAAGAGCAATTCGAGCAAACGAATTTTATAACCGATGCTTTGTGCAAAGTCTTTGTCAAAACTTAAGAGTTGAAATTCTTTGTAGAAAGCCCATACCGTAAGCATAAGCACGATCGCTACGCCTCCGAAAACCCAGACGTCAAAAGAGGTGAGGGCTGCTGCTTTGCCAAAGAGAAAGGCATCCAAGCCCGATTGGTCAGCCATGCCACTGTGTTGTATAATCGTCAACAACCAAATGCCGATGCCGAAGAATACCGATAAAATTAAACTGATGGCAGTATCTTGTTTCAGTTTGCTGTGGTGAACAATCGTATCGACGAGATAAATGGAGAGCCATCCCGTAAGGAAAGCACCCGGTACTAAATACAAAGGGTTTTTAGATCCACCCACGATAAAGGCCAAGCAAATGCCCGGTAAAATAGCATGTGCTACCGCATCGCCGATGAGGGATTTCTTTTGCAAAAAAGAAAAGGTGCCCACGACGGATGCACTTACTGACATCAGCAAGCAACCGGCCACGACGTACCAGACATTAGGATTATCAAACGATAGAAACGATAACATTATTTATCTCGAATAGGGAAAGCTTCTTTATCTAATAAATCTGAAACCGTACTGAGGATGTTTAATTTTCCGCCGTAGGTTTCTTGTAGTAATTCTTTGGTCATCACGTCTTTGGTTGGCGCACTGGCAACCAAACGCATATTAATCAAGACCAACCAATCGAAATAGGTTTCTGCCGATTGTAAATCGTGGTGTATCACCACGACTGTTTTACCATTGCGAGCCATGTCGCGCAAGAGTTCGACGATGGCCGTTTCCGTAGCAATGTCAACACCTGCAAAGGGTTCATCCATTAAGTACAAATCGGCATCTTGTGCCAGCGAGCGAGCAATGAAGACTCGCTGTTGCTGTCCACCAGACAACTGAGAAATTTGACGGTCTGCAAAACCGTCCATGCCTACTTTCTTTAAGCATTCTAAAGCAGCATCGCGGTCGGCTTTGCGCGGACGTTGAAACCATTTTAGTTTGGCATAACGTCCCATCAAGACTACGTCCATGGCGGAAGCAGGGAAGTCCCAATCGACAGATTCTTTCTGAGGTACGTAGCTTACGCGATCACGTACTTTATTTAATTCTTCACCGAAGAGTTTAATGTATCCACTTCCTGTTGGAATTAAGCCCATGATGGCTTTCACCAAGGTCGATTTTCCAGCGCCGTTCGGTCCCATGATGCCGATGATTTTTCCTTTAGGTAAAGAAAAGTCAATGCCCCAAAGCACCGGTTTTCTATGGTAAGAAACCGTAAGGTCGTGTATTTCTATGATCGGATCGTTTACCTGTTGTATCATCTGGTATTAATTAAACCTTGAGTAATGTGCGTGACATTGGCTTTCACCATGCCGATGTAGGTGCCTTCTACGGTGCCTTCTGCTCCCATGGCATCGGAGTATAAAGCTGTGCCCATTTGTACATCATGTCCTTTGTCTTTACAGCCTTCTACGACTGCTTCAATGGCTTTAGGCGATACAGAGGTTTCTATGAATACGGATTTGATTTTTCGTTCGGTAATTAAAGAAACCAAGTTAGAAATGTCTTTCAAGCCGAAGTCTGAAACCGTAGAAATACCTTGCAGTCCGATTACTTCCATGTGGTATGCTCTGCCGAAATAACCGAAGGCATCGTGTGCTGTCACCAATACACGAGAAGCTACAGGGATGTTGTTGATTTCTTGTTTCATCCATTGGTCGAGGCTGTCCAAGCCTTGGAGAAAAGTATTTTCATTTTGTTGCACCGTTGTGCTGAGGCTACTGTCTTTACTCAGTTCTTGAGCAACGTAAGTCCAACCTTTTTTCCATAAAGCAACATCAAACCAAATGTGAGGATCGTAAGTGTTTTCACCGAGCATACGCAAGTCTTCTTTAGCTAAGCCGTCGGTAATGGCAATGACTTTTTTCTTGCGTTTTAGTTTTTCTAACATATCACTCATTTTTCCTTCCAAGTGCAATCCATTGTAAAGGATGATGTCTGCTTCTTGCAGGAGTTGTAAGTCTTTCGACGTAGCCTTGTACAAGTGAGGATCTACACCTGTGCCCATGAGCGAGGTAATTTCAACGGTATCACCCAGCAAGTTCTTCACGCCGTCTGCCAACATGCCTGTGGTGGTAACGATGCGTAACTTATGTTGTTCGTTCTGTGCTTGTTCTTTCGAACAGCTACAAAACATAGCGACAACAAGGAATAAAGAGAATGTAAATTTCATTTTTAAAATTAATCGAGGATGGATACCAATATGTTTTTAGCTACTTCATAAGAAACAACCGTTGTTTTTTTATTGTTCACTTTCAATTCCATAGAAGCATCGAAGACGATACGATCGACGACGGCTATGGAAACGCCAATGTTAAGGCCTAGTTTATCGAGGTATTGTAAGAAAGCAGGACTGTGTTCTTTCATGCCCATGACTTTACAATGTGTTCCAATTTCAGTTTCCGATAAGGGAATTTGTTTCAGCATTGGAATCTCTCCTTTGGCATTAGGGATGGGGTCTCCGTGAGGGTCGCTGGTCGGGAAGCCTAAGAAACTGTCGAGGCGTTCGATGAGTAATTTTGATTGAATGTGTTCTAATTGTTCTGCAATTTCATGCACTTCATCCCAATTGAACGTTAATTTTTCCACGAGAAAAACTTCCCATAAGCGGTGCTTTCGTACCACTTGCAAGGCTTCGGTTTTACCTTTCTTGGTCAACGAAACGCCTTGGTATTTTTCGTAATGGATATACGATTTATCGGAAAGCTTTTTCAGCATGTCGCTGACGGAAGCCGGTTTGGTTTTCATGACTTCCGATATGGCGTTTGTCCTTACCGATTTATTGTCGACCGATAAATGGTAAATCGCCTTGATGTAGTTTTCTTCGGTGTATGTAAGCATAATACACAAAGGTATACATTATAGGCAATTCTAAAAATGAATTTAGATTAATCTTAATTTCAATGAGTACGCTTGTTAAGGTGCTATAAAAGGTATTGAATTGAGTTTTTTAAGCGTTTTGCTTCTGTTTCCCAATACAACTCGTCCGTTGAATGGATGGTTTGGTAAAAGTGAGGGTGTTTGAGGCGCTGGATGAGTTCATGAAGTTGTGGCTTTTCGTAATTGATCGACATACCCGCATCGTAGGTTTGCATGAGTTTACTCCAAGTGGAATTAGAGGTACAAAGTACGGGCAAATGGTAAGCGATGTATTCGTAGAGTTTGGTAGGAATACGGTTTTTGGTAGCCGTGTTTTCACGGTAACAGACCAAGCCCCAATCCGCATCTTGTATGGCTTTTAGGATTGCACTGTGCGGTATGGCGATGTCAAAGTCATTGGCTTTAATGTAGGGTATTTTTTTGATGAAAGCCTTCAAGCGGTGTGCTTCACCTGCATCAGCGCAATAACCTAAGATGTGCAATTGAAAAGCGGGATTAATACTGTGTAACTGTTCTATTAATTTGATCGCATCATAGATACCATATTCTCTGGAGATGCTTCCACTATAAAGTAAAACGATTTCACCGTTCGGTGTTTTTCGAGTGGTATTGGTGGATCGAACAACTTTGTTTGCAACAACAAGCGCTTTCTTTTGGATGAAAGGCATTTCTTGCAGGTAGCAGTTTTCCGCACTGAGGATGAGGCTGTAAAAAGGGAGGAGCATGCGTTCTTTTACTCTCACACCAAGCGCAATAGGAGAGCGCAACCAGGCAGGAAAGGCTTGAGTATGGAGTATGTTTAAGGAATAGTTTTCTTGCAGGTCGTATACCAATTTGGTCTTTGGACGGAGTAATTTGTATAAGGTAAAAGGAAAAAGGAGTTCATGCGTGCAAGCGATCAAGACCTGAGGCTTGAGTTTCAATACGATAAAAAAAACATGCCAAGGGGCAAGGAGGCGTGAAAAGGAAAGCCGAGAAAAAAGGCCTATACTGTGTACTCGAACAGCAGTACCTTTATTTTTATCCTCTTTTCCATGACCGATGACATGTACTTCGGTGTTTGGAATTTCTGATAGGCTAATTCCAATTTTTTCGTACATTCGTGGCTCATATAGTGGTTTCAGTACCGAGGCTATAACGATTCGTGAGCTTGACATAACCACAATATAGAATTATTTAATAGCATAAACCAGTATTGTAAACGATGAAAGAATTGATTGAACAAGCTTGGGAAGACAGAAGTTTGACCCAAACTCCGGAAGTGCAAGCAGCCATTAGAGCAATTATTGAAGACCTTGATAAAGGTAGAAAAAGGGTAGCAGAACCAGGTCCAGATAATACATGGATTGTGAACGACTGGATTAAGAAAGCCGTGATCATGTATTTCCCGATTCAGAAAATGCATACCATGCATGCCGGTCCTTTGGAATTTTACGATAAAATGGACTTGAAAAAAGGCTATGAAGAATTAGGCGTTCGCGTTGTTCCTCATGCTGCTGCTCGCTACGGTGCGTACTTAGCGAAAGGTGTCATCTTAATGCCTTCCTATGTAAATATCGGAGCATTTGTTGACGAAGGTACCATGGTAGATACGTGGGCTACGGTAGGCAGTTGTGCACAAATTGGTAAACACGTACACTTAAGTGGTGGCGTGGGTATTGGTGGCGTATTAGAGCCTGTACAAGCGGCTCCTGTCATCATCGAAGATGGAGCTTTTTTAGGTTCTCGTTGCATTGTAGTGGAAGGTGTTCGCGTTGGAAAAGAAGCGGTATTGGGTGCTAATGTGGTATTGACAGGCAGTTCAAAAATCATCGACGTTACAGGTCCAGAACCAATCGAATACAAAGGTTATGTTCCTGCTCGTTCCGTAGTTATTCCGGGTACTATTCCTAAGCAATTCCCTGCAGGTATTTTCCAAGTGCCTTGTGCCTTGATCATTGGTCAACGTAAGCCAAGCACCGACTTGAAGACGTCTTTGAACGATGCGTTGAGAGAGAATAATGTAGCGGTGTAATTTTAGTAGACAGTATACAGTAGGCAGTGGACAGAAGGGGTATAAAACACCTCATTGTTTACTCTTTATAAATAACAGAAAAGGGGAAATCTTAATTAAGATTTCCCCTTTTCTGTTTACTGCCTACTGCCTACTGTTTACTGCCTACTGTTTACTGCCTACTGTCTACTGTCTACTATTTTATTTTCTGCCTACTGTCCACTGCCTACTGTTTACTATAATCATAAAACCCCTTCCCACTTTTCACCCCCAAATGACCCGCTTGTACCATGTTGACAAGGAGAGGACAGGGAGCGTATTTTGGATTTCCGAAACCGTCGACCAATACACGCAGAATGGCTAAGCATACATCGAGGCCAATAAAATCGGCCAGTTGTAATGGACCCATCGGGTGTGCCATGCCGAGTTTCATCACTTGATCGATGTCTTCAGCACTCGATACACCTTCGTATAAGGTATAAATGGCTTCATTGATCATGGGCATGAGTATGCGGTTAGCTACGAAGCCGGGATAATCGTTGACTTCTACAGGTATTTTACCTACTTGAAGGGATAAGGCCATAACGGTTTCACATACCTCTTTTGAGGTAGCGTAGCCTTTGATCACCTCTACTAATTTCATGACCGGAACGGGATTCATAAAATGCATACCGATTACTTTATCGGGACGTTGCGTCGCAGCACCCAATTTGGTAATGGAAATGGAAGAGGTATTGCTGGCTAAAATACAATGCTTTGGTGCGACTTTATCTAACTCTTTGAAAATGGATAACTTAACCTCTGTGTTTTCAGAAGCAGCTTCGATGATCAGGTCTGCGTCTCGGACAGCATCGACGATGGTGTTGATAAATTTAATGCGTGTACAAGTACTGTCAAGAGCCTCTTTGGTAATCAGTCCTTTATCGAATTGGCGAGCGAGATTTTTATCGATGGTAGCCTTCGCTTTATCCAGTTGTTCTACCGATAAATCGTAAAGGGTAGTCTCCAAACCGTGTAAAGCCATGACGTGTGCAATGCCGTTTCCCATGGTTCCTGCTCCGATTACCGTTATTTTTTTCATTGAAAACATTGTATAGATGAAGACTCTTTTATACTTTTGTTCTACTTGTTAAGTAGAACTTATATTTCTTTTACAATATAAGTTTACAAATTATCGTTAAGGATTTGCTGTAACGGTTAATAATTTTGTAAATTTCAATTTAACAATTTAGTAACAATAGGATTCGTAATTTGCGTCGAATTCCAGTTTAAAGGTTCATTTACCCAGTTTTAGTTCATATTTTAATAAAGTTTAGTCTACTAGTTTATACCCATGGAAAACCTAAATCAGAACATTCCTCAAAAATCAAATTTCGCATCAATGTTTGCTAACATTGTTATTCCTGCTGCAATTGTGATAAGCGTACTCGTTTATATTTTTGTATTCGGAGATGCTTCTAACTTCAATGAAAAAGGCGAACCTATACCGGGTAATTATTTAGGTTTGGTGCACAAAGGAGGTCCTGTTGTACCGATCTTGCTTTCATTTTTCTTAATGGTATTAACGTTCTCTATCGAACGTTTCATCACGATTCAAATGGCTTACGGTTCAGGTTCATTGAATCAATTTGTACGAAATGTAAAATCTCGTTTGTCAGCTAACGATATTCAAGGAGCGATTGAAGTGTGTGAAGCTCAAAAAGGTTCTGTAGGAAACGTGACTGTTTCAGTATTGAAAAGATACCAAGAGGTTGCTGCTGATTCTTCTTTATCAAAAGAAAAGAAAATGGAAGAATTGCAAAAAGAAGTAGAAGATTCTACGGCTTTGGAAATGCCTCACTTAGAAAAAAACTTAAACATCTTAGCAACCCTTGCTTCTGTAGGAACATTGGTAGCCTTGTTAGGAACGGTATTGGGTATGATCAGAGCCTTCGCTGCTTTAGCATCTTCAGGCACTCCAAATGCAGAGGCACTTGCAAGTGGTATTTCTGAAGCTTTGATCAATACAGCTTTGGGTATTGCAGCCTCTTCTATTGCGATTATCATGTATAACTTCTTCACAAGCCGCATCGATAACTTGACTCATCATATCGATGAAATTGGCTATACCATTAACCATACATTTTCTGCTCGTCAAAAATAAGCGAATCAGTTTTTCTGATCTAAATGCTTTTAATCTTAACGAGTAAATAATTAACCATGGGACAAGTAAAATCAAAAAAAGGAGGAATATCGTTAGACATGACAGCCATGTGTGACGTAGCCTTTTTGCTCTTGACTTTCTTCATCCTGACTGCCAAGATGAAAATGCCAGAACCTGCTAGGTTCGAAGTGCCTTCTTCTATATCTGATACGAAACTACCCGATGACAACGTCATTCGTATTTCGATCAGTAATGAAGGAGCGGTATATTTTACAATTGCAGAACAGGGCACAAGAAGAGAGCTCATTCAACAGATCGATGAAATGTATAAGCTGGGCTTAACGACAAAACAAAAGTCGACTTTTGAGTTGACGGAAACGTTTGGGGTTCCGATGGCTCAATTACCATATTATCTTGGTCTACCAGAAGAGAAACGCAAAGAGTTTAAGCAGACTGGTATTGTGATGGATTCCACCAACAACGAATTGAAAGGTTGGGTGAGGGTTGCCAAAACCATTAATCCTGCCATGCGCATTGCCGTAAAAGGAGATAGAGAGTCTGAATACCTAGTATTCTCTAAAGTACTTTCTTCTTTACAAGAAATGAATTTGAATAAGTTTAGTCTTATTACATCGATGGAAAATAAACCTTCCGTAGAATAACCACTTATTGAACCATGTCAGAAATAGCAAGTTCCGAAGGCGGTAAAAAAGGCAAAGGTGCTGGTAAAAGCCGTAAAAATGCTTCCACGAAAGTCGATATGACACCGATGGTAGATTTGGCGTTTTTGCTCATCACGTTTTTCATGCTTACCACCACACTCAGTAAGCAGCAAGTAATGCAGCTTAACATGCCGGATAAAAACGACAAGAATGTCGATCGTCCGGATGTAAAAGAATCGCAAGCGATGACCATTATTTTGGGAGAAAAGGATAAGGTATTTTGGTATACGACAAAAGACGGAGTACCAGAATTTCATGAAACGAATTTCAATCCAGAAGAAGGCATACGTGCTGTCTTATTGAATAAAAATAAAACGACAAAAGATTTAGTCGTGGTTATCAAAGCCATGGAAAAGTCTAAATACATCAATATTGTAGACCTACTCGATGAAATGCACATTACCAAAACAGAGCGTTATGCTTTGGTGGAAATAAGCAAGGAAGACGAGACATTGGTTGAGAAACAAATAGCGATGTTTCCAGAAGAAAATAAATAGCTAGGAGTCTTATGATAGAAGAACTAGAAGAAGTACGAGTAAAAAAGGGGACTGTGACACAAGAAAATGTCTCGTCAGCATTAACACTGGATGATCTTGTTTTTGAAAACAGAAACAAGGCTTACGGTTCTTATGCTTTAAGAGTACGTTACGGGAATTATATGACGAGGGCATTTATTGCTTCTTTAACCGTGTTCCTATTGATTGTGTTGAGTCCTAAAATTATAGCCCTCATCGACTCTTTCATGGGGCATCAAACGGAAGTCCAGGAAGAAGAAATTGAAGTCATTGCAGAGTTGAAAGATATTCCGATCGAAAAAGACATTCCACCTCCACCTCCCATCGAAGTAGAGCCACCGAAAATTGAAACAGTAAAATTCTTACCGCCAGAAATTAAACCCGATAAGGATGTGCATGTAGATGAACTTCCGCCGAAGACTGATGCTCTAGATACGACCAACATATCTTCTGTTAATCAAGAAGGGGATAAAAACCTGAACGATGTCATCGAAGATGTGCAAGGCAGTTCTGAAATTGGCGGTGGTGAAGACAATAAAGTCTATACCTATGTTGGGGAATGGCCTGAATTTTTGGGCGGTAGAGATGCCATGCTTAAGTTCATTGGTAAGAATATCAAGTATCCACGTGACGCAGAACAAAAAGGTGTTGAAGGTCGTGTCATTGTAGGTTTTACGGTAGATAAAACGGGTGAGATCACTGACGTACACATTTTGAAAGGTGTCTCAGCAACTATGGATAAAGAAGCAGAACGCGTAGTCCGCATGATGCCACCATGGAAACCCGGTAAAAATAACGGGGTAGCTGTAAAAGTTAAATTCAAAGTAGACATCGTCTATAAATTACCAGAGTAGTACATGTTACAAAAAGGATTACATTATTTTAGAATGTCAATGGCAGTAATTTATACTGCCATTGGCGTTTTTATATTAACCAAACCCAATGCCCTCAAAGGCATTGTAGATGAGTCGTATGCGCCCATCATCGGTGCATTGATTTTAGTATATGGATTGTATAGAGGGTATAAAGAGTACATCGTTGAAAGCAATAATAATAAGGACGAGTAATCTCATCGTTCTCCTGTGTTGTATTGTCATCTTCATTGCTTGTTCACCGGAAAACACCTCGGTGGAAAATGCACGGGCTACAATTATACCTACGGATACCGTATACCTCGCTGCTGATTCTTCTCAAATCACCATGCTTCGTACGCTTATTCATGTATACGAAGGCCTTAATCCTTATACCAAAGTCATTCCTACCTACAGCAAAGAAAAAGAACTCTATCGCTACTTAAAATCGAACAGGGTAGACCTTATTTTTCGTTCGTACAACATTACCGAAAAAGAACAAGAAGACATCAGCCGACGCCATTTAATACCCAAGGTAGCTGTCGTATGGCAAGATGCCTTGGCAGTGATTGCACATCAAGATGTGGCTATTGATTCCATTACAGAAGATCAATTGCGCAAGGCCCTTGGCAACGAATCCTCAACATGGAAGGTTGTACTTGATAATGCCAATACGGCTGCTTATGATGTGCTGTGTGTTAAGTATTTCCCTCAAGCGGAAGCGATGAAAGCCTATGCTGCGGGGTCAGAACAGGAGGTCATTGCTCAAGTGAAGAAAGACAAGCATTACTTGGGCTTGGTAAGTTCTGTTTACTTCTCAGGCTTTCACGATGCAAAAGATAGCGTGTTAAAAGACATTAAGGTCATTGGTATAGTACCTGCAAAAGGTACATCCTTAGCGCAATATCCTTTTCAAGATCAGCTTTATAACAGGGTATATCCTTTAGCCAGGGAAGTTTCATGCATCAACCTCGGTGCAAAAAATAGTTTTGGCTCAGCTTTTGTAGCTTTTGTTTTGAGTGAACGAGGACAACGTATTATATTGAAGGCTGGTTTGTTACCAGCAACCATTCCACCACGAGGTATTGAAATAAAATAAATAAGTATGATGAATAACATGTCGTTTAAAAAGACTTTCAGTTTAGCTTTCCTGTTCTTGCTCACAGGCTTTTCTCTTCAAGCACAGGATGTCAAAAAAGGAATTGACCTCATGGTAAAAGAGCGTTTGAACGATGCTCGGGCTTACTTCAAACAAAAAATAGCAGCGGATGCAAAGCACGTTGCGGTATATACTTTCTATTTGGGAGAGGTATGTTATCAGCAAGAAAAATACGATTCTGCTCGCGCGTACTACATGCAAGCCATGAACTTAGACGATAAGGAGCCCTTGAGCTATGCTGGATTAGGAAAGGTTTCATCAGAAAAGAACGAAGTAGAAGGTCAAAAGAATTTTGAAAAAGCCATCAGCTTGATCAAGAAAAGTGCTGAACCTTATAATGTCATTGCGGCGTATTATATCTCAACGAAAGATGTAAAAAATGCTGACAAAGCCATCGCTTTATTATTAGAAGCCATTAAAGTAGAGCCTAAGAATTTTTATTCCAACATACTCATTGGTGATGCTTACTTGGTTAAAAACGAAGGCAGCTATGCCATGTCTTATTTCAACAAGGCATCTTATATTGATGCCAACAGTCCTGTTGTTTCTTGGAAGAAAGGAAATTTGTATTCCAATGCCCGTAACTATGATGAGGGCATGAAAATGTTTCAAGAAGGTTTGGTGAAAGATGTTGATTTCGGTCCGATTTACCGCGACATCGGAGAGTTGTACTACAGAGCAAAGCAATACAAAAAAGCGATCGAAAATTACCAATTGTATTTGCAGAAAATTGACAACAACGACGATGCTCAATTTCGTTACGGTTCGTTTTTATACTTGACACAAGATTATAAAACTGCGCTTACCGTGTTCGATCAATTAGAGCAAAAGAAATACACCAATACGGTCATGTATCGTTTGAAAGGATTCTGTTTATACGAAACGGCTTCTTACGATAAGGGATTAGAATACATGACAAAATTCATGAAGGAAACACCACCAGAAAAATACTTGTCTGTCGATTATGAGTATTTAGGAAAGCTGTACCTTAAGAAAGACAATGATTCTATGGCTACTAAGAACATTGAGTTTGCATGCTTGAAAGATTCAAGTAAATACAACTTGTGGACTGATCTTGGTGCTTATTATTTTTCTAAAAACAAGTACGATGCTGCCATCATTTCTTACAATAAAAAGTTTGAAAAAATGAAGGCAGACGATACCGATTATTTAAACATCGGTAAGGCTTATTATTTTGGTAAGAAATACAAAGAGGCAGATTCTACCTTCAAGTACTTGGTAGAGGCAAGACCAACGGCTTACATTGGTTATATCTACAGAGCGCGTAGTAATGCTTATTTGGACACCGATTACAAAACAGGACAGGCTAAACCGTACTACGATAAAGTCATAGAATTATGTGCTGCGGATGAAATAAAATACAAAGAACCGCTGCTTGAATCCTATCAATACGTTGCGACATACTACATGTACAAGAAAGATAAAGTCAATGCCGATTTGTATTGGAATAAGGTCCTCAAAATAGACCCTGCCAATAAAAGAGCTCAAGACGGATTAAAAGTAAAATAAAAAAATCCCGTCTCGATGTAATCGGGACGGGATTTTTTTTAACCTTTCATAACGCAAGGCTTTATATGTTGTGAAGTATGGTTAGAGCTGGCTGAGGGATACGCAGGGGAATCCCGCTTTTTCAGCGGGACGTAGCGAAGCGAAGCCCGCAATAGCCCGACCCCGCCATCTAAGTAATGGATAACATGAATGTAATAAAGGCGGGGGCAGCCCCAAAAGAAAAGATTATTCATATCATAGGTTGGCATAATTCCAATGTGAATAAATGATACGAATAAAAAGGATTAGTATTTTAGTTCTCCTAAGGTCTAGTGCACTAAAGTTTGACTTTCATGATATTGTTTTTCTTTTCTTTTGTTCGCCCAAAAGAAAAGAAACAAAAGAAAAAGGCGCCACGAAAACCAATTAAAGAAGACCCTTCTTTAATTTATCAACGACACGCTGTTAATGCTACACGGGGTCTTCTTTAATTCGCTCTTTTCGTGGACACCCACCGCACGCAAACCTCTGAGTATTTGGAAACGTAGACATAAACAGACGGCATCTTAAAAATTGAGCCAATGGAAATTAAAATACTAATCTAATAAAAATAATAGGTATCATTTGTTAATCTAAGCATCTAAGCTTATTTTAAGTAATTACTTTATAAACGCTTCTCACAATGGCAAAGGAAAATATACACAGGGCAATGGGAAGTCTTGCCTATTCAATCGCAATGGCGGATGGCGAGGTTCAGTCTCAGGAATTAGACATCATTCGTAAACTGGCTCAGAAAGAATTTGAGCTTGCAGAAACCGACAACGAATGGATTAATAAAATGTTTGAACAATTATCGACCAGCAAGATTACGGTCGACGATGCTTACAATTATGCCATCGACGTATTAGAATCGAACCGTTACGATTACGATTTTGATGAAGGCATGAAGCATAAATGCATTAATTTCATGAAGAAAGTTGCAGATTCATTCAGTGAAATTTCACACGTTGAAGTTTCTATCATCAACCGATTTGAACAAGACATGAGTCGTTTCTAACATGACTGTTCGACCTAAGTTAACGATATTATCAATCGATGGAGGAGGTATTCGTGGCGTTGTTCCACTGTACCTCCTTGATCGATTAGAGCAAGAACTCAGGTCTCGCTTAAACGATCCACGTTTTTTTATCAGCAGTTGTTTTAATGTATTATCGGGTACGAGTACAGGTGCTATTATTTCGGCTGGCTTGTCGATGCCTGATACCGAAGGTAAAAAGCCACTGTACGATGCACATTATATTTTAAGGGCTTATTTATCGGCAGGACAAAAAATATTCAGGGCTTCTACTTGGGAATCCTTTAAAAGTCTAGGTGGATTAAGGTCATCAAAATATTCTCCTGTAGCCTTAGAAAAATATTTCGATTTCTTTTTTAAAAAGCATTCCATGTCAGAGTTGTTGTATGACAACATGATTGTAGCATACGATCTAGAAAATAGAAAACCATTTTTATTTACAGGAGGGAAACACTTTAAGAATTCTCGCTTTCAAGTGAAGGATGCCTTACGTGCATCGACCTCTGCACCGATTTATTTTACACCTGCTACTATTCAAGATCACCACGGTGTTTCTCACACCTTAGTAGACGGTGGAGTAGTAGCAAACAGTTCGAATTTGGTCTTAATGCAATATTTATTAACCAACGGTTATATAGATTCTACAACTGAACTCACGTGGTTGTCTTTGGGTACTGGATACAATAAGTCTAGCGTGGAATCAGCTGATTTAAACGGTGCTTTATCGTGGCTTTTTCCATTGTTGGATATTTTAAACACGGGATCATCCAATAATGTGACGGATCAAACGGCTGTAATTTTATCGTCGTTATTTCAAAAGGCAAATTTTATTCGTGTGAGTCCTGCTTTGCATAAAGCATCGGACGAACTAGACGATGTTTCTCCAGAAAATTTAAAGGCTTTGCAAGAGTCTGCTCAATTATACATCAGTGAACATCCACAAGAATGGGAGTCTTTGGTACAGCACTTATTAAAATCTTATACAGAAAACCATGCTTGAATTAATTGCTTTATATTTTCTACTGAAGAATGTTAAAAGTTTAGCCGAACAGAAAGGCTATTCGATTTTGCGATGGAAAATAATGATGGTCTTGACATGGTTTATGGCGGAGTTTACAGGCTTTATCATTGTACAAACCTATTTCCCTAATCAACTCTTGATCATGATGGCCATTGGCTTATGCATGGCTTATTTATCGTATTTACTCCTCATGCAATATTGGAGCAGTTTGCCGAATATAAACGAAGAAGAAGATGATGACTAAAATAATCTTATGCTTGCTCGTATGTTGTATACAAGGGAACCTACTTTTTGCTCAACAAAAGCAGATTCAAAATCCTAACCTGCAAACTTTAGGTAAGCCCATCAATTCGCTGACGTATTCTGAGTTTGCTCCCACTGTCAGTGCAGACGGTAATACCATGATTTTTGAATCGGACAAATCGGGGCTGTGGAGGTTGTACATTACCTACCAAACTAGACCTGGCGTATGGACAGAGCCCAAAGATTTAGATGCCATCAATAATAAAGTTGCGCCGGGAGATTTTTTAGGCGGCCCTTGTATCAGTTACGATGGGAATACCTTGTTTTTTACCTCCAACATGAAAGGCACCATGGGCGGTGTTGACATTTGGATGAGTACAAGAAATGGAGAAAATTGGACTGCTCCTAAAAATTTAGGCAAAACGATAAACAGTAAAGGCTACGATGGCTTTCCATCCTTATCTGCAGATGGCTACTGGCTTTATTTCATGCGTGCTCGGGAAGAGAGCTCTCCAACAGGACAGCGTTGTTGTGAAGTATATATTGCTCAAAAGAAGGGTGCTCTTTTCATGAATCCGAGGGCTTTGCCCGCTCCGATCAACCTGGGTTGTGAAGGCTATCCTCGCATCATGGCGGATGGAAGAACGCTTATCTTTTCTTCGTATCGTCCTGGTGGTAAAGGAGGCTATGATTTGTACGAGTCAAAGTATAAAAACAAAATGTGGTCTACACCTGTGCCTTTAGAATTTATCAATACCTCTAAAGACGATGAATTGATTTCTGTGCCCGCTTCTGGTGATGTGATCTACTTGTCCAGTACCATGAATAATAACAAAGATGACATTTTCAAAATCATGTTGCCAGAAGAATTCAGGCCCGATAAAATTGTCATTGTAGAAGGTTTTGTCATTGATTCAGAAACGAAAAAAACGATTCCGTCTACCGTTAAAGTCAGTGATATCAAAAAGAAAGAGAAGGTACAAGAAATTAAAAACGATAGCATTACAGGGAAGTATGTTTTGTACTTGGAAGAAGGAAAGAAATACGATGTATCAGTCGTTTCACAAGGTCATACCTTTGAATCAGAAGTCATCGATTTGGAAAATGTGACCAAGTACAAGACGGTGAAAAAACAAATCAAATTAAAAGCTTTAAAGACCAATACCACTTTTGTGTTAAACAACGTGTTCTTTGATTTTGATTCCGCATCCTTGACAAAAGAATCGGAATTAGAATTGGAGCGGGTAACAGAACTCTTGAATGCCAATCCTACCATGGTGGTAGAGCTTTCAGCGCATACCGACGATAAAGGAAGTGATCCTTATAATTTAAAATTGTCGCAATTGAGAGCGGAGTCTGTGGTACGCTTCATTACGCAAAAGGGTATTCCTAAAGAACGCATGGTAGCTAAAGGTTATGGTGAGACCAAACCATCGGTAGCAAACGATACAGACGAGCACAGGGCTCAAAATAGAAGGGTAGAGTTTAAGGTGCTTACTATGTAGAAAAGGTATACTCCTCTCAATTGCAAGTAACCTTCTATAGTGTTTATGAAAAATGTGCGATCGCTTGGTTATGGCCTTTGAAATTATCTTCGATGACCGCTGGAATTAATTCATAATCCACATTACACACATCGAGCTCAATCCCATTTTCATTGAAGTACCTAAAAAAGACCCCGAGTTGGTATTCGAAGGGTAGTTTTTCAAAGCTTAATTCAGCAGAAAAACCTGTAGAAGCGCATAATGCAGTGTGAAAATCATTGAAATCTTGCCATGCCCTAGGATATTCTTGTTGAAGGTGTGCATAGTCGAGTTGAATTGTTTTCATAGATTGATTACCTTAGGGTATAAATTAAATGGAATGAAAGGCTTGATCGAATTTTACAAACAATACAAAGAATACATACGCGTAGATGCACTCATGTATTTATCGTTCATCATCGCATTTATTTTATTGATGATCTTTTATAAATAAAAAATCCCGACCTGTAGATTTGAAGATCGGGATTTTTTTATGCTATTCATTATTTAGCACGTTCAACGTAGGTGCCGGATTTGGTATCTATTTTTATACGGTCACCGATATTTACAAACAAAGGCACGTTTACAATTGCACCGGTTTCAACGGTAGCTTGTTTTAAGGTCTTCGTCGCTGTATCACCCCTCATGCCCGGTTCGGTGTAGGTAATTTCTAATTCTACGTTTTGAGGTAACTCAGCCAGCAGAGCGATATCGCCGTCGACAGATACTCGGATGATCATTTCTTCTTTTAGAAATTTAGCCGCATCTCCAAATAATTCTTCTTGAATGTATATCTGATCGAAAGTTTCTAAGTCCATGCAAACAAAGCTATCGCCTTCTTTGTATAAGTACTGTAAGTCCTTGATATCAACCCTTACCAATTCAACTTCTTCACCTGCTCTAAAGCGATTTTCTACGAATTTACCAGTTTTAACATTGCGCATTTTTACTTGGTAAAATGCCCTTAAGTTACCAGGAGTGCGGTGTTCGTAATCGGTTACAACAACAAGTTCATTATTGAACCTTAAAAAGGTGCCTTTTGATACGTCTGAAATATTTGCCATAATTTTTTATAATCGAACCACAAAAATAATTCTTTATTGTGAAAGGTCAAAAAAATTAGGGTTTGATTATATAGCCTGCTTTTGTAATGAGGGCAGATAGTTCGGCCTCACTGATGGATCCTTCCACGGAGAGTATTTTTTTAGGGTCTACCGTGTTTACTTCCCAAGATCTGATGCGTGAATCTTCATCGAGGAATGGTTTTACCTTGGCTACACAACTCCCACAGTTGATGTTGGTAGAGACGGCAATTCCTTTTTTTTCTTTTTTGAACCAATTAAGCATGTCCTTATGTTTTGGATGTGAATGAAATTAGCTATTTTTAAAGATAATAACAGCCTTATGAAAAGATCAGTTCAATTATTTCTATTTTCTGTAGTCTCCATTCTCGTTTATGCTTGTGGTTCAGGTTCTTTTAAGGAAGAATCTTTTTATGTGCGCGGAAATTGCGACATGTGTAAAGAGCGCATCGAGCTTGGAGTGAAGGAACTTAAAGGTGTTCAGACTGCTTTGTACAACGTAGAAAAGGAAAGCATTAATGTTGTTTACGATTCTACCTTGATTACTCGCATGGCCATTGAAGAAAAGTGTGCAGACCTTGGCCACAGTACAGAGCTTGTGCATAAAAATGAAAAGCACCATGCTGAATTGCCCGAATGTTGTCAAGAGACGGCGAACACCAATAAAGGCAAACATTAATGTTTGCCTTTATTGGTCTCTCCCTTAGGTTATGAGATGTTAGAAGCATTATTGCCTGGAAATAACTTTACCTGGAACGTCACCTGTCAGGAAAAATTAATGAGTGGGCTACAGTTTTCTTTTCATAAGAAGGAAGAAAATCTGAAACCTCTAAAATGATTTATATTGTAAGGATGCAATTGTCGGCGTTGTTTTAAAAAAAAAACTCACCCAGGTTTTAAACCGGGTGAGTTTTTTTTAATTTTTGATTTCTATTATAAACTCCAATAGGTCATGTTTTTTATCCTGTTTCTAAACATTCCTTTTATATCTATAAATACAGGACGATCACCCGATATCGTGTTAAAGTAAGCAGGTTCTAAACTTACGTATTCTTTATGCATGACAGCCATGATTACAGCATCGTAGCCACTGCCTATTTTTGTCGCCAGCTCATACCCATACTCATGGTTGAACTCTTCCGATGAAGCATAAGGATCTACAATGTCTACCGTAAGGTGATAAGATTTAAGTTCACGGATGACATCTACAATTTTAGAATTCCTGATGTCTTCTACGTTTTCTTTAAATGTAGCTCCCATCAACAATATTCTTGCTTTTGAAATTACTTTATCATTTTGAATAAGCAATTGCACCGTTTTTTTAGCGATGTACGCACCCATATTGTCGTTGATGTGACGACCACTCAATATGACATCTGGGTTGTGACCTAGTTTCTTTGCTTTGTAAGTTAAGTAATAAGGATCAACGCCAATGCAATGACCGCCTACAAGGCCTGGGCTAAACTTTAAAAAGTTCCATTTAGTACCAGCAGCTTCCAATACTTCGTAAGTATTGATGTTTAGTTTATCACAGATGATAGACAGCTCATTCATCAAAGCGATATTTAAATCGCGTTGTGTATTCTCTATGATTTTTGCTGCCTCAGCAACTTTGATACAAGAAGCTTTAAACACTCCTGCATCTACAACAAGTTTATATACGTTAGCAATTTCTTCAGCTGAATGTTCATCGCATCCTGAAACTACTTTAGTTATTTTAGAAAGGGTATGTTCTTTATCTCCCGGATTAATTCTTTCAGGAGAATAACCAACTTTAAAATCAGTCTGGAATTTTAACCCAGATTCTTTTTCAAGAACAGGTATACAATCTTCTTCCGTACATCCTGGATACACTGTTGATTCGAAAACGACATAATCACCCTTCTTCAACGCTTTACCTACTGTAGCTGAAGCAGACAGCAAAGGTCTTAAGTCAGGTTGATTAAATTCATCAATAGGAGTAGGTACTGCTACAATAAAAAAATTAGCTTTTTTTAGATCTTCTAACTGAGCAGTAAATGTAATGTCTGAATTTTCGAATTCACTAGCATCCAGTTCTCCACTAGGGTCTACCTTATTTTTCATCATATCAACTCTTTTAGCGTTGATATCAAAACCGACTACTTTTACTTTTTTAGCGAATGCCAGAGCAATTGGAAGTCCTACGTATCCCAAACCTATTAAAGCAACAGCGGCTTGTTTGTTTTTTACTTTATCAGCTATTTCGTATGCCATCTTATTTATTGTTGAGAGTTAAAAGTTAAAAATACGACTTATTTATCATGATATGTTTTTTAATGATCTGAATTTTTTTTGTTTCATACACGTGTGTTACACAGATTAGTTTTTTAAAAGAAAAAGAAAAAATAATATGAAGAATACAATTATAAACAAAGGATTAATTTAATAATTAGCGTCAGTTTTTTGATGTATTATGTTATTATACAGTTATTTATAATGGTTTTTAAGCTACGCTATCTAAAAGGGTGATTCGAATAATAATATTTATGATTTAAAAATTCAAGTAGTTAAATTTTTAAATCATAAATATTAGTTTGTGTAAGTTAATGCGCTTAACTTGTATAACATTTCGTTAAAATATTCCCTTTAACAATAAACCCATCGGGTTAAAAACGTTCTGCTAAAATCGTAATGATATGTTAAAAAGGTTTTTATACTCCGCTTTGTTTAGTTTTTTTCTATGTTTTTTATTTACTCCTGCAGCTTCATCACAAGATTTAAATACAGAGGAAGATCCTTTTTTTGATAAATTAAACAAGGATGTCAATGATTTAATTGAAAAGCACATTGGTAGTTTGAATAAAACAGCTCCTACTGAAGAAGCATCTATCAAAGAACTTTACAACAACTCTTCGTACACAGATTCCTTGCAATCCATGAGTTCTGCCATTGCATTGGTTGAACGCCGTAGAATAGCTAAAGATGTTGGCTTCAGGTTCTACATGGGCTATATTGATAACCTTACAAATGGATTAGAAGATCAGGGTTTCTTTTACCGCAGAGCATTTCAAACCGGCTTAGATTGGAATTTGCTAAAAGACGGGTGGCTAGACAGTAGGTATAAAGCCAACGAGTATCAGTACCATCAACAAATACAAACGCTTAATCAAACCCGTGGAGGTAAACCCAATGAATATTCCTTTCTCTACCATCACATATCTGGAGTATTTGGCGAAGCGAAAAGAATCGCATTGGTAAACCGACTTTCTTTTTCCAATGACTACTTAGAAATATCAAAGAAGTTATACTACAAAAAATTGTTGTTGTGGGATGATATCTTAATGCTTTTGGCGCAACAAGCTGCGCTTGATAACATGCTTCAAAAGGCTGCTTTTTCTGATAAGGCAACTGTAGACTCTGTTGTTGTTGCCAGGGTAGAAATGTTGCCTGTATTTAAGATTAATCAGGAACAATTGCTCGTAAAGTTTTACGAGAGAAACAACGTTACTGACAGTTTAAACATTCAACTGCATGAAGACTATGTATTATCCAAATACAGGGCAGTAAGAGATATAAGTTTACGACCTTTTATCAGGTACAATTATTACGATTACGAAGGATTGAATCAAACAGTCGAAGGGAATAGAGATTTTCTTTCTGTTGGGTTACAATTTAGTGTACCACTGCCTCTACGAATAAAAGAAAATAGAACGTTGCGCGAACTGACAATGAAAGAGGTGGACTTGAAAAATACTTTTTCTGCATCTACTAACGCCATAGAGTTGAAAAATATCTTATCGGAATACGACCAGGCATATAGTCGATACATAGATTTGTGCTATAAAAAGCAAGTGATAAAGGAAGTAATAAGACGAGAACAGGTAAAACTAAATTTCAACGATACAGATTACAGTCCTATTGCAATTATTAAGCAATTGAATGAGTTTTTTGAGGTGACGTATGAAGTGACGGCGGTTAAAGAACAACTATACTTATTGCTATTAAAGTTGAATTATATTATTCCTGATGCTGATATCTCTGGATTTTCTGAAAAAGTTAATTATGAAAGTGGAGTAGAGGACGTAAAAGTTTCCAGCAAGAGCATGTATGTTTGGTCCAGTACGTTCAGCGAACTATCTAATGAGTCACTGGTAAAGGAGCTTAAACTGGCAAAATGTAAGAAAGTTATTTTGTCCATCAATCAGGACAACGCACTTAAAATGAAAGCGTATGAACTGAATAAGCTCTTGATTAAGGCAAACATTGAATTACACATGATGATTGCCAACAATAAATACATCTATGCCAATGAGGAAAGTAAATTGATAGAGGCTGTTGAATACCTGTCAGATATACCTGGAGTAAAGGGAATACATTTGGATGTAGAACCCCATGTTCTGCCCGAATTGAAGGACAATCGTGACAAGTACCAGGACATGTATGTTGATATGCTAAAAAAAGTATGGAAAACTACGAAATCAAAAGGGTTAAAACTTAGCGTTTCTATTCCTGTGTTTTATGAAACAGACAAGCTACAGAAAATTTATTCTTATGCTGATAAAGTTTACTTGATGGCATACGAAACTCCCAATGTTGATTTCATCATCCGAAAAACGAAAGAAGAAATTGCCATCGACAAATCAAAAACTATCATCGCATTGCGCACGAAAGATTTCAAAAGCAGGGATACGATGAATCAATTCATACAACAACTCCAAAGCGCGCTCGGTCATTCGGAGTTTGCGATTCATGATTTAAAATCGTGGGCAACTTTAAAATAGTCTTATGAAAAGTAATCAATTCAAAAGAAACCCAACAGACTTACGTTTTGTGAAGGAGCGTCCTGCAAAAAAGAAGAAGTTGAACTGGGACAAAATTATTTATTTAAGCATTCTGGCGGTATCCGTATTCTTTCTTACTTCTTATGGGTTTAAGAAATTATTTTATGTATCTGCCGAAGGGCAAGTGCTATTTCAGACACTAGATATTCAGTTGGTAAATGATATTCAGATTTATCAGTTAAACTGTTCTGAGAGTGATAGTGTAACGTGTGGTGATACCTTATTCACATACATCAATGAAAAGCAAATACAAGACGACGGGTCCGATACTTATTTAAAAACGGTAAACAATCAAACAGATTGGAAGAGTAAAGAAGCGTTTAAGATTGAAGAACAGATCAGCTTGAAGCAAATAGAACAAGATAATTGCAAAGAGTTGTTGCGTGGTGTAGAACGAGATAAAACACGGATTAAAAAGGAAGTATACTTGGATGTGTATACAATAGATAAGCTTAATCCATACTTGAGACAGATAGCGGATTTGAAATTACGCATTTCCATGCTCGGTAAAGAAATGGATTTGTTGAGAAAAACAAAGAAAAAACTAGGTGAAGTGTTCGAATCAGACAGTACTGCTGTTGTGGACAGCCTAAGTTCTCAACCCGTGCGCACTAATGCTGAAGGAGAGACTATACAAGCATTTATATCTCCCGTCTCAGGCTTAGTGAGCCATGTGTTTAAGAAAGACTTTGAAACGGTGTTAGAATCTGAACATATCCTCTCTTTGCACATGCCCAAAGCCAGTGTGTATGTTAAGGTGTTTTTTGAACAAAGTGACATGCGCTATTTGCATGTCGGTGATATTGTAGACGTTAAATTTGCCAATGGTTATCAGACGAAGGGAAGAATCAAACGATTTTATTTCGACACCTATGATTTGCCAGTTCATTTAAAAAATGGAGTAGAAGATTATCAGCACGACATAGAAGCGGATATTGTTCCTCTCGAACAAAATGAAGATTCACTTTGGCGCAAATCTCAAAAGCTAGAAGTACAAATAACTAAACAGAGATATTTTTAGTATGGACATCAACAACTCTTGGATTGAACGTGATGGTTTGCGTTTTCTAGTGCTAAAGGATTCAAACATTGACCAACTGGGTTTACTAAATGATGCAGATGCTGTCATTATCATTCATAGCAACGATCGCTTAACAGAATGCATGTTGGAGAATATCCGAATTGGTGAAGAAGAAAGTGTGTTTTTAAAACCAACTTTTGTATGTGCCGACACGTCTAAGTTACCCGCCGCTTACAGAAATATTGTAGATGGTCAAATCAATAATATTGAAGCAGCTTTGCCCGAACTTGTAAATACGGTTAGTAAGATAAAAGAGGTGCTTGACAAATTGGTACCCGTGCAAGCATTAAATTTTGAATCGCACACGATCAATAAGTTGTTGCGTTTTTATTATACCAGAGACAATAAGTACATAGAGCCTTTACTCGACAGGAAAGCTAAAATAGGGTATTCCTATCCTTTGATCTCTCAGTATTTTACCAATCAAGACGATAAGAATATATTAGATATTCTTGCGGTAGCGGAAGAAGAAGGTTACTTGGTAGGAGAACACCATGAATCCTTGTATTTGTGTAATCACTGTTACAATGGTTTTTTGTTTTATAGAGAAGTTTGTCCAAAGTGCGCTTCCTCTAACCTCAAGCAAGAAGATCTTGTTCACCATTTTCCTTGCGCCTACATCGGTCCTATCTCTGATTTTACGAGTGAAGTCAGTAAAAATGAAATGGCCTGTCCGAAGTGTAATAAGCAATTACGACATATAGGTGTAGATTACGATAAACCTTCTATCGTATATACTTGTCATTCCTGCAATCATATATTTCAGGATGTGCAAATAAAAGCAAAATGTTGTGAATGCGAGCGAGATACCGAAGTTGAACACTTGCTCAATAGAAATATAAAGAAGTATACCATTACAAGTAAAGGATTGTATGCTGCACAAAACGGCATCATGTCTACGCAGAAAGACCTTGCCGCTATATCTGGCACTGTAAGCATGGATACTTTTACCATCATGCTTCGTTATGAAATTGAACGAATGAAGATCGCTGAAATTGAAAGTAACTTAGGATACATTCACATCAACAATGTGATGGATCTATACCTTCAAGTTGGTCTTGATTCTAAGCACAGTCTATTGGTTGAGCTTGTTCGTATTATACGCAGTGGTATTCGCAATTCAGACGTCATTGCTTTTGAAAGTACAACTACCTTGTTGTTTTCATTAACTGAGATCAACAGTGAAGATGCAAAAATGACGGTCAGAAAAATTTGCATCATGATCCGCAGGTTGATGCGTGATAACTTCAATGGGTTCCAGGCTGATATTGAATACCGTGTACTTCCCATCAAAAAACATGTATCTTTTGCAGAACAGCTCAATGATGTGACCAATAAAATGCATTCAACTAAATCATGAGCATTGATGAATTTATAGCTTTTTGGACTAGTGCCGGAGCCGCAAAAGCATTACGAGTTTTCTGGTATTTTTTTGCATTTGAGGTGAGTAGATATGTTCTTTTTGATTTTGTTGTTGTTCTTTTTTATAAAGGAGACCGTTACATGAAACGAGGCAACAGAGAATCTGCCAAAGAAAGTCTTTGGGCTGAGCTTCCCTTTGTATCCGTGATAGTTCCTGGTAAAAACGAAGGCAAGCACATTTACAAACTTGTACAGTCTCTCTCTGAGCAAACCTATAAAAACTTTGAAATCATAGTAGTAGACGATGGCTCTGACGATAAGACAGCGTTGATTGGTAGGGACATGGAACGTAATGGATTAATCACGCTCTTTCTAAGCAATGAAGTAAGAGGGGGTAAGGCTTCAGCTGCTAATCTTGCTTTTCGTTATGCGAAAGGGAAATACATTTTACACTTAGATGCTGATTGCTCTTTTCACCGCGATGCTATAGAGAATATACTTTTCCCTTTTTACATGGATCCACAGTTGGGTGCAGTAGGTGGAAATTTAGAAGTTCGTGATCCGGGTAAAAATCTTTGCACTTCTCTTCAAGCGATTGAATACCTGAAGACGATCAGTATTGGTCGGATGGTAACTTCTTACCTGGGTATTTACAGCATTATTTCCGGAGCGTTTGGTATGTTTAGAAAAGATGTACTAGACCAGGTAAAAGGGTGGGATATAGGTCCTGGTTTGGACGGTGATATCACCATGAAGATTCGCAAATTAGGTTATAGAATACATTTCGAGCCATCGGCCATCGGCCTTACCAATGTTCCGAATACGTTTGGAAAACTAGGAAAACAAAGGCTTCGCTGGAATAAATCAATTGTTAGATTTCGTATGCGAAAGCACAAGGATGTTTTTTATCCGGGCGAACATTTTCGGTTCGTAAATTTTTTTGCTTCCGCCGAAAATATTTTTTTTAATGTCATATTGAATATATTATGGTATGTACACATCAGTGATATGATCATAAACTTTTCTGATTTGCTCATTTACATTCTTCCGATGAACTTGTTGCTCTATACCTTAGCCAATACGTTGCAGTTTTTAGTTGTGATGATATTCTCCTCTGATTACAAAGACAAATTAAAGCTAGTCCCTTACTTGCCGCTCATGGTTTTTTACAATGGGTACTACATGCGTATTGTAAAAACGATTGCTCATTTTCGAGAAATGTTTATGTGGTCGTCTTATAATGATCCCTGGAATCCTTCCAAATCTTCTCAACAAGCAAAGAAGTATCACTTGTAATATTTTTGTACCATGAAGATATACCTGATTGTATTTTTACTGCTTTCCACCGTTGTTGCTCACTCGCAGCAAGGCAACAGAACGGTATGCATATGGGATCTTACGGCTAGAAACAATGAAGTAAACATCTCTTTTTTACATGCGGCAGATCACATGTTAAAAGTCTGGGGCGTTCCCTATGCGTTGGAAACATCTTCCTATTCAGCTTTTCAGTATGGGATGATAGTTGCCAGTTCAAGAATCACCAGTACTACGTTTACAGCGGCGGAAGTAGAACAACTTAAAGCATATGTTAGCAACGGAGGTGTTTTTATCGCCGGAGGTTTCACCGGAGGTGCGAATACAGTTGTCGGTGATAGCCTCAACAAACTTTTCGGAATTACCAATACAAAAAATTCTAATCAACGGTTTAGAATGAATTTCCAAAACAATAATTCAGATCCGATTTTTCGGTGGATAGATGATCCGAGGGAGACTGAAATAAGTTTGGGCAACGATAGTGTGACCTTTACTACGAGAGCCTATGATGTCAGTAGTGCAGAAGTGCTGGCTACTTTTGATGACGGGAGCAATGCCGTAGTGCGCAATCAGTATGGAGCCGGTACTGCTTATTTAGCAGGCTTTGTGTTTAGGGATTTAATTTCCTTGTCTCAATCGGATATTGATTTTCATGCGGAAAGAAATTATTCTAATACATTTGAGCCCAGTGTTGACGCATTTATCCTTTTTTTAAAAGCAGCGTATGCAAAGCATTTCCTATACAGTGTTTGGAAGCATACCATTCCAGATAAGAAAAAAGGTTCATTGATTGTTACCCACGACATGGATAGTCAAACCGCCATGGATCTGGTGACCGAGTACTCCGTGTATGAATATAGAAAAAGTGTTATAGCGACTTATAATGTCACCACCAGGTACTTCTCCGACTGGCAGATGGGACCCTTTTTTCTACCTGCAACCAATACCGATAAGCTCGACTCCGCAAGAATTCATTGTGGGCATGTGATTGGCAATCATTCCATTGGTCATTTTCCGGACATGGATGATGAAAATGTTTTTGAAGTTGGCTTAAAAGATCAGTACGATACATCTACATATCATCCAAATTACGATGGTAATAAAACAACAGGTGGTGTGATTTATGCGGAAGTACAACTTTCCAAAATACTGTTAGAAAGTAAGTTTCCCGTCAAGATCAGGACATGGAGATCCGGTAACTTGGCCTTTCCCAAAGTATTGAACAACCTCTTGGATACCCTGGGTTACGATTTCAGCTCTACCAATAGTGCCAATGATGTATTGACTAATTTTCCTTACCGTGCACGTACAGATAAAAGTAACAGTGGGACCTACACGCGGGTACTTGAAATCCCCATGACTATATCTGATGTATTTTATAAAGCAGGTACCATAGATAAACCTCGTGGCGATACCATTTCGGAAGCTGACCTCCAGTTAAAAGTTGGTCTATGGAGAGACATCACAGAGCGGTGTACCCAAAATTATTCTCCTTGTGTGTTATTAATTCATCCCAACAGAATGTATAAGCTGAGAGCCTTAAAAAGATTGCTGGAAGATTTACCCCTTGCAGAATTAGATCTGCAAGGAATGGAAAACTATGGAGATTTTTGGAACTACAGAGAAACGGTAGATTTTTCTTCTACTTATTCTAACGATACCTTGAAAATCATCGTTCCTTTTTCTGAATTGCCCATTCAAAGAAAGCTGGGTTTCGTGATCGACAATGGAATGGCTCTTGACTCTGCTAAAATTGTAGTAACCGATGAAAGCGGAAATTTATTGACACACTACCGCTATAACTGGCATGAGAACGGGAAATACATCATGTTCGAGCCTGCCTCTGTATGGATTGATGGTGATACTATTCCTGAGGCAGAACTAGTAGAAAAAGGATTCCATGTACTTAATCTATATCCAAACCCTTATTCGACTGAACTTAAAATTGATTACAGTTCTGATCAAAGCACAGAAATGTTGATTGACGTATACACTGTCTTGGGTAAATTAATGTTTAGCTGTAAAGTTGCCACAGGGTTGGGTAAAAAAACATTCATTTGCCCTGACTTTGCAACTTTACCTCATGCGTTGTATTTTGTAAACATCACTTCTGAAGGAAAATCCTTTCATCATAAAATTATCAAGGAATAACTTTTGGGCATACTTACTTCTGCATGTCTCTGATCCGTTTATTGGCAAATAAAAAATCCTGAAGTAGTTTTACGGTTGTTTCCAAAATGTTTTATTGAGGTGGCTAAATTCTATCATCAGATTATGAACCTAAGATTAATTGAGCCAATAAGTAATTAGCAACTAAGATAGCAATACAGCTGTGCGTAACGGCCATGGTCGACGCTTTTCCGATTTCCAAGCCCCTCCGCTGGTAAAATAACCACGAAAAGAAGAGATGGAAGTAATCAGGAAGGTAAATACAAACGCTTTGATCAAGGCAAATGTTTAAGAGCATTCATGAACTGAAAAGATCAAGAAGACGATGAATACGACAACAGAAATTAAAAATAAAAACAATGACCAGCTGTTTTTAGCAGGCATGGTCTTGAGCATGTTTTGCTGGGGACTCAGCTGGGCTTCAGGAAAAGTATTGTCTAGTTACGGTGAGATATTGAGCATCGCTTTGATTCGATTTGCGATTACGTTTATCTCCTTGTTCTTTATTTTAATCTTCATTAAAGAGAAGCTACGCGTAGAAAGAAAAGGGTGGTTTGACTTGATCGCAGCAGCGCTTTGTATGGCTTTGTACAATTACTTTTTTTTCAAAGGCTTGTACCAGGGAAAACCCGGTGCTGGGGGAGTTTTAGTCACCACCTTGAATCCTATCATTTCCTACGGCATCATGTTGTTGATGACCTGGAGAAAACCTACGCGTAAAGAAACCTTCGGTTTGCTCATTGGAGGTGTTGCAGGTATTATCTTATTAAGGGTTTGGGTGGACTGGCAAAGCATATTTGCTTCCGGTAATTTGTATTTTGTATTGGCTACGTTCACATGGGCAATACTGAGCCTCTTTACGGCAAGAGGTTCTCGATACGGTTCGCCCATTGCTTTTAGTTTGTGGTTGTATGCTATTGCCTTTGTTGCCATTTTATTGCTGTCCAACAGCGATGCTACCAAAGCCTTACTTATACAGGGTGATCGTTACTTTTGGGCTAACATGCTTTTCAGTGCGGTAATTACAACGACCTTGGCTACTACGTTTTTCTTTGTCGCGACGTCTCGTTTAGGAGCTAGCAAGGCTAGTAGTTTTATCTTCTTGGTTCCGTTTTCAGCGGCATTGGGTTCATGGTTTTTTTTACAGGAAATACCACAATGGTACACGGTGTTAGGAGGTGTGTTGGGGATTGGGGCGGTGTATATGATTAATAAAAAGTAGGAATCAGTGGTCAGTGGTCAGGTATCAGTAGGGAGCCGAAATGCATATTTCGGCTCCTTTTATTATTTTACATGTATTCGCTTTTAAGAAGCTATTTTAAATCTATTCAGTTAGTATTAACTATAAAATTTCTGACCACTGACTACTGATACCTGACCACTTACTACCGATACCTAATATTTTTTTCTTAACTTGAACTGTTATTCAACATCCTTTTTATGATACTAAACTACATTTGGATTGCCTTGTTTCTTTTGGCTATGGTCTTTGGTCTAGGACAGTGGATACTTACTGGTAATCAGCAGATTTTTTCCACCATGTTTACGGCTTTAATGGACATGTCTAAAACAGGTTTTGAAATTGCTTTGGGACTTACGGGTATTCTTACCTTTTGGATGGGCATGATGAAGATCGGAGAAATGTCAGGAGCCATTCAAAAAGTGGCGAATTGGATCGATCCCTTTTTTAGCAAGCTGTTTCCTGAAGTTCCCAAAGGTCATCCTGCAACAGGCAGCATGATGCTTAACTTATCGGCCAACATGTTGGGCTTAGGCGATGCTGCTACTCCGATGGGCTTGAAAGCGATGAAAGAATTACAAGAACTGAATCCCAATAAAGAAACAGCCAGTAATGCACAGATTATGTTTTTGGTCTTGAATGCGGCTGGACTTACCTTAATACCCATTACCGTCATCATGTATAGAGCCCAGTTTAACGCGGCCAATCCGAGTGATGTATTTATCCCGATCTTAATTACAACTTTCTCTGCAACCATGGCAGGATTAATTGCGGTCAGTATCAAGCAACGCATTAACCTTTTTAATAAAACCTTGTTTTTAGGATTGATGTCCTTATGTCTATTTATCGCGGGTATCATTTACTTTTTCTTGTCTTTAGAAAAAAGTGAAATGCAAGTGTATTCAAACCTCATGGCATCCTTAACCATCTTTGCCATCATGACTTCTTTTATTCTTATGGCTTTGTGGAAAAAAGTTAGCGTGTTTGAAGTCTTTATAGAAGGCGCTAAAGAAGGCTTTAATACAGCAGTTCGCATCATTCCTTACTTAGTGGCTATCCTTTGTGTCATTGCCTTGTTTAGAAGCAGTGGTGGTTTTGATTTCATCATGAACGGCATCACATCTTTGTTTCAATATTCAGGCTTAGCCACCGATTTTGTTCCTGCTTTACCTACAGCATTAATGAAACCGCTCAGCGGTTCTGGTGCTCGCGGTATGATGCTCGAACTGTTGGCACAAAAAGAATACGGTCCAGATTCCTTTGCAGGAAGGTTGGCATGCATCTTTCAAGGGTCTGTCGATACCACACTCTACATCGTTGCAGTATACTTTGGCTCTGTGGGCGTGAAGAACAGTCGATACGCTGTGGGCTGTGGACTCATCGCTGACCTGGTGTCTGTCATCGTTGCCATTACCGTGGCTTACTTATTCTTTCCTGTATAATACTTAGCACTTACTCTCGTTTATCGATTAACCATTTTCTATCTCTATGTTTCTTAAACTCATCCTTCGCATCAGTTTAGCATTGATTGTATGTCAAGTAAGCTTATCGTATGCTCAGCTGGCTCAACCTTGTCCAGAAGAGTTGGTTCCGAAGTACGATAAAGATAAGCGAGCGTGGGGATATTGCGATGTATTTGGCATGATGGTATTAGAACCTATCTATACCAAAGTAAGTCCGTTTAGAGAAAATAAAGCGGTGGTACAGAAAGGAAAATTATCGGGTGTCATCAATTGCGATGGTATGGTATTGCTTCCGCTACAGTATGAAAAATTAACTGACTTTCGAAGCGGTAAAATTTGGGCTAAGAAGAACGGCGCATGGGGATTATTGGATGAAAAAGGTCGTATCCTTTTAGCACATCAATACAGCGATATCAATCCGATCAGCAATACCGAATTGACATGGGTTGCTAAAGACAACAAATGGGGCTTAGTAGATGAACTACAAAATAAAGTATTGTGTACTTTGCAATACGACATGGTACAGGTGATGTCTCCCAATGCTAGTCTAGTAAAACAAGGCGATGTCTTTGGTGTATTGAATCATGTGAACTGTGCATACTTATTGCCCTTAACGATTGAACATGTAAAACGCATCACCCAACATGAATTGTTATTTGAAGAGAAAGGCAAATGGGGGATCTTTCATTTTTCTGGAAAAATCATCAGCAATGCAGTATACGACAGCATTGGATTGTTTCAACCTGCTATTTTCATCGTAAAGAAAGATTTGAAATACGGATTGATCGATTTTAAAGGTTTAATCAAATTACCGATCGAATACGAAGCGATTGGAGCATCAAGTGCGGGTTATTGTGCAGTGAAACAAAAGGGCTTGTACGGCTTTGCTACACGCTTTGGCAAGGTCTATATTCCTATTGTATACGACGATGTAAAACCTTTTCAGAAGACACAAGCAGCGGTCAAGAGCAAAGGCAAATGGGGGATGATCGACATTAAAAACAATGTGATTATACCCTTTGAATTTGATGACATCTCAAGCAATGTAACGTCTAGTCTTTGGTTGTTAAAAAAAGGAACGGCTATACAATTGATGGCTATTGGCTCTACCGGATATGCTTCCAATCAAGTAGCCTACGACAAGGTATATGCTGAAGATACAGCTGCTTTGTTGAGGGTGGAGAAAAAGGGCATGACATATTTTTGTAATGCATCGACTGGGCAATTGGCTTTTGAATCGGGCTATGTAAAAGCGGAGTCCATGTTGAATAAATTTTCAATAGCGAAAACGGCTACAGGTACAGGAGTAATTACGAGCGAAGGTAAAGTGGTTATTCCGTTTGAGTTTGAAGAAATTGTATTAGCAAAAAATACGATTCAGAAAGAGTGGTGGGTGAAGAAAGGGAATCTTTGGGGATTGCGAAACGATAAAAAAATCATTTGGCCGGAAACGTTTACCTGGGTCTATGCTTGTGGTAACGGATTGTACAAGGTGAGCAAAGACAAACAATTTGGTATTGTGAATTACGCCATGCAAACACAAGGGGAGATGGTATACGATGCCATCAGTTTTGAAAATGATCCAGAATGGCCTGCTGTGGTAACGAAGTCTGGTAAGAAAGGATTGGTGAAAAATAACGGTCAGTTGTTGCTTAGCTTGAAGTACGATACCATTGTGGCTTGTGGAGAAAGCTGTTTCAAAGCGAAAGCAGGAAAGAGTTTATCTTTAATAAAGCCATCGGGAGAAGCGGTGAAAACAAAATACATCGACATGAGCACTTGGAGCGAAGGCGCAATCGGTATACAAACAAAAACAGGATGGGGCTATATGAATTCTTCAATGGAGCTTATTGTTCCTGCGGATTATGAAAAAGTGGGTTTGTATTTTAAAGGCATTGCCCCTGTTCAGCAACTAGGTAAAGTGGGTTTCATTACGAAATCAGGTGAATGGGTGTTGAAACCTGAATACGATAGCTTTGTACAAGATGCTGCGCTTAAGCGCACTGTAGTACTTAAAGAAGGTAAGCAATACCTTGTGAATGAGGAGGGTAAATTAGTTTTCTGGGAAGAGTAGAATCTGTTTGTATAGCAATCTTATTCGTATTAATTTTGAAGCATTGAGCAATCCTGTTAAACTTTTTTTAGAATAACGATTGTATTTGTTAGAGGCTTATAAAAATCAAATTTACCCATCGATGAAAACTGCAGAGATACACACGGAAAAAGGAATCATGAAAGTTAACTTTTATGATAAAGATGCACCAGAAACGGTGAAGAATTTTATTACCCTTGCGAAAAAAGGATTTTACGATGGATTAACGTTTCACAGGGTGATCCCTAATTTCGTAATTCAAGGAGGTTGTCCTAACGGTACAGGTGCTGGTGGCCCTGGTTACCACATTAAATGTGAATTAAAAGGTGACAACCAATACCACGATCGCGGTGTGCTTTCTATGGCACATGCAGGACGTGATACAGGTGGTTCTCAGTTTTTCATTTGTCACAGCAGAGACAATACTGCACACTTAGATAGAAACCATACCTGTTTTGGTAAAGTGGTAGAAGGTGTAGAATTCATCGATCAAATTGCACAAGGCGATAAGATTGTAAAAATCGTTGTTTCAGAATCGTAGATACCCGATTTATCGGGTATCCACGATTCATATCGTGGATGCGAGATAAATAACATATTATTAAAACCTGTTGTACATCCTGTACAACAGGTTTTTTTTTGTACAAGTATTTCCAACAAGCCTTGACCTATGTCAATCGTATTTCTTGATACACGTCAACAGTGAAACGATAGTGGTGCTCTATCTTTGTACTATATAAATCACAAAGAAATTTATAACCAATAAAAAAATACGATTATGGCAACATGGAATTTAGATACTGCGCATAGCGAAGTAGGTTTTAAAGTAAAACACCTGATGATTAATAATGTAAAAGGTCAATTGAACACCTTTCAAATAGATGTTCAGCAAGCAGGCGATGACTTGAAATCGGCGAGCATTACATTTACTGCTGACTTGTCATCAATCGATACCAACAATGAACAAAGAGATCAACACTTGAAATCGGGCGATTTTTTTGACGTTGAAAAATTCCCAAGCATTCAGTTCAAGTCTACAAAATATGATAGCAAAGAATTGGTTGGAGACTTGACTATTCGTGACGTGACGAAATCAGTAACCTTGGCTGTTGAGTTTGGTGGTATTGCAAAAGATCCTTGGGGAAATACCAAAGCGGGTTTTACCGTAACTGGAAAAATCAACAGAAAAGATTGGGGCTTAGGATGGAACGCAGCCTTGGAAACAGGTGGTGTATTGGTAGGAGAGGATGTCAGCATTACGGCAGAAATTCAATTGGTAAAACAAGCGTAAGCTGTGCAAAAGCCTTTTTTAAATCCCTTCAATCGTTTTAAGGTTGAGGGGATTTTTTATGCCTTACATTTCATGTTTGAATCCGATAAATTTTATGATATAGTTTCTTCCTCTTTTTTATTAGGTAATAAATTACACTGGGCTTAACGTCGTCGAGGTTTTAAACCTCGACGACGTTTGTCTAACAGTGAGGATATTATTCTCTATATACGACGGGCTGCACCCATCGTTAAAATATTACGCCCTTTCAGGGCTTGGGAGTTTTTTACTCTTTCTTCGCTCTCTTTCTCTTTCTTTTTTTACTGTGGAGTAGAGAGAAAAATATTCTGTAATCAAACGTGTAAAATTAGGATAATTTCGTTTTTTTTCTACCCACTGTTTACTGTTCACTGTTTACTAATCCCACTTTTTTTAACTTAAAACCTTCTTTTCGCCTCTTTAACCGAGTTTTTAATTCTTCTACTGCTTCCTTCATCGTATAAATGTTGCAACTTGTATGTAGTATTCTTATTTTCGTACTGCAGTACAGACTTTTATAAAATACACTTTTAATCGTTTCATACTACTGGCCAACACAGCTGTTATTTAGTAGATAAACAAATAGAAAATCATAAACTATTTATACAAACAGCCATGACAAAGAAATCTATAATGAACATAGCGATTGTATTCGCTACGCTATTTCAAACCGCATTGTTTGCTCAGACCGTTATGGTTTCTACGCTTGCGGGGAGTGGAGCTTTTGGCAGTGTCGATGGCACAGGAACGGCAGCTAGTTTTAATGAACCAAGAGGAGTAGCAATCGATGGATCAGGCAATGTGTATGTGGCGGATCACAGTAGTCATAAGATTCGAAAAATTACGCCTGCTGGAGTAGTCAGTACGTTTGCGGGCAGTGGTGCTGTAGGTAGTGCTGATGGTATAGGAACGGCTGCAAGTTTTAATTATCCAAGTGGCGTGGCATTGGATGCTTCAGGAAATATATACGTTGCAGATCGAAATAATCATAAAATTCGAAAAATTACGCCAGCAGGACTGGTGAGTAGCTTAGCTGGTAGTGGTTTTGTGGGGAATTCCGATGGAACAGGAATTTCAGCTAGTTTTTCTTCTCCATGGGGAGTAGCGATAGACGGCTTGGGGAATGTATATGTGGCGGATGCTTTTAATTATAAGATCAGAAAAATTACACCCGCTGGTACAGTAAGTACATTGGCTGGCAGCGGTGCGCGAGGTAGTACTGATGGTGCAGGTGCTACAGCAAGTTTTGACTATCCTATTGGAGTAGCGGTAGACGCTTCGGGAAATGTATATGTGGCTGATCATATTAATTTTAAGATTAGAAAAATTACACCAGCTGGTGTAGTGAGCACATTTGCTGGTAGTGGAACCTATGGTAGCGTTGATGGTACAGGAACGACAGCTAGCTTTGTTTATCCATTAGGATTAGCTTTAGATGGCTTTGGGAATTTGTATGTTGGGGATTTGCTTAATCAAAAAATTCGCAAAATTACTCCAGTTGGAGTAGTGAGTACATTGGCTGGCATTGGCACGGATGGTAGCGTTGATGGTGCAGGAACTGTAGCGAGCTTTAAAGAGCCATCTGGAGTAGCGGTAGATGGCTCTGGGAATGTGTATGTAGGTGATTATGGTAATAATAAGATTCGAAAAATTACTGTAAGCAACTCAGGCGTATACATTCCAGATCCCAACTTTCGAGCTTACCTACAAAGCCATTACCCGAGTTGCATGAACGGCAGTTATTTGGATCCCAATTGTGGACAGGTGACTAATCAAACGTGGTTAGATGTGTCTAATTTGAACATTGCTGACTTAACAGGTATCACGTATTTTACTTCACTCAACTTGTTGGTTTGTAATTCAAATCAATTGACTTTCTTACCGCCATTGCCTGCTAGCTTGCAGACGCTGTATTGTAATAGCAATCAATTGACTGCTTTACCCAATTTGCCAGCGGGTTTACAAACACTGTGGTGTAATAATAATTTATTGACCTCCTTACCGACGCTGCCATTGGGCTTACAAGAACTTAGGTGTTACTCCAATCAGTTGACTTCTTTGCCCACCTTACCAGCGGGTTTGCAAAAATTGAATTGCAACACGAATCCATTAGGAACTTTAGGAGCCTTACCTGCGAGTTTACAAGAATTAGATTGTACGTCCAATCAACTTTCTTCCTTGCCAAGCTTACCGTCGAGTTTAATTAACTTGTACTGCGGCTACAATAGCCTAACGGCTTTGCCCGCTTTGCCTTCGAGTATGCAAATACTCATTTGTAATGCGAATCAATTGAATTCTTTACCTGCATTACCATCAAGTTTACAAACTCTCTATTGTCCTTCTAATCAATTGACAGCCCTGCCTGCATTGCCTTCAAGCCTGCAGTCTATCAATTGTGCAGTTAATTTATTGACAGCACTTCCTTTATTGCCCAATAGCCTATGTACCTTGGTGGCTTTTGGAAATTCGATTGCTTGTCTACCCAATATACCAACCTGTAGTACGTTTTCATCGGATATCGGCTTGCTCGTTTGTATTCCTATCACATGCAGTGTAAGTGCAAATGTTCTATGCAGTGGAACAGACATCGCAGTGGCTTATACCAGTACACTGAATGCCAATGCAGGCAATGTATTTACGGCACAACTTTCCAATGCCAATGGTAGTTTTACCAATCCGATCAACATTGGATTTGTCAATGCATTGAATTCAGGAAGCATTAACGCCAGCATACCTTATGTTACAAGTGCTGGTGCAGGCTATAGAATTAGGGTAGTGGCTTCTAATCCAGCGGCAATAGGTGCTGCCAATGGACAAGACATCAGCATTGTCAAGGGCACAGATCCTTTGCTCAGCATGAACGGTGTTACTGCGCTTTGCAGCAATGCCTCGGGACAAATCTATTCGGTAGCTTCTCCTGTTGCGGGTTCTTCTTATACTTGGACGGTACCGAACGGAGCAAGCATTGTATCTGGACAAAATACATCGAGTATACTGGTTAACTTTGCCAGCACCGCAGGAAACATAAGCGTACTAGAAAACAACGGACAAACATGTCCAACGTATTTGATTGCAAAAGCAATTACCTTGTATAACAGTGCTGATGTGGCAACGTCTGCAATTACAGGATCTACAGCGCTTTGTGGTGCACAAAACAATGTGGTGTATACCGTTAGCAACCACAGCGGTTCTACCTATACTTGGAATGTGCCTACGGGCTTTACCATGGTGAGTGGACAAGGCACGAACAGTATCAGCGTAAATATTTCCAATACAGCTTTGGCTGGAATCATCAGTCTTACCGAAACGAACGTTTGTGCAAGCACTACCACGGTTACTTTACCTGTAAGCATAAAAAGCTACGCACTATCCAATGCTGTATTGTATTGCGGTACCAGCAATGTGGTGGATATTGCTTTGACAAGTACAAATCCAATTTCATCTGGTATCATCGGTTTAGATTTTAAATTGAATTACGATGCTACTAAACTTACACCGACGGGTACCGCTACCATAGGTACTGTAGCGACAAGCTTTGCTACCTATGCACTAAATACCACTACGCCTGGTATTGTCTATGTTTCGGTATATTTAAACAATGCCCCAATAGGAACATTTTTCAAGGGAGCAGGGGATATTGTATCCATTGCTTTCACAAGAAAAACAGCATTTGCTATAAATTCAACTACCGCGTTGACCACGTCAACCATAGAAGAAAGTACTCCGCTATCGAGCTTGGCTGCATGTAATGCGCTTGCGGGAAGTATTGCCTATCAGGGAAGTTATAATGCCTTAGTGGTGTATAGAAATACCACCGATGTCATGAAAGGCAGCGTCACAAAAGTGCAAGGTACAAGTGCCAATTGTACGGTCAATACGAGCGTAACTTCGGTGGCTGATGCAAATGGAATAATTCGTATCAACTCCAATGCAAATACCACAGGCATGAAAGTATCGAGAGATATTTTGGGCGATAAAAATATTGCGAAACTGAATTGCAGTAACGTGCAAAATGTCATCAACTCTGTCGATCGTAACGTTGCGCTTTCGATCAGTAATTTCAGTTTAACAAACCCTACCGTATACCAATTGATGGCTGCGGATGTTAACCTCGACGGGAAAGTTACAGCTGGAGATGCTGCTTTAATCAGTTCCAGAAGTGTTAATGCTTACAATTGCGAGTTTCCGCAAGCCAGTACGTATGCATGGAACGGAACAGACTTTGTGCCGAATGCCGTATATGTGCCTTCTACCGATTGGTTGTTTATCGATAAAACTACCATTAGCAGTGCCGCATTTACGGCGGGTATGGGTAGAAATAATGTTCCGAAAGTACCGAAGTGTATCGCTATTGCTAACGTTAATCCCACGGTTTGTAATACGACCAACAATGAAACCATACAAGGAATTTTATTGGGCGATGTCAACGGCAATTGGACGAATACGACTGATGGTGCTAACATAAGAACAAGTGCCATGGATGAAGTCATTATCGACTTGCAAAATACGATTGCAACGAGCAATACCTCGTACAGTATTCCTGTTCACTATTCTTCCATCAACACCTTGGAAGGACTTGATTTTAGTATCGACTACGATGGAACACAACTTTCTATTGATACGCTAGAAGCATTGGGTCTAAAGGATTGGGCATTGGTGTACAATAACATCGAAGAGGAGAAAGTAATGGTCAATGCATACAGTTACCAAGGAATTCAAAGCAGCGATGCCGTGCTATGGATGCAGGTAATCACCGATGGACATGTACCAACGGTGCAAGATTTCGGGACAATAGAAGCCTACATCAACGGCAATCCTGCGCATGTGCGCATCAAAGACGGAAGCAATACGACAGGCGTGTTGAATGTAAACGAATTGACTTTGCTTTCCGCTTATCCTAATCCATTTAACCAATCGATTCAAGTAAAATTAGCTGATACGTACAGCGGTACATTTAATTTATCGGTTTACGATGTGAGTGGGCGAGTGTGTGAAACCCAATTTGGCCTAAGCGCAGGAGAAGTGATTGAGATGGGTGCATTACTTGGTGCTGGTATGTACTTAATCGAAGTTCAGGGTGAAAGTAAAACAGAAAGAATACAAGTAGTGAAGCAATAGTATATAGCTAACTGTGCAATCGAGTGAGTCTTTCATAAGAAGATCTAATCTTTTTATGAAAGACGCTCTCGTTTTATTGTTCGTAGTATGTTGAAGATGTTTGGCTCTATAGTATTTATCAAATTGAACTATTGTAGGACAGATCCTCCTTCGCCATGGTTTGTGTCTTCACAAACCATTTACTTGCTTATTAACGGCGGGGGCATTTTTTGAAGCGTTCACCTATGAGTTATAGCTATTAAATAAGGGTATTGAGATGAAATAGGAATGATTCCTGAAGACAGAAAACATGGCAATGGCAGTGGAAAGAAAAGAAGATTATAGGGTGTATGACGATGTTTTTTTTGCATTAAATGCATAATAACCTACAAAAATACTACTGTGTGGGTATTTTGAGTTATTCCAAATGGTGTTTCAATTATACTTACTTGATTTTATAGTTTTATTATCCGAAATTTATAGCAGGTTGTCTGTTTAAACTTATGGTAAGAAACAGAATCAGAAGTCATACGAGTATAAGTCTTTCAATGGAAAGGTAAACATCAACATAAATACTATGAAAAGAAGCCTTACTTTAATGCCAGCATTTAAATTTCTATTTATACTGTTCATTTTTTTGAATGTGATCTTTATCAACAAGGGATATGGTATTGCCGTATCCAATTTAGGGGATACAGGTAATGGTTCACTCCGATCTGCAATCAATAATGCAATTACCGGCGAAACAATAACATTTACTGTGACTGGAAACATTATTTTATCATCTCCGATTTCCGTCAATAAAGAAGTATTTATCGACGGTTTTACAGCACCCGGCGCGTCTGCTGGGTCAAATCAAATCCGTATATCTGGTGCGGGGACAGTGGGCTTAAACGTTGCAATAGCGAATTTTAAAATCAGGGGTATTACCTTTCAAGGCTTTAGTGACAAATGTTTATTCTTATCCAATGCACCCAATTTTAGTGTTCAATCGTGTATATTCGGTTTAGACAATACTGCAAGTAGTGTTGTTTCAACTGCTGGTACAGGTATTTATATTGGCGGAAATTCATTCGGTTTAATTGGAGGTACAAATGTAGGCGATGGAAATATTTTTCATAAAACAGGAAGTTCAGGAGCATGTTTAGAGGTTTATAATGTAAATGCAACATCTGCTACTAATACCATTAATATCTATGGAAATAAATTTGGGACTAATTACACTGGTACTTCGAGTTTTGGTTTAGCAACAAACTGTGGTATTAAATTTGGTAATTCGAAATACATCAACATAGGAGGATTACTTACGAATCAAGGGAATCAACTTGATGGATCCATCACTGCTAGTGCCATTTGGAGCTATTCATCTACAGGAACTAATTCGTTTATCAATATACAAGGTAATAAAATTGGTACAGCGCCTTCTGGAGGAAGCTATATTGGTATCTTGTTAGGTCTTGGTACAAATACTAATTACCTCATCAAAGGTAATACCATCAATAATTGTGGCAATTATGCGATTGATATGAGTGGTGCTACATTTGTAGATCAGTTTAAAATATTTGAAAATTCCTTTTCAAATAATACTGCTGGTGGCATTAACAATGCGTATACCCCACCTGTCATTACATCGGCAACGACCACTAAAATTATGGGAACAGGTTTGTCCGGTGATTATATCGAATTTTATATTTGGGATGGCTTGAAAGCAGCACAAGGTACAACGTATATTGTAAGAAAACAAGTGGATGGAGATGGTACATGGTCTATAGTAGGAACATTTGCTGTAGGACAAAAAATAGTAGTAACGGCTACACCTTTTTCTTATTCTCCTTCAACCACTAGGTTTTCAGCGCCGTTTACCGTTATAGCTTGTCCGAGTACAGCTACTGCAGGACCCGATCAAACTATTTGTGCATCAACAGCTATTGCTTACCTAACGGGTACCCTAACCAATTGTACGGGACAAAGTTGGACGAAAATAGGAGGAACAGGAGGGTTGGCCAATGCTAACACTACTACTCCTTTCTATATACTCAGTGCGATGGAACAAAGTACGACAGTCCCCTTCACTGTAATTTTTGAATTGACAGCCATTAATAATACCTGTGCTGCCATCATCGATCAAATGACCTTAACGATTACTCCAGCACCAAAGGCCAATGCAGGTGCCGATAAAAGCCTTTGTGTAACAGCTACAGGTGGGATAAACCTTGCGGGTTCTTCTGTAACCGTTGCAACGGGTGGAACATGGTCTGGAGGTTCGGGCTTTTTCTCTCCCAATGCTAATACACTCAATGCGACATATGTACCCACTGCGGCTGAGATGGTGGTGGGTAATATCATCAACTTAGCACTCACGACTACGGGTAATGGTACTTGTACAGCATCAACGGATGCGATGCAAATAACGATTACATCGGGTCCAACGGTAAGCGCTGGTATCGATAAAACTATATGTGCGGCGAATGCCAATGTCTTCATAACCGGTGCTTCTATAACGGGTGCTCCAGGAGGAACGTGGACAAGTTCGGGTTCAGGAACTTTTAGCAATGTGAATACCATAACAACCATTTATTCCCCTTCCAATGCAGACAAAACAGCGGGGAGTGTAACCTTGAGGTTAAGTTCAACTGGCGGAACTTGTGCATCGGTGTCCGATGTGATGATATTGACGATTAATCCATGCCTTATAGATCCTCAACTGAAGTTTGAATCATCTGCAGCCATTCGAAGTTTAGGTTCAGCTCCGTTTACCATGAATTTATTGCCACTCAACAGTACAGGAGCTATTACCTATCGTGTGGTGAAAGCATCTGATCTAAGCCCCACCAGCTGTGCTGCCGTTGATGCAAAAGGTGCTGTAACGACAACTTGTTTAGAGGTAGTGCGGGTAATTGCCTACCAAGCGAAGAAGGCACCTTATGACGCCGATACCGCTTCTTATACCTTGACCATCGATAAAGGGATTACAAACATTACCTTAGAATCGCGCGGTGCTGTAGTGCTGGGTGCCGATTTCAGGTTGTTGGTCAATACCAATTACGATCAGGCCTTAACGTATGCTGTTGTTGGTGGAGATGGTAATGCAATCTCAATAACTAGCGATGGATTGATAACGCCACTTGCTGTTGGTACAGTCTATGTGCAAGCGAATGCCGATGGAGCATCGGTGAATTATAATGCAGGGGCTTCAAACATTGCTGAGGTTACCATTTATCCCAATTTAACCAAGCCTGTAGCCGTCAACGATACCATTAACATGACGGTGGCCGATGGGGAAGTGACATACGATATTGTTAAAAACGATTATGGAACCACAGCCAGTATTCAACTATCGCCGAGTATGTTACTCGATATTGATGATGAAAATGACGGCGTACAAAGTAAATTCTTCAAAACGAGTTTGGGTATTGCTACCGTTGATGCACTGGGTATACTCACATTCACTCCATTTTCAGGCTTTATTGGTGTCGATTCGATTATGTACACGGTTACCGATGCGGATGGTTTAGTCTCGGAACCAGCAAGTATTGTCATCTCTGTTACTTCTACCTTTGAACAAGAATTGAAGGCCAATGAAATCATAACTGCAAACAACGATAACGTAAATGATGCGCTGGTAATCGGTTATACTGACCTTACGCAAGGCAATGATTTATTGATAGTAGATGCTGCTGGTAATCGTTTGTATTACAAGAAGGATTATAAAAACGATTGGATGGCTAAAGACCAAAGTGGAAATGAATTGGGTAACGGGGTATATTATTTTATCTTCCGAGAGTTTACTTCCAGCGGTACAGTAAAAAGAGAGTTGAAAAGCAATTTTACGGTGTTGCGTTAGATAAATTTAGAATTAAAATAATAATTGAAATAATAAACCATGAAACGTTTTTTTATCCCTTTACTTTTTTTCTTTATCACATGGTATGCACAAGCTCAATTGTCACCGACGATTGGTCAGTTTCAATACGTGCAGTTGTATTATAATCCTGCCTATGCCGGATCGTCGACAGGTTTGGTTGCTAACGTGGTGCACCGTTCCCAATGGACAAGTTTAAAAGGAGCACCTAATACGCAGCTCCTAACGGTTGAAGGACCCATCGGAAGAAATGTAGGTATAGGTGGAGTCATTAACCGTTATAAAATTGGTTCACAATTACTCTTAGACGTAAATGCCAATGTGAGTTATCGCATTAAAATTGATAAAGAATCTTTTTTTCAATTCGGTTTAAAAGTCGGTCTTAGTTTTGTCAACAATAATTTTGATCAAGCCTTTGTATGGGATGCCAACGATGCTTACATCGCCATGAACAGTAATAAAGGTACTTTATTAAGAATAGGGCCTGGTGGATACTATAAAAAGAAAAAGTTTTATGTGGGGCTATCTTCTCCCGATTTGTTTTTTATAGATCCCAATAAAGTGTTTTATGATAACCAGGAAAACACATCAACACTGAAACGAAATTTGTTTTTAATTTCAGGAATCAAAAAAGACATCAATGAGTTTATTGCCATTGAACCCAATGTGATGGTTCGATACTATCAAGGTAAGCCACTTAACGTCTATGTAAACTTAGGGTTTGAATTTAATCAAACCTTTGTTGCAGGTGTAAGTTATAGTTCTCCATTGGTGTTCGGTGCATATGCAAGGGTATCGATCAGTCCTAAACTGAAAATTGGTTACCGATACGAGTTCAGTAACGAAGCCATCAAACTAGATAATTACGGCTCTAACGAAATACAAGTTTCTTATGGCTTTAATTAAAAAGTATTCCACTCTATTTTTATTTTTTACTGTAGGCTTTTCTTTTTTCTCGAACACGATCAGTGCTCAGCTCAATAAGAAAACAGTAAAAGAATTTAACAGGCTAGAGCTCTTCTCAAATAACGGGGATTACAGAGCGGGACATTTCTACAGTAAAAAAATCGATAAATTTGTTGCTAAAAAATCAGGACCCAAGAGTACAGAATATGTATTGCTGAAAGCTTATCAAGCCTATTTTTTCGATAAACTCGATCGCACAGAGGAGTCTAAACAAGCTTTAGGTACGCTTAATCACTTGTATCCCTTAACAAAGCAGGATTCAACTAAATCTAACCTACTGAAGGTGTATAAAACCTTATCGGATTTGTATTTTGACAAAGGCTTATATGCTTCTACGGATACGATACAAGAATTTTTAACGGCACATGAAAAACAATTACTTCCTTTTGAGCGCCTAGAGTTAAGTTATTATAGGTGTTTAAGTAATTATAAAAAAGGGTTCTTGAATGAGACAAGCAATGAAATCGATGTCCATTTAAAAAAGGTCCAAACCTCTTTAGAATACGTCAGTGTTTACTTGAAAAAATCAAACAAAATTTATTACACAATACTTTCTCCAGAGGATTATACCGATCGATTAGTGCTCTATGGTAAATACATTACCTTGAAGGCAAATGTGCTTATTGAAAATGGACTTTCTGATTCTGCTTTGGTGTATATAGATCGTCATTATTCTGAATTAAAAAAGAAACTCGATTTGCACAAAGATATCCTTGCAGAGTTGCATTACTTGAAAGGAACATGTTACCTGAAAAACGACGAGTTTTCAAAAGCTGAACATGAATTTAAGGAAGGCTTAGCATTGGCTAAAATCTATTATATGCCCCATTCGAAGCATGTTATTGATGTGGAACATGCTCTCATCAACAGTTTGCTAGAACAAGAAAAAAACGAAGAAGCAGAATATTACAACAACGATGTCGATGTAAAGGTAACAGGCTATTTTGGTAAACATAGTTTGGCTTATCTTAAAAACACGTACACCGATATCGAATTTGATATCGTCATGCAAAATTGGGATAAAGCGGATGCTGATTTGGAGGCCTTCTTAGCTTCTCCTTTATTGCCAGCTATACATGAAAGCAGGTTAGAGGCCATGGTCGAATTGTATAAGGTGAAAGTGCATTTGAAGGATTATGCAGGAGCAGATTCTCTCATCAATCAAGCGATTGCTTTGCAGCAAACTATTTTAGGTAAAAGTGCACCTGCTACGCATGCATTAGAATTAAAACGCGCTGAGTTTTACACAACACGTCTTGATCGCTTTGAGGATGCAAAAAATATTTTTACAGCGCATTTGAGTAAAGATTATTTGTCTCATATTTCACCCTCTAATCCCAATTATATTCACGCTATTTTAACAGGTTCATTGCTTTATGAGTACATGGATGATTATAAAACAGCCGCACAGATTTTAACCAAAGGATTAAAATTGGTTGAAGACTACTTGGGTAAAGACAATGAAGAATATGCCATTCTTTTAACAAGGCTTGCTGACTTAAACATTGACAGAGGCTTGTTTAAAGAAGCCAATACAGAAATAGACATCAGCATCGCGTTGTTTGATAAACGAAAGTTGACAAAGTATGTACACGATTATGCCGTCGCGCTAGAAACGAAAGCGAAATTAAAAATCATTGAAGGCGATTACCAAGAAGCAGATGCCTTGCTCGGTAATGCAGAAGAATATTTAGAGGAAGTTTCGAAGCTCGAATCGGAAGAGTTATTCTCAATGGAAGAGATTGCTTTGTTATACATCTATACAGGCAAGTATGTAAAAGCAGAGCGATACCTTAATCGCTTGTTGTCTGAACGCGAAGCAGGATATGGTAAAGAGCATAAAAGTTTAATCACTATCTTAAACTATAACGGAGAATTAAATTTAGCCTTGGGTAATTACTCTGAGGCGGATCATTATTTTGAACGTGCATCTAAAATTGCGATCAAGGTTTTTGGCGAAAAATCAATTGCCTATGCCAATTGTTTACTCTACCATAAAAAGATGTACAGTTTATTGGGGGATTCTCAAAAGGCAGCTTCTGTAATGGATGAGGTTGTAAAGTTGTATAAGAAAACCTACGGTGAAGAAAATATAAAACTTGGGATGATTTTGCACGAATATGTATTGGCTAAAATGGAAGCCCATGTGTATTCGAAAAGTAAAAAAGACATTACAAAAGACCTAGATAAGATTGTATTGCATTCGTATGAGATCATTAAAAAAGAGTTTGGATATCAATCTTCAGCCTTTGCATTTGCATTAGAAGATGCTGCAATTTATTATATATTAAGTGGTAGGTATCCTTTGGCATTAGAGTCCATACAGCAAGCTCAAGCCATTTGGACAAAGAAGTTAGGGGAGGTAAACATCAATAATGCCCGTTTGGTTTTATTGTCGGGTAAAATTTACGCTCGTCTTCGTACATACGATAAAGCAGCAAACTCTTTTGAATCGGCAAAATATATTTATAAAGATTTGTTTAACGATGAACACCCTGGTTATGTAGAGGCTCTTGGTGAAACAGCAAAAATGTATTTTATGCTGAATAAAAAAGAGTTGGTGGTGAAGAACATTGAAGAGTGTACAGAGAAATCCTTAGCCTATATCGATAAAGTTTTTCCGGTATTGAGTGAAAAAGGGAAGGCTGCATTTTGGAGTAAAATCAGCGATAACTTAGAATTTTATAAATTAATTGCTTTTACCTACCACACGGAATATCCTGACATGGTGGGTACAGTATTCAACATTCAAATTAGTACGCGTGCCATTTTATTGAACTCCTTGCTGAAAGTGAAACAACAGATCATGGCGAGTGGCGATACATCTGCCATCAGAATATACGAAGATTTGTTGGTTGAACGGGAGGATTTGGCATTGGCATATTCCTTAACGTCAAAACAACTCAGTGAAATGGGTGTCGATGTAAAGGTGATAGAAAATAACATCGATAAATTAGAAAAGCAACTTTCTGAAATTTCATACGACTTTGTGAAGACGTCAAAAAAATCTGTCGAGTACAATTGGACAACATTACGCAAGTACATCAAATCGGATGAAGTGCTTTTAGAGGTTGTGCCTTATAGAGATTATTTGGGACAGTTTACGGATACCATTCGTTATGCTATACTATCACTCGATGCACACAGTAAGTCTCCTTCTTTTATCATCATTAAGAACGGTAATGAAATTCAGAATAGAGGACTTAAATATTATAGAAACTGTATCAAGTATGAAATCAACGACGAACGATCTTACAATTATTATTGGAAACCAATTTTGCCTTTATTAAAACCAGAATACAAAAAAATACTTTTTGTGAACGATGGAGTTTACAATCAAATTAATTTAGAAACGATAAAGGAAGTTTCTGGAGAGTATTTTATCAATACTAAAAACATTTCGTTGCTTTCTACCAGTAGAGATTTGTTTGAAAGAGGCAAAGTGCAAGAATACAAAAAAACCAAAGGATCCAACGCCTTGACGGTATCGTTGATGGGTAATCCGATTTATTATACAAACGATTCTTTGAGTGCGCGAGAAAAAACGGTTCAGCAATTACCAGGGTCGGAAGTGGAAGTAAAAGTACTTGATTCTCTTTTCCTGAAGAACAATTGGAAGACCACTTTAGTCATCAATAAAGACTTGACAGAAGAGTTGATTAAAAATGTACAGAATCCAAAAGTATTGCATATCAGTACGCACGGATTTTACATGGAAAAATCAACAAGTTTAGAAGATGAATTGGTCGAGGTACAAGCCGATAATCCTTTGTTGAGATCGGGTTTATTATTCAGTAATGGTGGTACTGTTATACATAAGGCAACGATTGCATCGGTAAACAGTATTGATGGTGTATTAACGGCTTATGAAGCCATGAACATGGTGTTGGATAAGACCGATTTGGTGGTACTCTCAGCCTGTGAAACGGGCCTAGGTGAAGTTACACACGGAGAAGGTGTATTGGGCTTGCAAAGATCATTTCAAGTGGCTGGAGCTAAAACCGTTATCGTAAGTTTGTTTAAGGTATCGGATGAGGTAACGCAAAAACTGATGGTTGATTTTTATCAAAATTGGCTTCGTACAAACGATAAGTATGCATCCTTTACAGCGGCTAAGAAGTCAATTCAAAAAGAATACCCAAGTCCTAAATATTGGGGAGCGTTTATCATCCTTGGTGTTGAATAATGAAGCAAGAGAAGGTGTGTAGGCTATCTAACTCTTTCTCTGTCTCTTTCTTACTTCCTTCTTTACTAATACAGACTTCTTATCCTGATGGGCTATGCCACATCGTTAATAGATCGCGCCCCTTCAGGGCTAAGGAGTTGTTAACCACATAATCTCATTGTTACACGTACAGGAGTAAAAGTAACGACCCATTTTTACTGTCTACTGCTCACTGTCTACTTTTTCTAATACCTAATCCCTGACCACTGATACCTGATAACTAATACCTTATATTTTTATTCCACTGTGGATAAGTCCTAAGAACAGTAAACGACTATTTTTTGTAAATTTATCCTGCTTATCGTTTTATAGAATTGACTACAATGGCAGAGAAGAGTACAGCATATACGGAAGATAGTATTAAGTCCTTAGATTGGAGAGAGCACATTCGCCTTCGTCCAGGGATGTATATTGGAAAGTTGGGTGATGGGTCGGCATATGACGATGGTATTTATGTATTGGTAAAAGAGATCTTAGACAACTCCATCGATGAACACATGATGGGGCATGGTAAGCTCATTGAAATTGAAATTGGCGATAAAAGGGTAGATGTAAGAGATTATGGCCGTGGTATACCTTTGGGTAAAGTCATCGATTGTGTGTCTAAAATCAATACCGGTGGTAAATACGACAGTGGAGCCTTTCAAAAATCAGTCGGCTTAAATGGAGTCGGAACAAAAGCAGTAAATGCTTTGTCAGGTTTATTTAAAGTACAATCGGTAAGAGAAGGCCGAACGAAAATTGCTGAATTTGAACAAGGTGTTTTAGTCAAAGACCATAAAGAAGGAAACTCTACAGAGAAAAACGGTACCATCATTTCCTTTGTACCAGACAATGCTATTTTCAAAAACTTCCATTTTATTCCAGAGTTTTTGGAAGAACAAATGTGGAATTATGCCTACCTCAATGCAGGCTTAACGATAAAGTTTAACGGTAAAGTATTCCATTCTGAAAGAGGTTTACACGATTTATTAACGAAGAAAACAGATCCTGATAACATTCGCTATCCTTTGGTACACATGAAGGGTAATGACATTGAAATTGCTTTGACACATGCTAACCAATATGGAGAAGAGTATTATTCTTTCGTAAACGGTCAGTACACGACACAAGGTGGTACGCACTTAGCGGCATTCAAAGAATCTATTGTAAAAACAGTAAGGGATTTTTACAAAAAAGATTTTGATGCTGCCGATATCAGAGCGTCTATTGTCGGAGCAATTGCTGTTCGAGTACAAGAACCTGTGTTTGAATCGCAAACGAAAACAAAACTAGGTTCTATACAAGCAGGTCCCGATGGACCTACCATACGTAACTGGATCAATGATTTCATCAAGAAAGAATTTGACAATTACCTGCATAAAAATTCTGCCACAGCAGATGCCTTGCTAAAAAAAATATTGCAATCGGAACGTGAACGTAAAGACATTGCGGGTATTAAAAAACTTGCTAACGAACGTGCAAAGAAAGCAAACCTTCACAATAAGAAATTACGAGATTGCAGAATTCACTTTGATGAAGAGAAAAAAGACCTGCGTTTTGATTCGACTTTGTTCATTACAGAAGGAGACTCTGCGAGTGGATCCATTACAAAATCAAGGAGTGTAGAAACACAAGCGGTATTCAGCTTGAGGGGTAAGCCACTCAATTGTTTTGGCTTGACGAAAAAAATTGTATACGAAAACGAAGAGTTTAATTTACTTCAACATGCCTTAAACATTGAAGATGGATTAGAAGGCTTGCGTTACAATAAAATTGTATTGGCAACTGATGCCGATGTCGATGGTATGCACATCCGCTTATTGATGATGACCTTCTTTTTGCAATTTTTTCCTGACTTGGTAAGAAACGGGCATTTGTACATTCTCGACACGCCATTGTTTAGGGTGCGTAATAAGAAAGAAACATTCTATTGTTACAGCGAAGCTGAAAAACAAAAAGCCATACAGAAACTGGGGGCTAAGCCAGAGATCACACGATTCAAAGGATTGGGAGAAATTTCACCGGATGAATTTGGACAGTTTATCGGAGAGAACATTCGTATAGACCCTGTTATTTTACAAAAGGAAATGTCGATTTCTAAATTGTTGAATTACTACATGGGAAAAAATACCTCCGAAAGACAGCAGTTTATCATTGAGAATTTGCGTTTCGAAAAAGACGAAGCATTGGTTCCTGATGAAGAAGTAGCGAGTGCGTAATTTACGCTAGTCTTAAAGTATCAACAAAAGGCCTATCTCTCGATAGGCCTTTCTTATTGATGCACAGGGTAGGGATTAGAACTTAAAATCGTAATCCTATTTTCAAACCTGCGTGAAAGAAGGGTGTGTTAAATGTCTTTACTTCTTCTTGGTTCGTAGCAAGGTGAGTATAAAGTCCTGTTTTATTATTATAATATTTATAATCATAATGATACATTGTGTTTTTTAAACTTCGTAACCCAATACCTGCATAGAGATCAATTACAAAGGCCATGTGATTATTGAGTCTTTGTATGATATTTACTCCGTAAATGAGTTTTAATCCCTTAGTGGTTTGCAAAAGGTTTAATGAATCTGAATAAAATAGAACTTCTCTTCTGTCAACCTGGTCATTCCACTCCACTCTTGCATTATTAAAATAGCTACTTCGATAATAACCAACAAATGAAAAATACATATTAAATACAGATTGCTTTTCGAAATAGAATTTGCCTAGGATACCAATGTATTTGCTATCAGTGAAAGGCATGAGCATCATTGCAGTTGTAGATCCATTGATATTTAATTCATTCAAATTATTATAATGAGTGGTCGTTGAAGATGGAGGTTTATAACCTAGTTCAAGTCCTAAACCCACTTGGCCTTTTTTGATGTAACGGGTATAAGAAAAATTTAACTCTTGATATACAAGTCTTGCGAGCTCCCAAGACACTTCATTTTTTAGGGTAGACCGAATCAATAAGTTTCTTGCTACAAGTTCTTTTTTTCTAGCTAGTTTTCTTAATTGATCTAGTGAATCTCGAAGTCTTTCTTTTTCTTTATTTAAGGCAACAAGACTATCGTGTCTGTATATTTTATTGTTAGTTTTAATACTGTCATAAGTACTATGATTTTTGTAAAAAAGTGATTTGTTAGAAAGGTCTGGGTTGATTGCTGACTGATCTATTTCTAATAGTGCCCCTGTTAATATATCCGTTAACAATGCTAGATTTAAAGGGCCTATCCAAAATACCATGTCGAGCGCTAAGGATCGTGTGTGTTCGTGTTTCTTTTTCGGAACGACATAGTATTGTTTGCCATAATCAGGATGAGTGTATTCTATGCGTAGCGGTTTTAGTCGGCTTACTTTTAAATCAAGAGGAGTAACGCCTTTGTATTGGTTGTTGATGCGGACTTCTGCTCCTTGTGGAATGGAGTTGATGCGGATTTCTTGTTTGGAGCCGTAGCGCATCGTTGCACAACTGCTTAGGATGCCAATCAGAAAAAATGCACATCCAATTTGCCTAAGGCTTTGAGCTGTTTTTGTCATGTTAAAAAAGATAAATACAATGCAAGCATACTATTGTTTTAACTAAAAAGCAAAAATAACAGCATGATTTACAGTAAAATGAATAAAATGAGGCTAAAACAATCCTAAAACCCGCTCGAATATAAATCGGTTCATGCTTACTATTTACCCTCCGCAATCAGCGTCAAAAACAACAGGGTTTCAGATAAGCCAACAATGGTCGTCTCCATGGTTTGGAAGTCCGTATTGAGATCATAAAACACCACATCCGTAGCATTGAAGGATTCAAAAGGATTGTTGAGAGGAATGTTAAAGTATTATTTTAACTCTTCGTGTGTCTTACGATCGCCAGGTCCTTCTGCAACACCACCTGTAGCGTATAAGTGGGGTTGTAAGGTATAGACTTGAGAATAGATATGTTGAACGGAATGCGGAATGTCTTTTGAACAAATCATCGCAATGCCCCAATTGTTCATGCCAAAGGTATAGTCTAGTACATGGTTGGCCATCTGTTGGTAGTCTTTTTTCTGCCTAACGCGATCATACAATAAGGCATTATTGGCAACACCCACGAAGGAATATAAACTTGCCCAAGTATACTCGTGCGGTAATCGCCAAATGTTTCCTTCATTGTTTGTAATCGTTTCAAAATACATGAGATCATCTTGTATATAAGTGCTCGTCGTTTTATCATAAGGGTACAAAAGGTTATGTGCTAGTAAATTTGCATCAGCCCATGAATACCAATGTGCCTCTTTTGCTTGGAAGGCAAAATCTTTGGCTTGCGATAAAAAAGTTTTATCGCCTGTTAATCGGTACAATTCACAAGCCGCTAGTTCCATGTTGTCGAAGGCTTTTTCATCGCCATAAAAACTTTCCCATCCGTCTTTTACCCACGTAGGATGGGTGTACAGTAATGCTTTGTGATAAATTTTAAGGGCTTCTTTTTTATAGCGTTGGTGTAAGATGGGTTCATTGATGGAATCGAAGACTTGCGCACCGAGGGCCAGCGCAGCCGCTGAATAGCCCATTTGAGTAGGAGAGAAGGCCGTATAAGCATTACGTTTTCCATCGAGTGCGTCTTCGTCAGGTAATCGATTACCTTGTCGATGGTCTTCTGCACCGCCAACTTGTATAATGAATGTTTCATCGTTTGGCATTACACGACACAAATAATCTAAGCCCCATTTGGCTTCATCGAGCAGGTCATTGTATGTTGTTTTACTGTATTGCTTTTGCTTAAAAAGACCAGGATTGAGCGCATAAGCATGCAGTAATTGATAGGTGGTATAAGCGGTGGTGAGGGTAAATTTTAAATAATCTCCTGCATCGTACCAACCTCCCAACATGTTTACTTTTGGATGCGTGCTATTGAGTTTCCAGCTTTCATTGTCTTCTGTTGCTTTTTGCATGACTGCACAGGATGAGTCTCCAAAGTGACTGGGTTTATGGTCAAGACAATCCTTGCTTCCACTGCGCTGAACACGCATGTAGCGTAAGATGTCTTGAATGAGGAAGCTATAAGGGTCTTGTTTTATGAGGATCTTCACAGGTTCTTGCTGGTCAATGCTGAGGTGGTATTCTCCAAGGCTTGTGAGTGCTGTCAATGCAATTTCATAATTGTACGCAAGTGAAGTGTGCGGTCCTTTATCAGCGATACTGTTGCCAATTTTACCCGATAGTACAGCGTGTTTGTTTTGATCATAAACCGACCATGCTAAGCCCGTACAATTTTTGTTGGACATTATGATCACTCGTTTTTCTCTGAGTGGTGTATAACCTAAGTGGTTGTAACGAATAAAGAGTTGTCCAAAACTTGTAAGTGAAAGAAATAGCAAGAATAGAAGGCAAGTACTTTTCATGGTGTCTTTTTAGCGTTGATGAAGATATAAAAAAAAGAGCGATGTATGTTGTCTCATGCTCAAACTCTTGCATATATTTTTGCTCCTTCCCTTGAAATGAAATACCTTTGTAAATAATTCTTCCGTGACCCTAAAACCTCATTTCAATGCCTGAATTTTCTTACCAAGAACCTTTTCCATTAAGCAAAGATTCTACAAAGTATAAACTCATCAATAAGGACTATGTATCGACCTTGTCTGTTGACGGAAGAACACTCTTAAAGGTTGATCCTAAGGCTTTAGAATTATTGGCAGAAAAGGCCTTGGAAGAAGTGTCGTTTTACTTACGTGCTTCGCATTTAGAAAAATTAGCCAACATCTTAAAAGACCCTGAAGCAACGGACAATGATCGCTTTGTGGCTTACACGCTTTTACAAAATGCACAAATAGCTTCGGAAGGTGCTTTGCCTTCTTGTCAAGATACGGGCACTGCCATTGTAATGGGGAAGAAAGGTGAAAATGTATGGACGGGTGCAAACGATGCAGAAGCACTTTCGAAAGGAATATACAATACTTATTTAAAGAAAAACCTGCGTTACTCACAGGTGGTTCCGATTACGATGTTTGAAGAAAAAAACACGGGAACAAACTTACCGGCACAAATTGATTTGTATGCTGAACAAGGCAGCGAGTACAAGTTTTTGTTCATGGCAAAAGGTGGCGGTTCTGCGAACAAGACTTTTTTATACCAAAAAACAAAAGCCTTGTTGAATGACGCAGGCTTAGCAGAATTTGTAAAAGAAAGAATTAACGATTTAGGAACCTCTGCTTGTCCTCCATACCACTTGGCATTAGTCATAGGTGGTACCTCTGCAGAAGCCAATCTAAAAGCCGTAAAATTAGCGTCTGCTGGTTATTACGATTACTTACCGACTGAAGGAAACATGAACGGTCAAGCATTCAGAGACATTGAATGGGAGGCACGTGTACATAAATTATGTCAAGAAAGTGGTATCGGTGCGCAATTTGGCGGTAAGTATTTAACACACGATGTCCGTGTGATTCGTTTACCTCGTCATGCTGCATCTTGCCCTGTAGGCATGGGTGTTAGCTGTTCTGCCGATCGTAACATCAAAGGTAAAATCACAGCAGAAGGTGTATTTCTAGAAGCTTTGGAAACTGAGCCAGCGAAATACCTTCCAGCACAAGCACCCCATTTAGAAAAAGCAGTAGAGGTTGATTTAAACCAACCGATGGATGACATCTTAAAATTACTTTCTCAATACCCCATCAAAACGCGTTTGAAACTCAGCGGTACCTTGATTGTAGCAAGAGATATTGCGCATGCTAAAATCAAAGAGTTGTTGGATGCAGGCAAACAAATGCCCGAGTATTTTAAAAACCATCCAGTGTATTATGCTGGACCTGCTAAAACACCAGAAGGTATGCCTTCTGGAAGCTTTGGGCCAACGACTGCGGGGCGTATGGATTCTTATGTAGATGCATTTCAAGCACAAGGTGGATCCATGATTATGTTAGCCAAAGGAAACCGTTCGAAGGCGGTCACGAATGCGTGTAAACAACACGGTGGCTTTTACCTCGGTTCCATTGGAGGTCCTGCTGCTATTTTAGCAAAGGAAAACATCAAGTCTGTGGAAGTCGTTGATTTTCCAGAATTAGGAATGGAAGCGGTGCGTAAAATAGAGGTCGTTAATTTCCCAGCCTTTATTATTTGCGACGATAAGGGAAATGATTTCTTTGCTTCTTTGCTCTAGCAGTAAACTTATTATTTGAAAGTGCTGAATCTAGATTCAGCGCTTTTTTTTATGATCCTGAAGTGAAATAAATGGGTGTTTTTATGAGAATAATCATACTTTGTGTTTTATTATTCCTGTAAATAGGCTAAATTCAAGCTCTTTGTATTTCTAGTTACCGTTTGACGGCGTAAAGTCAAACGTATAAAAAATTAATCATGTCCCTACGGTTTCTGCTTATCTTCTTTTTATTCATCAGTAGTTTCGCTTCAGCACAGAAAATCACGTTGGAGTACTTGAAGAAATGTAAAGAGACTGTTTTGTCTGATTACGTCGATATTCCGGATTCAAAAATTGCATATCCTGTAACAGGCCTCGTTTACCTCACGCAACCCAGTTCATTGATGGGAGAGACGCTTATACAAGTGGAAGTATGGGTGATTGATGCTGAAGGTAGAATTGTATACAATACGGTCTATGCCAGTAAAAGCTTAGATAAAATTTCTTTTGAACCAGGATACATGAAATACATGATGTCGCAAGGTAAAGCGATTATTAGAAAGAGACGTTCTGCGGGATTTTAAGTGTCCTTGTTTTCATAATTCATTCCACATCATTGATCCTATTGTAAATAGATTACCTTTAAGTCTTGTTGTTTTAATGCTCTACACAACAAGGCCTGCACATTGACGATAGATTCTTCTGATGATCACAATACGGTTTACAATGAAATTCAATTCGAAGAACTGATCAGCAGTTATATCGATACGAAAGTAGGGATATCAGAACATTTTTTAAGCGATACCTTAACTGGAAATCTCGCACAAAATTTACTCTCGCATCATGCCAATCACTCCATGAATGCAGCAGGTACAGGCAATCAAAAAGATATACAGCACGATCATAAAGTACGCGGAGATTCTATCTATTGGTTAGATCGAAAACACCAAGATCTTCATGAAAATGAGTTCTTTGATCGCATGGATGCTTTTGTGCTCTACCTCAACCAAAGCTGTTATACAGGAATAACGGGATATGAATTTCATTATACGATGTATGAAACGGGAAGCTTTTATAAAAAGCACCTCGATCAATTTAAGAATGATGAAAGTCGACAATTCTCGATGATCTCCTACTTGAACGTAGGCTGGGTAAAGGAAGATGGAGGACAACTTTTAATACAGCTCGATCATCATGATCAAAGCATTACGCCTACCAATGGGAAAACGGTCTTTTTTAAAAGCAATGAATTAGAACACGAGGTTTTATTGACCACTAAAAACAGGATGAGTATTACTGGTTGGTTGAAAAAAGATTAAGCGGTTTTCTTTTATACAAAAAAGGACTTCAATGGCTATTTTTTACTGAAAGGATAAGCCATTCTTGTATTGAAATACTGGTAGTAGAAAAGGTTTCCACTGACATAGCCTTTAGAAGGAAATGTTTGGTTGTTATTTGTAAAGGAGATGTTTTGCAATTCTAAAGGAAGCAAATATATGTTTTTAAATAATTTTTTATCCGACTGAAAACTTTTTCCAAAAACGATCCGAGCTCCATTACTAATGTCAACTTGTATGTCGTCGACTAAAGGTATTTTAATGTTGCTGTGTATGCCATTTACTTCTCGGGTATTGATGACTAAGGCATTGTTAACCCGTGTTATTTTAGCAATGTGTGCCTCGATATAAGAAGCCACAGTGCCCTTTAATAGACTGCTGATGTGCGTGTTTTTTTTAAATACCTTAGCAAATTCAGCACCCGTAATAAAATCTCCTTCTTCAAAGGTATTAAACAACAAGATCAATTTGCCTCGCACATTTTGTTTAGAATAATCTGGAAATTGTTTGAGCGTCAAAATTCTGACTTGACGAGTACCAGAAGGTATATTGTTTTTAGGGTTTGTAGTGAAATTTAATGTTTGATTAATGCTTGGGTTATTTCCGACTTCTTTTCCTTTTTTCGATCCGTATTTGATGGTTTTGTTCGATTCTTCCAATGAAATGTCCTGAACAGTAGAATCCATATTGTCTTGGTCTGTTGATTCTAAAGCAACGTACTTTGTAACGGATGAACTGCTATCGTTGACAAAAGGAATCGATGAAACGAGGTCATTTACTTTGCTTGAGTTTACCCACAGCGATAGTGTAACAAGCACGGTTGTTAAAGCAATAAGTATAAGTTTAAGGTTGCGTCGAATGAACATGAAAGCCTATTTAAAGAAACGAGTCTTAGTGTTTCAATTCTGTATGCGAATTACCTTTTATTAAAATCACTTTTTTTAGCAGACATCTGGTATAGCATGTAACTGTGATTTTTAGTACTGTAGTAACCGAACAGGTAGGCATCACCTTGTTTCCATACTGCCGGAGCGGTATTGTTTTGAGGATCTCTAAAATAAAAGTCTAAGCATTCTTCCACAGCAGGAACATCTTCTGGCATGGCTTTATTGATGCTTGATCCATCGGGACTTAATGACCAGACATTGTATACCCATATTTCTTTTTTAAAACTCATCAAACTTTGTTGGTAAGAAGAGTAAGAAGGTAAATGTAAATCGTGGTAATGTCTTTCCATAATGACCACCATGTTTACAGAACTTGTTTGTACGGCTTCGGCATTTTCAATAGAAGGATCCGATAAATTGTTTTTGTTTATCGCACCAGCTACCAGTAATAATTTTCCTGTGTTACTTTCTACGATGCCAATGCCAGATAAGTCGGCACGTTGAAAGCTTTTAATCAATTCAGTTTTTGAATTGCTTTTTCTTTCACGATTGTAACCACTGCGAAATGTATAAGAACTTTCTAAAAAAGCATCGGTGTCGAAATTGTCATCTTTTTGAGATTCGTATACCACAGTATTGCTTTCTAAATTTGTTCCATTGATGATGAATTGGTTCGATGCGATACTCAATTGCCACAATACGTTTTTAAACAATAAAGATTTAGCAATGGCTTTTTTATCCGCAAGGACAGTTGATTTGATGTTGCGTTGTGTGACTTCCCCTTTATCAGATATCGTTAACACTTTTGTGTCTCCATCGATTGCATCGTAGGTAAGGATAAGTTGATCGGCATCGTGGTAACACTTTGTCGCTGCATGGGTTTGGTCAAAATGCGCTGTAGAATTCATCGGTAATACCGCCACTTGATCAATTGCTTTGCTTGAGTTAATAGAAAAGGCTTTGTAAAAATCAATTTCTGTTGTTTTTACTTTTATAATTTTAGGTTCAGTAAAGGAGGTATACTTGTAAATCGTAAATTCATCTTTTAAGTTTTCAGAAGAAGTTACAATGTAGCTATAGCCTTTTCCTGCAGCGACGAATAAAATACTGCTGCCGTTGAAAGGAAATGGTGTATAGCTCAGTTTTTTAGTAGTAGTATTTGCTTTGAAGACAAACACTTTTTTATTATTGAGTAAAAAGTAGCAAAAGTATTCACCATCTAATGTTCCTACACCTGCGCGCTTTAGGCCGCTAAAATTGCTTGGCATCGGTTCTTTTAACTCTTGCTGTGGTTTTCCATCACTTCCTAGTAGTATAAAATGCATGGTGTTGTTATCGGAAACAAACAGGCCTGCACTTTTATCTTCATTGGGAATGAATACCGCTTCACGATCATCGTAATCTCCTTTTTCAATAGTAACAGGAAACGTTGAAAAACTTTGTTGAGCCCAAAGCGCAGCAGATGTTGCTACTAAGAGTAGCAATGAATACATTAATTTCATAAGGAGGGGAGTAATGATGAGTTATTTCTTTTTCTTTTTATCCTTCTTTTTTTCTTTTTTTTCTTTCTCTTGTTGAATACCCATCGATATTCTGATTTCTTTTCCGTAAGAGACTAACAATTCATCGCCTGGGCGAATTTTACGAATGGCAACCACTTCTATTTTGTTGTCGTGTTCTTCGTATTGCACATTCTTTTTCAATTCAGAACCATATGCATCACAGATGTAGCGACCAAGGCCAGAAGAAGTCTTACGAGCATCAATGACTTTATTTTTACCTAAAGTCATGCCGTATTCTCCATAACCTTCTTTATCGTAGCGTTCGTTGTATGTTTTCTGAGAAATGACTTCTCCAGCATACTCTACAACCACTTCACCTTTTTTATATTTGTTATTGGTAAAAAGACCAAGTCCTGCATTAGGTACTTTCGATTTTTCAACCCAAAATCCTAGTTCACTCAAGGTGTGCGCTGTGCAATAGGGGTGAGTAACAACGGTAGTTTTAGCACATCTTTTACCTTTTTCATTGACAAAAGTACAACGGCTCTTTACTTTAATGGTGTGGTTAATGTTTGGCATTAGTCTGTAATTTGAATTAAATAATAATTTTTCTTTCCTTTTTGAACCAAGAGGTATTTGTCTTGGAGTAATGTGAATTCATTACAAGCCTGATCGGGACTGGCTAGTTTAACTTTGTTGATGCTTACTCCTCCTGCTTGAATCATTTTTCGAGCTTCCCCTTTCGATGGAAAGATGTTGAATTCTGAAACCGTTGATAAGAGTTCTAAAACTTCTGTACAGACTTCCCAATTGCTTTTACTCAATTGTACTTGAGGTACACCTTCAAATACCGCCAATAGCGTAGGTTCATCGATGTCTTTTAAAATTTCTAAAGAGGCTTGACCAAACAATACCTCTGACGCTTTAATGGCCTTGTTGTAATCGACTTCAGAGTGAACTCTTATCGTGACATCTTTCGCCAATGCTTTTTGAACAATGCGTTGATGCGGAGCTAAAGCATGTTCAGCTTCGAGTGCTTCTATTTCTTCTTTTTTTAATAAAGTGAAAATACGAATCCATTTGCAAGCATCGTCGTCTGAAGCATTTAACCAAAACTGGTAAAATTTATACGGAGAGGTTAAGCTGGCATCGAGCCAAATGTTTCCACCTTCCGATTTGCCAAATTTTGTGCCGTCCGATTTGGTAATGAGAGGACAGGTGATGGCATGTGCTTCTCCGTCAGCCATACGTCTTATCAATTCAGTACCTGCGGTAATGTTTCCCCATTGGTCAGAACCGCCCATTTGTAAATGACAGTTTTTTTCTTTGTACAAATGGTAGTAATCGTAACCTTGAATCAATTGGTAAGAGAACTCGGTAAAAGAGATGCCTGTTTCAAGGCGCTTCTTCACAGAATCTTTTGCCATCATATAATTAACAGTAAGGTGTTTTCCTGCTTCCCGAAGGAACTGAAGAAAACCCATGCCCTTAAACCAATCGTAGTTGTTCACCAGTTCTGCGGCTGTAGCACCCGCATTGAAATCTAAGAACTTAGCCAATTGATTTTTAATGCATTCTTGGTTATGCATCAAGGTTTCTTCCGATAGAAATTTACGTTCTTCCGATTTACCAGAAGGGTCGCCAATCATACCTGTCGCACCACCAACAAGCGCCATGGGTTTATGTCCTGCTTGTTGGAAATGAACCAACAGCATGATTGTTACTAAGTTGCCTATCGTTAAAGAAGATGCTGTAGGATCAAAGCCCACATAACCAGTCGTAATTTCTTTTTTTAATTGCTCTTCTGCCCCAGGAGTGAGATCGTGAATCATTCCCCTCCATTTCAATTCTTCAACAAAATTTTTCATGCTGTGAAAGCCTTATTACGAAACGTTGATTTCAAAATTATTAAAGAGTAAATATAACAATTGTTACAGCCTTTTTAGAAAAATGACCTAAAAATCAGGCTATTTATTAAATTGCATCATAAACGAGATTATTCATGCCGGTAATTGATTCAGATAAACTGTTGGCCGACATTCAGGCAGGCAAGTTAGCACCCATTTACTTTTTACAAGGTGAAGAAGAGTATTATATCGACTTAATCGCTGAAGCCTTAGAAAAAACAGTACTTCAGCCTCATGAAAGAGATTTCAACCAACATGTTTTGTTTGGTAAAGACCAAAGCATGGCTTCTGTATTACAAACCGCTCGTAAATTCCCGATGTTTTCCGAACGTCAATTGGTCATTGTAAAAGAAGCCCAAGATCTCAAAGATTTAACCAAAGAAGTAGGCGAGAAGTTGATGTTAAACTACTTAGACTCACCTTTGCCTTCCACCGTATTGGTTTTTTGCCATAAGATTAAAGCCTTAGACAAGCGTAAAGCCTTGTATAAAGCCTTGGAAAAGAAAGCCGTTGTCATGAACTCTGTGCCTGTTCCTGATTACAAGCTCGCCAAGTGGATACAAACTGAAATTGAACGAGAAGGTTACAAAGTAAAACCTGAAGTTGCTCAGCTCATGGGCGAATTCATTGGCAATGACTTGCACCGTGTTGTCAATGAGTTAAAGAAAATTAAAGAAAATTTGCCTAAAAAAGGCGAGACGATCACCGAGGAATTGGTTGAAAAATATGTCGGAGTCAGTAGAGAATACAATGTGTTCGAACTTCAAAAGGCGATCGGTTTTAAAGATGCGGAGAAGACCTATAGAATCGTAGCGTACTTTGAATCCAATCCTAAAAATCATCCTTTTGTGATGACAGTGAGTGCGCTCTTCAATTATTTTGTGAAAGTGATTAAAACCCACGCGAACCGTGACAAAGGTGATGGTCAATTGGCAGCGGTATTAGGCGTGAATCCTTTTTTTGTGAAAGAATATACCGCAGCAGCCAAAATGTATCCTTATCCAAAATGTGTACGTGTTGTCGAATACATACGTGATGCCGATTTAGCCAGCAAAGGCTTTGGTTCTCCCAGTGTCAACGATGCTTTTTTATTGAAAGAACTTGTGCATAAAATCTTTCACGCATAAGCACATCTAGGCTTCTTTTTTAGTAGATTTGATCTTAAAGCTGTATTGGGGATATACACTTTATGGATAGACTGAACGTTATTGTTCGACATGGGCTTACTTTATAAAGTAATGAATAGAATACACCTACTCTTTTTCGTACTCGTATTGGTTACATCTGTATCCAATACTTTTGCTCAGCAAACGCTCATTCATAGAGACCCTGTGCAAAATTACCAATTGGCACACGAACTGTTTTCAAAATCATTGTATGGTGATGCTCGTGAACAATTTGAAACGTTTAAAAAAGAATGTCCTTCTCATCTTTTAGCAACCAATGCTGAATACTATACAGGTTTATGTGCCCTGTATCAAAGTCAACCCGACGCCGAGTTTTTAATCTCACAGTTTATTGCAAAACATCCTGAACATTCTAAGACAGCCGAGGCTAACTTGGAGATGGGATCGTATTATTACAATGCTAAAAATTACGACAAAGCCATTGTCTTTTTTGATCAAGTCAATTGGGCAACGCTATCAAAAAGCGAGCAGTTAGAAGGTAAGTTCAGAATAGGCTATTGTTACTTTTCTAAAAAAGATTTTGATAAAGCCTTAGGGTATTTTAATGATTCGAAAAAAGAAAAAAACAGGTATCAGTACGCGTCGACTTACTATGCAGCCTATATTGAATTTAAAAAAGGACTGTACGATGATGCCTTGACTGATTTAGATATTGCTGAATCGAACGAAGAGTTTAAACCACTGGTGCCTCAATTAAAAACCAATGTGCTCTACCGTAAAGGAAATTATGACGCATTAATCAAATATGCCAAACCTTTTGCTGACAATAGTGACAAAGTATTAGGACAATATGAAATTACCTTGTTATTGGCGGAAGCTTTTTTTCAGAAAATTCAATTCAATGATGCCTATACTTATTTTCAAAAAGCAGAGAAAATTCAATCCAGTGCTTTTGCTAGAGAAATCGTGTACCGATATGGCTTTTCAAGTTATAAAACGAAAAAACACGAGGATGCGATCAAACAATTTAAATCCATTGCAGGTAACAAAGACACCATAGGTCAGGCTTCGGCTTATTACTTAGGCTTAAGTTGTCTTGAATCAGACCAAAAAGAGAGTGCTTTGGTTGCTCTTTTACAAGCCAATGCCAACGATTACTTAGCCAATATAAAAGAGGAATCTTCTTTCTTAGTGGGGAAAATCAGTTTCGACCTACAACAATATACACAGGCAACACACGAACTAAAACGCTTCTTAGATGCGTATCCTAAATCTCAACACGAAGAAGAAGCTGCTGGACTATTAAGCGAAGCTTTCTTAAACAGTAAAGATTATGTCAATGCAATCGATTATTTAGATAAGATGAAACGCCGAAGTGTCAGGGTAAATACGGCCTACCAAAGACTTACTTTTTACCGTGGTGTTGATTTATACAATCAATCTTCTTTTACTGAAGCGCTGACTTATTTTGACAAATCGAATGAGAATCCTTTTTCAAAAGAGATCTTAGTGCAAAGTCATTATTGGCAAGCAGAATGCTATGCCATACAAAAAGACTATACACAAGCCATTGAACATTATAGTCAAGTTTTCAAAGGAACGACAAGCATTTCTGATGAATACAATTACAGGGCCCGATACGGTATAGGCTATGCCTATTACAATACCAAAGAGTACGAGAAGGCGATTCCGCATTTTAAAGCCTATGTAGAAAATTGGGACGATAAAGGAAATAGTAATTATTATAAGGATGCTTTGGTACGCTTAGCCGATTTATATTATGTAACGAAAAAATATGCCAATGCAATCGTCTATTACGATAAAGCTCAACAAGCTCATTACCATGAAGCCGATTATATCATTTTTCAAAAAGGAATAGTATATAACTTATCAAATCAAGCGTCGAAGGCAACGGAAAACTTTCAAACGATTATACAAAAATATCCATCTTCCCTCTATTATGATCATGCACTATTTCAACAAGCGCAATTGTACTTAGAAGTCAGTGAATATGAAAAGGCCATAGCGCTATACAGTAAAGTCATTACACGCAATGATCCTAACGGCTATATTCCTTATGGCTTACAGAAAAGGGCCTTGGCTTTTTTTAATTTGAAGAAATACAGCGAAGCAAAACAAGATTACTTAACCATTCTCGATCGTTATCCTCAACATCCTGTCAGTGAAGGTGCATTGATTGGTTTACAAGAGATACTAGCCTTAGAAGGTGCAGCCGATCAATTTGATGGTTATTTGGCTAAATACAAAGAAGCAAATCCAGATAAACAAGGCTTGAAAGAACTAGAATACAGTAATGCATTAGCGCTCTATAGTAATCAACGTTACGAGCAAGCATCTACTAATTTTAATCAATTTATAACGAAGTATCCTGACCATGTTCAAATTTCGGATGCCCAGTTTTTCATGGCTGAGAGTTATTATAGAATTAAAAAATACGCAGATGCACAAAGTGCTTATCAAAAAGTGATTTTAAATAAAGACAAATATTACAATAGGGCTTTAGGGCGTCTAGCAGAAATAGAAGCCATGCTCGGTAATGCACAACAGGCGGTTGTTTTCTATCGTCAGCTCAATCAATTTGCAACGGGTAAAAAAGATCAATTTGTCGCTTGGACAGGCTTAATGGAGAACTATTTCAAGTTGAGCCAATGGGATTCATCGGAAGTATATGCCGATAAAATCTTGAGCAATGGTAATCCTATGATCGATGCTCAAAATAAAGCCTTGTTACATAAAGTGAAAATCAATCAGAGTAAAGGAAAAAATTCTGAAGCCATTGATTTTGCAGTGCAATTGATGAACAATAACCGCGATGAATATGCGGCTGAAGCCAACTATGTTTTAGCGGAGATTCAATTCACGCAAAAGGAATACCAGCAATCTTTAGAAAGTTGTTATGGCTTAAATGAGAATTTTGCTTCCTATGCGACATGGCTCAATAAATCGTACTTACTCATCGTAGAAAATTTCATTGGCTTAAATGAAATGTTTCAAGCGAAAGCAACCTTACAGTCGATCATTGATCATTCTAAGGATGCAGCGACAGTCGCAAAAGCAAAAGCAAGGTTAGAACAATTAAAATAAAGACATTCTATGACCTTAACGAACTCAATATACCTTAGCAGCAAGATTTACTTTCGAGTAGTGGTACTTCTGTGCGCATCCTCGCTTGCATTTGCTCAAACGGGTGGTGAAGTGCAAAATGAGACCATTGTCGTTGAAAAAAATAAACTGTTAGACCTACCTTTAGCCAATCGTGAGTTTGAGAAAATATCGGATCCTCAACCTCAAGCTATTCCTACTACGAGTAAATACCAAGTGCAAGACATTAGTATTGTGTTGCCTCAGTTTGATACCAAAGTAAAAGTTCCTACTACGAAAACCGATGAGCCTATTGAAATTCACAATGGCTATGTGAAAGCAGGCTTTGGTAATTACGCTACAACTTACTTAGAGGGTTTTATTCATACGGGTAAAAAGAAAAACTATTCTGCGGGTGCACATTTTAAACATTTATCTTCTGCCAACGGTCCTTACAAGGGCGTTAAAAATAGCTTGAACAGCCTCGATTTACAAGGCAAGTATTGGACTTCCAAACAATGGATAAATGGTGCTCTAAAAGTTGGTCGTGAACGCTATACCCTATACGGAATAGGAGATAGAGGTGGTATCGATTGGGATAGCGACTCTTTAAAAAACACCTACAATAAAGTACAAGCAGAAGTATCTACCGGTAATATGACCGATGGAAAAACGAGCTACAATACTAAAGTACATTACGATTACCAAACCAACAATCACAAAGAAAATGAGTCAGATGTGGGTGTTTTGCTAAATCTTCTTCATAAGAAGGCCGACGATCGTGCTATATTGGGTGATGTATTTCTAGACTACTCGACTTACAGCGATACGTCCACCTTTTCTAGGGTCCTTGCTGGATTTTCTGGCAAATACAGCATGAAGAAAGATGAGCTTAAGATTACTGTAGGTTTAAATTACACCTACAGCGGTGATACCTTGAAAGGAAGTTTGGGTTCTCATATTTATCCTCTTATTGATCTGAATTATACCCTTATACCCAATCAATTGATAGCCGAAGCGGGCTTAAAAGGGGACATGGAGAAAAACACATGGATGTCTTATACGGCTCAAAATCCATACCTCGACAATAATATCACTTTGGCAAACACCAACAATACCATGAATATTTACCTTGCTTTGAAAGGTCATGTTCAGCAAAAAATCAATTTTAAAGTAGGAGGGGCTTATTTAACGTATAAAAACCTGTGGTTCATGGTTAACAGTCCATCCGATACGACTAAGTTTACTGTTGTATACGATAAGGACAATGCTTCTGCCTTTAACCTTAATGGGGAGTTAACCTATGACAGTAAGTCTTTTAGGACAGGTTTGAAGCTAGATTATTACAGTTATCAGGTCGGTGATGCGATAAAAAAAGCTTGGCATCGACCTTCTTTCATCGGGACCTTCTTTGCATCGTATAGTATTTATAAAAAAATAGTATTAAAATCAGATATTTATTATATTGGATGTATTAGCGCCATTAATTTGGTATCGAATAAAGAAACGAATTTGAAAGATATCGTTGATGTGAACCTGAAAGCAGAGTATCGGTTATCCGATAAATTCTCTACTTTTCTAGAGCTTAATAATTTGTTATCGATGAAATATCAACGCTATATGTATTATCAATCGAGGGGATTGAACTTGATGTTGGGATTAACGTATAGGTTTTAAAAGAGAATAGTGATTGTTAAAAAATACATATCTGAATTATTACAAAGTGACGATTGTGTGATCGTTCCAGGCTTTGGTGCTTTCATAAAACATTATGAGAGTGCTTCTGTACACCCCATCACACATAAGTTTAGTCCACCTTACAAAGTCATTGGCTTCAATGGTCGCCTAAAATTAAACGATAACTTATTACAAAAACATATTGCAGTAGGAGAGCAATGCGACGATCAACAAGCATTGCATTTAATTCAGTTTTTTATTCATTCCTTAAAGCAACACATCAATCAACTTGGTTTTTTTGAATTTGAAAACATCGGTCGATTTTTCTTAAATCAAGAAGGTGTATTGCAATTTGATCCTGAAGTAACAGACCATTTTTCAGATGATACATTTGGGTTAAAGGAATTCATTGTTCAACCTATTGATCGTAAACCATACGCTATGAGTACAACTAAAACTACTCCTTCAAAAGAGAAAAAAGCAAACGGTGACATACCGAAGAAAAGTAATGCATTGAAAGTCGTATTAATCGCATTTTCTGTTTTAATACTTCTGGGTGCAGGAGGATTTTTTGTGTTACTAGAACAAAAAGATCATTCCATTGCTGGTATCGATTTGAAAGAATTGTTGGGTATTAAAGATGAAGTAGCAGCAGTTGTTGTTGTCGATTCTTCAGCACTCGCACCTGTAGTCGACAGTGCTGCTGTTGTAGAAGAAGTGCCCGCAATAGAACCAGCGTTGTACTATGTTGTGGTTGGTTCGTTTCAAAACAGTGGTTATGCTCAAAACTATAGTGATGAATTAAACAATAAAGGTTTAACAACGACAGTTATAAGTGGAGACAACGGTTATTATAGAGTTGGGATAGAAGCCTCTTCTGATAAAGAAGAAGCCAAAAGCAAAAGAAAAGAATTGATTCGCCAATACGGTAAATCAATTTGGTTAACGCAGAAATAATCATTTTATAGCCATCTTATTTCATTATGACATTCGCTCTTATCTTGTCAGATATATTAGTACAAATCACTTCCGCACCAGCTGCTGAACAGGCTATAGCCACAGCATCTTCAGCCGATTCTGTCACCATGATTGATCTTTTACTAAAAGGTGGTCTTGTCATGATTCCAATTGGTATACTTTCTTTTATTGCGGTATACCTCATCATAGAACGCATGTTGGTCTACAAGAAAATGGATGTTGATCCGACATCGTTTCTCGATAAAATTCAGACCCTTATTGTTCAAGGAGATTTAAAAGCGGCAAGAGCTCATTGTGATCATGTGAATACTCCTTTTGCACGCATGATCGATCGTGGTCTTTCCAAAATTGGTACACCGCTTAGTAACATTGAAGCATCGATTGAAAATGTCGGTAAAGTCGAATTGTATAACCTTGAAAAAAACCTTTCAACCTTAGCAACCATTTCAGGTTTGGGACCGATGTTGGGTTTCTTAGGTACGGTTACGGGTATGGTACAGGCCTTCATTGCAATGGCGCAAGAAGAAGGTACAATTAGTCCTAAGTTATTATCTTCAGGTATTTATGAAGCCATGATTACTACGGTAGGAGGACTTATTGTAGGTATTATCGCTTATGTCGGTTATAATTATTTAGTCACTAAGCTTCAGAAAATTGTTCATCAAATGGAATACGCTTCAGTAGAGTTCTTAGAATTATTACAACAACCGAAGTAATCCATGCAACTGAATAGAAAAAATAAAGTTTCTACTGAATTCAACATGGCTTCCATGACGGATTTGGTATTTCTATTGCTCATTTTTTTTATGTTAACGTCTAATTTTGTAACACCTTCTGGTATGCCGGTTAACTTGCCGAGTACCAATAAGGAAACCCCAATGCAGACGGTTAAGACAACCGTAACCATTACCAATGATTTGCGTTATTTTGTCAATAACAAAGAAACATCGGTTGATGCCATTGAATACGAATTGAAAACCTTGATGAAAGGCGATGAAAATGTAATTGTATTGCATGTAGATAAAACGGTGCCTACTGAATACTTTGTAAAAGTTGCCAGTATTGCCAATTCGTTGGGTGCCAAAGTTTCTTTAGCCACTAAACCTGAATAAGGTCATGCACATTGATTATCGCTTAGAGGAAAATAAAAGAAAAGGCTTGATTGCATCTGCTGTCATTCATGGTGCTTTACTTATACTGTTTTTCTTTCTCTTAGCATGGCAACAACCTGATCCTCCTACACCAGGTGCTCCGGGAATAGAACTTAATTTTGGTCTCGATGCTGCTGGTATGGGCCCAGATAATGAACAACCCGTATCCGAAAATACAACACAACCTGTACAAGAAGAAACTGAAGAAGAAGTCCAACCTTCACCTTTAGAAGAGTCTCGTGTAGTGACTACTGAGCAAGCATCAGACTATAAAGTAGAAGATAAGAAAGAAAAAACTTCAGCGAAGGAAACACAGAAAGAACCCGTAAAAGAGGTTGTTAAAACTACTGCTAAGACCAACAAAGTTACAGACGGTCGTAGTTTGATGGGCAATGGAGATAAGAACGTTGCTGGTGATCAAGGTGATCCTAATGGAAGTCTAGATTCAAGAGCTTTGTACGGTAATAACGGACAAGGAAACGGTGGTGATGGTAAAGGAGGTAATGGTACTTCTTTAAACATGACAGGTTGGAAATGGTTGAGTCCTCCGAAGGTTAACGATAGCTCGAGTGAGTCGGGGAAAATCGTATTTAAAATTACAGTGGATGAAGAAGGTAATTTACTCGCTGTTATTCCTGTTGAAAAGCAAGTCAGTTCAACCGTCGCTAAGTTTTACGAAGACGCCGTTTGGAAATTAGAGTTTGAAAAAACAAAAGACTTTACCAAAGCTGCACAAAACTCTACAGGCTACATTACATTCATTATTCGTTCTAAGTAATTTTTTTCTTGACGTTCGAAGAAGCCACTACCTATTTATTTTCAGCATTCCCTTCTTTTGAAAAAAGTGGTAAGGTCGGTATCAATGAAGGCTTATCTATAACAAAAAAATTGCTTCAAGCCCTTGGCAATCCTCAAGATCAATTGCGATGTATACACATTGCAGGAACCAATGGTAAGGGTAGTTCTTCTCATTTCTTAGCGTCCATTTGCCAGGAAGCAGGTTATAAAACGGGCTTGTTTACGTCTCCTCATCTCAAGTCTTTCACAGAACGTATTCGAGTGAATGGAATAGAAATTCCAAAGCAACTCGTCATCGATTTTATTGTGAATCACCGATCGCTCTTAGACGAACTTAAGCCTTCTTTTTTTGAAATTACTACAGCATTGGCTTTCCTTTATTTTAAGGAGGAGGAAGTCGATATTTCCATTATAGAAACAGGTCTTGGCGGTAGATTAGATTCTACCAATGTGCTTTCCGATCCATTGGTGACGCTGATTACGAATGTAGGTTGGGATCACATGAACATGTTGGGTAACGATATAGAGACCATTGCTTTTGAGAAAGCAGGCATCATAAAAAGTAGCATTCCCGTTGTGCTCAGCGAAGAAAACCCCGATTATTTAGCTGTCATGGTAGGCATTGCCAAAGAACGCCAAGCTCCGCTTAGCATAGCTTCACAGCGATGGGATATAGACTTCAAGGGAACAAAGGATTCCTTGTCGAGCTTTCAGGCAAGGAATAAAGCAACACAAGAGACTAAACAATATGAAAGTCAATTGTTGGGTTTATACCAAGCTAAAAACATAGCAGGGGTCTTGGAAACTTGCGATGTGCTGGCATCCCAAGGCTATCGTGTAAAAAACTTTATAGCACAAGGCTTACGTCGTGTTGTTGACAATACAGGCATGAAGGGGCGTTGGCAAATCTTATCGCATAAGCCTTATGTCGTGTGCGATGCCGTACACAATGTATCAGGATGGGAGCAAATACTCGCACACATAAAAACAATGTCGATACCTTGTGGGGTCATGGTTTTAGGCTTTTCTTCGGATAAAAATCCCGAACAGTTTATCGATTCGATACCTGTACAGACGAAACTTATTTTTTGTTCTTTCAACAATACAAGATCTGTTAATCCTGAGACTTTACAGCGCTATGCCCTTGAAAAAGGCTTCGAAGCCAGTTATTCTCATGATGTAAATGCAGCAATTGAGCAAGCTAAAGCGGTACTTCCAGCAGGAAGTTTTATATTTGTAGGTGGAAGCATATACTTATTATCGGAATTGAATACTTTATAGTTTTATGGGTAGAAAAAAACTGGAACATTTTCGAGAAAATGAGATTCGCGAAAACGTAATTCAGCCTGGCAAAGAAAAATACTTAAGCATTAAGGGGAATTGGGCTAAACATTTTGGCAATGAAAATCCGATCACTTTAGAAGCTGGATGTGGAAGGGGAGAATACACGGTGGGTTTGGCAGCCGTATATCCTCAACGCAATTTTATAGGTGCAGATATAAAAGGCTCAAGAATATGGAAAGGTAGTGATATAGCAGATACTGAAGGATTGAAGAATGCCGCTTTTTTGCGTACCATTTTGCAAAATCTAAACGATTTTTTTGCTCCCAATGAATTGAGTGAACTATGGATTACTTTTCCTGATCCTAGGCCTAAAGATGGAGATGAAAAATTGAGACTAACGAGTCCTCGATACATGGACATGTACAGAGAAATTCTTCAACCCAATGGAAAATTAAATTTAAAAACAGACAGTAGTTTACTATTTGAATATACCCTAGAACTATTGCAAAGTGGTGGGGTGAAAGGAATTGAAGAATTAGTTTTTACAAGAGATTTATACAACAGCGAATTGTTACCGCTTCATCATGGCATACAAACTACGTATGAGAAAATGTTCATGAAAAAGGGGTTCAAAATAAATTATTTAAGTTTTAGATTTAAGAAATAATGCCTAAGTTTTTTTCAATCACTATACTTGCGCTCATTGTCCTTTGTTCATGTGTTGTCGACAACGATCGTTTTCTTCAAGTGATTAATAATGCTAAAGATGAAGTGGTAAAGAATAAACTGATTGCTTTTGAAGAAAAAGGAATAGAACGTACAGTAGACACCAGTGAATACGATGCAGAAGAAGTGGTGGCTTGGGCAAAAACGTTTCTTGGTGCTCCTCATCTTATGAGTGGAACAACGAAGAAAGGCATTGATTGTTCTGGATTAATGATGGTTGTGCATGCGAAGTATGGCGTAAGACTTCCTCACTCTTCTCACGAACAGGCACGTTACGGACAAATTATTCCAATGAGAGATTCTTTGCATAATGGAGATTTAGTCTTTTTTTATGACTCGTATAATTCTGTTAATTTTATAACACATGCAGGCATGTACATAGGAGAAAATAATTTCATTCATGCTTCTGCATCCAAAGGCGTCATCATTACTAGTATGGACGATAGTTATTGGAATAAACGCTATTTGTTTGGTACTCGATTGAAATTCTCTTACTAAGAATAGTATTCTAGTTTACGCAATTGCTATGAAAAAAAAAGACGCGGCCTTAGGCTTTATATTTGTTACTTTACTCATTGACGTTATTGGTATAGGAATCATCATTCCTGTCGTACCCAAATTAATTTCAGACTTAACCGGCGAAGGGTTGAGTGTAGCATCGACCTATGGAGGATGGCTTATATTTTCGTATGCGATCATGCAATTTTTATTTGCGCCTGTATTGGGAGGCTTAAGCGACCGATTTGGTCGACGTCCTGTGTTATTGTTTTCTTTGTTAGGACTTGGTGTTGATTATGTTTTTCAAGCCTTTGCACCCACTTTATTTTGGTTGTTTATCGGTAGGATATTTGCTGGTATTACAGGGGCGAGTTTTACAACCGCTACGGCATATATCGCAGACATCAGTACACCAGAAAAACGTGCGCAAAACTTCGGCATGGTAGGTGCCGCCTTTGGTTTAGGCTTTATCATCGGCCCAGTTATAGGAGGTTTAGTGAGCGAGTGGGGAAGCCATGTTCCTTTTTTAGTAGCCGCAGGTTTTTCTTTTCTAAATTTAATTTATGGTTTTTTTGTGCTTCCTGAATCCCTTAAACTAAAAGACAGGAGAAGATTTGAATTCAAAAGAGCAAACCCTTTTGGTTCTTTGTCTCATTTGAAAAAATACCCCATCGTAGCAGGATTGATCGGAGCATTTGTATTGTTGTTTATTGCCAGTCATGCTGTGCAATCGAATTGGACTTACTTCACCATGTATAAGTTTCAATGGGACGAAAAACTAGTAGGGTACTCCTTAGGTTTTGTAGGCTTAATGGTTGCGATTGTACAAGGTGGATTGATGCGGTTTATCATTCCTAAAATAGGGCAGACAAAAAGTATTTACTTAGGCTTAGTGTTAAATGCGATAGCTCTTTTATTGTTTAGTTTTGTATGGGAAGGATGGATGATGTATGCTGTGCTCGTTCCCTATGCTTTGGCAGGCATTGCAGGACCTGCATTACAAGGTGTTATTTCAGGGCAGGTTGCAGCCAATGAACAAGGAGAGTTGCAAGGTGCATTGACTTCTTTGGTGAGCATTACGTCTATAGTAGGCCCGCCTTTGATGAATAATTTATTCGCTTATTTTACCTCTCCTACAACATTTGTACTGTTTCCTGGAGCTCCTTTTGCATTGGGAGCTGTTTTAGTTGTGATTAGTCTTTTTTGGGCACACAATACTCTTTCTAAAAATGGCATTCACTAATATAATTTTGTAAATTTAATATGTTCTTATGCTGTTTGGGGAAACAGTAATATTATCATCTATTCATTACGATTAAAAAAATGAAAACTAAATTTACCAGCTTCTCTTTCTTGGTTGCTTGTTATTTTATCATTCCATGGTGTCAGGCACAATACCAATTTCAGTCTCCTTGTTCACAACTTATTTGGGAAGACAATTTTGACGGAACAGCATTGGATGCCGCGAAGTGGACACCTCAGATTGGAGATGGATGCGATATCAACCTTTGTGGTTGGGGTAACAATGAAGAAGAATATTATACAGACAGGGTTGAAAATGTAAAAGTTGAAAACGGTAGTCTATTTATTACCGCTTTGAAAGAAAATTATTTAGGAGCAGCTTATACCTCAGCTCGTATTCGTTCTAAAGACAAAGGAGACTTCACCTTTGGTAGGATTGAATCTCGCATTAAGTTACCAAAAGGAGCAGGCTCTTGGCCTGCATTCTGGATGTTACCGACCGATAACGTTTATGGTATTTGGCCTGAAAGCGGTGAATTAGATGTGATGGAGTTTCAAGGTAAAACGCCAACGTTTGTTTCTGGGACAGTACATTATGGTGGTCCTTTACCAGATCATAAATTCAAGGGGCTAATTCAAAGCTTACCTGCTGGTCAGTTTTACTACCAAGCCTTCCATGACTTTGCGATGGAATGGGATTCTACTACGATTCGTTTTTATATGGATGGTACCAATTACCATACCGTTACAAAGGAAAGTTTATTACCTGATCACTGGCCTTTTGATCAGCGCTTTCACATCCTTTTAAACAATGCCATTGGAGGTGATTTAGGTGGAACAATAGACGATGCTAGTTTTCCTCAAGTGATGGAAATTGATTATGTAAGGGTGTATAGTGTTCCTTTTAACCGTACCATGACTGGCAATGTCAGAGTATACGAAGGAGATCAAGATGTAGTATATACCTTGCCAGGAGATGTTGCAAATACTAACACCTATGTTTGGTCTGTACCCACTGGATCTGCGATCACAGAAGGACAAGGTGCTAAACAGATAAAAGTGACATGGGGATCGTCTAGTGGTAATGTATCCTTAAGCACGACGACAGCTTGCGATGTATTTACACTAGATTATCCTGTAACGGTATACCAAGATGCCTGCACAGTGATTTGGGAAGACCATGAAAGCATTCATAACCTATCTGTGAAACAAAAAAGTGGAACGTATTCCAATTCGTTTGCCAATACGATACCAAATGCCGTTAATAGTTCAGCAAAAGCTGGCCGTTACAGAAGAAATAGTGCCGTACTTCAAGATGCTATCATTTTTAATGATCTATTATTAGATGATGTGACAGACTATGAAGCAGGGACAAAGTACTTGTATCTCGATGTGTTGTCGAATGCACCTGTGGGCACAAGCATTACCTTGCAATTGCAAAATTCAGCGAAGGCATCTGGTGCGACATATCCTGTAGGCATTAGAAGTACTTTCTCTACGGTTACTACCTTAAAAGGACAATGGGAGAGACATCGCTTTGTATTTTCTACGCTAAACGATGCAAGCGTATTGCCTGAGGAAATAGACGAATTAGTGCTCTCTTTTGATCCTGGAAATTTAACATCTGCAGTATACCTGATCGATAATTTTAAAAGAAGCAAAGTAGAATTAGGTTGTGTCATTGATGCGGTTCAAGAAATTACAGCAACAGAAGATCTCCATTGCTATCCTAATCCTAGTTATGATAAGTTAATACTGAAATGGGGAACTAATGTTATGTCATCGCCGATTTCCATCTTAGTGAGAGACATCATGGGTAATGAGGTATTGAAATATGATATTGACACTAAAACCTATAGCGCTCAGTATGAAATTAATGTACAGTATTTACCTTCGGGAAGCTATCATGTACACCTTTTAACGGATACCAAATCCATTGTAAAACAGCTGGTAAAGCTCTAATAAGCCTTTTATATTCAAGGCTTAATGTTGTTTAAGCATGTAAAAAAGAGTACCTTGTATTGATTGTACAATTCACAATTGATAAAATAGATCTTTCATTACACTCATTCATACCCTTGGACTTTTCACAATTTAATTTTGATGCTGGCCTATTAGAAGGTTTATCTTCTATGGGATTCAATAAGCCAACTCCCATTCAAGAGCAATCGATTCCTATCATACTTGCTGGTAAAGACATCATCGCATGTGCTCAAACGGGTACTGGTAAAACAGCAGCATATGTATTGCCCATTTTACATAAAATTGTTCAAGGGAAAAAGAGTAATTTAAATACGCTCATCCTTGCGCCTACAAGAGAATTGGCTTTACAAATAGACCAGCAAATAGAAGGCTTTGCCTATTTCATTCCTGTTTGTTCTATCGCGATCTACGGTGGTGGAGATGGCATGGCATGGGAGCAACAAAAAAAAGCATTGAGAGAAGGTGCAGATGTCATCATTGCAACACCAGGTAGACTCATTGCTCAATTACAATCGGGTGACGTGAAGCTAGATCATTTAGAACATTTGATTTTAGATGAAGCGGATCGAATGCTAGACATGGGATTTTACAGCGACATCATTAAAATTATAAGTTACTTACCAACGAATAGGCAAACGATTTTATTCTCTGCTACCATGCCCGCTAAAATGCGAGAATTGGCTAAGAAGATATTAAAAGATCCGGAGCAAGTAAACATATCCATATCAAAACCTGCAGAGGGAATATTGCAACAAGCATACGTCGTACACGACGGGCAAAAATTAGGTTTGATACAACATTTGTTAGCAGGTACACAATTTAAAAGTGTAATCATTTTTGCATCTACAAAAGATAATGTCAAGAAGCTAGACCGTGAATTGAAAAATGTCGGTTTACAAGTAGAAGCGTTTCACTCAGATTTAGAGCAAGCCGAACGCGAAGCGGTCATGAGAAGGTTTAGAAGTCGTAATCTCCAAATTATTATTGGTACCGATATTTTATCGCGAGGCATTGATGTGGAAGGCATTGATTTAGTGGTGAATTACGACACGCCTCCAGATCCAGAAGATTATATACACCGCATTGGTCGTACAGCCAGAGCGGAAACTAAAGGAACGGCTATTACTTTCATCAATGAAAAAGATCAATTTAAGTTTTCTCAAATTGAAGATTTGATTGGAAAAGACATTGAAAAAGTTGCCATCCCTGAACATTTAGGGGAAGGCCCAGCATACGAACCGACGAAGAAAAGACCGAGCTTTTCTAAGTTCTCTGGCAGTGGAGGAGGCAACAAGAAAAAAGTCTGGAAAAAGAAATCTTAATACTGTTTATTGATTGAACGATGTTTGATTTTTTATACCAACATATTACTCAAAAAGTAAGCTTGATGGAAGAAGAGTGGAAAACGATCACTGCGTTTTTTGTTCCCAAAAAAGTACGAAAAAAACAATACCTTCTTCAAGCAGGTGATGTTTCAGAGTATATGATTTTTGTAAACAAAGGTTGTCTGCGTTCTTATACCGTCGACGAAAAAGGCGATGAACACATTGTTCAGTTTGCAATCGAAGGTTGGTGGATAGGAGATATGAATAGTTTTTTAACAGGAGAGCCTGCTGCCTTTAACATAGACGCCTTAGAAGATACAGAAGTCTTATTGTTAGATTTAAATTCACAAGAACAAATTTTTGACCTTGTCAGCAAATTTGAACGTTATATGCGTTTGCTGTTACAAAGCAATTACATCGCCATGCACAGGCGCGTTGTTTCGACCATCAGTACAACCGCTGAAGACAAATACTTGCGTATGGTAAAGCAATATCCAGACCTTGTGCAACGTGTTCCTCAGCACATGATCGCTTCTTATTTGGGCTTAAAGCCTGAAACCTTAAGTAGAATTAGAAAGAAGCTTTCTACTGAAAAATAAACGTCCTTCGATGAGAAAAAAAATCTCATCCGCCAGCAGAGTATCTTTGTCGACTGCTTAGTAATAATAACCATTCTGTTTTTTCGATAAAGGACTCTACTGTTCAATACTTGCTTTTCGTCTTCTCGTCCTTGATCTAAGTCAACGAATTTATTTGATTCAAGTCAATTGATAACATTTGTTCATCATTTACCTTTGTATGGTAATAAATGAAGACCACGGTGAAAAAAAACATTGCTTTTATAGGCTTTCATCAATCATTGGTAACTTTGTTGACCAATATGATAAGCAAGGGCTATCCTGTTTTAGTAACAGATAAGCACATCAGCGAAGAACTTCTTTTACTTCAACAAACGCTTTTGGTAAAATACCCAGCAGCTAATTTAGGCTTGTCAACCTGTTCTAAAGAGTGTGCTTGGGAGTCTGATATCTTAGTGATGAGTGTTGATCTGCTTTCACTGCAAGATATATGTATAAACATTAAAAATGTAATCACAGGCAAAATTATGCTTACTTGTCAAGATCAGCAGTATTATGAAAAACTTAAAGAGTTATTTCCACACTCGAAAGTGGTTTGGGTAAACAAAAAGGATATCATTTCAGAACATGCAGTAGCGGTAGAAAAAACAGCAGCGTTGTTTAATGATTCCCAATACTTGATATAGATCAATAGATTTAATTAACTTGAATAACGTTATTTGAACCAAGTGTCCTTTAGTATTGTATTGTAATACCGAATACAATTATAAATTAGTCCAATCAATGATTCGTTTCGGTATTACCAATTCATAGGAATAAATAAAGTTATTGGACTAATTTATAAGTGGAATTGTATAACTGTTATTTAGTAAAACAAATATTCAGTATTTAAAATGGATCGGAAAGACTTTATAAAAACATTAGCCTTAATTCCGGTCGGAGGTATAGCCATGCAATTACAATCACTGAAAAATATTACGGATAAGTTTGAAGCAACACCTCGCATGCCGGTGTTATTTCTAGGACATGGTAGTCCTATGAATGCATTGGAAAATAATGAGTATACAAGAAATTTTAAAGCAATAGGAAAATCATTACCCTTGCCAAAGGCTATCTTATGTGTATCTGCACATTGGGAAACGAAAGGGACCTTTGTTACTGCGATGAGTAATCCCAAGACCATACATGACTTTGGAGGATTCCCTAAAGCTTTGAATGAGTTTGAATACCCTGCACCTGGAAGTCCAGATTATGCACAACAAACCAAAGCGCTTATTACTTCGACGGTCGTAGGCTTAGACCAAGGGTGGGGCTTAGATCATGGTGCATGGACGGTATTGTGTCACTTGTTTCCACAAGCGAATATACCAGTCTATCAATTAAGCCTTGATTATACGAAAGATCCACTTTGGCATTATGAATTGGGCTTATCGTTAAAAGCCTTAAGAGATAAAGGCGTCTTGATTGTCGGAAGTGGTAATATTGTTCACAATCTTCGCATGCTCAATTGGTCAAGCCCTCAAGGTGGCGGTTACGATTGGGCCATTGAAGCAGATGCTACACTAAAGGACTTAATTCTTAAAAATGATTATAAAAGTTTGAGTAATTATAAATCCTTAGGAAAAGCAATGGAATTAGCGATACCTACACCAGACCATTATTTACCTTTGCTCTATACTTTAGCGATGAAAGATAAAAATGAAACAATTAGTTTCTTTAACGATAAAACAGAAATGGGTTCCATTTCTATGACCTCTTTACAAATTAAAAACTAAACAAATCAATACACTTAAAATCTAAATTAATCAATTATGAAAACGAAACACCTTTTATTAACAGCAGCATTTGCATTCGTAGCGTTTGCATTTAACGCAGCTTCTATTGTTTACAAAGTAGACAACAAACAAAGTAAAGTAACTTGGATTGGTAGAAAAGTAACAGGAGAACATGCAGGTGCGATCTCTGTATTGGACGGAACATTCTCTTCCGATGGAAAAACAATTACAGGTGGTACATTCAACATCGACATGAATTCTATCACATGTACAGACTTAACAGATGCTGAATACAATGGTAAATTAATTGGTCACTTAAAATCTGACGATTTCTTTTCAACGGCTAAGTTTGCAAAATCTACTTTGGTACTTACGAAATTAACTCCTGCAGGAAAAAATCAATTTAACGTGAGCGGAAACCTTACGATAAAAGGAGCTACGCATCCTATCGAATTTCCTGCAACGATTCTAATTGTAGCAAATAAAGTTACTGCTACAGCAAAAATTATGGTAGACAGAACGAAATACGATATCAAATACGGTTCTGCTAGTTTCTTCGACAGCTTAGGAGATAAAGCAATATCAAATGAGTTTGAATTGAATGTAGTATTGGTTGCTTCTAAGTAATCGAATTACTATTCTCATTTATTAAAATAAAAAAGGGATCCCGTTGTAATTACAACGGGATCCCTTTTTTATTTGGTACTTTTTAATTAGCTATTAATGTTTGATAAACCTTTTAGATACTTTATTGTTGTCTTTTGTTACAGCCAATAGGGTATAGATTCCAGACTCTAACATCGATACATTGATTGAAGACATGTTATCTGAAGTTGTTAAAACTTCTCTGCCCATCACATCGATAATTTTAACATAACCACCAGACAAGTCAAAGGCAGAAGAAATATTCAATTCATTCTCTACAGGATTAGGGAACAAGTCGAAGCCTTCTTGTACATCGCTATTGGTATTCACACTTGTTGCAGAAGGACTGTCTGAGTCAGCAGCAGTTCGAGCACCACCATTTTTCGTAATTCTAATCCAATTGAGATTAAAACCGCCAATGGATGCAAATACACCAAGGTTATACGTTCCTGCATTTACATTCACCGTATGAGAAACGGTAGTCCAGTTTTGCCATCCACCTGTTGAGGGAACGTTAACAGAACCCAATTGTATACCACCAGCATTAAGGTCTAATGAAATTTTGTTACCGCCGTACATACTTGCTACACGGTATTCTATTGTATAGCTACCAGAAGTAGGGAAGTTAATCGCATTGTAAGCCATCCAATCATTGTTGTCGATATAGCCGACATTTGATCCTCCGCCATTATCTGAGGTTCCTTCAATTTGAACACCCAACATGGCACTGTAACTTTCTGCTTGAATTGTTCTACTGAAAGAAGAAGAAACTGCTCTTACTTTTAACGAAGTTGTTCTATCGTTCCAACCAGCAGCCACTAAGCATGAGTTGTTAGAACCTACCACATAAGAAGCACCTGCGAAATTATCGTGTTCGTAGATTACCATTTCATAGCCACTGTTTACAGTGATTGAAGAAATGTCTTCGTTGGCAACACCTCTAGCGTACAAATCTCCATAAGCATAATTGCCCACTGGAAGATTTACAGGATTTCCGCTGAAATTACAATCTTTGAAGACTGTTGATACACCACCAGAAACTGGGGGAGGTGTACTGCCTAATTGAAATACACGAACATAATCTACTAACATGGATGTAGGGAAACCGTTGTTGTCGATGTTAAATCCAGGCCAGTTGCCACCAACTGCCAAGTTTAATAAGATGAAAAAGTTATTTTGAAATTCATCAGTACCATTCACTCCGCCTGTTGCTGCAATATGGTATTGTCTTCCATCAATAAACCATTTGATTTCAGTAGCATTCCATTCTACAGCATAGGTATGGAAGTTGTTTAAGTTATCGGTATTAGTTCTACCTCCATATTCTTTATGACCGTTATCGTCCCAGTGGATTGTACCTACTACTTCTGTTCCAGCATTCACGTGTTCCATGATGTCAATTTCACCGCATTTTGGCCAACCTACAGAGCTGATGTTATCGCCTAACATCCAGAAGGCAGGCCAAATGCCACTAAACGAAGGCATTGCGATACGGGCTTCAATTTTACCGTATTTCCAAGATTTTTTACCTTGCGTTTTCATGCGTACAGACGTGTAATTACTGCCACCGAAGCTTTCACGTTTAGCAGTCATTACTAAGTTTCCGTTTGCAACAGTTGCATTTTCACGACGGTAGTATTGTAATTCGTTATTACCCCATCCACCTGCACCAGTTTCGAATACCCAGTCGTTACTTATACTTCCATTGAACTCATCTGACCATACTTGTTGCCAAGTTTGTGCGAAAACATCGTTTCTAACTGATAAGAGTATCAATAAAAACGGTAAAAGTTTAAGTCTCTTCATAGTTATGTTTTTTAAGGGTTAAATTATATCGATAAGTCTAAAATGTTGTTTATCTATTATAAAATATAATATTCTAAACTGTTCGACTGATATGAAGATAGAGGATAAGAAGATTTACAGCTTAATTTTACTCGGACAAAACCTGCACATGTGTCTAATAAAAATGTCTTATCCGTAAAAAATAATGATGTCTAAACCTTTAAGTACTTATAAATCAATATTAAAAAGTGCGAACAGAAGATATTATTTCCTGTTCTGAATAAACTCAATCAGTGCTGTTTCATTATCCAATAATAGCTTTTCTTTGAGACGCATTCTTTTCTTTTCTACGCCACTGATCGTGATGCTTAAAATAGCAGCAATTTCCTTGTTGGATTTATCTATTTTAATGTAAGCACACAGTAATAAATCTCCAGGTTTTAAAATAGGGAAATCTTCTTTCAGATTCCTTAAAAAATTATGGTGTGCTTTATCGAAATTCAATTGGAACTCCTCCCAATGATTATCTTCTTCACTTTCTTTGTCGATCGTTTTTATCAACTTTTTCAAAGAAGTAGGGTTGGGGACTTCTTGTGCAATGGTTTCTAATTCTTTTTTAAGGGCATGTAGAAATTCTATTTTCTGAATGGAGTTGGTTGCAAAATTGGCGAGTTGATTGTTTTGTTGTGTAATCTCAAATTGAAGGGTTTGGTTTTTAAGTTGAATCAATTCATTTTCAATCTTTAATTTTTCTTCTGACATCTTATTTTCTAGGGCAATCTTTTTTTGTTCTTTGAGGTATCGGAATTTATCGCTAATGGCTAAGGACATTACGATAGCATCTATTACAATGGCATAGTTTAATATGTATTCGATAAACCAATTCCAATCCAATAATCCTAGATACCTTAATTTAATCGTGAGTAATGCTGTAACCATACAGACAGCACTTACTAATAAGTAGCGAGCGGGTTTGTATTTTTTTAGTACATAGAAAATAGTGATGCCTAATAAATAGCAATAGCTCAATACATAAAGGTTGGGTAAGGGGTTGAAATAGTTTGTGTCAATAACTGATACGCTAAAATAAATAAAATTGATCAAGATGATAGAATAGGTAATCAGGTTTAGGCGAGGGTAGCTTTTCTTAATTTCCAATAAATTGTTGGCATACAATAAAAAGCTTGTCAACAGTAAAAATAAACTGACGGAATGATGGTAGGTATTTATAACAGGAAGGTTTGACCATAAAAACTGAAAGCCAAGTCCATCTTTCCAAGAGATAAAAAAGAGCGCACTTAGTGTATAGAATACATAGTACATGTATATTTTTTCTCTTATGGTAAGGTATAAAATAAGATTGTACAGTGACATCAATAAGAGAATGCCATAGATGATGCCAAGGAAAAAATAACCTTTGGTATGCACTTCTAAATACTTGTTTTCAGGAGAAATGATCACAGAGAGATCCGTATATTTTTGAGTATAGATTTTCACATAGATGTCTATGGGTGTATTCCTTTGAGATGGAATTTCAAACGTTATTGTTCTTACTTCTACAGGTCTTGAAGAAAATGGGAAGCGTTGGCCTACTTTATGTTCCTGGTATTTTCCTGTAGCATCAGGAATGTAGACCCACAGTTCTTTTGAATGAAGAGGGAATTGAATGACCCAATTTTTATCAGAATCAGAGGTGTTGATCACTCTCAACTTTAACCAATAGGCTGTGTTTAATGCAAGGGCTGGGTAAGAGGAAGCATTTTTAAAAATTTCCTTTAATAGAGGAGAACATACAGTAGAAAAGGATAGCGTATCCTCTTTATCTACCATTAAACTCATTTGAGAGGAATTGACGGGGAAATCTTGAGTACTATTACTTATTTCTATTGTCGTGGCAATAGTTGCTTTTACGATAAATGATATAAAAAGCAACGTAATTGTACCATAAACCGTAAGTGTCTTTACCATTTTACTAATTCAGTATTCTAAAATTAAATAGTTTCTAATATTATAAACTATTTCGATCATTTAGAAATAGTTAAGCATAGTTTATCGTATTATTTCTAACGGGTAGGTAACAATTGTCCTTAATATGTCCGAGGTCATGCATAGTACTTGAACATGAATAAGTAGAATATAATAAATATGAAAAAAAGAATAATGTAGCATTATGATTGAATACTTACGTGTAAAAAAGCTTATTATTTATTGTTGTTTATGAAAATGTTGAAAAAATAATCCACAGCCTTAATGAATGTTGAAACATAAATAAAAGTGTTTTTTGTTTTAAGTAAGTGCTTTTTAAGCGCAATGCATTTAAATGTAAGTTACTTATTATCAATTATTTAAATATATAAGCATTACATTTACGCACGAATAACACATTTAAACGATTTGAAAGATAAATGGCCATTCAAATGAAAAAACTTATACCTTTTATTGTACTCATAGCGATCAGCTTTCAATGTTCTTCTGATCAAGAAAAACTAGTAAAGCAGGAAAGTGCTTCGAATCACGATGAAAATAAGTATGCTACAATAAATGAACAATCTGTTTCTGGAACAACGACTGTCTCACATGCAGGAATTGCATTGCCACAGGAAATAGTAAGCACTCCTTCGCTTACATTCTCAGACGAAAAAAAGACGGAACTCATGTCGCGCCTTTCGATCTCCAAATTATTTTCCGACAATATTGCTTTTACAGAAAACAAAGGACAGTTAAAGGCTATCTATAACCTCAGTTTAAATGGCATTGATGATATTCAATTTTATACCAAAGGATTTGGTGGTACAGCTTATTTTTCGCCTCAGGGTATAGCCATTGGTTTTATCAAAGGGCGATTGGACCTTGCTTGTGAAATGGAAAAAGTAGAAAACCCTGCGAACTTAAAAATGAAAAAGAATAACCGCAGGTATGAAAGTACAGGTTTTACGATTTTCTTTGAAGGTCACAATAAGAACGTGAAACTTGAAGGATTAAGTCCAAAAGATAATAAAATAAACTACTTCAGAGGTAATGATGCGAGCAAATTCATTACAGATATTGCCAATTACAATGAGATTTTTTACAAAGAGTTGTATCATAATATTGACTTAAAATATTATTTAAAAGATCGCCAAATGCAATACGACTACATCGTTAAGCCTGGTGCAAATGTAAAAGATATTGCTTTACATTATTCAGGCGTAAAAAGCTTGAACATCAATACAGAAGGGGAGTTAGAAATAGAAACCGATTGGGGAATCTTGAAAGATAAAAAGCTTTACAGTTACCAAGTCATCGATGGAAAAAAACACACGGTAAAAGTGAATTATAAAATTTATGATACCGATAAAATAGGTTTTGAAGTATGCGGATCGTACAATAAAAAATATTCCTTAATCATTGATCCTCCTTCTATGACGTGGTCAACTTTTTTAGGAGGTAACGACCCTGCAGGCAACGGATACATTCATGATATTGCCATGGATGCTGCTGGAAATGTATACGGTACGGGTTGGTACAACGATAAGTTTCCGATGAACAGTGCTTTTGATAATGTCTTTGGAGCAGATGAGCAAGTTGTATTTAAATTAAATGCTGCAGGTACAACTTTATTGTATTCCAGTTTCATTGGAGGTGGAAATATGGATTATGGTTTCGGTATCGATGTCGATGCCAGTTCTTGTGCTTATGTTACAGGAAATACCAATTCTACTGATTTTCCTACGGTAGGTGCTATACGCGCTGCTAATTCTGGAGGATCCTCGGACATCACCATTTCAAAAATTAATGCAGCAGGTAATGCATTAGTATATTCTACATACTATGGAGGTACTGGTGACGATAGAGGCTGGGCTTTAAGTTTGAATACCTCAGGTGAAGCCTACATTGTAGGTAGTACAACGTCTACTACTACAATTTCTTCCGGAGGTGCGTATCAAGCTGCGCATGGTGGCGGCACCTATGATGCTTTCGTTTTAAAAGTAAATGCAGCAGGAAGTGCGGTGCAATATTGCTCGTATTATGGAGGCACAGGAGATGATTTAGCAAGAGACATTGATGTTAGTGGTGCTGGTGTTGCTTATTTCGTAGGTGCAACGACATCTACTGCATCCATTGCAAGTGCAGGATCTTTCGATGCGATATATGGAGGAGGAACAGCAGATGGATTTATTGCTGTACTTAACAATACTGGTAATGCGAGGACGTATGGAGCTTATGCAGGAGGCATTGCTGAAGATAAAGTAGAAGCCATTGCCTTGAAAGGAAATGGAGAAGCGGTTATGTTTGGCTATACGCGTTCGTATTCAGGTGCAGGTGGTTTTCCTTCTGTGAATGCTTACCAAGCGAATAATGGTGCAGCTGCAGGTGGGCCTCGTGATGCGTTTATGATGCGTGTCAATACAACGGGATCAGCCTTATTAAATTCAACATTTTTTGGAACTGCAGGAGAGGATGCAGGCAGAAATCCTACGCCTTTTGATATGAATACACAACATAAATCGGGCGGTATTACGGTGAATGCCAATGGAGATATTGCTATGGCCATGTCAACCGATGCGAGTACATTTCCGACGGTTTCTTCTGTTGATGCTTCTTATAATGGTGATGGAGGATCCCTTGGTGGTTTAGGGGATGTATACATAGCTATCTTTGACCCAACTGGATTAACCTTAAGTTTTACGACATACTTGGGAGGAACTAATCACGATTATTCAACAGCAGGTCTTCATTTTGATCCTTCCAATCCTTTATGTATTGTGGTGGGTGGAGCGAATCACTCCTCCGATTTCCCTACAACGGGTGGATCTTATTTAACGGTAAGAGGGGCAAACACCACCAATGACCAAGGCTTTGTTACCAAATATTGTAATGTCGTTTTGCCTGTCGAATTGTTACGATTCACTGCAAAATTAACACCTACAGGAGATGTGATTACAGAATGGGCAACGGCTACAGAAAAAGATAACGATTATTTTCTAGTGGAAAGAAGTGAAGATGGAAAACATTTCGAAACCATCGGTAGGGTAAAAGGTGCAGGTAATTCTAATCAAGTACTTTCGTATTCTTTCATAGATGAAAACCCCTTGACGGGCGCAAATTATTATCGATTGGTACAAGTAGATTATGATGGAGCATCAAATACTAGTCAGGTTGTATTGGTTTCGATTACGAGCTTATATCAAATAACCATTAGTCCTAATCCAACCAGTGGTGTATTTACCTTGACCAATAAATTTGGAGCTGCGGAAACACTTGAACTAAGTTTGGTAGATGCGGTCGGTAAAGAATTAATGAGCTTTAAAGAACAGGCAAGTGCAGGTTTATTCCAAAAAACGATTGATATAAGTCATTTTTCAGACGGCTTGTATGTATTACTTGTCAAAACCAAAACAGAGAGCGCTGCGCTCAAACTGATTAAAAAATAAACAAATAAGCGATTAGAGTACTGGCACTAAAATAAAGATTTTTCCACTTCTTTATTTTAGTGCTTAATCGTGCATAGCTATAATTAATTTTCATTAACTTGAACCCTACAGTCTAATACCAAAAGGGTATTAGTGTTTGCCAAGGTCATAACAAGATTGACTTTGGAATAGTTGAAAAACGTATTCGTATAAAATATATATATTAAATGGGAAGATTATTTACTGTTTTTTTATTTACGTTCGCATTTACATCATTCGTTGTTTCTTCTGTAGCCAAGTCTGCAGATACTTTGTTGGTATTTGACCATAATAAAGATGGTTATGGCATCAGTGCAGGTTACCTTGAAATTTTTGAAGACAAGAGTAACAGTATTGATATCACGAATATATCAAACGCAAAGCAAGCATATCCATTTGTATTGCATGTCGATAAAAAGAATTTCGCTTTTATTCGTAATCCCAAATCAACGTATTGGATACGCTTTCACATTAAAGCAGGCGATCGCTTAAACGATCATTTTGTCATTGAAAATAGTGATTTACATATTGATCAGTTCGAATTATATACACCTCATGGAACACTGTATACGAAAGAAGAAGCAGGATTCATTCTTCCTTTTGGAATAAGGAAATACCCTCATAAAAATTTTGTGTTTGATCTTAACTTATCCGATGAAGTACAAACCTATTACATCAAAGTAAAATCGAAACATCAAAATCCCTTCATCTTTAAAATAAAATCGACAGCAAATTTTTCTTATTATGCACTTAACGAGTATTACTTGTTGGGTATGTTTTATGGAGTAGTGTTCATCATGGCGCTCTATAATATTTTAATGTATTTTTCTCTTCGAGAAAAAGTATACATTTATTATGTTTTTTATGTGATCTGTTGTGGATTGATATCCTTCGGAGAAGACGGCACGGGTTTTCAATACTTGTGGCCTAATCATCCGCACCTTAATACCTATATTTCTCTCATCGCCCCCTTATTATTAATGGTGAGTTTTTCTTTATATGCGAAAAGCTTTTTAGAACTAAAGAGAATGTTGCCTTGGGTCAATACAGCGCTCAATGTTATGATCGTATTGTATTGTATCGTATTTGCCTTGGATGTATGGGTGTTTGATTTTCGTTTAGACTTTCCCTTATACATTTTCCCTTTCTTAATCATTTACATTTCATCGATCTTATGCCTTAGGAAAGGTCTGAGACAGGCTCGCTATTTTATTGTGGGCTATTCCTTCATGTTTATGAGTATCATATTCCTCATCTTTAGAATGAGCGGCTTGATACGTTGGGATGATTTGTTTACGGTATATTCATTTAACATCGGTATCGTCTTTGAGATTATGATTTTATCGTTTGCCTTGAGAGATCGTATCAGCATTATCAAAGCTGAAAATTTAGTGGCACAGGGTAAAGTCATAGAACAGTTGCAGGTCAATGAAAAATTAAAAGACAGTATCAATCAAAACTTAGAGATTAAAGTGCAAGAGCGTACGGCTCAACTGGAAGAAAAAAACAAAGAATTAGAATCTGCTTATGAGAAAATAAATCAGATGAATCAGTTGTTAGATGCAGACAACAAAGAACTTCAAACCAATGTCAAAGAATTGACGAAGGCTAGGGTTTTAATGAAAGAAGTAGATTTTCCAGAATTCAGTAATATTTTCCCCGATAAAGAATCGTGTTTCAAATACTTAGAAGATTTGAAATGGGCGAGGGGATATAAATGCAAAAAATGTGGCAATGAAAAATGGTGCAAAGGTAAAGATGATTTCTCGAAACGCTGTACGAAGTGTCGATACGATGAATCGTCTACAGCTTATACTATATTCCATAAACTAAAATTCCCGATCACGAAGGCCTTTTATATGCTCTTCTTAGTCTATGCCAATAAAGAAAAGATTACCTCCTTGGAGCTTTCAGAGATTTTAGATTTAAGACAAAGCACTTGTTGGAACTTCAATAAGAAGATCAATGAAATGCTGCTTAAAAACAAGAAGAAATCGTTTGATCAGGAAGTCGATGGCTGGGCTCAATTGATTTTAGATCCTGATAATCATTAAGTGCAAGAGAGTGAATATTGATGAAGAAAGCTGGACTCTTGCTCAATACTTAAACTTCAACTCACACTGGTTATTCAAGCAAAAGGCTCCTTTCTATTTTAGAAAGGAGCCTTTATTTATTCATTAATTTATTTTACCTTTTATTTTTCAATTTCTTATTTTCATTCTTTAACACTTCAATTTCTTTTTTCATTTCAATCATATACAAGGTCAGCTCTTCAATTTTCATCAACAACTTTGCATCCATCTGAACGAGATCGATACCGTCTCTGTATACTTCTTCTGAAGAAGGTATTTCAGGCAAGTGTTTGTTTGCATTTACATAAGCTTCTACTTCGCACAATGAACGCAACTTGTAATCTTTTGCAAATACAAAATCTGACCAGTTTACAGCATCTGCTTTTAAAGCCACTTTTATTTTTTCAGTAAGAATACCACCCGTAACATATAGTCTGTAATTACCAGGTGTAGGGAGAGCTGGATAATTATTGTCAATAATTACTTTGGATTTCATGTAAGACGTACCCTGTACTTCAAATTCTGGACTTTGAATTTTTAATCTATTCTCTGTATTTATAAAAGCATACTGATATGGTTCAGGATAGAATACTCCGTATATACCCAGTCCTAAAGTACCAGGATAATTGGTTGAAGCTATTTGTAAAACTGGCAAGGGGATTAGAGCGGTTCCGCCAGTCATACCACTAGGACCTTTTATTTGAACAGTAGGAGAAAGGTTTGTATATGGACCTATAATTCCATCTACTACTGGTACGACTCCAATACCCACTTTACCTGTTAAACCAGTATTGTAAATATTAGATAAATTTGCTGGATCTTGTGTCCACTGAGCCATTGAATTTGTATAGATACAAATAGTCAATACAACTGCAAATAGTATTTTTTTAAAATTAGTTTTCATAAGGTGTGTTTTAAATAATAAAAGTTGATTTATTTGACCAAAATAATTCTGTTCTTGAAAATATTTTCATTTTTTGATAATGTAAGGTGATACATACCTGAAGCGCGAGTAGTGAGATCTAAATCAAACTCTTTCTCTGTATAATAAGCATGCAAAATACTATTCCCATAAGTATCATGAACTTCTAATGATACTTCTCCATATTCTGGTAAAACAATATGATAAATACCTGCAGATGGATTGGGGTAAACAAAAACTTCTGGTTTGTTTACCGTTGAAAATTCTTCTGCTTGTGCTATTCTTAAATTATCAGCTAGGCAAGGATTACCTATTCTTGCACTGAATACAGACCCCAAATCAGCTACAAAGCCAGGATTGATAAGTATAAATCCTCCTGATCTTACAGATGCATTACCTCCACTTTGAATATTAGTAAAGCAATTGTTACATGAGTTGCCAGCGTATACTTCATTATAAGCTTTTAATAAAGAAAGAGTAGTGGTAATGTTTCCTGTAAGATAAGTTACATCGTTTATATTGTTTAGTCTTCCATTTATACTGACAAAGAGTTGATCACTCGCACTACAATTATTTCCATCTTTAACAGTCAATGTTAAAGAGTTAAACCCTGCAGCATTGGCATAAAAAGTAGGATTTAAGCACGTTGCACAGCTGACAAAATTTCCACTAAGAGTAGATGTCCACAAATAGGTTAAAGGAGCATAGTTAGAGCCAACACTTGGATTTAGTGTTTTTCGTTCGTTAAAACAAAGTGATAAATCACTACCAATATTTACCGTAGGAAGTGCCGTAAATGTTAGTGTCGTTGAACTGGAAGAAAAAGTACCACACGTATTATTCGTTTGTACACTATATGAACCATTGGTAGTTGCTATATAACTTGTCGATGTTGCACCAGCAATCGTTATATTGTCTTTGTACCACTGATAAGAGGAGGGTTGAGGAGAAGATGCTACCATAGCAATGGATCCTCCTTCACAAGCACTATTTATGTTGTTCGTTGAAATAGATATAGCAGTGCTTGCAGGTACAATACTCTTTGTTATGATGGGAGTACTCTCTATAAATGGGCAGGCGTCAGCCATTCGTAAAAATCTTTTATAAGAAGTGGTAGCACTTATGCTGCTAGGAGTGTAAGAAGCTCCTGTAGCTCCTGAAATGTCAGTCCATGTAATTAAATCAGTACTTTGTTGCCACTTATAGGACGGAGTACCGTAAGCAGTTACTGAACCATTTATGATTCCTGGTTGTGCGATACAGGTTATAAATGTTTCATTGTTAGAAATTGTATTAGATGGATTAAAAGGTTGTATATAAATATAATTGCTTGCAGAGGGAGTATTGCAATTATTGATTTTTACCTTTCTGTAGATGATCGTATATCCTGTTGCAACAGGCGGATCAAAATCTTGGCTGTTGGAGTTCGCATATAAACTAAATGTTGTACCCTCATTGGTAGAGTAATACCATTCATAAGTATATCCTGTTCCACCTCCTCCTGTTGGCATAGAGCCAGAGAGTAAGGGTACATCTATAGTAGTATTAATACAGTCATCAATGGTATTTCCTGAAGCAGAAGTAATCGTATTATTCAAAATAGGATCAGGAAAAAGAAAAGAAATGCTAACTGGACTTGAGGTGTTTGAATAGTATCCGCCAGACGTAACTGTTCGTCTATAGTATGTTGTCGTATAGGAAGTATTGTTTGTTATAAAAGGAGGGTCAAAGCTCTGAGAAGTAGCTCCTGCAATATTAGACCATGTTCCAGAAGTGTTGATTTCCCACTGGTACAGATAAGTGCCATTTCCGCCCGAAGGAAAAGAACCAGAAAGAATAGATGGATCTAAATAAGCATTCGTACATCCTAAGGTTTGATTGCCAGAAGTAATATTATTATTGCTCAATAATGGATAAGTGGAGACGGTTATTATATTACTGGTTACAGCAGCTGCACCAGCAGAGGATACAATTCTTTTAAACAAAGTGTTCGTATTAACTATTCCTGGTGAATAACTGAGAGAAGAAGAAACGGTTGTCCAACTAGCTCCACCATCTGTACTTTTTTGCCATTGATAAGTATAAGATCCATTACCACCTGTTGGAGTAGTTCCATTTAAAGTTGCTGAAGAAGTACCTGCAAAAATGGTTTGGCTTGAAGGTGATATTATATTATTCAAAATAGGAGGTACACTATAAGTAATTCTCAACTGAATACTGTTGATATTTAATGTGCCTGAATAACCAGCTAAGCCTATAATAAGATTGGTTGAATTGGGATCCCAGTAAGCAGAATTATCGATTTGCAATGTAGGATCATGAATAACGTATTCAGCAGAGTAATTGGATGTATTTGTACCAATGTGGCTATCGAAAACGACAGGTGCATTATTAATGACAGATGCCAAACTCTGTAATTGCAGAGTACCTAAGCCTGACCAAGGAAGTCCACTTTCGCCATTGATCATTGTTATATCCGCAAGTGAATACCCGCTGCCGTTGTAGAAATCTACATCACTCATGTTAATAATAACACTGACTTTCGTGATTTTTGAATTTGTATATCCACTGTGTACGAACTTATAACGAGCATCTTCATCTGTGACTTGTGATTGAAAAGAACTCCACGCTACTTCTGTGCCATTGGTTTCACTATAAGATTGAGAAGCTCCTAAATATACAAATGATACTCCTTGCTTTGAAGAAACATTATATACGGTAGATGAGGTTTGAGCAAATAATGCAGGGAGAAATAAAAATTGGACTAAGAAAAAAAGTCCATTGACATAGTTTTTCATGAATTTGATTTTTTTTGTAAGTAAAAATATACGCAATAAAATTTAATAATACTTGAAATAACTCTTCCGTAAAATAACATCAATGATTACCGCTCTTTATATAACAAAGGGTAGAATCAGTTTAAGATTCTACCCTTTTATTTTAATCTAAAAGAGAAAGTTGTTGAGAATTAACCTCTCCATCAGCAATAACAGTTACGATATAAATTCCTTTTGATAGATTACTCAAATTAATACGTGTGTCTAAATCTTTCGTCATCCCTACATTTTCTGTATACACTAAGGTTCCAATGGCATTGCGAATATAAATGCTGATATTTTTTTCAACATCATATTTGTATTTAAGGCTAATCTCTCCTGTACTTGGATTAGGGTACATGTTAAAAGTTTCTTCATGATTTAATTCATTCGTAAGCATACTATCTTGCATAGTATTACCATATCGTGAAGCGCAAATTTCAGATAAAGGGTGAGGATTAATTGTAGCCGCAAATAAAGAGCCTTTATTTGCAATAAATCCAGGTCCTATGGACACAAAGTCAGATGCAATGATATTTACTTTAGCATTATCATTTATAGTTGTACCACTACTACATACAGGTTGTCCAGCATATATTTTTGAAGCATTATCGTATAGGTTTACAGAACCAGAATTAAATGTCCCACATACATTTATTATGTTATCAATAAATTTCGATGGTTTTAAACTTATGTTTGTTAGTTTGAAAGTACAACCAGACATTCCTGATGATATGCCATGAATCCATAATTGGTCGTATGAATTATCTACTGGGGTAAAATTGAATTGATAATGTTTGAATGAACCATCATATGTTGTAATGTTTCCGCACACAGGTATTAAAAATGAACCTATTAATGAACTATTGTGTGGGTATGAAGGGAAAGTAGAAGATACAGGTTGTGATAAATCAAGACCATTTGCAGCGTAAAACTTAAGTTGACTATCATTTCTACAAGGTTCTATATTCTTCATGTCAAACTCTACACTGTAAACAATATCACGTGAAAAGTTGGTGCTTTTTTGCCAAAATGCGTTTGGATAGTAATCATAATATGAAGAAGCATAAAAGTATAAACCGTCTTTTGGGGGATCTCCCCAATTAGCAACATTCGTGATATAGCCATTGAAATTTTGGAATCCGTTCATTTGATTATTACATACACCAGGCGTAAAATTAGTTTGATGGCATAAGTCTGTGCCACACGCAGGTGAGTTGGATGTATTGATTGTGAATGTTTTTGAAAGTGTAACATCTCTGCAATCATTACCTCCAGAAGAAATCGTTAAATTTACTGTAAATGAATAAGGGAAAGATGTTGGTGGGTAAGTGCTAAAATTTAATATCGCATCAGGAGATGTGTTATTGAGTATATAATCCGATGGTAAACCAGAAGGGTGGTTTACTACCCATTTGTAAGTAACAGCTGAAGTTGTTAACGTTGAACTAAGTCCTATGTTACCTGCGCCAGGAGACCAACAACTACTTCCTATGTAAATATCATCTATCAGATAAGGCTGAGTAACAGTGATATTATAAAGTGGATTGGAATATGTAAATATATTACCTTGACTACCGGGTGTTTTATCTATCACCGTTAGTTTTACCATAAATAAACCACATTTACTATATGCATAGTTTAACTGTGTAGATAAAATACCACCAGAAAAAGTTACATCTGTTGTAACAGGTGTACTACCATCTCCAAAATCCCAACTATACGTTAAAACGTCACCTGAAGAAGCAGCGACAGTTGCTTGAAAGGTTAATGATGTCCCTATAAAAACACCATTAGGGTAATCTATAACACTAATAGAAGCTGATATTACATTGGCATAGGAGGAGACTGAACAATAGCTGATAAGTATAGCTATTATGCTCCATTTGAATAGTTTCATAGAAGTAGAATTTAAATGATGAAATATTAAAAATCGCTATTATTTGATCTTCTCATTTAAAAGTTCGACCTGTACTTTTAGTTTTTCATTTTCCTTTTTTAACTCAATCATATATAAAGTAAGCTCCTCAATTTTCATCAACAACTTTGCATCCATTTGTACCAAGTCAAGTCCATTTCTGTATACTTCTTCTGAAGAAGGAATTTCTGGTAAGTGCTTGTTTGCTTTTACATATTTCTCTACTTCAGACAATGAACGTAATTTGTAGTCGGAGTTAAACACAAAATCAGACCAGTTTACAGCGTCAGTTGAAACAGCGACTTTAATTTTTTCTGTGAGAATACCGCCTTGAACGTACAATCGGTAGTTACCAGGAGTCGATATTGATCCAAGGACAACTTTAGAAATAAAATAACTACTACCTTCAACTACAAGGTCAGAGCTTGTAATTTTAAGACTTCCTTCTGTATATATTTTAGCATGTTCAACTGCAGGCCAACCAGTACTGCCAAAACCAAAACCCAATGATTTACTATAATTAGTTGAGCTTATTTTTACTACAGGAAGGAATAATACGGAAGTTCCACCTGTGTTACCACTCTGTCCTTTAATTTGTAAAAAAGGAGATAAGTTTGGATAGCCTCCTAGTGTTCCATCTAAAACAGGTTTTATACCGATCCCAACTTTACCTGCCAAAAGGGAAGTATTGTAAATATTGTTTGTGGCAGCTACATCCGTTGTCCATTGCTGAGCAGAAACACCGATTACAATGAAAATATTAAGTGCTAGAACCAAGACTGATTTTTTGATAGGAGATTTCATAATGGGAGTGTTTATAAATGAAAAATATAAAATACAGACAAAAGTAATTAAAAATATTTAATATAAATTAAAAGTATGCGTTTGTTATTGAGTCGTATTGTGCATTATAATAGGCATTTACGTACATTTAACAGAATGAATCGTCATTGCTTATGTGTGTAATTAAAATATTTTAATCGTTTTTTTTTCTATTGACAGGACTATGAAAATATTCATAACCTTTTGATATTTAGAATAGTTGGGGCGAAATTGAATCAAAGATTGATCTCTGTTTAATCCTTTTTATAATGATCTGTAATCGCTGTTGAAACTTGTATAAAACAAGTATAGATATGTGTAGATCGCTTCAAATACCTTTTTATAGTACATTAAAATAGACTTTTCTACCAACATTTTACTCGCCAAAAGCCTAAAACCAAATTTTAAAACAAAAAATATCCTTAATTATAAAATTAATCTTGATGCATGATTTTAATTTAATTAACCCATAAATGGCAGCTAAAAAGAAGGCTTAAATTGTATTTATACTTAAATTCAATCACAATGATTAGATTGCATGAAAATATATTAATTTAATATGTATATTAAATTATAACCTATTTATATAAAATAGTGTAATATTATTATTTATATGGTTTAAATATTAACTAGTATTTAATGAAAGTGATTGTTTATACTTAAAAATAATGTTGATATTCAAGTTGTAAGTTTTCTTATAAAGTATAACTATTCAAATGAAAAAGGTTTTTTGACCTCATTTTCAATTGTTTTTTATGTGGATAAATAATATGACTTTAAAACGTTAAAATAGGATGATATTTAAGTGTAATCGACAATTTATCACTTTAATCACAAAGTAGCCTAATTAGAGAAATATGGGCATTTTTAACAATTTGTCAATTGTTAAGTATGTGTAAAAATAAACACTTAACAGTCTAAAAATCAGCAATTTAAGTCAATAAATATTCTTATTATTTCTTGGATTTAATAATTTGCTGTATCATATTGCATGCACAATATCCCGAACGGGGAATATGATTTTCCATATAATATTTGATCGAATTATATTTTCCTGCGTATAGGAAAATACCTAATAAATCAACTTCACATATAGAAGATCATATTCGGTAAACGTAAAGGACAATGTTAGATTTTAAACCTTTTTTAACAACTTAAACACCAAACTTATGAAAAAATTAATACTCGCTTCTGCTTTAATGGTAATTAGTCAGTTGTCTTACGGACAAGGTTATGTTCAAGCTGCTAACAATACTGGCTTTACCTATGATTGTGATGAATATGCAGGTCTTACTGGTGCTTCTTGGTCTCAATATTTCCCAGATTGTATTTTCACTGCTAATTATCAAAATGGCGGAGGAGGATTCGACAATGCTCCAGTCAACGAATTGAAACTTGCTTGGGGACAAGCTGATCCTGGTTTTAATTACAATATATTAACACTTGCAACTCCTTTAGATTTAAGTGCAGCCGCAAATCAGAGAATAAAAATTACACTGAGAAGCCTTAATGGAACTACAGGAACTCCAATCCCATACACTTTAGTTTTAGAAAACACAGGAAATACTTCTACTCTTTTAAATACAATTAATATTCCTCTAACAAATTCTAATCAAAATTTTGATATAGATCTATCTACTTACCTTATCGGTGGCCAAAACTTATCCGATATTAAGAAAATAATTATCTTTTATGATAGATGTCCCGCTACAACTGTTGTTGCAGATGATATCTTCGTGAGTAATTTTGTAGTTGGAAGTTCAATTCCTACAGCGATTACTGATGCAAATGGATCTGTTTCAAGTGCTAATGTATTCCCTAACCCAACAAGTGGTTTAACAACAATCAATGCTGAGCTTAAAGCTTCTTCTGATGTTAAAGTTTCTTTGATGGACATCTACGGTAAAGAAGTAAAAACAATTGTAGAAGGAAATTACTCTTCTATCAACACAACTTTTGATGTATCTACTATTGCTTCAGGAGTATACTTTGTAAAATATGTAATCAACGGTGCTACTGCTAAAGTAGAGCGTTTGGTTGTAAGATAATGGTTTGGTTAAGTTGATGATGTAGATTAGCGGATTTATCCGCTAATCTTTTATTCTACCAAAATTAAAGTGACTACATGACGAAGGTATACAATAGTATGTTGCACGTATTAAAAAGTATTGGATCCATTTATATTCTGTTCTGTTTAGTAGCTTTTACTTACTTACATAAAGAGGATACCGATAGTTATTATATTTTTTCCGATAAATGGGAACACGGTATTCCCACTGGATTCATGGGGGAGAAAGACGGTAAGAGTATCGTATTGAACGATGCCTGGAAAGAAAACCCTTACAAAGGTGAAAACTGCATTAAGTTAGAAGTAAAGCCTCATGTTGAAGCTTGGAGAGGATTGCACATTCAGTTTAAAGGTACTTGGAATGTGAGTCTCGATGAGAAAACGGTATTGCCAGATCTTTCCGAATACGATCAATTGGAATTTTATGCAAAAGCGATACCTGGCCAAGGACAAGATGTTTTTTTAATACAAGACATCGGCGTAGGTCAAACTGATAAAGTGGAAGGAGCGATGTTTACCGACAGCTACCTAGAGATTGGTGAAGATTGGAAGAAGTATACCATTAAATTGAGAAGAGGAGAATTAAAAAGAGTAAATACCTTACTGTATTTTACTTTGCCTGAAGGAACATTGTTCCTTGATGAAATCAAATATACTAAAAAGAAAAAGTAGAAACGATGAAGAGGATTTTATATCCAATACCATATTTCGTTTTATCCTTGGTGGTATTTACACATTGTTCACGAGTAACAATGGTTAGCCAACCTGACCTCTATACTCCCATGGCGGAAATTATAGAATTGGATGAAACAAGCACTGTAAACAATGGCTATAAAAGTAGCATTGACCGTGAAGGATGGAAACTCGTATGGACGGATGAGTTTAGCGTTCCAGATATAGATACCACTAAATGGACGCACGAAGTCAACGGAGATGGTGGCGGAAATAATGAAATGCAATATTATGTCGCTTCAAAAGCGAATTCTTATATAAAAGATGATTATTTGGTCATCAAAGCGGCGCAGCAAAACTACAAAGGTAAATTCTACACCTCTGCTCGTTTAAATACAAAGTTTAAAGCAGATTGGACTTATGGTCGTTTCGACATCAGAGCAAAGACTCCTGTTCAACAAGGTGTATGGCCAGCAATTTGGATGCTTCCTTCCGATTGGACATACGGTGCTTGGCCACAAAGTGGAGAGATCGATATCATGGAAAGTGTAGGTCATCAACCTAAGACATGGGTAGGTACTTTACATTATGGTGAACCTTGGCCGAAGAACAAGTACACTGGTACGAGTGTGGATGTAAAAGAAGGTGATCTATCCACTCAATTCCATTTGTATTCCGTAGAGTGGGAGCCGAATGAAATTCGTTGGTATGTTGACGATTCATTGATGGCTACTAAAACAACAAAAGACTTAGAGCCACACAGATGGCCTTTTGATCAACGCTTTCATATGATCCTGAACTTAGCCATTGGTGGGCAATGGCCAGGACCTCCAGATGAAACGACTGTTTTTCCTAAATACATGTTCGTAGATTACGTACGTGTCTACCAGAAAAACGGAGCTCAATAAAAAGGCGAGTAAGTAAGAGATAGTTTTTAATATTACTGATCACTGTCTACTGTTTACTGTCTACTAATTTTAATTTTTATTAACACGTAAGACTTAAATTAATGTATAAACGAATCCATAGGAAATGGTTTTTTATGTTAGCCCTCGGTCTTTTGACTTCACTCGACAGTGCTGTGTATGCACAAGCAGGTGAGGAATCTGAAGCGAGTCCAGCGATGACATTTAAAAAATCTCCGATTAAAATTCCTCGCATAGGAACCTTATTTTCGGTAGACAAATCAGATGAAGGAATCAGTAACCCAGTTGTACAACCCTTGTTCAAAAATTATTTGAATGGCTTAACATTGGGTGGTTTTTACAGAGGCTATTTTTATAGCCGTAACATGTCACACAATTATCCTAATTCTGGACCTGATCAGGTTTTACGTGTAGGAGATCAGCATATTGATCCTATTTTGATGTTGTATTTCAGTGGCAACATGACACCAAATACGAGTTTTGGTGCAGACATCAGTGTGGGTAATCCATTCTTTGTGTATCAAGGACCGGGATATGGTAAAAATGGACCTGTATCTCCTTATTTCACGGTGGTGCTGAGAGGTAGTTTCAAAACGAAATTGGGTACCTTTAACATGAAGGCCGGTGGTATTGAGTTTTTGAGCGTGACACCGTTTACGTTTGGTGCTAACGTCAATTTTAATCGTTATTCTGTCTTTGAAAGAAGGCCATGGGATCCGGGAGCATCAGGAAATGTAAAGACAAGGTATGCTAGTTATTACTATAGCGGTAGTATTAACCAAGATTCTCGTTTTGGCACGCAGGCATATAAAGGTTATGTTTTGAATGGTTTTATCCCAACCATTAATTCGAATGTAGATTTCTTTTATGGTAAGACTGCACCGAATGGCGGGATAGATCGTGTTCACCAAACTAGACCTACGTCAAATATAGGAGCTCGTTTCAAGAAAAATTTCAAGAGTGGTAATTATGTCAGCTTGAACACATTCAATTCTTATATGCACTCTGACAGTGTAAATATTAAAAAATCAGATATTCAATGGAACATTTATACGTCTGAATATTCAATAAGCCATAATGGTTTCACCTTGAGTGGAGAAATAGGAGCAGGTCGCTATGTGAGTCCTACCGTAAAAGAAGCATGGAGCGAAGCCTTTATGATGGATTTTGTGATTCCTAAAAAAGTAATTGGTTTACCGATCGCTTTACGCTATTATCAAATTGGGCAACACTTTACCAGTAACGTAGCCAACTTTAATAATGCTACTGTTAGTCAGGTCAACTCAGGGTACAGTGGATCTAGCAATGGCTTACTTACTCCTTTTGGACCTGCAATGGAAAATGTAGGTGATCTTTCTAACAATAGAAGAGGTGCGGCAATTAACTTGACCTCGATTAAAGTATGGAAATTTAACTTTGCTACAGGAACTCAAATTTCAGCAGAATTGGAGAAGCTGGACAGCAGCAACTACATGTTTTACTCTCATCGTATAAACAATTTAGTTTGGCATAGATTGCCTAACTATTTCCCTGTACTTGGCACAGGTACTTATGGACCTGAGAATAGAGTTTCATCATATTACCGTGGCGTATCTGAAAAGGTAAACATTACAGATCGTAATACCGATGGTACACCGATGCATAAAAAATATTTTAACTCATGGGACCTTCAGGCAAAGTTTAAAAATAAAATATTCAACCGTGATTTTTACATGTTTTATTTAGGGACATTCAGTTCAGTACAAAACAGTTTATCTGCAGTACCGAAGTTTAATGATGAGGCTTACATCAGAGCACAGTTTCATGAGTTGGATGTGTATTATAACATTACTCCAGACTTTGTGTTAGCCTTGTACGGTGGTTTGGAATTTATAAAAGGTAATCAATACACCGACATCAGTACGGTATCGGGTAAGCCAAGAGATCAGGTTGGTACAGCCTTGGGTTATGGTTTTGACTATTCTTTTACACAATCGACAACACTATACTTCAGACACCGTTGGTTTACCTTCGAAGACAGAAATTTTGCGGCTGAAAAGTTTAGTGGCGCAGAAGCCACAGTAGAATTAAAAATGATGTTCTAATGATTATTACAAAGAAAAATATAGATACAATGACTAAGAAATTTATACTTCTGTTTTTTGTGCTTGTCAGCGGTCATGCAGCTATTGCTCAAGATAGTGACAAAGTAAAGTTCGGCGCTTACGGAAGGGCCTTACAACAAAATACCACCTTAGGTGATGATGATACTTTGAATGCAGACAATGTGAGCAAAGGTCATGTACTAGTTGATTTAGGAATCAACATCAACCCCGATAAGAAAACGGAAGTGCAAGCGATCATTCGTATGCGCAGCGATATTGGCGGGTTTTATTCTACAGGATCAGCCCTTCAGTTGAGACAATTGTACATTAAAGGATTGTTTGGTAAATACTTCAGTTACCAAGTCGGTGATTTGTATTTGCAAATGTCACCGTACACTTATTACAACAACAATGCAGAGGGTACCATCAACGAAGGTAGAATTTTCAGTGATTTCAGACGTGACTATACCAATTATGAAAACCTGAGCAACAAAGGTAATTACTGGTGGCAACAAGGAGCAACGACTAATTTCACTTTGGCTTTTAAAGACTGTAAAATAGACACGATGCGTGTAGACGGTTTCTTTGTTAGAAACAGACCTGAAAATTATTTAGCGACTTCACCAGCAGCTCTTTTCCATGCGGGAGGACGTGTAACCTTGACTAATTCAGAGAAAATGAAGTTGGTGGGTAACTATGTCAATTTGTTTGAAATTGGTAAAACAGCTAAGATCGACAGTGCCATCAGCAATCCAGTAGCATCTTTACAATTGGATTATACCTTATGGAGCAACGAGTCAAATGCCTTGAACATCGTTGGAGAAGGTGGTTATTCTCAAATGAAATTTAAAAACTACATCGATCGTCCTTCAAAAGACGGATCATTCATAGAAGGTGCATTGAAGTTACATTTGAAACCGGCTAATTTATTGGTGACTGCTGGTTATAGCTATGTTGATCCTCAGTTTTACAGTTCTGCTGCACAAAGTAAGCGCGCAAACTTTGCTAGCACTCCATCTACGTTCCCGATTTATGGTAACGATCCTTTGAATCCTAATTACAGAACACCAACGATCTTTGATTTGGTAAAAGATACAGCAGTTTACAATCAGCGTATTGTGAGTCAATTGATGGCATATGATCCTACCTTGAACAACTCACAAGCATATGGTAAGGCTACTCCAAACCGTCAGGGTGCGAATGTAGATTTACAATACAAAGATTCTGCTCAAAAAGTAATGGCGAATGTGAATGCTGCTTACTTGACTGAAATCGTAGGCGAGGGTTCTGCTCAAAAAAGAAACTTTTTGGTATTGAAAGCGGGTGCTGATTTCCACATCAACAAATTCATCAACTGGAAAAAGAGATTGATCGTGACGACTGGTGTGCGTTATGAAAACACGAAACGTGGTGGTGACACTTTAGAATCTGTGAACCTAACCAGTACCTTGATTGATCTTGGTTTGGAAGTAGAGGTATTAAATAGATTGGATGTATTAGTAGGAACTAAATTGCTTGCTGCAAGTGGAAATGAATTCATTGCTATTCGTAATAAGTTCAACGATGTGATCAACTTTACCAATGCAAACACTGCAAATGTCAACATTAATCAATCGTTGATGGCAGTAGGTTTGAGATACAGATTCAGTCCGAATACTTACTTGACTGTTCAGGATCACATCTTTGCGTATAAAGATGCTAACAATGAACTTAGAAACTATTCGTTCAATCAGTTCATGATCATGTTCAACATGAATTTCTAAATAGAAATCGTATGAAAAAAAATATTTGTATTCTTCTATTGGCTACGGTGCTTATTGCATCGTGCAAGAAGACAGAGCAATTGGGACCTGATCTAGTAGGAATCTACGGATCGGTGACCGTGACAGAACCCTTGGCTGTCAATACACCGAGCGTTAATTTTGCTACTGATGGTGTTGTTTTCTTTACAGCGAAGTTTCAAAACGATGCAGTATGGACGATCACAATCACGGGAGCAAACGGTGCGAAAAAAAGCATTACTGGCATTAGTAAAGAAATCAATGCAGAAAACAGTACTTGGAAAGGTACTGCAGATGTTCCGCCTTCTTTCATTGCCGGTGCAGTGACGGCTACCTTATCGTTTCAAAATGATGCATTGACGGAAAGTGTTCCGTTTACCATTACCGCTAAACGTACTTCTGACTTCACTACAGATGTATTGGTAACAGATTTCAAGGTGAGTCCTATTCAGAACTATGGTGCTCTTCCAATTTTACCGACCAATTGGCCAAGTGATTTTCCATTGACCGTAAATTTTCTTTCAACTCATGGATTGCCTGATGGCAATGCATATTTAACCATGGGACCTCAAGCACCATGGCAACCAGGTGGAAGCCCTTTCGTTGATATTTTAACGATATCTCCACGCAACTCGATTAAAAACTACGGAACCTATTATCCATTATATGCAGATCCTACGAAGGTATATTTCAACATCATGGTATATAATACAGGAACACCGACTTGGCTTCAAATTTCGTTTATGGAAGATGGCGTTGTTGCTAGAGGCCTTAATATTAAACCCAATTGGACAGGCTGGAAGTTAGTATCGGTGAGGTATTCTGATTTAACACCAAACTCTTCAGCTGCTGCATCTAATGTTCAGCCTCAAAAAATAACAGGCATACAATTGGTATTGCTATCGAACGTTGCTACTAATAGTCCTCTTTTGCCTACAACAGCAGTAAGTGCAGCCATTGACCACATGACCTTTACGCATAACGCACCTTATCAACCTTAATCAATACAGTATAAGAAATCTCTACAGTAATTTTTACTGTAGAGATTTCTTATACTATACCTGAACCAATGTTAGCCATTGGTATACCTCATTACTTAAAATTGCCATAAAAATTAATAACAGCTAATCTGTATTCAATGAAACATCACCTACATCCTTTTGTAATTGTGCTTATGCTGCTTTGCATGCAGTTGAGTGTTCATGGACAAAGTCAAAAAAACAGCGACATCGAAAAAAAGATAGATGTCTTGTTGGGTAAAATGACGACCGAAGAAAAAGTCGGTCAAATGACTCAATTGACCTTGGATTACGTTTCAAAAGGAGCATTTTTTGATGACAATAAAGAAATGTTGATTGATCAAGCAAGGTTGGATACTGCGCTTTTAAAATACCATGTGGGTTCGATTTTAAATACAGGCACTTACACGATTTCTCAAGCAAAATGGTACGAGTTAATTAAGCAAATTCAATTTGTAGCCATGAACAATACAAGGCTTAAAATACCAGTGTTGTATGGTATTGATGCTATTCATGGCGCAAATTATACAGTAGGGGCGACCTTGTTTCCTCAAGAATTAGCACTTGCGGCTACATGGAATACTGCCATCGTTGAACAAGCGGGTGCTGTTTCAGCGTATGAAGTAAGAGCATCTGCCATACCTTGGAATTTTTCTCCGGTATTAGACTTAGGTCGTCAACCACTGTGGTCACGTTTTTTCGAAACGTTTGGGGAAGATCCTTACTTAGTCAGTCAAATGGGTAACGCTATCATTAAAGGTTACCAAGGAAATGATATTTCTGATCCTTATAAAGTAGCGGCATGTTTAAAACATTATGTAGGCTACAGCTTTGCTCAAAGTGGCAGAGATAGAACACCCATTCTTATGCCTGAACGTTTGTTGAGAGAATATTATTTAGTACCCTTTCAAACTGCGATTCAAAATGGTGCACTGTCTGTGATGGTAAACTCTGCTGAAATCAATGGTACTCCTGTGCATGCGGATTACCATATCGTAACAGAAATTTTAAAAGAAGAATTAAAATTTGAAGGCTTTGCAGTGACAGACTGGGAAGACATTATTTATTTACACACCAGACATCGTATTGCTAAAACATACAAAGAGGCTATTGCCATTGCAATCAATGCAGGTATAGACATGAGCATGGTTCCTTTGGAAGTGAACTTCTCTAAGTTGTTGGTAGAATTGGTCAACGAAAAGAAAGTTCCAATGACGAGAATCGATGATGCCGTTAGACGTATTCTTCGTGTGAAATACCGATTGGGATTATTTGAACATCCTTATTACGACATGAAGATGTATCCTAAATTTGGTTCAGCCGAATTTAAGCAAGTCGCATTTAATGCTGCATTAGAAAGTATTACTTTACTTAAAAACGACAAGCAAATTTTACCCTTGGCTAAAAATAAAAAAATATTATTGACAGGTGTGGCTGCAAACCTAATGAATCCATTAAACGGTGCTTGGACCTACACTTGGCAAGGTGTTCAAACCAAACATAACCAAGCCGATAAAAAAACAATCTACCAAGCCATCACGGATAAAATTGGTGCAGATCATGTGACCTATGTCGAAGGAACATCTTACAATAAAGATGTCAACACGGCAGAAGCAGTAAGCAAAGCTAAAGATGTGGATTATGTTGTCGTGTGTCTTGGTGAAAAACCAGGTACTGAAAAAGACGGTGATATCAATGACCTTACCTTAGACAAAGCTCAATTGGAATTGGTAAAAGAATTAGCAAAAACAGGTAAACCAATCATATTAATCCTTGCAGAAGATCGTCCTCGAATCATTACAGAAGTTGAATCTTTAGCTTCCGGTGTAATCATGGCTTACCTTCCTGGTAATGAAGGCGGCAGAGCAATTGCAGAGATTGTGTTTGGTGATGCAAACCCTTCCGGTAAGTTACCTTTTACCTATCCAAAGTATACAAATTCATTGAATACCTACGATCATAAGTATACAGAATCTGTATTGATGGAAAACGGTTACATCGGAGTAGATCCATTGTATCCTTTTGGATTCGGCTTAAGCTACACACAATTTGAATACAGTAATTTAACGTTGAGCAAAACGAACTTAAAGCAAACAGATTCGTTAAATATCAGTGTAACGGTTAAAAATACAGGAGCGAGAGAGGGAAGTGAAGTGGTGCAATTATACACGAGAGATGAATACGCAAGTATTACTCCTTCTGTTAAACGTTTGAAAAGGTTTACTAAAATCAAATTAAAAGCGGGTGAATCAAAAGTGGTAAACTTTACCATCAGCAGTGCTGATTTGAAATTTGTAAATGCCAAAAACAAATGGATTGTTGAATCGGGTGACTTTACCATCATGATCAATACATTATCGGCTCCATTTGTATTATTAGATTAGTTCATTAACCCTTAACATAAAGATCTCCTATGCGAAATCAACTAAGATTAAATTTTTTAATTGCTGTTTTGTTTTTGCTTAGCATCGGTCAATCCAATGTGAATGGGCAATGTAGGGGTACTTTGCTCTTTAGCGATGAATTCGATGGTACGACCTTAGATGTAGCCAAATGGAATTACGACTTAGGAAATGGATGTCCTAGTTTATGCGGTTGGGGAAATAATGAAAAAGAGTACTATACAAATTCAACACAGAACGTAAACGTAACGGGAGGATACCTTAACCTAACAGCACGTTCAAGTCCTAACCACCTGAGTTCAGGTTCTGATTTTACTTCCGGCAAAATCAATACGAAAAACAAGTTTGATCAATTGTACGGTCGCTTTGAAGCGAAAATAAAAATGCCAGTAGGGACGGGTCTATGGCCTGCCTTCTGGCTTTTACCGACCGATAATTTTTATGGTGGCTGGCCGACGAGTGGTGAAATTGATATCGTGGAATACAGCGGAAACGGTGCTGCCCCTCATAATACGATGGGATCCGCACTACATTATGGAAATAGTTCGCCCAATAATCGATACGATGCTACGGCTTACACTTTAGCAGGTGGAGATCTCTCGACGGACTTTCATGAATATGCTGTAGAGTGGGAGCCTGGTGAAATACGTTTTTATGTTGATAATAACCTTATTAAAACTGAAAGAGAAACTCCGAACAGCTTAAATCCAGCGTCAAACAATGCGGTTACTTGGCCATGGAATAAGCGCTATTTTATTATATTAAACCTGGCCTTGGGTGGTTGGTACACAGGAAATCCAAGCTCTGCTGCCATTACTGCAGGTACTGTTTTTCCACAAAGCATGCAAGTGGACTATGTGCGCGTTTATGACATGGTAGCTAATACCACACAGACACCTTATTCAGTTACTACAGCAATGCCTATTCCAGGTAAAATAGAAGCGGAATACTATAACCTCGGTTGCAATATCTCTTTAGCCTACAGCGATACGGATGCTGGTAATACTGGAAATGTCTTTAGAAGCGACGATGTAGACCTTGAAGCAAATACGGATGGAGGAGCGGGATACAACATTGGCTACACTCAAACAGGGGAGTATACGAATTATGATGTGAGTGTTACATCATCAGGTGCCTACGATATTCAATTGCGTGTAGCATCAGCGACTAATGGAAGAACAGTGCATCTTGAAATGGATGGCGTAAACATTACAGGATCGATCGCAGTTCCTAATACAGGCGGATGGACCGCTTACCAAACGGTGACTGTGAGTAATATTAATTTAAACTTTGGCGCTCAACGACTCAAAGTAGTATTTGAAACACCCGATGTAAATTTAAACTACATCAATTTTGCCTTGATCAATACATCCAACCTTGCACCAACCGTGAACATTACTTCACCTATAACAGGTAGTAATTTCACATCACCTGCAGTTATTTTAATTCAAGCAACGGCAAGCGATCCCGATGGTACAATTTCTAAAGTTGAATTCTATAGAGGAGCTACCTTAATGGGGACATCTACGACTGCACCTTACAATTATACGATCAATGGGCTTGGTGCAGGAACCTATAGCATTAGAGCTGTAGCTTATGATAACGAATTAGAAACAGCAACGTACACGATATCTGTTAACGTTGGCTTAGCCAATGGTGTTGATGATTCAGAAGATGCGAATGTTGCTTTGAAAGTATTCCCTAATCCGTTTAACACGATTTCAACTTTTGAGGTGTCCATCGCTAAACCGGGTTACACTTCTCTTATTGTATACAATGACCTAGGAATAGCGGTAGCTAAACTGGTAGATCAAGACCTCGATCAAGGTTCTTATACCTTTGAACTTTCTGCAGAGCAGCTTTCACCTCAAGTATATACTTGTGTATTGCAGAATAATGGAAAGGTCATTACAAGGAAGATCATTCGTTTTTAGAACAAGATAGTAGGATCGTAGAACCGAATGATACATTGGAGAATTATGGATTCTCCAATGTATCATTCGGTTCTTTTTTTATCTTTGTAATAAATAATGCGAACGTTTATGTTTTACAGATCACCTTTCTGTAATCTCTTCTTATTTACTTTTCTGCTTTTACTGAGCAGTTGTAGTTATTTTTATGCAAAATACTATACCGAACCTAATTCTTGTTTACAACATGCTCAATTTCATAAACCTTATGATGTTGTAATCATTCCAGGTTTTCCATACCATAAAGACAGTATGAACTTTGTAATACAAAATAGGGTGTATTGGGCGCTGTATTTGTATCAAAAAGGATTTGCTAAAAACTTTATTTTTTCTGGTTCGGCTGTTTATACTCCTTATGTTGAAGCTAAAATCATGGCGATGTACGCACAACAAATTGGTATTCCTGCAGCGAATATTTTTATTGAAACTCAAGCCGAACACAGCACAGAAAACATATACTACTCCTACCGTTTGGCGGAGAAAAAAGGATTTAAAACTATCGTCTTAGCGACCGAAGTAGCACAAAGCAGTTTTATAAAAAGTAATAATGACCATCGTACGAAATTTGTGCTGGATTTTATTCCTATTGTATACGATTCCTTAATGACCACTAAACTAATGCCTGATATTGATCAAGACAGTGCTTTTGTACAACATTTTGTATCACTTCCAGACCGTGAAAATGGTTGGAAAAGACTCAAAGGTACCAAGGGGAAAAAAGTCAGAAAGATGATGAAAGCAGAAGAGAAAAGTGTATTATAATTTCCAACCACTCATTAAATCAGCCACCACCTTTTTATAGGTAATCAATTCTGCTGCGGTTTGTTTTATAAAACCGTTGTCTTCCAGTTTACCCACCACCACATTCATTTCTTCTTTACTGTCATAAGTCATTTGTCGGAAAGGATTTTCATAATCTTTTTCACGAGAACGGAATATGCCTTCTGTAATCCATTCGGTAGTGTGGATTGATTTTTCTAATAAGGTTTTAAATTGTGCAACTGAAAAGTCTTTTGCTTCAAGATTTTCCATACACAACATGCTGGCAATCGCATGCTGCAATTTATCGACAGGGTAGTGGTCACCAATGCTTCTGTAGCGATCGTGCAATTGATCCCAACTGTTTATCGTGCCAGATTTCACATCTGCCTTAAGTGAGCTCAAGGTTTCTTCCTTCATGAGCTGGCCTCCCACATTTGTCCATGAACTTCTTGAAGACGATTCTATCATCGTTTTCAAATCGCTAAACTTAGTGATCTTATGTTCTTTGATATGATTTAAGAGATTACGTATACCGCACAAGCCAATCATGTCCTTAAAGAGGGGATATGCTTTTTGTACTTTCAACAAGCGTACTTTTCGTTTGCTGTTCTCCACGTTTTCAACAAATACTTTCAGTGAGGCTACTTCTTCAGGCTGTTCGGTCAATAAGACACGTCCTTTTTCTAGGTATACTTTTTCGGTTTCCTCAGTCTTTGTTCCTGCAGTGCTGTTCGCATGATACCAAGCTTTACCCACTGCAATTTCCATGAGACGCATCGAGGTTATCATTTCTTCGACGGCATCAGGAGCTAAGTAATCGTATTCGATGTATTGTATTTTATCGGTACGTTTATCCCTGTCGATGTATTTCCATGAATTGCGGGCTAAAGCATACATGTTGTGCATGAACCAATAACCGGGCATAATCATCAAGTGATTTTCATGTTCGTCGTTTACCACTAAACTAAAAGGAAATGGAATATTTAATTCCGACATGTAATTTCCTTTTGAGATGATGGTAAAGGAAGCGAATTTAGAATTGTGCTTCAATGTAACGGAGAGTCCAGGCCAGAAGCCTCTTCCCGTTACGATCTCACCATCGGCACCTCGTGAATTATGGTTAGAACCGACCGTTGCTCCCGCAGCCATATTACTTTGGCCCATCACCATTGCAGCAATCAAAAATGAATTGTTGTGGTGTTGTTCGTGTGAAGGGAAAATGAGAGAATTTAATACTTCACAACAAGAGATCGTAGCATTGTTTCCTAAGTACGAATTGATGAGTCGCGCCCCATACTTCAATTGAGAATGAGAAGCCATGACAAAACGCACAGCCTTCACTCCGTAAAATATTTTACAACCGTAACCTATAATGCCGTTTACCAACTCACAGCCTTCACCCACTTGAGAAGCTGCTTCAGCACTGCTGTTGATGGTTAAGTTTTTTAATTTATTGGCACCTTTCAGGTATGCATCGGTACCGATCGTAACGTCTTTAATGATGTTACAGCTTTTAATAACGGTACGATCACCGACCATGCCGTAGTAACCTCTTTTTTTGTCGAACTGTTTTTCAGTGAAATTTTTAAATTGAAGCATCAAGGCTTCATCATTTCTATTTCTTGTCCATAGAAAAGCATCGCCAGGAAGCATGCCATCGAAGGGGAGTACACTGCGCCCTCCATTTTCATTGCATAATTCCATCCATATGCGGACGTTTTCTGATTCGCCCGTTTTAACAATACCGTTACCGAACTTTGCATAATCCGTTGTTGCCATTTCATTCACATTGAACAAAATAACTTCGTTGCCAATGATGTAGTGCGAAAGAAAATTAACGTTATGCACCACCACGTTGTCGCCAAAGTCACAGGCACAAATGGTACTGTTATACAGGCCTACGGGAAGCCTTATGTTATTAAATTCTAGGTAATAGGCTTCTAATTTCCCGATGCGAACCATGCCAAAAAAATGACAATGCTTTACCAGTTGTGGATCAAAAGCATCGGCAACAAAGATCGTATTCCAATCGTCTGCGGTATTGTCATTACGCACCAAGGCTTCTATTTCTGAAGCATTAAGTTTACGGTGCGCGCTATTCTTTCCCCATTGTTTATTTCGTAATGCATATTCATCTTCCCCCTCAACAAGGTAAGTAGCCTCCACAAAGTGATGACCTAATTCTTTGAGTGGTTTCTTTTTGATATCATTCATTATAAAATGGGTCTGTTAATGCCAATTTAGTATGGCTAAGATACTAAAGATGTGAATTCATGTTATTATTTTTCTTTTCTTTTGTTCGCCCAAAAGAAAAGAAACAAAAGAAAAAGGCGCCACGAAAAGAGCGAATTAAAGAAGACCCTTTTTTAATTTATATACGACACGCTGTTAATGCTAAACAGGGTCTTCTTTAATTCGCTCTTTTCGTGGACACCCACCGCACGCCAGCCTATGAGTACTTGGAAGGTCTAATTACATTAACATACATCTTCTTGTATATTAAGGCAAAGGGAACTAAACTACTAATCTTATTCAATTCTTATTCGACTGTTACCGACTTCGCTAAATTTCTTGGCTTGTCTACATCGCAACCTTTTAATACACCGATGTGGTAGGAGAGTAACTGAAGCGGAATAACTGAGATGAGTGGAGCAATCATTTCGTCGGCTTGTGGCACAACAATGTAATCGTCGGCCATGCCAGGAATGACTTCGTCTCCTTCTGAAATGACGGCAATGATTTTTCCTTTTCTTGCTTTAATTTCTTGAATGTTTGAAACAATTTTTTCGTAATAGGTATCCTTCGTTGCCACAAATACAACGGGTAAATTTTCATCGACTAAAGCAATAGGTCCGTGCTTCATTTCAGCTGCAGGGTACCCTTCTGCATGGATGTAAGAAATCTCTTTTAGTTTTAATGCACCTTCCAATGCGATAGGGAAATTATATCCGCGTCCTAAAAACAGAAAATCACGTGCGTCTTTGTATTTCGCAGCAATGGTTTTGATGTGATCATTTTGTTGTAAGACTAACGCTACTTTTTCAGGAACACTTTCCAACTCGTTTAATAAATGTTGAAAGCGTTGTTCGCTGATGCTTCCTTTTTCTTTCGCGACCATTAAGCCGACAAGACAAAGTACTGCCAATTGCGCTGTAAACGCTTTTGTACTGGCTACACCAATTTCAGGACCCGCATGTGTGTAAGCACCAGCGTGCGATAGGCGAGCAATAGAAGAACCTACTACATTACAAATGCCTAGGATAATAGCCCCTTTTTCTTTGGCACTTTCAATGGCTACAAGGGTATCGGCTGTTTCCCCAGATTGTGACACGGCAAGTATAACATCTCCAGGACCAACGATAGGATTGCGGTAACGGAATTCCGAAGCATACTCCACTTCTACAGGAATGCGGCATAATTCTTCAATCATGTATTCAGCCACCAAACCTGCATGCCAAGAAGTACCGCAAGCCACGATGATGATCCGTTTGGCATCTTTCAATAAGGATGCATACTCGCTGATACCGCCCATGGTGAGTGTGCCTTTTTGAGCATCTAATCTACCGCGTAAACTATCGAATATTGTTTGTGGTTGTTCAAAGACTTCTTTGAGCATGAAGTGATCGTAACCTTCTTTCTCGATGTTGGATAATTCTAAATCGAGTTTTTGAATGTACGGTGTTTGTATTTCATTTGAATTGTTTTTCAAGATCAACTCATCGGCACGTAAAATTGCAATTTCGTAATCGTTTACGTACACCACTTCTTTTGTATACTCAATGATAGGGGAGGCATCAGATGCTAAAAAATGTTCGCCTTTGCCTACACCAATTACAAGTGGACTTCCTTTACGGGCAGCGATAAGGGTACCAGGATTGTCTTCGTCAACGACCAAAATAACATAAGCACCGACAATGCGCTTGAGTGTGATACGCAAAGCTTCTTCTACAGTGCAATTATTTTTATTTCTAACTTCTTCAATGAAATGAACAACAACTTCGGTATCGGTATCGCTTTTAAAGACGTGCCCTAAATTTTGCAACTCGTGTTTTAAGGAGGCATAATTTTCGATGATACCGTTGTGTACGATCGCCAGTTTACCATCACCAGAAGTATGAGGATGAGCATTGCGATCGCTCGGTTCACCGTGTGTAGCCCAACGCGTATGACCAATGGCGATGTGGCTGTGCGTATCTTTGTCTAGAAGAAGTTCTTCAAGCATGGCTACCTTACCTTGCTTTTTATAAACTTGTAATCCTTTTTCATTGATTATGGCTATACCAGAACTATCATAACCACGGTATTCTAATCTTTTTAATCCTTTTAATACGACAGGATACGCTTCACGCTTTCCTATATAAGCTACGATTCCACACATTGAACTTTAATCTAATTTAAAATGACAAGGTCTATCCTTTACTGGGTAAGCGTTATCATAAGTTAATACATTACAAGTATAAATAAAAACTATGATGTTTTTTTAATACCGTACTGGATACAAAAAATAAGAGATAGGTAAACTTTATCGAACAAATAAATCGTGTGTTGTAAAAACTTAAAATCACAAAAGCATGATATAGTTTCTAAATAGAATACAAAATTCAGAAACAGAAACAGAGCGGAGAAAGAGAACATAAAATAGTAGACAGTAAGCAGTGGGCAGAAAAAAGTAATTTTAGTAAGATTAATTAACACCATGGTCTGAGGCACAAAGAGCATGGAGAAATAAAAAAAAGAAAAAGAAACAGAGCGAAGAATGAGAATTAGGGTGTGATTTAAGTGTAACAAAAAAATATAAGTGAAAAATAAAAGTCCCGCAACAATGCGGGACTTTTATTTTTATTCTTTGATGATGCGAATGGATTCTTGTTTTGTTCCAGAAAAAACACTTAATAAGTATATACCCGATGGAAGATTAAGAAGACTTAATTTAAGTTGTTCTTCATTATTCACTGCAATGATTGTTTGTTTATGCGTTACTATTCCTTGCATATCCATTATTTGAAGATTGAGCTCTTCGCCTGCGCGATTACGAATTTCAATGACTGTTTCATCGTTCGTTACAGAAGGCATGGCGACTAAAGAAGAGTTTGTGACTTGACTTGTCGAAATAGAAGTTGCTAAGTTGCCGAAAATAGCTTCGTAATTAGCCGCATACATATAAGACCCAGCAGTCGTATTTCCACAATCTGTATTGTCATTATTGATAGACCAAGTCATCATACCGCGTAAAGTCGGGTAGCCACCATTTTGAATTAAAGTATAGGATCCTGGTTTAGGTCCATTGCCCATCAAATACTCAATGGCACTTTTTACATTGGCAGTAGACAAGGCACCACTACCAGCACTGGCACACGAAGGTAAAGCGATGATGACTTTGCTTGCCGGTAAACCTGAAAAAGTTCCTTTTGAGGACGCTGCAGTAAACCCTCTAATGAGAGCCTCTGTTTGACTCACCAAGAAATCAACAGTTCCTTGAAAGCGTTCTACATAATTGAGATCATATTGACTTCCGCTGTTGTACAATTGAACCATCATTAAATCGATATCATTTTTTAGCGCTTCAATGATCGGTAAATAAGATCCTCCACAGGCATTATCCACTTGCCAAGAAGAAAGTCCACCGGTTACATAAGTAGTTTCTGGTGCCATGGTCAAGATCATTTTTTTATTGTAGGTTGTTTGGTACCAAGCCAATAATTCTTGCAAGGCCAATATCATATTCGTGGTATGCACATCCGTTGGCGTTTGAATGGTGCCGCTCATGCATACGTAGCTCGATTGCTCCAAATCAATGTCAATGCCGTCGACACCGTATTCAGCAATGAGCGCTTTCATTTTTGAAACAAAAGTATTTTTAACCACAGTACTGGTAAGTCTAAAAGAACCATTAGCTCCACCGACACTAAAACAAATCACTTTTCCAGCCGTTTTTGCGGCAGCAATATCTGTAATGAGTTGCGCTTTAGAATAACCAGAACCTGTATACAAGCCGCTTAAAGTTAAAGCATTGACATTTCCACCTGAAGGACCAGCTTCGATAAAAGACAAATTTATGACATTGTAGCGAGGATCGACATCACTGAGTTTGATGAACGGAATGCCGCTTTGATTCCAAGTATGCCAATAGCCGACCAATACACGTGAAGGTAATTGAGCATGTGAAACGGTAGCGATGCATAATGTGAGCAGCGCATACATAAGGCTGTTGAGTTTTTTCATTTTTAGTGCTTAAATGCGATTGAATTTGTGGCTAAAATCGCTCGATGAGTAATGCAATTATACGTCATTGAGCTAAGAAAGTAACCGTTTAAATAGAAATTTTGTTCAATTTATTGTTAAATAAAGACTATTTGTGTCGAATGGATGACGAAAAAGTTAATAAAAAAGGCTTCCTATCGAAGCCTTTTTTATTAAAATGTTGATTAAGTAGTGGGTGGGAGAGACTAGAATTTTAGTTTCCAAACTTCTACTTCTGAGTTTACACTCTTAAGATTGAAAATATAAGAGTTTCCATTTTTTTGAATGAGTCTATAGAGGTTTTTGCTTGCTTTTATTTTACCTATTTCATCATAGATCAAATCAGATTGTTGTTTTTTATAAGTAGGAGCTTGATATAGAACTTTAACAGAAGAAGGAGCCAGTTTAAAATCTCTAAATTTAAGACTTGCCACATCATTTTTTATGGATGATGTCTTCACAATTTCAAGGTTCTTATTTATACTAAGTTCAAACATGTTATTGACAATCATAGTTGACATGTTGTCATAATGCATTCTTGGTGCCGCTTTATCATCATCACCAATGATTTCTATATTTCCAGTACCATTTCTAGGTACAAAATCTAACAGTAGGTAGTCATTTTGATCATTAATTGTATAATCTGTAAGCACACAAAGGATATTCGAAACTGAATATTTTGCTAAGTTTTTTGCTTCAATACCGTATTTTATAAATTCAGGTTCTCTGATAATGGTTGTTTTCGTATCCTCTGTTTTTAGATTACCATTTATCATAACAATTGCAAATACTTCCGATTTTGCAACGGTATGAAAAATGAAGAAATCATTTGTTCTCTCATTTACGTAATATTTGAAATCGCCGTTAAATAATGTTGCACTGATATTGGAAGTAAGGTTTTTATAATCTGTAATTAATATTTTTATTTCCTTGTCTTTTATTGTTGTATCCGTTGAACCTAATTTAATTTTGCAGTTACCCGCTAAATCCATCGTTAAGAGTTTCGCATAAAAAGTTTTACCTGTAGTTTTAGACTGAAAGTCATCCCATTGAGTAAATTGTGATATTTTGTCCATTGGCTTATCCGTTCGCAGCACTTTTTTTTCATCTTCAGTTTTTTCAATATCTTCTTCTTTTGTAAACTCATTAGGAGAATTTTTAAATTTATAGTAAGTATTTATTTTACTAGCTCCTTTCATGTGCTCAGTAGCAATAGTAAAGATATTTGAGCTGTAATTGTAATAAGAATAATATTCCATGTATAGCTGAGTAATATTAATCGCATTAGAAACGAACGTTCCATCGTACGATAATAATCCGATTTTAACAGTTTTAGGAGTTCCATTGACTTCCTGCGTAATCCAAATACCTTGTATGGAAGGATAGGTATTTATATCGCTATTTTTATCGATCAGGATTCCTTCCAATTCTATTTCTTTTATAATCTTGAAGTCATTGTTGAACAAGACTAGTTTATACTCGTTTCTTAGTAGATATCCATTTTCATAAAGGTCTGTAAATTCTACCATTGGAGAAGAATAATTACTAAACTGACTTCCTTTTAACAAGCTTAATCCAAAAGCATTGGTCAGATCCACCGATTTACCAGGCGTTGAATAAATGGTTTTCTTCTCCACTATAGTCTGAGACATAGAAGAGGAGTATAGAAAGAATGACAAGAAAATCGATTGAACTATTTTTTTCATGTTTGATTTCATAAATGACCTTTAAAAATTGATTAAATAAAATAAACCCATATATCGATTCACATTTAAATGAGTGCCTCTTATGTCTGTATTCTTAGATTCGTTATTAGAATGAAAACCTCCTATAGTTCCCATAAACCTTAACTTATGAACGAAGAAAGAATTGGCTCGAATACAAAATTCAGCCATGTAAACTGGTTGTGTTCCTATGTAATCGAAATCCTCTGTTGAATAACCCGAGACCTGGCAACCTAAACCTAAAGTAAAACCCAGCCGCGTACCATAATTTTTGCGCTGAGCATCGGCACCGTATTTATAGTTTATAAACACAGGCACTGAAAATCCTGGCGGATCCCCAGTAATGGTTATACCAGGATTTATGCCAAAGGACGATAATTCTTTCACTTTTATGACTGCAAAATTCCAATCAAAATATGCTGCCAAACCAAAAATGTCACCGTTAATAGGTGTTGATTTTAAAGTAGTGTCATTTACTTGTTCCAATGAATAGCCATCATAATTGATGTTGATTACACCAAAGCCAGCGTTAAAATGACTGAACTTGTTACTTTGGCTGAAACTGACAGATCCTATTAGCAAGAAAAAAAACAAAAAAACTATAGCTAGTAAACCTGAACGCATAATAAGATTTTTAATGATTAAAGATATATAAGAGACATCATTTTATCATCATTTTGTGTTTTGATGTTGTCCACAGTTACCAATTCAAATGTTTTATAATTTATATTATGTTAAATAGTATAGGGATGAATAACAGTCTATTAATTCAAATAACCAAACAATAACATTTTATTGAATGTACAGGAACCCTATTTTCAAAGACTAGAAATTAAAAAACATCATCTTCTAAGCGCTTATAAACACGTAGTAATTCGGATACACTCCATGCTTGTGAAATACAACCGTTTGCTTTGTGTGGCGCGCTGCCGTCAAAGATTTCAGAATAAGAACCGATGCCAGCTTCACACACATGCTGTAAAACTTTGTGAAAATGCTTAAGCACCTGAGCTTTTCCTTCTTCTCCACGGATATACAGGCAAGCATCGTAATAAGGCCCTAATAACCAAGCCCAAACGGTTCCTTGATGGTAAGCACCATCCCTAGACAAAATATCTCCTCGGTATTCTTTTTTATAGTCTAAGTGTAAGGGCGACAAACTACGAAGTCCACGGTTGGTCAGTAATTGCTCTTCCACGACATTCAATACTTGTTTGCCCTCTTCTACACTCAATATAGGGAAAGGTAAGCTTAACGCTAAAAGCATATTAGGACGTACAGCGGCATCATTTGTAGTTTCGTTGATGACATCATATAAGGTTCCATTCACTGGATTATTGAATTTTGCTTTAAAGCTTTTGCTGATGCCATCGGCGTACTCATTGTATGTGATGGCATCCTTTGTATTCCCAACGATGAGCGCCATTTCTGTGAGAATTTTATGGCAATTGTACCATAACGCATTAATCTCTACTGGTTTTCCGATGCGGGGTGTCACTACCCAATCACCAATTTTAGCATCCATCCAGGTCAATTGCACACCTGTCGATCCAGCAAACATCAAGTGATCCTTATCGGCATGAATATTATACGCTGTTCCGTTTAGGTAAGCTTCCCTAATAGATTGTATTGCAGGATAAAATGTGCGGCTTAGGCTTTCTGTATCTTTTGATTTTTTCCAGTATTGGTAAACTGCAACAACATACCAAAGCGCAGCATCCACTGTATTGTATTCGGGCTCGTCTCCTTGATCGGGAAATCGATTTGGTAGCATACCTTTGTATATAAAATCGGAAAAGGTCTCTAATATGGCTTTTGCTTTGGCATATTCTTTATTGACCAAGCATAATCCAGGTAAAGCAATCATGGTGTCTCTGCCCCAATCTGCAAACCAATGGTAGCCTGCTATAATCGTATGATGCTTTCCCGTTCTGCTTACCAAAAACTGATCGGCTGAAAGTGCCAATTGCTGAATGGTGGCTGGAGCATGTTCGTACGAACTGAGTAGTTGTCGTCTACGATCAACTTCTCGGTGCCAAGACTTTTCTCGATCTTCTGAGTTTAATAGTTCTTTATTGCACTCATCTATAGTAATGTATATTGTTTGACCTGTTGTTATACTTAAAGTAGAAACACCGGGTGTATATAAGTCTTCTTGAGCCTCAAAGCCTCTGGCCTTTTCTTCGAGGTAGGTGAAATTGAGGTACCAACCTTTATCGGTTTCATCGAACACAATGTCTTTTGCACTGATTCTGCATTTTGGTAAACCATCGTAGGTAGACAAAATTAAGTGATCGTGATAAGCCTCTACAGTACCGTTAATAAACTTATTACTTTTGCTTAAAGAGTGAATATCTCTACCCGATACAAACGGGCGTAATTTCAGTTCGAGGCTTTTATCTGAGGGGCCTATTAATTGGTATGAAATGGCTAAGCTCTTGGTTTCTTTTAAGGCTAATATTCTTTTGACGAGTGTGAAATCCCCTATTTGGTATTCAAAAAATGGCCCCCATTCTTTGCCAGCTTTGCGCAATAGTTTGTATCCTTCTGGTGTAGTAATGCCTGGAAATTGATTGGAAAATAAGGGGTACGATTCGCCTGTCGTTGGATCGAAAACGGTTTCTTCTAACCGAGAAAGTAGCACAATTCGTTCCACTGGAGCACGTCGAGAAATATTAAAAACACCGTGGTATTTACGAGTATTCAATCCCGCATACGTTCCAGATGCATAGGATCCATCTCCAAATGTTTCTAGCCACTCTGCGCTTTGTAAAGCTTCAATCGATTGATAAACTTCTTCGGGAAGTTCCAGGCGTAAAGATTCCACCATTCTTAGTAAAGTTAAATTTAAGAATTATAATATTCGGTTGAATTGGGATGTTTTAATGGATGAATCAACTCCTAATTATTAATTAAAGTTTATCTTTAATTAATTAATACTAGTAACCTTATTGTCATTTACTTAATGTATTGGTAATGACTTCCAAGTCAACACTCATTTTACGCAATTTATCCTGATCATCTGCACTTTCGGCCAATGGCAAGGATTTCTTGCAATAATCTAATGCTTTCGTGTAAATAGTAAGCAATTCTGCTTTCAACGCTGGACCTTGTTTTTTGAATTGATCAGGCTTTAGGCTGTTGTAGGCATTCATCTTCTGCCTGCCTTTATCGACATAAAGTCCCGCTAAATTGAAAAGAGAAATGAAGTTTTGTGGATCCTTTTCCAGTGCCTTGACATAGTATGTTTCAGCCGTTTCTGCTTGGTTTAACTTTTGATACTGCACGGCAATATTGGTGAGTACCAAGGCATCGTTTGGCTTTGCCTTTTCAAGTACGTTTAAGGTTTCTATAGCCTTTGTATTTTGATCGGAGCTTATGTAGAGGTTTGCTAATTCCTGAAGAAGGGCTATATCGTTGGCGTTTTTAAGTAACCCTTCCTGTAACTCTTCTTGCGCTTTGGCTGTGTTATTTTGTGCTGAGTAATAATTAGCACTCGTAGCATAGACATGACTCCTTGCATAGCCTAGGTTTTTTAAGTCAGTACAAAAGTCAAACGCTGTCTTCAAGTCTTTGTTGGCAATGGCAGCATAAGAACCATAGAGTAAAGCGGTGGTATCTTTCTCATTGGCCAAATGAGCCAATTGAAAGGACTTCACTGCCTTTTTATAATTGGCCGATTGGTATTGCTTCACGCCAAAGTTGGTGGCATTGACCCACTGCTCTTGTAATCTCATGTCTGACATTTGAGCGTATTCTCCGTTGGCTTTGTCTAGTGACTTTGCCTTCACAAAAGAAACCGTCGCAGTCTCTATGGCTTTGGGGTATTTCAGAGTTACGGTGTCTTGCTCGGCAATGGATTTATAAATCATGCCTCGATAGTACCATGCTTTGGCTGAAGCTTTAGTCTTTTCATTGACAACTGCTGAGTCAATCTCTGTTTTCGCTTTTAAGGATTCGCCGTCTTGATAATACAAAATGGCGTTCGTGAGAACGCCATTTTGTGCCAAGGATTGCACACTGTAAACAAATGTAAACAGGGTAACCGATAGAAATACTTTAAACATATTAATGATGCTTATTTATATAATTCGTGTTTTAACTACTATTTATAACAAGTACTTATTCTCAAGAAAAGGGGCTTTCACCACTCTGCCGCTAAAATAGCTGGATCAAACAATGGCTCAATCCCTCACGCAAAGGTTCGTTGTTAATGAATAATTAGTTAACGAAAGACTACTTATTATTCTTCTGTTACTTCGTCCTCTCCTTCTTCTGAAGCATCTTCGTCATCTTCTTCTTCCTCTTCATCTTCAGTACCATCGTCTTCTAATACTTCGTCGAGTGCCGGTTGAACCACTTCTACAGCTTCTTCATCGTCTTGTGCGTCGCGTTCAATTTTAGCAATCGAAGCAATTTCATCACCGTCTTGAAGTCTGATCAATCGAACACCTTGCGTAGCGCGACCCATGATTCGAAGCGATTCAATGTTCATACGAATCGTAATGCCTGATTTATTGATGATCATGATTTGATCGTTGTCGGTAACACCGTTTATCGATACCAGTTCACCTGTTTTCTCTGTGATGTTTAAGGTTTTAACGCCTTTACCTCCACGTTTGGTGATTCTGTAATCTTCTATATCAGAACGTTTTCCGTATCCTTTTTGAGAGATAACCAGCAATTGTGTTTCTGTATTGCTGACAGCCACCATACCGATTACTTTATCGGTATCCGATGCAAGTCTTACGCCTTTCACACCTGTTGCAACACGTCCCATAGGACGCACTTGACTTTCGTTAAAGCGAATTGCTCTACCCGATTTCAAGGCAATGACAATCTCATCGTTACCGGTCGTTAATTTTACTTGCAATAAACGATCGCCTTCGTTGATGTTGATGGCGTTGATACCCGCTGTTCTCGGACGAGAATAAGCTTCTAACGTCGTTTTCTTAATGGTTCCTTGTTCGGTACACATCATCAAGAAATTATTTTTGATGTAATCTTCGTCTTTTAAGTTTTTGACGTTGATGATGGTACAAATGTTATCGGAAGGTTCTATTTGAAGTAAGTTCTGAATTGCACGTCCTTTGGTCGTTTTACCACCTTCAGGAATTTCATATACTTTCAACCAGAACACCCTACCTTGTTCGGTAAAGATCAACAAGTAATTATGTGCTGTAGCAATGAATAGATGTTCGGTAAAGTCAGATTCTTTGGTTGAAGCTCCTTTAGAACCTACACCACCCCTACTTTGTGTGCGGTATTCGGTTAAGGCTGTACGTTTGATATAGCCTTCATGCGAAACGGTGATTACCATTTCGTCATCGGCAATGATGTCTTCAATCGAAATATCATCCGAACTGTGAACGATCTTAGATCGACGTTCATCACCGTAGCGGTCTTTCATTTCTGCCAGCTCGGTTTTGATGATTTCCATACGAAGCTCCTTGCTCGCCAAAATAGCATTCAAGCGATTGATCAAGGCCATGATCTCTTCGTATTCTTTAATGATCTTATCTCTTTCCATGCCTGTAAGACGTTGCAAACGCAACTCCAATACAGCCTTGGCTTGAATTTCACTCATTCCAAAATTGGTAATCAAACCGCCTTTGGCATCTTCAGGATCTCTTGATTCTCTGATCAATTTGATCACTTCATCCAAATGGTCTAAAGCAATCAAATAACCTTGTAAAATATGAGCTCTTTTTTCAGCTTCTTTCAATTCGTATTCTGTACGACGCACTACCACTTCGTGTCTGTGCTCAACAAAATACACAATCATGTCTTTCAAGTTCAAAGTCATCGGACGACCTTTTACCAAGCACACGTTGTTGACGCTGAACGATGACTGCAGTTGACTGTACTTGTAAAGGTTATTCAATACAATATTGCCTATCGCATCTTTTTTCAAATCAAATACTACACGCATACCGTCTCTATCCGATTCGTCGCGTATGTCAGAGATGCCTTCAATTTTCTTTTCGTTGACCGAATTCGCGATTTTCTCAATCATGGACGCTTTGTTGACCATGTAAGGAATATCGTCGAAGACTAATTGCTCACGACCTGTTGGTGTTGTTTCAAAATGCGAATTGGCACGGATGACAATTCTTCCACGACCTGTTTCAAAAGCAGATTTAATGCCTTGCGTTCCGTAAATCGTACCAGCTGTAGGAAAATCTGGACCTTTCACAAATTCCATCAAACCAATAATAGAAATATCATTGTTGTCGATGTAAGCCAAAATACCATTGATGACCTCCGTGATGTTGTGTGGCGCCATATTCGTAGCCATACCCACCGCAATACCAGAGGTACCGTTGATTAATAAGTTGGGAACTTTCGCAGGAAGAACAGATGGTTCTTTTAGGGAATCGTCAAAGTTGGATTGGAAATCTACCGTTTCTTTGTTCAAGTCAGAAAGCATTTCATCAGCAATACGCTTCAAACGTGCTTCTGTATAACGCATTGCTGCGGGAGAATCTCCATCAATAGAACCAAAGTTTCCTTGACCGTCTACCATCGGGTAACGCAATGACCAATCTTGTGCCATACGCACCATGGTATCGTATACCGATGAATCGCCGTGTGGGTGGTACTTACCCAAAACCTCTCCGACAATCCTGGCAGATTTTTTATATGCTTTATTATAGTTTACACCCAATTCAGACATCCCGTATAATACACGGCGATGCACGGGTTTTAGACCGTCTCTTACATCGGGTAATGCACGTGAAATAATAACTGACATCGAATAATCGATGTATGCTCCGCGCATTTCATCCTCAATATTAATAGGTATTATACTTGCGTTACCTGCTGTTGGTTGTTCGTTGTTTTCGTCCGACATATTGCTTCGAAAAATATAGATTTATTAGGCTACTAAAGTACGAAAAAAAAGTCAATTCATAAGATTCAATGGCTAAGATTAACACCTTCTATTTTAGGGTCCTATGTGAAAGTTATCCACAGCAAAATGTCATTGAAAAAACACCTCTTGAAATGTTTATTGAGCACCTATAATTTATGCCCAATATAGACTTTAGAGATTTAGTTCTCCTTCAGCATTGGGTAAAGCAATTCTGTTAAAATTCTATCCCGAGGCGTCGTGACAAATCCCAAATAACAAACAAGCTCCAATTTTTAAAATATCAAACAATACTCGTTAGACATAGTCCTAGCTTAATCTAAGACGGTTTTGGCACTTGTCCCGGCGCTTCGGGATTTGGTATTTGTATTTTGTTATTTGGTGCTTAAATTTAATCAAAGTGCTTATTTTGTATAATTCATATTAGATATAGACCACACTAAAGCCTATCTTTGAAGCATGAATACAACTCAAGTGCAAGAGGTCTTAAATAACCTGAAGATTACCGCTTTAAATGACATGCAACAAGCTTCTTTAAAGGAGTTTGATAAGCCCAATGACTTGGTCATTCTCTCGCCTACGGGTTCTGGTAAAACACTTGCCTTTTTATTGCCCATTTTATCTTGGTTAAAACAAGACGTTAAAGGCGTACAAGCGCTTATCTTATCTCCTTCTAGAGAATTGTCGATACAAATTGAGTCGGTGTTTAAAAGCATGGGAACGCCCTTTAAAATTAATGCTTGCTATGGAGGTCATCCTTTTAAAACAGAACAAAATAACCTGAGTCAAGCCCCTGCTGTTTTAGTGGGTACGCCTGGACGATTAGCAGATCATATTCGAAGAAAAAGTTTCGATCCCTCTACGGTAACCCTACTCATCTTGGACGAGTTTGACAAGGCCCTAGAATTTGGTTTTGAAAAAGACATGACTTCTATAATCGCTGAATGTCCTTCCATTACAAAACGCATCTTAACTTCTGCAACGAAGCCTGCTGAGATCAGTAGTTTTACAGGCATTAAAAATCCTATTGAACTCAATTACATTTCAGCATCGGCTACTCCTAAAGGTTTGTCTTTACTATCGGTCATTGCCGATGGTCACGATAAAATCGAAGTCTTGTTTAAACTGCTTTGTTCACTTTCTGCAGGAACAGCCTTGGTGTTTTGTAACCACCGAGATGCGGTAGACCGTATCAGCGAATTGTTAAAAGCAAAAGGCATTAAACACGGTGTTTTTCATGGTGGCTTGGAACAAGTAGAACGAGAACGTGCACTCATCAAGTTTAGAAACGGAAGTCATAATATACTGGTCACGACAGATTTGGCTGCACGTGGACTCGATATTCCCAACATTAAACATGTGGTGCATTACCAACTGCCGCTAACCGAAGATGCCTACATACACCGCAGCGGTCGTACTGCCCGTATGAACGAAGTCGGTACGGCTTATTTGGTCTTGGCTGAAGGAGAAACGTATCCTAAATACTTAAAAGAAAAGGCCACGGTTTTTCATGTGGATGAAGTGTTGACCTTACCTGCTCTCCCCGATTGGGAAACGCTGTATATCAGTGCGGGCAAAAAGGACAAGATTAACAAGGTGGACATTGTGGGTTTGGTCTTGCAAAAAGCCGCATTGGCAAAGGAAGATTTAGGCTTAATTGAAGTCCAAGACAATGCCTCTTATGTTGCCATCAAACGCGATAAAATACAAGCGGTCTTAACGCTGATTCGAAATGAAAAAATAAAAAAACAAAAAGTAAAAATGGATATTGCACGTTAAGGATTGCGCAATAACGGCTCTTAAATATCATCTAAAAAAAACATTTACACATGCTTACACATCACGTATTATTTTGGCTTAAAATCGAAACTACAGCAGAACAAAAAATCGCATTCCGCAAAAGTTTAGAAACCTTAGAAAAAGTAGAAACGATTACAGCGATGTACATTGGAACACCCGCGCCCATTGAGCGTGCTGTAGTGGATACGAGTTATACTTTTTCATTGCTCATCGTTTTTAACGATTTGGCAGGCCATGATGTTTACCAAGTACATCCTTTACACAAAGCTTTTTTAGATGAGTTTAGAGGTTTGTTTGAAAAAGTAGTGATTTACGATGCGATATAAAAATAGAAAGCCCTCGTTATTAAACGAGGGCTTTCTATTTTTATTTTTAAGTAAGCAAAACATTCTGTTTATGAAAAAACTTTTCATTTCCCCATTCATTGTTTTATTATTTTTGTTGGTTTCTTGCGATGATAGAAAAACTACCTATCATCTCACAGAATATCAGAAAAGTATACTCAGTTTAATTCATCCTGGTGATGTTGTAATATGGGAAAGTAATACTGGAATAAAAGATACCGCAATAGTAATGGAATTCATTTACGATGAAGCTGTAATTAACCAACCAGGAAGTTTTGATAAAGGTACATGGGGCGAACGAATTACCGTTAATTATGCAATCTTTGGAAAAAACAAGTTAGGTTGTACAATACCTGTAATCCGCATTACTGCTGATGGTCGTGACAATTTGATTGAAAATACTTTTACGTGTGGAGGTTACCGAAGTGATAGTATTGCTGTTAATAAAAAAATTGGCGATAAAAAATATTCATATGTATTTTGGAGACTCGATGGAAGTCTTCATGACACCATCTTCTGGAACCCTCAAGGATATCTTGGATCTATTCGTCCTAACGCGACAATAAAAAAAATACGATAGCTATTATAAGGAACACAACAGCTATTCTCAACTATTTTGCCGATGCCGATGCCATTGCCTTTACATCAAAATAACATAAATCGCCATCACCAAGGTCACCAATAATATACTCCAGGTGATCACTAATAAATGACGTTCGAAGCGAATTTCTTTAGCCATAAAAACCTTTAGTCTAACTTTTTGAGGAAAGGCATAACTCATCGCGATCATCATACACGATTCCATTAGAAATACGATACCTCCAGTATTCATCATGTCTAAGGTTGGAAATGCATAATGCATGAGTAAAAACAAAGGTATAGATGTCAATAAGGCAGTATTCGCCGATAAAGTCGTAATGCGCTTTACAAATAAACCCAAACCAAATATGCCTACAATGGTCGGTGTAACAGCATTCATGATGACTTGGTTATAATGCAATAAACCTGTTTTACCTAAAGGCTCGAAAAAATATGCACCCATAAAGGATACCAGCATAAACAACATTAAGATGATGCGGTACGAAGATTTTTCGTTGCCTACGTTTTTATAGGAGGCAGGAATAATGTCGTTGAGTACGATGTTGATGCCTGAAAAGCCCACAGAACTGAAGACCGACAGCATGGTAGACAGAAAAATAACGAGAATAATTCCACTCGCCTCTGGCGGAAGAATTTCAGTTACAAAAACAGAAAATGCCAATTCTGAATTTTCTAAGTAGTGATCCCCTTTCAATATGAACAGTGTAATGCCAGGAATCATGATGATAAAAGGAATGATCATTTTTAAAGTGGCAGTGAGCAAGAAGGCAAACTGTGCTTTTGACAATGTTTTGGATGACAAGACAAACTGTTGTACAAAAGGATTGAAGCTCCAATAGTATGCATGTGCGATCCATAAACCACCAAAGACGACACTGTGCCAAGGAAGCATGTCATCATTAGACGGTAAGAAAGCGTTGATTCGAGGAGCTCCTAATGTGGTGAAATGAGCGATACCTCCTACTCTGTAAAAACAATACAGCACAATACCTATTCCTGCCAAAAGCATGATGACAACCAGCACGATGTTTATACGCATCAACAAGATTAAATTTTGAGACAGCAATATGGCTGTAATGACAACAAAACAAATCGCTAACCAAGTGCTGTACGACAATCCATACCACTTGAACAACGAAACTGCCGCGCTGTACAATACGGGTACCATAACGGCAAAGACATGCAGGAAAATCATGACTATTGCAACCGCTATTCTTGTAAACGATCCAAAACGAAGGCCAAGATATTCTGGGGTCGTGCGAACGCCCGTGCTCATGATGCGAGGAAAAACAAAAAGGAGTACGGCAATCATCGCCAAACTCCCTGTCCATTCGTAACTACCCAAAGCCAAACCTTTGGTATAGCCCATTGATGCGCCTATGTATATATAATCGTATGCTACGTTTGCTGCAAGGATAGAGAGTCCTATTCCCCACCAAGAAATAGATGGCACAACACTAATGCTATTATTTTTCATTATAAAAAGGCAAACCCTAAGTCTCGATGATATGCGATACGCATTGGCGCATAAGTATAAATACTCATGAAGTTAGCCATTTAGGCACTAAGAAGCAGCATAAATAGGCATAAAAAAGACGAAATCTTACGAATAGCAAAAGCTATTCTCTGACATCCTTATACGATTTTGTGTTTGGTGTAATAGTCTGAAAGCCAAGCCAATCGCTCATCCACTGATACAGGTTTCATGGTATACTCCACATCTTCAGCTACTTCTTCGCAAATGGCAGGCAAGCAACTGAGCAATTGCCCCGGTTTTAACTCCCCGTCTTCATTTAAATACTGAACAAGAGGATGTAAGGATAAAAATTCGACCGGATCTTCAATGGCTTCTTCAATAAAGTCGAGGAAGTCAACTTCCAAATCGTAAACCTCACCTGTTTCAGCTTGCAGTATCCATACCATTTCTTCGCGGAGGAAATACTGATCTCCCATACAATCTTGAGCAAAGGGAATGTCATCTTTGGTAAGGGCAGTATAGGTCTTATACAAGGCATAGTCACCCTTCCAAGCTTCATACAAAGAGTTCCATCGGGGTTCATGTACACAGCCTCTAATTTGCAGTCCGCCTTGAAAAGCAACAATGCCGTTTACATTTTCATAAAAAGCAGCTAAATCTTCGGGCAACCATTCGAAGGTTTCTTCGTCTGTGATGTCCTGATTTTCTATGTATATAACGCCTTTGAAATCCATGGTTTTGAAACTAATGCATCGCTAATTTACGACAGCGTGCGCACAATGCCGCATTTATTTTTGAAAAATTCAGAGTAAGATTTTTATTGACCGATGTTTGAAAGGAATGTTTTTTCTCATGTCCCTAACATCGCATTAGTCATTCCAAGTATTAAACGGTACTTTACTTTGGATCACAGAGGCGTAAATTTCTTCCACGCTAAAAGTGTAGCCTTACCTAAATTTCAACACACATCATGATTGCCTATAAAGAATCGTTTGAAAATTTGAGTACAGAACTGAACAGTTCTCCTTCAAAAGGATTATCTGAAAGTGCCTATGCAGAGCGTTTTTCGAAAGAAGGCCCTAATGCAATTCATAAAACGAATAAAAGAAATCTTGGAATTATTTTTCTAGAACAATTTACCAACCTACTCGTCTTGCTGTTAATCGGTGCTGCAGGCTTATCTTTATACTTGGGTTCCTACCGTGATGCTATTGTTTTATTTACGATTGTTTTAGCCAATGCACTGATTGGATTTTATCAAAATTGGAAATCAGAAAACATACTCTCTTCCATCAGTTCTTTATTGGTTGAAAAATGTATCGTGATTCGAGACGGTATTAGAAAAGAAATTCCTGTAAACCTCTTAATCAAAGGAGACTTGGTGTCGCTTTCTGAGGGCAATGGTGTACCCGCAGACATACGCTTAGTAAATAGTGTGAGCTTATTTACTAACGATTTTATATTAACAGGAGAATCACTACCAAAAGAAAAAAATGCAAGTGCTGTCTACTCCGAAGACATTGCCGTTGCCGATCGCGACAATTGCATCTACATGGGAACAACCTTGGCAAAAGGTGAAGCCCTAGGACTTGTTTATGCAACAGGTATGGAAACAGAACTTGGTAAAATTGCTGGAGCTTCCATGAATATCAAACAAGACTCCTCTCCTCTTCAAAAGGAAATAGATAAACTTGCTCTAAAAATAACTTTTTTTTCTATTACAATAGGTGTCGTTCTTTTTGCCTTTAGACAATGGCAAAACGAAAGCATCACCGCTTCTTTAATATTTGCCATCAGTATTGCTGCAGCCATGGTGCCTGAGGGATTACCTGCTCAAATTTCTGTTGCGCTGTCTTTAGGCGTCGAACGTTTGGCAAAACGAAAAGCCGTTGTTAAAAACCTTTCTTCTGTTGAAACCCTTGGATCAGCTACTGTTATTGCTACAGATAAAACAGGTACCATTACAAAAAATGAAATGAGTATTACGTTTTGTCATTTTGATGGTCACAACTATAAAATTACAGGTACTGGCTTTGAACCTAAAGGAGAAATTTTGGACCTCGATTCCAATGCACTGAATAAGGATAACTTAGGCGATAAGAAAATACAATTTTTATCCGGATACCTTGCATCTACGGCTAAAATTAATCCACCCGATGATTTTCATCAATCATGGTATGCGATTGGAGATCCTACTGAAGCTGCCTTTGCCACTTTAGCATTAAAAGCTGGATTTAATCTGGAAGAGATTGATCAAGATTATACCGTCGTTCAATTGTTACCCTTCGACTCAGTTAGGAAAAGAATATCCATCATTCGAAAACATAAAGAAAAGTATTTCTCTTGTGTAAAAGGTTCTATCGAATCGGTACTCAACGTTTCTACTTCTATCTCACATCAAGGTAAAGTTATTCCTCTCGATGAAAGCGATAGAAATCATTTATTAGACCTGGCAAAAACATATGCAGCCAACGGATTGCGTATCATTGCCATCGCTTACAAAGACCTCACTCAAATCAAAGACCAATACACAACGGAAGAAATCGAAAGCGACTTGATATTTTCTGGTTTTGTAGCGATGATGGATCCGCCCAATGAAGCTGTGAAGGGAGCCATTGCAGAAGCTTTTCAAGCACAACTCCGTGTCTTTATGATTACAGGCGACAATGAAATTACAGCAACGGCCATTGCAGAACAAATAGGCATGAACAATGCCGATGGTAGTTTACCGGAAGTCATCAATGACAAAATGCTTCAATCTATTTCTGATGAAGACTTAATTATAAAACTTGCTCAACGGTCTTTAATTTTTTCAAGGGTTTCTCCAGAAGAGAAACTAAGGATTGTAACGCAACTTAAAGACAGAGGGGATATCGTAGCCGTTACCGGTGATGGTGTGAATGATACACTTAGTTTAAAGAAAGCCGACATCGGTGTAGCCATGGGTTTGAAAGGATCAAAGATTGCTCAAGAAGCGGCTAATGTTGTACTCTTGGATGATAATTTCTCGACTATTGTTTTTGCCATTGAAGAAGGAAGAACCATTTATAACAACATACAAAAAAATGTAAGGGCTACCTTAGCATCAAACTTTGCAGAACTAACCTGCGTGTTGTTTGGACTTGTTGCGGTATATTTCAATCAACCCATCGCGATCTTAGCCATTCATATTCTTTTAGTTGACTTGATAGGAGAAATGCTGCCTTTATTAGCACTCAGTTTCGATCCAGCAGAACAGAATTTGATGCGAAGTAAACCTAGAAAGCAAGGGCAAATGGTAAACAATGAAGTTATTCAATCGATCTTGTTTTCTGGAATAAGCCGAGGATTGATTGCTCTTTGGGCATTCTGGGAAGTGTATACGATAAATCAAGGAGATGCACTGCAACATGAAAAAGCCGTGACTGCAACATTCATATCCATCATCTTAACGCAATTTATCAATATTGTCAGCATGCGATCAGCAGATTTTGTATTCAATAAATACTTATTCAGCAACCTGTATTTGTTTGTAGGTATGCTGGCCTCTCTTGCTATTATGTTTACAATCGTATACTTACCTTTCTTAAATTCTTACCTCTATACAGGTCCACTATCCATGAACGATTGGACATATATCATTGCGGGAATGTTCCTGTATTTAACACTCTACGAATCTTCTAAATGGATAAAGAGAAGACGTAAAAAAGGGATCCCACTATAAAACGGGATCCCTTTTTGGAGGCATTTTTTTGTTTATAATGCTATGCATCATAAACAAAAAATTATTCGACTTTTAGATTCAAAGCTTCAATGTACCCCTTATTTTGAAAATTATTTCTATATAGCGCATTGATCAAGTATTCATTTAAGGCTGCTTGTACCTTAACGACATCAGGTCTATTCTTTCTTATGTTTTCGTAAGAAGAACGATCGCTCTCTGCATAGAGCGTAATGAGTGTGAAATTTTCTGGTTCCTTAAAATTCATGATCCCTTTCGTATTATTCATTTTCTTATACGGCCAATAGCACCAGTTTACGGCGTGTTGATCTAATAATACCCTAAAGTCTTTGACCCATTCGTCTGTATTTTCACCTGTCTCGCCAATGTAAATGGGGACCTTATGTTTGTCTCTAAAATCAAGGTAGGTTTGAATGGCATTTTGGTTGACATCAAACCAATACTTATGAAATTCATAGACAATATTGTCGTCAATAATTTCTTTGAACACATCAAAATTAGTACTCCATACCGATCCGTTTAAAAATATACTGTGTCTTTTATCTACTGATCGTACTTCTTTTACAATACGCTTATAGAGTGAAAATAAGGCCGGATTTAACGTGCTCAACTCTGCATTAAAGTAATGTGCAATGGGTTCATTGACGATGTCATAACCAAGTATCACTGGTTCGTTTTTATAACGTTGAGCAATCTTCACCCAAATATTCGTCATGAGATCTTGCGAAGATTTGCTTTTATACAAGTAAGGATAACCGTAACTGTCGTCGATATTATCACCTGTTTGTCCGCCAGGAGCGCAGTGCATGTCGAGTAACAAGTACATGTTTTCTTCTTTGCACCATGCGATGATTTTATCGAAATAGGTAAAGCCTGCATTTCTTTCACCCATGTACAGCTCATCGGTAAATAGTTTGTAATGAAACGGTAAGCGAATATGGTTACACCCTATTCGCTTTAAATACTTAATGTCTTCATGTGTGATGTAATTGGTTAAAAAACCTTTCCAAAATTTATCTAAACTGTCTGGCCCTATTAATTCATGCAATAATTCATCGATCTTGCGAGGGGAACTCACTTGATTCATTTTAAACATATAGCCTTCTGGAACCAACCAGTTGCCTATGTTTGTACCTTTCAATATTATTTTTTCTCCTTGAGCATTGACCAGATTCGTTCCACTCGTTTTTACAAAACTTAAGGTTGATGGTTTATTATTTTGCGCATTTGTTTCGAGTACGATGGCAAACATTAAAAGAAAGACACAGATTAATGCTTGAGAAACGGTGTGGGTAATTTTCATACTTATTTTATCAAAATTAGGAGAAATAGAAACAGAGCGAAGAAAGAGTGATGCCACCAGAGTCTCTTAATCGGTTAATTATAAAAATAACAAAACAGAAATTATCGACAAAGGACTCGGATGTTTAATTAAGTAAGAAAGATTTTTTTATCAGAGCGATTACGCAACAAATATGCTAAAACAAAGAAAGAGAAACAGAGCGAAGAAAGAGTTTGTGCCTCTTTACTTCTTAATAACTTTATAATCGCCGACAAGAGCACCACTCTTTGTCATGACTTGCAAGATATAAGTACCAGCTGATAAGCTTGAAATATCCATCGGTATGAGCGTTGTACCTGTAGATAATTCAGCATCAAGGTTTGTCATGACTGTTCTACCCAATACATCCATCAACTTTAGGTAAGCCACGTCTTGATCCATTGATGTTAATTCGATGTTGATGGTATTGTCCGTGGGATTAGGATAAATACTGACAAGTCCTGTTTGCGTTCCTAGTGTTACCGATTTAATTTCACTGTATGAAAATGTATTATCATTTTCAGCAATGCGTAATCTATAATAGTTAATGCCTTTCGTCGGATTGTTGTCGGTATAATGATATGCTGCTGCACCATTATTCATGCCTGTAGAAGGCTGTTCGTTTATTTTTTTCCAATGCACAGCATCAGTACTCACTTCTACTTCGAAGTGATGGATGTTTACTTCGGATGCCGTTTCCCAGTCTAAGTCCACCGATTTCTGTGTTCCAAGTTTAGCAGAAAAAGAGAGCAAGGTCAAGGGCAAAGTAGGACAAACATAATATGTAATGACCGTATCGTTCGGTACCATAAAAGACTTTCCATCCGTAAAGGTAACGGTTTTAGGACCTTTTCCGGGCGGCATATAAATCATGTAATGCTTACACAATCCTTTTTTAAACACTTGATATCCCGCAATGTCGGCTCGTACAGTAGGATCTATAACCCCTACACTGTCGAAGGTACGATCCCAATGGTAAGTGAAAGCCTTTTTTTCTAGCGCCCATGAACCGTTGTTGGCATTGAATGCAGCAATGGCATTTGTCGCGTCAAAGGTAGCTTGTAAGGCATTAATCTCTTGCCCCCATCCAAACCAACCAGCATAGTTTTGACCAATTTGCGCATAGTCTGCCGCTGCACCAGCCGAGTTCATTCCGAACCACGTAGAAGCACCTGTAGCAGGAAGATAGGTTATCCCATGAATGTATTCTGGTTCAGTACCAAAAAACGTCGCATAATTTCCACCCCAGTTGTAGACCATGGTCATGTGTTGGTGATTGTAGGCATTGGCATAGGGAGCGCCGTTTACTACATTGTCTACATCAAACCAATATTGTCGAGCCGCTTCTGTTTCGGTGATGTATAATAATGCGCCGAGGTCTTTCATGACATTACTGCCTGTTACGACAGCAGAGGCTTCACCCCAGAGTAAGACACCTGTTGCAAAATGTATGGCTTCCGATACGGATTCTTGATTGGTTGCTTTCGCATCGGCCCAAGAGTGACCTGCATAAGGATCGAAATATTTTAAATAAGGGAACCATGGTTTTACGGTACCGTTAGCACCAGGATCTGTCAGGTCTTTGGTTTCGTTATTAATAGAACGTATGACAGTTTCCACCATCGGTCCATAGTTTGTGACAAAAGCAGGATCGTAGCGTGCTAATATCGCAGCTGCATTGATGATGTATGCTACCGCAAAATGTCCGTCTACAAAAGTGCCTGAACTACCGAATCCGTTGGGATAATGCGACATGTGGTTGAATATGGGACTGTATCCAAAATAGCGGTTATAATCACCATCGTTAGCCACCAACCAGTCTTGCAACCTCGACCTTAATTGAGTAAGCATCGTATTGAACGCTGTAATATTACCCACTTGTTTTGCGATTTGAATGTTCGTCGTGAGCTCAGAGAATTGATCTTTGGTATAACCGTCTGCGGCCGTAGGCATAGCTCCTACAGTTGCAGCAAATGCATTGAGGTAAGTATTGATCGCTGCTTTTGTACCTGTGTTTGCCCAACCTAAATTGGGTAAGATTCCCAAGTGAGGCATCAGCGTTTGAAAGGTACTCGAATTGATCAACTTCATGTCTCCTCGAGGAGATGGATATATTAAGGTAGTACTTGTCGGACCAGTAACTTGAGGAGAATACAACCATTGATGACGATAAAGCGCTTGAAGTGTTCCTGTGTTGGCCGCACCATACACATTGGTCGTAGTGGAGGCAAAGTTTGTGGTGAGTGTTGCCGTTGCCTCGCTGAAAGAATACGTATGCGTTGTTTGCGTAATAACGTTAAAGGCCTTCTGAGCAAACAAATTTAACGTAGCTTGACTTGCATCGGGTAATACTGCTACCGTAATATACTTGGCCGCATCTGGAATATCTGCATTGAAGTTTGCACCGGGTGTCATACTTCCAATAGAACCTGCCAAACTTGCTATTGTCGCTCCATTCAACGTAGTGCCAGGAGGAAAGAACAAGCCAATGATACCCGTTGTTGGGCCAGGGTTTGTAGAAACAGAAATTGCATGGACATTGGCATCGGTATAAATCGCATTCAAGGTCGAAGTACCTTGATTATAAAAGGTCATGTCTGTATTACCTTGTCTTGACACAAATAAATACGGCGAACCACTCGCCGCAGTCGCTTTAATAACATCTCCACCGTGTGTTTGGCGAAACGTTGCATGGAAATCGCCGTAACTGTCTACGGTAGTATTGGCTGAATTTTGACCGATAAAACCAACCCTCATGTGGTTAAGCGCCGGTCCATTGTTCACTTGATTGGCACCACTCACATTATTCGCATTACGATTGTCTTGTATTAAAAAACCTTCGTTCACAGCAGTCACGATCAAAGGGTATGGATACATGGTTTCCGAATGATTATTAACTATGCCAGGACTATAATATCTTTGACTTACTTCCCCATCTGTACCATCACCTAAGGCAGTATGCCAAAGTGCAGAAGTCCACCATTGGTGACTTTGAAATGGGCCTGTATAACCAGGACCTTTAGCAATATAGGTTGCTCCTGCTGCTCCTCCTCCAATAACATCGAAGGTGTTTACTCCAGTATAATCGTCTGGTGGAAGGGTTAAGTTATAACTTCCTGTTGCTCCACTAGGAAATACCTGTTGTGCATTTACATCAGAGAGCAACACCATAAAGACAAGCACCACTACACTTTTAAGGACGAAGTGTTGTAAAAGTGAGCATATAAAAACTGGATTTAGTTTAATTGTGTTCATTTTTTACTTAGTATAACTTATCTAATGGGAGTATTCTTGAGTGGCATCTAGAATACGATAAATACAATTTCGATTTGATTCGTATTGCCTGAGATGATTACCCCATAGCATGCTATCACCTTCTTTCTTCTTCCTAATGTACGTAACTAAGCTAAGCGTAAATGTTAAAAAAAACAAGTTTTCAACTTGACATAATTATATTATTTATTGTTTAAATTATACTATAGCGCTTAAAGCACACGAAATATGTACTAGAATGACGTTTAAACTTATTTGTAATGAAAAGAGATTTGGATTAAAAACAAGCAAAAAAGGAGGGAAAATGAAGCTTTCAATAAGCAATATCAAACCGAAGGAATAAATTAACCTAGCAATTAAGCATCAATACTAGATCCTAACACCAGATTTAAAGCCTTTTTTCTAGAATATAGATCTATGAATACAACTATAATATGGATTTTATAGAATAAACAAATCATTAAAAAATACAAAAAAATGGGGATCGTTATGATCCCCATTTTTTGTAGCATGATGCGTGAAAGAAATGAATTACTGCTTCACTAATACATGAGTATTAATGGTTGAACCCGATGCAATTTTAATCACATAAATTCCAGCTGTTAATCCACTCACATCGATCGTAACCTCTTCAGAAGTACATGCTTTTGCAGGTATTACTTCTTGTCCTTGGCAATTGAAAACACTGACAACAGCATCTTTATTCAGATGAATGTTAATGACATCAAATGCAGGATTAGGACTAATCGTAACACTCTCAAGAGAAGAAGCATTTGCATCGTTCGCCATTCTAGCACTACAGGTTCCCCTATCGTACCAAGCATCTGTCCAATAAGCACCAGTACCTGGAGCATAAGCCCAAGCAGCACCGTTACACCACCCTGAGTATGGATATTCTTTACACTCGTATTGTCTACCAGCACTCTTCACTTTACTTCCTGCAACGTAAGCGCCATTTTCAGTATAGGTAGGCAACCCAGAACACTGATCAGTAACCACTACTGGATTAACTTTCATCGTTACAGCAGAAGAGGTAACACTTACATTGTTATTATCGTAAGCTTTCGCCGTAATCGTATAGGTTCCAGCAATCACATTTGTCCATGCAAAACTATACGGCGCAGTGGCATCGGAATTCAATAAAGTAGTACCGTTATAGAATTCTACTTTAGAAATGGCACCATCTGCATCGTTAGCATTGGCAGCAATAGTAAAACTTGCTGGTGCAGTCGACGTTACATTGTTTGCAGGCGATGTTAAGCTTACACTTGGTGGTTGATTAACTGGCGCTACTGCTCCAGAGTACAATTGTTTGGTTGGAATGACTTGTCTTGTTTGTGAAGCATGAGACCATTCTAATTTAGCTCCAGCACCACCGTAGTTTTCAAAATACTCTAACCTGATGTCATATTTTTGATTGGCTGTCAAGATAATTTTTCCAGAGTAATCAACATTCCAATCGTCAATCCAAGAATCAATCACCAATTGACCATTGATCCATAGTCTACGACCGTTATCGCTGTTGACGAAGAACGTATATTCACCTGAATATTTCGGTTGTACTTGACCACTCCATCTTACAGAGAATCGATCTGCATTTACTGCTGCATTTGGAGAACCACCACCCCAATCAAAATTGATCGTTGCATCTTTTCTGTTGTATACCGCTGTTTCGAAATTCATGCCGTTGAAATAGTTCCCTATTAAGCCATCACCTGTTCCATCTACTGGAGGAGTTATCACTACGGGTACAAATTTCCATTGACCACAGGTCTGATTGTTGTTAGTCCATTGTTGAACATTAGCATTGTTAGCCGTGCTAGCACCTGCAACTTCTACAACTTTACCACTGTGTTTGGCAATCAATTTATATGTGCCAGTTAAATCTGTAGGGAAAACAATGAATTGTTGATTCGCAGAACCAAAATAAGTCCACTGCTGAACATTTGCTCCATCGTTCATTTTGATGGCATCAATGTCAATTGATTTACCGCTGTGTACTGCAAGTATTTGGTATACACCATCACCTAAGTGAGTAAATTTAAATTGTTGATTGGTACCATTATTGGGTGTACCCTGAGCAATGTTAGCACCATCAGCTGTGCTGATTCCGAAAACGTCCATATTCAATCCACTGTTGAGATTTTGAAGGAAATAATTACCCGCTACATTGGTTACACCATTTGCAATCACTCGAATAGAAGTTACTTTATCATTCCACGTTGTGTTTAAGCACGTGTTATCAGAATTGATGACCGAAGAACCTCCAGTAAAGTTATCGTCTTGGTATAAGATTGCTTGATAACCTTGGGTAATTTTAAGTGATGAAATTGCATCGTCGTTGATACCTAAAGCTTTTAAAGCGGCTAGATTATAGTCTCCTATATTTAAGCCTCCTGTAAACCCACCATAGTAACAGTCTGCATAAGCAGTAACAAAACCTGTACTTGGATTAATAGGAACAACAAATTTCCATTGACCACACGTTTGATTATTGTTATCCCATTGTTGAACGTTAGCACCATTTGCTGTACTAGCAGCTGCAACCTCCACTACTTTCCCACTGTGTCGAGCAATTAATTTATAACAACCCGCTAGGTCTGTAGCAACAGCAATAAACTGTTGATTGTCTGTTGCGTTGTAATTGTATTGCTCAACGTTTGCACCATTTGCCTTGCTAAAACTGTTTATATCTAGTGATTTACCACTGACATTAGCAATGACTTTATACAACCCATCTCCTAAGTGAGTTAACGTAAACTTTTGATTAACACCCCCATTCGGATTGCCTTGAGCGATGTTCGCACCGTCTGAAGTGCTTGCTCCCCATACATCCATGTTCAAGTTACTGTTTCTGTTTTGAAGAAAATAAGTACCTGCTACATTCTGTACACCGTTAGCTCTCACTCTCATTGAAGTTACCTGGTCATTGAAGATACCAACGAAACCATTATCAGCAGTGATCTCTATCGATTGTCCTGTAAAATTATCATCAAAATACAAGATGGCTTTATAACCTTGAGCAACTCTTAAAGAAGTAATACTATTGTCTTCTACGCCTAATGCTGTCAACGCAGCAAGGTTGTAGTCACCAATAGAGAAACCGCCAGAAAATCCTGTATAGTTTACATCTTTATAGGTTGTAACCAAACCTGTTGTAGCGTTCACGTTATTGGCAGGAGGTATAGTGCCCGTTACCCAATAACTACCAATAGAACCATACGCTGAATATCCACCGTATTTTGGATCTCCTGCACCATTACCATCAATACCGACAAAATATTTACCAGCAGCAAGATTAACGTTCATCGTTGCATTCAATGCAAAGGGATCTCCGTTCCAATACGTACCGATTAGACCACCTGCAGAATTATACAATCTTATTAAAAGGTGAAGGTTACCGTGTCTCCCAACGGTACTGGCATTAATGACAACATTTCCGCCACCTGTTGTAAAAGTAAAGAAATCATAATCTGCTTCATTGGCGATGATACCGTATTTTTGATTGATAGCACCACTGCCGTTATAATCTAAGTTAGCAGCACCAGCGGTACCGTCGCTATAATCATCTCCTCTGTACCCAACACCAAATTTAGAACCAGCAATCGTCGCAACATCATCTTGCAATACACCTGGTTGATCATTTTTAGCATAATTGTATTCACCTTTACTCCATTGCGATACGGGTCTGTAATAACCAACACCCATAATCGGAGCCCAAGCTGTTCCATCGATTCCTCCAAAATATCCTTCATCTGGATTAGAACGGCCATCGTGTTGCAAATCGAAACAATGTCCAATTTCGTGAGAAGATGCTTCGCCACCTGCTTTGCCAGACGTCATAAATTCCCAACATGGCACATCGTTATCCCAGTTGAACGAACCAATGTAAGCCACGCCACCTGCTCCAGGAGCAGCTGTGTTTGTAGGTGTTACAACGCAACGCCTTCTTCTGTTTCTTGGGTAAGAATTGAAAACGCTTTCGTTGGTTGTAATGTTTACATTGAAAGGACGAAAATCTTCCGCCACGATTTCCCAGTGTTCACGCACGGCATCATCGCTCATGCCTGATGGTGCAGCATTGATAGGATTACCATTGTTCCAATAGTTACCAGCTGGCATGTAGTATCCGTCAAAATCTAACAATATACAACCTGCAGCACCTGGCGTGCTTTGTAAGTCTAATAATGCAGGTGAAATAACAGCAGCTTGTTTTGATTGAGCTTCCGCTTCTTTCTGCTGTTTTTTAGTAGGCTTGTTTTCGTAATCAATACAAATCAAGGTATTAATATTCACTTCTTCCACAAAGGCATTACCGCTTGCATCGGAATAATACTTGTACGCTTTTTTTGTATCTTTTAAAATAATATGTCCTTCAAGAGACCTATCACTTGCTTTGATAAAAAAACTAGCATCTTTTACACCGCTAATCTCACCAACAAGTAACTCTTGATTACCTTTTGATTCTTTAAAATTAATTTTACCTTTTAAACTTTTTGTAGTTGATATCGTAAGGTCTACCTCTGTAACAACTCTGGCATTGCTACTTTTAGTACTGCTTGCTAATTGATCATGAAATCGTTGACTCGTTCCTAAAGGAACAGCTGTTTTTATATCTTGTGCAACCGCCGATTGGTGCAAACCAATAACGATCAACAAGGCAATCCATTTTTTGTTAAACTTTCTCATCTCGTTTAAGTTTAGGTTAAAAATAAAGGCCGATCGTACGACCGGCCTTATGAAAACAGATTATTTTTTAATGAAACGTTTTGTGCTTTTGTTATTGTCTTTTGTTACAATCGTAATCGTATAAACACCTGCATTTAAATTAGAAATATCAAGTGTCGAATTGCCGATATTTTCTGTCATTAAAACTCTTCCTGTAATATCACTCACCGTAATCAGTGCATTCGACATGTCTTGGTCTGTTACAATCGTAAGTCTATCGTCAGCTGGATTTGGAGCAATACTTATTTCAGATGATTCAGTTGTAGTTGTTAAATTTAAATCAGCTGAAGCACGAGCAGTACAAGAACCTCTGTCATACCATGCATCAGACCAGTAAGCACCTGTACCTGCACCATAAGCCCAAGCAGCACCATTACACCATCCTGAGTAAGGATATTCTTTACACTCGTATTGTCTTCCTGCACTCTTCACTTTACTTCCTGCAACGTAACCGCCATTTTCAGTATAAACAGGTAAACCAGAACATTGATCGGTAACGACTACTGGATTTACTTTCACCGTTAAGGCAGAAGAAGTAGTACTTGCATTGCTGTTATCAAAAGCTTTCGCCGTGATCGTATACGTTCCTGTTCCAACATTTGTCCATGCAAAACTATACGGTGCACTTGGATCGCTGTTTAATAAAGTAGTACCGTTGTAGAATTCTACTTTAGAAATGGTACCGTCTGCATCACTTGCATTAGCAGCAATGATAATGCTTGCTGGTGCATTGAAGTTTGCATTGTTAGTAGGCGATGTTAAGCTTACACTCGGAACCTGATTAACTGGCGTTGTACCTTGTGTTACTTTTACCGTTAAGGCAGCTGAAACACTTATTCCACCTAAGTTATCGGTTGCCCTTGCTGTTATCGTATAAGTACCTGCTGCAACATTACTCCACGTGAAGCTGTATGGATTCGCAGTCGCTTGTCCTATTTTCGTTGCACCGTTGTAATATTCTACTTTCACTACGCTACCTCCATTATCAGCAGCAGATGAAGTTAAAGTAATACTTGCTGGAGATTCGAATGTAGCTGTAGCAGCTGGTGATGTAATGCTTACTGTCGGTAAAGCATTAGAGTACAATTGTATTTGTGGAACTACTTGTCTTGTTTGAGAAGCATGATACCATTCTAACTTAGCACCTGCACCACCATAGTTTTCAAAATACTCCAATTTGATGTCATATTTCTGACCTGCTGTCAAGGTAATTTTTCCAGAGTAATCTACATTCCAATCGTCAATCCAAGAATCAATCACCAATTGACCATTGATCCATAGTCTACGACCGTTATCACTATTTACGAAGAATGTATATTCACCAGAATACTTCGGTTGAATTTGTCCTGTCCAACGTGCAGAGAACTGATCGATATTCACTGCAGCATTTGGAGAACCACCACCCCAATCAACATTGATTGTTGCATCTTTTCTAGAATAAACTGGTGTTTCGAAATTCATGCCGTTGAAATAGTTACCTGTTAAGCCGTCTCCTGTTCCATCTACTGGAGGAGTTATCACTACGGGTACAAATTTCCATTGACCACAGGTCTGATTGTTGTTAGTCCATTGTTGAACATTAGCATTGTTAGCCGTGCTAGCACCTGCAACTTCTACAACTTTACCACTGTGTTTGGCAATCAATTTATATGTGCCAGTTAAATCTGTAGGGAAAACAATGAATTGTTGATTCGCAGAACCAAAATAAGTCCACTGCTGAACATTTGCTCCATCGTTCATTTTGATGGCATCAATGTCAATTGATTTACCGCTGTGTACTGCAAGTATTTGGTATACACCATCACCTAAGTGAGTAAATTTAAATTGTTGATTGGTACCATTATTGGGTGTACCCTGAGCAATGTTAGCACCATCAGCCGTGCTGATGCCAAACACATCCATGTTCAACCCACTGTTTCTGTTTTGAAGAAAGTAATTACCTGCTACATTGGTTAGACCGTTTGCTGTTACTCGGATAGAAGTTACTTTATTATTCCACGTTGTGTTTAAGCAAGTGTTATCAGAATTGATGACTGTAGAACCTCCAGTGAAGTTATCGTCTTGGAATAAAATTGCTTGGTAACCTTGTGTAATACGAAGAGAAGAAATCGCATCGTCGTTGATACCCAATGATTTTAAACGCGCCAAGTTATAATCTCCGATTTCCAAACCACCTGAAAAACCAGTGTAATTACAATCGTCATAGGTTGTAACTAATCCTGTTGATGGGTTGATTGGAGCTACAAACTTCCATTGACCGCAAGTCTGGTTGTTGTTTGTCCATTGTTGTACGTTCGCTTCAAGGGCAGTACTTGCACCAGCCACTTCTACTACTTTACCACTGTGCTTAGCGATCAGTTTGTAGCAACCTGGAAGATCCGTACCTACTACAATGAATTGTTGATTAAATGAACCTGCATAACCCCATTGCTGAGCATACGCTCCATCGTCTTTCTTGATGCCGTCGATATCCAATACTTTACCGCTGTGCACAGCTGTTACTTTATATGCACCGTCACCCAAGTGTTCAAACTTGAATAGTTGGTTGGTTGTTCCAGCTACGTTCCATTGTTGCATTCTTGCACCATCTTGCGTCGCTCCCGTTCCGCCTACTACATCAAGGTTCAGGTTACTGTTTCTGTTTTGCAAGTAATAAGTACCAGCGAGATTAGTAATACCGTTTGGAATTACTCTCATCGATGTTACCTTGTCGTTCCATGTAGTGTTTAAGCAAGTATTATCAGAGTTGATGACCGTAGAAGCTCCACCAAAATTATCGTCTTGATATAAAATAGCCTGAAAACCTTGTGTGATACGTAAAGAAGAAATCGCATCGTCATTGATACCTAATGCTTTCATTTTTGCCAAGTTGTAATCACCTACTGGAAATCCACCTGAAAAGCCTCCATAGTTACAATCGTTGTAAGCAGTCACTATATCTGTAGAAGGATTGACTGGAATTACACCGTTGTCTTGGTATACTCTCACATAGTCAACCTCCATTCTTCTAGGGAAAATATTAGGATCGATCCAAGTTCCTAGACTACCACCTACAGCAATGTTCAAGATCATGTGAAATCTTTTGTCATATGGCCATTTTTCCCAACCACCTTCGTTATTAAAAGTAAAATACTCTCTCCCATCCACATCAAACACCATTTTATTGGCTGTCCATGTTACTCTGTAAGTATGGTAATTGTCTTGGATATTGGATAAACCAGTAATAGCACCTCCCTTATTTGTTCCAATAGTATGGTTATAAGCCTTCGTATGGATATTTGATTCAACCTTATCGTATTTAAGTCCACCCAAAGCGAAACTTTCCATGATGTCTATTTCTCCGCTGGCTGGCCATCCACCATAAGCTCCGTCAGTAGGCATCATCCATATTGCCGGCCATAAGCCCTGTCCAACAGGTATCTTTGCTCTTATTTCAATTCTACCATACGTCCAATCACCCTTACCACGTGATACTAGACGAGCAGAAGAATATTCTGCACCGACATTATCTCTGCGGGCTTCAATGACCAAGTTGCCATTTTCAACGCGGGCATTTTCACGACGGTTATTCGTATAATACTGTGCCTCACCGTTACCCCATCCGCCACCGCCTACGTCATATCCCCATTTACCAGCATCGGGCGCACCTGTATAATTGAATTCATCCTGCCAAACAATTTGCCAGTTTTGAGCATACCCCATACTCCCCAAAAGAATAAGGCATAGTGAGAAAAAGATTTTTTGACTTAATTTTTTCATAGCTTTTTTAAAATATGTTTTGTTAAATGGTTAATCAAAAAATATCATTCGCATTAGGTTTATTGCTTTATAAAGATTCTATGCTTTAGCATTTCTGTTTTTCTTAAAGACAAAGAACAATTCATCGCTCGGAACTCCAGCGATGAATTGTTATATTCCATGTGTCGAGTAGATTCAATGTGAATATTTACTCTTTTAGCTGTACTGACCCCGGTAATAACCAATGACTTACTCGTAATGTTAGAAGCCACACAACAGGTTCCCCAACCTAAGTATGTCTTTGCTCCTGTATGAGAAGGCCATGGGTTAAAATGTGCTTTATCTTTAAAGAACTCGTTTAATCCCTTAAAAATGATCGCATTGATGTTAACTGATGGGTTTTTCATCACATTTGTTGTTTTAATAGAATAATTCTTATAAATAATTGAACTATGACAACTGTTATAAATATAAAAGATGAGGTCATGGAACACGTTAAAACCCCACGGACAAAAACAGTACAGGTGAATAAAAAAAAGGATTTAAGTGTAAAATAATAGTACAAAACAACGTTCTATATTATTTAAAATACTGATATTCTTATGTTTAATTACAAATAAAGGTGAGACGTAACGAATACAATTTATTCTTGAAATTATACCTAAAAATAAAACTTCTGGGTTTAAAATACGTTGAAGACAGTGTGCGAAGATTTTAGCCCACCGCAAAAATCACCTTTCTTCCCCTATTTTTTAAAATCTCAGTTCAATACCAATATATATATGAAGAGTACAGATTTTGTTCGTTCGAGGATAAAAAGTAAACCCGTTTGATACTCTATTTTTTAAGTAACAGGAGAATAAATGCTTCCAGGTAGAAATTTCAAGGTTTTAAGCAGAATAATCAGCTCTATGTCTTTTAAAAAGAAAACCGACACGGATAATCATTGGAAAATCTCCCCTTTCACCTTATAATGTTGTTTTTTTTACAGCTTGATAATCATAAAACTTTCAACTTGAGTAGCAGTAATAATTTTCACGATGTACACTCCACTGTTGAGTTCCTTTCCTATCATAAAAGGGTTTGCAAAATCTGTTGATCTTGTAAAAGCAAGTTTTCCTTGCATATCATAAATCAAAACTTCAACAACACCTGTATTTTTACCATCACTTGATATGCTCGTCTGTTCTGTAAATGGATTAGAGTAAACGGTATAGTTGACCTTAGACGAAACGACTACGTTCTTTATCGCACTCGCACTAAATTTACCATCGGTATCGTATTGTACGATGCGATAGTAATTAATGCCTAAATGAGGATTTGAATCTACACAAGAATAATGATGTACTGCATTCGTACTCCTTGCAATAGGTTCTACTTTTTTCAAGGCATTGAAATGTATACCGTCATTACTTCTTTCCACTTCAAAATAGTCTTGGTTAATTTCATCAACTGTTGACCAATTCAGCTGAATATTTTCATTTTCTTCATAGGCATCAAACTGCAACCATTGCAATGGCAGTCCTCCATAACAGTTTTCAAACCAAAGAGAACCACTATAATTAGGTAAAACATGAGCACTGTTGACATTTAGATCGAATGACAAGTAATTATAGCCCTTCGACGTATTCCATGTACTATTTCCATTCGCTACACGTATTGAGTATGTAGGTACCTCATATAAATTGACCATAGGATCAGGCAAACTGAGGTGAACCTTATAATTACCGTTGACATAATTGGCTGGAATCCCGATCTGATAATTTAGCTGGATCGTACTTCCTGCAAGCCAAAGTCTTGGATCATCTGTTAAACGAGCTCGACAAAATGTACCATCAGTAATATTCTCTAATACAATTTCTACAAGTCTAGGATTGAAAGCAGAAGCCCAGCCTATATTGGTAAGGCTTATATTCAGATCGAAACTACCTCCTGGTTTTGCGGTATTTGCATACGTTCCACTGTTTAGTTGCAAACGATAGCCTAAGTTCTTTTTTATCTGTAAAGAACATCCTTGTGCGATCCATCCATTCCATACGGTATTGATGTAATCTCTATTTAAGTATGACCAGTGAAAAGCACTCATCTCATTGATGGCATCACCACTACAATCCGTTCTCGGAGCATTAAGCTGACAGGTTTCTCCACCCATAGGAGTATAACGTGTATCATTAATTAAGTAAGGGTATTCTGTTGCTGTGTTAACATACGTTCCAAAATCAGTCGTCGAAGCAAGAAAACAATCGTTATGATGTCCGATCCTACTGACAGCAGAACCCGAAAAGGCTTCTGCTGGACTTACAGCAGTTAGTACATTGGCACGGTACAAGCGGTATTTAAAATAAGGCGTTCTTAATTGAATCATTCGTTGATTGGGTAAGGCCGCCAATATTCGATCCGTTACGTCTTTTCGATCGTTATAATTGGCATTGGTCGGTGCTCCATTGAGAGGATCTCCAAAATGGGTCGTATAATACCATTCTCCCCATATGCCAATAAATCCAGTTTGGACTAAGGCAATTACATCGCTGTTATTCTGAAGATAAGGTTCTACTTGAGCAATGTGTTGTAGCATCCAAGCTTTCGTGGCATCACCATATGGGGAAGTAGGTGGCCAGCCATTGGTCTGGTTGGTATAAGCAAAACGAACAATACATTTTATCCCTGACATCCTTATTCGATTAAAATCGGTCTGCATTTGTGCAAGGTAATTAGCACTAATGGCTGCATTTACAAAATCATCGAGGTAAAAAATACGAAGGATTAAAGTAACATTTTCAGCTGTTCTATAATTTTGTAAGGTAGCGACATTTAACGGTGTATAGGCATTGGAATGTGTTTCTGTATGATGATAGATACCCCGCTCAGGATTTGCTATATCAGCTGTAGAACTAGTATAGTTAATCGTTGTTGTTTGTCCTAGTAGAATGTGTTTAGACAATACAATACAGTAAATAATCAAAAATACTTTTTTCATAGCAGGCTAAGTAGAAGTATTGAAAGTATAGAATAGCACAAGTAATAAAACACTCATGCTACAATTTTATAATTTTAAAGCTTTCGATTTGAGTGGTAGATCTAATTTTTAAGATGTACAAACCTCTAGTCAGCTCTTTGCCGAAAATGCAAGGTACTAAAGAAAGATTCATTGAACTCGCATAAACAAGTTTTCCATTCATGTCCTGTATAGACAATTGAACTAACTCATTATGCTCAACATCACTGGATATAATTACCTCATCTAAAAAAGGATTGGGGTAAATCGTATAGTGAACAAGAGGAAATATATTTACCGATTTAATAACACTCGCACTATATTTTCCATCGGTATCGTATTGAATAATGCGGTAGTAATTAATGCCAACATGAGGACTAAAATCTTTATACGCATAATGATGTATAAGTTGAACCTTGTTTTTTATTGATTCTACTTTTTCTAATACGTGAAAAATTATACCGTCAGTACTTTTTTCTACCTCAAAATAATCATGATTACGTTCTTCCTTAGTTGACCAATGTAGTACTATTGATTCTTCTTCTAAATAAGCATCAAATTTCAACCATTGTAAGGGCAAAGAGGTGTAATATTCGTCGGCACCAGCATCTACTCTTCCATTTGTGCGGATTTGAACATCCATGTCTACTTCCCCTATTGCTGCGACAAAAGAGGGATTCCCTGTATTGATAGAAGGTGATGTACTCGTCAAGTGAAAATTAGGAGTACTTATGTTCGTCGTTACAAAAAGAGGATTAGCAAATATCGAATTTGCGTTGGTTCCTGAACCCAATACAAAAGTAGAAAAACGATTGTATCCACTTCCATTCCAATCGGCCGATAAACTATTAGCCCCAGCAAGACAAAACAATGTATTGTAATTAAATTGCAAAGAAGGTTGAGTCAACTCTGCATAAGCCAACGTATTTTGAGCCGTGGTATAAAAAATATTATTTTCAATAACAGTATTCTCGCTGTACGATAGATACAATTCACCGTTTCCTGAATTGCTGTAATCATTTGCATAACAGGTATTGTTTTTAAAAGTAGAATTCACAACTTTTCCTGATCCACTTGGATAATCAAAGCCTCCCATCGCTAAAGCACAAATCTGGTTGTCATAAAAAATATTATTCCTAATAAGGATACCATCAGTCGTTTTTCCAACATTTTCGCAGCCGACTTCAATACCATATCCATTATGGTAAGACGTATTATTTTCAACCAATATATTTTTACCTCCATCAATGTAAAGCCCTCCAGATGTTGCATAGGGAGAAATACAATGATGTACCGTATTGTTTTTAACCAATCCATTTCTTGCCTGATCATTTGCAGGATTAGAACACGTTCCTTCATGACCAATGATGTCGATGCCGATATTACTCAGGTTATAAACGGTGTTTCCAGTAATATTAAATCCGTTGACATTACCATTTACTGCTATGCCTTCGCTGTAACCCAATCGGCAATTATACAGTTGATTATTGACGATTGATAGGTTTGTAATGGCCGTTGTAGCGTTTGAACCGTAAACAATAATACCTTGTGCATTGGTACCTGCATTCACAGCTGCTGTTACATTTGCTGAAAAATGAATGTCGTGAATGATGCAATTTTTAATGGTAATAGACTGACAATTTCCATCCACTAATATTCCTTGAGCATCGTTCATGATGCTGTTACTAAGCTCAAGTCCTTGAATACTTATGTTAGAGACATTTGAAAGGTCAATAATAGCTGTTTGAAAGGTAATGCCATTAGCATTTATGATCGGACTATGCGGTGCATAGTTACGCAGTGTAATTCCAGAAATGGGTATTTGTAACTTCTCGGCATAAGTGCCATTCATCACATTGAGTGTATCGCCACTTGCAATTCGATTTAATCCATACTGAATTGTTCGCCAAGGACTAGCCAACGTGCCATTCGTGGTGGTGTTTGTTCCACTTGGTGACACGTAGTAATTTATTTGTCCATGAGCAAAGAAAACATGGACCGTCATCATTAAAAATAAAACGATCTTCATTAAAAGTATTAGCTGGATACTCTCTAATACTATACAATTTATTGGAAAGAAGCAATGATGGTTGTTAATACTATACTAACACTATCCTGAAATGCCTAAAAACACAACCTAGGCATTTGTTTTTTCAAATTCTGTAGCAACATAAACTTTCGTTTTCCCTCTATTGACTAAGATGTAAAAACGGGTTGTCAATAAGATGGCAGAAGTGGTTAAGCCTGCTAACAAGCCCAGCCAAATGCCTTGTATTCCCAAATCTAATATGAAACCTAAGAGATAACCGACAGGTAAACCAATGATCCAATAAGCCAATAAGGTAATTGCTGTAGGAATATTGACATCTTCGATTCCTCTCAAAATACCTAAAGAGACTACTTGTATTCCATCAGATAATTGAAACAAGCCAGCGATCAACAATACTGATGCTGCAGTATATACAACGCCTTCATCGCTGATGAACAAACGTACCAACTCTTGATTAAATACAACAAACAACATACAGGAAATTAACATGAAAGACATCACGACCATGATGGCAGAAGAACCCATGCGTTTAATTTTTTGCTTATCTCCTTCTCCAAAAGCACTGCCGACTCTAATAGAACCAGACACAGAGATACCAGCAGACATCATATAGGTCATGGCAGCTAATCCTAATACGATCTGATGTGCCGCAAGTTCATTGGTACCAATACATCCTACAAGGATAGCAGCACCGGCAAATGCTCCCACTTCGAAAAACAATTGCATTCCACCAGGAAAGCCTACTTTTAACATTTTGAAAATAACAGGCTTCGTATTGAATGTAGAAATCAAAGGAGGCATGAAATGAATATACTTTCTACTTCTAAAGATATAAACGACCATGATCAAAGCCATCAATACTCTAGAAATCAATGTTGCAATGGCTGCGCCATTAATCCCCATGGCAGGAAAAGTTAAATTGCCGTAGATAAATACCCAATTTAAAAACACATTAAACAGAACACCACATATCGTAATGAGCATCGCAGGTTTAGTAAGAGATAAGCCATCACTATACTGTTTTAGCGCTAAAAACATCATCAATGGAATTGTAGATACGGTATTTATTCTTAAATACGTTTTTACCATTTCTGTAATGGCCGGAGGTTGATTAAAAATATAAAAATTTTCAGCCAATATAAACATAACTACACACAAGGCTACACTGATCATGAAACTCAATTCGATTCCTGTTCGCAAAATCTCACCACATTCTGTTTTATTTTTAGCACCTTTAGACACCGCGATCATGGGAGCCATAGCAGCAATAATCCCCATGCCGATTACCGTAAATAAAAAATAAATTTGGTTGGCTACGCCAGAAGCTGCAACTTCTAACTTTCCTACGTTTCCTAACATGAGTGTATCTGTAATGCCCATCATTACAGAACCTACTTGACCTAACATGATTGGGAAACTGAGCTTCAAAGTGTCAAAAAAGTCACTCTTGATTGATGTTGCAAATCCTACCATTCTTACTAAATATTACATTTATTGCCTAGGATTGTTGTACGTGCAAAATGATGATTAAGTTCTATCAAATTTCAACAGAGGCTTAAAATCAAAATATTTCACTATCAAAAGTCCAAAAATTTAGACACATCATTGAGCTAAAATACATTATACCTTAGTCATTGAAGTGTATTATATATAAAAAAATCTCTTACCGTATCATTTTCATGACACGATAAGAGATCTACTTTGATTTTATCTATTAACAGTATTACCTTAAGATATATAGTTTTCCGTATCCTTTTTTGAAGGCTTTATCTCCCGCAGTATCTCTGTGATCAAAATTATCACCCTTGTTCTTAATAACGACACGGTAAATATAAACACCGTTGGCTAGCTTATCGCCAAACTCATCGGTTCCATCCCAATGGTAATCGGTAATGTTATTTCCGATGTGAATATTACCCAACTCGTGTTTCATGATTTCACGCACCACCTTACCTGATACAGTCATGATTTGAATTTTTATATCTTCTGGGATTTCATTTCCCGTTAACGTAAACACAAATCGAGTACTGCTTGAAAAAGGATTAGGGTATGGATAGAAATTAGTAATGGAAGAAGCATTCACAACTTCAAATTTCACTTCAAAGGTTTGCGTTCCCGATTTATTACCACTGGCATCTTTTCCTTGTACAATGAGTTTATAAATCCCATCCGGTAACTTTTTAGGATTATATTCTACAATGTACTTCCCTTTTCTTTGAGGATCTTCTCCCCACTTGATCACATCTGGATTAGTAATATCTATTTCTTCTGGAACAGTGCGACCAGGTCTCAATAAATAAACCTGTAAAGTATTCGGATCTGAAAATTTCAAATAAGGATTATTATCGTTCAGCGTAACGCTAATCACAGGACTCGGTGAAATGATATCGCCATCAAAAATATGTACCCCATCAAACATCACATCAACAACAGGATGTGTCTTGTCATTAAGCACTTCAAAGGATATATCTAGAATATTATTGTTGTAATACTGTTCATTTTGAAAACGTGGATTCACATAACATTGAAGTGTTGCTATTCCAAAGAAGTCTTGAGTTTTAACAGTATAATTAAAGTTGGTTACTTGACCTTTCGGTAGTAAGCCTATCAACAAGGTATCGCGAGATATCTTTCCATTATCACTCCTCAAGGTAAACACAACCTTGAGGGGCTCAGGAAAATCGATTTCAGATATATTTTCAAAAGCAAAACTTAAAACAAACGTCTCCCCATTCATTTTTTTACTGACCGTATATTGAGCGATACCAACTTTCTCAGGCGCTAAAGTTCCTTCAGGCGCAGGACCGTATATTACCTGCCATTTTTTCAGGTAAGGAGGTGTCAGTGCGATGGTATCGGAAGCATAATACAAAAGCTTAATATAAGGATATACCTTTGCATCGATGATAGGACCTAGGTCAACATCACCTACCTGAGAAATAGCAATCGTATCGACTGCCAACCCTGCTGGATTATAACGTATCACGCTGACGTTTGTCGAATCATTACCACTTTCAACAATGGTTTTGTAATACGTTCCCCAGTATTCTGCCGGACCGATCAATGTAGAGGTAATTCGACCTTCCTTAAAGATACCTTTAAGGTCTGCATTCAATTCAATCGTTGCTGTTGCATCTAATGAATAAACTTCTGATACAGGTGTGGCAGCTCCTTTTTTTGCAAGTATTATATAAGGAGTTTTTTCTCCCATCGCATTAATGTGCTGTGCCCCAAAATTATTTATTAATACATCCTTTAGAGATAAATCCCAAACATCGGCATGCATGCTACCCGAGGATACCAGCAGAACAAAATCATTGGGTTTTACGGACAATAAAAAGTTTTTTAAATTATTCTGAGCACCAATATTTTCTAAGCCGTAAAAATATTGAGCATTGGCCGATAGATAGGGTCCACAAACACCATAATTAGGGGTCTGAAAATAAGGTAATGCCGTAACTCCATCAAAAACGATAACATAACACCCATCCGCATAAGCACATGGAGTAGGACCTCTAAAGGCTAATAGAGCATTATTATTTACCCCAATACCCACATTTCGTGAAGATGTACCAATGGAATTACCTTGTGTATAAGCATATATTCTCGATACATTCTCTGAAAAAGACAATTCGCCAGTAGATGAAATTTCCATCTGACTATACGTGTCTTTAAAGAATTGAGGGTACTCGCTTTGAGACCAACCCGGTGAGCTGTTTCTGATGTAGATAAAAGAACTTTCTCCCCAAATAGGAGCTTCACCTGCTGGTAAATCATTAAACCTAACCCTCCAATAATAAACAAGACTATCGGATGGCAATGCATTGGTGAGTAAGGATTGTGTAAACTTAACCAAAGCTCCTGCTTTAATGATTTTAACAATCTTCGCAGGACTATTATACAAATGACTGGTATCTATCTCTATATAATACTCTCTTGCACTTTGAAGTAAGTCATTAGATTGCGCAATAAAAGTTACCGGTTGATTATATACAACACTGTATTCATAAGGCAACAAACAAGTAACGGAACTTAATGGAACAAAATATTCGATGGTAGCAAAATTATTACCTTCATTAAATTCTGCGATAGAATCATTAGGATCAATTGTAATTTCGAATCGGTTTAAACCAAATAGTTTTTCACTGTTGGCTGGCACGTTAAAAATCGCCGTATCCACATATCCAATGGGTGATACACTGTATATCGCATATTCTTTATACAGCGCTCCACTTACATAGTGTTTCACCTTAAATTGAACATCCTTTGGACTGGCTATTCCATAATTAATAACAGGTATGGCTATTCCAAATGCCGCAGACTTTGCCGTTATCTGTTTCCCATCGTACGATTTTAAAAACACTTTCTTCTCTCCTACTTCACGATCACCAGAGATCGCGTAATCTGTTTTGGAAGGTTTATAAATAGCCAAACTGGGATCCCCTTGAAGGTTAAATTGAGTCACTTGAGTTTTGGTAATGATATCCAGCGAAGGATGTAACGTGATAAAAGAATCTAATGTCTTTTTTTGAACATCACCAATGGAGGCATTTATAAATTTACTGTCATTGAAATTAATTTTATAAAAAAGAGAAGTGTACTGTTCGAGTGTCGTTAAAAAACCAATAGAAGCATGCCCCAAAGCCAATACTGCACCTTTTTGAGGAGTCATGATCCAATTTTCTGCGATACAGGATTCAATACTGAAATCCGCCGATTGACAGCCATTCATAAACAGTAATGGATATTTACCTTTATTATCATAACCATAAGAAGGATTGGAGACTCTGCCAATATCCAAATCAATGACATTGGGAGCTGAGTGACCAAAAAAAGTAATGTACGACAAACCTTTATTCAACTCTTCTGCAACACTGAAAATCATATTGGGATCCACTGCTCCATTGGATATTTTTTTAGACAAGGTTTGCACCACTTTTCCTCCAAAAATAGAATTCTCAACGATCGTTTTAAATCCGTTTACAACATTTTTAAAAGCAGCGATCTGTGCATTATCATGACCTCCACTCAAATGAACCACGTGTTTTCTCCACAACATGGTTGAGTCTAAAGCCTCTGTTGCAATTACTTTATCAAGGTATTGCAATACTTCTGCATTGGTTCTAGCAGATAATCGTCCCGTAGCTAATTTTGACCTGTAGGTATTGTCTGTCATGCTAAAATGTGTATCGGATGCAGGAAAACCATAGGCTGGCACCAAGTCTTCCATTCTATAATTGATGTCTACAGTGTTGATATAATTATTATTGATAAACGCTTCTGGATTTTTCCTGTAATATTGACCTCCAACATCTGTTTGTCCATAATAATTTAAATTGATATTCTTACCTATTAAAAACAAGTATTTAGGAGGAGTACTCTGGTCTAATTGTTCTTTGCAGAAACGTTGAATGGCAATGGGATGTTTTTCACCATAACTGTATAGATTATATAGTTTATGGACTTCAGCAACCAATACCGTCATGTTTCCTCCCGCAAACGAACGTCGATAGTTCGCGTAATCGTTAGCGCCATTGAGTACAACATTATGCGTTACTAAAAGCATTTTCGATCCATAAGAAAAAGGTGTTACATCTACATTTTCAATACTAGAGATACTTAAAAAGCTATTGGCATAAAGTACCTTACTTACATTCATATCGATGTCTGTTGTAGCAGTACCTCCTCCATACGTATAACTCAAACCGACAAAAGCACCATCTGTGGTGATGTCCCAAAGGAAAGATCCGTTGGTAAAGCCCGACATACTTAGTGTTTTTCCTTGGTTATCTTTCGTTGGAAATAATGTAGTAAAGGATTGACTTGTTAAGTCTAAGTTCTGAGGGTATTTTAATACGATGTGCGAGACAGAAATCCGATCAGGCAATGTAACACTACCGATGACTTTTATATAAATATTGAGCGGTTGATTATTCGTCAGTAATGAAGCTGGAATTGGTTGTGTAAATTTATATATGGTACGACCATAGAAATCGGGTAATGTATAGGTGGCATCTGGAGCATTGGGGTTATTGCCAATCAATACTTGAAGCCTGTGTGTATTGCTATTACGACCTGTAATTAATATTTCTAAGGATGCTGTCGCAGATGCATTGGATAAGTTTTCAATTGGAACAGCATAACTAGGTGATATAACAGGTGTTGCTCCAGATTGAGCCACTTCTGACCCTGTCCAACCTTCAGCAATATCACCTGCACTTAAATGTGTTTCTGCATCAATCGGAGTTCCAAGGCCATCAAAATATTGATCGGTATACACTTGGGTAATCTCTTTGGTATGTGATGCTTGAATAACACCTGCGGTTGCACCATTTGACAATAAACGTTTGCCATTGGATGATCCAAGTGTGACAAAATAATACGTCGTATCAGAAAATAGACTGTAATATTTATTAGGCTGATTACTCATCTGCTCGTAGATGAGCGAATCCAATGTGCCATCATTTTTTTGACCTAGAAAAAAAACAGTATTTGTATTTACAGCAATAGTTTGCTCAACGCCCCTGTGCCAAATTTGAATCTTAGAAGGATCAATCGTAGATATACCTACTGAAGACAGTGTGGCAAAAGGTATGGCATACATTCCCGATTGAGAAACGGGAATTTTCCAATAGCTTTGTCCAGGCACAATCCATTCCCTTCCATACTGAGCTTTTACTATACTTGAACAAAATATAGTCAGTACTAAAATTAAAAATAATGATGTCTTTTTTTTCATAGTGGTATTTACAGAGAATCAAAAGAAAATTTAAGCGAAAACACATTAGAGTATAACGACTCCGATACATTTCCAATATTGGTTAATGCGTAATCAATAGTAAACTTGTACACCTTAACACCCAAGCCAAAATTGGGTTGAATGCTTGTATAGGTACCTTCGAAATTTTTTACTTTTTGAATATTACCGATACCTGCTCTAAGAAAAATTATTTTTTTATAATTAGCCTCTAATCCTAATGTAGGATCAATGGATATGATATTACTTTTAATCACTGTATTTCTTTTCCCATCAAACGTACAGATCAGATCGGTACTGGCTAAGAGCCCTATTTTTTTAGAGATATTGAAATATCGTCCTACACCTGCAATCATTTTGGGCAAGGTTACTTCCACTGAATTTTCGGGAATATCATTGCCTGTTTTTGTATACGTAGCTCTTACCAATTCAGTATTATGAGTCCATGCATTAAATGTCCCTGTTACATCCCTTAGCATGATACCCATTAACCATTTTTTTCTTTGTAATTGAGCTCCTGCATCTAATCCAAAACCCCATGCATTAGCAAAATCGCCGACTGTTCTGTAAATCACTTTAAAATTTGCACCGACATGCAAGCCTTCAATTTTATGAATTTTTCTACCGTAGGTTAAAATAAAAGCGTAATCTGCTGAAGAAAAATAAGTGATGTTATTATAATTCAAGGCTCCATTATTGTTTCCATCACTATCGTATAAATTAAGCGTATTGGCGATATCATCAACTCCAAATCGAATAATAGATAAACCCACGACGCTGTTACTGTCAATTTGAGTAGCAATGGCACCATAATCGTATTTAGCAATTCCTGCAAAATACTCTGAATGCATCAAGGCGATTTCGTATTTATTTTTAATCTTATTTAAGCCTGCAGGATTCCAATAGCCTGATGTCACATCATTTACAATAGCGGATTGTACATTGGCCATTGCCATTCCTCGAGCTCCCACTCCAATGGATAAAAACTCATTACTGTACTTTGGTGCAGATATCTGAGCACTAGAAAAATAGCACATGAGCGATAAACCTGTAGCGAACAGGATAGTTAATTTCATTTTATAGCAGGTATAGTTAAGTAACTTAAATATATATCCATTTTCCGACAAAATTGTAACTTTTTGACTAATTTGATGGGTATAACTCAATAGACAATCGACCATGAATAAACTTATTTTATCGTGTACAATAGTATCTTTCCTATTCTTAATAGCTTGTTCTGAGCAAAAGACAGAAGAGACAAAGACTTCGGCTACAGAAAACAACCTTGCAATCGTTCAATTAAAATCTCTTGATGACAGTTGCGTTAAAGCTTGGACAATGATGGTAAGCTCCGATGATCAAAAAATCAAAGACATTCAACGCTTAATTCAAGAGATTTCCTATATCCCAAGCCACAACGAGAAGCTTGTTGAAAAATTGTCTATACAAACCAAGGAATTAGCCACGTTAAGATATACACAAGAGGATTTAAACTCCGATAAAATTAATGCCTACGATGCGGCCACAGACTCGTTGATAAAAGCTATTTTTGACCTCAAACGCAATACCAAAGGCGTAGAGCAATATACACTTACAGAAGAGTTAGAGCAATCAATCAGAGCAGCCGATGGCAGTGTAGTCAACTACAGAGTACTCTACGACGTATGGGTTAAAAAATTCAATGCGTCGTTGGAAGCTGCAAAAACCGATGAGTTTAAGAAAAAAACAACGTTTGAAATAATATAGGGCTCAGGAGTCAGTGGTCAGGTATCAGTTAAAAGAACGTTACATAGAAAAGAGGTCTCATTTCAAATTAAAGAAACGAGACCTTTTTTTTTACTATACAGTATCCAAACTGATACCTGTCCACTGACTCCTAATCCCTATTCCCCTATTTCCTTCCACACAAAAGCCATCAGCTCTTCTACATTTTTCTCGCTGAAGTCAAAGGCAATGCCCGCCTCTTGGTAGATTTGAGGGATTGTCCTGCTATATCCTAAGGCTAATGCAGCAGTGTATTCTTTGAATGTTTTAGATGAATCTTGTTTAAAATTCTTCCATAAAGCCACAGCTCCTAATTGAGCCATGCCGTATTCGATGTAATAGAAGGGTACTTCATACAAATGCAATTGTTTTTGCCATGTGTATTTCCTGAACTCTTCTAAACCTGTCCAATCGGTTTGATTGGTGCTGAATTCGCCAGAGATTTCTAACCAAGCTTTTTCTCGTTCTTCCACACTATGGTTAGGATTTTCATATACCCAATGCTGAAACTTATCGATGATTGCGACCCAAGGTAAGGTCGATAATATACCTTCTAAATGCTCTCTCTTTGCACGTTTCAAGTCATTAGCTGACTCGAAATACAAATTCCAATGTTCCATCGAAAATAGTTCCATCGACATGGAAGCCAGCTCGGCTACTTCAGAAGAAGGATGTTTAAAAAATTGTAAGGGTTGACTCGACACTAAAAAAGAATGGTAAGCATGTCCACCTTCGTGTACCAGTGTTACCAAGTCTCTCAAAGATGTAGAAGCATTCATGAAAATAAACGGGACACCTGTTTCATCTAAGGGGTAATTATACCCTCCTGGTGCTTTACCAATGCGCGAGATCAAATCGAGGTGTTTCATTTCCTTCATCGTCTCCAAGCAACCACCCAAAGCAGGATTGATTTTATTGAAACATTGTACAGTTTTAGCCAACAACTCATCTCCATCCGAGAATGGCTTCAAAGGTGTTGATCCAAAGTAATTCACTTGCTGATCCCATGGACGAAGATTAGTGAGCTTCAAGGCTTCTTTTCTTTCTTCGGCCAATTTATTCAACAAAGGCACCACATGTTTTTTTATGGCATCGTGAAAACTGAAAACATCTTTCACGGTATAATCAAAGCGACCCATGGCTTTGAACATATAATCTCTATAGTTATCAAACCCAGCGTTCTTAGCTACTTGATGACGCTTCACGACTAAGTTTGAATACAAAGTATTCAGTTGATCCTTGTCTTGTATTCTACGTTGTGCTATTTGTCTATAGACTTCTTCGCGTTTTGTACGATCGTTGGATTGTAAAAAATCTGATGCTTGTTGTAAAGTCAATTCTTTTCCATCAACCGTTACAGTCATGGCAGCATTTATGGTTCCAAATTCATGCGCCTCTTGCTCCAACTCCGACATTAAAGAAATATTCTCTTCTCTGAACAGTTCGATTTCACTTTCTATACTGCGAATGATGTTCAAAAAACCTGGATCTTTTTTCAACGCATCTTTCAAGGGATGATTGATCAACTTAATGTTCAAATCATTGCTATAAGGCGCAATCTCTGGTTGTATCTCCGCTACAAATACATTGAAATGATCTGCTAATTCTTTGTTCTGTGTATCACACGTCATGCGAACGTAACGCCAGCCCATGTCTTCCTCCAAAACCGATTCTAATTCACTACGATCTTTGAGCCATTTTTCCAATTGATCGATCGTATCCAAAGGTCTAGACAAGAGTTCCTCATAGAAAGGTTTCAATTCCGACCATGTGCTGACCTTCCAGTCTTTCGGCAAATAAGTACGTACTAATTTTATGGCTTGCATGTTTATGAGATCTATATAGTTATCACTAAATTATAATTTGGTTATTTAGATAAAATATCTATTTCGGTCTGTCAGGGGATAGGCCGAGGAAACCGTATTGTTGTTTTTTGCGCTTAATCAATCTCTACGACTGTATTGGGTGCTACAGGTCTACCAACGCAGGTAAGAACATAGCCCAAGTTGATTTCTTTGGGTGTTAATCCATCGCAATCTGGCATGGTTACTTTTCCGCTTGTACACTTACCCATACACGCCGTGCACAGTCCACTTTGACAAGAATAAGGAAGATCGATATTCTGATCTAAGGCCGCTTCCAAAATTGATTTGTTTTTAGGAACATGAAGCTTGTATTCTTGTCGTTCAAAAATTAAAGTAATCGTATCATCATCATCTGCTGAAGTAGCTTCTGCGGCTTGATTATCGGGAGTATCGAAAATATGTGTATTGCTTAAGAAACTTTCTTTATGAATAAAACGCTCTTCGACTTCCATCTCGCCTAAGCCATCAATGGCTGTCTCCATCATTCCATTCGGTCCGCAAATAAAGGCGTCGAATGTATTGGCATGGAAACCATGAGCGATCAAACATTCTTTCAAATTAGCAGCAGAAAGTTTATTGGGCGTTAAACCTGCAGTTTGAGGTTTACTTAAAAAATGTACGATCTTAAGTTTATCCTTATGCTCTTCCGCTAATTGATCCAACTGCTTTTTAAAAATGATTTCATCTTCTGATCGGTTACAATCCATCAACAATACAGTCGTTGCTCTGCCGCCTTTCAAGTAATCTTTCAAGATGCTATAAATTGGCGTAATGCCAGAACCTCCTCCGATCAAAGCAATTTTTCCTGTTGTGTTTTTATCAGAAGTAAAGACCCCAGTAGCAGACATTACTTCGACAAAATCTCCCGCCTTCACATGCTCTGGAATATAATTGGAAACCAATCCTCCTTCTACTCTTTTAATCGTGAGTACGATTTCTTTTTCTTCAGGATGAGACGAAGCAGAATAAGAACGCCTAACCTTTTCTCCTTTAATCGTTAAGATCAAGGTGAAAAACTGTCCTGGTTTATAAGTAATAGAAGGATTCGGTTGTTCTAAAACTAAAGAATATGATTGGGGTGTTTCGGTGAGTACTGCACTTACTTTTAGGAAGGAATATCGTTCAGACATAGTGGATTTGAAATACAATGGAATATAGAACTGCAATTTTAAAAAGTATATGGGAAATATACTACATTATACGGCTGAAAGAATAGGTCTATTAGGATCAGCACCTTAGGATATCAACAATTCCATTTCTTGGTGGGTATATCGATCAAAATGAGTATATTTGCGGTTTATTAATCGAACCGAATGAAACTTCAAGCATTAACAGCCATATCTCCGGTAGACGGAAGGTACAGAAATCAGGTAGAAGAATTATCTGCCTTCTATTCAGAATTTGCACTCATCAAATACCGTGTTCACGTAGAAGTGGAATATATCATCGCTTTATCCGATGCGAAGTTAAAAGGATTTAAACCTTTTACCGAAATACAAAAAAAGAACATCCGCAAAATCGTCGGTGAATTCACCGAAGCTCAAGCCCTTCAAATTAAGAAGATCGAGAAGACAACCAACCACGATGTAAAGGCCGTTGAATACTTTATTAAAGAAGCTTTCGATAACTTAAAAATCAAAGACCAAAAAGAATTTATCCATTTTGGATTAACGTCTCAAGACATCAATAATACTTCCATCCCTTTGCTTTTAAAAGACAGTATTGAGGATGTGATCTTGCCTATCTTAGACAAAGTCATCGTAGAAATATCGCGACTTGCTGAAGCTTGGAAAGATATTCCTATGTTGGCTCATACACACGGTCAGCCTGCCTCTCCTACTCGTTTAGGAAAGGAATTCATGGTGTTTCATGAACGTTTATCAAACCAATACGATCAATTACAAAGCATTCCATTCTCTGCTAAATTTGGCGGTGCTACAGGTAATTTTAATGCACACCATGTGGCTTATCCAAAAATGAATTGGATAAAATTTGCAGATAATTTTGTCAACAAAACATTAGGATTAAAACGCTCTAAATACACGACTCAAATAGAGCATTACGATAACATTGCTGCTTTATGCGATGCTTTCAAACGCATCAATACCATCTTAATGGACATCGACCGTGATGTGTGGCAGTACATCTCAATGGGATATTTCAAACAAAGCATTAAAAAAGGAGAAGTCGGTAGTTCGGCAATGCCTCATAAAGTCAACCCAATTGATTTTGAAAATTCCGAAGGCAACTTAGGTATTGCCAATGCTTTATTTGAACACTTCAGCGCCAAACTTCCGATCTCTCGATTACAAAGAGACCTTACCGATTCTACGGTATTGAGAAACATCGGTGTTCCATTTGCACATACTGTGATTGCTTACAAATCACTTCTTAAAGGTTTAGGCAAATTGGAATTGAATGCAGCAGCTTTAGAACATGATTTAGATAAGAACTGGGCTGTTGTTTCCGAAGCCATTCAAACCATTTTGAGAAGAGAAGGTTATCCTAATCCTTACGAAAAATTAAAAGACCTTACCAGAACCAATACCAACATCACAGAAGAAAGTATTGTTGACTTTATCGTAACGCTGGACGTTACGGAGGAGATTAAAAATGAATTAATGAAAATTACTCCGCATAATTATACAGGATTAAATTTTTAAGCCATGAAAAAGATCATCAGTTGGGTATTGAGAAATATTCCGCGTCCAGTGTTGCAGCTGATTACGCCGTTGGTCATGTTTTTTGTGCGTATATTTTATACGGGCAATAAAGTGGCATGTTCTGTTTGCAATAATACTTACCGCTCATTTCTTCCATATGGTAGGTTAACACCGCGAGCAAATGCCTTGTGTCCTTCTTGTTTATCGTTAGAACGTCACCGTTTGATTGCTTTCTATTTGAAAGAGCAAACAAACTTTTATACGCCAGGCTTAAAAATATTGCATGTAGCGCCAGAACATTGTTTCATTAAACAATTTGAAAGCATCCACAAAGACAATTACATTACTGCTGACTTGTATTCTCCTTTAGCAAAAGTAAAAATGGATGTCCATGACATTCCTTTTCCTGAAAATACGTTTGATGTCGTTTTTTGCAATCACGTACTGGAACACGTCGACGACGACAGAAGAGCAGTACGTGAAATGAGACGCGTATTAAAACCAGGTGGATTTGCTATTCTTCAGTCTCCTGTTGATTACAGCATAGAAAAAACATACGAAGACCCTTCTATTGTTGATCCTCTAGCAAGAGAAAAAGCATTTGGACAAAACGATCATCAACGTTTGTTTGGAAGAGATTACGGTCAACGTCTTGCAGAATCAGGCCTACAGATTAAAGAGTTCGCTGTCGCAAAAGAATACAATACAGAAGTGATTGCTCGTTATCGATTGGATAGAGGGGAGATTTTGTATTGTTGTGTGAAGTAGAAATAGTAGACTGTAAACAGTTGGCAGTAGATAGTAAAAAAAATCCCAATAGAGTTTTCTACTGGGATTTTTTTTAGTATTATTTTAACACTTGTAATGAATAGCAAGGTTAGATTGATATCTCTCTCTTGAGAATTAAATAATGTATAGGTTATTCAACGAACGCTAATTTGCCAGTTCGTAGTGTATAAAATGCACCTACTATTTTTATTTCACCTTTTGATTCCATTTCTTTTAAAATTTCACTTTTTGCTCTAATTTGATTTATAGTATTTCTAATATTGTTTTCAGCTACTAATTTAACAAAAGCTTCATTCTTAGAAGATTTTTCACCTTCAAAATTACTACTCATAGCCACTGCAGGCTTAATATTAGCAAGCATTGAAGTTATATTCCCTAAATGAACATCATCTATAGCTCCTTTAACAGCACCACAATGCTGATGTCCCATTACTATTATCAATTTTGCACCTGCAACCTTACAAGCAAATTCCATACTGCCTAATAAGTCTGTATTGACAAAGTTACCTGCAACTCTGCCTACAAAAACGTCTCCAATTCCTTGATCAAATACATCTTCAACTGGTACTCTGCTATCCAAACAACTTAAAACCATAGCTTTCGGAAATTGTCCTCCTGTTGCAGCTTTTCTAATTTCTTCTGAATGCTCTCTTTGTGTTACATTTCCTGAGTTAAAGCGTTCGTTTCCTTCTATAAATTCTTTCAAAACTTGGTCAGGTGTTAATGAGTCTTGTTTAGCTTTAGTCATGATATGATTTTCTTTATATGACTTCATTTGACTTTCTGAATCTTTTAGAGATGCTGCTTGTTTAGTATTTGAGGTACAACCAATAAAAACATGCATTGTAATTACTAATACCATTGCCTTTAATAATTTTTTCATATCTAGTTGTTTGATTTACAAATCAAAAATAGGACAGTCTATCTATATATTACTATTTATATTTAATATAATAATCATTAAAAATATTAATATTAAGCCAAATGAATAGATTTATAATAACCAATAATTTGTAAGTGGTGAGTTTTAAAATAACGATCATTATAAAAATAATTTCAGAAAAAACGATCGTAAAAACTTTTTGTTGAGCAATGTATAGGTTCAACTATGACCATTGAACAAAGAGAAGTAGACAAGCTGACAAATAGTATTATTTTATGGATCATCAATTTAAACCTCTTTAAAATTGAAATGAATCGCTGTATGTAAAGTCCACTAAAACCTACTTGTGAATACTATTAAAACCAAATTACTACAGAATTCATTTGTATTTTTATTTTGCACATCACCAATTGATATTTGCTAAAATTCAATTTAATATGAATTATTTATTACTACTAAAAATAGCCCTGTTGTTTCTATATACTACAAGCGTATCCTATGCAGAAAAGAAAATAAAAAAAGAACAAGTCCCTACTCGCATTATCACTTACCTAGAAAAGGAATATGCTGATGCGAAAAAAATTGAATTCTATATTGAATCAAGTCAAGACACTACCTACTATGAAGTGGAATTAGTGCATCATCAAGAAAATATATCCTTGATTTTTTTAAAGGATGGTACCATGTATGAAATAGAAAAAGAAATAGCCTTTGATAAACTACCTTATGAGACCCAAGAAACAATAGAGCACTATTTATCTTCCACCTACAAAAGCTATAAAATAACAACCGTACAGTTTGTTAATCCTCACTTAAAAACGGAATACGAATTAAATATAAAAGCAAAAGTGGGTGCTGTTCATAAATTTTATGAAATGTATTTCAATGAAAAAGGTGAACTCCTGCTTTCAAAAGAAGTTTTCATGAAACCTATACCTACACTTTTTTAGGCCATGAAAAAAATACTCTACACTGCCCTTATCTCAATCGGAATCTCTAAGCTTCTTAGTGCACAGAACCTTAATTTTTTTGGTGTAACACCGACGATATCCCAAACAGGACGCATTGTGAATATGTTAAACTATAATTTATTCGCCTCTACGTCCATCGATTTATTCAATACAACCATTGATGGTGTTTCATATCCGTCTAAGGTTTTACAACTGTATATTCAACCAAGTCTTATTTATGCCTACTCTCCTAACTTAAATTTCACAGGAAGTCTTACGTATAATTATCAACGAAGTAATTCCAACGCTTCATTTTTCAAAGAATGGAGAACATGGGAACAAGTTTTATTTGGCCATGGTTTATCGCATGGTAGAATGACGCATCGTGTTCGTTATGAACAACGGTTTATAGAAAATGAAAATACTGAAACATGGCCGATGACTACGCGAATTCGATATCAACTCGGATTCAATATTCCTTTGCAGGGAAAAACGTTAGATGTCGGCGAGTTGTATTTCAATTATTATAACGAAGCATACTTTACACTAACGGTACCTCCTGGCACATTGCGTAATGCACTCTATAGTGAATATTGGATCTATTCAGGTTTAGGTTATCAAACTAAAAAAACTGGCCGTATAGAAGTCGGTCCACTGTTGCAATTTAACGTAAGAGACGCACAACAAGACCTTCGTAATTTATACTTACTGCAAGTATCTTGGATTACTAATTTAAATTTCCCTACAAAAAAAGTGGCGAAATAGTAGTACCTTCATTCAGGTATGAAAACAATAAGCAAAACGGTTTGGATACTTTCCTTTGTTAGTCTCTTTGCAGATGTGGCCAGCGAAATGCTATACCCCATCATGCCCATCTACTTAAAAAGTATTGGATTTTCAATTCTACTCATTGGCATTTTAGAAGGTGTTGCAGAAGCTACAGCAGGATTAAGTAAAAGTTATTTTGGTAAATTGTCTGATATAACGGGCAAGCGTCTTCCTTTTGTACGCTTCGGTTATTTATTAAGTGCTTGTTCTAAACCTTTAATGGCGCTCTTCGCTTTTCCTTTAGGCGTATTTATAGCAAGAACACTTGATCGATTAGGGAAAGGTATAAGAACCAGCTCCAGAGATGCTTTACTTTCCGATGAAGCAAGCCCTGAAACGAAAGGCAGAGTATTTGGCATGCACCGTTCTATGGATACATTGGGTGCGGTAATAGGCCCTATACTGGCGCTTGTATTCTTATACTTTTATCCCGAACATTATAAGACCTTATTTTTTATTGCATTTATACCTGGACTCTTATCGGTATTCATTACATTTTTAGTCCGCGAAAAAAAAACAAACTCAGCTACGAACATTGATGCCTTAAAAAAAGTATCGTTCTTTTCATTTTTTAGTTATTGGAAGCACAGCTCTTCTGATTACAAAAAACTAAGCCTTGGAATATTGGCATTTACCTTGTTCAACAGTTCCGATGTGTTTTTATTACTCAAAATAAAAGAAGCTGGACTAAGCGATACATACATCATTGGCATTTATATTTTTTACAATTTAGTTTATGCCATCTTTGGCTACCCTTTTGGAAGCCTCGGAGATAAAATCGGTTTTAAGAAAACATTTATTGGCGGCTTAGTATTGTTTGCACTGGTATACCTCGGTATGGGCTTCGCGAGTAATGTATACAGTTTTCTTGCGCTATTTTTCTTGTACGGATTATATGCAGCGGCAACAGAAAGTATCGCGAAAGCATGGATCAGTAGCATCTCTGATAAAAAAGATACAGCTACTGCCATCGGCACCTTCACTGGGTTTCAAAGCATTTGTACGATGCTTGCAAGTTCCTTATCAGGATTACTATGGGTAAGCTTTGGAGCGTACACCACATTTCTAGTGACTGCAATTGCTACATTCTTTGTGATTGTTTACTTGTTGTTTTCTGTAGATGATAAAAAATAAAAAAACTAATATTTATTATTAGTTCAGAATCTCGAAGGTTGGCTAAAAAAGCTCAACCTTGGCAATCTTTATTTAAACCTCCAACCACGACTAAAAGTGTAACCTCGTATTTGTCTATACCATTGATTGTTCTGTGTGCCACAGACCAAGGAGTAACATAAATGGTTCGTGAAGACAGGAAACCATGGCGACGATTATTTGAACCACCAACTGGCTAACCTTACTGCATACTGTTTACTGATCCCTAACACCTGACTACTAAAATACCCTTACCTCCAACCTTCTATTCTTCGCTCTACCCTCTTCAGTAGCATTATCGACAATCGGTTGAGTTTTTCCATAGCCTTTAAACAGTAACCTGTTTTTATCGGCGCCTTTGCTTAATAAATAGTCGTACACTGCCTCTGCCCTGTTGGTACTAAGTTTAACATTATCGATATCTGAACCGATGTTATCTGTATGTCCAGCCAATTCTAATTTCGTATTCGCATTTTTCTTTAAAAAGAGTAATAGTTTATTCAATTCAGCGGTTGATTTATTGTTGAGTGTATAGGAATTCGTTTCAAAATAAATGTTGTTCAATTTTGTCGTCGCTCCTTTTTTAATCGGCTTCAAATAAATATCCAAAGTCAAAGGATCGAAGGCATTACTGTTTTGATAATTGAATTGGATGCTCTCAAACAAGTAGCCCATACGACCAATGTGCAAGGCATAATCCATGCCTTCTGACAAGACCAACATGTACTGTCCATTGGTGGAATCTGAATTTACCCATTGCATACGAACTGCAGAAGCTAAGTTATACAACTCGATATCTGCTTTCAAAGGCTTCTTGGTATCGGCATCGTATACCGTTCCTTTAGCATACGTACTTTTCGAACGGGCTTTCAAGACTTCTGGTACATCAAACTCATAAATGTAGGAACGCATATTGTTATAATCGTTTTTGTCGTATACCGAATAATATCCTTTTTTATTATCGGCTGTAATGAACAAGGTTGCATCGTTGTCGGCCGTATTGATCGGATAACCCACATTCAAAGGATTTGTCCACGAAGTATCGATGTAATCGGTACGGAAAATATCAAATTCGCCCATACCTGGCTTATTATTAGTCGAGAAATACAAGGTACTACCACTGGCATGAATAAAGGGAGATACTTCGCGGCCTTCGGTATTGATTTGTGTTCCCATGTTTTTAGCTACACTCCAACGTTCGTCGTCTTGCTTACGGCTTACATAAATATCTTCTCTGCCAAATCCACCGCTGCGTTCAGAAGAGAAGTACAATACTTTTCCATCGGCAGATAAAGACGGTTCAGAATCCCATCCTGCTGAGTTTACCGTACGTCCCATGTTTTCAGGTACACTCCATTGTTCTCCTTCTTTATACGAAATATAAATATCACAGGAGCCTACGCCATCGGCACGATTACACGATGCAAAGACAATCGTTTTTCCATCGGCTGACATAGAACTTGCACCTTCATTATATTTAGTATTGATGGTCGTAGAAATCGACATCGGTTCAGACCATTTTGTTCCGTCCCAAGTGGCCTTCAAGATGTTTTCATCGTCGGTACTTTTTTGACCTTTGCGTGCAGTATAAATGAGTGTTTTACGATCGGCCGTAAGCACAGGATAAGCTTGTACAAAAGAGTTGTTGATGTAATTGGGTAATGGTACAGGCTTAAAAGCCACTGGATGCTTCATGGCCTCCACTGCAAAGTTGCAGGTCTCAATGTATTTGGGTGTTTTGTCTGCGATTTTTTTATTGTTCGGATGCACATTGAGCACGTATTGAAAATACTTTTTAGCGGTTACATAATCTCCTTCTTTAATCGCAATCTCTCCAATGGTAAAATAAGCATTGGCAGATTTTACATTATTCGTATCAAGGTCTGCCCCTTTTATGAAGTATTGCTTGGCCACATTATTCTTGGCATACAGCATGTATATACTTCCCATTTTAAAATAGGCTTCTACAAACTTATCGTCTTCTTTCAGCGCTTCTTGTAAAACAGATATCGCCTGATCAAACTGACGTCCACGAATATAATCTTCCGCAAGAAAATAATTCTTGATGGCTTTTTTATTCTTCGTACTTAAATCGGATTGAGCAAAAATGGATGTACAGAGAGCAAGAGAAAAAATAGAGGTCAGAAAAAAAGTACGCATTCTTCTTAGGGAATATTCATGTACTTGTGTGTTTGTAGTGACATTTGCCATTGTGGATGTTCTTTTATGTAATCGATAATGAGCGGTAACAAAGCGTCTTGTTTTGACCATTCTGGTTGTAGAAACAAGTTAGCTTCTTTTTTCTTAACTAAAGGAACGAAATTTTCAGCCCACTTGATGTCTGAAACATGAAAAATTACGGGTTTAAATTCATCGCATGCTGCCAATACTTCTGGAAGTGGGTCTTTGAATTTTTTAGGAGAAAGGCAGATCCAATCCCATACCCCAGATAAAGGATAAGCACCAGAGGTTTCTAAATGCGTTTTAAATCCTTTGGCATGAAAAGCTTCACAAAGTAAATCCAAATTGTACATCAAAGGTTCTCCGCCTGTAATTACAACAAGGCGTGCAGGGTGTTTTTCTGCTTCTGCTACAATGTGTTCAATTGAAAATGAGGTATGCAAGTTCGCATCCCATGATTCTTTCACATCGCACCAAACACAGCCCACATCACAACCTGCTATCCTTACAAAATAAGCAGCCTTACCCGTATGATGACCTTCACCTTGTATGGTATAAAATGCCTCCATGATGGGTAACTTGGTCGTTTGAAATGCTGCGTTACTCATTAATTAATAGATTTCTTTTTTTGCGGAGCGTAAAGTATTCATCATTAAAGCGCCGATTGTCATTAGACCAACACCTCCTGGAACAGGTGTAATGAAGCTAGATTTGGGAGCAACACTATTGAAGTCTACATCACCTTTGATGGCAAAGCCTGATTTTTTTGTAGCATCAGGAACACGTGTAATGCCCACATCAATGACCACCACACCGTCTTTTACCATGTCACCCGTAATCATACCCGGTCGACCAGTAGCGACAATGAGTATGTCTGCTTGCTTTGTAATCTCTGCTAAATTATGTGTGTGACGATGACAAATGGTAACTGTACAATTTCCTACTTTGGTATCTTGCGCCATCAGTATGCTGATCGGAGAACCAACAATATTACTGCGACCTACGACTACACAATGCTTACCAGTAGTGGGTATATTGTAATGTTCTAGCATCAACAAAATTCCATAAGGTGTTGCCGATACAAAAGTCGGCAAACCTTTATTCATACGACCAATGTTAACGGGATGAAATCCATCGACATCCTTTTCAGGTCTTATCTTAGAAGTAACTTTATCTACTGAAATGTGTTTGGGTAAAGGCAACTGAACAATCAAGCCATCAATATCTTCATCGTTGTTGATGTCTTCTACTGTTTTTAATAACTCAGCTTCTGAAACCGTTTCATCGAAACGCACCAAAGTTGACTTATACCCCATGGCTTCACACGTTCTTACTTTATTGCCGACGTAGGTTTCACTCGCACCGTCATTGCCCACAATGATGGCCGCAAGATGCGGAGTTTTACCTCCTTGCGCTTTGAAAGCTACTACTTCAGCAGCAATCTTCGTCTTGATGGCTTCGGAAACAACCTTACCGTCGATGAGTTGATAGGTCGAAGAAACAGGTGTACTCATAGTGACTATATTATTAGCTATCTAATTTCAAAACTGCCATGAAGGCTTCTTGAGGAATTTCAACATTACCGACAGAACGCATACGCTTCTTCCCTTTTTTCTGTTTTTCAAGCAACTTACGTTTACGAGAAATGTCACCACCGTAACATTTTGCTAATACGTTTTTACGCAAGGCTTTTACTGTTTCTCTAGAAATAATTTTTGCACCAATCGAAGCTTGTATTGCAATTTCAAACATTTGACGTGGCAATAACTCCCTCAATTTTTCACACAAGCGTTTACCCCAATCGTAGGCTTTATCACGGTGCACAATGGCAGACAAGGCATCTACCTTCTCACCGTTCAACATGATATCCAATTTCACAACATTAGATGTTCTGAAGCCAATCAATTCATAATCTAAAGAAGCATAACCTCTAGACAATGTTTTTAGTTTATCGAAAAAGTCGAATACAATCTCAGCCAAAGGCAATTCAAATTGCAATTCAACACGGTCAGAAGTAAGGTATACTTGGTTCTTCAACAAACCACGTTTGTTCATACACAACGAAATGATTGAACCCACATAATCGGACTTCGTTATGATTTGCGCTTTGATAAAGGGTTCTTCTATATAATCTATGAACGAAGGTTCTGGCATGTCAGAAGGCGCATTGATGCTGATCATTTCACCTTTCGTTGTCATCGCTCTAAATTGTACCGACGGCACTGTCGTAATCACTGTCATGTTAAACTCACGCTCTAGACGCTCCTGCACAATTTCCATGTGCAACATACCCAAGAAACCACAACGAAAACCAAATCCTAAGGCTGCAGAAGTTTCAGGTTCCCATACCAAAGAAGCATCGTTCAATTGCAACTTTTCCATGGAAGCACGCAACTCTTCAAACTCGGAAGTTTCAACAGGATAGATCCCAGCAAATACCATGGGTTTCACTTCTTCGAAACCTTGAATGGCTAGACCTGGTCTGTCTTTATGCGTGATGGTATCTCCAACTTTTACTTCTTTCGCTTCTTTTATACCAGAGATGATATAGCCTACATTACCCGCTTCCATTTGAAGGCGAGGTTCTTTCTCTAAGCGAAGTACGCCAATTTCATCGGCAAAATATTCTTTATTGGTATTCGTAAATTTTACTTTTTCTCCTTTTTTAAGTGTTCCGTTAAAAATACGGAACATAACTTCAATTCCTCTGAATGAGTTAAACGACGAGTCAAAGATCAAAGCTTGTAAAGGCTCATCTTTATTGCCTTTGGGAGCAGGTACTCTATCGATGACTGCATTTAAAATATCGATGATACCAATGCCTTCTTTACCGCTGGCATGAATAATACCATCGCGATCGCAACCCAATAATTCTACAATTTGATCTTTTACTTCTTCAGGCATAGCGCCAGGAAGGTCAATTTTATTGAGTACTGGAATGATTTCCAGATTATGTCCAATGGCTAAGTATAGATTCGATATCGTCTGCGCTTCAATTCCTTGTGCTGCATCTACAATCAATAAAGCACCTTCACAGGCAGCAATAGAGCGAGATACTTCGTATGAAAAGTCAACATGACCGGGTGTATCGATGAGGTTAAAGATGTATTTTTTACCGTCACGTTCATAGTCCATTTGAATGGCATGGCTCTTAATTGTGATCCCTCTTTCTCGTTCCAAATCCATATCGTCCAGTACCTGAGCCTTTTGGTCTCTTTTGGATACAGTCCCTGTGAATTCTAATAACCTGTCAGCCAGGGTACTTTTACCATGATCAATATGAGCAATGATGCAAAAGTTTCTTATGTTTTCCATTTATCTACAAATACGATTACAAATTTAAGAAAAAGCAATGGTAATAAGCAGGCAATGAATCATTCTTTTTGCCCATCTTTACATGCTAGAGTAAAAAGTATATATTTATGCAATGGCTATAGGTAATAAGTTAAGGACAGATGCTTTTCGCTCTAAATGGGAGTCATTTTTGTACTCGTTTCCCATTCAATTGCTCATTTTAAATTTTAAGAAAAATCAAATTCTATTGGCCATTTGGGCTGTATTGTTCGGGTTTGTCACCCAATCGATCGGTCGCCAAATCGGTGCCCCTTATCTGTTTCTTGATCCTGAATACCTCAATACACTCAGCTTGAAAGGATTTTTCATTGTCGGGTTAGCCATCGGCGTTTTCATTACTTCATTTCATGTAACAATATATATATTAGATAGTTACAAGTTTAACTTTCTAGCAACGATAAAAAGTCCATTTGCCCATTTTTGCCTTAATAATAGTGTCATTCCAGTCTTGTTTGTGCTCGTTTACGCTGTTAATATTTTTTTATTTCAATACAAAAATGGGTTTCAGCAACATTCTGAAATTATATGGGAAATTATATTTCTCCTGGCTGGTATGTTGTCGATCATCGTCTTTTTGTTTTTCTATTTCAGACTGACCAATAAAGATGCGTTCATCTTAGTGGCCACGAATGTTGATGGGCAAATGAGAAAAAACAAACTCCATCGCGTAAATGTATTCAAGCGCTACAAGCACATTAAAAAAGATAAGGTTAAAGTCACCAGTTACCTCAAACTTCCTTTTGGCATTGAGGCTGTGGATAAAAGGATTGAGATTGACAAACTCCTTGTCATACGTGTATTTGATCAAAATCACTTGAATGCCGTCATTGTAGAATTGTTATTGATCGCACTGGTCATCGTATTGGGTTTATTCAGAGACAATCCCCTCTTTCAAATACCTGCTGGTGCAAGTGCCATTTTATTTTTCTCCATCATTGTCATGTTTACGGGAGCCTTTAGTTATTGGCTAAGAGGATGGTCAATCACAATACTGGTCTTCGTTTTCATGGGTATCAATTTGCTGTCACGTTATAACTTAATTGATACGGATTACCAAGTGTATGGCATCAATTACAATTCAAAAGAAGAAGCGCCTTATTCCTTAGGAAAACTCAACGACCTCAGTAAGCCCAGCGATGTCATTAGAGACAAGAAAAAAATGATCGCCATTCTTGAAAATTGGCGGGCTAAATTTCCTGCGGATGCTAAACCCAAAATGGTATTCGTATGCGTCAGTGGTGGTGGACAACGCTCTGCTTTATGGACACTCAATACGTTACAATACGTCGACAATGAATTGAATGGTGAGTTGATGAATCATTCCATGTTGATGACTGGGGCTTCGGGAGGCATGATTGGCGCAAGCTATTACCGCGAACTGTGCTTAAGAAAAAAACAAGGTCAAATCACTGATTTATATAACAGTCAATATTTAAATAACATTTCAAAAGACATCCTCAACCCCATTGTTTTTAGTTTGGTGGTTAATGATATATTCTTTCGCTTTCAAAAATTCAGCGACGGCAAATACGAATACACGAAAGACCGTGGATATGCATTCGAACAAGCATTGAATAGAAATACCGATTTCGTATTCAATAAAACAATTCGTGATTATAAAGTACCCGAAGAAAAATCATTCATTCCAATGATTATTCTTTCGCCAACGATCATTAACGACGGAAGAAAACTATTCATTTCTCCGCAGGATATTTCATTCATGACTACGCACAGTGTTTCACCTGAATTTAACATCAATCAAAAAATTAAAGGTGTTGAATTTAGAAAACTGTTTGAGAAACAAGATTCTGACAACCTACACTACTTAAGTGCACTGCGTATGGTCGCCACCTTCCCTTATGTAACGCCGACCGTACAATTGCCGAGCAATCCCACTATGGAAATTATGGATGCTGGACTATCCGACAACTTTGGTGTAAGTGATGCGGTGAAGTTCATGTATGAATTCCAAGAATGGATTGAGGAAAATACAGGAGGTGTAGTCTTTGTAACCATTCGCGACTCCGAAAAAGAAGCACCGATTGAGGTGAGTGAATCTACTTCCACTTGGCAAAAAATGGTAAGTCCCATTGGATCGCTCTATGCTAACTGGGATTATTTTCAAGACTTAAGTAACGATAATTTGTTGCAGTATGCACAAAGTTGGTTAGCTACCGAACTAGATGTCATTGAATTTGAATACATACCCAAACCCATGTATTGGGATAAACTACAGGAGAAAAAAATTGATCCTATAGAAATTATGCAGATGGAACAAAATGCGCGTGCAGCGCTCAGCTGGCACCTCACCACCAGAGAAAAGGAAAGTTTAGTAAGATCTGTATTAGAATCTAATAACCAAGCTTCGCTCTACAAGTTAAAACGTATTCTCCTTACTCAACCGAAGGTTCAGAAGAACAACTAGCGTGTCTGTTTATTTAAAAATTATTCTTTTAGTCTTTACATCCCTGACTGCTATACAAGCAAGAACAGTCAATATCTGTGTATTGAATAAACTCAACAATTCGGCAATCGCATTTCCTCACATCAGCATTAACGATAGTTTGCATTTCATTGGCGATGCACAAGGAAAACTAAGATTAGAAGCACCTAACGAGGCCTTTAAAGTAGAAATCTATCGATTTCAATACCAATCTCAAACGATGCTGGTCGTGGCAGATGACACTACGACAAACCTTACCTTTAGCTTAAGCCTTATCGATTTATTTGTTGCAGAAGCTTCCTCAGCTCAAGCAATTTCCATCATCAGAAATGCTCAAATAAATGCTAAACAAAACAACTTCAGTAATGTTAAAAACAAAACTTATAAACTCTATACACGCTTTACTGTCAGCAGTGAAAAACCTGATTTTTTAAATACACTCCTTTTAGGAGGACTAAAAGTATTTGGGGTAAAAGCGCCGAAATTATTTTCTCCAGAACATCATTTTTACATCATGGAAACCACCAGTGACCTGCATTATAAAAATAAACTCAACCGTAAAGAACGTTATACCAATACTAAATCATCGGGCATTGCACTACCTTTAGTATTTGCACAAACTTCGTATGAGTTCATCCCTAACCTCTATAACAATTACTTTAAAATTAAAAGTAAAGAGTTCGTTTCACCTTTGGCCTATAATGCATTATCGAAGTACGCATACACTGTAGTGGATTCCTGCACGATCGATCAAATCCCCTACTGGACATTAACGTTTGCACCCATGAAGCATACGAACTTCAATGCCGTATACGGACTCATTACAATTTCAGGAGAAAATTATGCTATAAAAAACATTGTTTTTTATCCTGCATGGGACACAAAATCCTTTAAAGAATTTTGCATTACGTATCGTGTTGATAAAACATTAGACAATTATACCAATCGCGTATCCGACGTTTCGCCTTTACAAAATCAGAAACGTAAAATATTTATAGAATCTTCTACGCATTTATATTCTGACTCAACATTTTCTTCCTCACAATTTAAAAAAGAATCGCTTGATGAATACGTCGTCGAAATAAACGATACGGTAATTATACAACAGTCAGAGACTAAGCAGCCGCTTCAAAGACCTTATGCTTTGAGTAAAGCCGACTCCTTAACTTATCAATACTATGAAGACGTGAAGTATGCTCGTTTCCTTCAACAGTTGCTTAGTGTTGGCGAAAATATCTATTACGGATACATCCCTCTTGGTAAAGTAGATTTAGAAACCAATAAGCTTGTCAACTTAAACGATGTAGAGGGTATTCGCTTGGGTATTGGTGGCACGACCAATGAAAATTTCAATAAACATTGGATCATCAACGGTTTTATTGCTCAAGGTTTGGCCGATAAAAAATTAAAATATGGGTTGGGAACATCCTTTATCCTACATAAAAAATTAGAATGGAAATTGGGAATCGATTATTCCTACCAACTTACGGAGTCTGGTAATAACGATCAGTATTATTCAAGATCAGTATTCACCAGTGAGAAATTAAGAAAGTATCAATTAACGGTCATGGACTATAATAGTACGACCGCGCTTTTTACAAACATTCATCCGATTCAAAACTTAGATGTGCATGTTGCTGCAGAGTACTCCAATTTAAAACCTTCGTATTATTATACCTACAATGGAGAATACATCACCGCGATGCATTTTAATGTATTGAAAATTCAAGTACGATTCGCTCCCTTCGAAGAATTCATTAAACTTTCCGACCGAAAAATAGAATTGGGATCTAAGTTTCCCATTTTGTATGCTGGGATTGCACAAAGTTTTAAAAGCCAAGCACTCGATGGTGGTTACGATTATTTCAAATGGGATGTGCGTATTGACCATCGCGTTAAGGTCATCGAATTTGGCACACTTTACATGCAATTTATCCTGGGAGCAACGCTTGGGAATGCACCTTACACAGCTTTATTCAATGGAAAAGGAAGTTTAAAATCTCCATCGGTTGAAATTCATAACAGTTTTGAAACCATGGCTTACAATGAATTTCTAAGTGATCGTTATTGGGCTTTGTTTGTCTCTCATGACTTTGGAAGGCTTTACTATAAGAGTAAATTCTTCAAACCATCTGTCATGCTTTCCTATAATACAGGAAAGGGCTCTCTAAAAAACTCGGTAAAACATGGTGGCATTTCATTCAAAACAATGGAACACTTATATTCAGAGGTCGGCCTCATTTTAAATGACTTGATTTCGTTAAGATTATCAGGCTTGAAAGTAGGACTTGGAGGTGGTATATTTTTACGACTTGGAGAATACCAATACGCTCAGTTTAATAAAAATGTCGTTTGGAAATTTGCCTTGAACTTTAATATTTAAGACCATGAAAAAAGACCAAGTATTTAAAGCCTTTGGTGATTTGCTTTATGCAGTAGCCAGTGCAGATGGCAAAGTTCAAGTAGAAGAAAAAGAATTATTGGCGAGTGTCTTATCGCATCACCATTATGCTTTTGATATCATTTCGACATTTAAATCGCATTCGCATTTAAACACTTCTATTGAAAAAGCTTCCACACAAGCCCTTGAGACATTTATAGCCTACGGATATTTCGAAGGTTACGCAGAGTTTAAAATCATATTAGAACATTTGGCAGAAGCCTGTGAAGGTATTTCAGCCGAAGAAAGAAAAGTGATCGACCATTTTTTTGATGCGCTGAATGAGCATTTTAATATTTAAGATGGATCTTGTAGATTTTCATTTAAGAATCCCAAGGTCTGTGTCACACAGACCTATTTCTAATAACATATTCATGCGATTCATTCAAGGCGCAGAGTCCTCTGAAGAGAGACTCTGCTTGCGGAGTAAATTACCTCCTACAACCCCACCTTCTCTGCCACACTATAATCACTCTTCTTCGAAGAATGCATGGTCGCTATTTCTCCTAAAAACCCAGCCAAAAATAATTGAACACCAATCACTGCAAAGCTCAAGGCTAAATAAAACCAGGTATTATTCACCACATCTCTCGCCACAATATTATGAGCCAGATGATACCATTTCATGCCAATTAAATACGTAGTAATACCCATTCCCGCTACGAAAAACAAAGTCCCTAGCGTACCGAAAAAGTGCATCGGACGTTTGCTGAATTTCGATACAAACGTAATCGATAGTAAATCTAAAAAGCCAAAGATAAAACGTTCCAATCCTCCAAACTTCGTAACACCGTATTTGCGCGCACGATGTTGTACTACCTTTTCGCCTATTTTTGAAAACCCATTCCATTTCGCAATCACAGGAATATAACGGTGCATCTCTCCGTAGACTTCAATGGTTTTCACCACATCACTGTTGTATGCTTTGAGTCCGCAGTTAAAATCATTTAATTTTATGCCCGACAACAAACGTGTCATACCATTAAACAATTTAGTCGGTATGGTTTTACTCAAAGGGTCATGACGGTGTTTTTTCCAACCCGACACCAAGTCATAGCCTTCTTCTGTAATCATTTTATACAGTCCTGGTATTTCATCGGGACTGTCTTGCATATCAGCATCCATCGTAATGACAACGTCACCCTTGCACTGCTCAAAGCCCATATGCAATGCCGCAGACTTTCCGTAGTTGCGTCTAAAACGTATGCCTTTTACATTTGGATTTTCTTTCGACAAGGCTTGTACCAATTTCCATGAATTATCTTTACTGCCATCGTCTACTAATATCACTTCGTAGGTATAGGCATGCTCTTCCATGACACGACGAATCCACGCTTCTAATTCACGCAACGATTCATCTTCATTATACAAGGGAACAACAATAGAGATCTGAACAGCTGTACTCATGGCTTAAAACAATTGGTATTTAGAGTCATTGAAGACTGCTTTAACTTTACCTTTCAAAGGCATGCCAAGGAAAGGATTATTTTTTGATTTCGATTTCAAGTCTTTCACTGTAGGTGTCCATGTTTCACCTGCATCAAACAAGGTCAAGTCTGCTACCGCTCCTTCTTTGATTTCAGGAAGCGCGAGGTTTAAAATCTTCCTCGGTTGTACTGCAAACTTATCCATCAAATCGGTATACGACAATTTCTGATTGAACGAATACACTACTGCGAAAGCTGTTTCGATATTAGAGATACCAAACTCGGCCAAATCAAATTCTAAATTTTTACTTTCTATATCTTGCGGCTGATGATCACTGACGATAGCGTCAATGGTACCGTCTGCCAGGTATTTCCAATACGCGTCGATGTCTTTTTTACTCCTCAAAGGCGGATTCACTTTGTAAAACGTATCAAAGCTTGTCAACAAACCTTCTTCTAGTACCAGCTGGTAAGCTGCCACATCACAAGAAACAGACAATCCTTTTTTCTTCGCTTCTTTAATCATCTCCAAAGACCTTGGTGAAGAGACATGACTGAAGTGAATTTTCCCTGCGGTGTATTCTAAAATGCTCAGGTCTCTCTGCACCATCACTTCTTCCGCTAATTTTGGAATGCCTTTCAAGCCCAGTGTCGTACTGACTTTGCTTTCGTTCATTTGACCTTGCGTGCTCAAGTATTTATCTTCTGCATGCACCATCAACAATCCGTTGAAGGGTTTTAGGTAAAGCAATCCTCTCAACATCACGTCAGAGTGCCATACTGGCGCATTGCCATCTGAGAAAGCGATAGCACCGTTGTGGTACATGTCCAAAATCTCAGTCAGTTCTTCGCCTTTATTTTTTACCGTTAATGAACCGACAGGAAGCACTTTCGTTAAAAAATCTTTCGATCTGCTTTTGACATAATGAATGTTTTCTTTATTATCTAAACTTGGAAGCGTATTCGGCATACACGCTACAGCCGTGAAACCACCCATGGCAGCAGACGATGTAAATGAAGCCATGTCTTCTTTCGATTCAAAACCTGGATCACCTGTAAAGGCTCTTAAGTCACACCAGCCCGGCGACAATTTTAAATCTTTTCCTTCAATAATTTTGGAAGCTTCAAATGGCTTGTCTCCTATTTTCTGAATTTTACCCTGTTGTATTAAAACATTAACACGCTTACCGTGCCATTCAGAGTTGGGCGCTACAATCTCTACTTGTTTGATTAAAATGTTTTCCATTATTTGAACCAGCGAATCAATACAATTTCTATCAGGAAGAATACTAAGGACAAAATTAAGCAATATTTCCAAAGTGGAACACCTTTTGTCAATTCCTTCAGTTGTTCTTCCAAAGCTATTTCCGATACGTTTTTTAAAACCTGCACTTGAGCAAACGATTTCAGTTGCTCTGATAATTCCTCTGGACTATAACAAGCCGTCAAAGACTCTTCTTTTCCTGCATTTAAAGCAAATGTACCGATGGTACGGCCTTCGTAAACCAGCTCGTAAAAGCCCGGCTTCGTCAATTGCTCCGGCAAATCAAAACTGAAGACATTGCCATTGAAACGTTGCGATGGAATAACCGATTCTTTTTTCTCGTTTTGAATCTGCACCAACCCTGAACTAAGTTCTTCATTAATAGAAACTTGTATTAAATCAACGCCTTGTCGATAGTACTTTCCGTTATTACTTTCTTTGCTGAACAAAGCCATTTTTAACAAGAGCGGTACAAAAAAGGAATGCTGAGGTAAGTTGGTTACACTTTCATCCATCGAAAAATGAAAGAGGTAAGCAATGCCTTTGTATGAACTTCCTTTCGATGAACGGGAAACGACCGTATTTCCTGTATTACTTGTCAATAAACTCGTATAGCCAGGCGGTAGACTTAAGCTCGTTTTCGCATAAGGCATCACCATCGTTGATTTTTTATCTTCAAAAATGTCGGCAAAAAAAGGATTATTGAGGTCTGGAAACTCAATACTGGAGGCCTCGGCTTTAGCACTGCTGTCTGATGTTTTAAAGGAGACATCCGAAATCATTAAGGCATCGGCCAATTCGGATGGCATATTTTTGTCGCTTACTGAAGGAATCAACAGCACACTTTTGCCAGCACCTAACCATACCCCTACTCTTTTTAATAAGGCTTGCGGTTGTTGTGATAAGCCTTCGATAATGATAAAATCAGCTTCATCGAGTTGCGAATAATTTAAACTACTGCTGGTATTGGATTGAAAGATAAAATCTTCCGATCCTTTGAAGACAAGGGCTTGAGCCGCTTGTGGTTTATCCGATATTGATACCACCCGAATAGCACTGCTGGCCATTAAGGTAAAATAAAAAGAATTATCAAAGGATAAATCTCCATCGTCGAATGTGATCTTGCCTTTTAAATCGCCACTTTCAGCTACTACATACTCAAAGAAGCCCTCTCCAGAAGACCTAGGAGGAAGATCTACGTATGAAATAGAAGACTGTATGGCGTTGATATGCAATTTGAATAATTGTTCTTTTACTTCTTCTTGCCCCGTATTACGGGCCTTGTAAAATATTTTAAGTTTATCGCCTTTCTTTACAACGGGTTTATCGAACCAAACAGAATCGATAAAGACATTGCCTTGTGCTTCGTTTTGTATGGGAATGAGGTAGTACTTCGTCGTAGAATCGAACTCACTTCTTAAAGACCCCAAGGTGCTTTTCTGAAAATCAGAGAAAATGAAACAGTGTTTGTTTTTTTTACCCAACTGATCGGAATCTTTAAAGCGCTTAATGACACTGCTAAGTGAACGTGAGCGAAAGGTAAATTGCTCTTGTGTTAATTTCGTATCGCATAAAGCAGATGAAAGCGTTTGTAAATCGCTCGAACGAAAATCATTGTCCAAAAATTGGTAGCGTGTACTTGCACTGTTTGCTTTCACTAACGCTTGCACACTCATAACCTCCTGCTCAAACAAGGTGCCTTGACCAGGATTGCGTTCCATGCTGTAAGAGTTATCGAAAAACACTTGAAAAGCTAAGCCTTCTTGTTCGCTATTCCAACGGTTTGAACTTGTCCAAAAAGGCATAGCAAAAGCAAAGACTAAAGCCAACAACGCCAAGATACGGGCAGCCAAGATCAACCATTCTTTTATCTTACGTTTCGAATTACTTTCAACAACGAGTTGTTGCAATAAGTGTGTACTGGAAAAATAGATCTTTTTAGCCTTTTGAAGACTAACTAAATGTATGATTATCGGAAGACTAAGTCCCAATAATCCCCAAAGTGCAAAAGGATTCTCAAACGTCATTAAACAAATCTATAAAAAAGACTGAAAAGAGCGGTGATTATTATTTGAAATATTGATTTAAAATTACTAGCTTTTGGCTTTAATTAACGATTAACCTTCAATATAATATGAAAAAGTTTTTTGTATTTTCTTTTGTATCACTGGCTTTAGTGGCTGTGTTATTAAATTTATCCTCTTTTAAGAGCTCAAATTCTTCAACGAACAACATTGGGAAATACATACTGATTGATGTTTATGAAGTTCCAGGTTACCAAGATCCAGGTTTGCACATTCACTACGGTGACAACACCAGTGAATATGTACCCTTCAAAACAATGGATGCTCATAACCACGACGACAACGGTCAAATCATTGTGAACAAAATCAACGAACTAGTAGACAAAGGTTACGTTGTAGAACACGTTGGTGCTGGCTTAGGCGACAAAACAGGTATGATTACTAAAATATTCATGAGAAAAGCGAACTAATACTTCCTCTCCTCTTTCATAGAAAGGTTCAAAACGCTAAGGCATTTTGAACTTTTTTTTATGTATTATACGATGCATATTCTAATTTGATTCCTGTTTGAATAGCCGTACTTTTATGCTTTTAAGATCCCTATCGCATGAAAAACCTCTACAAGTCCAGCTTAAGCCAACAGCGTTTCGATGCCATCATCATCGGTTCTGGATTAGGCGGACTTACAACAGCAGCGTTGTTTGCCAAGAAAGGTAAAAAAGTATTGATCCTTGAAAAGCATTACGAAGCGGGAGGTTTTACTCATACCTTTAAACGTAAAGACTTATCATGGGATGTAGGTGTACATTATGTAGGACAAGTTAATAAACCAGAAGCCTTAATGACAAAGGCCTTTCATTATGCGACAGAAGGAAAACTTCAGTGGGCATCGATGGGAGAAATCTACGACAAAGCCATCATCGACGGTGATGAATACAATTTTGTTTGTGGAGAAGAAAACCAAATACAAGAACTCCTCAAACATTTTCCAAAAGAAGAAACTGCTTTACGAACCTACTTTACCATGGTGAAAAACATGGGTGCTGCTACAAGTATGTTTTTCGGAGAAAAAAGCATGCCTGTATGGTTGAGTAATTTCTTAGGGAAATTACTGCGCAAAAAATTCAACCGCTACTCTGATCAAACGACGTACGAAGTACTCCGAAAACTGACAAGCAATGAAAAACTCATTGCTGTACTTTGTGCACAATGCGGCAATTACGGATTGCCACCCAAACAAAGCAGTTTTGCTATGCAAGCGATGATCGCAGGCCATTACCTCGATGGAGGAAATTACCCTGTTGGAGGAGCCGCTGAAATTCACAAAGCATTGTTGTATACCATTGAAAAATATGGTGGTACGCTGGCCTTAAAAGCCGATGTGCAAGAAATACTCATTGCAAAAAACAAAGCATTTGGTGTACGCTTAAAAAATGGCGATGTACTCAAAGCCCCTATCATTGTGAGTAATGTGGGCGCTCGAAACACGTTTAAAAAACTTGTTCCAGACTTAGCATGTACACAAAAGATTCAACAAGAACTCGATCAGATTAAAGCATCTGTTTCTCATATTTGTTTGTACATAGGACTTGATAGATCCGATGCCGAATTGAATTTACCCAAATACAATTACTGGTTATACAATACATACGATTTCGATCGCTCTTATTCCGAATTTCTTAATGATCCCAAGCTGGACGTACCTTTGGCTTACATTTCTTTTCCTTCAGCAAAAGACCCAGCATGGGATGCAGCACATCCTCATAAAGCTACCATTCAAGTCATTTGTGCCGCTTCATTCGATTGGGTAAAAAAATGGGAAAATACTAAATGGCAAAAAAGAGGCGATGAATACCTCGATTTCAAAACCTATTTTGAACAGCAATTAACAGAACAGGTTTTAAAAGTAGTACCTCAAATTAAAGGACACATCATAGCAAGTGAAATTTCAACACCACTTTCTACCAAGCATTTTAGCAGTTACCAAGAAGGTGAAATCTATGGACTTGAACATACACCCAGACGATTTCGTCTCAATGCCTTGAGAGTACACACGCCGATAAAAGGTTTGTACCTCACAGGTCAAGACATCATCAGTGTAGGCATTGGAGGAGCATTGTTTTCTGGCGTACTCGCCGCATCGAGTATTCTGAAGACAAACTTTCTTTTCGCAATTCAAAAATGGTACAAAAAAGAAAAGGGTTTTGGCAAATGATAAATCATTTGCCAAAACCCTTTTCAATAAATAACTATTGAATACTACTTAGTATAAGAAGTAGTTTATATTCTCTTGTTGAGCTCCAGTAAAGTTAATTTTAAGGAAGCCACTTGTACACTGACTTCCGTTCATTTTTATTTTTTTACCTTCTAATTCATTTTTTACCAAAGTGCTCAGTATTTCACTGTTAGATTGCATAGCTTCTATATGAATACGATTATTGCCATCGATTGTATATTGAACCATTACAGCACCTGCAGGGTTAGTCTTTGCAACCACAGCATGCTGCATCATATTACTCAACTGCTTAGAAACCGAACGCGTATTAATACAGTTACATGTTTCTCCATTGTCTGCCATGGCTAATCCTGATACTCCCATCAAAACAACCATCATTAACGAACTGATTAATAGTCTTTTCATTGTATGTTAGCGTTTAAAGTGAATTAATAATATTAAGTTAATGAAAACTTAACAATTTCATAACATTATGAACGGATAATTTTCCAAAAAGTTTAGCGTAGAAATTGAGAATTAACGTTTTAGGAGATAAATTTAGTACAATAAATTGATTATCAATAAAATAATACAATGTTAAGTTTTTTGACTTACACGAAAAAAGTGAATGGTAATACGAATTAGTGCTTATAAAATGAAGGACAAGGTAGTCGCTTCATTGGCTTATGCTTTTTGAGGTGTGTAGAATGAATGTACGTGATGTTCAATTCATGTGCTCCTCCAGTCCTTGAGGGTGTTAGCGTTGAAACGGTAAGATCGTAACTGTAAGCCATGGAAACATCTTTATACTTCACACCCAACATTAATACTACCGATTCATTATTAATCGCTCCAACATTGTAATTTTTAATTGGAATACCTCTGTACCAAACACCTGCAAGCAACATATCATATTGGCCATAAAGTCCTAAATCCAATTGGTCTGACTTTCCTTGTGCCTTATAATGAAACGTTGGCGTAATGCTCACATCTGGTGCATCGTGCATATAAGCCATATGATGTCCACTAGCTAAAGGAATCCTATAACCACCAGTCAATGCAAATTTCATCGGCAAACGAGCAGATTCTCCATAAACCGATTGATTTGGTGTATTTAAATGGTGAAAACTAATTCCTCCCCAGAGTTTATCTCCGTATAGTAAAGCACCTGCACCTAAATCGGCATAAAATTTCGATGGAGTACCATCAAACGTTGAATCACCTAAATAACCATTACTATCCCATTGGTTTGGAAATGTTAAGCCATTGTAATTAAGGTTTCGGTAAACTCCCCCAGCCTGCAGCCCTGCTCGCACAGAGTACGTTTTAGAAACGGGTATATCGTAAGAATATTGAAGATGAAATTCTTTTGTAGAAAATGTTTTTTTACCGATCCAATCGTTGATGAAATAAAAACCAACACCACTATTATATTTACTAAAAAAATGATCTACTCCAATAAAGGTCGTATTGTAATTGGCATCTAATCCTGGCCATTGTAACCTATTGTGTAAAATGGCCCTCGGTGCATGAGCAGAACCAGCAAAAGCAGGATTTTGATACGTAGGCACATTATAAAATTGAGAGAATTGAATGTCTTGACTCTTTAGCAAAGAAATACTACTCAAACAAAGTAGTATCAACCCTGTTAAACCTAGACTTTTTACATATTTCTCCAAATAACACATCACGTTATGAAATACTTTATATTATATAGGTACGAATATACCAAATAGTTGATCAATTCAAAAACATAAAATTTGAGCTTTTATTCAATCTTTATTAAACCAATCTGTGTATATTTGTTTATAAGAGAAACCCTTATACTCTACTGTGAAACATTGTTTTTTACACCTCATTATACTTCTTTTTACTATTAACCCTAAAGGTCATGGTCAGTCTTTGAATATGAGAGAACTTATTCAATTGGAAGCCGAGGCAAACCGTGAATACCAAAACTTAAATTTTCACGAAGCTTTACCTTTATACCTTAAACTGGACAGTATACAAGCCCATAATCCAAACTACCTCTTTCCTATTGGTGTTTCCTATGTATTTTTTAATGAAGCACAAAAGGCCATTCCTTTCTTAGAAGCCTGTATCGACAAAAAAGAAATCAGCACGGCTTCATTAGACTATTATTTAGCACGTGCTTACCACCTTAATGCTCAATTTGATAAATCCATCGAATCCTACACAAAATACAAAGATTTCTTTGCCTCTAAAAAATCAAAACGCCATCAAGCTTTATTTGATGACATCGACCAACAAATTGCCTACTGTAACAATGGGAAAGACTTGTACTGCAAACCCGTTAATGTTAAAATTGCAAACCTAGGCCCTTTCATCAACAGTCAATACCCTGAATATGCTCCCGTTATTTCTGGGGATGAAAGAGAAATCATACTGACATCCAGCAAACCTAATACAACAGGCGGTCAAAGAGATTATGCGTCGGATGGCCACTATTTCGAAGATGTCTACATTAGTACGCATAACGGTCAAAAATGGGAAGAAATCAGCAGCATCGGCGATAGCATAAATACCAACGATCACGATGCAAGTGTGGCTTTATCTTCTGATGGTAAAAACTTAATCACGTATCGTTATTCAGAAGCAAATATTTTGAGTGCAGGATCTGGAGATTTATACTTAAGTACGTATAGCAATTTTAATTGGACAAAAGCGCAAAAACTACCCTTTTGCGAAAAAGACCATTGGGAATCGAGTGCCACATTTTCTAAAGATGCTAGTCAAATTATTTACAGCAGCAATAAAGAAGGCGGACAAGGAGGATCAGATTTATACAGCATTTATAGGAACTCAAACGGAGCATGGTCAATCCCTGTTTCTTTAGGAACAGCCATCAATACGAAGTTCGATGAAGACGCTCCTTTTTTAGCACCCGATGGCAAAACCTTATATTTCTGTTCTAAAGGTCATAAAAGTATGGGAGGATACGATGTATTTGTATCACACCTGTCAGATGAGACCTTGATGTGGTCAGTTCCTGAAAACATTGGCTACCCGCTCAATACGCCTCACGATGATGTGCATTACTCTTGGAGTGCTGATGGTAAACGTGTTTACTTCTCTGCAATAAGACCTGAAGGTTATGGAGATAGAGACATTTATGTGGGTGAATTTATTGTTGAAACAAAAGATACCGTTTCATCTTTCTTTACCTTATTAACGGCATCTGTTACAGACGCTATTTCTCAAAGTATGTTAGCGGCAACCCTAAAAATATACGAACTCGATGCAGACGGCAGCACAACCAGTAATATCAAAGAATATGACTTCTCTTTAGACATCAAATCAAAATCTATTGAATTGATGAAAGGAAAAAAATACCTGATGGTTGTTGAATCAAAAGGTTATAAAGCCTATACTGAAAATATCGACCTGTCTGTTCCTGAAAACACCAACATCGAAAAACTATTTTCCATGTACAAAGAAGAAGAATAAAATACAGCATCTTTATTTTTTATTTTTATCGTACTTCTTCTTTGTCCTGAATTCTTTTTCTAGTATCTTTTTAAATCTAAAATCTATTAAAATAATAATCATGATGAAAAAACTATTTCTTATCGTTTTACTTTGCTGTGGAGTAATGGGTTTTAGTACTGCACAGACTTTACCTGTTGACCAAGGCACTAATAAAATAACCTACCTCGAAGTTGTAGATGCTACAGGCGTCACTCCTGAAGATTTAGGAAAAGTGGTAAAAGAATGGGCCACAAAACAAGGCTTTACCAATAAGGAAGACGCTGCTGAAAAATTGGTATACGATGCCTTCAGTAACGTTGAATACCCTGGTGTATCAGGTAGTACAATAGAAAAAGGTAAAGTTAAATTTACCTTGTCTGTATTTTTCAAAGGGGGAAAATACCGTTATATCTTAACGGATTTTGTACACGAAGGCGATGTTAAAACAAAAGCAACCGGTGGTAAATTAGAAAACATAAACCCAGATTGTGGAGCTATCAAAATGTCAGGTAAAGGTTGGGTAACCATCAAAAACAAAACCGCATCGAACATGAAAGTTTTAACAGACGACTTGAAAAGAGTAATCAAAGAATTCCAAAACGATCCAGCGAATAAGTCTGATTGGTAGTTTATTTTCAGTTTACAGTAGACTTAAGCAGAAGCCTCTTTTGTAGTATACAAAAGAGGCTTCTGCTTTTTTATTATCCCTACTGCCTACTGTCAACTGTCTACTGCTTACTCTTTATTATCATCCCCAATTTTTTAATGGCTTCTCTCGTTTTCGTTTCATCTGTATTGGAGAAATTAAAACGAGCAGTTTGTCGATTCGGATGACTCACATAAAATGTTTCTCCTGGAACAAAGACAATACCCTCTTTCATACTCAACCTTAGTAAATCCATCGCGTTTATTGACCCTGGAAATTCTATCCACAAAAACATACCGCCTTGAGGAATGTGGTACGTTATCCCTTGAGGAAAAAACTCCTTCATCGCTTTCAACATGGTATCTCTACGTTGTCGATACAAGTCCTTTATCTTTTCAATGTGTTGGTCTAATAGGCCTTCTTGACTTACATAATCATATACAATATGTTGATCAAGGTTAGACGAATGCAAGTCTGAAGCTTGCTTTAAGACAGTCAATTTAAGAATGATCTCTTCCGACGCTAATGCCCAACCGATGCGAATACCCGGCGCTACAATTTTAGAGAATGAGCCCAACACAATGGTACGTTGAGAATGCATGCTGTACAATGACGGTATCCTATCCTGATCAAATCTGATCTCTCCATAAGGATCATCTTCTATAATGTACGTATTCGAGGTCTTGAATACCGAAGCCGTGTCTAAGCGAGAACTTAAACTGTGTTGTCCTCCTGTGGGATTTTGATAATTGGGAATCGTATAAAAGAATTTCACCATACGCGATTGCAAAACACTCCTCAATTGCTTTGGGTCTGGACCGTCTTCATTCAATTCAACTTCCAATATTTCTGGACTGTATTGACTAAAGCATTGTATGGCTCCCAAATAAGACGGACGTTCCATGAGAATCGCATCGCCAGGATCTAAAAACAATTTGCTGATTAAATCGAGTGCTTGCTGCGATCCACTGGTGATTAAAATTTGCTCTGGAGTAACATCCAAGCCTTGTTCTGTTTTATACCGCTGAGCGATGTATGCACGCAAAGGGTAGTACCCTTCTGTATTGGTATACTGAAGGGCTTGCGTCCCTGATTGAATCAATACACGGTATGCAGAGGCTGCTAATTGCTCCTTTGGGAATAAACCCGGTTCTGGCAATCCTCCTGCAAAAGAAATGACACCTTCTTGACCTGCGGCTTTTAAGATATCTCGTAAAAAAGATGATTTTACAGATTCAGCTCTTGCCGAAAAAGGTGAAGTATGTTCGTTGAATGTCATAAAGATATTGTTTTAATAATAATGGAAATAAAAAAGCCCGAACAATGTGTCCAGGCTTTGAGTGAAGAAGAGTATACACAATACATTCATCATCCTGCCCGGGAAAAAGCATAGACCACACTTGCCACGACGGCTAGTAGAAAATGAAGGTTTGTAAATAGTACTGATAACATATCTTAAAATAAGAGTATAAAAAAACACCTGGCCTTAAAGGGCCAGGTGTTTCGATTTATTGGTTAAACAATACCTCTATACCTGGCTCGTAATAAGCACAGCCACCACGACTAGAGCCGCAAGTAGAAGAGAATGATTGTTGTGTGTTGTCGTATTCATGTCCTAAAGGTAAAAAAAAGTAAATAGAGTGTATACTTTTAGTTTGATTTTTTTCTGAATAGCTCTTTAGAAATATAAAATATCCCCTTTTTGAATTACAAACATAATTTTTGAAAGTAGAAACAGCGCTATTACTTCATCAAAAACTTGCGTACTATAAACTTGTAGAACTTAGGAAACAATCGTCTTCCATAGAAAAACAGGTGCGCATGCTTGGGAAATCGTATGGTTTCAGAATTTGCATGCAGCTTGTTTAAAATAATTATTGCCGCATCACGACTGCTTAACTTAGAAGCGGACACTATTTTTTGCGCAGCATCTACTATTTCTTGATCTCCTTTACTGTGTTGTAAAATAGAAGACTGAAAAAACGTGGGCGTTACACACGTCACATGTATATTGGTCTTTGACAATTCGTGCGAAAGTGTCTCTGACAAGGAAATAACACCCGCTTTCGTAACATTGTACGGACTCATCTTCGGTAAATTAGCAATACCAGCCATACTGGCCATGTTCACAATACAACCCGCATTAGCTTTCTGTAAAAACGGTAATACAACATGAGTAGCCGCAATGACCGATTTTAAATTCACATCAATGATCCAATCCCAATGTGTCAAATCATAGTTTTGAAAGAGCGTACCTTCTCCTACTCCAGCATTATTAAATAAAATATCTACACCATCATGACGGGTACAAAAATGCACGATACAAGATTCAAATAAGGATCGGTTGGTGATATCAAAAGCATGTATTTCTACCAAATCAGCACCTAAGTTTTCAAGAGCCTTACATTGAAGATCAATGGCCAAGACATGCCATTCATTGGCTACTAATAACTGCGTAAGCGCTAAGCCCAAACCACTTCCTGCTCCAGTAATGATGGCGCGTTTCTTAGGATATGAAAAATTAAGTTTAGGAAATTGCATGGGTCTTATCTAATACTTAAATCATATTGTCTTAAACTTCCTTAGTGCCTACTAATTAAAAAGCCAGCAATAAGCTGGCTTTTTAATTAGAGTATTGCTCTCTCTATTTATTACATTGTTTTCAATTCTGCTACTAATTCCGTCAATGCTTTTTTAGCATCGCCAAAGAACATGCTCGCTTTCGGATCGTAGAACAATAAGTTGTCGATACCCGCATAACCAGCACTCATACTACGCTTATTAATAATGATGTGCTTTGCACGGTCTACTTCCAATATCGGCATGCCATAAATTGGAGAAGAAGGATCTGACTTCGCCGCAGGGTTTACCACGTCGTTCGCTCCTACTACCAATACAACATCGGTATGGTCAAAATCAGGATTGATCTCATCCATCTCAATCATTTTATCGTAAGACACATTCGATTCTGCTAAAAGCACATTCATGTGTCCTGGCATACGACCAGCAACCGGGTGAATAGCATACTTCACTTCCACTCCTCTTTCTTCTAACAACAATTCCAATTCATGAATGACATGTTGAGCTTGCGCTACAGCCAATCCATAACCCGGTACGATGACTACTTTTTTACTGTAGTTCATTAAGATCGCTAAATCTGTTACCGAAATATCTTTTACAGAACCCGTCACTTCTGGGCCACTTCCTTTTGCACCGCCACCGCCAAAGGCTCCGAAGATTACATTGCTCAAGGGTCTGTTCATCGCTTTACACATCACCAATGTCAAAAGTGTTCCAGCAGAACCTACTAAGATACCTCCTGTTAACATGACTTTGTTGTCGTATAAGAAACCACCGAACGCTGCTGCTAAACCAGTGAATGAGTTCAAAAGAGAAATAACAACAGGCATGTCTGCACCTCCAATAGGAATAGTAAACAAGATACCGTATACGATAGCTACTGCAAATAAGGCATACAAAATGAATGCACTCGTTGGTTGAGCATACACCACATAAGCACCAAAGGCAAAAACGAAAATCATAAACACCGTATTAATGATGTTATAAGCAGGAAGTCTTAAGGGCTTATTCATAGTGCCATTCAATTTCAAGTAGGCAATAACACTACCGCTAAAAGAAACACTACCAATAATTAATCCTGCTACAATAGGAATCAAAGCACCCGTATTACCCATGTTATGATGGTATTCCATTAAACCAATGATGGCTGCACATGCACCTCCCATACCATTAAACATCGAAACGAGTTCAGGCATTTTAGTCATCTGTACATTCTTTGCGGTAAGCCAACCGATGACTGTTCCTACAGCAATGGCACCGAAAATCAATACATAAATAATGCTTGGCACTGCAAAATTCTCTACCAAGACACCTGCTGCATCTTTTTTCTCAAACAAAACAATGGTACCGACAATGGCAACAAACATACCAACGGCGCCGATCAAATTTCCTTTACGTGCTGTCTTGGCATTGCCCATCATCTTCAATCCAATGATGAAGGTGACCGAACCGATCAAGTAGCAAATTTCTAATAATGACAATTTCATGGGATACTAAATCTATACGTTACGTTTTATTTCTTTTTGAACATTTCTAGCATACGGTCTGTCACTACAAAACCTCCTACTACATTCAATGTACCAAGTACAACCGCTAAAAAGCCTAATGTCAAGCTTGCATAGTCATCGATGCTAACATTAAGCATCACATAAATAGCACCGACAACAACAACCCCGTGAATGGCATTAGCACCAGACATCAAAGGGGTGTGCAATACTGTCGGCACATTACCGATGACTTCAATTCCTACAAATACTGACAGGATGATAAAATAGATCATTGAAATATGATCTGTAAATAAAGCTAAAATTGATTCCATACTTATTTTTTTTAAGACGATAAAACTTATTTAAGCGACGCGTGCATCACTTGTCCTTGGTGAGTGATAAGACTTCCTTTCGTAATATCTTCTTCCATTTCCCATTTGAAGCCGCTGTTATCCGATAGGTGTAACAATAAAGTAGCAATGTTTTTTGCATACAAATCACTTGCATTCATAGGCAGTAAACTTGGAATATTACCTTCACCTATTATCGTTACGCCATGTTTCACCACGGTTTGATTCAATTCACTACCAACAACATTTCCTCCTTGCTCAACAGCCATGTCCAAAATCACAGAGCCAAACTTCATGCTCTTTACCATGTCTTCTGTCACCAGTAAAGGCGCCTTTTTACCAGGTATCAAAGCAGTCGTAATTACGATATCGGCTTCTTTCACATGTTTCGATACCAGCTCTTGTTGTTTTTTCAAAAAGTCATCTGAAAGTCCAGTTACATAGCCGCCTTCAATTTTAATTGAAGCATCACCTTGTACACTGATGAATTTACCACCCAAAGATTCTACTTGTTCTTTCGTCTCTGGTCTAATATCACTCACTTCTACTACTGCACCTAAACGTTTGGCTGTCGCAATGGCTTGTAGACCTGCAACACCAGCACCAAAGATGACAACTTTCGAAGGACGAATCGTTCCTGCTGCAGTAGTCATCATCGGAAATATTTTACCCAAGGCATTCGCCGCCATGATCACGGCTTTGTATCCAGCCAAATTGGCCTGAGAACTTAAAGCATCCATTTTTTGAGCCCTCGAAATACGAGGTACTGCATCCATAGAGAAAGCTGAAACACTAGCTTTCGCACATGCTTGTACCAAATCAGGATTGGTAGCAGCCCATAGAAAAGAAATTAAAACAGCATCTTTTTTCATTTGCGCCACTTCATCTACCGAAGGAGCATTTACTTTGAGCACAACATCTGCTGAGCTGTAAAGTGTTTTTGCATCTTGTACAATACTCGCACCTGCTGAAGTATAAGATTCATCGTTAAAAAACGAATCAAGTCCTGCACCAGACTGAATCTGAACAGAAAACCCTTTTTTTGTCAAATCTTTAACCACATCTGGAGTTAAAGCAACTCTATTTTCTTTAAGCTTTGTTTCTTTAGGAACGGCAATAATCATAGCATCTGTTTATAAAACGTACAAATAAAGATACGACTAATTCATAATTAGAAAAATTAATCTTATCCACCCTGTTTCTCCTAGAATACAAGGGAACCCAAAGCCATATTGAACGTATAGTTTAAATAGCCACCCGCCTCAAAACATGAAAAACTTAATAATCAGCCCACTAAGGTATACCCTTAGCTTAGTATTCTTTGTATCTATTGCTATAAACAGCTTTTCGAGTACTCAAAAAAGTACAGAACGATATAATCATAATTATAATGACAAGGATAAAAAAGAATTGATTTTAAAAGCACATGCCAATGCAGAACTGTTTGATAAAGGGAACAAAACAAAAAAAGCCATCACCGAATTAGAAAACATCTTAACGCTAGCTGAATCACTAAACGAAGAAGCACTACTAGAAAGAACGTACGAGCTGTTATGGCAATTCAATAAAAAAGCAAACAATAAAAAGAAAACAGTAGAATATTCCGCACTCTATAATCTCACTAAAACAACCCGAGAAAATAAATCCCTCGAAGAAAAGAATAGCAAAACAGAACAATTGCTCAATAAAAGCACCAATGATATCACCACTTTAAAAAAAGAAAAAGTAATTACAGCACATGTTATAGACTCTACCAATCATCAACTCTTGGTAACAAAAGACTCTTTAGGCATCTTAGATCTTATCAATAGAAATAAACAAGGTGAGATCATTTTATTGAATAAAGAAAAACAACTTAAAGATTTAAAAGTAAAAGAACAAGCCTTACTGATTAAAGAAGAAGAAGCTCTTCAGCGCTTTACATGGGTACTCGTAGGCTCTTTAGTTTTAGGCATCATCACACTCAGTACGTTGGCTTTCTTTATTTATAAAAATCTTCAACAAAAGAAGAAACACAATGTACAACAAGAGGTACAATTACAACTGATACAACACCAACACGACAACATTACCATGTCGATCAATTATGCGCAACGCATTCAAAATTCTATGTTGCCGCATCAAAGTGGTTTAGCACAATTTATTCCAGATTCCTTTATCCTCTTTAAGCCAAAAGACATTGTTAGCGGTGATTTCTATTGGATATACAATACCGAAACAGGCGAAGCTGTAAACGAACTCGATGTTGATTCCATTCAACCCTTTGTTCAACATCAACGCAGCTCAAAAATCATCATTGCTGCTGTCGATTGCACGGGTCACGGTGTACCTGGTGCTTTCATGTCAATGATTGGTTTTAATTTACTCAATACCATCGTAAGTAAAGACATCCACGAACCTCATCTCATTTTATCAGAACTCAACAAAGGTGTTCATCATGCTTTACAACAACACCGTACTGAAAATAAAGACGGCATGGACATGGCAATTTGCAGCATTGATAAAATCAATAAAACAATCGAATTTGCCGGAGCTAAAAACCCCATGATCGTGATTAAAAATGGCGAACTAGAAGTGATAAAAGGCGATAAAGATGCCATTGGAGGATCTCAAGGTGGAGCAAACAGAACCTATACCAAACATACGATAACCATTGACCAACCGACTACGATCTATTTATTATCAGATGGGTACGAAGATCAATTTGGTGGACCTGAAGGTAAAAAATTCATGATAAAAACTTTAAGAGAATTGTTGCTTAAAATTCACCAAGAGCCCTTTGAACAGCAAAAAGAAATACTCAATCAAACCATTGAGGCTTGGAAAGGCAGAACAGAAAAACAAATTGATGATATCTTACTGATGGGCATGAGGGTAGAATAACTACCTTGTATAATATGCGAAAATATATTTATCTTCGTCTTATACATTGACACCTATGGCTTATTATATCATCGCTCCACTCCTTTATTTAATATCCTATTTACCGTTTCGCGTTTTATACATCCTATCTGATATCATTTACTTTTTTTTATATCGTGTCTTTGGGTATAGAAAAAAAGTGGTGCTAGAAAATCTAAGAAATTCATTTCCTGAAAAGTCAGAGGCAGAAATCAATTTAATATGCAGTAATTTTTACCGCTATTTCTGTGACCTGATCTTAGAAACAATTAAAACGATAACGATCAGTCCTGCTGTTTTAAATAAGCATGTAACCATAAAGGACGAGTCTATTTTTAAACATTATTTCGAAAAAAATCAAAGCGTTATTGTCGTAATGGGTCACATGGGAAATTGGGAACTAACGGGTGCACGATTTAGTCAGTCGGCTTATCACAAACTCTATGTTGTCTACCATCCATTAACGAATAAAAAATTCAACCAACTCGTATACCATATGCGTACACGATTAGGTAATGGCTTATATGCCATGAACGAAGCATTGAGAGGCATGTTGCGTGACCGAGACAAAGTGACCATTACAGCTTTCATTGCAGACCAAACCCCTTTCCCTGAAGGTGCTTACTGGACAACCTTCTTAAACCAAGATACGCCTGTTTTTAAAGGCACAGAAAAACTAGCCATGAAACTCAACTACCCTGTTGTTTATGCGTCTGTGAAAAGAGTTAAGCGTGGTTTGTACGACATCAAATTTGAGCTATTATCTGACAACCCAAAAACTTGCTCTGAAAATGAAATCTCTGAACTCCATACCAAAAAATTAGAAGTAGACATCAAAGCCCAACCGGAGATTTGGTTATGGACACACAAACGTTGGAAGTATAAACGAGTTGACAGTAAGTAGTAGACAGTAAGCAGAAAACAAAAAAGAGCCTATTTAATATTAGGCTCTTTTTTGTTGGTATATAATTTTGCAGAACACACTACTTATTTACGATTTCCTGTCCACTGCTTACTGCTGCCTAATGCTTATTGATTATCCTGCGAATATTGATAAGCCAAGCGGTATGCTTTATCGTAATAAATACCGAGGTTTTGCCAATCGAAATGTTCCGATGAGTTTTCTGCCCTATTACGTTGAGAAATACGTTCTCTTCTCGATTGGTGTACAAACTCAAACAATTGGTTAGCCAATTGTTCTGCCGCGTCGTTAAAACTTTGCGTTCTGCGGTTTACAACATAAATTCCTTTTTCTTCATTGTTTGGAATATTGTTTAATACATAGTCACCAAAGCCAGATAGGTCACTGGTTACAGTAGGTACTCCAGATGCGATACTTTCCAATGGGGTATAACCCCAAGGCTCGTAATAGCTGGGGAATACACCCAAGTGACAGCCTCTTACAAACTGTCCGTAGTCCATACCAAACAAAGGATTAGAAGAACTGATAAAATCAGGATGGTAAACTACTTTTACTTTATCGTCTGCATTGTTGACTAAATTGGCTTGACGAAGAAATCCGAGTATTTCATCTTGTGCATCATACACTAAATTATGCGTTACTACAATCGGTAATTCATGTGTTTTCCAGGTTAATAAATTTCTTCTTAACCTCAACTTCCAATAATCATCCACAAAATTACTCAAATCAGGAAGCTTTAAATCTTCCGAAGCAGAAGCCGCTTCAAATAATTGTTCATGTACTCGTTCTACAATTTCATCGCAAGTATGTCTGATCTCTTCCATGACAGCACGCGATTGCAACACCAATGGATTGATGGTATGAAAAGGCTGCTTGGTAATAAAAAACATTACTACCGTCATGTCTAAACCCGCTTCTTTCATTTTCCAATTCAAACGAGACAAGGCTTCCAAAGTCATGTCAAAACCTTTGTTGCGGTATTCGTAACGACCAGAAGTGAAAAAGTAAAGTGTTTTGTCTAAATCAAATTTATAGCTCTGAAAAAAGTGTCCGATGATAAATTGATTGATCTTATTTTTATAGTCTTTGTGTAAATTTTGAAACTCATGCAACGCTGTAAATCGTTCTATATTCAAGCCATTAGGAAGAATTAAATCAGGCGTTCTGCCTAACAAATACGTACATTCTTTAGCCGTTACCTCACTTACTGTTGTAAATACATTCGCTCCGTGTGCAGCAGCACGTTCTATAAACACTTGAGGTTCGATATTGAAGTTTTTCGCTTCATTCATCCAATCGAAATACGGCAAGTGATCGTAAAAATTGCCGTCGTTCATGGCCAAATACCTACCCAAGATCGTCGCATGTGTAGTGAAGATGGTAGCGATTGGAAGATTTTCATAACGAATTTCTGGTATCGCTGTTCCGACCATCCATTCATGAAAATGCGCAATGATTTGTTTCTCTTGTTGAATTTCTTGGTGCAGTGCTGCAAAAAATTCTTTCGCAGTATAACCAAAGGCAATCACTTGATTCAATAAGTCATCGCTATCTGCTACAGCAATGGCATGATGTTCCCAAAGAAAATACTTGATTTCACCCAAGCGATTGTATACACTGTAAGGATTGATGAGTACAACTTTTGGACGACCCGATACTAACCAGTAGCCGTAATGCGCTTCGATTCCTTTTTCTCTTAACCGAAGTACCGCTCTACCAATGGGGTCGTTGTAATCTTCAATCGGCTCAAACTCTGCTGATGCTTTGGCAGGGAAATAAGGACCGACTAAACAATAATTATCCTTCCAGATCTCCATCATTGTGGGTACTTTAGAACGGATAACGGTATAAATACCTCCTACTTGGTTACATACTTCCCAAGCTACTTCGACCAATTGCGAAGACGTAATATAATTTCCAGACATTGAAAAAGGTTTAATATAGGTAATTGTACGACGGAAAGACGTCTTCGTTACAAGCTAATCTATATTTTTTTGAACTACAAAATTATTTTGCTCTGGAAAATAAGCCAAAAGATGATTCATTCCCTCTTTTTGAAAAACACAACCGTTGTCAATGTCAACTTGAAAGTTTAGCGCTTGCTCTCTGATCATCTTTTCAATGGCTGTTAGCGCCATGGGTGTATGACCATAAATAACAGTCTTATAATCAATTAAGTCTGGATTAACTACCATGCCCCGCATCCAATACATCGATTCTTTATCTTTCAAGGGCTGAGGTATAGCAAAATTAAGCCCTGCATGTACAAAGATAAATTGACTTTCGACATGATAGTCTTTTAAGCTTTTCATTAAATGAACGTAGCGTTCGGGAATATCTTTTACCTCTGTAATGTCAAAGCTTTTCAACGTTGCATCTCCACCTGCATTGATGATCCAACGAGGAATTGCCGTATCGTCTTGAAGGGCATCCAATAACATTACCTCGTGGTTCCCTTTCAGCAAGGTAATTGTATATCCTCTTTCTGTATAATCAAAAATAAGGTCCAACACTTGCTTAGAGCGTGAGCCTCGATCAATGTAGTCACCCAACAAAACCAGGTGGTCTTGAGTTGTAAATGCTATTTTCTCTAATAAGGCTTTAAAGGTTAAACAACAACCGTGTATGTCCGATATAGCGATTAACCTTCCCATGTTTACAGCATGTCTACTATTTCAGCGGACATTGGCTTTACAGAAGATGGATAAAATTTCAACAAGACTCCATTCTCATCGATCAAGTACTTACAAAAATTCCATGCAGGTGCTTTATCGTTCCATCCGTTTTTAGCTGGATCTGTTAACCATTGGTAAATGGCATCGGTGTCTTGTTTAATGTTCACCTTTTCCATCAATTGAAAAGTCGTGTGAAATTTGGTGCTGCAAAACTGTTGAATCTCCTCTTCTGAACCAGGCTCTTGACCGCCGAAGTCATTGCAAGGAAATGCTAAAATTACAACTTTATCACCGTGCTTTTTATGCAGAGCTTCTAGGTCTTCGTACTGAGGAGTGAAACCGCATTCAGAAGCGGTATTAACGATCAATACTTTCTTGCCCTTGAGTTGAGCTAAGTCATACGCTTTACCATCAAGTGCATTCACTTTAATGCCATAAAAACTCTCTTTCGCATCTTTCAAGGGCGCATCCTTCAAATTACTGGCAGGATTAGATTTTGTACTTCCTCCAAAACAAGAAGAAAAGAACATGAGTAGAGAATAGCCTAAGCCCATAGTTGTCATTTTTAAGTTATTTTTTGAATTCATAGGAATTACATTTTTTCAGGAACAATTACTCCTAATAACAACATAGCCTCTTTAATTGTTTGCTTAGTCAAAGAAGAAATAACCAAACGAACATCTTGCTCTTCTTTGGTATTATTACCTATGATGGGTACTTCATTGTACATGCGGTTAAATTCTTTCGCCAAAGCAAAGACATAATTCGCTAGAAGCGCTGGAGAATAAGCTTCTGCTGCTTCAGCAAGGGTAACAGGAAACTGTTTTAACAAGGTCAATACACTTCGCTCCGATTCAGACCAGGCATAGACCGAAGAAAGTGTATTCGCTTCAGGCATAACATTTAATTGTAATGCTTTTCGAATGATGGCTGCTATACGAGCATGTGTATATTGTATAAACGGTCCCGTATTGCCTTGAAACTCGATCGATTCCTCAGGATTGAATAACATCGATTTCTTGGGATCCACTTTGAGTAAGAAATACTTTAAGGCTCCTAATCCCAATTGATGGTAAAGCATTTTGGCTTCATCACTAGAGAAGTCACCGATCTTACCCAACTCGCGTGTTCTGGCTTCAGCAGTATCAACCATTTCCTTCACCAAGTCATCGGCATCGACTACCGTTCCTTCGCGCGATTTCATGCGACCAGAAGGCAAATCAACCATGCCGTATGACAAGTGAAACATGCCATCGGCATAAGGTCTCCCTAATTTCTTTAGTATATGTTTTAATACCACAAAGTGGTAATCTTGTTCGTTTCCTACAACATAAATCGAACGGTTAATCCCAAACTCCTTATACTTAAGATCGGCAGTCCCCATGTCTTGCGTGATGTATACAGAAGTACCATCGCCACGCAAGACCAATTTCTGATCCAAGCCTTCTGCCGTTAAGTCAATCCATACGGAGTTGTCATCTTTCTTAAAAAATACTCCACTCGCCAATCCTTCCTCTACCGTTGTTTTACCCAATAAATACGTATTGGATTCATAATACATTTTATCGAAATCAACACCAATGTTACGGTAGGTTTCATCAAAACCAGCGTAAACCCAAGTGTTCATGGTCTTCCATAAGTCAATCGTCGCTTGATCTCCTTGTTCCCAAAGCAACAGCATGTCCTGAGCCGCCAACATGATGGGTGCTTTTTTCTTAGCTTCATCCTCTGTCATCCCCTGCTCTATTAAGGTTTTTACCTCTTTGCGTAAAGCAGCATCAAACAAGACATAATATTTCCCTACCAAATGATCCCCTTTCAAACCGGAGCTTTGAGGTGTTTCACCCTTTCCTTCCAGCTGATAAGCAATCATGGATTTGCAAATGTGAATTCCTCTATCGTTGACCAAATTTGCTTTGATCACATCGTAGCCACAGGCTTTAAGAATTTCAGAAATAGAATACCCGAGAAAATTATTACGTAAATGTCCTAAGTGCAAAGGCTTGTTGGTGTTGGGAGAAGAATATTCTACCATCACTTTAACCCCTTTACCTTGAGTAGGTTTGGGGATGCCTTGTAAGAAATAACCATTCAGAAGTTGTGACCAGTATTCTTCGCTCAACACCAGGTTCAAAAAGCCTTTCACCACATTAAAAGCAGAAATGCCTTCTACTTCTGCCACTAAATAAGCGCCGAGTCCATTTCCCAAATCGTCGGGCTTCATGGCTGTCGCTTTCAAAAAAGGAAAAAGCACGAAGGTCAAATTTCCTTCAAACTCTTTTTTCGTTTCTTGTAATACCAACTGAGCTTCAGGAACATCAATTGTAAACTGGGCAGCAAAATAAGACTTAATCGCTGCGGCTATTCTCTTTTCCATGTATTAGACTATTCTCAAAATCGAACGTAAAAATGCTAAAAAATCGGTTAATATCCACCTGATAAGAAAGAGAAACAGAAACAGAAACAGAATGAGAGCGAAGAATGCAACTTCGTTCTCCGATCTCTTTCTGTTTCTGCCGACCTGTTTCGTGTCTCACGAACCAGCCCCTGCTCATCTCCATGGTCTGTGGCACACAGACCATTCCCTTAATTACAGAAGTGTTCTGTGTGCCACAGACCTCGGAGAGCACCTTGCTGAATATCATTATTGTATTAAATAGTACGCTCGAGCTTGGAGAAACATGCATTTTAATGCATTATTGCGACAAATTAAATTGAACAGATGGACAGGTACATAGATCTTATTGACCAAACCTTTTATTTCCCAACCGAGGAATTCCAATTAAAAGACAACGAACTTTCTTTTAACGGTGTTCCGTTGATGGAAGTAATTGAAAAATACGGCACGCCTTTAAAGCTAACCTATCTCCCAAAAATCGGATCGCAAATACAAAAAGCTAAAAAGTATTTTAACGATGCCATTCAAAAGAACAATTACCAAGGCACTTATACTTACTGCTACTGCACAAAGTCTTCGCACTTTCAATTTGTATTGGAAGAAGCTTTGAAAAACGACATACACATTGAAACCTCTTCTGCTTTTGATATTTCTATCGTAAGAATACTTCACGACAAAGGAAAAATATCGAAAGATACTTTTGTATTGTGCAACGGCTATAAAAAAGACCTGTACACACAAAACATCTGCGACTTGATCAACGATGGCTTCAACTGTATTCCTATTCTCGATCACTTAGAAGAAATTGAAGACTACGAAACTGGCGTGAACGGAAATTGCAACTTCGGCATTCGCATGGCTGCGGATGAAGAACCAAAGTTTGAATTTTACACGTCTCGTTTGGGTGTTCGTTATAACGATGTCATCGATTTTTACAACAACAAAATCGCTACAAACCCTAAGTTCAAATTAAAAATGATGCACCTGTTTATCAATACAGGCATCAAAGATACTACATACTACTGGAGTGAATTAAGACGCTTCTTAAACAAATATTGCGAGTTAAAAAAGATCAACCCAGACCTGGACTCTATTGACATTGGTGGAGGTTGGCCCATTAAAACTTCCGTTCATTTTGATTATGACTATGCTTACATGGCCGATCAAATTGTACAAACGATTAAAAAAGTCTGTGAAGAAAATGGCGTTCCTACACCAAACATCTTTACGGAGTTCGGAAGTTTCACCGTTGGAGAAAGTGGAGCAGCTATCTATTCCGTATTGGGCTCTAAACTACAAAACGATAAAGAAGAATGGTACATGATCGACAGTTCGTTCATCACTACCTTACCTGATGTATGGGGCTTAAATCAAAAATATTTGTTGCTTCCAATCAACAATTGGAATAAGCCTTACAGCAAAATAAAACTGGGTGGCATTACATGCGACAGCCAAGATTATTACAATGCAGAAGCGCATCAAAACATGGTATTCATGCCTCGTTTTGATCAGAACGAAAAACAATACATTGGATTTTTCCATACCGGTGCTTACCAAGAATCGCTGGGGGGATACGGAGGTATACAACATTGCTTAATCCCAGCACCAAAACACGTGTTGATCGACAAAGATGCCGATGGAAAATTCAGCTACAAACTATTCGCTGAAGAACAAAAGAAAGAAAGCATGTTGAAAATATTGGGTTATATCTCTTGAGATACAATCCACTGAGCAGCTTCCAATAAATTATGACATACATGAAGGGCTTCCTCAGCGGGATGCCCTTCCTCGTGTATATGCACAGTCTTAAGGCCCAACTTTTTTGCAGGCACTAAATCTCTACCACGGTCTCCTACCATGTACGATTTAGAAATATCAATACCGTGTTTTGCAATCGCTTTTTCAAACAACAATGAACCCGGTTTACGTCCCAAAGAACGTGTAAACGTTTGATGGTATGGACTGTAAAAAATATCATCGATGGCATGATCGGTTAACTCATGCATATAGGCATGACACTTAGCCACATCTTCATGGGTATAAATTCCTTTTGCAATACCCGATTGGTTCGTGATGAGTACTAAGAAATAACCTTTTGATTTTAGCAAAGCTAAAGCTTCTTTTACCCCTTCTACCAATACAAATTGCTCTACCTTGTAGGTATAATTTACATCGTCTACATTAATTACACCGTCTCGGTCAAGGAATACACATTTCATAGGTAAAGAATCTAAATTGATTTGTTGAGAGATATCAATATACTTTTCACTCCGTGTAAAATTAGTTAATATTGGATAAAATCACGTTCATATGATCGCAATTATCGGAGGAGGTATTTCAGGACTGTCCTTGGCTTACTACTTACAAAAACAGCATAAGCCTTATATCCTTCTGGAATCCAATACTGTAGCAGGTGGATACATACAAAGTGAAACCTTAGCAGACGTAGTCTTAGAGAAAGGGCCTAATTCCATCTTAGCCGATGAGTTTGTCTTTCAATTTTTAAAAGAACTCGGTTTAAGCGACGACATTGTTAAAGCCAACAGCATCAGTAAAAATCGATTTGTCTATAAACAAGGAAAGTACCGAGCATTACCATCGGGCCCGATTAGCTTATTATTTAGCTCCTATTTTTCGTTTTCACAACGCTTTAAAATACTGAGTGAATTTTTCAATTCCTCAAAGCCAAAAGCCAACATCAGTTTATACGATTTGGTAGAAAGCCGTTTCGGTAAAGAAGCAGCAGACTATGCCTTAGACCCTTTCGTTTCGGGAGTATATGCTGGTAATCCCAAAGAACTCTTGGCCGATTTATGTTTCCCTGTACTGAGAAAAAACATTGACCTATACGGTTCTATCTTAAAAGGATTTATTAAAAATCCACCGCAACGAAAAACATCCATTACCTTTAAAAATGGATTGCACGAACTCATCGATACACTTGCCAAACAGGTTCAACACATCCGTTATGGCGTAGAGGTAAAATCAATGCAGCAAGAACAAAGCGGCTGGGAATTATCGTTGAACACAAGCTCAGGTAAAGAAACACTCTCCTGCTCACAGGTCGTCATGGCTATACCCGCCTACCGTGCAGCAACACTCGTTCACTCTTTCTCTGCAAGCATTGCTGCAAGACTAGCGGCTATTGAATACCCAATGGTGCGTAATGCGCATTTGGTCTTTCACAAACATCAACTGGGCTTTAAAGCCGAGGGATTTGGAGCATTGCATCCCTCCATCGAACCTTTATTTACGGCTGGAGTAATATGGAACTCAGCCGTATTTGATGGCAGAACACCTAATGATCAGGTCTTATTGACGTGTATGGTGACAGAAAAAAGAACACCAGAACTACGGAACATGAGTGAAGGTGAAGTAAAAACGAAACTCCTCAGTGAAATCAAAACCCTTTACGGCATTACAGGCGAACCGATTTCTATATCGATGGGTGTGTGGGAAAAAGCCATCCCTCAATACACCCTGGCCATGAGAAGTATTTTGGAAGATTCTAAGGAATTAGAAAAAATGAATGTATATATTTGTTCAAATTGGCCTAAAGGAATTAGCATAACGGATTGCATTCGTCAAGCGAATGAACTTTCAAGCCAAATCGCTAACACAAAATAAAAGATGCAAGCACCAGCACTCGTTGTTATTCCTACTTATAATGAATGTGAAAACATTGAGGCTTTATTGCGCAAAATCTTTTCTTTACCCGAACGTTTCGATGTCCTTATCATCGACGATGGATCACCCGACGGTACAGCTAAAATCATTAAAACACTTCAATCAGAATTCCCAACCTCTTTACATTTGGTAGAACGCCAAGGTAAGTTGGGATTAGGCACCGCATACATTGCAGGCTTCGATTGGGGATTGGCATACCATTACCAATACATTTGTGAAATGGATGCCGATTTTTCTCATGATCCAGAAGACTTAGTAAGACTTTACCGCACTTGTACCTTGGATGGGGCAGACTTGGCCATTGGCTCTCGTTACATCAACGGTATATCAGTGGTCAATTGGCCAATAGGAAGAGTGCTGATGAGTTATTATGCCAGTGCTTATGTGAGAACGGTCACGGGCATGAATGTACAAGATACGACAGCAGGATTTAAATGTTACTCACAAAAAGTACTCAGCCATATCCCTTATAAAACGGTAGAATTTTTAGGCTATGCTTTTCAAATACAAATGAAATTTTTAACCTGGAAATACGGTTTTAAAATTGTTGAAGTTCCCATTATTTTCAGAGACAGAACACAAGGTGTATCTAAAATGTCGACGTCTATTTTTACCGAAGCGTTTTGGGGTGTTTTAAAAATGAAAGTGAAAAGCTATTTTACTTCGTACCACATCGAAAAATAAAAAGAGGTTTCTGACCTAAACCAGAAACCTCTCTATATCATTTACTGTTCCTTATTTCGCTTTCTTCTTTGGCTCGTCTTTTAACACGCCTTCTTTCTTTTCATCGGGTTTGCAAACACTGCAAGCAGAATAACCTTTCTTCTTCGCGTCATTGAGCTCCAATCCTTTTTTTCCGGTACTTACAACAGAACAGTTTTTCATGTGGTACTTCTTGCCACCTTCAGTAACGTATACCGTTTGTGCTTGTGACAGATTCACTGTCAAATAAAATAAAGCAAATAAAAGGAATGATAGAATGGATTTCTTTTTCATAGGATTAAGGGTTTAATGTAAACCAATATAAAAAAAGGACAGCATTTTATAAAGAGAAATATGGCAGTTTTTCTTAATTAAACTTCACCGACTGTGCGGGATTTATTTGGGAAACCATGATCACAGGAATCAGCTGTATGAGCATGAGTAATGTCCCAAACAAAATATTCAGTAACACAAAAGGAATCCATGTCCACGCAATAGGAACACTGCTCATATAGTAGGTATCTGGATCTAAAGGCATCAGTTTAAATTGCCATTGCAACCAACACAATAATAATCCAATCACATTTCCAATGAACAAGCCTTTGAAAACAATGTATGCTCCGTTCAACATAAAGATGCGCCGAATCTGAGCATTGCGCGCTCCCAATGCTTTGAGCAAACCGACCATTGACGTACGTTCCATGATCATGATGAGCAAGGTAGCTACCATCACAAACGTGCCTACACCAATGATTAAAACCAAGAAGATTAACACGTTTCGATCCAGCAACATCAACCAGTCGAAAATTTGCAAGTACTTATCCTTAACAGTCAAGTACCCCAAATCATAATCGATGGTTTCTTCTACCAATAAAGCCATGCTGTCGAGGTCTTCGGCATGCTCTAATGTAATCTCATAACTCCCTACTAAACTATCGGGCATGTTGTACAAGCGACGAATCAAACGGGCATCACCCATGATCACATGCTCATCAAATTCTTCTAAACCTGTTTCATACAAACCTGTAATTTTCACTTTCCTAAAACGAGGTTTATCTTGTACAAAGCATAAGAGAATGGTATCGTCAACTTTTGTATTTAAGGCATTTGCGATTTTTTTACTTACCATAATTTCTTGCGAATACGCACTGTCATTAAAAGAAGGTAACCTGCCGATGATGTTGTTTTTGGAAAACAACTCCCAATTGTAATCAGGTTCTACACCTTTCAATATAATACCCACCACTTCTTGATCGGATTTCAACAACCCTGGCTTATGTATAATGGGCTCAACAGACTTAATGCCCAGCAAGGAGTCTTTAAAAAGGTAAATGTCTCTATTTTTATTGAATGGCGATTCTTCAAAAGAACGGTTCAAGTCAAATTTGGTAACGACGATATGTCCACTCAACCCGTATATTTTATCTACAATTTCACGCTTAAAACCCTCTAATATAGAATACGATAAAATACTGATAACCATACCCAAGGCAATAATGGCTACCGCAATTTGAGAAACCAATGAAGAAAAAGAGCCTTTAAGACCCGATCGTATACGTTGCGAAATAAAATAATATACCTTCAAAATGTGTACCTTTGGCTTTCAATTTACACTAAAATAAGAACATGTTTAGAAAATTCATACTACTGTTTTTTTTTACAAGCATAATGGTCTTTTCCTTCTGCAATTTTTCAAAGCAGAAATCGGTAACCCATACTCCCATAACGACTCCAATTGCGGTTGAGCAAACAGCAAATCCGATCATGGGAGCAGCACAACTAAGTGCTTACCTACCTGCTTTAGAAGGTAAAAATGTAGGACTGATTGTAAACCATACCTCAACCATCGGTTCAATACATTTACTGGACACCTTGCTATTATCTGGCATCAACATCGTGAAAGTATTCGCACCAGAACATGGTTTTAGAGGAAAAGCAGATGCGGGCGAAAAAGTAAAAAACCAAGTAGATCCAGCAACCAATACGCCCATCATTTCTTTGTATGGAAAAAATAAAAAACCGAGCGATGAACAACTGAAAGGTATCGATGTATTAGTGTTTGACATGCAAGATGTAGGTGCGCGCTTTTACACTTATTACAGCACCATGTTTTACACCATGCAAGCAGCAGCTGAATTAGGCATCCCCCTCATCATCCTCGAACGACCAAACCCTACTGGACATTATATCGACGGCCCTATTTTAGATACTGCTACTTGTAAATCTTTTGTAGGCTTGCTCCCCTTGCCCATCGTACATGCGCTAACACTCGGTGAATTAGCACAAATGATTAATGGTGAAGGCTGGCTGGGAAAAGGATTGAAATGCAAGACAACAATTATCCCTTTGAAAAACTATACACACTTAACCAAGTATTCCTTGCCTGTAAAGCCTTCTCCTAACCTACCCAACGACCAATCCATTGCATTGTACCCATCGGTATGTCTATTTGAAGGAACAAAAATGTGCATTGGAAAAGGCACTGAATTTCCTTACCAAGTCATCGTAGCACCTGATACTAGTTTTGGGACATTCTCCTTCACTCCGACCAACTTTCAGGGCATGGCAAAGGATCCTATTTTTGCCAATCAAAAATGTTATGGCCTCGATTTAAGAACAGTTCCTGTAAATGGTTTTACACTAAGCTATCTGATTGACCTATACAAAAAAGAAAAAGACAAAAACACATTCTTTATCCCTTTCTTTGAAAAACTGATTGGCAATACCATCGTTCGCGGACAAATAGAAAAAGGCATGTCGGAGAAAGAAATCAAAGCGACATGGACAAAAGAATTGGATCAGTATAAGAAAATGAGAAAGAATTATTTACTCTACACTGACTTTGAATAATTCATGATCGCAAAAGAAGACCTTCGAATCATCTATTTAGGAACACCAGACTTTGCCGTACCTGGCTTGGAACGTTTAGTACAAGAAGGATACAACGTGGTAGCTGTTATTACTGCTCCCGATAAACCTTCGGGAAGAGGCTTAACTTTACAACATTCCGACATTAAAAAATCGGCATTAGCTTTAGGCATACCAGTACTACAACCAGAAAAACTAAAAGTACCAGAATTTCTAGCGGAGTTAAAATCATACAATGCCAACCTACAAATTGTCGTGGCTTTCCGTATGCTTCCTGAAGCCGTATGGAATATGCCAAGTATAGGCACATTCAACTTGCACGGTTCTCTATTGCCACAATACCGGGGCGCAGCCCCCATCAACTGGGCCATCATGAACGGTGATAAAGAAACGGGGCTTACTACTTTTTTCCTACAACAAGAAATTGACACGGGTGACATTTTACTGCAAGTCAAAGAACCCATACTAGAAGAAGATACGTTTGAAGTTTTATACAATCGATTAAAAAATATTGGTGCAGCTTTAATTTTGGATACCGTTCACTTAATTGAAAAAGGAAACTATACTCCGAAGCCACAAAATACGGATCAAGTGTTAAAACCTGCGCCAAAGATCTTTAAAGAAACCTGTCAAATCGATTGGAATAAAAGCGAAGATGAAATCTACAACTTCGTACGCGGACTTTCTCCTTACCCTTGTGCATGGACAAATTTAAACGGCAAAAATTATAAAATCATTGCCGTAAAAAAAACAAACGACACTTCCTCTTCACAAGAGATTGGTAGTACTTCGCAAGAAGCCAATCGTGTTTATGTGCAGTGTAAAAATGGAAAACTTGAATTAATAGAAATTCAAGCGGAAGGTAAAAAAAGAATGAAAACAGAAGATTACATCAGAGGCAATAAAATATAAACCTATGAAACTATCCGTCATTGTAGCTATTGCAGAAAATAACGTCATTGGAAAAGGTGATGAATTACCTTGGCGTTTATCTGCAGACTTAAAACGCTTTAAATCGATTACCATGGGACACCCCATGATCATGGGTAGAAAAACGCATGAATCAATTGGCAAGTTATTACCGGGCAGACTGAGCATTATCGTAAGTCATAACAAAGACTATAGCATTGAAGGCGCCATTGTTGTGAACTCCATAGAAGAAGCTATCGCTGTTGCACAACAACACGATCAAGAAGAAGCATTTGTCATTGGAGGAGCTGCGATTATAAAAGAAGGATTAAAGTATTGCAATAAAATATACCTCACCAAAGTACTTGCTCCAGTAGAAGGCGATGTTTACCTAGAGTTAATCCTTTCTAAGGAATGGAAAACGGTGAATGAAGAAAGTCTTATTGCCGATGATAAAAATGAATACAGTGTTACTTTTTTAGACTTAGAAAAACGAAATTAGAATTTTAGTTTCCTTAGCTACAATGTAGTTACCCGCTATCCTGTTCATGTCTAAAAAGACAATCATTTATTCTGCAGATGGGTGCTGTGGAGTCCACGAAAAGAGTGTCCCGTTATTATTAGCGGGAGCTTTTCGTAGTGCCTTTTTCTTTTGTTTCTTTTCTTTTTGGCTAGCAAAAGAAAAAGAAAGACAATACATGTAAGACAATACATGAGAATTCTTTTACTTTCAAACCTATTACAGGTCAAGGCAAACTAAATCGCTAATTCTATAAAAAACAGAAACTACTATTGTTATTCTTCATCTATTACCACACTTTCTTTATGCCTCGAAGGGATAAAACCTAAAGAAATTTCGTAAGCATTGGGATTGTACGATGTTTTATTTCCGATGGGAGAAAAATAAGAGAACATCATTTTTAAAATATGCGGGCCAAGTTTCACTTTTTCCAGTCCACCTGAAACAGAAGCACCCTGTTCGTATTTATAAGCTAAAGCAAGTATTAAATTATCTTGAATGGTCGCTATTAATCCTACATCACCTGTATAATATTCTTCGCTTTGCCAACGAAATACCAAACAAGGTGTCAATGAAAAATACGGCCCCAGCGAAAAGCTTTTATCGATATTGAAATTATAAAATCGATCGATCGTATACACAAAATCTACTGGTGCAAGTTGACTAGGAATAACTTGATTCGCAGATATACCAATATTAAAATCCGGACGGTGTATCCATAAACCAACATCGACATTGGGGGCAAAAGCAGATCCACCTGCACTGATGTTGGAAGCTTTGTAAAAATAATTGATAAAGCCAGCAGCCAATCCAGCATTCAATGTAGCACGTTGACTGATGGGTACATGAATCGCATACATCAAGGCCAGCCTACTTCTGTTGATAAAACTTCCCTCTCGGTCATTGATAACCAACAAACCCAATACTTGTTTAGTTCCACGTACTTTTCGGGCATTAAGCTGTACATTTCCGTACGCATAAAAGGTCCGCACACCATTGAAAGCCCCTAAAAGCGACTTATTTCCAGTATTGAATTCAACAGCAGAGTCCTTACCCATGCTGGCAGGATTTATAAGCGTATAGGTCTTAAAAAACTGAATGAATTGCACAGGCATTCCTCCTCCTGATTGTGCCAAAGAGGAGTAATACTGAATGCTCAAACAAACGACCAACACACTACGATAAATGCTCATCTAAAGAAAAGCTAAGCTCATGGTGACAGAATTTTGGATACAATAAGTGCTTTTTTTTAATTTAAACACTCCTTTTGTAAAAAATAATTATAGAATTGTTTACTTTCCACTTAGACAAATGTCTTCCAATTATAGAGAAGGGATATTGAATACATGCAATATACTGACAGGGAAATCATATTAGAATTGAAAAAAGGAGACGACGATGCCGTTTTATCCTTTTTGTATAAAGCTGTATTGCCCAAAGTGAAGCATTATATCAAATCAAATAAAGGAAATGAGGACGAAGCAAAAGACATATTTCAAGACGCTGTCATCGTTTTCTATAAAAAAGCAAAACAAGAAACACTGCCTGAAAATGTAAACATAACCGCTTACATTTGTTTGATTTCAAAAAACTTATGGATCAATAGGGTTAAAAAAATGAACAAATCATCTGAATTAATGGACAGCCACCACATTGAATCGGACGAAGATTTCTTAAGCAGCATCATTACAGAAGAAAAAAAAGATGCGCTAAAAAGTTTACTATCACAAATTGGCGACGAATGCCAAAAACTATTGAAGCATTCCGTTTATGAAAACTTAAGCATGAAAGAAATTTGCGTACACATGGGTTACTCTAGCGAGAATGTAGCAAAGACATACAACTACAGGTGTAAAAAAAAATTAATACAACTGGTAATGAAAAATAAAAGCATGATTAGTTTATTAAAAGCATAATGAATCCAAAGTACGACATATATGAAGAGATTGACCGCTACCTCATCAAGCAACTGAGTGAGGGAGAACTTGTAATCTTTACAACGAAGCTCAAAAACGATCCTTCCCTTCAAGAACTAGTCGACGCACAAAAGCTTGCTAATGAAATTATCATTGACCATGAACTAGTCAAATTGAAAGAACGCATGCGACAAGATCTTCGTCAAGGAGGATCAGAAAACACATCCAATTGGGGTAAAATTATTCTACTCACCGTAGCAGTAAGTTCTACGGCTTTATATTCATATACTCAATTCTCTAACCCTTCAGAACAATCAAGTATTAAAGAAGAGTCCATTAAAAACACGTCATCTCTTCCTGAAACGACAGAGAATACCCTACTGGCAGTAACAACAGACAATAAACATACTGCTTTTACTAAGACAAATACGACAGAAGAAAATCAAGCTATCATCAGTACGGAGCAAGAATCTTCTTCTTTAGCTATTGAAAACAAAGTAGAACAAACGACATCAACTCACTTACAAAATAAAAATGCCGTAAAATCTGACCTTACCGAACAGAAGGCTTACGTGCTTGAACATAGTCCTGTCATTTCTTGTGAAACAGTAAAGATTACAGCGGATGTCAGCGTAGATTACGGACATCAAAATTACGAAGACGCCACCATCATCGTACAAAAGCAAACCGTTAAAGGTGGAACAGCTCCTTACAGCTATTCACTAGACGAAGCTGCATTTGAAAAAGAAAATCGATTTGATGGATTAAAAGATGGCGTATACCATGTGAGCATTAAAGATTACAATAATTGTGTGAGTAAAATCACTAAAAACATCGTCGTAAAAATTCCAGTAAAAGAAATAGACGAAGCGTTTACCCCTTCTAATGGTGAACGATGGAAATTCCCTATTCCAGATCATGCAGATGGAACCATAACCATTATAAACAAAGCTGGCACAACAGTATACTCACAAAATATCGTTGGAGGTTACCCTAGCGATTGGGATGGCAGAGGAAATAATGGTACAGCATTAGATTTGGGTAATTACTATTTCATGGTTACTTTTAAGGACAATACGATTAACAAAGGGCATATCAGCATCGTTCAATAAATGAGATTAGGCAAGGTATATACTGCAATCCTATTTTTACTGCTTATCTTAAGCAGCAGAATAGCTCATGCACAATTTACTATACCTGATCCAAACTTCAGGCAATTCCTTGTTACGACTTATCCTTCCGTAATGAATGGCGATCAAACCTTAAACATTGCAGCAGCAAATTCCTTGAGCGTAATGTTTAAATGTTCCAATAAAGGAATCACCAATTTAAGCGGTATAGAATATTTTACCAGCATCACTTCACTTGAAGTAAAAAACAATCCTGCTTTAACATCCATACCGAATATCGATGGATTAACAGACATTACGATTGTAGGACTCGACTCTAACGGACTTACCTCTTTACCTGATTTAACTGCTCTTGTTAATATTGAAATCTTATCCATAAGACACAATCAACTGAGTGTAGCACCTAACATCAGTACACTCACTCAACTTAAGATATTATTCGTAGACAATAATCTCTTAACAACCTTACCTGACTTATCAAACCAAGTCAATTTACTAAAAATAATCTGTAGCGATAATCCATTAACTAGCTTGCCGAGCTTTTCAAGTTTAGGAAAACTATCCTTACTACTTTGTCAACGCACTAACCTTACGTCTATACCAAATCTAAACGGATGTGTATTGTTAGAATACTTCGTATGCACAAACAATAACGTCACAGTTCTCCCTAGTTTCGTGGCGTGTACAATCTTAAAAGAACTAAAAGTCTTTCGCTGTAAGTTAACATCCTTACCTGATCTTAGCATGTTACCTTTACTGTATGTGGTGAATGCACATGTGAACGAATTATCGTACGAAGATATTCAACCGTTAACAGTATTATCTTTTTACGGTGCTTCTACCTTTTCTCCACAAAGCCCAGGAACAGCAAGTACCATGAATGTCGTCCAGTTATCACCTGTAGAAATCAACTTAGGCTTTGACAACAGTACTAGTAACATTGTCTATACTTGGCTTAAAGACGGTGTATTCTTAACCACTACCACAACAAACAAGCTCACCTTTAATTCAGTAGGTTTTGCCAACGACGGCATATACACATGTACAATTACCAATACCGCACCAGTATTCTCTAGCATTACCTTAAATTCGAAACCCATTACATTAAAAGTTTCACCTTGTGTAATCTCTAACAGCATTGACTACACCATTCAAAATACAGAGTGCAACTACCCCATCAATATACTCATTAACGAAAGCTCATTTACAGCTGGAACAACACCCTTTACCTATGTTGTAAAAAACAGCAAAGAAAACAAAGCCTTCAACTCTCCCAATATTATACTCATCAATGAAGGAACCTACGACTTAGTCGTAACCGATGCGACAGGCTGCGAAGTGACCTTTGCCTCTAAATTAATCGTGAATAGAAACACACAATGCGATCCCGTATTTTATCCAAACGGCGACGGCATTGCAGATACCTATTACATTGAAAATTCAGGCAGCGCAAAAATATACGACAGAAGTGGTATCTTGGTAAAAGAACTTACTATTCCAGGTAATTGGGATGGTACGAATATGAAAGGAGAACTCGTAGGAAGTGGTCTTTATCAAATCGTCATCAACGCAAACAACAGCATACCAATAACACTCATCCGTTAAGGATTAGATCAGTGCTTGTTCATTTTTTAAAAAATTACGGTACCAATACCCTGAATCTTTCACGATTCTTTGTTGCGAATTAAAATCAGTATAAATCAAGCCAAAGCGAGGCCTATAGCCTTCTGCCCATTCAAAATTATCTTGTAAGGTCCATACAAAATACCCCTCTACACGTACACCTTCTTGCTTTGCACGGTATACCTGTCCAATATAATCATTTAAAAACTTAACTCGCTTAACATCCTCAACAGCTCCATTCTTCACTACATCTTCAAACGCTGCACCGTTTTCTGTCACGATAATTTTTTTGATGTTTTTATATGCACCAAACTTTTTCAAGACATGGTAAATCGATTCAGGATAAACTTCCCAATTCATTAAAGTAGTTTCAACATTTCTCTTGTGCGCTCCAACGAGATTGGCAAATAGAATCGGAACTAACCATGACCTACGAGCCATTTCACGGGTGTAATTTTGAACACCGATAAAATCAAAATCAAAAGCCATTTTCTGATCATCGCCGCTGAGCATGTATTTTTCAACACGAGATAGTAAACTAATATCAGCTACAGGATAACCTAAACCCAATAGTGGTTCGATGTACAAACGATTGAGCAAAGCATCAATTTTAACCGCAGCTTTATGATCTGCCGCTGTATTACGATAAGGCTCAATATGAGAACAAGAAAAGGTAGTTCCCACTTCTGCATTCGGCATTAAGTCTTTCAGTATACGACCTCCTTCCGCTTGACATAAAGTCGCATGATGCATAGCAGGAAGAAATTGATTTAAGCCTTTCCTACCTGGCGCATGAATTCCTAAATAATACCCTGCACCAGTAAAAACCATGGGTTCATTCATCACCATCCAATACTTTACACGATCGCCAAAGTATTTGGCACACACGGTGATGTATTCAGAAAACCAATTGATAATTTCTCGGTTTGTCCAGCCTCCACGCTCTTCTAAAAAATGAGGAATGTCCCAATGATAGACCGTGACCCAGGGTGTTATACCTCTAATTAAACAAGAATCTATCAATCTATTATAAAAATCAATTCCCTGCATATTGACCGTATGATCGAGGTTCATGATTCTTGTCCACGATAATGAAAACCTAAAATGAGGAATGTGTAAGGATTCTACCAACGATAAATCGTCATGGTAACGATTATAAAAATCACAGGCTAACTGTGCATGATGGCCTTTGTGGATTGCACCTTTCTTATCCGTAAACACATCCCAAACAGAAGGTATTTTTTCTCCTATTAAATGTTCACCCTCTATTTGAAATGCTGCAGTAGAAACTCCCCACTTGAACTCATTTCCAAAATCACTTCGTTTAATCACGCTTCCCTACTTTCTGTCTTGGCTATTATAATTATATAAATAAACTTCCCGGTTGATGTTTTTCAATGATACGATCTAAAATATCACTGGTGACATCAGGGTAATCAACAGGAATAATATGATCTTGTTTTAACCATTCTTCTATGAGCGGTGTAAATTTTCTTTTTAGTTTAGGGATCACAGGCACACCCATCATTCTCAATGCCGCAGCATTGCATTGTTGCTCGTACTGGCCTTTCATTGGAATCACCATCAGCTTCTTTTTTAAATACAAAGCCTCGGCAGGCGTTTCAAAACCAGCGCCACACAGTACGCCAATTCCTGTGTTCATACTGTGTAAAAAACTTTCATTGTCTACAGGGTAAATGTATACATTACCTTTCTTTTCTTTCTTCTTGCAATGCTTTGAAAATACTTGCCATTGCACACCTTTTATTTCACCCAATACCCGATAAAACCGATCGTTGTCGTAAGCTGGCAAATAAACCGTAATGTGATCGTGACGTTCTGTATGAGAATGCCTCACCTGTTGGCGAATAACAGGCGTACTGATTTTATCGTTATACGATTCAAAATGAAAACCAGTATAACTTTGTGTAGGTGCATAATTTTTCAGAATCGTTTCTCCGATCAAATCGCGCTCTGAAGGTTTTGGCGAATCTTCAGAGATGACTGCACTTTGATGACTTAGACTAATACAAGGGATTTTTTTGAACTTCGCAGCCCATGCACTCACTGGTTCGAAATCATTTAATACTAAATCGTATTGTTCAATCGGTAAACTTTTAATTTCTTTTAATAAGCGGAGAGAATTTGCTTTTCGATACGTTGTAATTAAATCGATACCTCCTTTTTTACCAAAAATAAAACTTAAGCCTTTACATTTATAATCAATTTCAAAAGGAGCACTGACATCCACTTGAATTCCACTGATGAGTACATCGACATCGGCTTTTAATTTCAACAAAGGGACAATATCTCGTGCACGGCTCAAATGCCCATTTCCAGTACCTTGTATGGCGTATAATATTTTCATGCTCGACGTCTATTCGTAGACAAAGGTTTAGAATAAGAGGACGTAGCTTCTTGTACCATACTAAATTCAACCAACAACTCTTCAAACAATTCTTTGTAATTTGAATTTGCTTTATGATCGTCCACTATTTTTGTTTTGGCAGCGAGCTTATCTTCGTTGTATCTATAAATTACCCATCTTTTATTGTTGTACTCCAGAGCCGTTAAGTTTTCAATCCAATCGCCAGAGTTAAGGTATACTGTATCCCCGATATCATTCACTACTGTTCTCATAGCAGGTTGGTGAATATGTCCACACACCACATATTTATATCCTTTTTCAATGGCAATATCTGCGGCTGTTTTTTCAAAGTCATCGATAAACTTCACCGCCGATTTCACTTTATCTTTCACTCTCTTCGATAAAGATATTTTTCCTTTCCCCAATTTTACCGAGATAAAATTAACGAAGGCATTGATTAATATTAAGGTGTCATACCCTACAGCACCAAGCTTGGCTAGCCATTTCGAATAACGCATGGTCACATCAAATACATCACCATGAAACATCCATGCTTTGCCGCCACTTAAAGGAACAATAAACTTATTGACAATACTGAACGTCCCGATTTTAAAACCCACAAACTTACGCATCATCTCATCGTGGTTACCCGGTATATAATATACTTTTACACCTTTACCAATGAGACTCGTAATGTGCTTTACCACTTGCATGTGAGACTTGGGCCAATAGTGCTTACTGAATTGCCATCCATCAATAATATCGCCGTTGAGCACGAGTGTTTGCGGTTTAATACTCTTAAGGTATTTTAATAATTCGGTAGCATGACAGCCATACGTTCCTAAATGAACATCGGAAATCACGACTAATTCTACAGGACGTTTCTTCATATTACAAGAGCGTAAAAAATGCTCTCAAAGTACTTCCTGCAGAATAATTGTGATTTCGGCAGTACGAAACCAAAATCAGAATTCGTAATACAAATTCCTCTGCCTTGGTAAATAATAAGTCGATGAATAAAGCCATAGCGGTATAGATTTATGTTTTATCTATACGAAAGTAATGAACAGAGATTATGGAGAGGTTAGGAAGGCGTTATTGAAAAATGAATAATAAAGCGCTAGTGTTAAGGAATTAATTCAATGGCATTAAGATTGATGGAGTTAAAACCTTCTTCAGGCAGAGTCTCTTTGTCGCCACCTAAATTTAAAAATAACCATTTAGAACACTTCGACAGAGGACTCTGACGTCATCGTTTTCTACTATCCTTTTGAATAAATAATCAAACCAATTGAACACAAGGCAATACCTAATTTCTCCAGTAAGGATAAGGATTCATTAAGTAATAGATAAGCCAACAATGCTGTTACAGCAGGTACGTACGATAAGAAAATAGACATTGTTGCAGAACCCAATTTACCGACAGCATAGGTCACCAAAAGCAAAGCAAATACGCTCACGACAAGACCTTGGTACACGACTTGAATAAGCACATCATTAATCGGTGCTTCGCTGATATGAGACGGCAGATAAAGCCAAACGGGTAAAAACAACACCGCATTAACAACGGGAACAAAGGCAATGACGTCTTTCATACCATACCCCCACTTTCTTGTAGCAGCTAAATAAGTAGAAAACACAAGTGCTGCAGAAATCAAAACGACAATTCCCAATACATACGTAGTAGTAATTTCACTCGACCAATTCATCATCATTACATTCGCGACAAGCAAACATGCGATGGCTACAATTTTCAGGAACGATACTTTTTCTTTAAACCAGAATAAGACAAAGAATAAACCCACAACAGGCAGCATGCCATTCACCAACACCCCTGCATTGGCCGCTTTAATGGTTTTCAACCCTATAAACGAAAGCATGGTATAAGGAAAGCCACAACCTAAGGCAACCAATAAAATTTGATTCCACTTCACCTTCGACCAATCGTAACGCAGCGAGAATGGCAAGGTAATGATGGCTGCAGTACCAAAGCGTAACATGGTTATATCGGTTGGACAGAGGGATGTTTGTACACCCATTCGAGACAAGGTGATCCAACCTGACCAAATGCATACCACAATGATGGCGGCAAGGTACGCTTTGATTGTTGCGGAAATTGGCATGAGGTAATATAACTATAATTTTATTCTAGCAGAATCTCGACATCGACAATAATATAGATTTTACTAGACTATGTATAGTTGAACCTTCCAAAATATTACCGTATCTTAGTTACATACAACGATATCCTATTTTTTTAGATCTCATTAAGCATTAATAACGCTTAGGCATGAAAAAATTAAAATACCCCTTTCTCTGTTTGTTTTTAATAGTCCATATCAACTTATTAGCACAAGTTCCTACCATCAGTAGTATAAGTCCGTTAAGCGGACCGGTAGGCAGTAGCGTTACTCTTACAGGAACCAACTTCTCTGCAACGGCTACTGATAATAAAGTTACGTTTGGTGGCATTGCTACTACGGTGACCGCAGCCTCTAGTACTTCCTTAACAGTGATTGTTCCTGTAAGTGCTACCTATAGTACAATACAATTAACAATAGGCACATTAGTATGCAACAGTATACAGGCTTTTAATGTAATAACTCCTTCATGCTCAGAACCAACCTTTAGCGACAAATTCGGTTATTATACTGGACTTAATACCTTTTCAGTAGCAGCAGGCGATTTCAACAATGATGGCAAGCAAGATTTGGTCACCGCTAATAATAATTCCAATACTGTTTCTGTTTTATTAGGCACAGGTAATGGTACATTTAACGCCCGAGTCGACAATACAACAGGTCTGAATCCTATTATTGCAAGTATCGGAGATTTTAATGGTGACAACCAACAAGACTTAGCAGTAAGCAACAATGGAGACAATACGATTTCGATCCTGTTGGGCAACGGAGACGGAACCTTTAATCCCAAAGTAGATTACACAACAGATTCTCACCCATGGTCTGTAAATATTGGAGACTTCAATGGAGATAATAAGCAAGATTTGCTCTCCGTTAATAATGGATCCAATACTATTTCTGTTTTATTAGGTAATGGCGACGGTACTTTTAATACAAAAGTAGACTATATAATAAGTTCATATGCTCATCAATATACAAATTCATATTCCTTAGCAGCCATAAGCGATTTCAACGGTGATGGCATACAAGATTTAGCAGTTGCTAATTATAATTCCTACACACTCGCCGTATTATTAGGTAATGGTGATGGCACATTTGGTAACGTTGTCCAGTACCTTACAGGTTTAACGCCTCTATCAGTAGCTGTTGGTGATTTTAACAAAGATGGTTACCAAGATTTGACTGTTGTTTATAATTATTACAATTCCAGTTTATTTTCAATTTTATTAAACAATGGAGACGGTACATTTAGTAACAGAATCGACCATGCAACAGCCTCATTCGCAACTTCATTTTCAATCTCAATTGGTGATTTTAATTGGGATAACAATTTAGATTTAGCGATAGCAAATGAAAGTGACAATACCATTTCAATATTCCGAGGCACTGGAAATGGGGACTTTGGCAGCAGAATCGATTATGCATCAGGATTATACCCTGTATCCGTAACAGTAGGTGATTTCAATGGTGATGGTTTGCATGATTTAGCTTCGGCTAGTTCTGGAGACAGTAGAGTGTCGATATTATTAAATACATGTACTACTACAAATATTAGCACTACTAATGAAAGTCATTTAGTTAATATTTATCCCAACCCTACATCAGGCACTTTTACCATCAGCTCTGCAAGTGAAGGTGAATATACTTTAGTGAATGAGTTTGGACAAACACTAAAAAAAATCATCCTTAATGAGGCTAACGAATATTCCTTACACCTAGAACATTTAGCAAGTGGAATATATTACTTAGTTGGATTCGATGGAAGTAGAATGAATACTCAAAAAATTATCGTTACAAACTAAAAGCGTTTGGTACGAAATAAAAAAGGAGTCGAATACATGCTATTCGACTCCTTTTTTATTTATGATTAAAATATCTACCCCCTAATCTTCTTCAACCTCAAACTCACCGCATTTTTATGCGCATGCAGTTGTTCATTTTCTGCCATCACTTCTACCACAGGACCTACATTGAGTAAGCCTTCTTTGGAGATGTGTTGAAAGGTTATCTTCTTAACAAAAGAATCTAAAGACACACCTGAATACGCACGAGCGTAGCCGTTGGTAGGCAAAGTGTGATTTGTTCCCGAAGCATAATCCCCTGCCGACTCTGGCGTCCATGCACCTAAAAATACCGAACCTGCATTGATTACTTTTTCACCCCATACTTCCGCATCTTCCAAATGAAGAATAAGGTGTTCTGGAGCGTATACATTACTCATTTGAAATGCTTCGTCCATGTTATTGACCAAGATCAACTTACTATTCTGTATGGCTTTTAAAGCAATCGCTGCACGTGGCAATAAGCTTACTTGTTCTTCTACTGCTTTTTCTACTTTCGCTAACAAAGCTTCTACTGGAGTAATGAACACGACTTGACTGTCGCCTCCGTGTTCTGCTTGTGATAATAAATCAGCAGCAATCAATTCTGCATCGGCATTTGCATCAGCAATGACCGCAACTTCTGAAGGTCCAGCAGGCATATCAATGGCTACACCGTATTGCGTTACCAATTGTTTCGCAGCAGTGACAAATTGATTTCCAGGTCCAAATATTTTATATACAGTAGGAACAGTTTCTGTTCCAAAGGTCATGGCAGCTATGGCTTGCGCACCACCCACTTTTAATACTTTTTTTATACCCAACAACGAGGCCGTGTATAAAATAGCAGGATGAATATTTCCTGATTTATCAGGCGGTGTACACAATACCAATTCGCTGCAACCTGCAATGCGGGCAGGTACACCCAACATGAGTATCGTAGAAAACAAAGGAGCTGTTCCTCCAGGAATGTACAAGCCTACTTTATCGATGGCTACACTTTTCCTCCAACACGTCACACCCGGCATGGTTTCTACCTTAACGATAGCTTCCTTTTGTTTGGTGTGAAAAAGTTCGATGTTATTTTTTGCCGTAGTGATGGCCGCTTTTAATTCAGGAGATACCGAAGCAATGGCTTGCGTAAATTCTTCTTCGCTAACCAACAAATTCTCTAGCACTACACCATCAAACTTCAGCGCAAAATCATACAAGGATTTATCCTTATCTTTTCTTACGGCATCGATAATGGCATGCACTTTCTCAAACAAGTCTTCTGCTTTAATGGCAGGTCGTTGAAGGAGTTCAGTCCACGTGTTTGCTTTGGGTAAACGAATTGTATTCATTGACTAGCGTATAATTTTTTCGATTGGAATCACTAAAATTCCTTCTGCACCTGCTTCTCGCAGTTTACCAATCACTTCCCAGAATTCATTTTCTTTTACCACAGAATGTAATGAACTCCAACCTTCTTGAACCAATGGCATAACCGAAGGACTCTTCACTCCTGGCAACAATGAAATAATTTTGTCGATGGAATGATTCGGTGCATTCAATAAAATATACTTGGTATTTTTGGCATTATTTACTGATTCAATTCTAAACAAGAGTTCAGCCAATATTGTTCGTTTCGCTTCAGAAAGTTTAGGATAGCCAATCATCAAGGCTTCTGAACGGAAGATGACTTCTACTTCTTTTAAACCGTTGCTGATTAAAGTACTTCCAGAACTTACAATATCGCAGATCGCATCTGCTAGACCAATGCCGGGAGCTATTTCAACCGAACCGCTGATTTCATGAATATCGGCTTTTACATTTTTACCCGTCAAGTAATCTGAAAGAATATTAGGATAAGAGGTCGCAATGCTTTTACCGTTTAAATCTTGAATGCCTTTATAATCCAATGCTTTTGGAACACCGATCGATAAGCGACATTTCGAGAAACCTAATTTCTTAATGTCTTCAACGTCTTTCTTTTTTTCAACCGAAACATTTTCGCCGACAATACCTAAGTCTGAAACGCCATCAGCTACATAACCGGGAATATCATCGTCGCGAAGAAATAATATTTCAATCGGAAAATTACTTGCTGTTGCGATCAGTTGACCACCTACCGTTGTAATATCAATTCCGCATTCTTTGATTAACTTTAAAGAATCTTCGCTTAAGCGACCTGACTTTTGGATTGCAATTCGTAAAACTTCCATTGTAAAATTGTTAGTTGCGCAAATATCCGATAAAACTGTCGTTTTAGAAAGTAAAAAATTAAGGTATTTTTGAACCCATGGATAATACCGCAATTCAGCAGACGAATTCTCTACGATTTTCACACGGCTTCCAAGCCCACTGGCAATCGGTATACCCCTATGTTTTGAGGGCGCTGCGGGCAATCTACCGTCCGTTTGTTGGTGAATTCCACAGCCTAATTGGCACAAATGATCAGTTAATTCCAATGCGGATTTGGATTCATAAACAACCCTCCACAGCGCAAAAAGACCTCTTTATCCTATCTCATGGACTGGAAGGTTCAGCTGAATCGGGCTATATTCAAGAAACTGCGGAAGTGTTATACGAGCAAGGCTACGATGTTTGGGCTTGGTACATGCGGGGTTGCTCACCCATCGACACAGGCCCGATCTTATACCACAGTGGTTTTACCCATGACCTCAAAGACATCGTAGAAGAAGCTAAAAAACTAAACTATAGACGTATACATTTAATTGGCTTTAGTGCAGGCGGTAACATTACCCTAAAATTATTGGGAGAAGGAATGAAAGGCATTGCTTCTGCCGTTTGCTTTTCTACGCCCTTAAAACTCGAAGATGTTTCTCATCACCTCAGTAAGAGCTTCTATGGTTTTTACATGAAACGTTTCCTGAAGACCCTCAAAGAAAAAATTCGTATCAAAAACCTCAAATACCCGGAATCGGCCTATAATACTTCGAAGCTTGAAACCTGTAAAGATTTCGAAGAATTTGACGCGTATTTTACTGCTCCTATGCATGGCTTCTCGTCAGCGCATGATTTCTACTCAAAATCCTCTTCTTATTTTTACCTAGAAAACATCAGCAGTTCATGTCTTGTCGTCAATGCATGCAATGACCCTTTCCTAACACCCTCTTGTTTCCCCGATCCGTTGCAATTTCCTCACATACACTTTCAATACCCATTGGAAGGCGGACATTGTGGTTTTAATTTGAAAGGAAAATCTATGGCCAGTATAGCATTGGAATTCATAGCACAATGATGTAAATTCACACCAAATATACATTACCACTCCAAATACCATGTGCGGAAGATACTCTTTAGCAAAATCAAAAGAAGACATACAAAAGCGATTTGCTGTACAAATTAAAGGGACGTTCACACCACAGTTCAACATAACCCCTTTGCAAAGCTGTGCTGTCATAACCAATCAGCAACCCAACGACGTACAATTTTACAAATGGGGTTTAATTCCCTCTTGGTCTATAGATAATACAACGGGCATCAACTTGATCAATGCCAGAGCAGAAAGCGTATACCAAAAAATTCCGTTCAAGCACATCATCAAAAACCAACGCTGCTTGGTCTTATCCGATGGTTTTTTCGAATGGAGAAAAGAAGGAAAAAACAAAGTACCCTACCGCTTCAACCTCAATAGCGACGAAGCTTTTGCATATGCTGGATTATGGGACAGTTGGAAAAATGAAGAGACGGAAGAAATTACCAATTCCTTTACCATTCTCACCATCGATGCCAACAAAATGGTAAAATCGGTACACGAACGAATGCCTGTTATTTTACGCAAGGACTTAGAACGCCTTTGGATATCAGCCGATGTGTCTGAAAGTCAAGCCACCAGTTTGTTAAAATCGTACGACAGTGAAGCCATGTACTCCTACGCTGTACACCGCTCTGTTAATGATGCTCGCAACAATACACCCGAGTGCATACAAGCTGCCCCGAAATTTTATCCGGGCGAAACCATGAGTTTATTCGATTAATACGCGCTTGACTATACCCTTACCTTCGAATTTTATTGAAAACACAACGCGTGTTTTTGGAGCCCCTTTCAGTGAAGCTTTATGCGCTAATCTTGACTTAGGAAAGGGCGATCGAAGCATTCGTATGAATCCCTATAAAGTAAAAGACAGTTTGTCTTTGCCACGTATACCTTGGTGTTCGGAAGGTTACAGCGTATCTGTAGAAAAAACCTTTGCTTACGATCCCGCTTTTCATTCAGGCTTGTATTATGTACAAGAAGCTGCTTCGATGTTTGTATTAAAAGCTTTACAAAGCTTAAGCTTCGAACATGACGGTCCTTTGTTATGCCTTGACCTCTGTGCTGCACCGGGTGGCAAGTCAACCTTATTATCATCGTGGCTAGGTCAACGAGGCACCTTGGTCAGCAATGAAATCATTGGGTCGCGTGCAGAAATACTAAAAGAAAACATCATCAAATGGGGATTGGGAAATGTCGTGGTCACGAATAATGATCCGGCTCAATTTACACAAGTGGGTGAGATATTTGACCTTGTACTCATCGATGCTCCCTGCTCAGGTGAAGGACTTTTTCGCAGAGATCCTGCTGCACGCAACGAGTGGTCAGACAAACAAGTCGATGTCAATGTAGAAAGACAACAGACCATCATCAACCAAACTTGGCAAAGTATAAAGGAAGGCGGATACCTTATTTACAGTACCTGTACCTTCAATGTGAAAGAAAACGAAGAACAAATAGCCTTCATGAAAGCATCATTTGGCGCTGAAGTCATTGATATCCCTCTTGATCCTTTATGGAATATTTATCAACACGAACCGCAAGGCAATTATAGATTCTTCCCACACCTCACGCCAGGAGAAGGTTTTGCTTTGGTTGTATTGCGCAAAACATCGACGAATAACGACGGTAAAGCTAGGTACAAATCGAAAGCCCGTTCAGCGATACAATGGGATCGCAAATTTCCTTTACACGAATACATCGATACTGAAAAAAGTGGCACGCAATGTTATGCTGCAAACGACCATTTGATGGCCCTTACAGCGCATCAAATTGCCTGTTGTCAAGGCGCGTTAAATGCCTTGCACATCAAATATGCGGGTATCGATGTGGGAGAATTAAAACAAAAAGATTTTATTCCTGCGCAGGCTTTAGCACACACTATTTATTTGAAAGAAGATGCTTTTCCTGTGTATCAATGTACATACGAAGAAGCCATTGCTTTTTTAATGCGTGATAACTTTATTCCTTCGAGTCCAACAGGTAAAGGCTTGCACTTGATTCAATATCAACAAGCACCTTTGGGTTTCATGAAATTCATCACAGCAACCCGTACTAATAATTACTACCCTGCTGAATGGAGAATTCGACAAGCTCTCGATAAGAATAACATGGAGAAATTTGTGTTGGGAAATTTGGGCTAAAATCACTTGTATTTGCTTTTAAATCGCATCTAATGTACTTTTAAAGAATTTTCTATAAACACCTGAATACCTGAGACAAAAAGCTTTTAATCTTTGCATTAATTTTATATTTTTATGCAATAAACTAATTTATTATTTATCTTCTATGAATAAACGTTTACTTCAAAAAACACTGATACTAAGCTGTTTTACTTATTTAATCTGTGCGCTTGTTTACAATGTTGACATGAAGTCCTATACTTCTTTTGAAGGCATACAAGCCTACGCGATAGAACCAAAAGAAGAAAATCATAAATTTAACTTAAGAGATCGAATTGACCTGGCATGGCAACAAGAAATCGACATGACCATGGATCCTAATACGGGAACGGTTCCCCGAGAAAGACTTCTAATCGCCCAAGACACTTTACGATCAAGACAAGAAAGAAATAGTCGTAAACTAAGAACAGCTGCATCTATTGTGGGCATTAACTGGGCTGAAAGAGGTCCTAACAATACCGGTGGTCGTACAAGAGCCATTTGGGTAGATCTCAATGATGCAACCAAGAAAACAGTGTGGGTAGGAAGTGTAGGCGGTGGTATATGGAAAACAACAGACATCACCGCAGCTGCACCGTTATGGGTTCCAGGAGATCAATTTCTATCCAATATGGCTGTAACCTGTATCACTCAAAACCCTACCAATACACAAGAGCTCTATTTAGGAACAGGTGAAGGTTATGGCAATGCAGATGCGATTCGGGGATTAGGCATTTATAAATCAACCGATGGTGGTGCCACATGGAGCCTTTTACCCACAACTTTTTTCAGGGTATCGAAATTAAAATTTTCAGCTGCAGGGGTACTCTTTGCATCGACCAGTACAGGCTTATTTAGATCTACCAACGGCGGAACAAGCTTCACGAAAGTCTTAGGCACAGGCCTAGGCATTACAGGCGCTGGTTCAAACACCTGTTACGATATTGAGATAGCAAGCAATGGCGAGGTATACGCTTCCTTATCTAATTCTGTTCACAAGTCAACCAATGCAGGTGTAACCTTTGGAGCAGCATTACCAATAACAGCGGGCTCTGGCAGAATTGAATTGAGTCTAGCCCTTAGCGATGCAAACTACGTGTATGTTTTAACGGAAACTCCTGAAATCCTTTTAAGTACCAATGCCGGAGTATCTTTTACGGCTACCAGCCTGCCAGCCGATGCAGACGGCGGCATACCTGCTGGTGACTTTACGCGTTCTCAATCGTGGTATGATTTAGAAATCACCGTTGACCCCAATAACAGAGAAGTTGCTTATGTGGGAGGAGTTGATCTCTTTAAAACAACCAACGCTGGCAGCAGTTGGCAACAAATTGCACATTGGTATGGTGGTTTCGGATTTCAAGATGTGCATGCCGATCAACACATCATTTATTTCGAACCTGGCAATTCAAGTGTGATCTATTTCGGAAACGACGGCGGAATATATAGAACAGCCAATAGTACAGCAGCAATTCCAACCATCACTTATAAAAGTGCAGGATACCGTTCCTTGCAATTTTACGGATGTGCTATACATCCTACATCAGGCTCTAATGTCGCCTTGGCTGGTGCACAAGATAACGGTTCACACCGCTTTAGTACAGCAGGCTTAGGTGCCACGGTTGAAGTCACAGGTGGAGATGGTGCATTCTGCAACATCGATCAAGATCAACCTCAATATATGTTTACTCAATATGTATACAATAACTACCGTCGTTCAACTAACGGTGGCACCACCTTTACAAATGTCAATTTCAATAACAACGGACAATTTATTAACCCAAGTGACTACGACAACACAGCAAACCACTTATATGCAGCGGAAGTCAATGGCTCTTATACGTATTGGTCAAACCCCCAAACAGGAAGTACATTTACAGCGACAGCTGTCACTGCTTTCGGAGGGGCTAAGGTAACTTCCGTTACGTGCTCCGACGCTACGCAAGATTTAGTATTCTTTGGATTAGACAATGCAGACGTCGTAAAAGTAGCCAGTGCAAATACGGCTACACCTACTGCTACCAATATATCAACAGGTCTTCCCGCATCTGGAAGTGTTTCTTGTGTTGCCTTAGAAAGAGGAAATGAAAACCACATGTTGGTAACCTACTCCAACTATGGTGTAAACAGTGTATGGGAAAGTACAAACGGTGGAACTTCATGGACATCAGTCGAAGGAAATCTTCCCGATATGCCTGTACGTTCTGCCATGTTTAATCCTAACAATGCAGCTCAAGCCATCGTCGCAACAGAGCTCGGCGTGTGGTCTACAGATTTACTCAATGCAGGTACAACAAACTGGGGGCCATCCAATACAGGTCTTGCCAATGTAAGAACAGACATGTTACAATGGAGAACATCAGACAATACGGTTATTGCATCGACACACGGCAGAGGATTATTTTCTACGACCATATTCTCTCCTACACCAGTGACCTGGTTAAATTTTAATGCTCGTCAAGTGGCTAATCATATCGCTTTAGATTGGGCAACAGGCTCTGAGCATAACAACAAAGGATTTGATGTAGAAAGATCTGAAGAAGGAAAGAACTTCACAGTGATTGGACAAGTTGTGGGTGCTGTAAATTCAAAAAGCATACAGCATTATTTATTTAAAGACAACAACGTTCAGCCGGGTAAAAAATATTTTTATAAAATTAAACAAGTCGATATTGATGGACATTTTGATTATACAAACATCGTTGTCGTAAACATGAATCAAAGCTCCAATTTTGAAATCGACAAACTTTACCCTAATCCCTTTAACAATCAATTGCAGGTATCCTTTGGCAATGCTTATTTAAAAGGCATTACCATCGACATTAAAAATGCATCAGGTAAAACAGTTTACCTTAAAAAGGACTTAGACAGCACTCAAGAAATCGTATTGGATTTGCACTTCTTACCTGCAGGGAATTATTTCTTTACGGCACTTCATGATGGAAACTCTCGCACGAAACAAATCATAAAAATTCAATGATAGGATTAGTGACACAGTTCGCCTAGCTGCGATTTTCTGTACGATTCTATTCTGTTCATGTATAGAAAGATAATCAGCTACTAAGCAGTATTCGTGTGGTGTAGTCCAAGAAAAGAGTTTCCCGCTATTATTAGCGGGAGCTTTTCGTTGAGCCCTTTTCTTTTGTTTCTTTTCTTTTGGGCTAGCAAAAGAAAAAAAAGGACAATACATTAAGTCAATTCATTTACTATCAAACGCTCTTATATACAAAGTGAACTAAATCATTAGTTCTCTTCAATGCCATTTTAAGGCTCAATTATATAATATAAACTACCGTTTATTCTTCAACGCTTGCGCCTTATTTAAATCTTGAATAGCACCAGGAGAATCTCCCATTTTTTCTTTTACCGTAGCTCTGTAACTATAAGCGGTAGCGTAATTGGGATCAAGTTCTATCGCTCGATTGTAATCTTTCAAGGCATTATAATTATCGAGTAATTGTTTCTTAATGTTTCCTCTCAGTAAATAAAAATAAGCTTCATTGACATTTAAAGCAATTGCACGATTGCAGTCCTCTAATGCACCGTTTAAATCTTTTATTTTTTCTTTTGCTTCTGCTCTACCGATATAAGCCAACACATACTTTGGATCCAACTCCAACGCTTTATTATAATCTTTTAACGCTTCTTTAAACAACCTCAACATATACTCCGACTTACCGCGATCATAGTAATAAGAAGCCATAGAAGCATTGATCGAAATGGCTTTATCATAATCCAGAATAGAACCGTTATAATCTCCCAAGATGTATTTCACTTCTCCTCTACTATCAAAATACTTCGCATTTTTACTATTCAAGCCAATGGCCTTATCGTAATCTTTTAAGGATGCTTTATAATCTTCTATTTTTTGTTCCGCCCAGCCTCTACCATAATACAATTCATCGTTGGTAGGACTTAATTTAAGAGCAATGTTATAATCGCGAATGGATGCATAGTAATCGTTGAGGCATTGATACGTTAATGCCCGATAAATATATGCTTGAACATATTTTGGATCTAGTGCAATAGCTTTGCTGTAATCCGCTTCCGCTCCAATGCAATTTTTTGTTTTGTCTTTTATAACACCACTGGCAACATAATCTTTTGCCGTTTGTGCTTCTAAAACATAGAATTGTGTACAAAAAAAACACCCCAGAAAAACCAAAAACTTCACCATAGCTGTATCCAATGATTCAAAATACTAAAAAAATGGCTTCTAAAGCAAGAATTTGCTTGTTACCCTTATATGAACAACTTAGAAGGAAAGCACCTTGCCAGAATTTTAATACCCACAAATTTCATTTCTACCTTGAAAAGTATATATTTGATAAACTTTAGGGGTGTCCCGCAATAAGCTGGACTGAGAAATACCCTTCGAACCTGATGCAGTTAGTACTGCCGAAGGGAAAAGTGTAGAGGCGTTCGCCTAAATCCTTCTCCCTTTCTCGTTCCCCCTAAATTGCGCATTTACTAAACACTGTAATTTACAGACGTATGACTGTATCGGTTAATAATCAATTGCAAGACACAAAAAAAGAAGCTCGTCTAATTCAGTTACTAGAACAGCTGTCCTTGCACGAACAAAAAGGAATGGCTGTAGCAGTCAACAATACTGTCGTACCTAAAAAACAATGGAACGATTACATATTGAATGAAAGCGACAAAGTCACCATTATCCGTGCTACACAAGGAGGTTAATCTTAAAAAATCAGAAACACATTAGTATAAAAACCATGAGAGAAGAAAAAACACCTACACCTACTACCCTAACACGTGAGCCTTTCCCGGCGTCTAAAAAAGTATACGTATCGGGTACAATTCATCCAAATATCAAGGTGGCCATGCGTGAAATTGAACTTACGGATACGGTCAATAAATTTGCAAAAATTTCAAGCGTTCAAAAAAATGCATCTGTTACGGTATACGATACCAGTGGACCGTTTACAGATCCTACTGCTGAAATCGATTTAGCAAAAGGCTTACCGCGCCTTCGTGAAGAATGGATTTTACAACGCGGCGATGTAGAAGAACTTGCAGATGTTTCATCGGAATTTGGAAAACAACGTTTATACAACAGCGATTTAGATCACTTGCGTTTCGAACACATCAAAAAACCGTTGCGCGCAAAAGCAGGAATGAATGTAAGCCAATTGTATTATGCAAAAAAAGGCATCATCACGCCTGAAATGGAATACATTGCCATTCGTGAAAATCAAAAAATTGACACCTTCGAAAATGGTCACCAACACGAAGGCGAAAGCTTCGGCGCTAGAACACCTGTAAAATGGATTACGCCAGAATTTGTGCGTGAAGAAATTGCAGCAGGTCGTGCGATCATTCCAAATAACATCAACCATCCAGAAAGCGAACCAATGATTATTGGTCGTAATTTCTTAGTAAAAATTAATGCCAACATCGGTAACTCTGCTGTAAGTTCTTCTATTGAAGAAGAAGTAGAGAAGTCTGTATGGGCATGCCGTTGGGGCGCTGACACGATCATGGATCTTTCCACGGGTAAAAATATTCACGAAACTAGAGAATGGATCATTCGAAATTCTCCAGTACCGATTGGCACTGTACCGATTTACCAAGCACTAGAAAAAGTAAACGGTAAAGCTGAAGATTTAACTTGGGATATTTTCCGCGATACCTTAATCGAACAAGCAGAACAAGGCGTGGATTATTTCACGATACATGCTGGGGTGCTATTGCGTTACGTTCCGCTTACAGCGAAGCGAGTAACGGGTATCGTTTCACGTGGTGGATCCATCATGGCGAAATGGTGTTTGTCTCATCACAAAGAAAATTTCTTGTATACGCACTTCGAAGACATTTGCGAAATCATGAAAGCATACGATGTTGCCTTCTCTCTTGGAGATGGTCTACGTCCAGGTTGTATAGCAGATGCTAACGATGCTGCTCAGTTTGGGGAATTAGAAACCTTAGGCGAGTTGACAAAAATTGCATGGAAGCACGACATTCAAGTCATGATCGAAGGTCCAGGTCACGTACCGATGCAATTGATCAAAGAAAACATGGAGAAACAATTGAAAGAATGTGATGAAGCTCCTTTCTATACACTCGGTCCATTGACTACTGATATTGCTCCAGGTTATGATCACATCACTTCTGCTATTGGTGCCGCTATGATTGGCTGGTACGGCTGTGCGATGTTATGTTATGTAACACCGAAAGAACATTTAGGATTACCGAATAAAAAAGATGTTAAAGACGGTGTAATCACCTATAAAATTGCAGCCCATGCTGCTGACTTAGCAAAAGGACATCCTGGCTCACAAATTAGAGACAACGCCTTAAGTAAAGCACGTTTTGAATTCCGTTGGCAAGACCAATTCAACTTGGCTTTAGATCCTGACACAGCACGTGAGTTCCACGATGAAACACTACCCGCTGAAGGGGCTAAATCTGCTCACTTCTGTTCGATGTGTGGACCGCATTTCTGCTCGATGAAAATTACGCAAGATGTACGTGACTATGCAGAAGAAAACGGATTAAACAGCGAAGACGTATTAGCAAAAGGCATGGAAGAAAAATCGAAAGAGTTTTTACAAGCTGGAGCGGAGATATATAAATAAATTAGTGATCAGGTATCAGTGGTCAGGTATCAGTAAAAAATTACTTATTCTTCTGACCACTGATACCTGACTACTGACCACTAAAAAAATGCTCCTCATCGCCTGTTCATCGCCCGAAAAAATAAACCGTGAACAAGACTTGGTTAAAGTATTGTTCGATGATGGCTTGAAGACGTTTCATTTAAGAAAACCGAATCATTCGGAAGAAGAAATGAGAGCATGGTTAGATAAAACAGACGAAGACGTGAAGAAACACCTTGTACTTCATAGTCATTGGAATTTGGCTGAAGAATACCAACTCAAAGGCATTCACTTTGGAGCGCATGCTTACAGTTTGTTAAGTGTTGAAGAAAAAAATTATTGGTTGGGTAAAAAAAAACTAACTCATTCTTCTTCTGTTCACAACCAAGCAGAAGTCGATCAATTGGAAATTGGTTTTGACTATGCATGGTTAAGTCCAGTGTTTGAAAGCCTTTCTAAGCCTGACTATAGATCGGATTTGAATGTAACACAATTTGATGCATTAAGCAGATATATTAAAACACATAAAAAAACAACGGTATATGCTTTAGGCGGAATTACAGCCGAACGCATAGCCGAATTAAAAAACAGACCCTTTGATGGCGCAGTGGTATTGGGTGCATTGTGGAATAACATTAAAGGCATAGAAGATCAAAAGATCTTACAACAACGATTCACCGAACTACAAAAAGCATGCAAAGCAAACCCTATACATTAACCATAGCCGGATTCGATCCTTGTGGAGGCGCAGGAATCTTAGCTGACATTAAAACCATGGAAGCCCATGGGGTTATGGGTATGGCGGTATGCACAGCAATGACGTATCAAAACGACATCAGCTTTAAGCATGTTGATTGGATTTCATTAGAAAACATTCAACAACAACTTGATGTATTATTCGAACGCTTTGACATTCGTTTTATAAAAATTGGTTTAATACAAGGTTACGGATCGTTAATCCAACTGCTCTCCTACTTGCGTGCTAAAGCAGGTTCAAATTGTTTTATACTTTGGGATCCTATTTTAAAAGCATCGGCTGGATTTCAATTTCATACTGAACCAAGTTCAGAACAATTGCAACACGTTTCATCCATGGTGAATTTAATCACACCTAACCAAGATGAACTTCAAACCTTGTTTCCAAACGATACGAAAGACCAAACACTTGCCTTTAGTGAACACTGTAGTGTCCTCATTAAAGGTGGTCATTTAAAAACCGCAGACAGTAACGATGTCTTGATAGAAAATAAACAGGAAATTATTTTCACAGCGAAACGATTAGATGCTGACAAACGCGGTACAGGTTGCGTCTTATCGTCGGCCATACTATCAAACGTAGCCAAGGGCTTACCTTTAGAAACAGCCATTGTCAAAGCAAAGCAATACGTAGAAAAATATTTAATGAGTAGTCCCTCTTTATTAGGATCACATTATGCATAAACACATCGACACCTTACAGTGCATTACTTCTGGAACACCTGCAGCACAAATACAGCAGGCAAAAGAAGCGTGCGAAGCGGGTACACGATGGATACAGCTTCGCCTTAAAAACGAAAGCGATGCTACGATTCTTGCAACGGCAAAAGTCGTAAAAGAAATTTGTGCGCAACACGATGCCGTTTTTATATTGAACGATCACATACACCTCGCCATAGGAGCAAATGCAGATGGCGTACATTTGGGTAAAGAAGATTGTTCACCCTTAGAAGCGCGCAAACAATTAGGGCCAACAAAAATTATCGGAGGTACGTCCAATACACTTGAAGACATTGAGTATTTGGTTGAGTCTGGAGTAGATTATATCGGCTTAGGACCTTTTCGTTTTACAGCTACGAAAGAGAAACTAAGTCCTATTGTAGGCTTAACAGGTTATGAGAAAATAATGGCGGCGTGTAAAATTAAGAACATACATACGCCCATTGTAGCCATTGGAGGTATTGAACAAGCCGATGTGCAAGCAATATTACAAACAGGCATTTACGGCGTTGCAGTTTCTAGTAGCATTACCAACGCAACAGATAAGAAAGAAACGATTGCTTCTTTTTACAACACACTTAAAACAGCATGCGTATGAAACCTTTAATCATAGCTGGAAAAATATTTAACTCTCGTCTGTTTACAGGCACTGGAAAATTCAGTTCTTCTGCACTCATGCACGAAGCCCTGCTGGCATCAGGTTCTGAGTTGGTGACGGTAGCACTCAAACGAGTGGACATTCAAAACGAGGAAGACGACATTTTAAAACACCTCAACCATTCACAATTTAATTTACTACCCAATACATCGGGCGTACGCACAGCGAAGGAAGCAGTCTTCGCAGCACAGCTGGCTAGAGAAGCACTCGAAACCAATTGGCTTAAATTAGAAATTCATCCCGATCCGAAATACTTGCTTCCCGATCCTTTCGAAACGTTAAAAGCCGCAGAAGAATTAGTAAAATTAGGTTTCATCGTATTGCCTTACATCGGCGCAGATCCTGTAGTATGCAAGCGATTGGAAGAAGTAGGTACCGCAGCAGTCATGCCATTAGGTTCTCCCATTGGTACCAACAATGGATTGCAAACCCGTGAAATGCTTCGCATCATCATCGAACAAAGTAAAATACCCGTAGTCATCGACGCAGGCATTGGCGCTCCATCGCATGCCGCAGAAGCTTTAGAAATGGGTGCTGACGCAGTATTGGTCAATACGGCCATCGCAGTATCGTCTGATCCTGTAGCCATGGGCATTGCCTTTAAAATGGCTGTAGAGGCAGGTCGCATGGCATACGAAGCAAAGCTTGGACAAAGACATGCCTTCGCAGAAGCAAGCAGTCCTTTCACTTCTTTTCTTGACGAATTATAAACCCAAACATGAGGTTTAACAATACACATAACGATACCACCTTCGAAGACCTCTTCAACCAATATTCTTGGGAAGAGATCAAGGAAAGTATTTATGCCAAAACCGCTGTCGATGTGCGCAAAGCATTGGACAGTCCGAAACGTAGCTTAGAAGATTTCAAAGCCTTGATCTCTCCTGCGGCTGAGCCTTTCCTAGAAGAAATGGCTCAACTCAGTCATCACCTCACACGCAAGCGTTTTGGCAATACCATTCAGATGTATATTCCTTTGTACTTGTCGAACGAATGCCAAAACATTTGTACCTATTGCGGTTTCAGCTTAGACAATCCCATGCGTAGAATTACGCTCACGGATACACAAATCTTAAAAGAAGTCGAAGTCATTAAAAACTTAGGCTACGAACACGTATTACTCGTGACTGGCGAAGCGAACAAAACGGTGGGCATGGATTATTTCAAACGCATCTTCCCTTTGCTTAGACAGCACTTCGCACAGTTATCGATGGAAGTTCAGCCTTTAGATCAAAACGAATACGAAGAACTTATTGACTTAGGTTTGCACAGTGTATTGGTTTACCAAGAAACCTACCACGAAGAAAATTATAAATTTCATCACCCAAAAGGGAAGAAATCGAATTTCAATTACCGTCTCGATACACCAGACAGACTGGGTAAAGCTGGCATCCATAAAATTGGATTGGGAGTACTGATTGGTTTAGAAGATTGGAGAACCGATACGTTTTTCACCGCACTACATCTTGATTATTTAGAAAAAGCCTACTGGCAAACAAAGTATTCTATTTCCTTTCCACGCCTACGTCCACACGTTGGTAACATTGAACCAAAAGTAGACATGAGCGATAAAGAATTGGTGCAGTTGATTTGTGCTTACCGTATTTTCAACGAAGAAGTAGAACTTTCGATGTCCACGCGTGAAAATGTAAAATTCAGAGATAACATTGTGAAGTTAGGCATTACCTCTTTCAGTGCAGGTTCTAAAACCGATCCAGGAGGTTACGCCTCGAAAGAAGATGCCTTGGAACAATTTGAAATTTCAGATGAACGCAGTCCGTCTGAAGTCGCAAACATGATTAAAAGTAAAGGATACGAAGTCGTATGGAAAGACTGGGATACCAGTTACCAAGAGTATGCTCAATAAAGATGAAGTACAACGTTACAGTAGACATATTTCCCTTGCTGAAGTTGGCATCAACGGACAAGAGAAATTAAAAAACGCCTCTGTGCTCGTGATTGGTGCAGGAGGCTTAGGATGTCCTTGCTTGCAATACCTCTCTGCTGCTGGTGTTGGCACCATCGGCATTGTCGATTTCGACACCGTTGACCTTTCAAACTTACAACGTCAAATTTTATACACGACAGCAGACCTCGGCAAGAATAAAGCAGAAGCGGCTGCGGCACGTTTAACGCAATCGAATCCCAATACATTCAAAGTATATACAAAAGCATTAACGAAAGACAATGGACTCGAAATTATCGCTGCTTATGACATCATCGTCGACGGTTCGGATAATTTCGCAACACGTTATTTAGTCAACGATGCCTGTGTGCTACTGAACAAACCTTTAGTGTTCGGTTCTATTTTTAAATTCGACGGACAAGTTGCCGTATTAAATCATACGAATTCTGAAGGCAAAAAAGGCCCGACCTACCGTTGCTTATTTCCTGAACCACCTGCACAAGGAGAAATGCCTTCTTGCTCTGAGACAGGCGTACTGGGCGTTTTACCCGGTATCATTGGATGTCTACAAGCCAACGAAGTATTGAAATTGATTTTGCACATCGGAGAACCGTTATCGGGTAAGCTTTATACCTTCGATGCATTGAGCATGCAGTCTACTGTATTTTCAGTCGAAGCAGATCCGCACAATCATGCGCTTACAAGCTTAGGTAATTATGATTTTCATTGCGAACCGACCATCGCATTGGCCGATCGAATTGATGTACGTACCTTAAAAAGTTTACTCGATACAAACTCCAACGATCTTGTTTTACTTGATGTGAGAGAAGACTACGAATATGCCTTGTGTAAATTAGAAAACGCGTTGCACATTCCAATGAATGCTATTCCTCAACACTTGGATGCATTACCAAAAGAAAAGAACATCGTCGTATACTGTCACCACGGTATGCGAAGTGCAAGCATTGTTCATTTTTTAAAGTCAAACGGTTTTGATAAAGTCAGCAATTTGGAAGGTGGTATTCACAGCTGGGCACAAGAGATTGATGAGAGCGTGGCGGTGTATTAATACATGCGGATAGTAATCACAAAAAACTTACTTTTCTCCGCTCTGTTTCTGTTTCTCATTTTTTTCTTCAGCTAAGAATTGGTGATAAACCAGAGTATTTTTTCATTCAAATATTAATCCGTTTTGCTCAAATATTTTTCTGACTAAATCGATACCATTTTTATTATCCAATTGGATCAAGACATCCTCAGTCTTTTCATTATTATCTTTAATAGATATTGTAAATAGGGTCATAGAAGAACCCTCATTTGGAGGAGTATCAATAACTGAGGATTTGAAAATTTTATGTATTATATTTTCTGCAACAACTCTTCTTGTTAGAGTAAAATTAAAAAAAGAAATAATAATGACTTTGTAAATCTTATTTTTGATAAGATCTATTACAGTAACCGATTTAAGAAATGAAAAAAATAATATTATAAAGGTTATTATTATATAACCCCAAATAGGAATGATCTTAAAATAACAACTCCGCCCTGGTTCGTGTCCTCACGAACCATCGAGCTTATTTATATTACTAAATGTAAAGTTTTTTTTTAGACTTTGAAGTGTTCCGTATAAGTGGTATATATTAAACATAAATGGTTCGTGAGGACACGAACCAGGGCTAAGATGAGAGCATAGCGGTGTATTAACATCAAACTTAATCATAACCATTGATAATGGTTTACTCTTTCTTCGCTCTCTTTCTGTTTCTCTTTTTTGCCTCTGACCCATCTACATTCCCCATTTTACTCATAGCCAAAAAACCATGTTCCAACACCATCCCCAAAAAACACAAATTGTATTTTTTAACCTGTAAATTGAAATATTATAAAATTAAATACAAAATAGCCTTACTTTTTAACACATATTACGTAAAAATACAATATTATTGGAAAATAAGGCTTTCTTTTAAACCTATTTATATTCTATATTAGGATACAGGAAGGCGCAAAACAGGACCTTTTGTTCGGCTTTCTTTAAAAACAGGCAGAAGAGCTTGCAAAAAATAGCTCGTCATTTAGTTACCAGTCCAACCATATTAGCTTATGTCAAAACTAAACTTTAAAGCATACGAAACCACAGGCTTTTATGATGAGATGTTTGACAACAACGGAAAAGTAAGGCCACATTATGAATTGTTCAAAGAAAGGATCGATAAGATCGGATGGAAAAAACTGAATTATTTGCAACATGCTACCGATCGCGCACAGCTTTCACTCGGTATGACATTCAATGTCTACAACGACAATCAAGGTGTTGAACGTATTTTACCCCTAGACATTATTCCAAGAATCATAGACGGTAAAGATTGGAATTATATAGAAAAAGGATTGAAGCAAAGAATATATGCGCTCAACATGTTTATTAATGATCTCTACAACGATCAAAAAGTATTGAAAGATAAAATCATTCCGAAAGAAATGATTATGTCTAGTGCGACCTATCTAAAACAATGCATTGGACTAAAGCCTGCACAAAACATTTGGTGCCATATTACAGGTACTGATTTAATACGAAGCGACGATGGGAACTTCTATGTATTGGAAGACAATTTGCGTTGTCCTTCTGGAGTATCATACATGCTCGAAAACAGAGAAATACTTAAACGTACCTATCCTGAATTATTTGAAAAACTCAATGTAAAACCCGTGTATGACTACACGCATTACTTGAGGGATATGCTAGAATACTTGACACCAAACAGTCCTGCATCCATTGCGGTCTTAACACCTGGCATATACAATTCTGCGTATTTCGAACACTCCTACTTGGCACAACAGCTAGGCGCTTTTCTTGTAGAAGGAAAAGACTTGGTCGTGAAAGACGATTTCGTCTACATGATTACCACAAAAGGTTTACAAAAAGTAGATGTCATTTACCGAAGAGTAGACGACGATTACATTGACCCTTTAATTTTCAATCGCAATTCCATGCTGGGTACGCCTGGCTTATTCAATGCTTACAAAAAAGGCAATGTCGTTTTAGTCAATGCTCCTGGAACAGGCGTCGCAGATGATAAAGCGGTGTATGCGTATATTCCTAAAATTATCAAGTATTACCTGAACGAAGACGTGATTCTGCCGAACATACAGACCTATATTTGCGCAGAAGAACAAGACTTAAAATTTGTATTAGAAAACATCAACAAACTAGTCATCAAACAAACCGATGCTTCTGGAGGATACGGCATGTTGATCGGACCTCAAGCGACAAAAAAAGAACATGCGGAATTTGCGCTGAAAATTAAAAGCAATCCAAGAAACTACATTGCTCAACCCATGATCAACTTGTCGAGGGTACCAACGTTGACGGGAGATGCCATTGAAGGTCGACATGTTGACTTAAGACCATACGTATTGTACGGTAAAGAAATAAAAATAATACCCGGTGCTTTAACAAGAGTCGCCTTGAAAAAAGGTTCTCTGGTGGTAAACTCATCGCAAGGAGGTGGTAGTAAAGACACCTGGATTTTAAACACCCTAAAATAAATTCATATGCTAAGTAGAGTTGCTGAAACTACCTATTGGATGAATAGATATATCGAACGCGCTGAAAATTATGCTCGTTTTATGGATGTAAATTTTAATTTATCACTAGAACTCCCTCCCAATATGCCTGAGCAATGGCAACCGCTGGTTGTCGCTACTGGAGACTGGCACTTGTATAAATCACTGTACGACAAAGTAGACAAATGCAAAGTCATTTACTTTCTTGCCTTCGACGAAAAAAACCCAAATTCTATATACAGTTGCATTCTTAAAGCGAGAGAAAATGCGAGAGAAATTAGAACAGAATTAACCAACGAAGTATGGGAGCAAATCAACTACTTATATTACTTGGTAAAAGACGGTTTATCTAAAAAAATATGGCTGAAAGAAGATCCGAGAGATTTTTTTACGCTCATCAAACAAGGCTGTCAATTATTAAACGGCATTTACGACGGTACCATTTCGAGGACAGACGGATGGCACTTCGGTAAAATAGGTCAGCTGATCGAACGCGCCGATAAAACATCAAGGGTTTTAGATGTAAAATACCACATTTTATTACCTTCTCCAGATGCCGTGGGATCGCCCTTGGATTTAATACAATGGGCTGCCCTGCTAAAATCAGTAAGCGCATACGACATGTACCGAAAACAAAATGGCAAACTGACTCCAGATCAGATCGTAGAATTTCTTATATTGGACAAAGTATTTCCACGTTCGATGTTAAGGTGTTTAATGCATGCAGAATCTTCCTTACACGCCATTACGGGTAACGACAGGTATTACGGCGTAAGTGTAGAAAAATGTTTGGGTATGGTAAGGTCTAACTTAGAATATTCAACCATGGAAGACATCTTTAATACGGGCATGCACGAGTACCTCGACAAATTTCAAGAAAAATTAAACGATGTTTCAATTTCAATTTTTGAAACCTTCTTTTCTACAAGCAACGCCATTCAACACAATCAAATAAAACTCTAAGATGACATATTGTTTAGGTATTAAACTTAAATCAGGATTTGTAGGTATAGCCGACACACGTATTACTTCTGGCCATCAAACAACGAAAGCGAGAAAAGTATTTACAGTAAATAAAAAAAATCATTCTTATTTCATCATGACTTCAGGCTTGAGGTCTGTGCGAGACAAAGCAATTACTTATTTCAAAGAAAGCATCGAAGAAAATGACGAAAAGTTCAACAAACTCTACAAAGCCGTAAACGCCTTTGCAGATCAAGTAAAACGTGTCGCCAAAGAAGATAAAGAATCGCTGAAAGAAGCAGGGCTCAACTTTAATTTATACGCCATAGTAGGTGGACAGTTAGAACAAGACAGCGAACATAAAATTTACTTATTATACCCCGAAGGAAATTGGATTGAAGTAACAGACGGCTCTCCCTTTGTCATCATCGGTAATAATGGATACGGAAAACCTATATTAGACAGAGCGATTAAATACGACTCTTCATTAAAATTTGCACTCAAGGCCGGATTCTTATCTTTCGATGCCACTCGTATCAGTGCAAACGATGTAGACTACCCTATTGATGTGGTGTATTACGAGAAGAACTCTTTCAACATTATTGAAAAACGATTTAAAAAAGTGGAAGTAGAAAATATTTCCAAACGATGGAATACATCATTAAGGGAATCAATCCATAGTTTGCCTGAAGACTGGATCGATTCACTACTAGAAAATGAAAGCAAAGGAAGTGTCATTGCCGAGGAAGATTTCAATTAACACCCTATCGAAATGAAATTTAAAATCATTCACGAATCTGTATATTCCTTTAGTAGTGAAGTTTTTCTTGAACCTCATTACTTAAGGTTCAAACCTAAGGTTACGCCTTACCATAAAATTATAGATTTTAACTTGGAGGTATATCCAACACCCTCGGGATATTCCGATCAAACAGACGGAGAAAACAACATCATACAATTGTGTTGGTTCAAAGGAGTTGATACGGAATTAAGCATAAAAGCGGAATCGATCATTGAAGTAAAAGAACACCTTCCCTTCAACTTCATACTCTATCCTAATGCCTTTACCCTTTTACCGTTTACATATTCCGATTCACAAAAAGCAATTTTAGCACCAGCACTTAAATCAGAACCGATTTCCCCAGAGCTAAGGGCCTACGCTGAGCTTATCAAAGTAGCATGCAATGGACAAACCGTAGCATTCATCGCTAACCTTACCAAGCAACTACACAAAGACTTCACCATCGTATACCGTGAAACGGGCAATCCTTTTGACGCTAACCACAGCTTTGAGTTAAAAGAAGTTTCTTGTAGAGACATGGCTTGGATGCAAATTCAAGTATTACGCCGCATGGGAATGGCAGCCCGCTTTGTAAGCGGCTATTTTTATATACCATTGGACAAACCAGATTACGAATTACACGCTTGGGTAGAAGTATACCTTCCCGGTGCGGGTTGGGTGGGCATGGATCCTAGTAATGGTATTATGACAGGACAAACACATATACCCATTGCTACAAGTGCTCATTATGAAAATACGATGCCTGTTACAGGTACCATTCGAGGTGCAGCTACATCAGAATTAAAAACTAAATTGCGGATTGAAGTGATAGAATAAGTGGTGTTTTTTGATATTTTTAATTATCTCTACCCTAATTAAAAACATCATACAATCCCCAAAAAACCAGCACCGCACCTAAAGAGGTAAAACCATACATGACCTCTACAAAGGGTTGATTGCTGTGAAAATTGACACAGGTAATCACAAAACTCGAGACTAAGAAAAACCCTCCGACCATAATTTTAATAATACCCTGTTTGTTTTTTGTTTCAAGTCGTTCCTTTTTTATGCGCTCGATGACTTCTGAAATTAATTTCGGATCAGCCGACTGATGATTTAAATGCAGCTCAATGGCTTCCAGACTTTTATGAACACCCAGCAAAGATTTTGCTAATTGGTATAGTTTATTCAATTCCTCCTTTTCCATGTTAAAAGTATTAAGGTGAATAAATAAAGTATGCAGGATTAATCTGAATACATAAAAAACGTGTCTCTCTTCATAAAAGAAAGACACGCTAAAAAAACTATTCTTTAATAAATTTACGCATCACTAAGGCTGTAGCATCATCCACAACATTTAAGAAATAAATCCCTTTGGGTAACGAAGATATGTTTAATGAAAATTCATTATCTCCTGCACGAGCATCCATGTATTTGTTCAACTGCTCATTACCCGATGCATCAAACACCAAAAGTTCTGCACGAAACGAACGCTCAAAATTAAATTTCAATTGAATACGATCAGTCGCTGGATTAGGAGAGACAAGCAATGAATTATAAACCATCGATGCCTGATCAACAGCAGTAGCAGCCGATACAACAAACGATCCCGTCATTCCAGATCCAGCATGTGGATTACATTGATAATTGTACGTACCTACAGTGGTTACTGTATAATCAAAATTGCCAGCTGCCGATGTCATAGAATTACTCCAACTTGTGGCACCCGATGGAACTGAAATGGAAGTAGAAGTATGTGAACCTACGACCCAACTCCAATGAATTACATCCCCTACCACAACATTAGTGATGGATGATGGAGAAAAGGTTAATCCCAATTGACCAACCAAAATAGTATGAGTGGTGGCATCAACTTGTTGCGCAATACTGAAAAACAAAATGACGAGCAATGCTTGTTTAATTTTTCTGATCATAAAAAGCCTGGTTAAAAATGAATAATTGTTAATAAAAAACTGTTGAACATTATAGATATAAAGCTTCAAGTTTAGCAATCACTTTACCTTTACTCTCCAAATACAAATATTTCGAATCTGTAGTATAAATCTCGGCACGTTCTAAAGCTTGATTAAATTTTAATTCTAGTGCATCGTTTCCACAACTAATTCGTGTAGAAGCCAATGTGGCAATTTTAATGGCATTTCCTCTTGATGTATAAGATCCAAAAATCTTATTACAGCCTGCAAATCCTTCCAACGACGTAGAATCTTTAAAGCGAATATAAAGATCCCCAGTCTGTGCAGTGGACTTTACAACATCACCATTTAATGTCTTCAATATCCAACGAGCATTAATCAATTCTATGTGAGGAGGCTCTGCGTAATCTTTCGTTGATCCTTTCTCAGGCTTTGAAGAATCCGTAACTGAAGTCATATTAATTTCTTTCGAACAAGAACAAAACATGATGCTTAATACCAAAAACAATACGCTCTTTCTCATATCCCAATTCAGGCTTGTATGCTTATACAAAATAGGTATTTATTATCAATTCAAAAGAAATACGATGATAAATCTACCGTAAAATTACTGACATTGGTCATTTTTTAAAACAGTGAATTGCCCGTATTTGCAGACATAAATAAAGCATAAAACTCAAAGACAATGCCATATCAACTCATATTATTCCTTGTATTACACTGGTACCTTTCCTTGTTTGCTCAGACATTCTTCTTGCACCGCTATTCAGCGCATCAGATGTTTACCATGAGCAGAGGCTGGGAAAAGTTTTTCTATGTCATGACATTCTTATTTCAAGGCTCCTCTTTCTTAAGTCCGAAAGCTTACGGAATCATGCACCGCATGCACCATGCTTTTGCAGACACAGAGAAAGACCCGCATTCTCCAAAATATTCTACAGGCTTATTCGACATGATGTGGAAGACAAAAAACATTTACAACGACATCTTACACGACCGAGCAGGTGTTGACCCTAAGTTCTTAAAAAATGTAACGTATTGGTCGTTTATTGAAAAAATTGGCGACAACTGGATCGTAAGGGTATTATGGGGTACACTGTATGTACTCTTCTATATCCATTTTGCAACAGCATGGTGGCAGTTTATGTTTCTACCGATACATTTCCTAATGGGACCTATTCACGGAGCTGTCATCAACTGGTTTGCTCATAAATACGGGTATGTAAATTTCCCTGTAAATGACACCGCTAAAAACTTATTACCTGTTGATATTTTAATGATGGGAGAAGGTTACCATAACAATCACCATAAATTTGGAGGCAGAGCTAATTTTGGTAAAAAATGGCACGAATTTGATCCTACCTACCCTTTTATATTGTTGTTTAATGCGCTTGGAATATTAAAACTTAAAAAGAACAACGACGAAATATACATGTAAGTAATAGAGGGAAGTACATTTTACAGGTTCACGTAAAATGTACTTCCTTTTCCTTCTTCACTTTCTAGGCGTATAGTTCCTTTTAATTTTTCAACGGTTGTCTTTACAATATACAAGCCCAATCCTGTACCGTTAGCATGTTCATTGGCTTTGAAAAACATGTCGAAGATTTGTTTCTGAAATTCTTTTTTAATACCTAAGCCATTGTCTTTAAATACCAATTCAGCTTGTCCATTTTTAAATACTGTAATTTTTATCGTCAACGAACTCCTACTCTTTTCTGAATCTTGATACTTAATAGGATTCTCTATTAAATTTTGTATAACAGAATGCAATAATTTTTTATCGGAATAAAAATCATCGTGACATTTTATTTCCGTAGTAATATTCATCTTATCATAGCCTGGTGCATTTTGAAAACTATCGAGTATTTCTCTTACCATCTCTTCAAAATCAATTTTCTCCAATTGTAAGCTCGTTTGTCTTACTTTGGTGACCATTAATAAGTCCATTAAAAGATTATCCAATTTTTTAGTACTGTGTAAAATATGATCAAAATAGTTTTTTGAAACTTCATCTTTTACATCTTTTTGACCTATGGTCGTCAATCCTATGATCGATTTTAAAGGACCTTTAATGTCGTGAGAAGCCTTATAAACAAAGGTTTCCAAACGTTGATTAGCATCTTCTAACTCGGCCGTTCTTTCTTTTACGGTTTCAGCCAACTGAATATTTTGATTCGTAATTACGCGTATCCTCCATAAGTACAATAAATACAAAAGAGCTACCATTAACAATATGCATATTCCGATAAACCACCAAGTTTTCCATATCGGGGGAGATATAATGACAATAACAGAGGCTCCTTTTTCATTCCAAATATTGTCGTTATTAGATCCTTTTACACGAAATACATACCTGCCAGGATTTAAATTGGTATACTTCGCAGAACGTTGATCTCCTGCCATAAACCATTCCTCGTCGAATCCTTCTAAATAATAAGCATACTTATTATTTCTAGCACTGTTAAAATTAAGGGCTACAAAATAAAAAGTGATGGCATTTTGATCGTAAGGCAAATGAATAATTTCCGTTTCAGAAACATCAATCTTCAAAGGAGACCCTTTCACACCAGGCAATACAAGCTCATTATTGATTTCCAATTTCGTAATTAAGACTGGTGGTATTCGTTTATTTTCACCCGTCATAGCAGGATTTATTTTTAAAAATCCTTTATTCGTTCCTAAATATATAACACCTTGTTCGTCTTTATATTTAGCATTGAAAAAAAATGAACATGGAGGAATGCCGTCTTTTATGGTATACGCTTTTATCTTCTTCGTTTTTAAATCAATTCTAGTAATTCCGTTATTACTAGAAATCCATATGTTCGATTGATCATCTTCTATAATCGATTTTGTATAATCATTAGACAAACCATCTGCTGTGGTATAACTCGTATAGGTATATTTCTCTTTATCAAAACACATGACGCCATTACCTGTCGTAGCTAGCCATAACTTACCCTTACTATCTTCCGTGATATCAATCAGTGAGTTCGCATCCAAATGATTGTTGGATGATTTGTTATTAAAGGTAAACGTGGTAAAATTATCTTGCTTAGGATTATAACGACACAAGCCTCTGAATGTAGCCAACCAAAGTACTCCCTTACGATCTTTGTAAAAGGCCTGAACCCAATCAGAGGCAATAGAACCTTTATTGGTATCGTCATGAGCATAATGTGTAAACTGATCGGTATTCTTATCTAAGACATCAACGCCTGATCCAAATCCAGATACCCATATTTTCCCTTGATAATCACACAGAGCTTTGGTATGATCATTAAAAAGAGCATTAGGATTTAAAGGGTCTGACTTGTAATTTTTGAAAACATCTTTTTGCGCATCGTACCGAAGCAATCCTCCACCATAGGTCGTGATCCATAAATAGCCCTCCTCATCTTCCATAATAGAAATGACGACGTTACTGGATATACTTTTTTCACCCGCTTGATAATGCTTGTAACGATCTGATCCTTTCGTTTTTTTATACAAACCTCCGCCATCAGCGGTGACCCATAAATTCCCCTTAGAGTCTTTTAAAAAACTTGATACAATCCCCTTCTTAATACTGTAATCAGAAATAGGATTGTTTTTATTTAAGACAAATAAATTGGTTGTGGGATTAGAATAATTAACACCGTTTAAAAATGTACCTGCCCAGATATCATCTTTCGTGTCTTTATATAAACAATTGATATTAGGACTCGATAATTCATCTGTATAATGGTAAAATTTATTCTGCTTTACATCAAACCAATCAATACCTCCACCATCAATACCAATCAAATAATTACCGTTTTTATATGGAACCACATTCATTACGTTGTCTCCATTGATACCGTCATGATCCGATGCTTTAAACCGATATTCCTTTATGAGTCCTTTTTTATCAATTACTTTCAAGCCTTTACTAGTAGAAATATACATGACATGATCATTGTCAATGTAAACACTTCTTACTTCATAGCCTTTACCATAACGAGGACGTAAATCATAATACTGACCTGAATGCACATTAAAATTCAACAAACCATCTGTTGTACCCACCAATAAAGTACTATCTGTATCTTGTATGAGCGATAGGAAATGTTTACTGTTGTCATTAAAAAAATAATTAAACCTTTTAGCAGGCTTATCCAAACATTCAATTTTAAATATTCCTTCGTCGACTGTAGAAACCCAGATATTGCCTTTATTATCTTCTATAATTCCTGCTATATCACTAGACAATTCCTTAAATGCAGTATAAGTAGTGTTCTTATAATTATAAAAACAATCTTTAACAGCATCGTACAGATTCAAACCATTACTTGTAAGTACCCACAATCTACCTTTGCTGTCTAAGTATAAATATTTAATACTCCTGCTTGTAATAGAGTATGGATTTTTATTATCGTTTCGGTATATTTTAAATTCATAACCATCAAACTTATTTAAGCCATCTTCACAACCAAACCAAACGAAACCTTTTTTATCCTCTATTATGGCACGAACTGTATTATCTGACAAGCCATCATCCACAGAAATGTGATGAAACACTAAGGTGGGCTTTTGTGCTGATACAGCAAAAGCCAAGCATAAAAAGCATACGGTTAAAAATTGTCTCAATCTTATTATTTTAACAAAAAACAAAGAATATGCCATTCAAACCAACCTGTGAGAAGCACTTTACAAAAGCATAATGCTATATCAGAAAGGTCGATATTAAACTTAATACGGCTAGAATATAAAAAAGTATTGTTTTTAGTCGAAAAAAAAGAGGTTTTCGCAAACCTCTTTTTAAAACAGTATGATTTAAGAGGAGCGATTATCGCATCGTATGAAAGATGTTTTGAACATCTTCGTCTTCCTCAAACTTGGAAATGAGTTTTTCCAACTCTTTTTCCTGCTCCTCATTTAATTCTTTTGTATCCATCGGAATACGTTCAAAGTCTGCACTGATGATCTCAAACTTACGCTCCTCTAAGAACCCTTGAATAGATCCAAAGGCTTCAAAAGGACCGTAAATAACAATCTCCCCTTCGTCTACACCCATATCGTCGGAACCCGTATCAATCAACTCCAACTCCAATTCATCGGTATCAACACCTTCTTTTTTAGCAACCCTGAAAATACATTTATGTTCAAACAAAAACTCATTAGACCCATTCGTCCCTAAAGTTCCACCAGAACGTGTGAAATAGGAACGAACACTCGCTACTGTTCTTGTAGGATTATCTGTCACACACTCTATTACAAAGGCTATTCCATGAGGCCCGTAACCATCGTATACAACTTCCTTAAAATCTCCCTCATCCTTAGACGAAGCTTTTTTAATGGCTCTGTCTACGTTATCCTTAGGCATGTTGGCGGCCTTAGCATTTTGAATAATGGCTCTCAATCGAGAGTTATTATCTGGATCTGGCCCACCGGCCTTTACAGCCATTGCTATTTGCTTACCAATTTTGGTAAACGTTCTAGCCATCTGACCCCAACGTTTTAATTTTCTTCCTTTTCTAAATTCAAATGCGCGTCCCATGGTAATTAATTGGTATGATCAGCGGTGTGATCCCAGTTATAGGTATGTAAATTTTCTAAACAAACTTTCAAGAGCAGAATACTCTGAATGATATCTTCTTTGTGTACCGTTTCAATCACTTGATGAATATGCCTTGTAGGAATAGATACCGCTCCTGCAATAGCACCATTTTTACCAAAGCGTTGTAAAGGCGCAGTATCGGTACCTCCCGCCGTCAACAATTCAGGTTGCCAACGCACAGCAAAGTTGTCGGCTGTTTTTTTCATGTAGTTTACCATGCGGTAATCTGCAATCGTCGATGAATCTAAAATCTTGATGGCTGTTCCTTTTCCTAGCTCCGTCACCTTTTCGTAATCCCTTGCCCCTGGTACATCATAAGCAATGGTGGTATCTAAAGCGATTGCAAAATCAGGATTAATGGTATGAGCAGCAACTTGTGCTCCCCTAAGTCCTACTTCTTCTTGCACAGAAAATACAGCGTATAAATCAAAAGGCATCTCATCGAGACACTTCAACGTTTCAAGCAATACAAATACTGAAACACGATTATCTAAAGATTTACCGTTGACACAGTCCCCCATCCATTCTAAAGTACGTTCGCGCGTTATAGGTGTTCCAACACTTACATATTTATCAACTTCTTCTTTCGGCAAACCCAAATCAATGAAAAACTCTTCAAGCTTAGCGGGTTTGTTTTTTTCTTCGGCAGACATCACGTGTATAGGCTTTGAACCCATTACTCCCATGAGGTCTTTCTTCCCGTGCACAATAACCCGTTGAGACGTTAAGGTTTTAGGATCAAAACCACCTAAGCAATTAAAACGCAAAAAGCCTTGTGCATCGACATGTGTAACGATGAAACCAATTTCATCCATGTGCGCTGCAACCAAGACTTTCTTACTTGAATCCTTTCCGGGCTTGAGAACCGTTAAGTTCCCTATGGCATCTAGGGTATAAGAAAGCCCTAGAGATTTTATTTCTTGACTAATAAAATCTCTAATGGGTTTCTCATATCCTGAAACACCAGGTGTTTCGCTTATTTTTTTTAATAACGAAAAATTGACTTCCGTCGGCACTTTATTCATGTGGTCTATGCGATTATTCTACTACTCCTAACTTCAAACTGTTTGCACCTTGAGCACTTGCTTTAGGCATACCAGCTGTAGTTACATAAACATCACCTTTTACCAAATGACCTTCTTTAACCAATTTGTCTTTTACGGCTTCAATGGTTTCATCGGTTGAATTAAAGTCATTAAAATAAAGACCTTTAACACCCCATAATAAATTCAGCTGAGAAAGTTTACCACGGTCTGATGTCACTAAAAATACCGTTGACTTCGGTCTGTGTGCAGAAATACGGAATGCTGAATAACCTGTTTGACTAAGACCAATAATCGCTTTCGCTTTTGTGCTGTCTGCTAAATTACACGCTGTGTGTATCACGTTATCAGTATACGTAGACGCATCTTCAGCAGGCACTTTGTTATAAATCTGATCGGCATCTTTTTCAACAGACATACAGATACGAGACATGCTTTGTACTGTCAATACAGGGTAATTACCTGAAGCTGTTTCAGCACTTAACATTACCGCATCGGCACCGTCTAATATGGCATTCGCAACATCATTCGCTTCTGCTCTTGTTGGACGAGGATTAGTAATCATACTCTCCATCATTTGCGTTGCAACAATTACAGGTTTGCACGCTAAATTAGATTTACGCACAATCATTTTCTGCATCATTGGAACATCTTCCATCAACATCTCAACACCAAGATCACCTCTCGCTACCATCACCGCATCAGTTTCAGCAATGATCGCATCGATATCCAATACAGCTTCTGGTTTTTCAATTTTAGCAATTACTTTAATGTGCTTGCCTGATTTTTTAATGATGTCTTTGATGTCTTTCATATCAGATGCTTTTCTTACGAAAGACAAAGCGATCCAATCAACTTCTTGTTCGATTCCGAACATCAAATCTTCTTTGTCTTTTTCTGTCAAGGAAGGTTCTGACACTTCTGTATTCGGCAAGTTTATCCCTTTACGAGATTTCAAAATACCACCGTATACGACTACCGCTTCAACTTCTTTACCCAACGATTTTGTAACTTTTAATTCTAAGTTTCCATCATCAATAAGAATAGTATCGCCAGGTTTAACATCTGACGTTAACGCTTGGTATGAAGTACTGATCTTATGTTTTGTACCAACTATTTTTTCACTAGTAATGATGATCGATTCTCCAGCAACAAGCTCTACTCCATTATTCTCAATTTCATTCGTTCTAATCTTAGGTCCTTGCAAATCCTGAAGTATACTGATGTTTGTACCATGTTCAGCATTGAGTTCGCGAATGTACTGTATAACTTGACGATGTACATCATGACTTCCGTGTGAAAAGTTTAATCTAAATACATTTACACCTGCTTTAATCAACTCCAACAGCTGTTCTTTTTTATTACAAGCTGGTCCAACGGTTGCAACAATTTTAGTTTTCTTATTTACCATGATTATTCAAAAATTAGATTCTCTTTAGATTGTAAGCTACTTATATTTATTTGTTGTATTAATTCTACTAATGCAATGGAGTTGATTTCATCTTCCCATTTACTCTTGTCATATACCTCTGCCGGATCCTTTACCATGAGCAAGTAATCGTACCTTTGTAACTCTGGTATGAGGAACGGCTTAGCAAAGTTAGTATATTCGGTGCATTTATTTCTAATAAGATGTATAGAAGAATGCGTAGTCTTGAAGCTATAGTTGGAAATAAGCAGTGATTTCCCTTTTAAAAAATCGATGGATATATCTTCATCTTTCTGTAAGTCAAGGGATAGAGCCTTATTCAGCCACCACGCAAGCTTGTACTCCTTTGCTGACGTAATAATAGCAAAGAGGTCAAAATCAAAATCTAATTCTATCGTAAACCCTTCATTTTTCATAAAAACGGCCTTTCTAGACTATAAATATAAAATTAAATATCTCATAATTAAAAGAATGTGCATAACTGTTAAAAGATATAATCGATTTTCATTGACATAAACGACTTAAATAATTTTCTTTGCAATCGGTTATACTAAAACATTTAGAACAATGTCTGAAATTTCACAAAAAGTAAAAAGCATCATCGTCGATAAATTGGGCGTTGAAGAATCAGAAGTAACTCCTGAGGCAAGCTTCACTAATGATCTTGGTGCAGATTCTCTTGACACAGTAGAATTGATCATGGAATTCGAAAAAGAATTCAACATCTCAATTCCAGACGAACAAGCTGAAAACATCACAACAGTAGGTCAAGCAATCGCTTACTTAGAACAACACGTTAAATAAATTCCATTAGAGGTTTTTCCTTTATGTCTTTAAAAAGAGTTGTAGTTACGGGGCTGGGAGCACTTACGCCTATTGGCAATACTGTCGAACAGTATTGGTCATCGTTAGAAAAAGGAGTAAGTGGTGCTGCCCCGATTACAAAATTCGATTCCACAAAATTCAAAACTAAGTTTGCTTGCGAGCTGAAAGGTTTCAACATCGAAGACTTCCTGGATAGAAAGGAAGCGCGTAAGATGGATCCTTTTACCCAGTATGCTGTAGTTTGCTCAGAGCAAGCTATTCAGGATGCTGGTATTTCGAAAGACAACATAGATGTAGATCGCGTGGGCGTCATATGGGGAGCCGGTATTGGTGGTTTAAGAACGTTTCACGACGAATTGATGGGCTTTGCAGGCGGCGATGGAACTCCTCGCTTCAATCCCTTCTTTATCCCTAAAATGATCATTGATATCAGTGCAGGGTATATTTCTATTCGTAATGGATTTAGAGGTCCTAATTTTTCAACCGTTTCAGCTTGTGCATCTTCTTCTAATGCCTTAGTCGATTCTTTCAACTATATCCGTCTTGGAATGGCTGACATTATCGTTACTGGTGGATCAGAAGCAGCTATTGTAGAATCAGGAATGGGTGGTTTCAACGCATTGAAAGCACTTTCTGAAAGAAACGATTCTCCGGAAACAGCCTCAAGACCTTTTGACAAAGACAGAGATGGATTTGTAATGGGTGAAGGTGCTGGAGCATTGATACTGGAAGAATATGAACATGCGAAAGCGCGAGGTGCTAAAATTTATGCGGAAGTAATCGGTGGCGGAATGTCAGCAGATGCTTACCATTTAACAGCCCCTCATCCTGAAGGCCTTGGCGCTACTAATGTAATGCTCAATGCTTTAAGAGATGCTAAATTAAAACCTGAAGACATTGATTACATCAATGTACATGGCACATCAACTCCTTTAGGAGACATTGGTGAGATAAAAGCCATACAAAGTGTCTTTGGAGATCACGCATACAAACTAAACATCAGTTCTACTAAATCCATGACTGGACACCTTTTAGGTGCTGCTGGTGCGATTGAAGCCATTGCTTCAATCATGGCTTTAACGAAAGGAATTATACCTCCTACCATCAATCACTTCACTGATGATGAGTCTTTTGATCCTCGTTTAAACTTGACGTTTAATAAAGCGCAACACAGAGATGTGAAAGTGATTATGAGTAATACGTTTGGTTTTGGTGGTCACAATTGCTCTGTTATTTTACGTAAAGTAGAATAAGCTTTGCGGTTTCTTAGACAAATCATAGGAGTTTCGAGTTTATACCTTCTCCCTGCTGCAAAACGTGACTTGTCGATCAGTATATACAACCTAACTGGTATTGTACCAAGTAATCTTGCTATATACCGCATGGCTCTTACACACCCCTCTGCTGCTGTAGCAAACCAGATGGGGGAAAAAGATACATACGAACGACTTGAGTTTTTAGGTGACGCAGTTTTAGGAAGTATAACGGCAAACTTTTTATTTAAAAAATACCCTTTCAAAGACGAAGGTTTTTTAACAGAAATCAGATCTCGTATTGTCAATCGTGAATCCTTAAACCAAATCGGTCGTAAGATAGGCTTAGACAAGCTTCTGGTGTTTAATGGAAGATCTACCAACTTTTCACACAAATCTGTCTATGGCGATGCGCTAGAAGCCATTGTAGGTGCTATATACCTAGACAAAGGGTATAACGAATGCCAAGAGTTTGTAATGAAAAGAATACTATACCCGCACTTCAATTTAGAAGAGCTTATCCAAAACACGCGTAATTTTAAAAGTCTTTTGCTGGAGTGGTGTCAAAAACAAAACCACAAATTGATTTACCAAACGGTAATAGAAGACGGAGACAAGTTTCACAAAGAATTTACGATTGAGGTCTTTATCAACGATGTTCCTACAGGACGAGGCAAAGGATTTAGCAAGAAAAAAGCAGAACAAGCCGCTGCCGAACATGCTTGCAATGAGTTGAAAATTGTTGGCCAGTAGTTTAATTTTTCTAATCCCTAATTAACGGATAGAACAACCAAGGCAGAAACAAACTCAATCACTGATCATACAATCCATTTTTCATCATTTCATTTATTTAGACATACGACTGCCGTAGACAAGCGTATCTAACATGAATGACAATGGATTTGGGGCTTCATTAATCATTTTGTGCAGATAAGCGGTATCAATCTTTTCTACAAACTTATTTTTACGTTCTTCCGATTTACAATAACTATAAAACTGCTTTGCGACCAGGATGTCACCAGGATGATCAGCATTATTCATGTAATAGTCATTCAATCCTATTTGAGATGGAGTTGTAAATTTGATCATATCAAACCCTTGTATTTCCAGCTCTCTCTGAAGTTGCATGTATTGATTCCAAAATTTTGAAAAGTCTGGATCTTTCATCGCAAATTGATGAAACTCATCCGATGCGGGAGGAAAATATAAAACTACTTCTATTCCTAAATCTCTATACTCCTTTAATACTTGAACAAGCTTATTCCACTTCTTCATGTCTTTTTCCATCGGCAGTTTGTAATGATGTGTCTTCGCAATCAACTTTTCCTTTGAAGGTCCTTCCATGTGTAAGCTATCTTTCAAAAAATTCTCTAACTCCCACTTGTACGAAAAACTACCATCTTTACGATAACCATTACCCCCCATTCCTTTTTTTCCCAAGCCCAAACATACAGAAGGAACCTCGCGAACATCTTTTTTTAAATATACTTCCTGAATAGCGCGCAAATGCTCTTTGTAATTATAAACTGGATCCTCAACAAGATTTTTTAGTTCTTCTTTTTTATCTAATCCATTATTTTTCAAAATGAAACTATAATCTACACCAATGACCATAAAATCTGGTTTTGTTATGATTTTGTTTTCAATCTGTTCTTTGAAAAATTCCAAATCATAAATATTTTTCACCATTAAGCCTGTATTGTAAAAAGTGCTTTCATAGGGGTGAAAAAAAAAGTCCCTGAAATTAAAAATAATTGACTGACCTAAAGCAACGACAGAAGGCTTTCTAGACTCAAGAGACTTATACTTATATATTGGCAGAGCATCTTCAAATAAAGATCTACCATAATAAAATTCTTGTTTAGAATTTACTTGCTTATCAACAATATAAGTAATAGGTATATTTTCTTTTATTCTAAATAAAAAATACTCTCCTACCGACAAGTAAAGAATGATCAGCAAGAGGTACGGTAGTGATTTAAGTAAAACTTTACGCATACCTTAAAATTGAAAATAATAAAACGGATCTTCTCCGAAATGCCCTAATAGTAATATCAATACAATTAAAATAACATACGACAACCTTCTGAAAAAAGGCAACCAATCACTAACCTCTAGTTGATGATCTTTATGTTGCATGATCCACTCAAAGGTCATAAACATGAAAGCTCCTGTTAACATCTCTGAAAAGGAACTTCTCATTCCCCAAAAATTAGGCTGGAAAATATAAGAGTAATATACAAACGCCTCTTTTAAATTGAGAGCCCTAAAGAAAACTCCTGTAAGCGCGAATAAATTGAACGTAAATAAAATCGCAAGTAAACGTGCATATTTATGCGTATTAAGAAATTTAATACTTTTTCTAAGTGCTGGATAATCCTTCGACAGTATAGTAGGAATATAATACAACCCGATAACGAAACCAAACATTAAAAACTTAACCTCTGCTGAATGCCAAAAACCAATGAGTACAAACAATAATATCGTCGTAAAAATTTTCCAAGCGGTATGCTCTATTTTCATTTTAACAACCGGTAAAAAGAAATAGTCTCTAAACCAATTGGTCATGGTAATGTGCCATCTACGCCAAGTTTCAGGTATATTAGAAGCAAAGAATGGAGTTTTAAAATTAGCTGATAATTCAAAGCCTATTAACTTGGCCGAACCTCTTGCAATATCAGCATACCCTGAAAGATCGGCATATAATTGTATGGCAAAGAATATCGCTCCTAAAAAAACTTCTAGGCCCGTATGGCTTGCAGGATTTCTAAATACTGGATCAACCCTTAACGCTAAATTATCGGCTATGACAATTTTCTTAAAAAAACCATACAGCATTAATCGCAGGCCACTTATTGCATTCTCAACATTAAATTCTTTCTTTTTATAAAACTGAGGAATTAAATGTGAAGCTCGTTCAATGGGGCCTGCTACAAGTTTGGGAAAGAAACAAATAAACGCCATGTATTCTACGACATCATCGATTGGCTTAAATTTATTTTTATAGATATCTAATGAATAACTCATCGATTCAAACGTGTAATAACTAATACCTAATGGTAATATAATATTGAGCGTAGTCACATTAGGGTGAAAACCTATTGAGTTAGACATTACAATAAATGAATCAATAAAAAAATTAAAGTATTTAAAATAGCACAACAAACTTAGATTTAAGAGTACGCTAGTCCAGATATAAAATTTACGTCTAGAAGCGTTGGTTGATGCATATATTTTATGACCAAAGTAGAAATCTATAATACCTGCCGTGAATAATAAAAATAAAAAACGAAAATCCCACCAGCCGTAAAAAATTGAACTTACTACAAGAAGAAATGCATTTTGTAATCTTAAATTATTTTTGAGTTGCCAAAAAACAAGCAACACCAAAATGAAATATATAATAAACGTGAGAGAGTTAAATAACATACGTGCTATTTTTTAAGCTTTATTTTACTAGTCCAAACATCGTATTCTACAGCTATCGTAGCTTCGACTTCTATCATGGAGTCTAAACTAATTTTGTGCTCAATTGCCTTCAGCTTAATTTCATTTATTTTATCGGGATCCGATTTAAACTTTTCTATTCGAGTATTTATATACCCACGATACTCATCATCTACAGGTAAAACTAACGACTGATGTGTAAATAAACGATATAGACGATCTATCATATTAAATCCCATCCGTTTTAGATTGGCATCATTATACAACATGATCAATACATCTGTTTCGTCAATTTTATGCTTCAAATTTAACTGATAGAAATGTTTTTCATGTCTAGGATCGTAATCATGTGCTTTAACAAATCTACCGTAAAACCAAAACTCATTACTCTCTGGTAATATCTCATTCAATCCATTATAAAAGAGCTCCCCATAAAAACTATCGCCAATGGTTATTATTTTTAGACTGTCATTATGTTTTTTTTCTAATTCTAATTTCCTGTATGCAAGTTGCGGAGATTCCAAAGTATACAGTAGATTCAATGCGTGCTCTACATCGATATCGTTTTCTTTCGCATCTTCCATTTTTACGCTACTCCATTTATAAGTAGCTAATTTTGTCTTCTTTTTAACTTCTATATAATGCACCAATGAATCTATAACATAAGATGTACTGTATATACTCCAGTGTAAGCCCTTAGGAGGAAATAATAAATAAGGTGTTTGCTTTTTCAACTCAAAGAAATAAGTTCTATAATCAATATAATGAATACCCAATTCCTTCAAGTACTTCACGTACAATTCGTAATTGGTTATTTTTCTCTCTCTAAAATGAGTCGCTGGAATTTTATCGAAACAAAAAGGAGGTTTACTTGGAGCAATGACAAAAACAAAATTCTTGTTTAGCTTTTCTAACGTATCTTGTACGAATTTTAATTTTTCAAGTTCTTTTCGAAGCGTATCTTCTTTTAAAAGATCATCTCCATAATAAGAAACTAATACATCATGGTTAAAAATATAATTATCTTTTCCAACAATCATATTTCCATCGCATGTAACACCGAAACAAGAATAATTAAACTGCGTATTTAAACGAACCAAAAAATTTCTCAAGTCAAATTTTTGCTGGAGATAAAACTCTCTATCGTGTTGATATTCCCCAGAAAACCATGTGGCTATAGAAAACTCAGGTTCATCAATATTGGCAAACTTACCTCTTAAAGGGTCTATCCTAATCCAGCCTGTTATTTCTTCAATTAAGGGCATTGAAAAAACACCTAAAACGAGGAATAGCCAAATGGATGTATATAGCTTAAACTTACTCACCATCACTTAGAATCTAAAATATATAAATGGGTTAAAATTACTGGAAGCCAAATAAGACAACGAAAAGGCAATGAACAAAAGAGACAATAAGCCCACTATGAAATGCTTCTTCATAGAATATTGATCAAAGTAAAACCAATTCTGAAATTTCAGTCCGAACTTGTTGATGGTAATGAATGAAAAAACAAGACCAACAATTATAAATACTACATATTGTTTTTCTATCAATGACATGTCCAACGAGGACATTTCAAACATTTCACGAATATAGATCCATCCTTTAGCAATGGTCTCTACTCTAAAAAATACCCAACCTATCATGACGATAACAAAAGTAATCAGTGTGCTCAACACATTGCCGATCATGCTATAAAACTTATTTAAGAACAAACGTTCTAAAATCAAAAACAGTCCATGGTATGCACCCCATAATATAAAAGTCCAAGCTGCACCATGCCACAATCCTGAAATTAAAAACACGATCCACAGGTTTAAGAAGAGCCTTGCTTTTGAATGTACTCGATTACCTCCTAGTGGAATGTACAAGTAATTTTTCATCCAAAATCCTAAGGATATATGCCAACGTCTCCAAAAGTCAGTGACACTAGTAGCGGTGTATGGATTGTTAAAGTTTTCAGGAAAACGAAATCCGATCATGCGTGCTAAGCCAATAGCCATGTCGGAATAACCAGAAAAATCAAAATAGATTTGAAGAGAATAAGCCAAAATTCCAAGCCATGCTATACCTGAACCTAAATCCGTATAATCTGTTTGATTAAAGATCAAATCAGCTTGAGCTCCTACATGATTAGCAATGATCACCTTTTTAGCCAAACCCAAACCAAATCGATAAAAGCCCATTAATCTATGACTCGCTGTATCGTCTTGACGTCTATCTTCTGAATTAATCTGACTTGCCAAATCATTAAAACGTACAATCGGGCCTGCTATTAATTTGGGAAAAAGCATGATATACAATTGATAATCCCAAACATTTTTTAGCGGCTTATGCACCTTTCTATAGATATCGACAACATAGGTTATCGTTTCAAAAGTATAAAAAGAAATACCGATTGGTAACAATACATTCACCCACTCAGTCTGATGAACATTAAATTGACTTAATAAATGATTTACATTTTCAATGAAAAAATTGACGTATTTAAAATAAAAGAGCAACCCTATATTTACAACAATAGACAATGCCAAAAGAGAATTTCTTTTGAAATTAGTTTTCGCATTAGCCATACTTTGCACTAAATAGAAATCTAAAAAGGTTGTACCTAAGATCATAAATATAAACTTAGGAGCACCCCAACTGTAAAACAGAATACTAAATACCAATAGACAAATATTCTTATACTTAACGGGTGTTAAGTATAATGCTAAAAAAAATACCGGTAGGAAATAAACAATGAAAATTACACTACTAAAAACCATTTGCCTTATTTATTTATTATTTATTAAGTAATATCCTTTTAATCGATTTCTTAAAGCTTCTATACTTCAATTGAAAACTCCATAAACGCAACTTATTTTTTAATTTGTAATTGAAAAATTTAGCATCAGCAATGGTTTTAATTTTAGAAGCATCGACAGGGTTTATCTTGCCGTCCTCGCTATAACCAAGTGCGTACATCAAATCATCACTTTTATTCCAAAAGTATTGCTGCAAATCCATCGGCATTTCAGTTTTCCAATTCCCTGTACCGCCTTTCCTAAAAAATATTTGATTATGATCTACTATATCTTTATTGGCAATTCCATCAAAACCAAATTTCGTTTTTCCACTTTTTTGTTTTTCAAACGTAGGCAGTTCATCCCAATTGGCTTTAGGTAAAGGAATAATTTTCTCTAATTCTTGAAAAACCTGTTTTGGGTTGGCGATTAAATCTTCAAACCTAATAAGTATAGGATCTTCCGCTAACCACAAACGGCAATTATAATCCCAGCCTCCAAAAAAAGACCCCTTTTCCGCATACGTTGCTTCTTCAAAATTCTTTTGCAGATCTGAACTAGGTTCTATCAAGTTCTTTCTTTTGTACGCCAAAGAACATATTGCATCCCTACCATCACGAACTATATATATTACTTTATCTTTCTTCGGAGAATAATCTTTTAACTGAAACGGCAAATCATGCGTTTTCACTAAAAGTGTTCTACTTCGATCATGGTCTTGAGTGATGAGATCAGATTCAAAGGACAATGAATTAAGACCATAAACATCATTCAAAACATTTCTAAAAAACGTATTACCAGATCGAGGAAACGATGCTAACCATAAGTATCTAATCATAGCAGATGAATTAATATTCAGAATTTCGATATAGTGTCAAAGCATGCTGAACATCATTGGTATCCAATTTAATACTTCCTTTATCCATCAGAATTATTCTATTGCAATACTTCTCTATCACTGACAAGTCATGAGTAATCAATACTACCGTGTTGGTTTTAGCAAATTCAACTAAAAAACGATAACATTTTTCTTGAAAATAAGTATCGCTTACTGCAAGCGCTTCGTCTATAATTAGCAACTCAGGGTTTAAGGCCTTAACACATCCAAACCTTAATCTTATTTTCATCCCCATACTATATACCCCCATCGGGTTATAAATATCTTCTCCTAATTCAGAAAAATCTTCTACTATTTGAATCTTTTCTTTTAGCTGTTTTTTACTGTAGCCTAAAGTGGCGCCTAAAAAATAAAAATTATCAAGGCCTGAATAAAACTTATTCAGTGCTAAGTTTCCGACGAACAAAGGAATTACTTTACCGTTAACGCTCAACTTACCTGCATCTTTATTATAAATGCCTGTAATCGTTCTTACAAGTGTAGTTTTTCCAGAACCATTTCTACCTAAAATGCCAATGAATTCTTTATCCTTGATGGTTAAACTAACATCATTGATAGCCCAACTTTCATGCTTCCGTAAACGATTGGTGTATCGCCAAACAAAAAGATCAACAAAGCCATACCAAAGACTTAGGTGCAATTTCTTGCAAAACTTTTTACTAATATTTTCTAACGTAATAATATTCATTACTCAATCAATTTCTCTATAACGACACGTGATCTTTTACTATAAATAATAGCACATAAAATAAAAATAGCCAGAACTCCCAATGAATAGCTGTAATAAACATTCATCGACAAAGTAGGCGTATAAAGCAAAATACTTCGTGGTATACAAATTAAATACGTTAATGGATTACTAGACGTAATATATTGAATGAAACTTGATTTCATGTCGGGAGCATAGATAATAGGAGTCAAAAACAACAACACTTTGTTAAACTCTTTTCCAAGTGTGTATATATCTTCGTTTACAACTTCAACCATGGAAACTACCATACCGATCGATAAACAAAAAAGCATTAACGGTATTGTAAACAAAAGAAACCCAATTACATTTAATTCAATTCCAGTGAAAAATTTAATGATGAATAAATTAATAATTAGTGTAATAAAAAAGCGAACTAACACCATTGCAAACTTAGAAATCAAAATAGTATATACAGGAACATATCCTTGTATCAAAGGTTTTATGGACGTTGATATGGAATTTCCAATAGAGTCAAATGAAAAATTATACATCTGCCAAAGCATTGTCCCAATTAATACAAATGCTATATAATCTGACTGAATAACACCAGGATTGAAAATACCATTCATTTGCAAAAATATCCATACTAAAGACTGCATTAAAGGCAATAACAACATCCACGAAACACCTATAAATGATCTTTTGTAATTTTGAGTTATTTCAATTTTTATTAATGCTAATATTAAATATCGATTTTTATATACTGACATTTTTCTCTTTTAATGGAACTAATACTACTTGATTTTTATCTGTACATTTTTCATATATAGATAAGGTTTTCAGTCCTGTTTTTTGCCAACTAAAATCATTCGAACGCTTAAGGGAGCTCAAGGATTTCAAAGTTAATAATTCAGGATCATTAATTACTTTCAAAAGTTGATTTTTTATAGCGGTCACATTTGTGCTATCAACAGGATAACCTGTACCACCTACTATTTCAACCATTGAGCTATTGTCTCCAAAAACAACAGGACGTCCACAAGACATGGACTCTAATAATGGCAATCCAAAACCTTCATAATGCGAGATATATACTAAAGCAACAGCCTCACGGTATAACCAAGGCAATTGTTCTTCTTTGACAAAACCTGTAAAGATTATTCTTTTAGATAATTCAACGCCTTGAGGCAAAACATCTTTCATCATCCAACCTTTTTTTCCAGCAATCACAAAATAGACATCATCAGGCAATTCTGGTAACGCTTTATGAAATGCAAGGATCGCATTTTTTAAATTCTTTCTAGGCTCTAAGGTTGAAAGTGATAAGAAATACCTGGCTTGTGACGGTATACCTAGAACAGCCCTTATGTTTTGACTCCAGTAACTACTTTTTATAGGATAGAAAATATGATGATCTGCAGCTTCGTATACTACTTCTACATCTTTATATTTACTATTATAGGTTACTAAATCTTGTTTTGTGTTTTCTGAAATTGCTAAAAAAATCGCATTCGTTTTAACACAAAGTTTCAAACCCATATCGGCTAAAATAATATTATCCTTATTGTGAAAATGAGGATGAGTCAAATGTGTTAAATCATGTAGTGTAACTAAAGCCTTTCCGTTAGCCTCATTAATATAATCTACATCTTGCAACAAAGGAATATGCACTAGGTCATACGAAGACATATCTATTTTCAAAGAAGGCTTTATGAATTGTATTTTATTTTTAAATACATTTTCTTGAATACCAATAAGTACTTTTTGAATAAACCCAAACAATTCACCTTGAAGTACTTTTGCTTTGGTAGATTTATAAAACAATCCAATAGCATTATAATATTTGTCAGGAAATATAAAAATCATTACCTCCTTAATAAAGGATAAGATTCCCATTTTAATTTTATACACTATCGATTCGTTAGAATGTTCTTTGTTTAAAAAATAATCCAAATCTAATTCTTTAATGTTGAGGATTTGAGCACCATCAAACACATCTACACTGAATCTTGAATTATACTTTACAATTTCCTTGATCGACTTCAATAATTCAATAACATAACGCTTTACGCCATCGTTGTAATTCATTTGAAGCTTAGAAGCCTCAAAAAGAATATTGTGGTTAACAGCGCTTAATTCTCCTGTCTGTTTCCCCATTTTTAAATACAAATCGGGAAACATATATACAATATCATTTAAACTAAATTCAGCATCGGAAATATAGCCTAATTTCAATAAGGTATCTGCATGAAGTTTCAAAAATAACTCTTTATGAAAATCCGACAACTCTTTTTGCCAATGCTCAGGAGCAAGCATGTGTGTATGATTAGAGACATGATCGGCATTCTTATGATCTCCTAATATCAAGCGATCGTATGGTATTATAAAATCTTGACTCGACAGATCTACTTCCATTTTTTCAGAAATGGACTTCATCGTTCCAATTGGATCTTGAATAAAATCTTCGAATTTGAAAATATAATCTGCTCGACTAATCCAAGATTCTACATGTGTAGACCAACCACCAAAAAAACTACCCTCCTCTGCCAAGATGGACTCTTCTATATTTTTATCTAATACTGAAGTGGCATCTAAAATATTCTTTCTATAATAAGCATTGTTTAAAATACAATCTCGTCCATCACGAACAAGGTATACGATTTTATACTTTTCAAAAAGTTCGATAGGCAATGCTTCGGGTAAAGCGGTCGTTTTTATTATTTTCCCTTCTGCTTCAGCAAGATCAACTACACCATCAATTTTCAGACTTTCTAGCGTTCGAATATCAAGATCTAATAATCGATTAAAAACATGACTGACATATGTTTCTCCAGCACCTGGATATAACGCTAAAATAAACATGATAAAAAGAGTGTAAAATTATAAGCAAATGATTAACAGATAGGTTATAAATATATTAGCCTCATAATTTAGCACAAAAGCTCAACTAATGTTTAGTCAATTAATGAATAATATACGTTATTATAGAGCCAACGCAAGTTATAACAAAAAAGCCTAAAACAAAAATGTCCTAGGCTTTCCGAGCAAACCCTTAAAACCTGCAATACAGTGAATTAAACATTTGCGAGGCATTAAAGTTCGATAAAAATACGTTCTATAGTGAAAATAAAACTTACATTTTTTGAATAAAAATTAGATATGTTTCATATCTACATTTTCACGCTTCCCTTACCTGTCTACTATTCAAATAGTTCTAACTTTAGTAAAACAAATCATTCGGCATGATTTACAATTGACAAATAAAAGATTCATTAAAATCTACTGCATTTCTACTGAAATAATTTCCAACCCAATCAAATTATCCTCTCGATGTAAGTCTACTAAATCTACAAAAACCTCGCCTACATCGTTGGAAACACTCACATGCTTAAGTACTGTGCCGACATGATCATTGGAATACTCGCCATTATTTGACGAGGTGGTTTTAACACGGTAATTGACTTCGTAGTGGTGTTGCATAATGAGTTGATATTACTGCTCCGATTCAGTATTGAATGTATTTCCCCAGCATTTCCATTTATTCTTCATTTTCTCTCTTTCCTCTGGCGTCATACTTTCCAACTTGTGCTTCCAGTAGTGAGCCTTAGGTCCTTTACAAGAACCACAGCCTTTCCCAAAGCCAGAAAATAAAATTTTAGAAAGCAACAAAAGCCCCCCTGCTTTCCAGAAATCAAGTACTGGACCTCCGAACAAATCTGGAACCAACCAATTCCATAACAACATCACCAAGTAACTCAAGCCAATTACCAGAGCGATACCAAAGAAAGTGAATAAAATACATTTACCTATAAAGTGCTTTTTCATAATGTTAAAATCAATAGTTTAATTCCTCGTACAAACTTTTAAGTCGTTCCCTTAAATGCATTACTGCATACCTTTTTCTCGACAACAAGGTGTTTACGGAAACACCCGTCATTGCTGATAACTCTTTAAAGCTTACATCTTCAAATTCATTTTTTACAAATACTTCACGTTGCTCTTTTGGAAGTTCATCCAATGCCTCTGTAATGGCGTCCCATATCACAGACTTAAACAAAACATCTTCTGGGGTATTACCCAGTGCAGGCAATAGGTTTTCTAAAAACAAGTCTTCGTCATTTTCACCATTATAGGTCGTTCGGAAAGGCTCTGGCTTCTTCTTTCTGTAAAGATCTGTAATCTTATTTCTGGCCACGGTATACATCCAAGAAGTTACCTTATCGATAGAGCTAATCATATCGTAACCTTGTGTCAACTGCACAAAAACATCTTGCAAAATATCTTCTGCATCGTCTTTGTTAGCCACTCGCTTACGTATAAAATTTAAAAGCTTACCACGATCATTACGGACAACCTCTGCGATTCTATCGTTCTTTAACTCAGCCATTGTTAGGTTTATCGCATCCATATGTGCTTATGGACGAACAAGAATAATTAATATTTTATAAGCCTCCTCTTTTTTTCATTATTTTTTACCTGAGGAAAGTATAATACTAATTCCACTTATAAAATAGGCCAATTTCGGGAAGCTTAAACTATGAATTGGTAATGCCGAAACGAATCATTGAATTGGACTAATTTATAATTGTATTCGGCATAATCTTAATTTTAAGCTATATTCAGCGGCTTAAAGCCTTAAAACATGCAAGATCCGAATGCACCCAATGGTCAAATACTGCTTGAATTAGTGTCTATGAAAATGCCTTTTGGTAAATTTAAAGGGGTATTGCTCTGCGACCTCCCTGTTTCCTACCTCGAATGGTTTAAAAATAAAGGCCTACCCGAAGGTAAATTAGGCATGCTCCTGTCCACCATTTATGAAATAAAACTAAACGGATTAGAAGACTTGTTAAAACCTTTAAGAAAAACCACGCATCGTTATTAACGATCCATTTATCTTTACAAAGTACAATACCTAATCTCAACACCTTATGAGGATCATTTATTTCCTACTTTTTCTCTACTTAACAAACTTAAACTGTCTTGCACAGAAAACAAGTTTAGAAACAGTCGTACAAAAAGGACACAATGCCGCTGTAAAAGCTGTAGAGATTAGTCCTGACGGTAAATACATCGTAACAGGCAGTCGCGATAAATCGGCAAAGCTTTGGGATAAAAAATCGGGACTAGAACTTAGAACATTCATTGGACATAACCATACCATCAACAGCGTAAGCTTCAGTAAAGACGGCAAATACATCGCCACCAGCAGTGCTGACAATACCGCCAAAATATGGAACGTACTCACGGGTAAAGAAATCTTCAGCACGCCTGTTGAAGAAAAATACATGACCGACATCGCCTTCAGTCCCGACGGCAAAGTATTGGTCAGCGCGGGTTACAACAACACTGCTAAACTTTGGAATACAACTTCGAAAGAACTCATCAAAGAACTTGAGGTCAATGCAGACCAAGGCTCTGGTTATGGAATTAGTCTAGTCTTCAGTCCCGATGGTCATTGGTTAGCCATCGGCGAAGACAACAAAACGGTAAAAGTATATGAAAGCAAAACATGGTCGCTTGTTTATACCATAACACCTACAGAAGGCTGGTGCGGAGGTTGTGGCACCTTAGTCAATTTCAGTAGCGACAGCAAATACCTTCTCAAACTTTCGCATAACAGTAGAGTTGAAAAATACGACATGAACACAGGGAAACTCATGCGTAAATACGGAGAAGAGTTTGATGATATTGTTGCTGTTAGTTTCGATGCAGAAAACAAGAATGTCATGGCTGCACATCAAAAAGGATTTTTCATATGGGACAATGCCAGTGGAGATATACTTCAGCAACACCTATTCGAAGGAGAACAAGAATTAACAGATGTCCTGTTTGAAGACAGTACTCACCTGTTGGTATCGAGCAGCAACAATACAGCCTATACCATGGCGATCGATAGTGGAAGTTTGGGCATGGTCTATACCGGCATCTTAAACCAAGTAGATAAAGGAGGAATCACTTACAATGCCGATAACTATTGGGATTCCTATATCGCGAAATACATTCGACTTAAAAACAATGTACTCATGAGTCCCGACGGTAAAACATTACTGAAAGGAAAATTTGGCACAACGGCTAAAAGCTGGGACATCGCAACAGGAGAAACCGTAAGAGCCTATCAAGGACATACCAAAGCCGTCATTTGCTACGATTACGATAAAGAAGGAAAATACCTTGTAAGCGGTGATGGTTCCGGTGAATTAATTTATTGGGATGCGTTAACAGGAAAGATTCTTAAGAAAATTAGTGCGCACAGAGAACCTTTATTCGAAGTCAAACTAAACCCTTCTGGAACAGAAGCCGCAACAGCAAGCTGGGATGGTTCTATCAGCACTTGGGATTTAGAAAAAGGAACACGTACTTCTTACATCGATTTGGATAATAATTCAGCGTATGCGCTATCCTATTCACCCGATGGTTTATACTTGATCACAGGCCGATTCAACAAAGCCTTGGAATTATGGGAGCCCGACAGTAAGACCGTTGTGCGATCGTTTATAGGACACACAGATGTTGTTTCTTCTATTGCCTTCGGTACAGATCCTAAATTAATGCTGACCTCTTCTTGGGACGGTACCGCTCGCATCTGGGATATCACCACAGGAATGATGGTGCAGAAATTCAAGGGACATACAGGAGCACTTCACGCTGCAATATACAGTACCGATGGAAAATATATTTTTACATCCGGTGACGATCGTAGCATTCGCGTATGGGATGTAAGCTCAGGAAAAACACTGAAAACATTGCAAGGCCATCAAGCAGAAATTACATCACTCAACATCAGTAAAGATGGGAAGACTCTATTATCGGGCAGCTTAGACGGTGTCATTAAATTATGGAACCTTGAAAAAGGAACTGAATTTTACGAACACATTCATATTGGTAAAAACGATTGGATGGCCAAAACAAAAGACGGTTACTTCAATGCTACAGATGGCGCTCGCTCTGCGATACATTTTGTAAAAGGAATGGAAAGCTATGGCGTCGATCAGTTTTTCGAAGACTTCTACCGTCCAGATTTATTACCGTCTATTTATAAAAACAGAGGCGCTACAGGGCAATTGCCTTCTATGGACATGAAGCTTAATGACTCCCCTCCGCCTTTATTAAAAATCAGTAGTTTGGCAGTACTAGGAACAAATGAAATCGATTTGTATGTTAAAATTATGGACGATGGCGGTGGTGTTTCAGAATTACGCATCAGTCACAATGGAAAACAAATCGCATTAAACAAAGAAGACATCTCTTTACCTGTTGAAAAAGGAACGCATACCGTCTACAAACAACGTGTTGCTTTGGTTGGAGGACACAATGCTTTTTCTGCAACAGCCTTAAGCAAAGGACGAGTAGAATCAAATCCTGTTGACCTTAAAATCGTTTCTTCTGCCGTTGAAAAAAACGCGACCTGTCACGTCTTTGCCATTGGCATCAACAGATATAAAAACACAAAACTCACACTCAATTACGCAAGGGAAGATGCTGAAGCCTTTGTACAATCGATCAAGCAGCACAGTGAAAAACTCTTTCACAAGATTGAAGTTCACACACTGTTCGACGAAGAAGCAAGCAAAACAAATATCCTTCAAAAACTAGAAGATCTAAAAGGCAGCATACAAGCAAACGATGTCTTACTGTTTTATTATGCTGGTCACGGAAGCATGGTCGAAAACAGGTTCTTTTTTATTCCTGCAGAATGTACCCGCTTATACGATCTGGCAAGCCTCAGCAAGGAAGCCATTGAAGCATCCTTGGTGCAAGAAAAACTAAAACACATCAAAGCCCTGAAGCAAGTCATCATCATGGATGCCTGCCAATCGGGCGGATCAGTCGAACTCCTGGCCATCCGTGGAGCCAACGAAGAGAAAGCCATTGCTCAACTTTCTAGAAGCGCTGGCATTCATGTGATGGCTTCTGCTGGCGGTGAACAAAATGCAAAAGAGTTAAGTAATTTAGGTCATGGTTTATTTACCTATGTGCTCATCAATGCGCTCAGTGGCAAAGCCGATGGAGCACCGAACGATGGAAAAATTACGGTGTACGAACTTAAATCTTACCTCGACGATCAAGTACCAGAACTGAATCAACAGTACAGCGAGAAGCCCCAATACCCTTATACCTTTTCAAGAGGGCATGATTTTCCGATTGTGATGGAGTAGACAGTAGACAGTAGACAGTAGACAGTAGACAGTAGACAGTAGACAGTAGACAGTAGACAGTAGACAGTAGACAGTAGACAGTAGACAGTAGACAGTAGACAGTAGACAGTAGACTAAATAAAAAAAGCAGGCTCATTATCCAATATAACAAACCTGCTTTTTTTTATTTAAATTTTAAGACAATACTCTACTAATTCTTCACTCTGCTTACTGCCAACTGTCCACTGCCTATTAATTCTTAATCAACTTTACGCGATGCACTTGATCAGCATCCTGTACCTCTAAAATATACATGCCGGGTGAAAGCATTTCTCCGAATTCAAAGGCTTGATTAGTAGGTTTAAAAAAACTAAGCTCCTCATTACCCTGCATATCATACACCGTCAATAATACCTGATCTTGATTTGAGTTTACGAAACCATTAAAATGATCAGCACTAGGATTAGGATAAACATCAACCTGAAAAACAGGTTTATCTTCTACCAATGCGATAGCACTGTATGTCTCTGTGCCATCAACATCTACTTGCTTCAATCGATAATATACTTTTCCAATCGGCGCAAATTCATCGTGGTAAGAATAAGTTAAAACAGCATTCGAAGCATGAGCAGCATCCACCGATCCTATTTCTTCAAATACTTTACCATCTTTAGCACGTTGAATATAAAACATTTTGGAATTGACTTCTGATGCTGTACTCCATTTCAAATCTACATGACTACCATTTTTCACTGCTGAAAAATCAATAAAATCTACTGGTAAAGAAGCACAAGGAGCAGCCATTTTTTGAGCCAATGCAAACATAAGTATTGCATCAGAAACCCCACCGATGGTGGTTTCTATGGTAGCATAATCGGTATTATAATGATAAAAAACACCAGAAGTCAATGCGGCAGTAGGATTAAACTGATTAGCAGGATAGCCAAATCCTAATCCATCGTGTGTATCTTTATCACAAGGCCCTTGTACCACTTCTCCTATAGGCCATAAAGCAGGTTGCATTTTATAGTATTGCGAATAACTCACGGTAATCGCTGAAGGTAAATTCGCCGCAGGTTCTGCAATCATCGCTTGTCCCCAATTGTTTTGACCGAAGGTATAATCGATCACATCCCAATACATGTTGTTGTATTGCGCATCGGCTGTATTGTTTTGCAGGTTATACAAGGCCGCGGCATTCGCTACCGCCATTTCGGAATATAAAGTACCCCATGTAAAATCGTGTGGAATTCGCCAGATATTACCTGCTCTCGCCGCATTCGCTTTAAAGCCTGTTAAATCACTGCGTAAATTTGTGGCACAAGTTGCATTCGAACTGTATAATCTCCAATTGTTCAACATCTCTGTATCGCCCCAAGAGGCCCACCCTCCAGCACCTTGAGCATTGGCATACGAAATCGCTTTCGTTAAATAAGCGGCCGTACCTGTTAACTTCCAAAGCTCATACGCTGCCAAAGCCATGTTTTCATTGTGACTTGCATCGGAATAGAATACTTCTCCTCCACCTTCCCACCATGCATTCGCAACAAAAGCCGCTTCTGCTTGCGTAAAAATGGTGACGGCTTGATTTTGATAACGAGTGCCATCTATCGTATTTCCTAATGCGTTAAATGTTCTTGCTCCTAAAGCCAATGCTGCTACCGTTAAGCCCATTTGTGTTCTCGACAAAGCAGAGTAGCAAGGTCTATTTCCATTCAAGGCATCGTTTTCAGGAAGTCGATCACCTTGGTTGTGATCGTTAGCCCCACCCACCTGAATGACAAACTCTCCCGTGCGACCAGCAGGCATGGTCTTCATTAAAAATTCAAGACCATGCTTAGACTCGTCTACCACATCTACATAAGCGCTTATCGAATATAATTTCTTGTTGAAAATAGCAGGATTGATTTCGTAGGCACGCAACAGATTATAACATGCATAGGCAATGGTTTCGGTAAACTTTAAATAATCACCAGCATCGTACCAACCTCCTTGCATGTCAATATTAGCAACAGCAGAAAGTGTCCAATTGCCATTACCGTTTAAAGGAGCCGCAACACCCGTTCTTTTATATACCTTACACGAACCATCTCCTGTATGTGATATCGCATGGTCTAAACAATCACTCGTACCACTTCTATGCACTTTAAAATAACGCACAGCCCGATCGAGAAAAAACTCATACGGATTATCTTTGATCTTCAAGGTAACCGTCGTTACCCCCGTCATGTTAAATGTATAATTTCCCAGTGTAGAGATGCTTGAAAAATCAACCGCATAACTGTAAGGCTTAGCTGTCCAATCGTTTTGAGCTGTCGTCAAACTTGCGCCTAAGGTACCAGAAAGCACCGTTGTCCCTCCACTGTTTTTTATCGTCCAAGCTGCACCAGCAATGCTCGTGTTTGAAAGGACAATCACTCGCTTAAACGGTCGGCAAGATTCATAACCCGCTTGGTTATACCTTATCCATGCCGTTTGACTTAAGGACATCAACGAATTGACTAAAACAAAGAATAAAAGGTAGATGATTCTCATGAATGTGAAAGATTGGCTTTACGAATCAACCCTATTCCCAGATCAAAAACCAGAGGCATTCCACCTGTCCTGGTCGAATTAGATGTTAAAACTTTCTTTTCGCCTAAAAAACAAAACGTTACTGCATTCGCTGTCCTAGATATGTCTTAAAAAAAACCACTCTTAAAATTACCATAGACCCTTCTCTGAGGATGCCAAAGCGACAAAAAATCGCTTCGCAAAGACTATTGACCTTTTTTCCTTTTCAGCACATTAAAAACAAAGCAGGTATAAAGTATCATTTTACCGAGATTTGCGAAAATCCAAGCCTCGTTTTCTTCCTTCACCGCAGTCCTATTTCATAAAGAATTACGTAACTTGCTGGCCTTAAAAAACACCCTAAACCTCTCCCCTTTGTCTTTCGATCCATACACCATAGACTTACCCGTAAGGGATATCATTGCCGAGGTAAAACAACACCTTGATCAAAAAAACACACTCATCGTCAATGCTCCTCCCGGTGCAGGTAAAAGTACACTATTGCCTCTCGCCTTGTTGAATGAACCTTGGTTAGCAGGTCAAAAGATTTTAATGCTTGAGCCCCGAAGACTCGCCACAAAATCGATTGCCAACCGCATGGCCGATTTGTTAGAAGAAAATATTGGCGAAACGGTAGGCTATCGCATTCGATTTGAAAACAGAACCAGTGCCGCCACAAAAATAGAAGTCGTTACAGAAGGCATACTCACCCGCATGATTCACAGCGACAATTCCTTGGAAGGTGTCGGACTAGTGATCTTCGATGAGTTTCACGAGCGCAGCATCCATGCCGATGTAGCCATGGCTTTATGCCGCGAAGCACAACAAGTACTTAGACCTGACTTACGCATCATGGTGATGTCGGCGACCTTAGACATGCCACAACTCACCAGTCTATTGAATGCACCTGTTGCACAAAGCATGGGCAAACAATACCCTGTAGAAATTAAATACAGTGGAGAGCTCGATGAAATGATGATGCCAGAAATGACAGCACGTGTCGTCGCGAAAGCCGTGCGCGATCACGATGGAGATGTGCTGGTGTTTTTTCCTGGACAAGGAGAAATAAAAAAATGCGAAGAAATATTGCGCAGAGAATTGCGTGACTTTGCCATTCATCCCTTATACGGACAGCTCTCTCCCGGTCAGCAACACAGCGCGATCATGCCCAATAAACAAGGCAAGCGTAAAGTCGTATTGGCAACATCCATTGCAGAAACCAGCTTAACCATAGAAGGCGTAAAAATAGTAGTCGATACCGGTTTTGGACGTACCTCCAAATTCGATCCCAACTCTGGTTTATCCCGTTTAGAAACGGTACAAATATCGAAAGACTCTGCCGACCAACGTGCAGGCCGTGCAGGGAGATTAAGTGCAGGTGTTTGTTACCGCATGTGGTCTAAGTCCACGCATGAGCGCTTAACAGAACATCGCTTACCTGAAATACTAGAGGCAGACTTAGCCTCTCTCGTACTCGACATGGCGCAATGGGGCATTGTCGACATACAACAACTCACCTGGCTCACACCTCCTCCAAAAGGTGCGCTGTCTCAAGCTTCCGACACCTTGCATCAACTCAATGCATTGGATAAAGGACGCATTACGGAACATGGAAAAAAAATCCATGAGCTCCCTTGCCATCCGCGTATTGCACACATGTTGTTAATGGCCGACGAAAACAATTCGCTGGCACTCGCCACTGATTTAGCAGCCATATTAGAAGAAAGAGATCCTTTGCCAAGAGAAGTAGGCATTGACATCAACTTGCGCGTAGAGGCCTTGAGACGCTACAGAAGAGACGATAGCAAAGGTAAATCCTTTGGCAAGATTGAAAAGATTGCAGCCTCTTACCGTACACTTTTAAAGATAGAAGAAGAAAATGGAAAATTCGACCCTTTTGAAACGGGTGTACTCTTGGCGCAAGCCTACCCTGAACGCATAGCTTATGCGCGACCAGGCAACAATGCACAGTTTCAATTATCCAACGGAAAACTCGCACAAGCCGGTCACCGCGATGACCTCGCACATGAACCTTGGTTAGCCATTGCTCATGTCGATGCCAGACAAGGCATGGGTAAAATATTCATGGCTGCGCCACTCAACCCGAGAGACCTTGCGCCTTTGGTGAAAGAAGTGGAAACTATTGTATGGGATACTTACAAAGGCGGACTCATTGCCACGAAAGAATTACGCATTGGCAGTATTATTTTACAATCGAAACCGCTACCCGACCCCGATGAATCGCACTTACTGCAAGCCATCTGTGATGTCATTAAAAAAGAAGGTGAACAATTATTAAACTTCGATGAGGAAGTCATCGCTTGGCAAAACCGTGTACTGAGCTTACGCAAATGGAGACCTCAAGAAAACTGGCCCGATGTAAGCACACAAGCCTTGGTGCTCTCTAACGAAGAATGGTTAAGTCCTTATTTAAACAATATCAAAAGACCTGAAGAGTTAAAGAAATTAAAACTACACGACATTTTACACAACAGTTTAGATTTCGACAAACAAACAGCACTCGATAAACTCGCACCACAAAAAATAAAAGTACCAACCGACTCCATGATCACACTGGAGTACTTAAGCAACGGTGCACAACCCATACTGGCTGTTCGTTTGCAAGAAGTCTTTGGCATGAGTGATACTCCTCTTATCAACGAAGGTAAAATTGCCGTCGTCATGCATTTACTTTCTCCAGGTTATAAACCCGTACAAATCACTTCTGACTTACGCAGCTTTTGGAACAATACGTATTTCGAAGTAAAGAAGGATTTAAAAAGCAGGTACCCTAAACATGCTTGGCCCGAAGATCCTTGGACTGCTGAGGCGGTAAGGGGGGTGAAAAGGAAATAGTAGACAGTAGACAGTAGACAGTAGACAGTAGACAGTAGACAGTAGACAGTAGACAGTAGACAGTAGACAGTAGACAGTAGACAGTAGACAGTAGACAGTAGACAGTAGACAGTAGACAGTAGACA